>Ga0209455_1000035_pt1 | contig 479071 bp, 417 predicted proteins | sample AraplaCol_mCL_r2_FD_184275 | JGI IMG/M metagenome (GOLD analysis project Ga0209455, IMG submission 184275) | Arabidopsis root microbial communities from North Carolina, USA - plate scrape CL_Col_mCL_r2 (SPAdes) (version 2) | ecosystem: Host-associated > Plants > Roots > Endosphere | place...
CTGGTGCGATCTTGGCACCGCATTGAACACAACGGCAAGCGATCACTGGCTGCAATGGGGTCTCCGAAACTCTGATAGATTCAGAGCGGAGAAGCTTTTTTGTGTTGACTCGGGCAGCGAAATGGTGGCCCCTGTTTTGCTTTTCAAAAGCGAAGCTGGTCAGTCCATGCTCCGGATTGACGATGGATTCCGGCCTTCGCCGGCATGACCACGCACTTCGTAATGAAATCAACGTGACGATCAGGCTACTCCACTTGCCACCAGCTTGTTCAACGCCTGCTCCGCGGGGGCGTAAGCTGGCAAGCCAATAAGCCCTATCTCTTTGATAGAAGTGCCCTTTCCACTGCGCTTGGCGATTCTTTGAAAAATGATGCTGCCACCGGCGCCGCCACTTGAAACACGCTCGTATCCCGGATCGTTTGCTATTCAATCCGGCTTCTGTTTTTTATGTCTCTGCGCCTTGAGCGTTGGGACTTCCTCCGAAAGATCTTCTGCTTCAGCTTCAGCTTCAGATTCAATTTCAAGAAAATGATCAAAGTCGCGCATCATCACATGCATCATCTTTGAATTAATTCCAAATTCCTTGAATATAAACGGCCCGCTCCGCATTAACTCGGCGGCCCTTTTCAATTGCCTTCTTGCGTCAGCAGCTTCTTCGGGGGTTCCTTCCTTTGCCATCCGATATGCCTCAATTCCAAGCTCGTACATCCATGGCATTTCGTCTCGAAAAACGCTAGCCATTATAAGAAGAGCTATAGGATCTCCGCGCTTTTCGCCAAGCATTCTTGAAAGCTCGTGAATCATCATTGGATGAAAATTGTATCCGCGAGGACGCATAGCACGAGGCCCGTCTTCCGCTATATCGCGGAATCTTCCCTCAAGAGTCCTCACACTCGTAACCAGTTCCTCTAAGATTTCCGGTTGGGAGCGCGCATGTCTTGCCGGGGTAGAAAGACTTGGAATAGCCGCTACTTTCTTCTCAAGCTCTGGCCATAGCGCGTCGAAGAGTTGTGTTACGCGTGCTTCAGGCACTGCATGTTGCGCAGACTGATTGAGCGATTGAATTACATCAAACAGTCCGTCACGCTCAACTTTCTTGGCCTGAAACTGAGCTAGCGGACCAGTAATATCTCGAAATTCCAGGCCGAGAAGCAATGGTATGACGCGGCTACCTTGCATGGATTTAGCAAGCGCACCCGCTTCAAAAAGCACCCACGGCGAACTGACATTTTCCCGATTGACACAAAGGATACCGAAGTTACAGGATTCAAGCTCTTTCGCCACTTGATCGGCCCAGCGCTGTCCGGCTTCGATGTCGGCCTGTGAAAGCCATGGCTCCACATAGTGAAGAACCAACGGAAGCCAATCATGCAGCGCGTCGGCGAGAGCATGGCTTCTATCTCCACTCCAACTGATGAAGACTTTCATTCACTAAACTCCTGAGTTTGTATTCGTTGCGCTTAAAGCGTGAGTTAAGTGGCGGGTGGTACGCGCGCCCGCTTGGATGAATTGTTAAGCACGATGAAACTCACCCGTAGCCTCCCAGTACTTGAGTTTTGTGCTTGAGAGCACTTTTCCGCTTGTGGTTGCTACGGATATTTGGAGCTGCCGCATGAAGTTAAAACTGTTGTCGTCGTACTTCTTGGGACTTTTTACATTGAGAATATCTCGAAAGGTTGTAACCGGAATTCCAAGTATCTGCGAGTCATTTGGCTTTAAAAGTATCTCCCTTTGCTCCGCACCCAAATGATCCTCACGCCAAGCGTTGAGCGCATTTCCGTTTGATTTTATTTGCAGAGTTCTAAGATCGATATGCAGGGACCTTGCACCGACATTGGTGATTGTTAGATTGATAGTGCTGATGGGCTCTTCAAACACGACTCCGAAGTCATCAGATAACCCTTCATCAAGACCGAAAACTATTGCTGCCCGGCGCTCCCACCTAGTCAATGCAAAAGTAGCAACACTAATCAAGAAGCCCAGGATGCCCGCCACTTTTGCTAGTTGATCGATGGTCATGGGCTATCACCTAACTCTAATTCGATCTCAAAAATGAGGCGTTGCACAGCGTAGCACCCTGGCAAAACGGGCTCGCTCACAGGAGGAGCCAACAATATTCAATAACTTATCCCCTGAAACCCCATATCTCGTACCGCCCTGCCCCCTGTTTATACGCCAAATCCGCCCAATAAAAAAAATACACCCTCAAAACCGAGGGTGTAAATATCGAATCGGCCTGTTTGAAATCGAAAGCTTTAGATCATCGGCAACTTCAACCCCAGCTCCTTCGCACACTCCACCGCAATCTCATACCCCGCATCTGCATGTCGCATCACGCCGGTGCCCGGATCGTTCCACAGCACACGCGCAATACGTTTGTCGGCCGCCTCGCTGCCATCGCACACGATCACCACGCCGCTGTGCTGGCTATAACCCATGCCCACGCCGCCGCCATGGTGGAAGCTCACCCAGGTAGCGCCACCTGCGGTATTGAGCAACGCATTGAGCAACGGCCAATCGGAAACGGCATCGCTGCCATCCTTCATCGCTTCGGTTTCGCGGTTGGGGCTTGCGACGGAGCCGGAATCCAGATGGTCGCGGCCAATCACGATCGGCGCTTTCAATTCGCCTTTGCGCACCATTTCGTTGAACGCCAGGCCCAGCTTGTGGCGCTGGCCCAGGCCAACCCAGCAGATGCGCGCAGGCAGGCCCTGGAAGCTGATGCGCTTTTCGGCCATGTCCAGCCAGTTGTGCAGGTGCGGATCGTCGGGGATCAGTTCCTTGACCTTGGCATCGGTTTTCATGATGTCTTCCGGATCGCCGGAGAGTGCCACCCAGCGGAACGGGCCGATGCCGCGGCAGAACAGCGGGCGCACGAAGGCGGGGACGAAGCCGGGGAAGTCGAAGGCGTTGGCGCAGCCTTCGTCTTTGGCCATCTGGCGGATGTTGTTGCCGTAGTCGAAGGTGGGGATGCCTTGCTGATGGAAGGCGAGCATGGCTTCCACGTGTTTCTTCATGGATTGCTTGGCGGCTTTGGCGGTGCCGGCGGGATCGCTCTTGCGGCGCTCGAACCACTGCTCCACCGTCCAGCCTTGCGGCAGGTAGCCGTTGACAGGGTCGTGTGCGCTGGTCTGGTCGGTGACGGCATCGGGTTTTACGCCGCAGCGTACGAGTTCGGGCAGCACGTCGGCGGCGTTGCCGAGCAGTGCGATGGATTTGGCTTCGCCGGCTTTGGTGTATTTCTCGATGCGGGCGAGTGCATCGTCGAGGTCGCTGGCTTGTTCGTCGACGTAACGCGTCTTCAGGCGGAAATCGATGCGGCTTTGCTGGCATTCGATGTTCAAGCTGCATGCGCCGGCCAGCGATGCGGCCAGCGGTTGCGCGCCGCCCATGCCGCCGAGGCCCGCGGTGAGTATCCATTTGCCTTTCAGGCTTCCGTTGTAGTGTTGGCGCCCCATTTCCACGAAGGTTTCGTAGGTGCCCTGCACGATGCCTTGCGAGCCGATGTAGATCCACGAACCGGCCGTCATCTGGCCGTACATCATCAGGCCTTTCTTATCCAGCTCGTTGAAGTGTTCCCAGTTCGCCCAGGCCGGCACCAGGTTGGAGTTGGCGATGAGCACGCGCGGTGCGTCGGGATGGGTGGGGAACACGCCGACCGGTTTGCCGGATTGCACCAGCAGGGTTTCGTCGTCGTTGAGTTCGCGCAGGGCGCGCAGGATGGCGTCGAAGCATTCCCAGTTGCGCGCGGCGCGGCCGATGCCGCCGTATACCACCAGTTCCGCCGGGTTTTCCGCCACGGCCGGGTCCAGGTTGTTCTGGATCATGCGGTACGGGGCTTCGGTGAGCCAGCTTTTGCAGGTGAGCTCGGTGCCGCGCGGGGCGTGGATGGTGCGGGAGGTGTCGATGCGGGTGGGGGCGTTCATCGGGGTTCCTGCGACTGCGATGGGAAACGCTCATTATGGTCGCGCCGTTTCCAGGCCGCCAACTGCGGTGCGGCAAAAAACCGGCCTGCCCGCTGCCAATTGACAGGCCTTTGACAGGCGCCCAGACTCGCTGGCGGAATCCGGGATTGGCCTGCTCAACCGAAGCGGGAGGCCTTATGCGTACGATCCGCTTGATCTACCGGTCCGCCGCCGTCGCCGCCATGCTCGTTGCCGCGAGCGCACTGTCGGCCGCCGACAAGCAAACACCCACCGATGCCCAATTGATCGCCAGCGCCATGCGGGCGGCGCCTGCGGGTGTCGCCAAAGGGGCAACCATTGTCGCCGTGAATCCCGATGGCAGCATGCGCACCTTGCGCGAGGGCAACAACGGTTACACCTGCATGCCGGACAACCCGACCACGCCAGGTCCGGACCCGATGTGCATGGACAAGAATGCGCTGGAATGGGCGCAGGCATGGATGGCCCACAAGCCGCCGCCCAGCGGAAAGATCGGTGTGATGTACATGCTCCAAGGCGGCACCGATGCCAGCAATACCGATCCCTACGCGAAGAAACCGCTGCCGAGCAATCACTGGGTCAAGACCGGGCCACATTTCATGGTGGTGGGTGCCGGTGACGCCTTTTACGACATGTATCCGAAGAGTGCGGATCCGGATACGTCTGCGCCGTACGTGATGTGGGCTGGAACGCCGTATCAGCATTTGATGGCCCCGGTGAAATAGCCGGCACCAAGGAAACTGCGGCCCGGCAGTTTCGCCGTGGAGACGTCCGGCGCATGACCGCGGCGTTTTGTCGAACAGGCATGGGAATACCTGGTGGGGGATGGCGTGTGTGCTGAAGTTCTTGATGTGCATTCGATTCAGATGGAAAGTCGCTGGGCCCGGCCTTCGCCGGGGTGACGAATGAATCAGGCCATGTAACCGCAGGTCCACCGCGCACGAACATAACCGGCATCATCCATTCCAGGGACATGATCCATGCATGCGCCACCTCCCCTCTCAAAGCGCCGCGTACGTTTGCGATTCGCGCTTATCGCCGCCGTGCTGTTGATGATCGTGCTCGCCTTTGGCTACGTCGGCGGCTGGCTGGCGCCGCAGCGGCTTACCGCGCAGCGGCTGGTCAATCAGCTGCAGGCCAATGCGGGGGTGTTTTCCGGTTATCGCCGCAACCACGCCAAAGGCGTGTGCGTGGCGGGTTATTTCGATAGCAGCGGCCAGGCGCAAACGTATTCGGTGGCGCAGGTGTTCGCGCCGGGCCGAACGCCGGTGGTGGGGCGTTTTGCGATTCCCGGCGGCAATCCGTACGCGCCGGACAGCAGCGTGCCGATCCGCAGTTTTGCGTTGCGCTTCACGCAAGCGAACGGACAGCAATGGCGTACGGGCATGAACAGCATGCCGGTGTTTCCGGTGGCGACACCGCAGGCGTTCTACGCGCAATTGCAGGCGCAGCAGCCTGACCCGGCCACCGGCAAGCCCAACCCGGCCAAGGTCAAGGCATTTTTTGCTGCGCATCCGGAAACCGCCGCGTTTCTGGCCTGGGTGAAAACGGCCAGGCCTTCCGCCAGCTACGCCACGGAAACGTATTGGAGCTTGAACGCTTTCGAGTTCGTCGATGCCAATGGCCAGCAACACGCGGTGCGCTGGCGCATGGTGCCGGAAGCCAGCGACGCGGCAACCGGCGGCGGCGATGCGAATTACCTGGATGCCGATCTCGCACAGCGGCTTGCGGAGGGGCCGCAGCGCTGGCACTTACTGGTGACGCTGGCCAACCCCGGCGACCCCACCCATGACGCCACCAAGCAGTGGCCAGCCGATCGGCGCGAGATCGATGCCGGCACGCTGGTGCTGACCAGCACCGAGCCGCAGCAAAGCGGCGATTGCCGCGATATCAATTACGACCCGACCGTGTTGCCGCAAGGCATCGAGATTTCCGACGACCCGCTGCTGCCGGCACGATCTGCTGCGTACGCCACCTCGTATCTGCGCCGCACCAGCGAAGAAGCGCATCTGCCCGGCACCGCCGCCCCCGCCACCAAGCCGGAGACCAAGTAATGGCGCGCTTCCCCGATCAGTTCGTACTGGCTGCACGTGTATTGCATTGGCTGATGGCGATCATGATCGTGTCGATGTTGTTCATCGGCGTGGGCATGGTGGCATCCGTCTCCGAACTGCATGCATGGTTGCTGGCGATCCACAAGCCGCTTGGCATCGCGATACTGGTGCTTGCCGTGATTCGGCTTGTCGTGCGCCTGCTCAATCCACCACCACCCTTGCCCGCCGATCTGCCGGCCATCCAGAAACTCGCCGCGCATGCGTCGCATTACCTGCTGTATGCGCTGATGCTGGCGATGCCCTTGGTGGGCTGGGCGATGCTGTCGGCGGGTGGTTATCCGGTCATGCTCAGCCACTCGCTGCGCTTGCCGCCGATTTTCCCGGTGAATGCGGCGGCGTTTGCGATCCTGCGGCATGCGCATGCGTGGCTGGCGATGCTGCTTTTCCTCACCTTTCTCGCGCACCTGGGTGCTGCGCTGTATCACGGCTTGATCCGGCGTGATGGGGTGTTGTCGAGCATGACGGGTTTTAGGCGTAGGTTGGGGTGAGGTATCGCCAAACCTCAACGTGGAATGTGGATGGCGATGTTGGGGTTCGGCTGCGCCTCACCCCAACCTACATGGGCGAGCGTGGCTCATTGAGCTGGCGGGCATGATTCGGCAAGCCATCGGGAAGCGGCTGCCAGGATGGCGTCGCTTTCGCCATCGGTATCCGCAGGGATGATTTGATCGGGCTGGATCTTGTCGCCATAGGCGTGGCCGTTTCGATCCAGATCTACCGAGGTCGTAAGCACGATGCGGCTGCCATCGGGCAGCGGGTACATGGCGTTCGCGGTACTCATGCCGGCCGTAGCTTCGCCAAACGAACGTGTATGGGGGCGGCCGCGAAACGCCACCGCCACCGCTTCTCCCGAACTGGCGGTATGCGGTCCGGTCAATACGGCGACCTTTGCCTGTGCGAGGTCTGGCGCCTTGGGCCGCATCGCTTCGATGCCCTCGTCGCCGGCTTGCCATGTCTGCACTTCTCCCCGCGCATTGCGAAAGCTACCCAGCGGTGCACCGCCAAGCAGCGGACGCAGTCCGGCAAGCATGGGAAACATGTTGCCGCCTTTGTCGTTGCGAAGATCGACAATCCAGCCGCAATGCACACGGGGAGCAAGCCGCGTGATGGCTTGCACCATGTTTTGGGCGAAGGCACGACTGGCCTGCGCGTCGCCGCCTTCATAACCTGGCATGGCGATGTATCCGACTGCGCCGGGCCTCTGCTCCACCACGGGTGGTGACATGGCGCCGCCTTGCGTGCTCCGCAGCTTATTCGACGCTGCGGTAAACAAAGAGCTGTGATGGTCGCCGAGGCTGTTGAGCAAGGCGCGAATGGCGGGATACGTCTGCGGCGCGACGCGCGCATCCGCCGCCATTGCCCGTATTCGTGGCTCTACCGCTTTCCAATCCACCTCGCCGGCGTGCAGCGCGTTTTGGCGAACGATGTCGATCGCGGCATCCAGCATCCGCTGCGGCGGCACGTCCTCCACCGATGCGCCCGTGGACAAACGCAGCTGCGCCACGCTGAGCGAACCTTTGCCGTAAAGGCCGGCACCATAGATCAACCGGGTGGCAATGCCCGGCACGGCCAATTCGATTTCGCGGTGCACGCGGTTTTGATTACCGCGTACACGGAGTTGGTCGGTGCTGATGAAATCCAGTTTCCCACCTGGTCCGTTCACGCCCAGGTAAATCACCGCGCCCTTCTCGGCATCATGGGTCGTCAGGTCGGCATCCAACCGCACGATCCTGTGGCGAAAAGGCGCAGCATCGCTGGCCGAGCCGATAGACCCCGACGCATCGACGCGCTCGCCGGTTGCCGCGACATGCAGCGTCGCGCCGGCTGGACTCCACGGGTTACCGGTCCCTTCAACCTGGTATCCGGTCTGCCCCATGCTTGGCATCCATGGTGTTGGCGCGGACTGCGCTCCAACCAGCCCTACCCAGCCGCCCAACAACCATGCAAGCACCACCCTGATCGGCATGACATTCCCTGACAGTCGAAAGCCCGCAAAGCTAGCGAGCGGCCGTTGCAAGCGCAATACTGGAACTCCGTCGGCGTTGATGTCCGAAAACGGCGAGTCTCCCGCCCTTCGCGGTGCTAGCCTTCATTCCATGACAGAACACCCTACCTTCCCCACGCTGGATCCGCAGGCATGCGAACGCGCTCGACTGAGCCGCGACGCACGCTTCGACGGGCTGTTCTTCATTGCCGTCAGCACCACCCACATCTACTGCCGCCCGGTGTGCCCTGCATCACCCTCGCCCAAGCGCGAGAACGTTGCGTATTACACGACGGCGGCCGCGGCGGAAGCGGCCGGGTTCCGCCCGTGCCTGCGTTGCCGCCCGGAATTGGCGCCGGGCAACGATGCCTGGCAGCGCGGCGACCATGTCGTGACGCGCGCCTTGAAACTGATCGATGGCGGGCTGCTGCAGGAGCATCCGGTGGATGAGCTTGCGCGGCGCGTGGGTGTCGGCGCGCGGCAATTGCGCCGCTTGTTTGTGGAACGTCTGGGCGCGCCGCCGATCGATGTGCACACCACGCGCCGCCTGCTGTTTGCCAAGCAGTTGCTGACCGAAACGAATATGCCGGTGACCGACGTGGCGCTCGCGGCGGGGTTCGGCAGTTTGCGGCGCTTCAATGCGGCATTCGCGCAGGCCAACCGCATGGCGCCGCGCGAGCTGCGCCGAAAGCCGCATGCCGGCAGCAGCGACAGCCTGGTGCTGCGCCTGCATTACCGGCCACCCTACGATTTTGCTTCGCTGCTGGCTTTTCTGCGCGGCCGAGCGCTGCCCGGCATTGAAGTGGTCGACGATGAAAGCTACTCGCGCGTCTTCGGCCCTGCCCAGGCCCCGGGCTGGCTGCGGCTGAGCGCGTGGCCGGGACAGGAGCATGCGCTGCGGCTGCAACTGCATTGCCCGCAGCCGGCAGACATGTTGCCGGTGGTGACGCGCATACGCCGCATGTTCGACCTGGATGCCGACCCGCAGGCCATTGCGACAGCCTTGCAGACGACCGCGCCGATGCGCGCATCCGTGCGTAAATATCCAGGCCTGCGTCTGCCCGGCAGCTGGGATGGTTTCGAGGTGGCGGTGCGCGCCATTCTCGGCCAACAGGTCAGCGTGGCGGCGGCGCGCACGCTGGCGTCGCGCGTGGTGCATCGCTATGGCAAAGTGCTTCCCGTTCCGGTCGCACCAGGCTTGGAGTGCCTGTTTCCTGCACCGGACGTGCTGGCCGATGCGGACCTCAATGCCTTGGGCATTACCACGGCGCGTGCGCAGAGCATCCGCGGCGTGGCGCGTGCGGTGCTGGATGGACGCGTGGATTTTCGGGTCGAACAATCCCTGGATGAATTCGTGCAGCGCTGGGTGGCGCTGCCCGGCATCGGCGAATGGACGGCGCATTACATGGCGATGCGCGGCTTGAGCCATCCGGATGCCTTCCCCGCCGCCGACCTCATCCTGCGCCGCGCCGCCGCCAGCGATGGCAACCCCCTCAGCACCAAGGCCTTGATGCAGATGGCCGAAGCTTGGCGGCCTTGGCGGGCTTATGCAGTGATGCATCTATGGCGTAGCGCAAGCGTGCCGGCCAAGCTGCCCGCTGCAACGCGAAAGAGAGCTGTGGCATGACGACATCGAACGACATCTGGTACGACTACCTCTCCACGCCGATCGGCAAGCTGTTGCTGGCGGCGGACGCGCAAGGGCTGCGCGAAGTGTGGTTTGAAACGGGCAAGCACCGGAAGCAACCTGATCCATCGTGGCAGCACGATCCGCTCAGGCTCGCGTTCGCACGCAAGCAATTGGAAGAATATTTCGGCGGCACGCGCACGGTTTTCGATCTGCCGTTGCATCCTATCGGCACACCGTTTCAGGTCGCGGTGTGGCGCGCGCTGGCGAATATTCCCTACGGCACCACCATCAGCTACGGCGAGATGGCCAGGCGCATCGGGCAGCCGCAGGCGGTACGCGCGGTGGGCGCGGCCAACGGCCGCAATCCATTGCCGATCGTATTGCCGTGTCATCGGGTGATCGGGGCGGATGGCAGCTTGACCGGGTTTGGCGGCGGCTTGCCGACCAAGCGGTATTTGTTGGCGATGGAAGACCAGGTGGCGCGCGGGGATTTGTTCGGAGCGGCTGCCCTGCCCGGTGCCACGCGTAGACTGGGGTGAAATCCGGGGCGTCGTGGGATAACTTGCGTGTCGATCACGCCCTTGCGTGCTTCGAAGGCCATCGCATGACAGCTTCCGTTGTCGAAGACATCATCCAGAGACTCGGTCTGCAGCCACACCCGGAAGGCGGTTTCTATCGCCGCACCTATTGCGCCGACGAGCGGGTTGCGAAGGCGGACGGCACGCAGCGCCATGCATCCACCGGCATCTACTACCTGCTGCACGATCAGGCTTATTCCGCCTGGCACCGCATCGATTCGGATGAAATGTGGCACTTCTATGCCGGCGATCCGTTATTGATCCACACCCTGGACTCGCACGGCGCGTGGAACGTGCAGCGGCTGGGCAACATGCTGCATCAGCCGGACGCCGTGTTTCAGTGCGTGGTACCTGCCGGCTGCTGGTTTGCCGCGCAACGCGAAGGATCGCAAGGCTATTCGCTGGTGGGTTGCACGGTGGCGCCGGGGTTTGAATTCGCCACCTTCGAGCTGGCGGACGCGCAGGCGCTGATCCGCCGCCATCCAGAGCATCAGGCGGTGATCCGGCGGCTGGCGCCACGCTGAAACAACGCGTAGCTCTTTTACAATGCACGGTCTTCCACACACCGTGGCCGCGCATGTCCTCAACGCGTTCTTCCATGATCATCATCGGCGGCGGCCCGGCGGGGCTGATGGCGGCCGAGACGGCGCGTGCCCAAGGCATCGACGTGGACCTGTACGAGGCAAAGGGTTCGGTCGGGCGCAAGTTTCTGATCGCCGGCAAGGGCGGCATGAACCTGACGCACAGCGAGCCGCGCCCAGCCTTCGATGGCCGGTATGGCGAGCGCGCCAGGGAAATCGGCGCATGGTTGGATGATTTCGACGCCGAGGCATTGCGCACATGGGCACGCCGCCTTGGCGTGGATACCTTCGTCGGCAGTTCGGGGCGCGTGTTTCCCAACGATTTGAAGGCGGCGCCGTTGTTGCGCGGCTGGGTGCATCGGCTGCGCGAAAGCGGCGTGCGGTTTCATGTGCATCATCGCTGGCTGGGTTGGCGCAGCGATGGCGCCTGGCATTTCGCAACGGCCGACGGCGAGAGCTTCGTGCATGCCGATGCGGCGGTGCTGGCATTGGGTGGCGGCAGCTGGCCGCAACTGGGTTCGGATGGTGCGTGGCAAGCGCAACTGCTTGAGCGTGGCGTCGACGTGGCGCCGTTGCAACCGGCCAACTGCGGCTTCGATATCGGGTGGAGCGCGTATATGTCTTCGCGTTTTGCCGGCACGCCGCTGAAGCCGGTTGCGGCGCGCCTGCACGATGCCTCCGGGCGCACGCCCATGCTGCAAGGCGAATGCGTGATCACGCAGAGCGGCATCGAAGGCAGCCTGATCTACGCGCTATCCGCCCGTTTGCGCGACGCCATCGCGCGGCAAGGCCACGCCGTACTGGAGCTGGACCTGGCGCCGGATCGCACATTGGATCGTCTGCGCCACGATCTGGCCAAGCCGCGCGCAAGCCGCACGCTGAGCGAGCACCTGCGGCGCCAGGCCGGTTTGGCGGGCGTGAAGACGGCTTTGTTGCACGAGGTGCTGGAACCCGCGCAACGCCATGATCCGGACATCCTGGCACGCACCATCAAATGCCTGCCCTTGCGCCTGCAACGGGCACGACCGCTGGCCGAGGCCATCAGCAGCGCCGGTGGCGTGCGGCTGGAAGCCTTGGACGATGCGCTGATGCTGACGGCCCTGCCCGGCGTGTTTTGCGCGGGCGAGATGCTGGATTGGGAAGCCCCGACAGGCGGTTATCTGCTGACGGCGTGCTTTGCGAGCGGCCATCGCGCGGGCATGGGTGCAGTGAGTTGGTTGCAGGATGGCCTGGACCGGCGGCCAACCACGTAACCCCAGAGTCGTCATTCCCGCAGCGCTTGCAATACCTGGCATCTTGACGCTATATCCACGCCCGGTGCTGCCACCATGCGCGTCCAGGGCAGCAAGCACTCCATAGAGCCTGTTTACCCTATTGGCGTGGCTCGCCAATAGGGTAAACAGGCCCTAGAACCTCGCACCTCGCTGAAAAAAGCTTTTAAGGCTCTTTCACGTCCATGCAGGCAACCCAAGGAGATGGCTCATGTGCGATCACCCTTCGCATGCGTTGCAGTCGCGTCGCCGATTTCTCGAAGCCGGGCTTGGATGGATAGCCTTCAGTGCCATCGCGCCGCGGCACGCATGGGCGGCCGATTCACCGCCGCCAAACGCGATCTCGCCCGACGCCGCGCTGCGCCGCCTGCTGGAGGGCAACGCGCTTTATGCCTCCAACAAGCTCGACGTGAAGGACTTTTCCGCCGGTCGCGCCGCGCGCGCCAAGGCGCAATATCCCATCGCGGCCATATTGAGCTGCGCCGATTCACGCGTAGCGCCGGAACTGGTGTTCGACCAATTGCCGGGCGATCTTTTCGTGGTGCGCGTGGCGGGCAATTACCTCAGCGGCGACAGCCTGGCCAGCCTGGAATATGCGGTAGGCGTGCTCAAGGTGCCGCTGATCATGGTGCTGGGCCATACCGAATGCGGTGCAATCAAGGCGACCATCAGCGAGATGAAGGAATCCGCGCCGCTGCCCGGACATATCTGGGACATCGTCGATGCAGTTCGTCCAGGCATCGCCAGGACAGTGGAAGCTGGCGGCGACAACGTATTGCTCAACGCCATCGGCGCCAATGTGGATTACAACGTATCGCGCATCGCGACGGCGCAGCCTGTCGTTTCCGAAGCCGTGAAGAGTGGCGGCGTCAAAGTGGTGGGTGCGGTGTACCAGCTCGCCACGGGCAAGGTGCAGATGCGAGCGGCATGATGCTGCAGCCAGATGCCCATGGATACGGCTACAAACCAAGCTCGCTCAGCGATGGATGATCGTCCGGCCGGCGCCCCTGCGGCCAGCGATACTTGCGCTCCGCTTCGCTGATGGACAAATCGTTAATGCTCGCATGCCGCTCCGCCATCAAGCCGTTTTCGTCGAACTGCCAGTTCTCGTTGCCGTAGGAACGAAACCAGTTGCCGGAATCGTCGTGCCACTCGTACGCAAAGCGCACGGCAATGCGATGTCCGTCGAACGCCCAAAGCTCCTTGATCAAGCGGTATTCCAGCTCGCGCGCCCATTTGCGCGTGAGGAAGGCGACGATCGCTTCGCGGCCGCTGACGAATTCCGAGCGGTTGCGCCAGCGGCTGTCGGGCGTATAGGCCAGCGCGACGCGGCCAGGATCGCGCGTGTTCCAGGCATCCTCGGCCAGGCGTACTTTCTGGATCGCCGTCTCGCGCGTAAACGGCGGCAAGGGCAGGCGTTGTTCGATCGCGGGCATGATGGACGACTCCGAACCGGGACTTTCTCGAGGTGCGAATTGTAGACCCGGCCGCCGACGGCAATGCCATCGCCCAGCGAGAACTTGCGATCTTCGATGGCGTGATGCCCCTATCACGGGAGGTGCTGATTTGGTCACATAACTGCGCCATCATGGGCGACTTTCGCTTGAACCGAACGGATTGCCTGCTCCATGAAATACCTGTCCCGCCTGCTGCTTTGTACATTTGTCGCCCTCGGCGCCGGCTGCGCGACCCAACCCGCCACGCTTACCCCGCAAGCCCAGGCGCAGCAGGCCAAGGCGGCCGCCACCACGCCCCTGCTGCTGATTTCCATCGACGGTTATCGCGCGGACTACATCGACCGCGGCCTCAGCCCGACCCTGCAGCAACTGGCGGCCACGGGTGTGCATGCGGACTCGATGCAACCCTCGTTTCCCTCGCTGACCTTCCCCAATCACTATGCGATCGTGACCGGCCTGGTGCCGGACCATAACGGCATCGTCAACAACACCATGTTCGATGCGCAGCTGGGCAAGTTCTCGCTGAGCGACCGCAAGGCGGTGAGCAATGGCTTGTGGTGGGACCAAGCCACGCCGCTGTGGAACACCGCCGATGCGAACGGCATGCGCACCGCCACCATGTTCTGGCCTGGCTCCGAAGCGGACATCCAGGGCAGGCACCCGGATTACTGGAAGCCCTTCAACGCCAAGGTCACGCCCAACCAGCGCGTCGATCAGCTCCTGGCCTGGCTGGACCTGCCGCCCGGCAAACGCCCCACCTTTCTCACCTTGTACTTCGATGCGGTCGACCACGAAGGCCATATGCACGGCCCGGACTCGCCGGAAGTGAACCAGGCGCTGCGCCAGACCGACGTGGCCATGGCGCGCCTGGTCGAGGGACTGCGCCAACGCGGCCTGTTCGACCGGATCAACATCATCGTGCTGGCCGACCATGGCATGGCCAGCGTGCCGCTGGATCACTCCATCCTGATCGACAAGCTGATTCCGATGGATGACGTGGAACAGGTGGTGCTGGGCGAAGTGGCCGGCTTCAACCCCAAGCGCGGGCACGATTTCAACGCCATCGAAGAACAGCTGGAGCAGCCGCAGCAGCATATGCACTGCTGGGACAAGACGCGTATTCCCGCACGCTTCAACTACGGCTCCAACGCACGCGTACCGCGGCTGGTGTGCCTGGCCGACGTGGGCTGGCGCATCACCACCAGTGATTACCTGGCCAAGAAAAAAGGCCATTTAAGCCTTGGCGAACACGGCTACGACAACGCCGATCCGCTGATGCAGGCGCTGTTCATTGCGCATGGCCCAGCGTTCCAGAGCGGCATTCGCTACCACAGCTTTCCCAATGTGGACGTGTATCCGCTGATGGCGCATTTGCTGGGGATCACGCCGAAGTTCAATGATGGGAAGTTCGAGGATGTGCAGGGGATGTTGAAGCCTGCGCCGGGGCAGTGATGCTTGGCGCGATGCGCTCCCTCCCCTGCGACAGTATCTGATTAGCGTCGAGCCTCAGTTCGCCGGATCCGCTCCCTCCCTACTTCGCAGGGGAGGGAGCCCTGTGTCGCGTAACTGAGACATGGCGCTAGTCAGTTACTTTGCAAGGAGTGCAATTTTTAGAGTGCCCGTAAAAAGACCCCAGCACTTGAGCATCCCGCCCTATGCCGCGAAAGTAGCGGCATGAACATTGAACTGCGCCACCTGCGTTACTTCGTTGCCGTCGCCGATACGCTGCATTTCGGCAAGGCGGCCGAACGGCTGGGCATGTCGCAGCCGCCGCTCAGCCAGCAGATCCGCCAGCTGGAAGACGCCGTCGGCGCCCGCTTGCTGACGCGCACCAATCGGCGCGTGGCCTTGACCGAGCCCGGCCGCGTGCTGCTGCAGGAAGCGCGGGAGATCCTGGCGCGCACCGATCGCGCGGTGGATCTGGTGCAACGCGCGCAGCGCGGCGAGCTGGGCGAGCTGCGCATCGGCTTCATGCGCACCACGCCGCTTTCGCAAGAAGTGCTCGGCGCCATCTTCGCGTTCCGCCAGCGCTTTCCGGCGGTGCATCTGCAACTGGAGGAAATGAATTCGCTGCAGCAGGTCGATGCCCTGCTCGACCGCCGCCTGCAGGTGGGCATTCTGAGGCCGGGTACCTTGCCGCCGTCCCTGCTTTCCAAGCGGCTGTTCCGCGATCCGCTGGTGGCGGTGCTGCGTTCGGATCACCCGGCGCTCAAGCGCCTGGGCGCGCGCGGCAAGCTGCCGATCAAGGCCTTGGCGCAGCAGCCGTTCGTGGTATTCGCGCGCAACGCAGGGGCCGGCGTGCACGAGCACGTGCTGAGCTTGTGCCGCGACGCGGGTTTTGCGCCGCGCATTTCGCAGGAAGCGCGCGAGGCGTCCACCATCATCGGGCTGGTCGCCGCCGGTTTCGGCGTGGCGATCCTGCCGCAATCCTGCGATCACATCCATGTGGAAGGCGTCAGCTACGTGCCCCTGGCGGAGGCCAATGCGATGTCGGAAATCCACGTGGTGTACCGCGACGACGAACGCTCGCCGCTGGTGCCGCGTTTCGTGCAGTTGCTCGCCACGGGCAAGGGCTGATTAGGGCATGGCGCCCTTGCTCATCGGTGTCGGTGGCGTCGCCCACTGCGGCAAGGGCGGCAGGCGATACAGGCGCAGCGCAATCAGCAAACCGGCCAGCACCAGCGCGCCGACAAACAGTGCGACACCCGGCCAACGATCCGCCGCGTAAAACAAGCCGCCGCTCCAGCCGGCGACGCTGGAACCCATGTAATAACTGAAAAGGTACATCGACGAAGCCTGCGCTTTCGCCGCGCCGCCACGCCGCCCAACCCAGCTGCTGACGATGGAATGGCCGCCGAAGAAGCCGAAGGTGATGGCCGCCAGGCCAAGGATGATCAACGCGAGCGAAGCGGTCATCGTCAAGGCCACGCCCAGCAGCATCAGCGCAAAAGCCGTCCACAGCACCTTGCGCCGGCCCAGCTTGCCGGCCAGATGGCCCATCCACGCCGAACTGAAGGTGCCGACCAAATAGATGCCGAAGATCAGGCCGACCGCCGTCTGGCTGAGACGGAACGGCGGCGCCAGCAAGCGGTAGCCCAGGTAGTTGTAGACCGTCACGAAGGCACCGAGCAGCAGGAAACCCTCCAGGAACAGCCACGGCAGGCCAGCATCGCGGAAGATGCCCGCGAAGCGGGAGAACAAGGCACGCCAGCGCAATGCCTGCGGATGGAAATGACGCGACGGCGGCAGCGCTTTCCAGAACACCAGGCCGGCGATCAAGCCGATCACGCCCACCACCGCGACCCCAACACGCCAGCCGGCAAAGTCGGCCACCACGCCGGCGATCAGGCGGCCGCTCATGCCACCGATCGCGCTGCCGCTGATATACAAGCCCATGCCCAGGCCGATCGATTCGGCATGCATTTCTTCGGTGAGATAAGTCATCGCCACCGCAGGCAAACCGCTGAGCGTGATGCCGAGCAAGGTGCGCAAGCCAAGCAGCGCGTACCAGTTCGGCATCAGCGCCGTCAGCAGCACCAGCACGGCGGACGACAGCAAGGACGCCACCATCACCGACTTGCGGCCCAGCGCATCGGAGACGCCACCGGCGAACAGCATGGCGAAGGCCAGCACGCCGGTGGTCAGCGACAGCGACAAGGCGCTGGTGGCGGCGCTGACGCCGTAGTGCTGGCTGAATTGCGGCATCAGCGGCTGAACGCAATACAGCAGGCCAAAGGTGGCAAGGCCCGCGGCGAACAGCGCGAGGTTGGTGCGCCTGAAGGCCGGGGTGCCGTGGCGGATGAGGTTGTCCGTGGTGGGGGAGTCCATAGCGGTGGCGAATGATGGGGACGGGGTTCCGAGGCCCATCACCGTCATTCCGGCGAACGCCGGAATCCAGTTTGAATACAACGTGCGAAGCACACAACAGCTTTATATCGAGTGCTGCGCACAACATGTTTGCACTGGATTCCGGCGTTCGCCGGAATGACGCTGGGCCTATAGCGGTTCATCTGGAATGACCCGAGCATAAGGCCCACCCTGTACACGATCGATAACCCCGCAGGTCCGGCTCGATAGCCGGCACGTATCAATCCGCCAGCGTCACCGCCGACAACGCATTCCGCACGATGCCAAGCACCTGCGTGGGCGCCTCCAGGTTGGCGTGATGCCCTGCCCCATGCACCACATACATGCGCGCCTGCGGCAAGCCGGCGAGCAATTCTTTCGCCAGCTGATGCACTTCGACCTGGTCCTCGCTGCCGACGATCAGCACGGCCGGTATGTCGATCTCGTGCAGCCGTTCGAGCGCGCTCGGTTCGGGCGTGCGCTGGTCTTGCGCGGCACGCGTCCAATAGCTGCTGTCGCGCTTGAACAGTTGCGTGGTCATCGTTTCGGTATGCAAGCGGGCAGCGGGGTCCACTTCGTTGGTGGCGCGGCGCGGGCCGTCGGTGAAGGCGCGCAGCGAGCTGTCGATCATCCCGTTGACATCGAAGGTGCCCAGCGCCTGCAGAAACGCGCGTGCTGCCGGCGTGCTGTCGGCAAAGCGGCCCCAGTAGCCCGGACCGATCAGGATCAGCGCGCTGACGCGCCGCGGATGCGCCAGCGCGAAATCCAGCGCGGTGGCCGCACCACCGGAACAACCGAGCAAGGCGGTGCGTTGAACGTTGGCGGCATCCAGCACGGCGGCCAGGTCTTGGTGATGCGCATAGCGGCCGGGCTCGATGGTGGAACGGCCGAAGCCGCGGGCGTCGTAGCGCAGTACGTGATGGGTGCAGGCCAGGGCGGCGAATGCATGGTCCCATTGCCGGCGGTCGACCAGGAAGCCATGCAGCATCGTGACGGTGTCGCCCGCGCCCGCCTGCTCGGCGTACAGACGGGCGTGGGGAACATCGATCCATCGGGAGTTCGTGTGGGTCATGGCGTTTCCCCCGGGCGGTCAGCGCGCCTTGATCTGGCGTGCCTCCAGCTTCGGCACGAACACCGGCGCCGCATAACCGGCCGGCTTGTCGCCCACCGCCACGCCGCCGTGGATCCGCGTCTGCTGGATGTCGGCGAACATGTAATAGGGGAATGGTTTTTCCGGCGCGCTGACCGCATCCAGCCGTGCACGCAAGGACGCCGGCAACGCGAAGGAAAGCGCATCGAGATTGGCATCGAGTTGTTCCAGCTTGGTGGCGCCGATGATCACGGACGCAATGCCCGGTTGCGTGGTCACCCAGTTCAAGGCAACCGCCGCCATGCTTTGGCCGGCCTCCTTCGCCACCTGTTCCAATTCGGCCACGATCCTCCAGTTGCGCTCGGTAAAGCGTTCGAAACCCGGCGCGTTGCTGATCTTGGCAAGCCTGCCGTCGCCCTCGCCGCCTTGCTGGCCGGGCTTGTACTTGCCGGACAGCATGCCCATCGCCAGCGGACTCCATGCGGTGATGCCCATGCCAAGGTTCTGTCCCAGCGGTACGTACTCGTGCTCGATATGCCGTTCGGCCAGCGAGTATTCGAGCTGCATGTTCACCAGCGGCGTCAGCGCATGCATTTCGGCAAAGGTCTGCGCACGGGCGGCATACCACGCGGGGATGTCGGACAGGCCGGCGTAGCGGATCTTGCCTGCGCGTACCAGGTCGTCGAGCGTGCGCACTACTTCTTCCGCCGGCGTGATGCGGTCCCAGGTGTGCAGCAGGTACAGATCGATGTAGTCCGTGCGCAGGCGGCGCAGCGAGCCTTCCACCGCGCGCATGATGTTCTTGCGTCCGTTGCCGCCGGCATTCGGGTTGCCGGGCTGCGCGTTGTAGGTGAACTTGGTGGTGAGCACCATGCGATCGCGCGTGCCGCTTTCTTCGATGAACTTGCCCAGCATGCTTTCGCTGGTGCCTTCGGTGTACAGGTCGGCGGTGTCGATGAAATTGCCGCCGGCGTCCAGGTAACGGTCGAACATGGCGCGGGCGGTCTGCTCCGCGGTACCCCAGCCCCAGTCCTCGCCGAAGGTCATGGCACCGAGGGCAAGACGGCTGACGCGCAGGCCGGAACGTCCAAGCGTGAAGTAGTGATCGAGCGACATGGCGAAACTCCTGGGGTGGTGGGCTTGGGTGGTTGACGGAGCGCAGTGTGCGCTGCGCGATCCTGTTGAAAAACCACCTTCGGCTTGATGCATTATGTAGCAGTGCTAACAAATGGAGCCCGCCATGCGCGACCACTACGCCCTGCGCGCCTTCCGCGCCGTCGCCGAATGCGGCAGCTTCACCCGCGCCGCCGCGGCGCTGGACGTGACGCCTTCCGCGCTCAGCCAGACCGTGCAGCAACTGGAAAGCCAGCTCGGCACGCGCCTGCTCCAGCGCACTACGCGGCGCGTCGGGCTGACCGAAGCGGGCCACGACATGCTGCAGCGTGTGGTGCCCGCACTCAACGAACTGGACCTGGCGCTGGACGCGGTGCGCCAGCATGGCGACCGCCCGCGCGGTACCGTTCGCCTGACCGTACCGGGCGTGGTGTCGCGCGCCATCATCGAGCCGATGCTCGGCGAATTCATGGCGCGCTGGCCGGACGTGCAGTTGGACATCCGCGTGGAAGACGGACTTACCGATCTGGTGGCCGCCGGCCTGGACGCGGGCATTCGCCTGGGCGAAAGCCTGCAGCGCGATATGGTGGCCATTCCCATCGGCGGCCCCATGCGTGCGGTGGTGGCAGGCTCGCCGGATTACTTCAAGCGCTACGGCTATCCGAAAGACCCCAAGGCCTTGCAGCGCCACCGCTGCATCAAGCATCGCCTTCCCAGCAGCGGCGCCATTTATCGCTGGGAATTCGCCCATCGCAGTGGCGCGCAGAAAGGCCGCTGGTACGAAATCGCCATTGACGGAAGCCTCACCGTCAACGACGTTCCGCTGTCGCTACGCGCGGCCGAAGACGGCATCGGCCTGGTGTATGTGCTGGAAATATCCGCGCGTGACGCACTGGCCGAAGGACGGCTGGAAAGCGTGCTCGAGCCCTGGCTGCCGCCATTCGACGGCTTGTACCTGTATTACCCAAGCCGCTTCCAGGTGCCGCCGAAGCTGCGCGTGTTCATCGACTTTCTTCGCCAATGGGGTGCGCGGGAATGGCCATCACGCCATCAGCGATAACGCCAATAGCCACCCACCCACACATGTCCGGCACCCCAATAGCCGGGCACCCATACGCGCGCAGGACGCGGCGCAACGACCACGCAGCCGGTCTGCAGCAGCACGCCGCCCAGCACGGCCAGCGCGATCAACAGCTTGGGAAGGTAGCGACGCATGATGGTTCTCCCGAACGAGTGGTGGAAACTCATGCCGGAAAACGCCGCGGAAAAAGTCTGCGCTGACGGCGGCAAACTGAACTGATGCCGAGGGTTCAGGCGCAACTTCTTTCACGCCCCTTGCCGAGTGCGCAAGACAGTAATGCGCAAAGCTGCGCACTCCTTCGCATCCCGGCTGTCATGCCATCCGCTATAACCGCCGGTGATGACAAGCGGGGGAATCATGTCGTTAGGCAGCCTTGCATGGAGGTTGGCGCTTTGGGTGCTGGCCGGCGCAACACTCGTGTTCGTGGCGAGCGGGTATTTGTTGTTCCGCATGGTGGGGCATACCTTGCTGGAACAGGCGCAGAGGGAATCCGGCGCACTGGCGAGCCAGGGCAGCAGCCTTATCCAGCAACGCCTGGACGACATTACCCATACGAGCCAGGTGCTGGCTTCCGTGATCGGGCCGCGCCCACTGGATGCCGCACCGCTGATCCACGATGCGCTTGCCGGCGATACGGATATTGCGAGCCTGGCAGCGGCGTTCGTGCCCGGCAGCGACGCGGCGCGGGAAGCGGGCCAATCGCCCTTCGTCGACCGGCAGAGCGATGGCACGCTCGCCCACCGGAATCTTTTCGATGACCCGCGCCCCTACTGGGACGCAGCATGGTTCCGGCAAGGACTGGCCTGCAGCCAGGGGTGCTGGCATCCGGTGTTCTGGTCGCAATCACGGCACCGGCTGCTGGTGAGCTATTCGGCACCGATGCGGGCCGAAGGCAAGGCTATCGGCGTCATCAATGCGGATGTCACGCTGGATTGGCTGCAGGGCGTGCTGCTGTCGGTGCAGCTTCCAGCCGGCGCGCATGCTTTCGTGATCGATCAGCAGGGCACGTACCTGGCCAACGATGCCGTCGAACAAGTCGGCAAGAAGGCGGACACCGCGCTGCTCGACCAACTGCGCGCCCCCCACGCGGTGGCGGCACCGGCAAACGCGCACCGGCTGACCTGGCAAGGCGAGCGGGCGTGGATTTACGACGAATCGATCAAGGGCACGCAATGGAAATGGGTGGTGGCCATGCCCGAAGAATTCATTTACGCGCAGGTGCGCCACGCGTTCATGGCGGTGCTTGTGCTGGGCGCACTGACCTTGCTGCTGCTCGGCCTGGTCGTGATGGTCACCATCCGGCGCATGCTGGCGCCGTTGGGCGTACTCGCCGAACGCGCGGAACTGGTTGCGCGTGGCGCGCTGGACTTTGCCCTTCCACGCGTACGCGGCCATGACGAAGTCGGCCGACTGACGCATGCCTTCGACAAGATGCGGCTGGAGCTGGCCGCGCACCTGCGGGAATTGACCCGTGTCGCGCAAGAACAGGCCCGGCTTGCCAGCGAGTTGGACATTGCCCGGCAGATCCAGACGGCCTTGTTGCCCGGCCAGCATTATCTGGATGCGCGCTGCCAGAACTTCGAACTGTTCGCGGTGTTGAAACCTGCGCGCACGGTCGGCGGCGATCTGTACAGCTACTTCATGCTGCCCAATCAGCGCTTCTGCTTCATGGTGGGCGACGTCGCCGACAAGGGCATTCCGGCGGCGTTGTTCATGGCGCGCACCATCACCCTTGCCAAGGCCATGGCGTCGCGCACGCAATCGCCGCAACAGCTATTGCAGCTTATCAACCAGGATTTGTGCAGCAACAACGACAGCTGCATGTTCGTGACCTTGCTATGCGGCTTTCTGGATGTGGCGACCGGCCACTTGACGCTCGCCAGCGCAGGGCACGATCCGCCCGTGCTCTGGGGCAACCATGCGCCGCGCTGGTTGCCGGTGGTCTCGGGCCCTGCGCTGGGCCTGGATGAAGACGCCTCGTTTCCGATGGTGCGCATGCGCCTGAAACCGGGCGATACCTTGCTGGCCTACACCGATGGCGTAACCGAAGCCACCAACATGGCACTGGAGCAATATGGCGGGGATCGGTTGCTGGCCCGGCTGGGGCAGTTCCATGATACGGGCGACGACACGGGGCATGGCGATGCCGCGAAATTCCTGGCCGAAGACATCGAGGCATTTTCAACGGGACACGGCCAGAGCGATGACATCGCCTTGCTTGCGCTACGCTGGAGCCATGCCGGACTCGACAAGGGGACGCCGATGCTCGATCTGGTCTTTTCCGCCTCGCTGGAGAAGGTATTCGCCACCCTCGATCTATGCGTGGAAACGCTGCATGAGGCCGGCATACGCAGCGACGTGCGCGACGATGTACGCCTGGTGCTGGAGGAGCTGATGGTGAACATGGTCCATCACGGCAAGCCCCACGAGGGCGAGGGAACCATCGGCTTGCGCATGATGATCGTGCAGGAAGCGGTGCTGGTGGAGTTGAATCACAACGGCGCACCGTTCGATCCGCTGCAATTTCACCCGCCCGTCCTCTCCGGCGACCTGGCGGACCGCGATGACGATGGTGGGCTTGGCATCCACCTCGTACGCGCCATGTCCAGCGAGCTGAACTACACGCACGACGAAGACGGCAACCATCTGCAACTGCGTTTCGCACGTACCACGGAGCACGGCCATGTCACTTAATCTACGCATCGATCCGCTTACCCCGCAGCGGTCCACGCTATTCCTGCAAGGCCGCCTGGATGCCATGAGCTTCGGGGAATTCGATAAAGAGGCAGACAAGGTGCTGGAACAAATGGAAACCGGCGGCACGCTGGTGCTCGATCTGTCTGCGCTCGACTACATCAGCAGTGCGGGCCTGCGCAGCATTGCCAAGGCCAGGAAGGCCATGCGCGCACGCGATGGCCAGACGCTACTGGTGAACCCGCAGGTCCAGGTACGAAAAGTGTTCGATATCGTGAAAGCGGTACCGGTGAAGGAAATTTTCCAGGACGTGCGGGAGCTGGACGATTACCTGGATCGGATTCAGCGGAAGGTGTTGGACGAAGGGGAAGAGTTGGAATAAACCGGCATGCGGCGATCGCTTCGCTTCATCATGTGATGAAAATCCAACCTGGCCGAGCAGCAGCAAAGCCGCTCGGCACTGGTGCATTTTACGCGCCAGCCAGGCGCGTCACCGCCATCCGATAGCGCGCGGCGATACGTGCCTCGTCGCGATGCTTGCCATCCCGCACTACCCATTTGCCGCCCGCCATCACATGGCGCACCGGCGTGACGTTGCCGGCAAACAGGAAGCTGTCCATCACCGAACGGTTGTCGCGTGCCGCCAGCAGGGGCGATTCGTGATCCAGCACGATGAAATCCGCGCGATTGCCCGTTGCAAGCGCGCCGATCGGCATGTCCGCCGCCTGCGCGCCGCCCTTGAGCGCCGCGCGCCACAAGGTTTCGCCCACGCTGTCGCCGGCACGGCGCGCAGCCACGTTGCGGTGGCGCGTGCTCAATCGCTGGCCGTATTCGAGCCAGCGCAATTCTTCGATCGGCGATACCGAGATATGCGAATCCGAGCCGATGCCGAGCGCGCCGCCGGCATCGATATAGCGCGCCAGCGGAAACAAGCCATCGCCAAGATTGGCTTCGGTGGTGGGACACAGGCCGGCCACCGCGCCGCTGCGCGCGAGCTGGGTGGTTTCCTTCTCGGTCAGGTGCGTGGCGTGCACCAGGCACCAGCGAGGGTCGACCGGCGCATGGTCGAGCAGCCATTCCACCGGGCGCGCGCCACGCGTGGCGAGGCAGTCCTGCACTTCGCCGATCTGTTCGGCGATGTGGATGTGGACGGGACCATCCTTCAGCGCTTCGTGCTCGACCACGCCGCGCCATGCCTGTTCCGGAATCGCGCGCAGCGAGTGCAAGGCCACACCGACGCGTACGTCGTGACTGGCCTGCTTGCGCAGGTTGGCGAGCAATTGCAGGTAGCCATCCACATCGTTGCCGAAGCGGCGCTGCCGCGGCGACAGCGGACGGCCGTCGAAACCGCCGCTCATGTACAGCACAGGCAACAGGGTAAGCGCGATGCCTGCTTCGCGCGCCGCTTCGATCAGCGCCAGCGACATGGCCTCCGGCTGTGCGTAGCGTGTGCCATCGGGCTGGTGGTGCAGGTAATGGAATTCGCACACCTGGGTATAGCCGGCCTTGAGCATTTCCACGTAGAGCTGCGCGGCAATCGCCTGCAAGGTGTCCGGATCGATGCGCTCGGCAAAGCCGTACATGGTTTCGCGCCAAGTCCAGAACGAATCGTCGCCGGGGCCGCGGCGTTCGGCCAGGCCGGCCATGGCGCGCTGGAACGCATGCGAATGCAGGTTGGGCATGCCCGGCAACACCCAGCCGTCGAGGTAGGCGGGCGAGCTACCGGCCGGGGCGGTGATGTGGCCGGTGCTGTCCACGCCAAACCTGGCATCGCTGCGCCATTGCGGGTCCTGCCAGGCCTGCGCCGCGCTGAACTGGTAGACCGCTGCCGTATCGCTCATGAACAATCTCCGTTGGCTGGAACAGGCTGCTGCAAGTGTAACCGCCCTGCCCGGCCACACTCGCATTGGCTTCACCTTCCATCTGATCCATTCTGCGCAATCGGCATGATGTTCGCGCGGTATGGTTTGGAACATCACACGGGACGAACGCCATGGCCAAGAAAAACGAAAACGCACCGCTGCTGAGCTTGCGCCAGGCGGTACCGGGCGACATCCCGGCGCTGGTCGAACTCACCGCCCGCGTCTACACCCCCGAATGGGGCCACTCGGCGGAAATGCTGCGCTCCCAGCAGACGCACTTTCCCGAAGGCCAGTTCGTGGTGGAGTACGAAGGCAAGATCGTGGGCTACTGCGGCACCTTCCGCCTCGACGAATCACTGGCGCTGAAACCGCATACGTGGATGCAGATTACCGGTGGCGGCATGGCGTCGCGCCACAATCCGGATGGCAACTGGCTGTACGGCATGGAAGTGGTGGTGCATCCGGATTACCGCGGCATGCGCATCGGCCAGCGCCTGTATCAGGCGCGCAAACGCTTGTGCATGGAGCTGAAACTGCGCGGCATCACCTTCGGCGGGCGCATTCCCGGGCTGGCGCGCAACATCCAGCGCTATGGCACGCCGGAGGCGTACGTGCAGGCGGTGGCGGAAGGACGCCGCCGCGATCCAACGCTGAGCTTTCAGCTGACCAACGATTTCGAGATCATCGGGCTGCTGCGCGGTTACGTGCCCTCCGATTATGAGTCGCTCGGTTACGCCGCGCACCTGGTATGGCGCAACCCTGCCCTGCTGGACCAGCCGGATATTCCGGCGGTGCCCTCGCCGCGGCACCTGCCCGATTCGGTGCGCGTGGCCACCGTGCAGTATCTGCAGCGGCGCATCAAGTCGTTCGATGAATTCGCCACACAGGTCGAATACTTCACCGATATCGCGGCCGATTACAGCGCCGATTTCGTAACGTTCCCGGAATTGATCACCTTGCAGTTGCTGTCCATCGAGAACGAGGAACTCTCGCCGGTGGAAACCATCCGCAAGCTGAGCCATTACACGCCGCAGGTGAAGGAACTCTTCAGCCGCCTGGCGGTGCGCTACAACATCAATATCGTGGGCGGTTCGCATCCCACCGAGCAGCCCAACGGCGACATCCACAACGTGTGTTACGTATGCCTGCGCGACGGCTCGGTGCACGAACGCGAGAAGCTGCATCCCACGCCCAGCGAGCGCAACGTGTGGAACGTCTCCGGCGGCGACAGCGCCGCGACGGTGCAGACCGATTGCGGGCCGATCGGCGTGATGATCTGCTACGACTCCGAATTCCCCGAAGTGGCCCGGCATCTGGTGGACCAGGGCGCGCTGATGCTGTTCGTGCCGTTCTGCACCGATGTGCGCGAAGGCTATCTGCGCGTGCGTTACTGCGCGCAGGCGCGGGCGATCGAAAATCAATGCTATGTGATTCTTTCGGGCAATGTCGGCAACCTGCCCGGCGTCAACAATTTCGATATCCAGTACGGCCAGAGCTGCATCCTCACGCCCAGTGACTTCGGGTTCGCGCGCGATGGCATCGCGGCCGATTGCGTACCCAACATCGAAACGGTGCTGTTCGCCGACCTGCGGCTGGAAAGTCTGGCGCGGGCGCGCAATGCCGGGACGGTGCAGAACCTTAAAGATCGCCGGTATGACCTGTATGAGACGCGGTGGCTGCGGCAATCGCGATAGCGGGCCATGTGCTTGCGGCACGTAGGTTGGGGTGAGGCGCAGCCGAACCCCAACGCTGTCATGTAGAGAGCGAAGTTGGGGTTCGGCTGCGCCTCACCCCAACCTACAAGAACCTGCGCCATCTCGATAGGACAAGCTGTGGGTCTGTCATAATGTGCCGATGTCCGCATCCTCCCCCAAAGCCTCCAATCCGCGCTTGCGCTCCGTGCTGGGCCACGAATTCTTCGCCCCGTATCAATGGAAACGCCGCATTGCGCTATGGAGCGGCGCCATCCTGGTTGCGCTCGCTTCCATCCTGTTCGCAAAAACCAGCGACTGGGCGTACGGGTTGTTCGAGAAACTGCTGACGCACGGCATCTGGATACCGCTGCTTCTTACGCCGCTGGTGTTCGGCCTGCTGTGCTGGGTGACCGAGGGGCGTCTGCGGGCCGCACGCGGCAGCGGCATCCCGCAAGTGATCGCCACCATCCACGTGGAAGACACCGGCTTTCGCGCCAAGATGCTGGCCTTGCCGATTGCGGTCAGCAAGATGGTGCTGACCCTGCTCGCCCTGGCTGTGGGCGCGTCGATCGGCCGTGAAGGGCCGACCGTGCACGTCGGTGCGGGCTTGATGCACTGGCTGGGCCGGCGCTTCGGCTTTGACGATCCCAAGGCGTTGTCGCGCTTCATCCTGGCCGGTGGCGCGGCGGGCATCGCCGCGGCATTCAATACGCCGCTGGCGGGCGTGGTGTTCGCCATCGAGGAATTGGCCGGTACGTTCGAGCACCGCTTCAGCGGTTTGCTGCTTACCGCCGTCTTCGTCGGCGGCGTGGTGTCCTTGGGCATTCTCGGCAACTACGCGTATTTCGGCACGGTGCAGGCCAGCCTGCCGCTGGGGCATGCGTGGCTGGCGGTCCTGCAATGCGGCATCGTGTGCGGCCTGGCTGGCGGGCTGTTCGCCCGCTTGATCCTGCTGAGCCGCCACGGACCACTGGCGGCGATCGGCCGGCTGCGCGAGCGCAATCCGGTGCTGTTCGCCGTCGGCTGCGGCCTGGCGCTGGCGGCGCTCGGCGTGCTGTCGCACAACACGGTGTACGGCACCGGTTATGCGCAGGCGCGCGCCTTCGCGCAGAACGCCTCCGACACGCCGGGCCAAAGCTTCGGCGTGCTCAAGCTGCTGGCCAACGTGGTGTCGTACTGGGCCGGCATTCCCGGCGGCATCTTCTCACCGGCATTGGCGGTCGGCGCCGGCCTGGGGCACAACATCGCCTACTTTCTTCCGCATGCGCCGGAGGAAGCGGTGGTGCTGCTGGGCATGAGCGCTTATCTGGCCGGCGTCACCGGCGCGCCGCTTACCTCCGCGGTGATCGCGATGGAACTCACCAACAACCAGGACATGGTGATTCCGATCATGGCCGTCTGCCTGCTGGCGCGTGCGGCCTCGTCCATTTTCGCACCCACGCCGGTGTACAAGGATTTTGCCGAGCGCATGATCCAGGATTTCGAGCGGCAACAGGCGGAGCGCCAGGCCACGGCGCCATCATCGGCCGAGGAGATCGGCACCACCAGCGCCTATGGCGAGCCGGTGGCATCCGCGGAAACGGACGTCGACGAATCCGACCGATGAGCTGGGACCTGCTGCTGACCCATGCATCACTGGCCACCTTCGTGGGTGAAGCCACCTACGGGCTGCTGACCGACGCCGCGCTGGCCTGCCAGGATGGCCGGATCGCATGGATCGGCCCGATGCGCGAACTGCCCGCCGCGGCAGCCGCAACCGCGCGCGAAGTGCATGATGCCGACGGCGCGCTGGTGACGCCGGGCTTGATCGATTGCCACACGCATCTGGTATTCGGCGGCGACCGCGCGCAGGAATTCGATCTGCGCCTCAACGGCGCCACGTATGAAGCGATTGCGCGCGCCGGCGGCGGCATCGTCTCCACCGTGCGCGCCACGCGCGGCGCGAGCGAGGATGCATTGCTCGCACAATCGCTGCCGCGCGCACGCAGCCTGATGGCCGATGGCGTTACCACGCTGGAAATCAAATCCGGCTACGGGCTGGAACTGGATGCGGAACGCCGCATGCTGCGGGTGGCGCGCCGTATCGGCATGGAACTGGGCATCCACGTGCAGACCAGCTTTCTCGGCCTGCACGCGTTGCCGCCGGAGTACAAGGAACGCCGCGAGGATTACGTCGACCTGGTCTGCAACGAACTGTTGCCCGCGCTGGCCGACGAAGGCCTGGTGGACGCGGTGGACGCGTTCTGCGAAGGCATCGGCTTCACGCGCGCCGAAACACAACGCGTGTTCGAGCATGCGCGACAGCTGGGCCTGCGCATGAAGCTGCATGCGGAGCAATTGTCCGACCTGGACGGCGCCGCCCTGGTGGCGGAGTTTGGCGGACTATCGGCCGATCACCTGGAATATCTCAGCGACACGGGCATCCAGGCGATGGCGCGCGCCGGCACCGTGGCCGTGCTGCTGCCGGGCGCCTTTTACGCGCTGCGCGAAACCAAGCTGCCGCCGGTAGCGAGCCTGCGCTCGCATGGCGTGCCCATCGCCATCGCCACCGATTGCAATCCCGGCACCTCTCCCCTGCTCTCGCTGCGCCTGGCCGCGAACATGGCATGTACGCTGTTCCGCCTTACGCCGGAAGAAGCGCTGCGCGGCATCACCGTCAACGCGGCGCGCGCGCTGGGCCTGCACGATCGCGGCACCCTGGCGGTGGGCAAGCGGGCGGACCTGGTGATGTGGAACGCAACGCAGCCGGCGGAGCTTTGCTACTGGATCGGCGGCGGCCTGGTGCGGAAGGTTTGGGTGGGGGGCCTGGCGGGCGCCTAGCCTCTGCCTCACACGTGATCAGCGCCATGTCTCAGTTGCGCGACACATGGCTCCCTCCCCTGCGAAGTAGGGGAGGGAGCAGATTCGGCGAACTTGACCACGACACTGAGACTCGCCGCTAATCAGGTGCCTCACAAGGGGTGATTCCAAAATGAAAAGCCCCCGACCAGCGGGGGCTTTTCGTAGCTGCGTACAGACGCGCTCAGGCCGACTTTTTCTTCGGCGCAGCGGCGGCCTTCTTCACGGCGGCAGGCTTGGTGACGGCGGCACCGGCGCCGGCCACCGCGGGTTTCGCGGAGTGCGCGCGGGTGTTGCCGTAGCTGCTGCGGTAGGTCTTGCCGCGGCGGGTTTTGCGATCGCCCTTACCCATGGGAAACTCCTTGAATCGTAATGCTGTTGATGGCCAATCATCGTAACAGCGGCAGGCCAAAGCGCAAGCGGGCCGTCAGTGGTGATGGTGCGCGCTGCAGCCGGGGCTGCCGTCCGGGCAACTGTCCGGGTCGATCTGCACGGTGGCGTGGCGGATGCCGAAACGATCCAGCAGGGTGCGGTTGACCGCGGCCAGGACACGGGCGCCGGCATCCTGGTCATGCAGCTCCACGTGCAGCGTGGCCATGCGCGAACCGGACGCGAGTTGCCATACGTGCAGGTGATGCACATCGCGGATCGATGCGTCGGCGCCGCGCAGCGCGGTTTCCACCTCGTGCGGGTCCATGCCCTCGGGCACGCCTTCCAGCAAGATGTGCGTGGAACGCCGCAACAGGCGCCACGCGCTGTTCAAGATCAGCAGCGACACCAGCAGCGACAGCGCCGGGTCGGCCCAGTTCCAGCTCAGCCAGCGCACTGCCAGCGCAGCCAGCACGGCGCCGACCGAACCCAGCAGGTCACCCAGCACATGCAGACTTGCCGCGCCGATGTTCACATCGTCGTGCGCATGGCCATGCAGGCTGCGCAGCACGATCAGGTTTACCAGCAGGCCGATGACCGCCACACCCAGCATCACGCCGGAAAGAATCTGCACCGGCTTGAAGAAGCGTTCGATGGCTTCGTAGGCGATCAGCCCGACCAGCACGAATTGCGTCAGCGCATTGACGAAACCGGCCAGCACTTCCATGCGGCCATAGCCGTAGGTGCGCCGCGCATCGGCCGGACGCCGCGCCATGCGTGCGGCAAACAGCGCAAGCAGCAAGGCCGCCGCATCCACCAGCATGTGGCCGGCATCGGCCAGCAAGGCGAGCGATCCGGACCACCAGCCGCCCGCCGCTTCGGCGAACATCATCCCCGCAGTAAGCACAAACGCGAACAGCAATGGACGCTCGCGCCCTGCTACACCCGAGGCATGGGCGTGGCTGTGATCGTGATGATCGTGGGCGTGGCTGTGCGCGTGATTCATGCCGTGATGCTAGGAAGCGACGCGCCCGTTACACAATCACTGCGATTCAACCGTGCGCGCATGTCGGGAAGCGTGCGCGTGGTGGGAATCATGCGTGTGACCGTGCCGGTGATCGAATCGAAGATTGACGAAATGCGCGGACGCCACCAGCAGGCCGCCGCAGGTCACCAACACGCTGTGCACGATGATCGAATAGCTTTCCGCGAACGTCACGCCCGTCACCAGCAGCATGAGACCGGGCAACGCCAGGCGCAGCGGCAGCGAGCGATGGTGGCGGCGATAACCGTTGACCAGGGCCACCAGCGCCAGTGCGCTGGCAAACAGCACAAAGCCGCGCTCGAAAGCATGGTCGGCCAGGAAGCTCAGGCCGATCAACGGCAGTATGGCGAGCACGAAGGGCAAGGCGGCGCAATGGATGGCGCACAGGAAAGACGCGATGGCACCAATACGGTCGATAAGGTTCCACCAGCGTTTTTTCTGTTGCGTTGGCGTGGAATCCATGAGGGAGGAACACCATGCGGGAGGCCGGCGGGGTACCAGCGTTTTGATACGTTATAACATTCACCGGTTATCCGCAAGCGGCGCCCTCCGCGCGGTGCGGCCAGGCTGGGTCAGGCCTTGCGGCACTGCTTGCAGACGCCATGCACTTCCAGCGTTTGGGCCTGCGGACGGAAACCGAACGCCTTGGCCTGGGCCTCGATCAGTTCGGCCACGCGCTCGTCGCACACTTCCTGCGCGCTGGAGCAGACGTCGCAGATCAGGAACGGCACCTGGTGCGCCTCGGCCGGGTGATGGCAGGAAACGAACGCGTTGATGGATTCCAGCTTGTGGATGAAGCCGTTCTCGAGCAGGAAATCCAGTGCGCGATAGACGGTCGGCGGCGCGGCATTGCCATGGCGCTCGCGCAGCTGGTCGAGCAGGTCGTAGGCCTTGACCGGCTTGCCGGCCGCCGCGATCAGCTCCAGCACTTCCTTGCGCAGCGGCGTCAGGCGCAGCCCGCGTTCCTCGCTGGCGTGCTCCACCGCTGCCACGAAGTCCGCAGGACCGTCGTGATGATGATGCATGTGCTCTTTGCTTGACGTTCCGTGATTCAAAGGGTTCACCTCGTGGTCGATCATACACCGCGGCTATCGGGGCAGCGGCGGAGGCTTGGCTGATCTGGGGCTCAGCAGCACGACAATCCAGCCGATCGGCCCCAGCACCAGCGCCCAGATCACGCCGGCGAGCAACTTGCCGCGCCACCAGCCGAGCAAGGCGCCCACCGCGACGAACACCAGGTTCCACCACAACAACGCCGCCCACGGGATCATCGCCATCAAGTTGATGAAGACGTGCAGGAAGGCATCGGGGGCGTCCATGTCGACGCCCTGGGTGGCTTTGGCTAGGAGCTCTTCCATTGGTTCGCGGGAATCGTAAATCGTCAATCGTAAATGGTGAAGAGCGATCTGCCGAAAGCTTGCCGGATGCCGCTCTTACGATTCCCGATTGACGATTCCCGATTTACGCTCCCCGCGCCAACGCCAGCGCATCATCGATCCGCTGCAACGCCACTTCGCGCCCGGCGAGATAAATGGTGTGATCGATCGACGGCGACACCTGCGTACCGGTCATCGCCACGCGCAGCGGCTGGGCGATCTTGCCCATGCCCAGTTCCAGCTTGGCGGCAATCTGTTCGATCACCTGATGAATCGGCCCGGGCTGCCACTCGCATCCGGCGAGCAGTTCGCGTGCGGACTGCAGCACCTGCACCGCGGTGTCGTTCTTCAGGTGCTTGGCGACGGCCTTGTCGTCCCATTCGGTGATCGGGCCGTACCAGATCTTGGCGCGTTCGGCCATGTCCTTCAGCGTTTGCACGCGATCGCGCATGGCGACGATCACGTCGGCCGGTGCGGGACCTTTGCTGGCATCGATGCCGGCGCGCAGCAGATGCCATTCGAATTCCGACGCCAGCGTCTGCGGATCGTCCGTCTTCAGGTAATGCTGGTTGAGCCACAGCAGTTTTTCGGTGTCGAAACGCGAGGCGGCCTTGTTGACGTCGGCAATGTCGAACAGCGTGATCATTTCCTCGCGCGAGAAAATTTCCTGGTCGCCATGCGACCAGCCCAGGCGCACCAGGTAGTTGAGAATGGCATGCGGCAGGAAGCCGTTTTCGCGGTATTCCATCACGCTGACCGAATTGGTGCGCTTGGAAAGCTTCTTGCCTTCCTTGTCCAGGATCATCGGCAGGTGCGCAAACTCCGGCACGTTCGCGCCGAGTGCGCGATAGATGTTGATCTGGCGCGGCGTGTTGTTGACGTGGTCGTCGCCACGGATCACCTCGGTGATGCCCATGTCGATGTCGTCGACCACCACGGCGAAGTTATAGGTGGGCCAGCCGTCGGAGCGGAAGATCACCAGGTCGTCCAGCTCGGTGTTGGACCATTCCACCCTGCCCTTCACCTTGTCATCCCACACCACCGAACCGTCCAGCGGGTTCTTGAAGCGGATCACGCGATTCGGATCGTCGCGGCAGGGCTCGTTGCGGTCGCGGTAATAGCCGTTGTAACGCGGCTTCTCGCCGCGCGCGAACGCGGCTTCGCGCATCGCTTCGATCTCTTCCTTGCTTTCGTAGGCGTAGTACGCCTTGCCTGCGGCCACCAGCTCGAGCGCGACCTGCTTGTAGCGCTCCAGGCGCTGCGTCTGGAAGATCGGCGCGCTGTTGTCGGCGTCCAGTTGCAACCAGTGCATGGCGTCGATGATGGCCTGCACGGCCGCTTCCGTGGAGCGCTCGCGGTCGGTGTCCTCGATCCGCAGCAGGAATTCCCCGCCGCGGCGGCGCGCTTCCAGCCAGCAGTACAGCGCAGTGCGCGCGCCGCCGATGTGCAGGAAGCCGGTGGGACTAGGGGCGAAGCGGGTGCGGACGGTCATTGCTGGCAGATGCGGTGGCTGAAACGCGGAATTTTAACTGATCGCGTTTACCGGGGGCGGGAATCGTCAATCGGGAATCGGAAATCGTTGAGAGCGCATCCGCAGACCTGCCGAGTCCGCTCCTACGATTCCCGATTTCCTCGCCCTACTTCACATGCACCGTCACCACCTTCGACACCACCGCCGGATCGAACGGAATGTGGTTGGCATCGCCAAGGTCCAGCTGCAGCGTGTGCGTGCCGGGCGGCAGGGTCAGCGTGGTTTCGGTCTGGCCGCCGCCAAAGTGCAGGTGCTGCTTGTCGTTCGGTATGGGCTGGCCGGCCGGCGGCAGTTCTTTCACGTCCACCAGCAGGTGGTGGTGCCCGGTTTTGGCATGGACCACGCCGGCGGGCGCCACGCCCATGCCCTTCAAGCCGAAGCGCACGGTGAAGGTCTGCGGCACGGTGGCGCCATCCTGCGGCGAGATGATGTAGACCTCGGCGCCGGCCGGGGACGGGGTGGTGGGCAAAGCAGGCGCATCGGCGGCAAGGGCGCCACCGGCCACGGCGGTCAATGCGACAACGAGCAGCAGACGTTTCATGTAGAACCTCCTATCCAGGCATCCGTTCACGCAATCTAGCCCAGTTGGGCCGGCCTGGGCACGGTTTTCGCCATTCCGTAACACGCGTAACCGCCCTGTCACGTGAGCGCCATCGCTGCGAAACGGCGCGAGCGGAGGATACTGCCGTACAAGACGAGGATGCGCCCATGCGTATCGGCATCATCAGCGAGACGTATCCGCCAGAGATCAACGGTGTCGCGCTCACCGTGCACAGTCTGGCGACCGGTCTGGCCGCAAAGGGCCACGCGATCGATCTCGTCCGTCCCCGTCAATCGGCCAGCCACGCCGACGAACCCGGCATCGATGCGCTGGAAACACGCGGCGCATCGCTGCCCCGCTATCCAGGCTTGCGCTTCGGGCTTCCTGCCTACCGCACACTGCGCCAGCGCTGGACCCTGCACCGCCCCGACGCCATCTACGTGGCCACCGAAGGCCCGCTGGGCCGTTCGGCGGTGAAGACCGCCGTGCGCCTGGGCATTCCTGTCGCGACCGGCTTTCATACGCGCTTCGATGCGTATGCCAATCACTACGGCGTAGGTTTTCTCACCCCGGTGGTGCACAACTACCTGCGCCGCTTCCACCAGCGCGCCAATGTCACGCTGGTGCCCACCGATGCGCTGGCCGCCGAGCTGACGGCGATGGGCGTGGATCACGCGCGCCTGCTGCGGCGCGCGGTGGATACCAAATTGTTCCATCCCTCCAAGCGCGATAACGCCTTGCGCGAAAGCTGGGGCGTGGATGCCGATACACCGGTGGTGCTCTACGTGGGGCGGATTGCGCCGGAGAAGAATCTGGATCTCGCAGTGGAAACCTTCCGCGCCATCCAGCAGGTGGCGCCGAAGGCGCGCTATGTGTGGGTGGGCGATGGTCCCGCGCGCGCCGGGCTGCAAGCGGCGCATCCGGATTTCATTTTCGCCGGCATGAAGCGCGACGAAGCGCTGGCCGCGCATTACGCCAGCGCCGACCTGTTCCCATTCCCCAGCCTCAGCGAAACCTTCGGCAACGTGATCCTGGAAGCGCTCGCCGCCGGCTTGCCGGTGGTGGCGTATGCCGAAGGCGCCGCGCGAGAGCATCTGTTCGACGGCGTCAACGGCTTCCGCATCGATTCCGGCGAAGCGCGCGCCTTTACGTCCGCGGCCGTGACGCTGGCCGGCGATCTGCAACTGATCCGCCTTATGGGCCGCGCCGCGGTGGAAAGCGTGGAAAGGCTTTCACCGGACGCAGTGATCCGCGAATTCGAAAACCTGCTGCGCGAACTGGTCGAGGAGAACATGCATGACCGCCATGTCACCATCGCACCTGCCTGAGCAGGTGGTACTTCCGCGCCATGCGTTCGACCGGCGCATGTGCATTGCCGCCAATCGCTGGGGCGCCCGGCATGCGGTCGGTTTGTTCTTCGGCATCATCAGCCGCCTTGGCGATGGCGTGTTCTGGTATTCGCTGATGGCGGCGCTGGCGTTGATCGACGGCCGGCGCGGCCTGGAAGCGGCCGCGCACATGGCGGCCACCGGCCTGGTGGCGCTGGGCTTGTATCGCGTCCTGAAGCGCTGGACGCGTCGCCCGCGCCCGTTCCGCACCTGCCCTGGCGTGATCGCGCACGTGCCGCCGCTGGATGAATTCAGCTTCCCCTCCGGCCACACGCTGCAGGCGGTGGGCTTCACCATCGTGGCATTGGCGTGGTATCCGCTGCTCGCACCGCTGCTGTTGACGTTCACCGCGCTGGTGGCGGCATCGCGCGTGATTCTCGGCTTGCATTATCCGAGCGACGTGCTTGCCGCGATTGTCGTCGGCAGCGGCCTCGGCGCGCTGTCGCTGTGGCTGGTGCACAGCGCGCCGCAGCTGTTCGCCTGATCAATCCCTGCGCTGATCAATAGATCATCACGCCGTACTCACGACCTTTGCGCTCAACGACATAGCGCATCTATCCACAGGCTCTACCGGAGGCTTTCCACAACCGCTGTGGAAAAGTACGTGCTTGGGATGCTCTGTGCAGGCCACGGAGGCTCTGCGACCTACACTGAATTAATCAGAGCATCCCTTGCTGAGCAAAGTTTCATCACGCTGTGCCAAGTGCTTGATGGAAAAGATGCGTGCGCGGGTTTTCCACAGGGTTTCCCGGTAGGCGTCCACATTTGCTGTGGACAACCCACAAACGACAACGCCGCCCGAAGGCGGCGTTGTTCGCGATACACCATGCAACGCAACTCACGCCGCGCGCGGCACCCTGCGCAGGATGTTCAGCACATCGGCCAGCTTGTCGCGCATCTGCCGGCGGTCGACGATCATGTCGATGGCGCCGTGCTCCAGCAGAAACTCAGAACGCTGGAAGCCTTCCGGCAAGGTCTCGCGCACGGTCTGCTCGATCACGCGCGGGCCGGCGAAACCGATCAGCGCCTTGGGTTCGCCCACGTTGATGTCGCCCAGCATGCCGAGGCTGGCGGAAACGCCGCCGGTAGTCGGATCTGTCAGCACGCTGATGTACGGAACACCAGCCTCGCGCAAACGCGCCAGCGCAGCCGACGTCTTGGCCATCTGCATCAGCGAGAACAGCGCCTCCTGCATGCGCGCGCCGCCGGTGGCAGAGAAGCACACCAGCGCGCTGCGTTCGCTCAGCGCGCGCTCGGCGGCGCGGGTGAACTTTTCGCCGACCACCGAACCCATCGAGCCACCTATATAGGAGTACTCGAAGGCCACCGCCATCATCGGCTGCTGCTTGAGCGTGCCGCTCATCGCGATCAGCGCATCGTTCTCGCCGGTGGATTTCTGCGCGGCGACGATGCGGTCGCGGTACTTCTTGGAATCGCGGAACTTCAGCGGATCGGTGGGCTCCATGCTGGCCCACAGTTCCTGCGCGCTGTCTTCGTCCAGGAACGACAGCAGGCGTTCGCGCGCGCCGATCGCATGATGGTGGCCGCACTTGGGGCACACCATCAGGTTGCGTTCCAATTCCGGCTTGTACAGCACGGCGCCGCAGCCACCGCACTTCTCCCACACACCTTCGGGTACCTTGCCCTTGCCGCCGGCGGCGCCTTGCGTCCGCACGCGGGGGGTCATGATTTTTTGCAGCCAATTCATGGATTCCGCCTCAATCGTCAAGCGCCATCCAGGGCGGCGCGGATCGGGCGAAGAAATGCATCCACCCTTTCCACCATATCCTTCTCCGTGCTTGCGCCATCGAGCTTTTCCACCAGCGCGCTGCCGATCACCACGGCGTCGGCGAATCCACTGATGGCTTTGGCGCTCTGCGCATCCTTTACGCCGAACCCCACCGCGACCGGCGCCTTGGCACGCTTGCGGATGTCGGCCACGCGTGCGGCGATGTCCTGCGTACTCAAGCGCCCTGCCCCCGTGATGCCGGCGAACGATACATAGTACAGGAAACCTTCGGCGGCCTCGCACAACTGCGCCATACGCGCGGGTGCGGTAGTGGGCGCAGCCAGCAAGATCTGCTTGAGGCCGGCGCGGCGCAAGGGCGCCAGCACCTCGGCTTCTTCCAGCGGGCAATCCACCAGCAGTACGCCATCCACGCCCGCCTTGACGGCCTCGTCGGCGAAGCGCTGGAAGCCACGGATTTCCACCGGATTGAGATAACCCATCAGCACCACCGGCGTGTCGAGATCGCGCTTGCGAAACTGTTCCACCCAGTTGAGCACGTCGACCAGGCCCACGCCCTTGGCGATGGCGCGTTCGCTGGCGTGCTGGATCACCGGGCCATCGGCCATCGGATCGGAAAACGGCACGCCCAGTTCGATCACGTCGGCGCCGGCGTCGACCAGCGCATGCATCAAGGCCACGGCGTGTTCCGGTGTGGGATCGCCGGCGGTGACGAACGGAATCAAGCCGGTGCGGCCGGCGCGCTTCAAGGCGGCAAAGCGTTGATCGATGCGGCTCATACCTGCACTCCTTCGCGTGCGGCAATCGTGTGCACGTCTTTGTCGCCTCGGCCGGAAAGATTGCACAGCACAATGCCGTCCTTCGGCAGCTCGCGCGCCAGTTTCAGCGCTTGCGCCACGGCGTGGCTGGATTCCAGTGCGGCAAGAATGCCTTCGGTACGCGCGAGCAAGTGGAAGGCCTCCAGGGCTTCGTCATCGGTCACGCCGACGTATTCGGCGCGGCCGGCGTCTTTCAGAAAGGCATGCTCGGGGCCTACGCCCGGGTAATCGAGACCGGCCGAGACCGAATGCGTTTCGGTGATCTGGCCGTTGTCGTCGCACAGCACGTAGGTGCGATTGCCATGCAGCACACCGGGCCGCCCCGCCGCCAGCGACGCGGCATGATGGCCGCTGGCGATGCCTTCACCGGCGGCTTCCGCACCCACGATGCGCACATCGCTGTCGTTGAGAAACGCGTGGAACAAGCCAATCGCGTTCGAGCCGCCGCCCACGCAAGCGGTAAGCACATCGGGCAGGCGGCCGTATTGCTCCAGCATCTGCGCGCGCGCTTCGCGCCCGACGATCGCGTTGAAATCGCGCACCATCATCGGATACGGATGTGGGCCGGCCACGGTGCCGATGATGTAGAACGTGTCGGCGACGTTGGTCACCCAGTCGCGCATCGCTTCGTTCAGGGCGTCCTTCAGCGTTTTCGATCCGGAGGTGACCGGCACCACTTCGGCGCCGAGCAGCTTCATGCGGTATACGTTGATCTTCTGCCGCTCGATGTCGACGGCGCCCATGTACACCACGCACTTCAGGCCAAAGCGCGCGGCGACCGTCGCGGTAGCCACGCCATGCTGGCCGGCGCCGGTCTCGGCGATCACGCGCGGCTTGCCCATGCGCTTGGCCACCAGCGCCTGGCCGATGGTGTTGTTGATCTTGTGCGCGCCGGTGTGGTTGAGATCCTCGCGCTTGAGCAGGATGCGCGCACCGCCAACGTGCTGCGACAGCCGCTCGGCGTGATAGATCGGGCTGGGGCGGCCCACGTAGTAGGTGAGGTCGCGATCCAGTTCGGCCAGGAATTCCGGATCTTCGCGCAGGCGCAGGTAGGCCTCGGTCAGTTCGGCCAGCGGCGCCATCAGGGTTTCGGCGACGTACTGCCCGCCGAAGTCGCCGAAGCGCCCGTGGGCATCGGGCCATTGGTGGAAATCCTGGATCGTTGGCATTAGTGAGGAATCCTGTGGGGATGGCAAACGGGTGAAACGTGCTGTGGGATGCGAAAATAGCGCGATTTTGGTGACAGAAAAAGCGATATGATCGCCATAACCCGTTAGAAAAACTCACCGTATCCGTGCGCGACCTGCCTTCCCTCAACGCCTTGCGCGCCTTCGAGGCCACCGCCCGCCTGGGCAGCGTCGGCCGCGCCGCCGAGGAACTGCACGTCACCCATGGCGCTATCAGCCGGCAGCTGCGCGTGCTGGAAGAAGCCCTGGGAAAACCCCTGTTTGTTCGCCAGGGACGCGGCGTAGCGCTCACCGGCATCGGGGAGGAACTGCGCGATCGCGTCAGTAACGCCTTCGAGCAATTGCGCGACGCCTGGGCCGAGCTGCAACGTGGCCGCGACGACGCGCCTTTCGTACTCGGCTGCGCCGGCAGCCTGCTCGCCCGCTGGGTGATTCCCCGCCTGGAGCGGCTGGAACGCGACCTGCCGATGCTGCGCCTGCATCTGTCGCCGGAAGAAGATCCGCTCGCACCGCGGCATGCCGAACCCGACGCAGCCCTGGCCGTCGCCGCACCGCCGTGGCCAAGCGGTTGGCAAGTGCATGTGCTGGCGCCCGAACGCATCGGCCCGGTGGTCAGCCCGCGCCATGCAGGGCTTGAACGCTTGCTGCAACAGGGCGTGTCTGCCTTGAGCCATGAAGCGCTGCTGCACACCAGCTCGCGTCCGCAGGCCTGGCCGGCGTGGGCGCGTGCAAACGGATTGCCGGCGGAATCCCTGCATTACGGTCAGGGCTTTACGCATCTGTTCTACCTGCTGGAAGCCGCGGTAGCCGGCTTGGGCGTGGCGATCGCACCGGCGCAGCTGGTGCAGGACGATATCGACGCCGGCCGCCTGCTTGCGCCGTGGGGATTTCAGCAGACCGATGCAAGCTGGATCCTGGCGACGCCGGGGCGGCGAGTGGATCGCCGCGTGGATGCGCTGGCGGCGTGGATGCGTCAGGCGTTGAACACATGACCTAAGTCCAATCGCACTAACTTAAGCGTGCACGCCTCGCTCGCCAGGATGCGTCCCCTCCCCTGCGAAGTAGGGGAGGGCTAGGGTGGGGTGCGAGCGCAGCGAGCGGAACCAGACGTCGCCGCCATGTGTGTCTTGCTATCAGAAGTCATGGCGACATTCGGCTGCACGCTAAAGCACAAGCAACCCCACCCCAGCCCTCCCCTACTGTCGCAGGGGAGGGGGCGTATCACGACAAGCGTCGAGATACGCGCTGACACGCGCTTAAGTTAGCGCCATTGGACCTAAGTCGGGATTTCATCCCAGCCTACGCGAGTGCGTAAATAGCTTGCAGCGTAATTCAGCCGTCCCCAAGCCCACGCAATTGCGATAAGAGCTCGGGCAAGGCGGTTTGCACTGTTTCCCACACCACATCGAGATTGATATCGAAGTAGCCGTGGGCAATGCGGTTGCGCATACCGCGACATGGAATATCGGCGTGCAACTCGTAAAAGACGGATAGCCATCCATGATCTTCGTGGCAGCCTCGCCGATGATGATCAAGCTCATGATGACTGCTTGCTGGGTTCGCTTGTCCGCCAAGAACTCATTCTTACCCAAGCCATCCACGAAGCTGCGCGCATCTGTTGCTGCTTGCCGCACCTGGCCCAGGTAATCCCGAAGGCGGCTATCGATCATACCGGCTGAGCTTCGGCTAGTATCTGGGCGCGAAAAGATACAGGTATATCGCTTGGCGTCAGGACATCCACCGGCATACCGAGCAAATTTTCCAACTCGACCTGCAACTCACCAAGGTCGAATAACGTCGCACCAGGCAGCACATCTACCAGCACGTCAAGGTCACTTCCATCCCGATCGGCACCATGCAGCACCGAGCCGAATATTCGTGGATTGGCGACCCGATAGCGTCCCGCCACTTCGCGGATGGCGCTTCGTTTGACATCCAGCACGGCAGAGGGGCGCATTGAGAAAAGCCTCGGTATCAAAAGCTCTTGGTAAGGTAGCCACCGGTCAATGGCGTTTCAAGAACCACCCATTTCCACAGCGCGCACCGCAGCAATGAACTCGCGCATCTTGCCGTGATCCTTGATCCCCGGCGCCGATTCGATGCCGCTCGACACATCCACGGCCCAAGGCTGCGCGATATGGATGGCGGCGGCGACGTTCTGCGGGGTGAGACCGCCCGCCAGCAGCAACGGCTGTTTCAGATCGCGCGGCATCAGCGACCAGTCGAACAATTTGCCGCTGCCGCCAGCTTCGCCCAGGCCGTGCCCATCCAGCAGCAGCCCCGCCGCATGCGGATGATCGTGCAGTTGGTAGAGCGCAGCGGCGCCCTCGCCCATCGCGATGGCCTTGAGGTAAGGCTGGCCGAACTGCTTGCACCATTCGTCGCTCTCGTTGCCGTGAAACTGCAGCATCGAGGGGCGCACGGTGTCGATGATCTCCTGCACGAGATTCGCTTCGTCATCCATGCACAAGGCCACGGTGGTGACGAACGGTGGCATCGCCTCGACGATGGCGCGCGCCTGCCGCAGGGAAACCTGCCGCTTGCTGCGTGCGGTAAGCACCACCCCGATCGCATCGGCGCCCAGTTCGGCGGCAAGCAAGGCATCTTCGACGCGGGTCATGCCGCAACATTTGATGCGAGTCATTGACTGACCTCCATGGGTAAACCCCACTGCTTTTCGTAGCGCGGACCGATGAAGGTTAACCCCGAGGCTGCTGCGGTGGGGCCGGCCACTTCCCGGTTTCGCCCGGCCAACAGCTGTGCGATCCATGCTTCCGGCTGTTCGCCCCGCCCCACCACCAGCAGGGAGCCCACGATGTTGCGCACCATGTGATGCAGGAAGGCGTTCGCTTCGATGTCCACGATCACCTGCTCGCCATCGCGCTGCACGCGCAAGTATTTCACTTCGCGGCGCGCATGCGCGGCCTGGCAGGACACGGCCCGAAATGCGGAAAAATCGTGCTCGCCGATCAAGGCCTGCGCTGCGGCATGCATGCGCTGCGCATCCAGCGGCAAGCGCTCCCAGGCAACGTAGCGCGCGTCCAGCGCGGGGCGAATGGCGCGATTGAGCAAGGTGTAGCGATAGCGGCGGCTACGCGCAGAGAAGCGCGCATGGAAATCGTCGGGCATCACCTTGGCCCAAAGCACGGCCACGCTCGACGGCAGGTTGGAGCACGCACCCAGCACCCAGCCACGCAGATCGCGCTGCACCTGGGTGTCGAAATGCACGACCTGGCAACGGCCGTGCACGCCGGCGTCGGTGCGGCCCGCACACGTCACCTCGATGGCTTCTGCGGCGACGAACGACAGCGCCCGCTCCAGGCTGGCCTGCACGCTGGCGCCATGGCTCAGCCGCTGCCAGCCGAGAAAATCGGTGCCGTCGTATTCGATGCCCAGGGCGATGCGCATGCGTAACTGGAAAACTCAGGAAATGGACATCCAAGAGTAACAGGTGCCGAAAATGCATCGGGCCGGCATGGCCGGCCCGAGCACGTGCGTTTCCCGGCGATCGCCGATCAGCTGATCTTTTCCAGCAGTTGCCTGGCGACGTCCTTCTGCATTTGGGTGCCTTCGTGCATCACTTCTTCCAGCATGGCACGGGCACCATCGGGGTCGCCCATGTCGAGATAGGCGCGGGCGAGGTCGAGCTTGGTGTCGACGGGATCGTCGTGCAGCTCGCCGAAGTTGTCGTGATCGGCATGGGCCGTCTGCGTATGCGGGGCTTCCACCGGCTCGTCGAACTTCCAGGTGGAAAGCGGCTCGTCCTCTGCCACCTCTTTCACGGCGGCGGCGGGTGCAGGCGCCGGCGCGGCCGTGCGCACCAGCGCTTCGGGATGGTGCGGCGTCAGGTCGAAATCGAAGTGGTATTCGCTGACCTTGGAAGGCTGCGCCGCAGGGCTTCTGGCCGGTGCAACGGGCTCCGCGGCGGGCGGGTTGTTGTAGCTGTCGATGTCGAAATGGTGCGGCGCCGGCTCGCGCATGGTGGTGGCATCCGCGCCCGCTTCGGCAAACAACGGATGGCCGGGCGCAAGGTCGCGCCCCATGTGCACCACGTCCTGCCATTCGGGCTGGTCCGGATCGGTGATGTGCGCGTGCATCGCTTCGGCGGCGGCTTCGAAATGCTCGACGTCGCGGCGGGTGTAGTACAGGCTGACCAGTTCCAGGTGCAGGCCGATGTCGTCGGGCTGCTCGGCGAGCTGGTCGAGCAGTTCGTCCTGATCCGGATCGGAACCGGCATGCGCCTCGCCATCATCCGCGGTGCCGAAGCGGTCGGCGAGCGAGCCGCCCTTGGTCGGCGCGGCCTTGGGCGGCTTGGCGGCGGACTTGCCGCGGCGCGACAGCAGCAACCCGACCAAGCCCAACACGATCACGCCGGCGCCTGCGGCCCAGGCCCAGGTTTCCATGTACCAAGGCTGCTCTTCCGGTGCCGGCGTCGGCACGCGATGCGGCTGCACCACGGGTTTGGGCTTGGCCGGCGCGTTGAGCGGCGTGGTCACCAGGCTGTTGTGCGGAGCCGAGGCGGCAGCGGCCGGCTTGGGAGCGCTTGCCGCACTGGCCAAGGCGGGAGCGGAAGCGGGATGCGGCGCCGACACCGCAGCGGCTGGCTTGCTGGCAACCTCGGGCGCCGGCGCAGGCGCGGGGCCGGCCGCCGGAGCTACCGGCTGGCCGGCAGCCTTGCGGGCCGCGGCCAGTTGCTTCTGCAAATCGGCGATTTCGTTGTCTTTCAATGACAGCAGGCGCTGGTTCTTGCTGTTGATGTCTTCCAGATCCTTCAGGCGCGATTTCAGCTCGTCGCTCTGCTGCTTCAACGAGGCGAGCGTTTCCTGGCTGCGTTGCAAGGCTTCGCGCACGGCGGCAGTGGCGCCTGCCTTGCCGTTCGAGCCACCGGCGGCCTGGCCTTCGCTGCCCGGCGGCACCAGCGCCAGGCGATCGGCGTTGCTGTTGGCGGTCGGCGCGACCGTCGCGTTCTCGCGCGTACCGCCGGCCGCAACAGCCACCGGCGTGGTGGCGCCGTTGCGCCAGTCGGTGTTCTGCTGGCGAACGGTTGCCGCGGCGGCGGCCACGGCGGTGGCCAGTGCGTCGTCGCGCGAGGGCACGCGCAGGATCACGCCGGCCTTCAGCGCATTGATGTTGTCGCGGTAGAACGCATCCGGATTGGCGGACTTCAGCGCCAGCATCATCTGGTCGACGTTGACGCCGGATGGCGCCACTTCGCTGGCGATGTGCGAAAGCGTGGCGCCCTTCTCAACCGGCCCGAACTGGCCGTTCTTCACTTCCGGCGCGGCGGCGGGATTGCGCGGCGGCACGCTGGAGCGGCGCGAGGGCGCGGCAGCGCTTTCGCCGGCAGGGGCCGAGGTGCTGCTGGCCGGCGCACGGCGGCGAGCCGGCGCGCTGCTGGCGGCCTGTGTGACCTTGTTTGGCGGATCGAGCAGGATCGCGAATTCGCGCACGTTGCTGCCGGTGCTGCTGTTCACTTCCACCAGCAGGTCCAGATATGGATCGTCGACCGGACTGCTGCTGGTGACGCGGATCAGTTTGTGGCCGTTGTCGTCCACCACGCTGAATTGCAGGGGGATGGTCGGCCGCTGGCTGCCCGCCTTGACGAAGGCATCGTTGGGGGCAAGGTCGGCGCTCAGGCTTTGCAGCTCTGCCGGCGTGGCATGGGTGACGGGTATGTCGACCAGCAAGGGCTGGCCCAGCGCCGATTTGACATGCGCCTGGCCCAATTCCACGGCTGCTGCCTGACTGCTGCCCAGCGCAAGCGCCAGCAGTATCGACAGCTTCAACGAACGATTCATCGCTTGGCTCCCCCGAGACACCCCGGACGCTTTACTGAAAAGGCACCGCGGCTTGCGGCGACTTCCTCTTGGAAGGCGTCACTTTAGTTAGATAACCATCAATCAACAATACCAGATTTATCCGCCCGGCCTGTTTCAGGGTGGTTTTCTGCGCCGGGCGTGACGGCCATCAATGACCGGCGGCGGGCGCCTTGGCGCTGTCCTGGGCCGCCTTGAGCTGCCTGCGCAGCTCGGCGATGGCACGGTCCTGCTGCTGCAGCCGATCCGCCGCCTGCTGGCTGGCGGATTCCTGCTGGCTTACGTTCTGCTGCAAACGCTGTACTTCGGCCTGGTGCTGGGTCACGCGCTGGTTGAGCTTCTCGGTCTGGCGCGCGATGTCGCCAGACGATTGGGCAAAAAGACTAGAAGCAAACACACAACCCAACAAAACCAGGCCGACATAACGCATTACAGATAATCCTCGATCAGCAATTCGGCGATCTGCACCGCATTGAGCGCGGCGCCTTTGCGGATGTTGTCGGAGACCACCCAAAGATCAAGCCCGCGGTCGTGCGAGATGTCTTCGCGGATGCGGCCGACGTACACCGGGTCCTGCCCCGCTGCATCGCCCACCGGGGTGGGATAGCCGCCGGGCTTGCGTTCGTCCTGCACCACGATGCCGGGCGCATTTTCCAGCAGCTCGCGCGCCTGCTCGGCGGTGATCTTGTCGCGCGTTTCGATATGCACGGCTTCGGAATGGCCGTAGAACACCGGCACGCGCACCGCGGTGGGGTTCACCTGGATGGATTCGTCTTCCAGGATCTTGCGCGTCTCCCACACCATCTTCATTTCTTCCTTGGTGTAGCCGTTGGCCTGGAACTCGTCGATGTGCGGGATCACGTTGAACGCGATCTGCTTGGGGAACTTGTTCTTTTCCACGTCCTGGAAGTTGAGCAGCGCGGCGGTCTGCTTGCCCAGCTCCTCCATGCCGGAACGGCCCGCGCCGGATACCGACTGGTAGGTGGCCACGTTGATGCGCTCGATGCCCACCGCGCGATGGATCGGCGCCAGCGCCACCAGCATCTGCATGGTGGAGCAGTTGGGATTGGCGATGATGCCGCGCGTGGTGTATTGCGCAATGGCATGCGGATTCACTTCGCTCACCACCAGCGGAATGTCGTCCTGGTAGCGGAACTCGGAGGTGTTGTCGATGACTACCGCACCGGCGGCGGCCGCCCGCGGCGCATGCACGCGGCTGACCGAACCGCCGGCCGAGAAGAAGGCGATGTCCACGCCTTTGAAGTCGTAGTCGTCCAGGTTTTGCACGGTGATCTGTTTGCCGCCGAACTCCACTTTGCTGCCGGCCGAGCGCGCGCTCGCCAGCGGCACCAGCTCGCTGACCGGGAATTCGCGCTGGGCCAGGATGCTCAGCAGGGTTTCGCCGACGGCGCCCGTGGCGCCCACCATCGCTACCTTGTAGCTACTCTTCTTGCTCATCTCGTTAGGTCACTTGTCGTAGAAAATTGCCTGGGTTGAAGGATCACCGCGCTGCCAAAACCCGACCGGGGAATGTAGCCTTTGCGGCCTGCGAACGGCGCGGCATGGCACTGCTGGCGTGAGGTGTATCACGTTTTCGTTTCATGCCCGCCCCCGCGCTTCGGGGTTGAGCAAGGAAGGAGGACGTCCCGCATCGGGCCCGTGGCCCAATGCAGCCAGCAGATTATCGGCCGCCAATTGCGCCATCGCGCGGCGCGTGTCGGCGCTGGCGCTGGCGATATGCGGGCTGAGTACGGCGTTGTCGAGTTCGCGCAGGGCAGGATGCACCGCCGGCTCGCCTTCGAACACGTCGAGGCCGGCCGCGCCAAGTCGGCCTTCGCGCAAGGCGATTGCCAGCGCAGCGTCGTCGACGATGCCGCCGCGGGCGATGTTCACCAGCACCGCGGTGGGTTTCATGAGGGCCAGCTCGGCGACGCCGATGGCATGATGGTTCTGCGCGTTGTACGGCAGCACCAGCATCAGGTGATCGGCCCGCTGGAGCAGCTCGGCCTTTTCCACCCAGGTTGCGCGGCAATCGTGTTCGATGGCTGCCGGCAGGCGCGAGCGGTTGTGATAGAGCACCGGCATGCCAAAGCCATGGGCACGCCGTGCAATCGCCTGGCCGATGCGGCCCATGCCGAGGATGCCCAGGGTCTTGCCGTATACGTCCAGGCCCAGCCAGTCGTCGAAACGCATGCCGCCGCGCCAGTTGCCCGCGCGCAGCCAGCGCTCCGAACTGCTCACCCGCCGCGTCGCGGCCAGCAACAGCGCCCAGGCATAGTCGGCGGTGGTTTCGTTGAGCACGTCCGGCGTATTGGTGGCGAGAATGCCCGCTGCGGTGAGCGCAGGCACGTCGAGATTGTTATAGCCGACGGCGAGGTTGGCGACCACGCGCAGGCGCTGGTTGCCGGCAATCACTTCTTCATCGATGCGGTCGCCAAGACCGACGATGGCGCCGTCGACGTCGGCGAGCTTTTCGCGCAGCTCGGCCGCGGAATGCTTGCGTTCGTCGGCTTCCGCCTGCACGTCCACGTACCGGGCCAGATGCGCCAGTACTTCCGGGAACAGCGGGCGGGAAACCCAGACGTTGTGTTGCTTGCTCATCGTGTTTCTTTATAGCCGTGAACGCTGGCGATCCAGTTTCCACGTAGGCCGGGATGATTGCCCCGGCATGTTTAAGCCCTTCGCTGCCGGAATGACATCCAGCTGGCGCCGTCCGGCCGCCTGGCGGCCGATCAGGGAATGCGCGGTTTTATCTCGCCCACGTCGCCGCACTGCGCGCGATGGCGCAAGGCATGATCCATCAACACCAGTGCCATCATGGCCTCCGCAATCGGCGTGGCGCGTATGCCGACACAGGGATCGTGGCGCCCCTTGGTCACCACGTCCACCGACTCGCCCGCCAGGTTCACGCTGTGGCCGGGAATCAGGATGCTGGAGGTGGGCTTGAGCGCGATCGAGGCACGTACCACCTGCCCCGTGCTGATGCCACCGAGAATGCCACCGGCATGATTGGACGTAAAGCCGTCCATATGCATTTCGTCGCGATGCTGGCTGCCGTGCTGCGTGACCGCCGCAAAGCCGTCGCCGATCTCCACGCCCTTGACCGCGTTGATGGACATCAGCGCGGCGGCAAGATCGCCATCGAGCTTGCCGTAGATGGGCTCGCCCCAGCCGGGCGGCACGCCTTCGGCTTCCACGTTGACGCGCGCGCCGACCGAATCGCCGGACTTGCGCAGCGCGTCCATGTATTTCTCCAGCTCCGGCACCTGGGCCTGCTGCGGCCAGAAAAAAGCATTCTGCTCGACCGCTTCCCAGTCGAAACCCTGCGGAACCAGCTCGCCCAATTGCGCCAGGTAGCCGCGAATGCGCACGCCATGGCGCTCGGCCAGCCACTTCTTGGCGATCACCGCGGCGGCCACGCGCATGGTGGTTTCGCGCGCCGACGAGCGCCCGCCGCCACGCGGATCGCGGATGCCGTATTTCTGCCAATAGGTGTAATCGGCGTGGCCCGGGCGGAAGGTCTGCGCGATGTCGCCGTAATCCTTGCTGCGCTGGTCGGTATTGCGGATCAGCAAGGCGACCGGCGTACCGGTGGTGCGTCCTTCATAGACGCCGGAAAGGATCTCCACCTCGTCCGCTTCCTTGCGTTGCGAGGTATGCCGGCTGCGGCCGGTCGCGCGGCGGTCCAGGTCGGCGCGGAATGCTTCCGGCGAAATCGCCAGGCCCGGCGGGCAACCATCGATCACGCAGCCGATGGCCGGTCCGTGGCTTTCGCCGAAAGTGGTGACGGTAAACAGCTTGCCGGTGGAATTGCTGGACACGTGGAAAAACCGATGGGCGATGGGATGGACCGCCCCTGGCCGGGGCGGTCTTGCATCTTGCCATGCCCGGCGGCGTTGCGCTTATGACTCGTCGGCGCATGGCCGGGAGGCAAAATCCCGGCAACAACTAGCCCCGGCTACGCTCAAGCGCCGCCGCGCGGATCGCGTCGGCATGCTCCACCAGCTCGCGCCGCTCCAGCGCGAACACGCCCATCTGCCCAACTTTGAACTCGATCCACACGAACGGCACGTCCGGCAGCAAGGCCACCAGGGACTGCTCGCTCTCGCCGACCTCGACGATCAGCAGCCCTTCTTCGGTCAGGTGATCGGCCGCTTCGTCGAGGATGCGCAGGCAGGCGTCCAGCCCGTCTTCGCCGGAGGTCAGGCCCAGCTTGGGCTCATGGCTGTACTCGCCGGGCAGCGCGGCGTATTCGTCTTCGGTGACGTAGGGCGGGTTGGAGACGATCAGGTCGTACTTGCGGCCCTGCAGGCCGGCAAACAGATCGGAACGGACGATATCCACGCGTTCGCCCACGTGCACCTGCGCCACGTTCTCGCGCGCCAGCGACAGCGCATCGTCGCTGATATCGGCAATGTCCACCTGCCAGTGCGGGTTGTACGCCGCCATGGCGATGCCGATGCAGCCCGAACCGGTGCACAGGTCCAGCGCACGCTCGACGTGCCGACCATCCAGCCACGGCGAGAAACCCGATTCGATCAGTTCGGCGATCGGGGATCGCGGCACCAGCGCGCGGCGATCGCTCTTGAACTTGATCCCCGCAAACCAGGTTTCGCCAACCAGGTAAGCCACCGGCAGGCGCTCGCTGATGCGCCGCTCGATCAACTGCAGCACGCGCACGCGCTCTTCGGCGATCAGCTTGCCCGCGCCATAGGCCGGCGGGATGTCCGGCGGCAGATGCAGGCTGGCCAGCACCAGGTGCGTGGCCTCGTCGATCGGGTTGTCGTGGCTGTGGCCGAAGGTGAGGCCCGCTGCGGAAAAACGGCTGGCGCCGTAGCGGATGAAATCGATGATCGTGGCGAGTTCGGCGGTCACGTAGGAACGGTCCGGCTTGGGGGTTGTGAAGTATAGCGACTGCGCGTCGCCGGGCTCATGCGGGCTCATACGTTCGACCCTCGCCGTTCGCGGCCGTCAGGAATCGCTCCGATTCCTTATACTTGCCGGATGACCTTCAAGGTATTCCTGCAATACATCCTTCCCCACCGGGCCTTGTCGCGCGTAGTTTACTGGGCTACGCGCTGGACGCTGCCGCCGTGGAAGAACTTCCTGATCGGCAAAATCGTGCGCAGCTACCAGGTCGACATGACCGAGGCCGTGCAATCGGATCCGTTTGCCTATCCCCACTTCAACGCGTTCTTTACGCGCAAGCTGCGCCCCGATGCCCGCCGGGCGGATGCGGCTCCCGGCGCCCTGATTGCGCCGGCCGATGGCCGCATCAGTCAGGCGGGCCTCATTGTCGACGGACGCATATTCCAGGCCAAGGGGCAGTCTTATACGGCAGCCGAGCTGCTTGGCGACGAAACGGCTGCGACGCCTTATTGCAACGGCCGCTTCGTGACCATCTATCTGTCGCCGCGCGACTATCACCGCGTGCACATGCCTTTGCGCGGCAGGTTGAAGGAAACCGTGCATATCCCTGGACGCATCTTCAGCGTGGCGCCGTTCGCGGTGGAAGCGATTCCGCGCCTGTTCGCCCGCAACGAACGGCTGGTCTGCCACTTCGAAGGCGCGCACGGTCCGTTCGCGGTGGTGATGGTGGGCGCGATCCTGGTGTCCTCGGTGGCCACCGTGTGGGATGGCCTGGTGATTCCGCCGTACGCGCCATCGATCCGCCGCAAATCGTTCGAGGGGCAAAACATCGAATTGGATCGCTTTGCCGAGATGGCGCGCTTCAACATGGGCTCCACCGTCATCGTGCTGCTACCGGAAGGTGCGGCCGAACTGGATGCGCTCGCTGCGCAGCAGGTCGTCAAGGTCGGCCAGCGATTGGGTGAAATGCATCACATTTGACGATCAGGACAAGCCTTGATGACAAGCAAGGCTTGCCGCGTTTTGACATTTGTCGTCATTTTGTGACGTTTTCGGCGCACACCCTCCAAGCGGTCCGCTATGCTCTGGCCTAATCCGCATGCCATGCGGACTGTCCAACGAGGGGTCACATGCAGATTGTCACCCGCCTGATCGCGATGACTCGCGCCCGGCAGTTGCAGCGTCAGTTCCGGCAGATCGAACGCAGCATCTCAGCTTTTCCCACCCGCACGCGCGCCCGCCTGGGCGTGATGACGCTGCGTGAAATCGGCCAGGCTTCCCGCTGCGAATTTCCCCACTTGTATGGCACCGCGCCCGAACAGCGCTACCGGCCGTGGGGCCAGGGCACCGACATCGGCTTCAGCCGTGCCCAGTCCGATAACCCGGAAGTCGCGCTGCGCGGCATCGCACTGTGGCTGGCGGTGGCCTACCACGAAACCAAGGATTCGCCGCACAGCAGCCTGCAACCGCAACATCGGCAGTTTTTGCGCGTGCTGCGCGAACTGCGCGACGCCACCGGCGAACAACCGGACACCATGGCCCAGTGGATGCGCTCAGGCGCAGCAGCCTGAGCATTGCCTAGTCATAAACATGCCGGCGCAACGCCGGCATGGCGCAGTGCGCCGCATGGCAGGGGCGAGCGACGAGTAGCGAGGGCGTCACAGCCTTCGCTCCCGCCGTGGATTGGAACGGTGACTGACGAGGCGAGAAATGGATTGCTCCAGGCGGCGTCCGTTTCAAGCAACCTCGCTACTCGTCACTCGGCCTTGGGGCGTAAATCGGGAATCGAGAATCGGAAATCGTTAGAGCGGCATGCGGCAAACTTGCGGACGGCCGCTCTCAAACGATTGACGATTTACGATTGACGATTCCCGGCTCCCAAGTCACCGACAACTCGGCAACTTCAACACCTGCCCCGCCTTCACGTGGTTGAACTTGAGGTTGTTGATGCGTGCAACCTCGGTCTCGCTGCTGCAGCCGCCATGCTTGCGCACGATCGCACCCAGCGTGTCGCCGCGGCGCACCGTATAGCGCACCACCGGATCGGCGGCGGGTGGACTGGGGAACACCGGCACCACCGCATTGTGCAGATCGCTGGCGAGAATCGGCCATGGACCATCCACGCAACGGGCAGCGTAGACCTTCTCCAGCGGCTTGGGCACCTGCAGCACCGCGCCGACCGGCTGCTCCTGTTGCGGGTCGAGGCGTGGATTGAGATTGCGCAGTGTGCGGAACCAGCCATCCGGCATGTCGTTGGCCGAACCCAGGCACACGGTAAGTTCCGAGATCGAAGCGCTGCGCTTGAGCGCGATGCTGCCCTGTTGGCCATCCACGCGCGGGAAACGCAGGTTGTAGCTGTCCGGATGCAGGAACAGCCAGGCAGCCGCCAGCACCGCCGGCACGTAGTCGCGCGTTTCCTGCGACAGCTGCGCATAGACACGCGGGTCGTAGAAGCTCACCGAGGTATCGTCGCCGACCAGGCGCCGCATGCGTCCTTCGCCGCCGTTGTAGGCGGCCAGGGTGAGTTCGAGATTGTCATTGAAGGCTTTCAGCTGCTCGTTGATGTATTCGGCGTTGGCGCGCGCCGATTCGGCCGGATCAAAGCGCGTATCGAAGCCATCCTGGTCGCTCAAGCCGAAGCGCAAGCCCGTGGCATACATGAACTGCAGCGGCCCGGCCGCGCCGGAACGCGACACCGCATGCACCTTGCCGCCGGATTCCTTGGCCATGATGCCGAACAGCAACGCCTCCGGCAGACCCTGGCTTTGGTACTGCGGCCACATCTCGTGCCGCAGGAACTGATAGTTCACGTAGGCATCCATCAAGTTGCCGCGCCACTGCGTGAGCCACATTTCCAGCGCGGCCTTCACCGGGCCGTTCATGGCGATCAGTTCTGAGAGCTGGTGCCCGCGCAACAAGGTGACGCTGCGCTGCGCCTCCGGCAGGCTGCCGGCACCGGCCTCACCGGCCAAGGGCGACAGCGGCAGGCTGCTGGTTTCCTCGTCCGGCGTCTGGTCGCCGATAAAGCTGCCATCCTTCAAGCGCAACAAATGATCGAACACGGAGAAGAACCGCTGCGGATCGCAGCCGGGCGTGGCGCCGCAGTGCGCCGCGGCGTCGCGCAGTTGGTCGAGCGAACCGTCCAGCGTTTTCTGCGCACCCTGCGTATCGCCGGCGCGCGTCTGCTGCAATGCGGTTTCGTAACTGCGGCTGGCCTGGTCGAGCTGGCCGTACAAAGCGGTGACCGAGGCCGGCGGCGGCTTGGGCGTCACGCTGCCGTTGGTGGCTGCGCAAGCAGCCAATTGCGTAAGGGCTGCCACCGATAAAACCAGACGCAGAGAACGTAGAGCGGAACGATAAGGCATGTCGGGTTACACCGGGTACTGAAGGGCGCAGCCTAAGCCCGGCTGCGCGGGCAGACTCAAAACACGTTCTTGTCGATGTCGCGCGGTCCTTTCGATACCGCGCGGCGACACCGCTAAAATCGAGCCCCAGTCTTTGGAGGCCTTCATGCCAGACATTTGCAACAAACGCAACAATTACGTGCTGAAAACGCGCATCGCCTACAGCGGCCAGCGCTCGAGCACGCCTACATGCGGCCCAGATTTTCCGTGCACTCGGCAAACCTGGATGCCCAGCCCCACGTCGCACCCCGCATCCCCATGACCCGTTGGCGCCCCCCTGCCCCGCGCTCCACCGCGATCATCACCCGCGAAGGTTTCGAAACGCTCAAGCGCGAACTCGACCATCTGTGGCACACCCTTCGCCCGGAAGTGGTCAAGGCACTGGCTGCCGCCGCGGCCGAAGGCGACCGGTCGGAAAATGCCGAGTACACCTATCGCAAAAAGCAGCTCGGCGAGATCGACCGCCGCGTGCGCTACTTGAGCAAACGCATCCCTTCGCTGAAAGTGGCCGAAGGTGCGCCCGCCGATCGTGAAACCGTGTTCTTCGGCGCAGTGATCGAACTGGAAAACACCCAAAGCGGCGAGACCGTGCGCTATCGCATCGTCGGGCCGGACGAGACGGACGCCAAGCGCGGCTGGATCAGCATCGACTCGCCGCTGGCGCGCGCGGTATTGAAGAAGAAGCTGGACGATGAGTTCGAGGCGGACTTGCCCGGAGGACGCACCCGCTTTGCGGTAATTGGCGTGGCGTACGTCGAGCCATGAACCGCGGTTCCGTAGGCGAGGATTTCATCCAGCCTATGGCAGCGAGGAATGCGTGGAGACAGCCTGCGGCACCGGATAACGCCGCCCTTCGCGCAAGGGCTGATAACACGCCGCAAGCCGGTGAAACGCTTCCTCTTCGCCGGCCGCATGCCAACCCGGCATGCCCGACAACGGCAACGGCCGCAATTCCTGCGGATCGCGCAAGCAGCGGCCTTGGGCGATCGCGTCAGCGCAATGGGCGATAACATCCAGCCGGTCCACGCGCTCATCCACCCTCACCGCCAGCGCCTTGCCCACCAGCAGCTTGCCCGGCGTCAGCGCATGTTCCAGCAAGGCATGGCCGAACAGCTCCACCGCTATCGAACCGTCCCGCCATGCCGCGCGCCGGCGCCAGAACAGCTCGTACCACTCATGCCGATCCCATAGCGCCAGCAGGGATGCATCTTTCACGGCCACGATCACGCCAGCTTCGTCGAAATGCGTCTGCGCGCACTGCGGACGCGAGCGCTCGCGCCGACCGACCTGTGCAATCTCGGCCATCTGCTGGCGGTTGAGTGCGCGCTTGAGCTGCGGATAGCGCAGCCAGACCATCGCGTTGAACAGGTCATGCCAATTGGCCTCGCGCGTGGCGATCAGGCCGCGGGTGGCGATGCGTTCCTCGTAATGCAGACCGTCTTCCAACAGCTCGCGCGCCTGGGTGGCGAAGCGTTCGCCGGCTCCAGCCGGCCAGCGCGCGTTGAGCTGATCGACCGATGGCCAGCGCGGCCCGTGCAGCCAGTCGGCGTATTCACTCCAACCGCTCAGCGGCGCATGCGTGAAGACGACCGGATCGACCGCCTCCCGCGCTGGCGCAACGTAACGCACGGCCGCATCAAATCAGCTGATGAGCGTGGCGTGCAGATCGTGCTCGTCTGCGGACTCGACCACCACGTCCGTGAACTGACCGGGTTTCAATTTTTGCCCGTTACGGATGTGCACCACACCATCGATCTCCGGCGCATCGGCCGCCGAGCGCGCGATAGCGCCTTCGCTGCTCGCACTGTCGACCAGCACCTTGATGGTGCGCCCGATCTTGCGCTTGAGCTTCGCCGCGGAAATCTCCGCCTGCACCGCCATGAACTGTTCCAGGCGATCTTCCTTCAATTCTTCCGGCACCGGATTGGGCAGCTCGTTGGCCTTGGCGCCCTCCACCGGCGAATAGGTGAACGCGCCCACGCGATCCAGTTCGGCTTCGCGCAGGAAGTCGAGCAGCTCCTCGAACTCGGCATCGGTCTCGCCAGGGAAGCCGACGATGAAGGTGCTGCGCAGCGTGATATCCGGCACCTGCTTGCGCCAGTTCTGGATGCGCTCCAGCGTCTTGTCGATATTGCCGGGGCGCTTCATCAGCTTGAGGATGCGCGGACTGGCGTGCTGGAACGGTATGTCCAGATACGGCAGGATCTTGCCTTCCGCCATCAAGGGCATCACTTCGTCCACGTGCGGATACGGATAGACATAATGCAGGCGCGCCCACACACCGAGTTCGGCCAAACCTTCGCATAGATCGGTCATGCGCGTGCGATAGGCCTTCTCGCGCCAGCTGCGTTCGGCGTACTTCATATCCACGCCATACGCGCTGGTGTCCTGCGAAATCACCAGCAGCTCCTTCACGCCGCCCTTCGCCAGGCGCTCGGCTTCGACCAGCACGTCATCCACCGGCCGCGACACCAGGTCGCCGCGCATCGAAGGGATGATGCAGAAGCTGCAGCGATGATTGCAGCCTTCGGAAATCTTCAGGTACGCGTAGTGTTTCGGCGTCAGCTTGATGCCCGTATCCGGAATGATGTCCAGCAAGGGATTGCGTTGCGGCGGCAGCGCCGCATGCACGGCCTGCATCACGCTGGCGTAATCCTGCGGACCGGTGATTGCCAGCACGTCCGGATACGCTTCCTTGATCAACTCCGAGCGCTTGCCCAGGCAACCGGTGACGATCACCTTGCCGTTCTCGTGCAGCGCCTCCCCGATCGCATCCAGCGACTCCTGCACCGCCGCATCGATAAAGCCGCAGGTGTTCACCACCACCGCATCGGCGGCGTCGTAGCTGGGCACGATCTCGTAGCCTTCGACCTTCAGCTGGGTGAGGATGCGCTCGGAATCGACCAGCGCCTTGGGGCAGCCGAGCGAAACAAAGCCCACCTTGGGGTTGGCACCGCCGCTCACGTCAGCGCGCTTCGTGTTTGACTTCAAAGAACTTTTCACTATTCGATCCGTAGCGCCGGGAAGGCGACTGGAGGTGTGGCCGGAGCCGAAAAACGGACATTTTAGCCTGCCCAACCCTTTCGATGCTTTGTTTGGGTAGGCTTTGACATTGAGATATTGTCACATATATGTGACAATCGCCGCATGACGGAGTTGATCGAAACGAACACTTCCAAAAAGTGGCGCAAGGGACTTAAGGACAATGGCGCTAACTTAAGCGCGTGTCAGCGCGTGTCTCGACGCTTGTCGTGATACGCCCCCTCCCCTGCGACAGCAGAGGAGGGCTGGGGTGGGGTTGCTTGTGCTTTAGCGTGCAGCCGAATGTCGCCATGACTTCTGATAGCAAGACACACATGGCGGCGACGTCTGGTTCCGCTCGCTGCGCTCGCACCCCACCCTAGCCCTCCCCTACTTCGCAGGGGAGGGGACGCATCCTGGCGAGCGAGGCGTGCACGCTTAAGTTAGTGCGATTGGACTTAAGGATGCTCGCGCCGAAGCTGTCATCGCTGTCCGCCTTGCTCGCCTGGTCAACGGACTCCCTGGTGACATAAAACCAGTTGGCGAAGGTGTGGGGGAGCTTCGCATTCATTACGGACCTGGCTATCGCATTTGTTTCAAGCAAAGCGGCAGCGCAATCATCGTTCTGCTGCGCCGTGGCGACAAAGACTCGCAGGCCAAGGACATCGCCTCGCCAAGAAACTCGCCGAATCATGGAGGCCATGACCAATGACCGAGAAATTCACCAAACTTGATCTTGCCGAACTCCTTACCTCGGATGAGGCGATTGAGTTCTTCCTGGCCGAAGCGTTTGAGACCAAAGACCCAGGACACATCGCCTATTGCCTTGGCGTTGCAGCACGCGCAAAAGGCATGCTGCAGGTGTCGAAGGAAACAGGCCTCGCGCGCGGCGCGCTGTACCGGATGCTCAGTGCGGATGGCAATCCAACCCTCAAGACCATGCTGTCGGTTCTGGACGTTCTCGGTCTTGACATCACGGTCAAGCAGCACGTCGCGCGTTGATCCCGACACCCGGCACAACCTGATGGTTTTCAGGCATTCCGCAATCGAATGCTTTCGGCCAAGTTGCCGCGAAACACATGCTGCCCCAGGTGTCCCAGATCCGATTGCACATCGGCATGCACCTTGCCGCCGATGTCGCGCCAGCGGCGGCAGAAGGCGTAGTCCTCGGAGAGATAGCGGCGCGAATCGGGGTCGACCATGCAGTCGAAGAACAGCCAGTAGTACGGCTGTTGCGGATTGTTGGGGGGGCCGTCCGGGCGGTAGTTCAATTCGGGGTAGGCCTTCATCATCTTGCTGAAGACCTCGCGCTTGATCACCATGAAGCCGGTGGGCGCTTCGGCCACTTCCACGAAGCCGTCTTCGGTCATGAATTTCCGCAAGGGTTCGGCGCCGTGGCCCACCGCATTCAAGGGATAGTCCGTATACATCGTTTCGAACATTCCCCGCGTGGTACCTGCCGGCACGCCATCGGCGGGCCAGTTGAAGCGCTTGAGCGGATACACGCCCGCGACCACGTCGTAGTCGGATAGCAGCAGGCGAATCGCCGCATCGGGCTTGAAGGAAATATCCGCATCGATCCAGAACAGGTGCGTGTATTCCTCGTGCATCAGGAAGAATTTCACGATCTCGTTTCTGCCGCGGGTGACCAGGCTGTCGGCATACATGTGGAGCGAGGATTTCAGCCCGAGCCGGATCGACTCGTGGGTGAGCTCGAACATGCTGGTGACGTAATGCATGGATACCGCGGAAACATAGCTGGGCGTGGCCCAGAGCACATTCATGGATGGAAGCGCGGAAGGGGGCAGCATGGACATCCTCTGGTCGCAAGATAAATCGGCCGTGACGGCCGCACGGCGCCGTCGATCTTACTCAGCGCGGCACGACGCGCGCCAGCAGAACCACCATGCCGGCTTCATGTAAATGGCACGCCGGTTATGCGCACGCTTCATACTATGGGCCCCACGTAACGGCTCCCCTTCCAGCTTGAGGAATGCGTCATGGGCAAGCACATCAATCTCCCCACCAGCGGCACGCAATGCATCGGCGCCTATCTGGCCGAGCCGCCAGGCAAGCCCAAGGGCGGCCTGGTGGTGATCCAGGAAATCTTCGGCGTGAACGCGCATATGCGCGCCGTGGCCGATCGCTTTGCAGCGCAGGGCTATACCGCCGTGGCGCCCGCGTTTTTCGATCGCCTGGAAACCGGCGTCGAACTGGGCTATTCGAACGAGAGCATGGCAAAGGGACGGCAGCTGGTGATGGAACTTGGACTGGACCGCGCAGTGGAAGACGTCGCCAGCGCCGCCGACGCCATCCAGTCGGCCGGCAAGATCGGTACGGTCGGCTATTGCTGGGGCGGCACGGTGGCGTTTCTTTCGGCCATCCGCTTGGGGCTGCCGTCGGTGAGCTACTACGGCGCGCGCAACGTGCCGTTTCTCGGCGAACGGCCCAAGGCGCCGGTGATGTTCCACTTCGGCGAAGAAGACCCCTCCATTCCGCCCGAGATGGTCGCCCAGCACCGCCAGATGCTGCCGCAGATGGACGTCTACAGTTATCCCGGCGCCGGCCATGCCTTCAACCGCGACATCGACCCCAACCACTATCACCGGCCAAGCGCCGACTTGGCATGGCAGCGCACCATGGCCTTTTTCGACCAATACGTGGCCGGCGCATGAGTGCCGGTTTCGAACTCGATCCGCGGCTGCAGGCGGACACTCAACACGTTGCAGCCCTGCCCTTGTGCGACGTGCTGCTGATGAAAGACGCGCGCTTTCCGTGGCTGATCCTGGTGCCGCGCATGGCAGGCTGCACGGAAATACTCGACCTGCCCGAACTCGCACGCGAGCGACTGTGGCAGGAGATCAACCATGCCGCGGCGGTACTGCGCGAGCTGGTGCCATGCGACAAGCTAAACATCGGCGCGCTGGGCAATATCGTGCGGCAATTGCACGTGCATGTCGTGGCGCGCAGGCAAGGCGACGAAGCGTGGCCAGGGCCGGTGTGGGGAAGCGGCGCGGCGAAGCCCTATGCCGCCGACACGCTTGCATTGCTGCTGCAAGGCTTGCAGCAGCGGCTGGCCGCGGATGAAACATAACCCCTGAAACGAAAAGCGCCCGTCGATGACGGGCGCTTTTCGCTACACGTGTCGTGGCATCAGTGACCGGCGTCGGGCTGACCGCCGCCCTGGTCGGCCTTGCCGCCACTCTCGCTGCTGGGGGCGCTGGCCGGCGCATGGTAGTCCTCCAGCGCGCGCGCCTTGGTATCCACCGGATTGATTCGGGCCAGCTTGCCGCCGTCGTCATAGTAGGCGACGAAGCCATAGTCGAGCTGCAGCCGCGCCATGTACTGCAAGTGCTGCTTGCGGATCTTGGAATCGTCGCTGGGCAGCAGCAGCACGGTCTTGGGCAGCTTGCCTGTTTCCTTCAGATACGAAAAATGGCTGCCGGCGTCGAGCGCGGAAACCACGGCACCATCGATCAGGAACTGACCATTCTTGTAAGCCTTCATGGTCATGTCGAACTGGCTCTGGGTCTGCGCGGTTTCCACCGTGTCCTTGGATGCGCCGCGATGGCAGCCGCCAAGCACCAGCAGACTGCCGATCATGAGGACGGCAGCGCCGCGGGATGACAGCGTGGAAAGACGGATCATTGCGTAGATCTCCTGCGAATATCAGCGAAGCCAGGCAAGTGTAGCGCCGCCGGGTAAAGGTGGATGGGTGCAATACACGGCGCGTTCAGGTGCGCGGCAAGGTCACGCCCTGCTGCCCCTGGTACTTGCCGCCGCGGTCCTTGTAGCTGGTTTCGCATTCCTCATCGGATTCGAAAAACAGCATCTGCGCCACGCCTTCGTTGGCATAGACCTTGGCCGGCAGCGGGGTGGTGTTGGAGAACTCCAGCGTCACGTGGCCTTCCCACTCCGGCTCCAGCGGCGTCACGTTCACGATGATGCCGCAGCGGGCATAGGTGCTCTTGCCCAGGCACACCGTAAGTACCTGGCGCGGAATGCGGAAATATTCCACCGTGCGCGCCAGCGCGAAGGAGTTGGGCGGGATGATGCATACGTCCGCTTCCACGTCCACGAAGCTGGTCGGGTCGAAGGCTTTCGGGTCGACGATGGTGGAATTGATGTTGGTGAAGATTTTGAACTCACGCGCGCAGCGCACGTCGTAGCCGTAGCTGGAGGTGCCATACGAAACCAGCTTGTTCCCGCCGCGCAGCTTGACCTGTCCTGGCTCGAACGGCTCGATCATGCCGTGCTGTTCCGCCATGCGGCGGATCCACTTGTCCGATTTGATGCTCACGCGGTCTCCGGTGCTGCCAGCCGCGCCCGGGCAGCTCCCGGGCGCAAAGCGGCAAAAATACATGGTGAGTGGGCGGTTGCGCCAGCGCGCTCCTTGCGCCCTAACTCAAGGAAGGCCGACAGCAGAAAATCACGAGGCCGGCTGGCCCTGCACCACGATCTTGCCCAGGCCCAGCGATTTGTTGCGTGGCTGGCGCGCCAGCCGGCCGGCAGTATTGCGGGCAATCTCGCGGTAACGTGCCGCCAGTTCCGAATCCGGCATCGCTGCCACGGTGGGGTTGCCGCCATCGGCCTGCTCGCGGATGCGAATATCCAGCGGCAGCGAGCCCAGGTACGGCACCTGATATTGCTCGGCCATGCGTTCGCCGCCGCCCGCGCCGAAAATGTGCTCTTCATGACCGCAGTTCGTGCACACGTGCGTGGCCATGTTCTCGACGATGCCGAGCACCGGCACCTCCACCTTCTCGAACATCTTCAGCGCCTTGCGCGCATCGAGCAGGGCAATGTCCTGCGGCGTGGTGACGATCACCGCGCCGGCCACCGGCACCTTCTGCGACAGCGTGAGCTGGATGTCGCCGGTGCCTGGCGGCAGGTCGACGATCAGGTAATCGAGCATGTCCCAGCGCGTGTCGCCGAGCAGTTGCATCATCGCCTGGGTCACCATCGGGCCGCGCCAGATCATCGGCGTTTCTTCGTCGACCAGGAAACCGATCGACATCGCCTGCAGGCCGTGCGCGGTCATCGGCACGATGGTCTTGCCGTCGGGCGATTCGGGGCGGCCGTGGATACCGAGCATGCGCGGCTGGCTGGGGCCGTAGATGTCCGCATCCAGAATGCCGACCTTGGCGCCTTCGGCCGCCAAGGCCAGCGCCAGGTTCACCGCCACCGTGGACTTGCCCACGCCGCCCTTGCCGGACGCCACCGCGATGATGTTCTTCACGTTCGGCAACGGCGCCAGCGTGCCTTGCACCTTGTGCGCATGGATGCGGCTGGCGACGGAGATGGCCGCCGCGTCGATCGCGGCATCCGCTTCCAGCGCCTGCCGGGTTTGTGCGGCCAACGATTCGCTGGCGCTGGCTGCGGGGTAGCCGAGCTGGATGTCCACCGAGACCCTGGCGCCATCCACGCCGACGGCGCGGATCGATTCGGCGATGGGGGCGCCGGTATGCGGATCGACAAGCTCGCCGAGAATCCGGCGAACCAAGGCTTCGTTTACCTGTTGAGTCATGGGGAAATGGGCTATGGTCAGACGTCGCATTATGCCAGCAGGCGCCGGCCACCCGACGCGCCGCGCAGGTTTGCGCAATGCAGCTTGACCAGCCCTGCCGCCGCTCGGCAGGCTGCTCCATACGCCAACGTAGGGACCCATGCCATGAAATGCCTGTCGCACTTCGCCATCGCTGCTTGCCTGCTGCTGGGTTCGGCCGTTGCCTGGGCCGCCACCGACACGCCGGTGGGCACCTGGCGGCAGATCGACGACGTCACCGGCAAGCCCAAATCCATCATCCAGATCACCGACGACCACGGCAAACTGCAAGGCAAGGTGCTGCAGGTGCTGCTCTCCGACGACGGCCCGCATCCGCTCTGCAAGAAGTGCGAAGGCGAGCGCAAGGACCAGCCGATCGAAGGCATGGTGATCATGTGGAACGTCAGCAAGGATGACGATGTGTGGGACGGCGGCAAGATCCTCGACCCGAAGACCGGCAAGGTATACCGCGTGAAGCTGAGCCTGACCGATGGCGGCCAGAAGCTGGATGTGCACGGCTACATCGGGATTTCCCTGCTGGGCCGCAGCCAGGTGTGGGAGCGAATGCAATAAGGGCGCACCATCGCCGCTTCACAACGCCGTCACGCCGCAACGCACATCGCGCAACGAAGCGTTGCGCGTTGTCATCCCACCGTCTCGCCCTCGCAATCACGTCCCTGCACTGTCTCGCCCTTCTCACAACCCGAAGGGAGGGCGTTTGCATATGCGTAACCTACGTAGGTCATGGGCAAGAAACCTGCTGGCGGCAGCCTGCTTGAGCGGCCTGTTCGCAGTACCGGCCTTCGCCGGCACCAGCGCCAATTTGCTGGTGGATGGCGACGGTGAAGCGGGCACCTGCACCAACGACTGGTCTGCCGCGAATACCGTGCCGGGCTGGACGGTGACGCAAGGCAGCCCATCGATCGCCTGCTATGCGATCGGCAGCTTCAGCACCCCGGGCAATGCCTCCGGCGGTAACGCCTTTATTGCCGACGGCCCGTACGGCGATTCCGCGCTGCGCCAGAACGTGGATGTTTCCAGCGCAGCCAGCGCCATCGACGGCGGCAACATCACTTACACGCTTTCGGGTTGGCTGGGTGGCTACACCGTGTACAACGGACAAGCCGTGGTAACAGCCACCTTCCTCGATGCCAACGGCAAGCCGCTGGGCACACCCGCGCAGTTGGCCGGCGTGAATGCATCGGCGCGCAACAACAAGACAGGTTTCCTTGCCGAATCCGCCACCGGCAACGTGCCGGCCGGCACGCGCACGATCTCGGTGTTGCTGCAGTTCAATGACACCTCGGCCTCCTACAACATCGGCTATGCCGACAATCTCTCGTTGACGCTGTCCACCCCGGTGGCCGCGCCCACGCTGAAGGCGCCGGCATCGCAAGTCCCTGCATTCGATCACGTGTTCGTGGTGATGATGGAAAACACCAACTACAGCGAAGTGATCGGCGATACCACCGACGCCCCCTTCATCAACAGCCTCGCCGGCCTGGGCACCCTGCTCGACAATCACAGCGGCGTCTACCATCCCAGCGATGAAAACTATCTGGCGATCGCCGGCGGCGACACCTTCGTGCACGGGGCGATCTATTACCCGAACATCAAGGTAACCGCAGCACATATCGGCGACGAACTCGAAGCGGCCGGCAAAACCTGGAAAGCCTACGAACAAGGCATGGGCACGCCCTGCAATACCAGCAACAACCATGACAGCTACTACGAACCGGACGACGCGCCGTTCATCAACTTCACCGACATTTCCTCCAACACCATGCGCTGCGCCCAACATCTGTTCGATACCACGCAGCTGACCACCGACCTGCAATCGGCGGCCACCACGCCGAATTTCGCCTGGATCGCCGCGGACGATTATTACGACGGCGAATCGTCCGGCAACGGTTCCGCCCAAAGCCTGCAGGTGCAGAACGGCTGGCTGCAGCAGACGCTGCAACCGATCTTCAACTCGCCTGCATGGACGCAACAGCGTTCGTTGCTGATCCTCACCTGGGACGAGTCGGCCTCCTCCAGCGGCAACCACGTGGCGACCATCCTGGTTGGTTCGCCGGGTGCAGTGCAGGCGGGCCATGTGAGCAACACCAGCTACAACCACTACAGCATCGGCCGCACCATCGAAAATGCGCTGGGCATTGCCGCGCTCACCCACAACGATCAGTACGCACAGCCGATCAACGACGCCTTTGTCGCCACGCAAGCCATCACCACGGCCGGCCTAACCAGCACCATGCCGAGCGTCAGCAAGGGCACGTACGTGCACTTCGATTACGCCACGCCGGCAAGCAAGCTCAATGGCGAAAACTGGATCGGCATCTATGCGCCGGGCAGCAGCCCGGGCAATGGTTCCTCCACCAGTTGGCAATACGCCCCCAATGGCAGCGGCACGGTGACGTTCGACACCTCCAGTCTGTCGCCAGGCACGTACAACGTCTGGTACTGCTACGACAATGGTTATACGGTGTTGGCTGGACCGGTTACCTTGACGGTGGCGAATCCGTAGGCCCTTTGCATTCATCTCTTGTCGGGTGAATGGTTACGGAAGCGCGTAGGTTGGTGGTGAGCGTATGCGAACCCCAACGTTGTCATACAGATGGCGATGTTGGGGTTCGGCGTTGCCTCACCACCAACCTACGCGCAATACGCAAGGCTCAACATCCCATCTTACGAAACCGCTTCCGCCCGATGCACCATCACGCCATGCGCCGAAAAAGCCGCACGCGTGGCGCGGTCCGCGGAGTGCTCTACCACCAGGTGCTGCACGCGTGCGAGTTCGGCCACCTGGTGCGCCGCCACGGCGCCGAGCTTGTCGTCGGTAGCCACCACCACCGTTTCGTCGCTGGCGTCGATCATTGCGCGCTTGAACAGCGTCTCCTCGCTGTCGAAACCCCACAGGCCATGCGCGGCATCGATCGCGCAGGCGCCGGGGAAGCACAGGTCCGCGCGCATCCTTTTCACCTGCTCCACCGCTTGCGCGCCGATCGCGCCGCCGATGGACGGATCGACCCGGCCGCCGATCAGCAGCACGTCGAAACCTTCGCGATCCAGCAGCAGCTGGGCGATATGCGGCGCATTGGTGATCACGGTAAGCCCGGCGCCGACCGGCAGCGCCGCGGCGATGGCGGCATTGGTGGTGCCGGCGTCGATCAACAAGGTCTGGCCCGGCTTCACCAGGCTCACGGCCTTGCGGGCCAGCACCTGCTTGCGCAGCGGATGCTCCGTGCGTCGCTGCTTGAGCGGCGTCACCGTGACCGCGGGCAACAGCGCGCCGCCGTACACGCGCTTGCACAAACCTTGCGCGGCCAGTTCGCGCAGGTCGCGCCGGATCGAGTCTTCCGAAATCTCGAACGCCTCGGCCAGTTCGGCCGCCACCACACGTCCTTCGCTGCGCAGCCGCGCCAGGATGCGCTGCTGGCGCTCCTCCGGCAGCGCGTTGCGGTCGACGGCGAACGGCGCAGGCTTAGCCATGGCGCATCGCTCGTGCGTCGCGTTCGAGCAAGCCGAGCTCGACCAGGCGCTCGCGCAAACCCACCGGATCGCGGAACCAGCAACCATGCATGCCCAGCGCCTCGGCAGCGGCCACGTTGCGTTGCGAGTCGTCGATGTACAAGGCCGTGGCCGGATCGACCTGATAACGTTCTAGCAGGCGCTGATAAATACGCGGATCGGGCTTGACCAGGCGTTCCTCGCCGGACACCACGATGCCTTCGAACCACTGCAGGAATGGATAAAGCTGCCGCGCGATCGGAAATGTTTCCTGCGACCAGTTGGTCAGCGCAAGCAGGCGCACGCCGTGTTCCTTCAGTTCCTGCAGCAGCGCCACACTGCCTTCGATGGGACCGAGCAGCGTTTCCTTCCAGCGCAGGTGATACGCGTCGATCAGCTCGGCATGCTCGGGAAATTGCGCGCGCAACAATGCAGTGCCCTCGGCCCAGGGGCGGCCGGCATCCTGCTGCTCGTTCCACGCGCTGCTGCAGACCTCGCGCAGGAACCACTCCATCTGTGCTTCGTCTTCGATCAACTGGCGGTACAAGCGCCGCGGGTCCCAGCCGATCAGCACGTTCCCAAGATCGAAGATCACCGTTTTGATACGCCCATTCGTCACCGCACGATCCTCGCCGACAAACCTACCAGCACCAGCAAGGCGCCCACCGCCACGAAGGCGGTCGACAGACTGCTGGCATGCGCTACAAAACCGATCAGGGCCGGACCGCTCAGCAAGCCCACATAACCCAGCGTGGTGGCGGTGGCGATGGCCACCGCGGGCGGCGTGCCGGCCAGGCGTCCGGCCGCGCTGAACATCACCGGCACGATGTTGGAAGCACCCAGGCCGATCAGCACAAAACCCACCCACGCCGCCGCCGTCAGCGGCACGCTGGCAACCAGCACAAAACCCGCCGCGGCAAGGCCGGCGCCCAGGCGCACCGCCCATGCCGGGCCGTAGCGTGCAATCAACCGGTCGCCGCAAAACCGTCCCAGCGCCATCGCCACCGAGAAACAGGCGTAGCCGAAGCCGGCCGTGGCCGGCAGCACGCCACGCACGTCGCGCAGGAATACCGCGCTCCAGTCCAGCATGGCGCCCTCGGCGACGAAGCTGACGAAACACAACAGGCCCAACAGCCAGGCGCGCGCGTGCGGCATGCCGATGTGGGTTTTTTCTTCGATATCCACGCTCGATGAAGACGCATCGCCACGCAAGCCATCGCGCAGCCACAACACTGTCAGTGCCAGCGCGGCGGCAATCACCACGGCCGCGCCCGACAGCGGCAACCCAAGCGCCAGCAGCGCGCTCAGCAAGGCCGCGCCGGTAAGGCCGCCCACGCTGAAAAGACCATGGAAACCGGACATCAGGCGATCGCCGCTACGGCGCTCCACTTCGACCGCATAAGCGTTCATGGCGACGTCCACCGCACCCAGCATCACGCCGAAATAGAGCAAGGTGCCGACCAGCATCGCGACGCTGGATACCTCGGCCAGCACCGGCAGCGCCAGACACATCAACAAGCCTGCGCTGAGAATGACGACCCGATTGCCGAGCCGATGCGCCAGCCAGCCGACGAACGGCATCGACAGCATCGAGCCGCCGCCGAACGCCAGCAGCGCCATGCCCAGTTGCGCATCGTCCAGCCCCAGCCGCGCCTTGACGTACGGCACCATCGGCGCCCAGGCCGAAACGGCCATGCCGGACACCAGGAAGATCAGCCGCGTTGCCCGCCGCGCATCCGGCAGCGACGCCGCGCCGCTGCCGGCAACGGCGATGTCGGTAGTGGTTTTCACATCGTGTCCGTCTCGCATCAATGCGTACAAATGTACACAAACGTGCAATATCGTGCAAACGTGCAGAAACCGCGAAGGCACCCTCTCGCCGCCGGGCGCACGCAGCGCCACATGCCATAATGCACGGCCCATTTGCAGCCGCCGCCATCCATGAGCCGTCGCCTACTCGTCACCCACGCCCTGCCCTATGCCAATGGTCCGCTGCACCTGGGCCACTTGCTGGGCTACATCCAGACCGACATCTGGGTTCGCGCACAGCGGATGATGGGCAGCGAGGTGCACTTCGTGGCAGCGGACGATGCGCACGGCACGCCGATCATGCTGGCGGCGGAAAAGGCAGGCGTGTCGCCGGAGGCCTTCATCGCCGACATGCGCGCCAGCCATGAAGCCGACTTCGCCGATTTCCATTTCAGCTACGACAACTACTACACCACGCATTCGGAAGAGAACCGCGAGCTGGCCGCGTTGATCTACATGCGCCTGCGCGACAGCGGCTACATCGTCAAACGCGACATCCAGCAGTTGTTCGACCCCGACAAGCAGATGTTCCTGCCGGACCGCTACATCAAGGGCACCTGCCCCAATTGCGGCACGCCCGACCAGTACGGCGACAACTGCGAGAACTGCGGCGCCACCTACGCGCCCACCGATCTGCGCAATCCGTATTCGGTGGTTTCCGGCGCCACACCGGTGCTGCGCGATTCGGAGCATTACTTTTTCGAGCTGAGCAAGTTCGAAGACCTGCTGCGCGACTGGTTTGCCGGCAAGCTCACCGAGGGCAAGCCGGTAGCCAATCCCGGCGTGGTGGCCAAGCTCAAGGAATGGCTGGACGGCGGCCTGAAAGACTGGGACATCTCGCGCGATGCGCCGTACTTCGGCTTTCCCATTCCCGATGCGCCGGGCAAGTTCTTCTACGTGTGGCTGGACGCGCCGGTCGGCTACCTGGCCAGCTTCAAGAACCTGTGCGCGCGCACCGGCTTGAAGTTCGAGGATTTCCTGGCCGCCGACAGCAGCGCGGAGATGCACCACTTCATCGGCAAGGACATCATCAACTTCCACGGCCTGTTCTGGCCGGCAATGCTGCACGGCGCGACGTTCCGCACGCCAACGGCGCTGCACGTCAACGGGTATCTCACGGTGAACGGCGCGAAGATGTCCAAGTCGCGCGGCACCTTCATCCAGGCGCGCACCTATCTCAATGCCGGCTTGAATCCGGAATTCCTGCGCTATTACTTCGCCACCATGCTCAACGATGCACCGGTGGACGTGGACCTGGACCTGAAGGCCTTCGAGGAGCGCGTCAATTCGCACCTGATCGGCAAATGGGTCAACATCGCCAGCCGTACCGCGGGCTTCGTGCACAAGTTCTTCGACGGGCGCCTGGCGGCGGCCTTCTCGCCGGAACAGAACGAACTGTGGAGCGTACTGATCTCGCACTACGAAGGCGTGCCGGCCTTGTATGAAAGCGGCGAGTTCGCCGAGGCCATGCGCCGCTTCGTGCTGATCGCCGACCTGGTCAACGGCCATATCGCCGCCATGGCCCCGTGGGTGATGGCGAAGGACGAAACCCAGCGCAACGAACTGCATCAAGTGTGCTCGTTCGCGCTGGCGGCCTTCCGCCTGCTCGGCGGGCTGCTCAAGCCGGTGCTGCCCGCCACTGTGGCGGCAGCGGAAACATTCCTGGCCGCGCCCATCGGCGACTTCGATGCGGCTTGCGCCACCCTGCACAACCACACCATCCGTGCCTTCGAACCGCTGCTGTCGCGCATCGATCCCAAGCTGATCGAAGCGATGGTCGAAGCCTCGAAGGAATCCCTGGGTTCCGCGCCAGAACCCGAATCCAAAAAACCTGCCAAGAAAAACAGCAAGCCCATGAGTGAAACGACCACCGCCACTGCAGCCTCCCCCTTCATCAGCATCGACGATTTCGCCAAGCTCGACCTGCGCGTCGGCAAGGTGCTGGTGTGCGACTTCGTCGAAGGCTCGGACAAACTGCTGCGTTTTGAACTGGACGCCGGCCCGCTGGGCAAGCGCCAGATCTTCTCCGGCATCCGCGCTGCCTACGGCGAGCCGGAAAAGCTGGTGGGGCGCAACGTGGTATTCATCGCCAACCTGGAGCCGCGCAAGATGCGTTTCGGCGTGTCGGAAGGGATGATTCTTTCGGCGGGCGATGGCGGCAGCGACTTGTTCCTGCTGGATGCGGACCAGGGTGCAAAGCCGGGTGCCACCGTTCGCTAAGCGCTTGCCTCCCCTTCCCCGCCGTTGATCAATGAAGGGGAAGAAGCAACACCTGTCGCCATGACCAACCTCGCCGACCGCATCGACGCCCTGCTGCCGCAAACGCAATGCGAACAATGCGGCTATCACGGCTGCCGCCCTTATGCGGAAGCGATTGCCAACGGTGCAGCCGAGATCAACCAGTGCCCGCCCGGCGGCAGCGAAGGCATCGCCAGGCTTGCCGCGTTGCTCGGCCGCGCGCCGCTGCCGCTGAATCCGGAAAACGGCGTCGAAAAGCCGCGTACGCTGGCGCGCATCGTGGAAGCCGAATGCATCGGCTGCACCAAATGCATCCAGGTCTGCCCGGTCGACGCCATCGTCGGCGCCAACAAGCTGATGCATACGGTAATCGCGGACGACTGTACCGGTTGCGAGCGCTGCGTACCGGCCTGCCCGGTCGACTGCATCGTGCTGGAACCGATGCCGTTGGCGCAGGCGAACGATCCCGCCCACGCCGACGAAGCCCGCATGCACTTCCAACGCCGCGAAGCACGCCTGGCGGCGCAACGCGCGCAGCGCGAAGCGGAACTCGCTTCACGCAAGGCGCAAGTACACAGCGCCAGCCAGAGCGTGCTCGATGCGCTCGCCCGCGCCAAGGCGAAAAAACAGGAACCCAAGCAGTGAAGAAAGCGGATGTGGTCGAACTGTTCTCACGCCTGCGCGAGCTCAATCCGCATCCCACCACGGAGCTGCTCTACACCACGCCGTTCGAACTGCTGGTGGCGGTGGTGTTATCCGCGCAAGCCACCGACGTGGGCGTCAACAAGGCCACGCGCAAACTGTTCCCGGTCGCCCATACGCCGCAGGCCATCCTCGACCTGGGCGAGGAAAAGCTCAAGCGCTACATCAACACCATCGGCCTGTACAACGCCAAGGCCAAGAACGTCATCGCGCTGTGCCGCATCCTGGTGGAGCAATACGGCGGCGAGGTGCCGGACAACCGCGCAGCGCTCGAAGCGCTGCCCGGCGTGGGACGCAAGACCGCCAACGTGGTGCTCAATACCGCCTTCGGCCATCACACCATCGCCGTCGACACGCATATCTTCCGCGTGTCCAACCGCACCGGCCTGGCGCCGGGCAAGGATGTGCGCGCGGTGGAAGACAAGCTGGAAAAAGTGGTGCCGAAGGAGTTCAAGCAGGATGCGCATCACTGGCTGATCCTGCATGGGCGCTACGTGTGCAAGGCGCGCAAGCCGGATTGCCCGCAGTGCGTGATCCGCGACCTGTGCCGGTACAAGGACAAGACGCCTGCCGGCTGATGCCGCGTACAACATCGCCACACGTGTTGTACGCTGGCGCAGGACAATGAACAGCGCGATGAAGGTACTTCGCTTGGCCGCCAAACCCTCTCGCAAATCCGGTACCGAACAGCCGGGCCGCCTGCAAATGGCCGACATCGCCCGTCTTGCCGGCGTATCCACCTCGACCGTGTCGCGCGCCCTCAAGGGCAGCACGCTGGTGAACGACGAGACGCGGGAGCGCATCGCGCAGATCGCCAGCCAGTTCAACTACACCGTCAACCAGCTGGCGATGAACTTGCGTTCCGGCACCAACCGCACCATCGCGGTGGTGGTGCCATACGAGAAAGACCGCCGGCAGAATTTCTCCGATCCATTCCTGCACGGCATGATCGGCGCGCTGGCGGACGTGCTGACCGAGCGCGACTACGACATGTTGCTGGTGCGCATGGATGCCGAGCAGTTGAACACCCTCGGCACCCTGGTCGACGGCGGACGCACGGCCGGCGTCATCCTGGTCGGCCAGTGGCATCACCACGACCAGCTCAACGCGATGGCGCAGCGCAAGCTGCCGCTGGTAGTGTGGGGTGCGCAGTTGCCGGACCAGCGCTATAGCTGCGTGGGCGGACAAAACGCGGTGGGCGGACGCCTGGCCGGCGAGCATCTGCTGGCGCAAGGCTGCCGCAGCATTGCGTTTCTCGGCGATCGCGGCCTGCCAGAAGTCGCACAGCGCTATCGCGGTTTTACGGCCGCCCTGCGCAAGCAAGGCATCAAGCACGATCCCGCCTTGCGCAAGGATGTTCCCTTCCTCGCCCCCGACGCGCGCCGCGCCGTGCTGGAATGGATCGACCACGGCATCGTGCCGGACGGCCTGTTCGCGGCCAGCGACCTGCTCGCCATGGCCGCCATCGGTGCCTTGCGCGAACGCGGGCTGGATGTGCCCAGGGACGTGCTGGTGGTGGGCTACGACGATGTCGATTTCGCCGCGCACTTCCATCCCTCGCTTACCACCGTGCGCCAGCCGTTCCAGTTGGGTGCGGAAGCGATGGTTGATGCGTTGCTTGAGCAACTGGGGCGTGCGTCGAAGGCACATATGCATGAATTGCCGACGCAGTTGATCGTTCGCGAGAGTAGTCAGCGCGCTTAGTACGCAGGTTGGGTGCAAACCGACTGGCGCCTACTTAAGGCGTGAATCTCTCACTCGCCGGATGCATTCCCTCCCCTGCGACAGCAGGGGAGGGTCAAGGCGGGATGCGAGCGCAGCGAGCAGCGGAAGTCGATATCGCTGCAGCGTATTTCTTGCGATCAAAAGCCATGGCGACATTCGGCTACCAGCTAAAGCTCAAGCAACCCCACCCCATCCCTCCCCCGCTTGTCGCAGGGAGGGAGCCGATCGCGATCGATGACAAGCTTTTCCGCTTAGGGCCTGTTTACACGATTGGCGTGGCTCGCCAATCGTGTAAACAGGCCCTAAGTAAGCGCCATCTGGATGTAAGCCCAACATGGCCGCGGGTCGCGGCAACACGGTACCGACCTATGCAATCGATACCATAATCGACGACATACACATATCCTATTAGGATTTTTTTTGCTGAATTTAATGCTGCACTGCAAGTTGCAATCGATTGCAAAAACACAAGAATGAGCCCCACTGCCCCAGCGGCAGCGCGCACGGAACCATTCCGTGCCGACGGGTCGGGGATGCCGAACGTGGCCACGCAGATCACTCCAAGGCCGCGCGAGCCTCCCTGCGCAAAAAACTTTTGGGGAGAAAACCATGCATCCGTTGTCCACCTTCCGCAGGAACACGCTGACGGTCGCCGTTGCACTGATGTACGCCGCTTCGTTCCAGGCCATGGCTGGCACCGCCGACACCGCTTCGCCGCAAGCCACTACTGCCGGGTCGAATGCACCCGCCAGCGGCAACGACACGTCCAGCCAGGACAATGGCAAAAAGAAGAACGTGGTGAACCTGCAGCAGACCGTGGTCACCGCCTCGCCGCTGCCGTCCACGGAAATGAGTTCCAGCATCTCGGTCAGCACGGTCGACGGCGGACAGATCCAGACCAGCGGCGTGCAGAACGCGGCCGACCTGTTGCGCACCATCCCCGGCATCCGTTCCGAATCCTCCGGCGGCGCGGGCAACGCGAACGTATCCGTGCGCGGCTTGCCGGTGGCTTCCGGCGGCAGCAAGTTCGTGCAGTTCCAGGTGGACGGCATGCCGGTGCTGGAATTCGGCGATACGGCGTTTGCCACGCCCGATACCTTCCTGCGCACCGACTACAACATCGATCACGTGGAGGTGGTGCGTGGCGGTTCGTCCTCGGTGTTCGCCAGCAATGCGCCGGGCGCCATCGTCAACTTCATTACCAAGGACGGCAGCTCGCAAGGCGGCAATATCGGTCTTACCGTGGGCCTGGGCCAGTACGACAACCAGCGCCTGGATTTCGATTACGGCGGCCCGCTTTCGGCGTCCACGCGCTATCACTTCGGCGGCTTCGTCCAGCACGGCAACGGCCAGAAGAACACCGATTACACGTCATCGTCCGGCGGCCAGCTGATGGGCAACGTCACGCACGATATCGACGGCGGCTTCCTGCGCCTGAACCTGCAGTTCACGGATACCTACGATCCGGTCTATCTGCCGGTGCCGGTGATGATCGGCGGCAGCAACAGCGATCCGCACGTCAGCTCCATTCCCGGCTTCAACGTTCAGAGCGGCGTGCTGCAGTCGCCTTATTTCACCAGCGATACCGCGCTCAATGCGCAGGGCCAGCCCATCCACACCAATATCCGCGATGGCTACCACACGCGCGTGAATGCCATCGGCGGCGAAGGCAAGTTCTCGCTCGGCGACGACTGGAGCCTGCATGAGCAGTTTCGTGCGGCCGAAAATTACGGCGCATTCACCGGCCCCTATCCGGCAACGGTCGGCACGGCATCCAGCCTGGCGCAAAGCATTGGTGGCGCGGGCGCCACCCTCGCCTATGCCACCGGTCCGCAGGCCGGGCAGAAAATCACCAATCCGGCTGCGTTGGCGGGTAACGGGCTGGCTTCGGAAACCATCCTGTTCAACGTGACCTTGCCCAACATGGACAACTTCACCAACAACATCAGCCTGTCGCGCAGCTTCGACACCGGGTTCGGCAAGGGCACGCTGCAATTGGGTTATTACCACTCGCAGCAAAACGTGGTGCAGGACTGGCACTGGAATACCTACCTGCAAACCGTGCAGGGCAAGGATTCCGCGCTGCTGAATGTCTACAACGCCAGCGGCCAGCTTGTAACCAGCAACGGCCTGGTCGCCTACGGCGAGCCGCCGTTCGGCAATTGCTGCACGCGCTACTACAACGCCAAGTACATGATGGACGCCCCGTTCGTTTCCATGACCTGGGAAACCGGTCCCTGGCGTTTCGACGGCGGCCTGCGCTTCGACCGCATCAACGGCAGCGGCTATTACGCCAGCGCCAACCAACTGGCCACGGTCGACGTGGACGGCAACGGCGTGATCTCCGTGCCCGAGCAGAGCGTACCGGTGTACACCGGCGCCACCTCGCCGATCGATTACAGCAAGTCGCACTTGGAATATTCATTCGGCACCAACTACACCATCAACCCTGACCTGGCGGTATTCCTGCGCGCCAGCAGCGGCGCCCGCTTCAATTCCGATCGCCTGCTGTTCGGCGGCGGCATTCTCGCCGACGGTAGCGTGCCGCAAGGCGTCGGCGTCAACGTGGTGAAGCAGTACGAAGGCGGCGTGAAATGGAATACCACGCATACCAGCCTGTTCGTCACCGGCTTCATGGCCAATACGCAGGAGCAGAACGAGGACGTCACCTCCACGATCACGCCTTTCATCAGCCGCCACTATCACGCACGCGGCGTTGAATTCGAAGGCTCCTACAACTATGGCCATTTCTCGCTGTCCGGCGGCCTGACCTACACGCATTCGCGCATCGTGTCCGACGCCATCACGCCTGCCGACGTGGGCAACGTGCCGCAGCGCCAGGCGAACTGGGTGTATCAGTTCAGCCCGAGCTACAGCTGGCGTGCGTTCAACTTCGGCGCCACGGTGATCGGCACCACCAAGTCTTACGCTTCCGATCCGAACGGGCTGGTGATGCCGGGCTACACGCAGGTGAACACGTACGTCAGCTACGACATCAACGATCGGATGACGGCCTCGCTCAGCGTGAACAACCTGTTCAATGCGATCGGCCTTACCGAGATCGATGCGAGCCCTGCAACGGTGACCAGCAACGGCCTCAACACCGCGCGTTCGATCCTCGGCCGCACCATCTATCTCAACTGGCAGTATCACCTGTGAGCAAACCGGACGTAGCAGCAATTCCCATGGATGCCTCCCTGCTGTCGCGCGCACGCCGGCATTTTCTCGCCGAAGCCGGCGCTGTTGCGCAGGCCGAAGCCGCGGCACGCTTCGACCGCCATGCGCCGCGGCTGCTGCACTGGCTGACCGCGTTGTACGGCAGGCAGCCGATGTTCGAACGATGGCTGCTTTCGCTATGCACCACGCTTGGCACGCTTGCGCGTGCCAGGCCGACGGCGCTGCGCGAGCTGGATCGCGAGCGCGAACGTGATCCGGACTGGTTCATCCATGAAAAACGCGTCGGTTATTGCGCCTACGTCGATCGCTTTGGCGGCGATCTCAATGGCGTGGCCGATCGCGTGGATTATCTGGAAAGCCTGGGTGTCGGCTATCTGCACCTGCTGCCGTTCCTGCGTGCACGCAGCGGCGACAGCGATGGCGGGTTCGCCGTGGCCAGCTTTGAGGAAGTGGAACCCGCACTCGGCAGCATGCGCGATCTGGAACGGCTGGCCGCACGCCTGCGCAAGGCGCGCATCAGCCTGTGCGCCGACCTGGTGCTCAACCACGTGGCCGACCAGCATCCCTGGGCCATGGCGGCGACGCAGGGCGACCAGCACTATCGCTCGTACTTCCACCTGTTTTCCGATCGCCGCGTACCCAATCGCTACGAACAGACGGTCGCGCAGATTTTCCCGCAGACCGCACCCGGCAATTTCACCTACAACGATGCCTTGCGCAGCTGGGTGTGGACCACGTTCTATCCCTATCAATGGGATCTGAATTACGCCTATCCGCCGGTGTTCGCCTCGATCGCCTCGGCCTTGTTGCAACTGGCCAACCATGGCGTGGAAATCTTCCGCCTGGATTCGGCGCCATTCCTGTGGAAACGCCTGGGCACCGCCTGCACCAACCTGCCGGAGGTGCACCAGATCCTGTCGGCGCTGCGCGCCATCATCGACCTGGTTGCACCGGGAGTTCTGCTGAAGGCGGAAGCCATCGTGGCATCGACCGATCTGCTGCCCTACCTGGGCGTGGGCGAAACGCTGGGCAGCGAATGCCACCTGGCATATCACAGCGGCCTGATGGCGGCGAGCTGGACCGCGCTGAGCGAAGGGCGCACCACGCTGTTGCGGCAACTGCTGGACAGCACGCCCACCCTGCCCGCGCACACGGGCTGGATGACGTACGTGCGTTGCCACGACGACATCGTGTGGGGCGTGTTGCGTTCCGACGTCGAAGCCGCCGGCGATGCTTTCACGCAGCGCATCGGCAATGCCGCCGCGTTTCTGGAAGGACGCCGGCCCGGCAGTTTCGGGCGCGGCGTTGCCTTTCAGTCGGCCGACGGCCATGCCGTGCATGGCACCAATGGCATGACCTCCGCCTTGGTCGGCCTGGATGCGGCCGACAACGCCGCTGGCTTGCGCCGCTTTGCGCTGATGTACGGGCTGGCGTTTGCGGTGGGCACCGTGCCGTTGCTCTACATGGGCGACGAGCTGGCCCAGGCCGACAACCGTGCGGAGGAAGACGCCGCATCGATCGCGCTCGACAGTCGCTGGGTGCAGCGTCCACGGCTGGACCTGGCACGCCTGCAACAACGGCTGGACGCCAACACGATCGCCGGCAAAGCTTACGCGGCGATCAAAGCCTTGATTGCTGCGCGCGCCGATACAGCGTTCGATGCCGGCGCAAAAGTCGAAACGCTTGCTTGCGGTAACGAAGCGCTGCTGGCCATCAAGCGCGGCGAACGCTTCGTGGCGGTGTTCAACTTCAGCGACACGCCGCAACCGGTCGACTGGGCTCGCCTGCATGCCAGCGACGGCTGGACAAGCCTGCTGCAAACCGTCGACGATGCCAGCGACGAGGCAAACATGTTGCCGGCATGGGCGATGGCATGGCGGAAGAAATCGTGACGGGCGCGCGTACGGCGATCCAGGCCGCGCGCAAGCCGCGCCTGACGTTCTGGCAGATCCTCAACATGAACGTCGGTTTCTTCGGCATCCAGTTCAGCTTCGGGCTGCAGCAAAGCAATATGAGCCCGATCTACAAATACCTGGGTGCGCACGACGCCAGCCTGCCGTATCTGTGGCTGGCGGGGCCGATCACCGGACTGATCGTGCAACCGTTGATCGGCGCATTGAGCGACCGCACAGTGACGCGGCTTGGCCGCCGCACGCCGTACTTCCTGATCGGCGCCTTGATCTGCAGCGCATGCCTGTTCGCGATGCCGTTGAGTCCCGCGCTGTGGATCGCCGCCAGCCTGTTGTGGATATTGGATGCGGCCAACAACATCACGATGGAGCCGTATCGTGCATTCGTGGGCGATCGCCTGGATGCTTCGCAACACGCGGTGGGCTATCTGGCGCAAAGTGCGTTTACCGGCTTGTCGCAGACACTGGCTTATCTCACGCCATCCATCCTGGTCGGGCTGGGCATGCAGGCCGGCGCCGTCAACCGGCATGGTATTCCGGATGTCGTGCTGATTGCTTTCGTCATCGGCGCGGTGTGCTCGATCACCAGCGTGGCATGGTCGGCGTGGACCACGCCGGAACTGCCGCTATCGGAACAGGAAAAAGCGCGCATCCGCCACGCGCCGCGCAACCTGGGCGCTACACTGCGTGAAATCGCCGACGCGATCCGCGACATGCCCGCCACCATGCAACAGCTCGCGGTGATGATGCTGTTCCAGTGGTACGCAATGTTCTGCTATTGGGAATACATCACGCTGTCGATCGCCCGCACGCTGTTTCACACCACCGATTCGGCCGACCCGGCCTTTGCGCAATCGGCCTTGATCAGCGGGCAGATGGGCGGTTTCTACAATTTCGTGGCGATGCTGGCGGCCTTCGGCATGATGCCGCTGGCGCGCCGCCTGGGCGCCAAGCCGATCCACGCCGTATGCCTGTTGTGCGGTGGCGCCGGCATGCTGTTGCTGCCGGGCATGCATGCACGCGCCATGCTGCTGGTACCGATGCTCGGCGTCGGCCTCGCCTGGGCGAGCATGATGGGCAATCCTTATGCAATGCTCGCCAGCAGCATTCCGCCGGAACGCGCCGGTGTGTATATGGGGCTGTTCAACGTGTTCATCGTGCTGCCCATGCTGCTGCAGATTCTCACCGTGCCGCTGATGTATGCGCATGTTCTGGCCGGCAATCCGGAAAACGTGATCCGGCTTGCAGGCAGCATGTTGCTGGTGGCTGCCGCGCTTACGCTGCGCGTGAAATCCCCGTAGGTTGGCGGTGAGGCAACGCCGAACCCCAACATCGCCACCTGCATGGCAACGTTGGGGTTCGCATGCGCTCAACGCTATTGCTGGCGCTCCGCCGCGCTGGCGTCGCGGGCGGCGCGGAATTCCGAATCCTTGCTCCAGTTCGGCCACTGCCGGGAGTTGGCGAGCTCATCGCCCAAGGTATAGAGGATCTGCAAGTCACGCGCCGTGCCGGTGAACGGCCAGTCAGCCTGCCATTTGTCGGAAGGCTGGTGGTAATGCTTGGCCGTGTATTCGTCACGCCAGGCCTTGCCCGCCGCCAGGCCGCCATCGACCCAGTCGTCGCCCGATTCGAACGAGATGGCAGGCACGCCGCGCTTGGCGAACGAGAAATGGTCGGAACGGAAGAAATGACCCGCTTCCGGCTTGGGATCCGGCGCGTAGCTCACGTTCCACTGCTTGGCGGTGTTGATCAGATCATCGAGCAGATCCAGCTTGGCATTGCCGGAAATGCTGAAGTTGCGAGTGGGTCCGTGTGGATCGAGCACGTCCATGTTGATGTCGGCGACGGTCTTGCCCAGCGGATAGAGCGGATGCGTGGCGTAGTACTCCGAGCCCAGCAAGCCCTTTTCTTCGGCGGTGACATTGAGAAATACCACCGAGCGTTCGGGGCGCTGTCCCTTGGCAAAGGCACGGGCCAGGGCCAGCAATGCCGCCGTGCCGGTGCCGTTGTCCACCGCGCCGTGATAGATGCGGTCACCAGTGGCGTCGGGCATGCCCACGCCCAGATGATCCCAGTGCGCGCTGTAGATCACTGTTTCGTCGGGATACTTGGTGCCCGGCAGGCGCGCGACCACGTTGTAGGTGGTGACGACACTGCTGTTCACCTTGAAGTGGGCGCTGAAGGTTTCGCCCTTCAGTTCCACCGGCTTGAATTCGCGCGTCTGCGCCTGTTTTTTCAGCGCCTCGAAATCCAGGCCGGCGTGCTTGAACAGATTCACGGCCACATCGCGCTGAATCCAGCCTTCGATCTGCGGATGCGCGCTGGCGGGATGCTCGCGCACCACGTCGAACTGGGCATTGGTGTTGGAGTTCTTGACCGTGGCCCAACCGTACGAGGCAGGACCGGTTTCATGCACGATCAACACGCCTTCCGCGCCCTGGCGAGCGGCTTCTTCGAATTTGTACGTCCAGCGGCCGTAGTAGGTCATGGCCTTGCCGCCGAAATCGCCAACGCCGGTTTCATAATCGGGGTCGTTGATCAGCACCACGGCAATCTTGCCGTGCAGGTCCATGCCCTTGAAATCATCCCAGTGGCGCTCGGGCGCCTTGACGCCGTAACCCACGAACACCAGCGGCGCATTGTCGAGGTTGACCTGCTTGGAGCCGTCCAGCGCGGAAAGCACCGCGATCTGGTCGCCCTGGGTAAGCACCTGCTTCTCGCCGTTGATGCTGAAATGAAATTCCGGCGTGCCCTGGATTTCGGAGCGCAGCAAGGGAACGGCCTGCGTCCAGGCGCGCTTGCCGTTCTTCAGGTCGCCGCCGGGCTCAAGGCCGGCCGCCTGGAACTGCCCGATGACGAACGCCAGCGTCTTGGTTTCGCCAGGTGTATTAGGGCCGCGGCCCTGGAACGCATCGGAGGAAAGCACCTTGACGTCATGGGAGAGCTGCGCCGGATCAAACCTGGGCGCATCCACCGCCATGGCGGCGGCGGACAACGCAAGCGCAACCGTGGAAAGGACCAATCGTTTCACAGGCCATTACCCCTTGCAGAAAAGTCCGGATAGTAGAAGGCCCACGCGGACCCGTCCAGCGATGGCGCTGGACGGTCTCGAACGATAAATCCGCATGGCAACACGCGCGGATGCCCCTCCCCGCATAACGGAGTGGGCACCGGCCACCCTCACGCCGCCTGGCGCAAACCCTCCACCCGGCTGTGCAGCAGTTTCCAATCCACCACCAGTTCGCAGCCGCGCGCCTTGGCGTTGCGCCCCCATTCGGTGAGCACTTCCAGGCACGCCTGATCCACGTGGTGCAGGCGATCCATGTCCAGCAGTACGCGCGTATTCGGCGGCACCTGTTCCAGCGTGCGCGTCAACGCGGGCACCTTGAAGAAGGTGGCCGAACCATCCAGCTCCAGCGTGAGCATGCCCGGCTCTTCGTGGTCGGCAAGACCCACTTGCAGGCGCGACGACTGCAACGCCAGCTTGAGTACCGACAAAGCGACGCCCACCAGCACGCCCGTCAGCAGATCGGTGACGACGATGGCGAGCGTCGTGCCCGCATACACCACGAAATTGCCGCGCCCATATTCGGCCAGCGATTTCATCTGCTTGATGTTGATCATCTTCAAGCCGGTAAACACCAGGATGCCGGCCAGGCACGCCACCGGCGTCATGCGGATCAGCCACGGCAGCAACATGGCGAACACCAGCAGCCAGCCGCCATGCAGGATCGTCGCCATGCGCGTGGCCGAACCGGCCTGCACATTGGCGGCGCTGCGCACGATCACACCGGTCATCGGCAACGCCCCCAGCACGCCGCACAGCATGTTGCCCACGCCTTGCGCGGTCAGCTCACGGTTGTAGTGGGTGCGTGCGCCGTTATGCATGCGATCCACCGCCGCCGCCGACAACAACGTTTCCGCACTGGCGATCAGCGCAAAGGTGAGCGCGGCAACCAGCAGCGGCGGTTGCGCCAGTGCGGTCACGCTGCTGAACGTCGGCAACGACACCGCCGCGAACAGGTTCGCCGGTACGTCCACCTTGTTCACTGGCGTACCCAGCACACTCACCGTCGCCGTCACGATGACCACGGCCAGCAAGGCGCCCGGCACAAAGCGCAAGGCTTGCGGGCGCAATTTCTCCCAGCCGAGCATGATGGCGATGGTGGACAGGCCAACCATCAACGCCGCCACGCTGCCGGTTTCACCCTTGAAAGCGCTGATCAGCGCGCCCGGCAAGGCCGCAAAATTTTCCAGGCCGCGCGCCTTGGGCAAGGCATCGATCAACACGTGCAGCTGCGAGGCCACGATCAGGATGCCGATGCCCGACAGCATGCCGGCTACCACGGCCGGCGAGATCATGCGGAACCACACGCCCACCTTGCCGATGCCGGCGATGACCTGGATCAGGCCCGCCAGCAACACCACCGGCCCCAGCGACGCCACGCCGTATTCGCGTACCAGCTCGAACACCAGCACCGCCAGGCCCGCGGCAGGGCCGCTCACCTGCAAGGGCGAGCCCGCGATGGCGCCCACCACGATGCCGCCGATGATGCCGGTGATCAGGCCCGCGGCAGGCGGCATGCCCGACGCGATGGCGATGCCCATGCACAACGGCAGCGCCACCAGAAACACCACGATCGAGCCGAGCAGGTCCCGGCCGAACAGTCCTTGCGAAAAATAGGAACGCATGATTCGTTCCTCAGGCTGCTACCGGAGCGGCAAAGCGCACGTGCGGCGTCGCATCCGGCACCGGGGCGGCGGGGTCGAGTTTTACGAAACGGCCGCACTCGGCGTCGAAGGCTTCGATCTCGGCATGCTCGATGTCGTACACCCAGCCATGAATGCTCAGGTCGCCGCGCGCCATGCCCGCGGCCACCACTGGCAAGGTGCGCAGATGCTCAAGCTGGCCCACCACGTTCTCGCGCGTCAGGCAGGCCAGCGTCTCGTGCTCGGACAAACCCTGGTTGTTTTGCGCCACCACGTACTTGGCCACGTCGCCGTGTTTCATCCAGGCGGCAACGGATGGCATCTCCTTCACCAGCTCCGGCTTCTGCAGCGCCTTCATCGCACCGCAGTCAGAATGGCCGCAGATCACGATGTGCTTTACCTTCAGCACGCGCACCGCGTACTCGATCGCCGCCACCACGCCGCTCACATGCTGCGCATACGGCGGCACGATGTTGCCGATGTTGCGGTAGACGAACAATTCGCCCGGCTGCGTGTTGAAGATCAGCTCAGGCATCACGCGCGAATCCGCGCAAGTGATGAACATGGTGCTGGGGCTTTGGCCCGAGGCCAGCCGCTTGAACAGCTCGCGCTGCTCGGGGAACACCGCTTGACGGAAATACTGGAAACCTTCGATCAGACGTTGCATGGGGATGCTCCAAAAAGTATGTGAACAGCCGCGCAGGATGCAGGCACGCGCACGGAAGCAGCGTGCGAACAAGCGCTACCAGATTCGGAAAAGCCAGGGATGCGCGCCGCAGGCGCGCCGCACGATGCGATCAGGCGGCGCGTGGCGGCCGCAGCAGCTCGATGGAAGGCGTTGGCCGCAGCGAAGGCGTCCTGCCCGGCAAACCATCCGAGGCACGCGCATGCAGCACCACGTGCACCAGCTCGGGCACGATCAGTTGATCGTCGAGGTCGCAGTCGTCATCGCAGAAGCCATTGCTGGCCAAGGCATCATCGCTGGAGAAGTTCGATTGCGAGCCGTGCGCTGCGGCGAGGTGGTCGCCCACGCTCACCGATGTGATGTGGGATACGGCAAGCATGCGGTGATGACGCGCATCAAACGCCACGTTGGCGCCCGTCAGCAATAGCAGAACGAGCACACTGAATGCCAGCAGCAGCGAACGATAGCGATGAAGGCAAGACATGGCGCGGAAAATATCGGATCGCACCCAGGTATCGCAAGCCGATATCTAAATAGAAGTTCATCCGCGTGAACGACGCTGCTGTTTTCTTACACGCTGGCGTCACGCAAGCACAAAAAAGCAAAACGGCGGGCAAGGCCCGCCGTTTTTCCATCCCTGGGTCGAACTCCCTTCCGATAACCGATCCAGTTACACGCTGACCACCGCTTAGAACGGGTAGTAACGGATACTGGTGAAGAACATGTTGTCCGAAGTCTTCGGCGCATTGCCCAAAGCGTCCGTGTACAGCTGGCGGGTCGTGTGCGAATACTGTGCACCGAAACGCACCTTGCCGAACTTGCCCTGGTAGAACGACCACCAGAAACCAAGCGTTTCCTGGGCGATCTGGCGCGTCTGGCCATTGCAACTGGCTGCACCGTAAATGCTGCACTGGGAGTTGATGTAACCCAGGATGCCGCTGCCGTAGCCGTAAGGCTTGCCGTCCGCGCCGGTCGTCAGGTAGGAGTCCTGCTGTTCGCGACCGCCGGAGACGTAGACGTCCCATGCCGACGACGGATGCCATACCAGGCTACCCAGCAGCATGTTTTCCTTCAGCGCGTACAGCGAGCCACTCGGGCTGACGGCCACATCGTTCAGGCCAGCCGTACCGTAGCGGCCGATACCCTTGCCAGCCATGCCGGAGAACTGGAACTCGAGGGTCTTCGGCACCAGCGGCAACACCATGCCGAAGCCATAACCGGTACCAGTCGTGGTCTTGTTGGTCGGCGCAGCGACGCCCGTGAACGAAACGCGCGAGTCGAATTCACGCGACAGGCCGAACACTTCGTAATGACCAAAACCCGGGTCGGCCGCGAACTTCACGATCAAGTCAGGACGGTCGTTGAGAGAGACCGTGTTGCCGGAGGCGTAATTGGCGCCAGCCGGGATCGTGACCGTGGTCGACGAGTAGGAGCCCTTGCCCTTCACGCCAGCAACGCCGGCGGTCTGCGGATTTTCCACCGACACCGCCAACCACCACATCTTGTTCCAATCTTTCACGAGACGCAGCTGGGTCTGGCGAGCCCAGGTGAAGCCCGGCACGTACTGCGCGTCGATCGAGAGCGGCGTGACATTCGTGTCGGGCGAGATGCCCTTGCCGTTGAGGGTCAACAGCGACCACGTCTGACCGGCCAGGGCGTGCAAGCCATACGGATCCCAGTCCACGTTGGTGAACAGGTGACGGACGCGAGGGTTGAACGAGTTGCTCTCGTTCATGTTGGCCGTCTGGGCACCGCCCAGGAAGTCCATTTCGTAATAGCCCGTGACATGCGTATCGTCGTTGATGTCACCCTGCGCCTTGATCGACAAGCGGCTCTGGCGCGAGCTGTAGGTGAACTGGCTGTTGCTATAGTTCGCCGACGTCGCCGGGAACGGAATAGCGGAATATTTGCTGGCCACGTCATCAGCAGTGTCGCGCGAGCGATAAATCGATTCCGCCGCCAGGAAGCCGCCGAACGTCCACTTCACACCGCCGCTGCCACCGAAAATATCACCCTTATGCTCCGTCGCAGCGGCCACTACCTGCTTCTGCGTAGCCTGAACCTGAGCCTGCGTGGCCTGCACGGACTGCGCCGTTTCAACCTGCGCTTGCTGCTGCGCCTGCTGCTGCGACTCCAGGTCCTGAACCTTCTGCTCCAGTGCTTGGATCTCTGCCTTCATCTGCGCCAGTTCGGAGGCGCTGACGGTCACCTTCTTGTTCGACGTTTGCGCTGACACAGTCGCTGTAACGCTGGTCAAGCCCAAACCGGCAGCGATGGCTACCGTGAGCATCTTGGAACGCATGTTGTTATCTCCGCTAGATCTTAAAGAAACCGCGCGGCATCACAGTCCTTCCCCTGGAGCGGCCTGCGGGCTGCGGGCATGATCGAGCGGCAGCTTTACCGTTAGATGGATGTTATGTGACAGATCGATGACGAACCGTACGGTTCTTCACTCACCCTGCACCGATGGTCGGCCACAAACGTTACCGGCAGAGCGGCCTTGGCCTGCCCCTGGCTGACGGCCCATCGATTCAAAGATGCTTATTAATTAAGGCAACACTGATCAAGTATCGCCGTCGTCATGATGTCTGGAAGGCCCGCAGGATGTGTCGCGTGGCGCCGGGAAGACTGGCTGTCTTGCCAAGCCGCGCGGCGCAGCCTGCGGGCCTTCCAGACACCACCCCATCACTTTGAATTCAATATGTTGGGGCCAGCCCTGTCTGTCCGCATGCCTTCGGTCCGCCGTCTCGACAGACGGCCAGTCTGCCTTCGCCGACGGCCCTGCGGCCTGCGAACAGACAGGGCTGGTGACGACGGCGATACTTGATCAGTGTTGCCTTAAGCACTCGCGCACCAGCCGACACCCCACGCGTATCGCCAACGGCAGCTTCGTCACCCGGCTGATATGCTTGCTGGATGGAGCAACTCAACAACAGTTTGGCGGCCCGCATGGCCGACCGTTTCCGCGGCTTCCTGCCGGTGATCGTGGACGTAGAGACCGGCGGTTTCGATGCCGATCGGGATGCTTTGCTGGAAATCGCGGCCGTGGCCGTGGGCATGGACCAGGAGGGCAAGCTTTATCCCCATCCGGTGGTCTCCACCCACGTGGAGCCCTTCCCCGGCGCAAACATCGATCCGCGCGCCCTGGAAATCACCGGCATCGATCCGGACAATCCGCTGCGCGCCGCCTTGAACGAACGCGCCGCGCTGGACCACATCTTTCAAGCCGTACGCGCGGCGGTACGCGGCAACGAATGCCAGCGCGCCATCCTGGTCGGCCACAACGCCGCGTTCGACCTGGGCTTTCTCAATGCCGCGGTGCGCCGCGTCGGCCACAAGCGCAACCCGTTCCACCCTTTCAGCTGCTTCGACACCGCCACCCTGAGCGGCCTCCTGTACGGGCAAACCGTACTGAGCAAGTCGGTGCTGGCCGCCGGCTACAGCTTCGATTCGAGCGAGGCGCATTCGGCGGTCTACGACGCCGAGCGCACCGCCCTGCTGTTCTGCCGCATCGTCAACCGGCTGCGTTCGCTGGAGGTATTGGAGCTGGAGCGAGTGGGGTCGGTATTGCCTTAACGGGGGCGGGAATAGTCAATCGGGAATCGTTAAGGGCAGGGCATCGCCAGGTTGCGGATACCGCTTCTCACGACTGACGATTCCCGATTGACGATTCCCGGCTCCCAAGCAAATTCTTGCGGCTGTCATCACACTGACACATTTGTCTCATCTCATTGCAACACCTTGCCTCTGCAATAGGCGGGTCGTAGGTATTTCCAGCTACATCCCTCCAAAGGAGCCACTGTGTTGACCTCATTCAAACTTCCGTCTCGCCTCGGCGTGCTTGCCTTCGCGGTTGCCGCGTCCCTGTTCGGCACCACGGTCCAAGCCACCGACATCACCGGCGCGGGCTCCAGCTTCGTCTATCCGGTCATCTCCAAGTGGTCGGCGGCCTATGCCGAAAAGACGGGCAATCACGTCAACTATCAGTCGATCGGTTCCGGCGGCGGCATTGCCCAGATCAAGGCCGGCACGGTGGATTTCGGCGCCTCGGACATGCCGCTCAAGCCCGAAGACCTGGCCAAGTTCGGCCTGGGCCAGTTCCCCGACGTGATCGGCGGCATCGTGCCGGCGTTCAACGTGGCCGGCGTCGCGCCGGGCTCGCTGGTGCTGGATGGCCCGACCCTGGCCGATATCTACCTGGGCAAGATCACCATGTGGAACGACCCGGCCATCGCCAAGCTCAACGCCGGCGTGCATCTGCCGGCCTCCAAGATTTTCGTGGTGCATCGTTCGGACGGTTCGGGCACCAGCTTCAACTTCACCAACTACCTCTCGAAGGTGAGCGCCGATTGGAAGGCGAAGGTGGGTGAAGGTACGGCGGTGCAGTGGCCGACCGGTATCGGCGGCAAGGGCAACGAGGGCGTGTCCGCTTATATCAAGCAGATTCCGAACTCGCTCGGCTACGTGGAATACGCCTACGCGGTGCAGAACAAGCTGGGCTACGCGAAGATGCAGAACGCCGCCGGCAAGGTGGTGGAGCCGACCATTGCCAGCTTCCAGGCAGCTGCCGACACGGCCGATTGGAAGAACGCCAAGGACTTCAACCTGCTGATGACCAACGCGCCGGGCGCCGATGCGTGGCCGATCACCGCGACTTCCTGGGTGATCATGTACAAGACGCCGAAGAACGCCGCCAACACCAAGGTTGCCTTCGACTTCTTCAAGTACGCTTACGAGCAGGGCCAGGGCGCCGCGCGCGCGCTGGATTACGTGCCCCTGCCCGCTTCGCTGGTGCAGCAGATCGAAGCCTATTGGTCCAGCGAATACAAGCACTAAGCTTTGGCTCTGTCGCAAGGACGCCTAGCTGAAGCCATTCTTGCGGCGCGCGCAACGTCTCGTTGCGCGCGTCGTGCTGACTGAAACCATCGCAAAAAATCACGCCAGCCATGTCAGCCATAAGTGCCGAACCGATTCCACGCGATACCGAACATCGTTCGCGCACCGACGCCCGCCACGATCGCATCTTCCGCTTCCTCGTGCGCATGTGCGCCCTGCTGGTGCTGGCGACGCTGCTCGGCGCGGCGCTGTCCACGCTGTGGGGCGGCCGCGAGGTGCTGTTCAAGGACGGCTTCCGCTTCCTGTTCAGCTCGGACTGGAACCCGGTCGAAAACCAGTTCGGCGCGCTCGCGCCCATCGTCGGCACGCTGGTCACCTCGCTGATCGCCTTGCTGCTGGCGGTGCCGGTGAGCTTCGGCATTGCCCTGTTCCTTACCGAGATCGCGCCCCGCTGGATGCGCGGTCCGGTCAGTGCCGCCATTGAATTGCTGGCGGCGATTCCTTCGATCATCTACGGCATGTGGGGCCTGTTCGTGTTCGTGCCGTTCATGGCCGGCATCGAACCGACCCTCAGCGATACGCTCGGCAACATTCCGGTGATCGGCGCCTTGTTCCAGGGGCCGCCGCTGGGCCTGGGCCTGCTGACCGCGGGCATCGTGCTGGCGGTGATGATCCTGCCGTTCATTTCCTCGGTGATGCGCGAGGTGTTCCAGACCGTGCCGGCGCGCCTGAAAGAATCCTCCTACGCACTGGGCTCCACCACCTGGGAAGTGGTGTGGGATATCGTGCTGCCCTACACCCGCTCGGCGGTGATCGGCGGTATCTTTCTCGGTCTCGGGCGCGCACTCGGCGAAACCATGGCGGTGACCTTCGTGCTGGGCAACTCGTACAACCTCACTGCCTCGCTGCTGATGCCGGGCACATCGATCTCTTCCAGCATCGCCAACGAATTCAACGAAGCGGTAGGCCTGCACCGTTCCGCGCTTATCGCGCTGGGCTTCCTGCTGTTCGTGGTCACCTTCATCGTGCTGCTGATCGCCCGCTTCATGTTGCGCCAGCTGCAGCGCAAGGAGGGACGCTGATGTCCGCCGTCTACGCACGCCGCGCCGTCGTCAACGTTGTTGCGCTCGCGCTCAGCGGCCTGGCCACGCTGATCGGCCTGGTCTTCCTGGTGTGGATCCTGTGGGTCACCGCGCAAAACGGCCTGGGCGCGCTCAAGCCCACGCTGTTCACCAAGATCACCGCCTACGCGGACCAGGGCGGCCTCGCCAACGCCATCGTCGGCAGCCTGATCATGGACCTGATGGCGCTGTTGATCTGCGCGCCGATCGGCGTGTTGGCGGGCACCTACCTGGCCGAATACGCCAGTTCCACGCGCCTGGGCTCGTCAATCCGCTTCCTCAACGACATTCTGCTGTCGGCGCCGTCGATCGTGCTCGGCCTGTTCGTGTACGTGATCGTGGTCATACCCTGCACGGAACTCACCGACGGGCGCATCACCTTCTCCGGCTTTGCCGGCAGCGTGGCGCTGGCGCTGATCGGCCTGCCGGTGATCGTGCGCACCACCGACGAAATGCTGCAGCTGGTGCCCGGCACCCTGCGCGAGGCGGCGCTGTCGCTGGGCATTCCGCAGTGGAAGCTGACCACGCAGGTGCTGATGCGCGCGGCGTTCTCCGGCATTCTCACCGGCGTGCTGCTCGCGCTCGCCCGCCTGGCCGGCGAAACGGCGCCGCTGTTGTTCACGGCGTTCGGCAACAATTTCATGACGGCGCATCCGCTGGACAAGATGGCCAGCATGCCGGTCACCATCTATCAATACACCAACGATCCGAATCCGGCGCTGCATGCGATCGCCTGGGCCGGCGCGCTGTTGATCACCCTGTTCGTGCTGGCGCTGAGCCTGCTGACCCGCATCATGTTTTCGCGCAAGAAGGTGAGTTATGAATGACCTCGCCGCCGCTGCCGCGGCGCCCCTGACCGGCGCTGCGGCGCCCGCCAAAATCAAAGTGCGCGACGTGCACTTCTACTACAACGGATTCCATGCGCTGAAAGGCATCAACATGGATATCCCGGAGAAGCAGGTCACCGCGATCATCGGCCCATCCGGTTGCGGCAAGTCCACCCTGCTGCGCATTTTCAATCGCATCTATGCGATCTATCCCAAGCTGGAAGCGAAAGGCTCGATCGAGCTGGACGGGGAGAACATCCTCGATCCCAAGTTCTCGATGAACCGCCTGCGCACCAAGGTCGGCATGGTGTTCCAGAAGCCGGTGCCGTTCCCGATGACCATTTTCGAGAACGTGGCCTATGGCATTCGCCATCACGAGCGGCTGTCGCGTGCGGACATGGAAATCCGCGTGGAACAGGCGCTGCGCAGCGCCGCGCTGTGGGACGAAGTGAAGGACAAGCTCAAGCAGAGCGCGCTGGGCCTGTCCGGCGGCCAGCAGCAGCGCCTGTGCATCGCGCGCGGCATTGCGCTGCGCCCGGAAGTGCTGCTGCTGGACGAGCCGACCTCCGCGCTCGATCCCATCGCCACCGGCCGCATCGAGCAGCTGGTGGAAGAGCTCAAGCACGAATACACCATCGTGATCGTTACCCACAACATGCAGCAGGCGGCACGCGTGTCCGACCTCACCGCCTTCATGTACATGGGCGACCTGATCGAGTTCGACAACACCGAAAAGATTTTCACCAAACCTGGCAAGAAGCAGACCGAGGATTACATTACCGGTCGCTTCGGTTGATCTTTTTCTCCCTCTTCCCATCGTTGATCCACGAGGGAAAGGGCTGGGGCGAGGGGCCGCAACGGCGGAAAATCCTCTCCCTTATTACTGAATCGCACGAGGCCATCCCATGAGCGGCAGCAGCAAGGAACACATCATCAAGAGTTACGACGACGAACTGCTGCGCCTGACCGGCGAGCTGGTTCGCATGGGCGAGTTGGCGGTAAGCCAGCTGGAAGCGGCCATCGACGTGGTGGACCGCCGCGACGAGCGCGCCGCCCAGCACGTCGTCAACAACGACGACGCGATCGACCAGCTGGAGCAGGACATCAGCCACGACGTGGTACGCCTGTTGGCCCTGCGCGCGCCGATTGCAGGCGACTTGCGCCACGTCTTCGCCGCCTTGCGCATCGCGGCCGATATCGAACGCATCGGCGACTACGCCGCCAACGTGGCCAAGCGCTCCATTCCGCTGTCCATGGCCGCCCCGCTCGCTCCCACCGGCGGCCTTGCCCACCTGGCCGAACTCGCTGCCGCGGAAGTACGCGACGTGCTGCGCTCCTATCGCGACCGCGATGCGGAGCTTGCCTACAAGGTGTGGCAGGACGATGTGGAACTGGACGAAGCCTACACCGCCTATTTCCGCGAGCTGCTCACGTACATGATGGAAGATCCGCGCGTGATCACGCCCTGCACGCACCTGTTGTTCATGGCCAAGAACATCGAGCGCATCGGCGACCACGCCACCAACATCGCCGAGAACGTGTGGTTCCTGGTCAAGGGCGAGCCGCTGACGGCGCAACGCGACAAGCGCGATCTCACTTCCAACCCGGAGCCGGTGAAGCTGGGGCATCGGCCGGATTGAGGTTGCGGTATCTGGATCATCGCGATAAACGGTTCCCTCCCCTGCGAACTAGAGCCTGCCCCGGACTTGATCCGGGGGTGGGCCAGGGTGGGGTGCGAGCGCAGCGAGCGGCAGGAGCCCATCCTCGCCTCCATGCCGTTCCCCAGAAAATTCAGCGGTAGGCTAAAGCCCACGTAGCCCCACCCCAGCCCTCCCCTGCCGCCGCAGGGGAGGGAGCGCATTGTGGCGAACACGAGATAGACGTACGCCTCAGCGTCACCAAAGCGCAGTCTTGTGCCCAGCCTCGCGCGCCTTCCTACGCGCCTGCGCACTGCGCGCCATGCCGTAGATGCCGATCAACAACCATGCCACTTCCATGAAAAAGGCCGAAGCGTTGAACGCGCCGAACAGCAGCGACAGCATCACGCCGAGCGCGCCCAGCACGTTCATCAGCTGATAGACCAGGCCGTTGCCGTGCAGCTTATGGGCCTGCAGCAGCAGATAAGCCAACAGCATCAGCGCCACGCCGACATAGCCGGTCCAATCGTGCCAATACAAGGTCGTCATCGCACACTCCTTTGACGCAACGCTTCAAACAGAACCACGCCGGTAGCCACCGATACGTTGAGGCTTTCCATGCTACCGGGCATCGGTATCCTTGCGATGAAATCGCAGGTCTCGCGCGTCAGTCGGCGCATGCCCTCGCCTTCACTGCCCAGCACCAGCGCTACCGGGCCCTTGAGATCGACGTCGTAGATGGATTGCTCGGTGTCGCCAGCCAGGCCAGTGATCCAGACACCGGCATCCTTCAGCGTGCGCAGCGCACGCGCCAGATTGGTGGCGGCTACCAGCGGTACGCGATCGGCCCCACCGGCCGATGCACGGCGCACCACCGGCGTGATGCCCACGGCGCGATCCTTCGGCACGATCACCGCCGTCGCGTTCGCGGCGGCTGCGCTGCGCAAACAGGCGCCCAGGTTGTGCGGATCGGTGACACCGTCCAGCACCAGCACCAGCGCGTGGTTGCCGGCTTTTTCCAGCAGATCGGCCAGATCGTGTTCGCTTGCCAGCTGCGGCGCCTGATACAGCGCAACGACACCTTGATGACGCGCCTCGCCCGCCACGCGGTCCAATTGCTCGCGCGGCCGATGGTGCACGGGAATCTTCAACGCCTTGGCTTTTTCCGCCAGCTCGTGCACGCGCGGATTGCGCTGGCCGTTTTCCACCAGCACTTCGCGCACGCGCGCGGCGTCATTGTTCAACGCGCCTTCGACGGGGTTAATGCCAACGATCCAACTTTCGCTCATCGTTTGCCCTTCGGTTTCGGCGTACGGCCTTTGGCCGTCTTGCTACCGCGCTTGGCGCCGGCCGGCTGGGCCGTACGCTTACCTTCGGACTTGGCGACGGCGGCCTTCTTGCCCGATTTGCTGGCGCGTTTCTTCGAGCTTGCAGCTTCGAACCCCGGCAAGGGCGGCAGTGCCGGCAGCGGCGGCCTTCCAGCGGGCAGGGAATAGCGCTCGCCTGCGGCGGCGTAATCGTACGCACGCGGCGTGGAAGGCGGCGGCACCACGGCCGCCGCCGGCTCCGGCGCCTTCTTCTTCACCGGCTGCACCATGCGGAAATCGATCTTGCGATCCTCCAGGCTCGCACGCAGCACCTGGATGCGCACGTGATCGCCAAGCCGGAACTGCAAGCCGGTGCGTTCGCCATTCAACAAGTGGCGGATCGGATCGAAGTGATAATAGTCATTGGAGAGCTGGCTGATGTGCACCAGGCCGGACACTTTCGACTCATCCAGTTCCACGAACAGGCCGAACGAGGTGACGCCGGTGACGACGCCATCGAACTCTTCGCCAATATGCTTGGCCATCCAGGCGCAACGGAAACGTTCGTCCACGTCGCGCTCGGCTTCCTCGGCACGGCGCTCGCGCTGCGAACAATGCAGGGCCATCGCCGCCATTGCCGCGTCAGTGTAGTGGTAGGCGGAGGGCTTGCCGCCTTTCAGCGCATAGCGGATCGCGCGATGCACCAGCAGATCCGGATAGCGGCGGATCGGCGAAGTGAAGTGCGCATACGCTTCCAATGACAAGCCGAAATGGCCGCGATTGTCCGGCTGATACGCAGCCAGGCTTTGCGCACGCAGCAGCACGGACTGGATCAGCTCGCGCTCGGGCCGGTCCTTCACCATGCGCAAGATGTCCGAAAAATCGCTGGGCGTCACCTCTTCCACCGGCGGCATGCGCAGCTTGAATTCGCGCAGGAACTGCTGCAGGTCTTCGTATTTCTCGGCGGGCGGCGGCTCGTGCGCGCGGTACAGCGCGGGTATCTTGCGCTTGCTGAGGAACATGGCGGCCTGCACGTTGGCGGCGATCATGCATTCCTCGATCAGCTTGTGCGCGTCATTGCGCTGCACCGCCCCGACGGCCTGGACTTCGCCCCTCGCATCGAGGCGGAACTTCACCTCGGCCGTTTCGAAATCGATGGCGCCGCGCCGGCGACGCTGCTCGGCCAGCGCCTGGTACAAGGCATGCAGGTTTTCCAGTTGCGGCAACACGTCCGCCAACTCGTCGCGCGCATCGGCATCCTTCACGCCGATCGCCTGCCACACCTTGTCGTAGGTGAGGCGAGCGTGCGAGCGCATCACGGCGTCGTAGAACTTGGCCTTGCTGACTTCACCGTCCGCGCTCACCTGCATGTCGCACACCATGCACAGGCGCTCCACCTTCGGATTGAGCGAGCAGATGCCGTTGGACAGGGTTTCCGGCAGCATCGGCACGACGAAGCCGGGGAAATAGGTGGAGGTGCTGCGCTCGTAGGCTTCCTTGTCGAGCGGGCTGTCGACCGGCACGTAGTGCGATACGTCGGCAATCGCCACGATCAGGCGCCAACCACCGCCGCGTTTGGGTTCGGCGTAGACGGCGTCGTCGAAATCGCGCGCATCCGCACCGTCGATGGTCACCAGCGGCAGCTTGCGCAGGTCGACGCGGCCTTCGCGCTCGGCGGCGGTCACGTCCGGTTCCACCTCTTCCGCGGCGCGCAGCACGTCCGGCGGCCATTCGTGCGGCAGGTCGTAGCTATTGATGGCCATGTCCACCAACAGCGAGGGTTGCAGGCGTTCGCCGAGCACGCTGCGGATGCTGCCCAGCGGGCCGCGGTAGGCGGTGGGCGGATCGGTGATCTCGGCCACCACGATCTGGCCGGAGCGCGCGCCGCGTTCCTGGCCTGGCGCAATCATGATGTCCTGGTGCAGGCGGCGGTCGTCCGGCACCACCAGGGTGACGCCGTTTTCGATCATCACCCGGCCAACCAGGCGCGCTGAACGCCGCTGCAGCACCTCCACGATGGAGCCCTGCCGCCGCCCGCGCCGATCCAGGCCGACCACGCTGGCGAGCACGCGGTCGCCATGCAGCACGCTGCGCATCTGATAGGGCGAAAGGTAGAGATCGTCGCCGCCTTCGTCCGGGCGCAGGAAGCCGTAGCCTTCGGCATTGGCCAGCACTACGCCGGGGATGAGGTCCAGCTTGCGCGCCGGCGCATAGCCGCCCCGGCGGCCAAGCAGCAATTGGCCATCGCGCACCATCGCCGTCAGGCGTTTGGTGAGCGCGGCGATGCTGTATTCGTCGTGGAGCTGCAACGCTTCGGCAATGCGCGCCTGGGTCAGCAGTTCGCCGCGCTCTTCCAGCAGCGCGAGGATGGCTTCGCGGCTGGGAATGGGCTTTTCGTAGCGTTGCGCCTCGCGTTCCGCGAACGGGTCGCGCTGCCGCTTGGACGCTGTGGTTTCACCCGGTTCCGCGCCACGCCGACGCGCCTGCTTGGGTGCGCCTGCTTGGGCTTTCGGGGCCTTGGCCGCCTTGCGCGGCAGCTTTTCGTTCGGTTTTTTTGTCTTGGTCACGCCCTAGTATCACCTCGATACCTGTGTTCAATAAATGGTTGCGTGCGCCTTTGTCGGCCGCAGCAGCGAACATGAAGAAATAGTTGACAACCTGTGCGCCCACCCCTACTCTACGCGGCTCGCACAGCCCGAAAGGCCACGCGACACCTGCCCAGGTGGCGGAATTGGTAGACGCACTAGTTTCAGGTACTAGCGGGTAAAACCGTGGAGGTTCGAGTCCTCTCCTGGGCACCAAGACATCGCTGGAATCCACTCCAGCAAACACAACCCGGCGGCAGCCGGGTTTGTCGTTTCTGGCGCAGGCTATCTTTGCGCCTGACGTCACGGGCATCATGACTCTCCCCGAAGTGACATCGATCACCGCCCGCATGCCACGCTCCCGCCCGTCACTCGCCCCGGTCCTGCTTGCCGTTGGCGTCCTGCTGATCGCCATGGCGTCGTATCAGTGCGGCGCGGCGATTGCCAAGATGCTTTTTCCGGTGGTCGGTGCGCAGGGCGCCACGGCGTATCGATTGGTGTTGGGGGCACTGATCCTGTTGCTGGTTCGGCGGCCATGGCGAACGCGGCATGCGGGAAGCAACCGGCGGGTGTTGTGGGGTTATGGCGTATCCATCGGGGTGATGAACCTGGTTTTCTACCTGGCGTTGCAGCGCATACCGCTGGGCATTGCGGTGGCGGTGGAGTTCACCGGGCCATTGGCGCTGGCGCTGTTTCATTCGCGCCGCTGGCTGGACGTGGTGTGGATCGGCCTGGTGGTGATCGGGCTCTTGCTGTTGTTGCCGCCGGGCAATGCGCCTACACGGCTCGATCCGGTCGGCGTGGGCTACGCCCTGGCGGCGGGCATCGGCTGGGCTTGCTACATCGTGCTGGGGCAAAAGGCCGGCGCGGTTTACGGCACTGATGCGGTGGCATGGGGAACGACGGTGGCCGCGCTGGTGGCCTTTCCCATCGGCCTGGCGCACGCCGGCCATGCGTTGTTTGCGCCGGGCTTGCTGTTGCCCGCGCTGGGCATTGCAATACTGAGCTCCGCCCTGCCCTATACCTTGGAAATGATGGCCATGACACGGCTGCCGACGCGCACCTTCGGCACCTTGCTGAGCCTGGAACCGGCCTTTGCCGCCATGGCGGGCATGATATTTCTTAGCGAACACCTCAGCTGGCTGCAGTGGTTTGCGATCGTCGCGATCATTGCGGCCTCGGCCGGAACGGTATTGACCGCCCGCAAACCGGTGAGCGAGCCTGTCATGCCTTGAACATAATGTTTCGGTTAGGTAAGCCGAAACCCCGCACCAAGGAGTGAACATGTATAGGCGCGTATTCCGTTGGTTGGTCGTCTCCGTGTTCGCCAGCATGGCCTTGGCCACTGCGCATGGCGCTTCCGCGTGCGAAGTGCCGGCGCCGGTGAAGCGTATCGATCCGCCTGGCTTCTATGACGATGCTGCAGGCTACGCGCGTGCCGTGCAACCGATGCGTGGCTTTATTGCCAAGCGCAACCAGGCAGCCGATGCGGGCCAATGGTCTTGCGCGCTCGATCTGCTTACCGCATGGGCGCGCGCCGATGCGCTGATGGGCCCGATCACCGGTTACCAGGGCTATTACGAACGCTCATGGGCGGGCACCGATTTTGCGATGGTGATCCTGCGCATGCCGAGCGCAGTCAGAACGGCCAACGCCGGCAAGTTCGCAGTGATCGATCCATGGCTGGAGCGCATCGCCATCGCCACCCGCGACGCCAACGCCATCAACCATCTGCACAACAACCTGGTCTACTGGGCCGGCTTGAACCTGGTCGCGATCGGCACCGTGACGAATCAGCCCGACCTCATCGACTCCGGCTTGATCCGCGCACGCGAAGGCATCCGCGACATCGGTCCGAACGGCGCGCTGGAGCGTGAAGTAAAGCGCGGCGATCGCGCCCTGCATTACCACACGTTTGCGCTGCTGCCGCTGGTGTTCACGGCAGAACTCGTGCAGCGCCGCCATATCGACCTGTATCGCGAAAACGACCACGCCATCGCGCGCCTGGCAAACCTGGTGATCGACGCCGTTCGAGATCCCGCCAGTTTTGCGAAGATCACGCCGGTCAAACAGGACTTGTTCCCGTGGACTTTCCAGGACGAACTGGCCTGGATGGAGCCCTATTACGCGCATACCAAAGATCCGCGACTGCCTACGTTGATTGCATCGCGCCGGCCTTTCAAGGAATGGCGTTTGGGTGGCGATGTGACGGCTGCTTGGGGTGTGGCGTTGCCTTGAACGGGTGAGTTGTCTGCTGCATGGCGATGTTGGGGTTCGCTTGCGCTCACCCCAACCTACGCGCTACGCGCCAACCCGTTTACAACTCCCGCACCACCCGGAACCCGACGCGCCCGCTGCGAATGCTCGCATCCGCCCCTTGCCGGTACGCGGAATTGGCCTGCTCCGGCGAGCTGCCCCACGAGCCGCCGCGCACCACGCGCACCGAACAACCGGGATTGATCCAAGCGCCGCCGTCCACCGGTGCGCGCACATAGTTGTCGTGCCAGCAGTCGGACATCCATTCCGACACGTTGCCGTCCATGTCATAGAGACCAAACGCATTCGGCGCATAGCTCATCACGGGCGCGGGACCCCAATGGCCATCGCCGTAATTTTCGAATGCATGGCTCCAGCGCCGTCCGCTGGGTGAGCGATCGAGCGCGCCGGTGAGGTTTTCCACTCGCGTCTTCGGCGTGCCATTGCCCCACCAATAGCGCGTGGTGCTGTCAGCGCGCAGGGCGTACTCGAATTCTGCTTCGCTGGGCAGGCGGTATTTCTTGCCGGTGCGCTGGCTCAGCCATTCCACATAGGCATGCGCGTCGTTCCAGGAAATGTTCACCACTGGCAAGTTGCTCGCGGCAGGATGGCCGGCATAGTCGTCCTCCCAGGTAGCGTTGGAAACGTCGCGCATCACGCCGGTGCGCTCGTCGTACACGCTGGCGCCGCCTTGCGTGACGGAGTCGGGCTTGTAACCGCTGGCGCGCACGAATTCGCGAAACTGTCCCACCGTTACATCCGTTTGCGCGATCGCGAAGCCTTTGTCGATGGTGACTTCATGTTGCGGGGTTTCGGCGTCGGTATGGCCGGGCTCGTCATCCGGCGCGCCCATCATGAACTTGCCGGTCGGCACCACCACCATGGTGGGCGATTGGCCGTTCATGTCCACATAGCGGTCGGTAAATACCTGCCCCGGCTTGAAGCTGGCATAGAGCCGTGCGTTGGTGAGGCGCTCCTCGAACTCGCTGAGGCCTGCAAGTTGCGGGCTGATCGATTGCGCCTGCCCGGCCAGTTGCTTGGCCAGGTCGATGTTGCCCGCATCCAGCGCCGAGCGCGCCTGCGCCAGCACGTTGGCGGCGCGCTGCTGGCGGATGTTGTCGATCTGGTTGCGCACGTCATGCAGTTGCGGCGAATCGGGCTGGATCGGCGTGGCTGCGGCCATCGATTGTTCCGCACCCGTGAAATCGTTCTGCGCCACCGCGGCCAGCGCACGATCGAGCACCACGCGCTGCACCTGCAGAATGCCTTGCGCCGCCACCGCGTTCTGCGGATCGAGCTTCTGCACCTGGCGATACACTTCCAGCGCATTGTCGCCGGCCGGCTTGTCCGCCTTGCCTTGCTGCAACAGCGCGGCAGCCTGCGCCAGCATCGGGCGCACCTGCAGCAGCGTCTTCATGCTGGTTTCGAGCGGGGCAACGTCGTTGGCGCTGTTGGGCAAGGCCTTGAGGTTATCCAGCAGCGTGCCCGCCGATTGCGAATCGCCGACGGCGATGTCCTGCGTGATCTGCGCAATCAGATGCGTGCGCACCTGGTCCAGGCCCTGCACGGCGGCGCGGCTATCCGGCTTGAGCTTGATCGCCGCCAGGTACAGCGCCGCCGCACTGTGACTGTCGCCGGCCATGCGCCCTGCCTCGAAGGCCTTGTCCGCCCGCTCCACCAAGGCTTTCACTTCGGGTGGATCGGCCGAGGTCTGCTCGGGCAGCGGCGCAGGCTTGCGCGCCAGGCGCGCAGCAATCACGTCGGTGGGCGCCAGGGTCAGCGGCGGCCCCGCGTTCACTTCATCCTGCACGGAAGGTACCGGCACGCTGCTGCGTGCAGCGACCGATGGCGCAGCACGGCCGACGCCGGGTGCGCTGGGGTTGGCGATCTCTTCCGGACTGACGTGAAAAAGCTCGGGAAAAAAGTGATAGGTGAGCCCAAAGGCCAGCACGAGCACGCCGAGCGCTCCGCCCAATACACCCTGGCGTTGTACGGTTTCCTTGCTCGGCATGGTGGGCGTTCCGCGGCTGGCCTGCTATGGTTCGCTGCTTACCATATGGCACCACTGATGACGGGGCAATCGCGAGTTGCTTGTTCCGTGATCTCGAAGGAACGCACATGCCCCTGCCCTCCCCGCCGCCCCAGGCAGATTGGATCCAGCAACGCAGCGAGCTTGAACAGTGGCTGGCCGGCCTTTCATCCGGCGCCATACTCGGCCTCGATACCGAGTTCATGCGGCGCAATACCTTCTACCCGCAGCTGGCTTTGCTGCAACTCGGCGTAAAGGGACGCTACGCGCTGGTCGACCCGCTCGCCTTCGACATCGGCGGCGCCTTGCAGCCGCTCGAGAACGCAAACCTGATCACCCTGATGCACAGCGCCAGCGAAGACCTGGAAACGCTGTCGCCCTGGCTGCCGGAAGGCCCGCGCGTACTGTTCGACACGCAGATTGCCGCGGCCTTCGTCGGCATGGGCCTGGGCCTCAGTTATCGCGCGCTGGTGGCGGAGCTGGTCGGCGCGGAACTGGACAAGGGCGAAACGCGCTCGGACTGGCTGCAGCGTCCGCTCACCGCTTCGCAACGTGAATACGCCACGCTGGACGTGGTCTACCTGGAAACCATCCACCGCCAGCTCACCGAACGCCTGGCGCAACGCGATCGCGCCGCGTGGCACGCGGAAGATTGCGAGCGGCTCAAGCGCAAGAGCTGCCCGCGCGAAGGCGACCCGCAACCGCAACTGGCCTACCGTGGCGCCGCCGAATGGCCGCGCGAGCAGCAAGCCTTGCTAAGGCGCATCCTGCTATGGCGCGATACCACCGCCCGCCAGCTGGACAAACCGCGCCCGTGGCTGCTGGAAGATGCGCTTGCCCTCAACATCGCCCAGCAGCCGCCCAGGCACCAGGAAGAACTGGACCGGCGCTGCTCAGGACAGCGCGCCCTGCGTTCCCCGCAGCGCGCCGAGCTGTTCGAACTGCTGCAACCGCCGATCAGCGCCGAAGAAACCGCCAGCACCTACCCCATCCCGCCCATTCCGCAAGGCAAGACCAAACAGGCCCTGGCCGCGATGAAGCAGTGCGTGGACAACCTGGCCACCGAACTGGACCTGCCGCCTGGCCTGCTCTGCTCGCGCCGCGTACTGGAAGAATTCGTGGTGACGGCCCAATGGCCGGAATCCCTGGAAGGCTGGCGCCGCGCGGTGCTTTTCGACCGCCTCACCCGCCTGCTGCCCGGCTGACCCAAGGGCTTGGCGCTTCCCGGCACCGCTGCTACCATGTGCAGCTCGCGTGGGGCGGTAGCTCAGCTGGGAGAGCGTCGCGTTCGCAATGCGAAGGTCGGGAGTTCGATCCTCCTCCGCTCCACCAATCTAAAAAAGGGCCGAAAACCTAAGGTTTTCCGGCCTTTTTCTTTGCTGTTGGCCACCCTTTGCCCCAAATCTATGGGCGCGCCAATGGCGCGACCAATGCCTTGAGTTTGTCGGTTTCACATAGCCGCTTCAACGCGATACCCCATCGCCCGGTAACCGCGCTGGCGCTTGTCCCACATTCGCAAGAGCGCCGGATACCCTCCATCCACGAAATCGATGATTCGTACATCGGTTTTACCCGCGTGCTCCCGATGCAATCGACCAGCGTACTGTTGGAGAGTGCCTTTCCACGAAACAGGCATAGCGAGCACCAACGTATCTAGCGGCGGATGGTCAAACCCTTCACCCACCAGTTTTCCTGTCGCGAGCAGCACTCGCGGCGTATCTGGAGGGAGAGCGTTCAGAGCCATAATCACTGTGCTGCGCTGCTTCTTCGACATTCGCCCGTGCAGCACGAATGGCTGGGGAACCTCGTCCGACAGGGCGCCCTGTAAAGTATCAATGTGTTCGATACGCTCAGTCAGCACCAGCACCTTGCGGCCTCGACGGAAAGCATCACTGACCGCATTGGCAATGGCATGAGTCCGAACCGAGTCCTGGGACAGATGCCGAAACACATCTTGAATGCCAGCCTCGGCCGGGAGATCGATTCGCGAATCTAGAAAGCTCGGCATCACGACCAGTTCGTGCGGCGCGTCTGCTGGCTGTGCTGCCTTATGTCGGATTGGTCCGCATTGCATAAAGATGATGGGCTGTTGACCATCGCGGCGAATCGGTGTGGCGGTCAGACCAAGCACATATTTCGCTTTCACTCGCCGCAGGATGGCATCGAAGGACGCCGCACCGACATGATGGCATTCATCCACGATCACTTGCCCGTAGTTCTCGACCAGCGCGTTGACCTCGCCTTTGCGTGATAGGGACTGCATCACGGCTATGTCGATCTTCCCACTGGGCTTCGCCTTGCCACCACCGATGACGCCGACTATGCCTTTGCCTGTGCCAAGAAATGAGGCAAGACGCTCCTGCCATTGCTTGAGAAGTTCCGTGCGGTGCACCAGAACTAAGGTGTTGACACCACGCCTGGCGATGATTGCGGCAGCTGTAACTGTCTTACCGAACGCCGTAGGTGCGCACAGCACGCCCGTGTCGTGGCGTAGCATCGCTGAGACAGCGACCTCTTGATCCTCTCGCAAGATGCCGGCGAAATCGACGGCGCAGGGCTCTCCCATATCCCGCTCATCATGCAAATCCAGGCCGATATCATTATCCGTGAGCAGCTTGGAAACCGCGTCGAAACAGCCGCGAGGCAACGCGATGTGCTGCGGGTAGTTCTCGGCGCAACCAATGACCCGTGGCTTGTCCCACACGGATATCCGCATCGCCTGTGCCCGGTAGAATTCCGGATTCTGAAAAGCTGCAAGCCGGATCAGGCGATTGGCCAGCGCCTGAGGTAGTTGTGCCTTCTCGAAATACATCTGATTTGCCAACGTCACGGTCACTGTAGGCGGTTTCTCGCCAAACACCCTCTCGACAGATCTGTTGTGCTGTTTCCATGGTGTCGCCAGATCCTCATCTTCGATGAAGGTGACGTCCAGTGGGTGAACACCACCCGTCGCACGCAAGATGGTCGACTCGATGTCATGAACCCGCATCGGCTCGATGGAATCGAGAAATCCCCATTGATTGGGATGCGGCCGAAAATCCGCATCGACGAAAACGCTGAAACCATCCTCGCGCGGCTTCTTCTGCAAAGGCAAGGCGATCAAATTGCCAAAGCCGCCTTTAGGCATCGTATCCTGATTGGGGAAGAGTCTATCGTACGACGTCAACCTCAACTGGCGAGTGCGTGAGCATGCGTGACTGATGATGGCTGTACCCAGACGCCGAGCGTCACGCGCCGAAGCCGCACTGGTGAAGAAAATCCAAGCATGGGCGCCTTGGCCTGACCGGGACACCTCCAGGGCCACCGGCACACCCAATTCCTCACAGGACTGAATGAAGGCACGCGCGTCGTCACGCCATTCGGCCTCATCGAAATCAACCGCAAGGAAATAACAGGTGTCGTCCTCCAGCAAGGGATAAACACCGATGGTGTGCTCCCCGGCCAGATGCTTGTAAATGACGGCGTCCGTCAAAGGCAGGAGTACACGATGGGTGCAATCGCCACATTTGATACGCGGCTTTTGGCAGATTCCAACACGCCATTCGTTGGCGCACGCAGGCGCGTATCCCGACTTGCCACTGGCCTTGCTTTCCCACCTAGCGGGATAGACGTTGGCGCGACCGCGAAACAGCCTGCGGAATAGTGCAATTTTCCCCTCGGTAGTAAACCGAGATGATTCCGTCATAGCCAACAGCGTGGCAGGCACAGACGGCAAGCGCCACGCAATGCCGTGTGCATCCAGCAATGCGGTCAGCCGCCTGTTCTCAGCCTGCAGCGCTGCCAGTTCGTCTTGCTCAGTCATCGAATTCGGACTCGGCCCTGTCACCGCTTTCTCATGCTCTCACCCATGCGAGAGCCAACAGGCACCGCAATGTAGCCCAACCTCAATCATCAAACTAATAGAGATAGGTCACTCGCCCCAGCGGATTTTACCCATCCCCCGACCAGCCCTGGCCCATACATGCCGCAATGATTCCGCGTTCAAGGCAGGGTGGCGCCCCGCCGCCAGCACCCGCTTCCTCGAGCCAACCAGTTCCGGGCATTTTAGTCGCCTTAAACTTGAAAATAGACAATTTTTTGTCTTAAAATAAGTTTTACGGCCAAATCGCAGCCGTTTCGACGGGTCCGGGCATGCTTCACTCCTTTGCATTCAAGAACTTCCTCTCGTTCAAGGAACGAACCGAGGTGTCCTTTGCCCTGACCCAAAAGGCCAGTTCGCTCGGCTGGGACGCTCAGTCGCCTGCTGGCCAACGCCTTGCCAAGGCCCTTGCCGTTATTGGCGCCAATGGCGCAGGCAAGACTTCGCTGATCAAACCTGTGGCGTTCTTGAGTTGGTTCATCCAGCACTCGTTCCTGCAAAGTGCACCGAACGCGCAAATCCCCATCAAGCCACATTTCTCCACGTCCAACGAGCCAGTGGAGTTCGAGATTGAAGCTGATGATTTGAACGGTACGCTTTGGCGCTACATATTGAAGGCTACGCCAGAGCGCGTGCTGCACGAGGCCGTTTACAAGCGCCCGAACAAGAAGCGTGCAAAGTTTTCCTATGTGTTCGTGCGGGATTGGGATGAGGCCACGAAGGAGTATGCCATCAAACAGGATGGCTTCGACCTCAACCCTGCTGAGGCTAAAAAAGTTCGTCCCAACGCCTCGCTGATTTCGACGGCGGCGCAGTATGGCGTGGAGGTCGCACGTCACCTGGTCAGTGTGAATGTAGCCAGCAACATCATGCAGGTCGGTCGCGTCAATTCTGAACTCGGTTTCCTTAATGCGTCCATTTTCTTCCATCAAAATCCTGCCTTGAAAAAGCAGATGGAGACCCTGTTGCACGATCTGGACCTGGGCTTATCCGGCGTTGAAATTCGGCAACTGGACATGACCGTGCCACCGGAAATGCAACGCCCGGATGGCATCAAGTTACCGCCGCAGTACCTCGTTTTTGGCGTCCACACCTTGAACGACGGCTCTCGGCACGAACTGCAAATGATGGAAGAATCCAGCGGTACGCGAACAGCGTTCACGCAACTCTCGTATTTGCTGAGCGTGCTAGCCACGGGTGGCGTTGCCGTGATCGACGAGCTGGAAAGCGACATGCATCCGCACATGATCGAGCCCTTGCTTGATCTGTTTGCCAGCCCACATACCAATCCGCGCAACGCACAGATCATCTTTACCAGCCATTCGATTGAGGTGATGGGGCTACTCGGCAAATCGCAGGTCGTTCTTGTCGAAAAGAAGGATTGCGAGAGTGAAGCCTGGCGATTGGACACGATGGAGGGCGTGCGTAGCCAGGACAATCTGTATGCAAAATACATGAGCGGCGCTTACGGAGCAGTGCCGCAACTATGACGCCATTGCAGCCTGCAAAAACGCGCACAATCAAAGAAACGCTACTCATTGTCTGCGAAGGCGATGCCGAGATGGCATTCGTCCGTTTTGTGAAGCGAACTTACGCCGCCGCACTGGGCCGTGCCATGCAGGAGCACAACGCAAAGGGCAAAGGAGGCAAGCATGTATTGGAAAGCGGGTTGCGTCGCACCAAGAACAACCGTGCCTATGACAAGGTAGTTCTACTATTGGATACCGATCAAGACTGGAACGATGCACTACGCGCAAGGGCGCGAAAAACTCGCATTGGCAAGCGCTCGATTAGCGTGATCGAGTCCAACCCCTGTCTCGAAGCGTGGCTATTGCGAATCCTTGGCACCGAAACCGAAGGCAATACCTCACACATGAAGCAGAAATTCACGGAGTACACCGGTGTTGAAGCACATGAACCCGAATGGATGGATCGACTCCTCAACCGAGACGTGTTGGATGAAGCCAGAGAACGGGTGTCGCAGCTTGCCGATTTGATGGACCACATGGGTATAGCGAAACGGTAGAGTGCGGTTTTTCGTGGTCATTCGTCCGCACCTTCGTTCTGCCATATGTGCACCAACTCATCTACCGTTACGTCGAGGCAAGCGTTCGAGGCGTAATCGGCGCCGGACGCATCGATGAGAGGACGATCGACGTGGTCACCGAGCCGTACTTGGCCAAGCGGTCGATCACCGACTCCAGTTGCGCCGCCTTGGGAACAAGCACCTTCAGCACGAAGCATTCTTCGCCGGTAACCCGATGCACTTCCAGTATCTCCGGCATGGCTGCGAAGAGCTTGAGGCAGTCCGGCAATTTCTCGAAGCTGGTCTTGACGCGGGCGATCGCCAGCAGGTCCAGCCCGACCGCCTGAAAATTGACCCATGCCGCGTAGCTCTCGATTACGCCGAGCGACTCCAAACGCTTGACGCGTTCCGAGGTCGCCGGCGGCGCTTGCCCGATGCGCCGGGCAAGCGCCGACAGGGATGCCCTGCCGTCCACCTGCAGCATCTCCAAATGCGCCAGTCGGTCGAATCCAAACGCACATCCTGACTTGATTTCATTGGCCTGGTTTCCGGCAAATGCATGATTTGTACGGCCGGCAAACGAATTGACCGCGAATTTCGCATTTCCGCATGGAGTGCTCTCCCTTTACGCTATCAATGCAGCCCGCCGGGCTTTCACATGGCGTGACAGTATGCATGAACCTCGACAATCCCATATCGCCGAAACCTGCCGCGTCCTACTGGTGCCCGGCATCGGCAATTCCGGTCCGACGCATTGGCAGAGCCACTGGGAAGCGGAGCACGCTTCCTATGCCCGTGTGCAACAAAAAGACTGGGACCACCCCGTCTGCGCCGATTGGATAGCCGCGCTGGAATCTGCAGCGCAGCGCGCTGCACCGAACCCGTTGCTGGTTGCGCACAGCCTGGGCTGCCTGACTGCAGTCCATTGGCTTGCGCAAACATCAATCAGCGTAGCTGGTGCTCTGCTTGTCGCCATCCCCGATCCCGACAGGTCAAGCTTTCCTGCTCAAGCCAAGGGCTTCGCCCCGATACCTGGTAACCAGCTGCCGTGTCCAAGCATCGTGGTGGCCAGCGCCGACGATCCATACAGCGATATCGCATTCGCCCAGCGATGCGCCAACGCTTGGAAGAGCAGGTTTATCGACATCGGCTGTGCCGGCCATATCAATGCGGCCAGCGGGCTTGGCAACTGGGAGCAAGGTCATCGTATGCTTCGTTCGCTGCTCGCTGGTTCCTAAGAAACGCTGGGGAGTCCAGATCGCTGCCGCGCAGGAGACTTGCGTCGGCTAATGTGGCAAGTACTCACTATCGATCGCAGTATGAAACACCACCAAACTATGTATGATGCGCGGGAGAAAACATGAATCAGCTCGCCATTGTCCAGGCGCTACAAACCCAAATACCTCATTTGCTGGCCATCTATGCCTTCGGCAGCCGCGTTCATGGCAGTGCCAGGCCGGATAGTGACCTCGACTTGGCAGTACTGGTCGCAGGCTACGCAGAGCCATTGGCCTTGTGGACACTTGCCAATGACATGGCGGAGATAGCAGGCTGCCCCGTCGATCTACTTGATCTGCGAGCTGCCTCTACCGTGATGCAATACCAGATCATCACCACTGGAGAGCGCTGGAGGGCGCGCGACGCGCAAGCCGCTCTATTCGAAGCAGCGGTATTGAGCGAAAAAACCGCGCTGGATACGGCCCGCGCGGGCTTATTGGCAGATATTCAAAAAGAAGGGACCATTTATGGCCGATGACGTGCTCATCAACAAAGCCGCAAGCATTGAACGCTGCGTAGCGCGGGCACGAGAGGAATACGCACGCGACCCGGCCACCTTTGCCACCAATCTCACGCGGCAGGACGCCGCCATCCTGAATATCCAGCGCGCCTGCGAAGCCGCATTGGACATGGGCCAACACCTGATCCGCCGAGAAAGACTTGGCGTACCGCAAAGCGCCCGCGATGTGTTTGCGCTACTGGCGCAAGCTGGCTGGATCGACGTGACACTAGCCGACAGCCTGAAACGCATGGTGGGGTTTCGCAATATCGCGGTGCATGACTACCAGACACTGCACCTGCCGATTACGGTAAGCATCATCACCACACATCTGGATGAATTTTTGCAGTACAGCAGTGCATTGTTACGGCGCGACTCCACGCTACAGCGCGACTCCGCGGAGTGATCGTGCTCCCGCGGGCGAACAGTCGTCGGCGTTTTTGATGGTCCCTGCCAAGGCGATATCCATGGACATCACTTGAATCCCGCGGGGCATTACTCGAGTGGCTCTCACGCGAGCCCTAGCCCGTCCTTCTTGCACATAGTAAGAAGGCGCTGCTGATAGGCTATGTTCTGCAAAGCCAAGCTGGCAATCATAGCTTTTCCGTAGAGACGAACTTGCAACTCTTGAAAACGAAACACGTCCACAACACGCCTCGCCACGTCCACCGCATTCAGTGAGTCAAGCTTGAAAACCATCTCAACTTTGTCGACACCCACAGTTCAATTAAAAAGTAGCCGCCGAAGATCTTCTTGCACAGCTTTGGTGGTGACGTCGACAAACGGCTTATCCGAAGCCAATACACGAATTATGTCATTTGACATCGTGGTCACCTGATATGCAGGCGTAGCGAGTAAGGCTCGGCGATGATCCTCGCCGACCAGACTCCAGAACGGCCTCCCAAACCACATCGCGTGGCCAATCATTTCCACATAGCCAATCTTGATGATCCGTCGACCTGGATTACCTGAAGTGTCGACGACCATCTTCTGCAGTGGGCTAGGCAATCCATTCGATACGAGTGGAAGATGGCTATAACTTCGACCGGCTGCCTGATATTGAATAGGATCCGCAGCATTCTGCCACAGCAGATATTCATCGTTCACAAGACACGCCTGCGCAAAGCCTTCGTAGTCCAAGAAGGGCCGTATGATTTCCTCCCACTTGGCCAACTCCAGCCCCTCCTTCTTGGAGATAGTAAGAAGTTGCTGCTGATAGGCTTTCATCGTCGCGAAATGAATCGATGCAGCATCAGCCTCCATGTTAAAAAAAGGCGTGTCATCTTTAGCTATTTTCTGCAAAGCCAAGCTGGCACTCATCGCTTTCCCATAGAGCCGAACTTGCGACTCTTGCAAACACAGCATATCTACGACTCGCCTTGCCACATCCACTGCATTCAGTGAGTCAAGCTTAAAAACCATCTCAACTTTATCGGCATTCATAGACATTATGGAAATTCCTTGATTACTACGGTTACACCTTGCTGTTGTCCGTATTGCACGAGTGGTGCAGCGTCTTGAGCGCCACCTGGCTGGACTCTGAGATCGAGAACCATATTGGCTGGCTGGCCATCAACGGTTGCGCCATTATAAGCAAGATCATCAATGTGGTTTTCCATATCACCCATCCAGGAAGCGCCGTTCGTATTTACTGTTTTCAGACTTACTAAAGTGTTGCCTTGCTGGAAATCCACGAGTGGAAAGTAACCATTATTCTCCGCCCCTATGTGGTACCAGCCATTCGCATCACTGTACTCAGTATCCGCAAGATAGGATTCAATGACTTTCCCACGCTCGGTAGGACGAAGCTTCCATACATCCGCCAAATTTGACCCTGCAGGCTTCTTTGATTGATCAGGCGCATTCCGCCTTTTGGTCAGTGGGTCTAACTCCTTCTCTTGCGAAGATGCTCTCTCCGCCGCCTTCGGCTTCAGGCTCTCCTCCTTCAGCAACTTCTCCTTGTTCTCCGCCAGCCAGTCCGCCATTTTGGTGCCGAGCCGCTCGCTCTTGCGTACCGCCTGCATCAGCGCTTCTTCGCTTTTGCCACGCAACAGGTAAGCTACCATTGCGATCAGGATGCCCATGATCATCAATACATGACCATCGGCGAAGCGATGTGCGGCCATGCTTTCGCCGTGTTGATAGTCCGCGCTGTAGCGGGCATCGGGACGATCACCTTCCACTGGCCCCCACGCCAGGCGAAAGCCCTGCACATACAAGCGAAGCGCAGTTGGAATGGTGTTGGCCAAGCCTTCGGCCAGCATCTTCAGGCCGAGGAACATCATCACCCATTCGCCGAGCAGGTTCCCTGCCTCAAAACCGAGAGCCGCGCCAGGTATTGCGCCCACGCCACCGGCCAGCGAACCCAAACCCGCGCCTACAGCTGTGCCGAGCACGACGCTGCCGCCGTAGTAGAGCGCCATGTCGCGCACGGCCGAGAACAAAATATCCCAGATGGCATCCAGCTTGATGCCTTCCAGCTTTCGGGCGACCGCCTGGCGTGCAAGCGGACCGGATGCGGCCAGAGCGGCGCGCAGCCGCATCACGCGGCTTTTGTAGCCGTAAACGGTTCTATAGAGGTTACGCTCTGCCTCGGTTGCTTCGGCCTCGATCCGCTGCTCGGCCTGCTGCAGCGAATTCCAGAAGCTGGTCAGCTCTCCATCGAACATCCCTTTTCCCCTTTTCGCACGGCGAGCCCTTCCCACCAGGAAGCGCATTGCCTGGACCAGACCTCAGAGTGATCGTGCTCCGGGCGCAACGTTAGCATGCGATTTGGCACCATGCGTATGGCACAGTTGGCAGGCGCGGCGCTGACTTGCTCCTGTCACATGCCTTGTCGCCCGCCGCGTTCCCCAAGCCGCTTCAACCGCTGCCTGTCACGCTCCTTCAACAGCAGCGGCATCAACTCCTCGATGTACTTCCTGGCATGTCCTCGCGTCGACATGCGATGGAAGCGCCGGTGCGCCTCGTGGTGTCCGGCCAGGACGATATGCGCCTTTCTCAATATGTGCAGGTAGCCCATGAGAGGGCTGCCGTCGCGCAGCGGTTCGTCGTCGCGCGGGTGGGGAGTGGGCATGTCGCTCATGATCCAATCCCTTGCGGACAATCCGCGCGGCAAGTGGTGGTGATCAGGGATAGCAGGTCGTTGGCGTTCTTGTCGCGGTCGGTAAGCGCCGGCAGCTTGAATAATCGCTCGATCGTGGCCAGCACGGAGCTGTGGTCGTAGGTGGTGTGGTCGACGTGGCCTCGTGCTACCCACGGCGATACCACGATGGCGGGTACGCGCACGCCATAGACGTCGAACAGGAATCCGTTGGTGTTCAACGATGGATCGGCGCCATCGTTCGGCGAAACGGCCTTGCCCGGCTTGGCCGAATCATAGAAGCCGCCATGCTCGTCGTAGAGGATCACCAGCAGGCTGTTTTCCCATAAGGGTGACTTGCGGATGGCGTTGTACACGCGCGCCACCAATTGATCGCCGCCGCTTAATCCATCCATCGGATGCTGCGAGCTGCCGCCCTCGTAGGTATCGTGCACGATGTCGCCGTAGCCTGGCTCGATAAAGGTGTAGCGGGCGGTGTAGCCGCCTGCAAGATCGTTCTCGAAATGCGATAAATCGTCGATATCGAAAAAGCTGATGCCCCTGATGGAGGCCACCTGCGGTACGCGCCCCAATGCGGAGCCGCAATCGTCCTGGTAAATACGATAGTTGCCTTTGCCCAGCACGTCGAAGATCGAGCCTTTAGGGTAAGGGAACCCGTCGACACATTCCCACTCGCTCATTTCGGCCGAGGTCGGCGAATGGTCCAGGCCCGCCGATGATGCGCCATGCAGGAAATACCGATTGGGCCAGGTCGGGCCAGGAAGCGACGAATGCCAGCTGTCGCACAGCACGAACTCGTTCGCCAATTGATAAAGCGCGGGCGACTGCGTGCGGATATCGGCACCGCGCATGATCTCGCCGGCTTCGTTCGCCTGCGCCGGCGTCCCGTCGTCCTTCGTCGTGGCGTAGTTGGAGACGAAGCCGGAGTTGTTGATAGCCGGGTAGGCTTGCCCACGTTGGTACGGGACGCCGGCACCGCACAACTGCTCGAGCACGTCGGTGAATTCATGCCCGGGGTCGGCAGGCATCTGGACAGGCGCGCCATCGCCAAACGCGTAGACCGTGCCGCCGCAGGTGTTCATATCCTTGGACGTCGCCACGTTGATGCCGGGTATGTCCGACAATGCAAAGAGGTGGTCGAATGAGCGATTTTCCAGCATCAGCACGAATACATGCTGGATTGGATTTTCAACCGGCGACGATGCAACCGCAGCGTTTGCATTCATGGAGCCTCCCCTTTTGCCCTCTATGCCCCGGCCCGGCCGCGTAGGCTGGGATGCAGTCCCAGCATCAGGATCTGCAAGTTCCACCCGACGGGTGATTCGAACAAACCAGGCCGGTGATACGCAACTGTAGTACTTCGGCCTGCCGGAAAACCGGAGCTTTTCGGGTAATCGATTACGCATACGGCAGCCGCACACATCGAAGCTTTCACAAACCCATCACACCCCTCTATGGCCTGCTGAACAGCGCTCTCGGCGCCCTCGCTCATCACTTTTCCAGCGCAAGCGGAGAGCTAGATTGCGCTCCACTCCTACCAATCTTTCATCATGCAAGGGGAAACATCATGCATAAAGTTACTCGTGCTGCACTTGGCATGTTCCTGGGTCTGAGCTTTTTTGGATTGGCCATGACGGCGGAAGCGGAAGCGCCTGCCACGGGTTTGGGGCAGGCTTGGCCCAATGCGGTGGATGTCAGCCTGAGTCCACACTGGCATGTGTATGTGTTCGTGTTGAACGGCGTCAAATATGTGCAGGTCAACGACCTCAGCGGCAACGTCGTTGGCGCTGTGGGCACCGCCGGCGGACAGTTCATTACCTTGCCGATCGGGGAAGACTCGCAATATGTCTCCACGCCGCAACAGCGGGCCGCGCATACCTCATCTTCCGAGGCCGCCGCAGCAACGACGATCTATCGCGACAGCTCCACGGTGGTGACCGCCACGCCGCAAAGCGATGGCGCAACACAACTGAACGTGTCCACGCTCAGCCCGTGTACGGATCCCTCCCGCTGCGGAGGCCTCAACCCCTAAGCCCCATCCATTGCCCGGTGGAACCGACGGCGACACCGGGCATGACTGGGTCAAGCAGAAGCACGCTGATCTGATGTCCTGTGGCTATCGAGCGGGAGCGTGTACGCCCTTCGAATACGGCCGCCCTGTCCCTTACCGCACGCAGGCCAAGGCCGCTGCTGCCGCGTACCAGGCGCGGGATCAATTCGTCCCACTCGACAAATGCAAGCTGCGCGGGATGCGCCCGGAAGCGGGCAACGATCAACACCCCGATGCGCCCTTGCCTTTCGGCAACGCGTACCTGAATGCGAACATTGCTTACGTTTTTCTTCATGCACGCGTCCGCAACCGCTTCCCAGATGACGCGATAGATGGCCATGCGCAAGGGGTTGGAGAGTTTGCTGACCGGCCCGCGCAAATCGCACGAATAACTCAGCCCGGCCTCGCTCAGCATCTGCGGCAGGCCGCCTTCCTGCAACGCGCTGGGGAGGCCCTTTTCCCGCAGTGCGACGGGATAAAGGCTGTCTGCCAGACGGTGAAGCTGCTCCTGCGCCACCAGGGCATGGCGTTGATAGCCGCGGTCGTCGATCGCCGGCTGCAGGTGCCGAAGCCGTCCAAGCATCATCGCAAACCCGGCCTGCACGCCTTCCCGGATTTGCTCCAGCGCCTGCGAGGTGATGCGTAATTGCATTTCGCCCAGATACACGTTTCGCTGCGCCAACGCCAAGGCCATGCGCACGTCGATTCGATCTTGCTCGACGTGCTGGTCCAGCGATCCGATCCGCGCGCCCATCATCAGCATGGTCGAAATGGCAAGCGACAGAATGGCTTCTGCCTGAAGGGTTGCCGGATCCCATGGTTTTGGCATCAACAGCATCACCGCACAGCTTGCTGCTGCCCCACCCATCGCCGCACCAGGCCACCCGTGCCGGAAAGCCAGCCAGACCACCGGCAGGAACATGGCAACCTGGGCCATCTGACGCATCGGCGCAGAAGGGGCTGCGCTGTACCCGATCCAAAGCAGTAGCGCGAGCACAGGAAGCCCAAGGCACACGCTCTCGAACAAGAGGCGGCTGTTTTCGATCCTGCCTTGCAGTTCCGACCAGCGCCGGTGTGCGCCCAGTTCCTGATAGCAAAGCAAGACAAGTGGCGTGACGGTAAGCGTGCCCAGGAAACAGCCAATGAAGTAACGCGGCGCCCAGGTGGCGAAACTGCTGTCGTAACCGGCAGGAAGATGCTTTATGACCTGGAACATGCCCGTATCGCGCAGCATCACAGGTATGGAGCTCAGCAAAGCGCAACCGAGCAGCCTTCCCATATGGATATGTGCGGCATGAGCGGATGTCGGTGGCCAGCACTTGCGCGCCCAGTAGACAATCGGCGCCACATAGGCAATGGGGGGAACGGCGCAGCTTAATCCCCACGCAGCGCCCCAGTTGTCCGAGCACACGTAACCGATGACGATGTAGTAAGCCGCTTCGCTACCGATCAATCCCAGCCAGTAACGATAGGGAACCAGCAACAGCGCGGCCAGCCTCAGCCCGGCCACCGCCTGCCACTCAAATGGCGTGAATGCGAGAAGCGCCAGGTAGACGATGCCGTAGCCAAAAAGCACGACAACCTGGCGAACCCACGGCTTCTCCCAAAGTTCCTTCGCCATCGATCACCCCTTATATGTTGACCGACTCCCCAGGCGTCGGCGTGGACGTCCAAACGCGGAGCGATCATTTGATTCCAGGCGTGAAGCTGTGGTGAAGCGGCGTGCGGCGCTACTTGATGCGTTTTGCGACTTTGCACAATGCGCGGCTCGTCGGTGTTTTTTTGCGATGCGTATCACAAGGATCGAGGCGAAAGCGAACGTGCTGCCTGAGCAAAGCGCTCGAGAGCGACGATTCCTTTCGCCCCCGGCGCATGCAGCAGACAGGATGGATTGCCGCTAAAATCGCCGGGTGCCCATGCCATTGCCATGCCGGGTGGCCGCAAACGGCGCGACCAGTAAAGCCGCCTTCAAAAGCATCATGACAATAAGGAAGCGCAAGCCATCGTGAGTGCATCCGAGCAACAGCCTCACCTGCCCTTCGTCGAACCCGGCTTGATGGTGATCCACGGCAATCGCCAGGAAGACCTGCGCGACCTGCTGGCGGCCTGGCTGCAACGCACACCGCTGCGCCCGCTGGAAAACGAACTGATGCTGGTGCAGAGCAACGGCATTGCCCAGTGGCTCAAGCTGGCGTTGGCGCGTCCCGTCGCGGCCGGCGGCCTGGGGATCAGCGCAGCCATCGACATGCAACTGCCTGGCCGCTTCCTGTGGACGGCGTACCGTGCCGTGCTGGGCGAGAACGCCGTGCCGGCAGCCTCGCCGTTCGACAAATCGCGCCTGGTATGGCGCTTGCTGCGCCTGCTGCCCAACCATCTGGGCGAAGCGGCGTTTGCGCCGCTGCGCGCCCTGCTCGGCGAAACCGGCGACTGGCGGCGGCTCTATCGATTGGCGATGCAAGTGGCCGACCTGTTCGACCAGTACCAGGTGTTCCGCGCGGACTGGCTGGAAGACTGGGAACGTCGCAACGACGTGCTGCGTGACAGCGTGCGCAACCGGATGAAGGAGCTGCCGACAACACAGCGCTGGCAGCCCAGGCTGTGGCGCCTGTTGCTGGACGACGTACCAGCGGCGCAGCGCGACAGCCATCGTGCTGGCGTGCATCGGCGCTTCATGCAGCAGATGCAGTCCTCCGATTCACGATCGCATGCGCTGCCACGACGCATCGTGGTGTTCGGCATCACCTCGCTGCCGCCACAAGCGCTGGAAGCCTTGACGGCGTTGGGGCGCTACAGCCAGATCCTGTTGCTGGCTACCAATCCCTGCCGGCACTATTGGGCCGACATTATCGAGGATCGCGAACTGCTGCTGGCGGAACACCGCCGCCATGCCCGCAAGCATGGCCAAGCGGCGGAGCCAAGTTTTGAAGACCTGCACCAGCACGCCAATCCGCTGTTGGCCGCATGGGGCAAGCAAGGGCGCGACTTCATTCGCCAGCTCGATGCGTTCGACCAGCCGGAGCGGTACCGCGATCGTTTCACCGCCATCAAGCGCAGCATCGACCTGTTTCGCGACTACGGCAGCGATTCGCTGCTGCACCAGGTCCAACAAGCCGTGCTTGACTTGGAACCGGCGCCCGCCAACGCGGCGTTGCGTAAACCGTTGCCCGACGCCCGCTCGCTGCATTGCCACGTCGCGCACAGTCCGCAGCGCGAGGTGGAGATTCTGCACGACCAACTGCTCGCCTTGTTCGAGCAGGCCGCGCGCGATGGGCAACCGCTGTCGCCGCGCGACGTAATGGTGATGGTGCCGGACATCCGCGCCTACGCGCCGCACGTGCAGGCGGTGTTCGGCCGCATCGGTGCCGACGATCCACGTTACCTGCCCTACCATGTGGCCGATCAGTCCGGCCGCAACACCTCGCCCTTGCTCACTGCGCTCGAACGCCTGCTTACGCTGACCGAGTCGCGTTTTACCGCCAGCGACGTGCTGGACCTGCTCGACGTACCTTCGCTGCGCCGCCGTTTCCATATCGCCGAGGACGACGTGCCCTTGCTGCGCCGCTGGATCACCGAATCCGGCATCCGCTGGGGCCTGGACGGCAAGCAGAAGCAAGCCTTCGGCTTGCCGCCGGACGAGCAGAACAGCTGGCGCTTCGGCCTGCGCCGCATGCTGCTTGGCTATGCGGCCGGCGATGGCCCGTCGCTCAACGGCATTGCCCCGTATGCGGAAATCGGCGGCCTGGATGCCGAGCTGATCGGCCCCTTGCACCAACTGCTGCAAACGCTGGAGCACTATTGGCAAACGTTCGCCACGCCAGCGGCACCGCCAGCATGGAGCGAGCGCTTGCGCCGCCTGCTGCGCGACTGCTTCGACGCGCGCGGCGACGAAGACGACGCCATGCGCATCGGCCGCCTGGAAGACGCCCTGGACAATTGGCTGGACGCCTGCCAGGAGGCCGACTTCACGCAAGCCATTCCGCTGTCCGTGGTCGCCGAAGATTGGTTGCAGGCGATCGACCAGCAGCATCTTTCCCAGCGTTTCATGGGTGGCGCCGTCAACTTCGGCACGTTGTTGCCCATGCGCGCCATTCCCTTCCGCGTGGTGTGCCTGCTGGGCATGAACGATGGCGATTATCCGCGCCGCATGTCGCCACCCGACTTCGACCTGATGACGGCGCCCGGCCAACATCGGCCAGGCGATCGTTCGCGGCGCGAGGACGATCGCTATCTGTTCCTGGAAGCCCTGCTTTCCGCGCGCGACGTGCTGCACATCAGCTGGGTGGGGCACAGCGTGCGCGACAACAGCGAACTGCCGCCATCGGTACTCGTAGGCCAGTTGCGCGACTACCTTGCCGCAAGCTGGCATTTGCCGCACGACAATGCGGACGATGCCGCGGCCCGCGAACGCCTGTTGAATGCCATCACCACCGAGCATCCCTTGCAGGCCTTCAGCGAACGCTACTTCGAGCGCGGATCGCCGCTTTTCACCTACGCCGCGGAATGGGCGCATGCACGCCGCGCCAGAGCGCCGCTGGAAAACAGGCCACTGCCCCCCTGGCAGACGGAACAGGTGCTGGACATCCGCACCCTGCAGCGCTTTCTGGCGCGGCCGGCCGCCTGTTTCTACAGCGAGCGGCTGAAGGTGCGCTTCGAGGATGTCGACGCCGGCATGGACGACGACGAACCCTTTGCCCTGGACGGGCTGGAAAACTACGCCGTCACGCAAGCGCTGCTGCAGCAGGCGCTGAGCACCGACGACGATGCCGAACCTGCCCTGCTCGATGCCGCCTTGCGCTTGCGCCAGCAAGGCGTGGTGCCGGCCGGCGGCTTCGGCGCACTGGCGGTGGAGGCCATCGGCGACAACGTGCATCGCATCCTGCATCGCTGGCAAGCCTCGCGTGCGCATTGGTGCCAACCGGTTCCCGCACAGGAATTGCGCCACCTGCACGGCGATCTCGCCGTGGAAGCTTGGCTCGATGATATGCGCACCGCCGACGACGGCAGCCTCGCACGCCTGCTGCCCATGGCCGGCCAGCTTTGCCAGGGCAAGACCATTCGCCATGACAAGTTGCTGCAGCCGTGGGTGCTGCAACTGCTGGCCAACGCAAACGGCATTGCCATGGCCACCCGCTTTTTCGCACCCGACGCCACGGTGGTGTTGCGACCGCTCGATCGCACGGACGCCACCGCGCATCTGAATGCCTTGCTGGATGGCTGGAAAGAAGGCATGCACAAACCGTTGCCGATCGCACGCAGCACGGCCTATGCCTGGCTGCTGGCGGAGCGCAACGAAAAAATCCCGGCCGATGCGGCACGCCTTTGCTACGAAGGTAGCGACGCACCCGGCGCCCCGTCCGGCGAAGTCAACCGCGAACCCAGCCTGGCACGCACCTGGCGCAGCTTTTCCGCACTGCATGCCGACGGTTTCGAGCAGTGGCTGTCGCTGTATCGCCCGCTGCTTGAAGCAGCCAGCGTGGAGAGCGGCGCATGAACGAGATCGCGCCGCTCGATCCGCTGCAATTGCCGCTGCACGGCATCCGCCTGATCGAGGCCAGTGCCGGCACTGGCAAGACCTGGACACTCGCAGCACTGTACCTGCGGCTGGTGCTGGGCCATGGCGGCCAGCCGGCGCAACTGCCGGCGCAGATCCTGGTGGTGACGTTCACCCGCGCCGCCACGGCCGAATTGCGCGAACGCATCCGCGAACGCCTCGCCAATGCAGCGGCGGCATTTCGTGGCCAGCAGCAGGCCGACGACTTCCTGCAACGCCTGATCGATGCCTATCCCGACGCCACGGAACGCGCCGCCGCAGCGCGCCAGCTGGAGCTGGCCGCGCAGTGGATGGACGAGGCAGCCATCTACACCATCCATGGCTGGAGCCAGCGCATGCTGGCGCAGCATGCGTTCGAAGGCAGCGAAGCCGCCGATGAAGTCGCCGACGAACATGCACGGCTGGCCGAAGCAGTGCGCGATTACTGGCGCCGCTTTTATGCCCCGCTCGATGAAGCCGAAGCGGCCTGCATCGCCGCGCAATGGCACAGCCCGCAGGCGCTGCAGCAGGCGGTGCGGCCGTTGCTTAAGCTGCCGCTGCAGCATGTGCGCATCCAAGGCCGGGCCTTGCCCGAAGTCGACGATCTTCCGGCCGCGCTGCGCCAGCATCAGGCGCCGCGCCGCGAGGCGGAACAGGCCGCCCGTACCTTGTGGCAAGGCGATGCGGACGCGATCGAGACGCTGCTGCGCACCGCCGTGGAAACCAAGGTGCTGAAGAACAACATCTTCCAGCCCAAGACGGTGGAGCGGGAATGGCCCGCATTGCGCGCCTGGGCCAACGGCGCCGACATCGACGAGGAAACCCTGCAACGCTATACCCAGGCCAAGCTGGACGGCGCCGTCAGCAAGGGCAAGTCGCCGCCTGTGCACGCGGCATTCGCAGCCGTGCAGCTGCTGCTCGACGCCTGCAACGCCGAGCCGCCGTTGAAACCCTTGCTGCTTGCGCATGCGCTGCCATGGATAACCGCGCGCATCGACCAGATCCGCGAGCGCCAGGCCAAGCCGGGTTTCGACGACATGCTGCGCCAGCTCGATGCCGCCCTGCTCGGCCCGCATGGCGCACAACTTGCCGACACCATCGCCGTGCAATATCCGCTGGCCTTGATCGACGAATTCCAGGACACCGATCCGCTGCAGTGGCGCATCTTCCAGCGCATCTACACGCAGCGGCCGAACACTGCGCTGCTGCTGATCGGCGATCCCAAGCAGGCGATCTACGCATTCCGCGGCGCGGACATTCATACCTATCTCGCCGCGCGGGAGCAGGCGCAAACGCCCACCTGGACGCTGACCACCAACTACCGCTCCACCTCATCGCTGGTCACGGCGGTGAATCGCGTTTTCCAGCACGCCGGCCAGTGGCGCGAAGGTGCGTTTGCATTTGGCCACGGCACACACGGCTTGCCCTTCCAGCCCGTCCATGCCGCGGGCGCCAAACGCCGCCTGCTCTACGACAGCCGGCCCGTCGCCGCGCTTCATCTGGAAGTGCTCGCCAGCGACAAGGCGCTGGGCGTGGGCGCCTATATGGAAATGGCCGCTGCACATGCCGCGTCGCACATCGTGGATCTGCTCGACGCCGCGCAGGCCGGGCGTTGCGGTTTCGTGGACCAACAAGGCACGCATACGGCCCTGCGCCCGCGCGACATCGCCGTGCTCGTACGCAGCCGGCGCGAGGCCGCCTGCATCCGCGTGGCGTTGCGTCAGCGCGGCGTGCATAGCGTGTATCTGTCGGAAAACGACTCGGTATTTGCCACCCAGGAAGCGCCGGATGTGCTGCTGTGGCTGCAGGCCTGCGCCATGCCCACTTCCGACCGCGCCATGCGCGCCGCGCTGGCCAGCGCCAGCTTGCAGCGCAGCCTGGAGGAACTGGATCGACTCAATCACGACGAAGCCTATTGGGAATGGTGCGGCGAGCGCTTCCGCGAACTGCAACGGCTATGGCAGCGGCATGGCGTGCTGGCGATGCTGCACCACCTGCTGCACGTGTTCGACCTGCCGGCGCGCTTGCTGGCCACGACCAACGGCGAACGCGTACTGACCAACCTGCAACACCTGGCCGAACTGCTGCAACATGCCGCGGCCAATCTCGACGGCGAATACGCGCTGATCCGCCACTTGGCCGCGCAGATCACGCGCGCCTGCGAAGGCGATGTGGAAACCGGCGAAGAACAAGTCGTGCGCCTGGAAAGCGAAGCCGACCTGGTGAAGGTGGTGACCATCCACAAATCGAAAGGCTTGCAGTATCCGATGGTGATGCTGCCGTTCGTCAGCCGCTTCCGGGATGCGCCACGCGGCAGCGTGCAGCCCTGGCACGACGACACCGGCACGGCATGGATCGACTTGCAGCCCGATGCGCAAGCGCAGCAACGCATGGAGCGCGAGCGCCTGCAGGAAGACCTGCGCCTGTTCTACGTGGCGCTGACACGCGCCGAACACGCCTGCTGGCTGGGCGTTGCCTGCGTGGCCGATCGCAACAAGCCCTTGCTGCATCGTTCTGCCCTCGGCTACGTGCTGTGCGGCGGCGAGCAGGCGATTGAAGCGGCCGACCTGCTCGCGCGCCTCAATGCGTTGCGCAACGGTTCGCCGGACATCCAGGTACAGGTGGCCGGCGAATCGGCGGGTGTGCGCGTCTATCGTCCGCCGTATCGCACCAATAGCGAACGCCAGGCGCGCGTGTATCCGCTGGCGCCGCCGGAAGCCTGGTGGATTTCCAGCTACAGCGCGCTGACCCACGGCGAAGGCGAAACGATGCAACCGGCCGCACCGGAAACCGCCACCCAGGACGTGCTGGCCGAAGCCGTACGCGAATCGGTGGAATGGACCGCGCCAAGCATCGACTACGGCATGCACGCCTTTCCGCGCGGCGCCGACGCCGGCACCTTTCTGCACGACCTGCTGGAATGGATCGCCGAAAGCGGTTTCGCTGCCGTAGTCAGCGCGCCTACCGCGTTGGAACAACAGATCGCGCGGCGCTGCCAGCGGCGCGGATGGCAGGCGTGGATCGCACCACTCGCCCAATGGTTGCCGGCGCTGCTGCAGACGCCGCTGGCCTTGCCCGACGGCGATGCGCTGGAGCTCGCGCACATCGACGATCGCAGCCGGTACCAGGCCGAGCTGGAATTCTGGTTCGAAGCCCATCGCGTCGACACGCAACAGCTGGATCAACTCGTGACGCGCCACACGCTGGACGGCCTGCCGCGCCCGGCGCTGCCGCCGAACCGCGTCAACGGCATGCTCAAGGGCTTTATCGATCTGATCGTCGAGCACGCGGGCCGCTATTACCTGATCGACTACAAATCCAACTGGCTGGGCGATACGGCGACAGCCTATACGGCGGCCGCGATGCGTGACGCCACGCTGCAAGCCCGCTATGACCTGCAGTACGCCATCTACACGCTGGCCTTGCATCGCCTGTTGCGCGCGCGGCTGCCGGGCTACCGTTACGAACAGCATGTCGGCGGCGTGTTGTATCTGTATTTGCGCGGTGTCGACCATGCAGGACATGGCGTGCACACGGAGCGCCTGCCGTTTGCCTTGATCGATGCGATGGATCGGCTGTTTGCGCAGGAGGCACCCAGCCATGCTGCGTGAAACCTTGCTGGCGACGCTTGCCGATGCCGTCGCGCGGCGCGTGTTGCGTCCGCTGGACCTGGCCTTTGCGCAATTCATCGGCGAATGCGATCCCTACGCAGAGCCGACCTTGCTGCTGTTGGCGGCATTGGCGAGCAGGCAGTTGGCCGATGGCCATCCCTGCCTGGATTTGCACGCGCTGGATGCCCTGGCGTTGGAACAGACATGGCCGGCGGCATGGCTGGAGCTGCTGGCCACCACACCCATGCCGGCCTCGCGCGTCATGGCCGCCGCCGATGGCCTGCCCGTAGACGCACCACTGGTGCTGGACGGACATCGACTGTATCTGCGCCGTTATTGGAACTACGAATGCCGTGTCGCCGCCGGCATTGCAACGCGGCTGGACGACAGCATGCTGCCGGCCGAAACATTGCACGGTGAGCTGCAGCGCCTGTTTCCCGCAGCCGCTGGCGAAGGCATTACATGGCCGCGCGTGGCGTGCGCGCTCGCGGCGCGCGGGGCCTTCGGCATCATCACCGGCGGCCCGGGCACCGGCAAAACCACCACCGTGGTGCGCCTGCTCGGCGTGCTGCAAACCCTGCAATTGCGCCAGCACGATGCGCCCTTGCGAATCCGCCTGGCGGCACCCACTGGCAAGGCCGCCGCACGCTTGAATGCCTCGATTGCGCGCCAGATCGCCTTGCTCGATGTCAGCGAACCGGTACGCCAGGCGATTCCGCTGGAAGTGGAAACCCTGCACCGGCTGCTGGGCGCACGTCCGGACAGCCGCCGTTATGCACACGACAGCCGCCATCCGCTGCATGTGGACTTGCTGGTGGTGGACGAAGCCTCCATGATCGATCTGGAAATGATGGCCGCGGTATTGGATGCGCTGCCGCCGCATGCGCGATTGATCTTGATCGGCGACAAGGACCAGCTTGCCTCGGTGGAAGCCGGCGCGGTGTTGGGCGAACTGGGCCAGCGCGCCGAACAAGGCTGCTACACCGCCGCCACTGCGCAATGGTTGCTTGCCGCCAGCGGCGACGATGTCGCCGCGTTCGTGCACCGCGATGCACATGCCCTCGACCAACACATTGCCATGTTGCGCACCAGCCATCGCTTCGACGCCGCCAGCGGTATCGGGCAACTGGCGGCAGCCGTAAACGCGGGCGATGCGGCAGCGGTAAATGCCTTGCTTGGATCGCCATCGCCCGACATGGCGTGGCTGGCTGCCAGCGTCAGCAGCATTTCGATCGCGCCGCTGGTGATCGATGGGCAAACCGATGGATCGGGGGAACACGTGCCACAAGGTTTCCGGTTCTATCTGGAACGATTGCGGCGCTATCGCCCTGCCCTCGATGCCGACGATGCGACGTATCGGCAATGGGCGCACGATGTGCTGGACGCCTTCAACCGTTTTCAGATGCTGTGTGCCGTGCGCCAGGGGCCAGCCGGCGTCGACCGTTTGAACCGGGATATCGCCGCCGCACTGCGCACCATCGGTTTGATTGATGCTGACCGCGGCTGGTACGAAGGCCGGCCAGTGATGATGACGCGCAACGATTACAGCCTGGGGCTTATGAACGGCGACGTCGGCATCACGCTGCGCATGCGCGGGGCCGATGGCGAGCTGCGCTTGTACGTAGCGTTTCCGATGACCCGTGGCGCGTCATCATCCGCACCACAAGAGACTGGCGCACTGGTGCGCTGCGTCCTGCCATCGCGGCTGGGCGATGTGGAAACCGTGTATGCGATGACGGTGCACAAATCACAGGGTTCTGAATTTGAACACACCATGCTGGTATTGCCCGACGACGCGCCCGCCGTGCTGACGCGAGAGCTGCTGTACACCGGGATTACGCGCGCACGGCGGTGGTTGACCCTGATAGGTACGCAAGCGGCGATCGAGCATGCATTGGCGCAGCGCACGCGTCGGTATTCGGGATTGGGAGAGCGGTTGTAGGCTGGGATGAAATCCCAGCATTGCGTATAGGTTTGGCGGTGAGGCAACGACGAACCCCAACATTGCCATCGGCATGACACCGTTGGGGTTCGCTTGCGCTCACCACCAAACAACGAAGAACCGCCGCCGTGCACTACCAGCAACTTCCATTCGCATTGGCCGCGGCGCCGTCCTTGCCCGGCAATTTCCGCCCGGCGTTGTCGATCGACAAACTTCCGCACGCATCGCCAGCCTGCCGACCGATCGGCGTTGCCATGGCGACAAAGCCCTGCCCGTCATCATCCACCACGCTCATCGCAAGTTCGTAATAACCCTGGGACGATGCTGACCTTGCATCGGCAAGCTTGTCGAGGTTATCCGCGTAACGGTTGTAGGTGGCGTACCAGCGTTCCTGGGCCTGCGCGACCGCCATCAGCATGTGCTGCGCCTCCGCCCGGTGCGAACGCATCGCATAGCGGGAATAGGATTGCGATGCCAGTGCGGCCAGGATCGCGGCTATGCCCAAGACAATCATCACTTCGATCAAGCTGAATCCACGCGTACGATCCATCGCCACTCCTCAAGCACCTGGCGTCAACAATGACCACGAACGACGGCGCCACAACGGGGCGTCCAGTGACAGCGGCACATCCACCGCACCGTCGCTTCCCTTCAAGGTGATGCCCGGCAAAATCAACTTGCCGCCTCCTGCCGCCATCACCACGGGCAAGCTGCTGTTGGTCGGCGGGTTTACCACCTGGGCACCCGCGTACGTATCGCCGCCAAAACCGAAGATCGATTGCTGACCACCGGTGGCCGCATCAATGGCCATGACCGCGCCTGACGGCATATCGCCGTTGGGAATGAGCGTGCTTATCACCACGGTGTTGGTCGTGAACAACGCCGTCGGCGTCACCACCACGCGCTCGCCGGCGGCGACGTCCAGATCGATACGCCAACCGCCCGCCTGCATCGAAAGAGGGTTGGATGTAAGGCTGCGCAGGCTGGCGCTTTCTCCCGAAGCGGGATCGGTTACCGCATGCTCGCTCAATACCTGCTGCTGGAGACTGTCCTGCAGCACGGTGGCCGGCTTGCCTGCGCTGTCGAGCCGATCGCGTATGCCGTAGATGGATTGCACGGCCCGATCGGCCCTGTCGCCCTCGCCAAGGTATTTACCCGTGCCGAATACGACCATGAAACGATTCGTCGCAGGATCCGGAAAAAGACGCGGCATGACGGTAACCGGCTGCGCGCCTTGCGCTGCTGCGCGATACGCCAGGCCCACGTTCCAATCGGCCGGATTCGCGGCGGACAGATCGAAACGCCACAGATTGCCGGCCAGGTCGCCCGCAAAGGCGACGTCATCGACCTGATCATTGTCGTAGTCGCCCAGCACCGGCGTGCCTAATCCATGGCTTTGGATGCCATCGATGGGTGGCGTCTTGAGTTCGGCCATGACCGCACCGGTTTGCGCGTCCAGCACGAACAAGGCGCTGTAGCCCGGTGGCGTACCGACCGCTTCGCAATCGGCAGGTTGGTCCGGCTTGCTGCAGTCGGCGAAGTAACCGTTCGGCACCAGCACGGCCCAACGGCCGTTCGCCAGCCGTGCAATGGCCGGCTGCCCATAGGTGTAGCCGAGGTCTGCCGGGTTGTAGCTGCCGCCGGCTGGTGTGTCGGCGTCAAACTCCCATAGCACGGTGCGCTCGGGATGGGCTTGGCTGGCGGCACCGGGATCGGTGACATCCAGCGCATACACGCCACGGCCGCCAAGACCCAGGCCGCCGACCAGCAGGGTGCGCCATTCGTGCCGGCCTTGCTGGCTGAAAAATACGTCGCGCGAGACGGGCGTGGCATCCACGGTCGGCTGGAACTGAAAATCCTGTGCCTGCGTAAGGCGGCCCAGGTGCGCATATGCGGCGCGCGGTACGTAGGCCCAGCGTTCCTTACCTGCATCGAGGTCACTTACATACACCGTGCAAGCGCCTTGCTCGTCGTGCGCCTGGCATGCGGGAACAGGCGCATGAAACGCGTGCAGCATGCCGTCGTTGGCGGCGACATAAAGCAAGGGCGCACGCTGTGCGTAGGTGGCTACAAAATCCGCATAACGCTGTGCACTGGGTGCAGCTTCCGGCGCAGCGCCACGCGCGTTGGACCAGGTATCGGCATAGTTGCCGGTGGGATAAGCCACGTACACGGCTTGCGCATGCATGATCGCGCCCAGCACGCTGCCGCGCTGGCGCAGCGTGCTGTCCTGTTCCAATGAACGAACGCCGCGCAGGTAGTCGACGCGTGCTTCCAGTGTATCGGCAGCGATTTCCGACGCTGGCGTCATTAAGCCGCGCTTTTCGTCATCGTCGAACGGCCCCGCAGGCTCGAAGGCGATGCCGGCAAGCGTGCCCTGCTCCTGTCTGCTTGCGGTGAGTATGGTGCGGCCGGCCGGCGGCGTACGCAGCGGATCAGTGAGCAAAGCCCCGGCATCCCACACCGTGCGCGCCGTGACGCCATCCGCATCCAGCGCAACGGCCTTGAGTACGCCGGAGCCATCGGCGGCGGCGTAGCCACCAAGAAAAGCAAGCGTTCCACCGGTAAGCACGTTCTCGTTCAAGGCGAGCGTGGCCAATGCAGGCGCAGCGCGTGCGCGGTCCAGCGGGGCAGGACTCAATTCCACCGTACCGGAAACACTCTCGGCGAAAACCTGCGCCGAAGGCATCAACCCAACGCCGAGGCATGCCAGCCATCGAATGGCATATTCAAGGACGCGGCGCATTGAACGTACTCTGCACCACGCTCACCACGTTGGCATTGCCACCCGTGGCGCGCGCAGTGATGCGGTAAAGATGCGTGTCGAGCTGGCCGCCGTTGTTCGGGCCGGTGTTGCCCGATTCGTGTAGGCCGCTTACACCTGGCGGGCGTTCGCTGCCCAGGTCTTCGATGATATAGATGGGATTCCTGGCCAGTGCCGGCGTATAGCCGCCGCCGGTGGGGCCTTCGTAGCTGAGACCGATGCCGTCGATCCAGCCTGCTGCGGTTTGGAACCGGGTCACAGCACCATTCGCGGTGTACGGCACAGCATCGGCACGATAGATCACGCATCCATCGTCTTGCGTGATGAAGTTTTCCCCGCAATGCAGAGGCGCGCTGGCCTGGCTCGCCAAGGACCACAGTTTGTATTCCACCCCTCGCAGCGTCGCCTCTGCAGCCATGCGTGCCTGCTGGGCGTGGCGCAAGCTGCCGGCCATGCGTTCCTGCAGCAGGGAGTGTTGCGAAGCCGCGATGGCGAACATGCTTAGCAGCACCAGGAAGATCAAGGCCATCAGCAGCGCGAAGCCGCGCTGGGCGCGATGCACCTGTATCGCTCCCCAGACGCGAGAGTGAATGAGATACACCCGTCCAACGACTAACCGTGTCGACGCTGCACGCCGAACACGAGGCAACGAGAGCCAATTTCCCCGTACCCTGCAACCCACATCTCTTCGCATCCTTGCAACCTCCTACGGATTGGCATTGCGCACGGTCACCACCGCCGTGAACTCGCGCCGCAACACGGGCAACGGAAAGCCCTGTTGCAATGGCGTCACCTTTCGATCATCCGCGGTCGGCGATGCCGGTGTGAATATCCCATCCGCCGCGTAGCTGTAGGCCAACTCATCCGCTGTCAGTGCGTACAACGGGTTTTGTCCTGACATCAACAGGTCCACTTCGATCACGCTGACCGATCGCCACAGGCACCCGCGATCATTGCTGCTGGGTATCGGCATGGGCACGGCAGGACAATCGGCGCGCGTGCTGTTGTCCACCTGCTCGGCGGTGTAGTAGCGCAGCGTGCCGTCCGCCTGTTGCACGCCGTACCTGAAATCCAGGCGCTCCACGCCGCGCGCAATTTCTTCTCCCGTGCCGCCTTGCGCGTTTTTGCCGCCATTGACACGCCGCATCAGCGCACCGGTGGTGCGCCCCATGCCATCGCCGTTATCGACTACTTTCAAGTAATAGGTGACCGTCTGCATATCCCGGCTGACGCTGAACAACCTTGGTGCTGCCATATGCTGGAATACATGCGGCTGGGCAAAGTTGTTGCCGGTGGATGTGAGTTCGCTGCCACCCATGCCTGCTACGGCGAACATCTGGGCGCCGGAGCAATCGGCCAATATCAGCAGCGGCTCGTCACCCTGGGTATCTGCCGCTTTCGTCTCTTGAGGCAACGGGTTCAAGCGAACGGTCACCGAGCCATCCGCATGGGTGAGCAGCGTGCTGCCGCGCGCACCGCCTTCCTGCGCGATCGCCCAGCCGCCAGCGGGATTGAGATAGCGCACGGTAAGTACCGATGCGCCGATCACGCGGCCATCAATCCCCTTGCCCATCGCCGGTATGCTGAAGCCATTCGGATTGCGCTTCTTGCTCGGATCCGCCGGGGTACAGTTGCTTACCGTGCAATCGTAACCGCGCATGGTCAAAAACGAAGGCAGCGAATACGGTGCGCGCGGAGGCTGCGGATAAGCCCCGCCCCAGGGGGTGCTCACATCGCTCAATGCCCGCATAAGCAGTTGAGGATCACCCGCATACACGGTAGGCGCGCGCAGCCCGTCCAGATACGGCCCCGCCGCGCTTGCATGCGCTGCGCCACCGCTGCCGTTGCAATATGGCGCGCCCGCCATGGCAAGGTCGTTCCTGATCTGCGCGATGGCGAAGCGCCCCTCCTCCTGCAAGCGCGCCAGCTGCTCCTGCGCCTGGCGGCTATTGGAGGTGGACGCAAATACCGCCACCATCCCCAAGCTCACCACCAGACCCAGCGCCATGGCGATCATCAATTCGACCAGGGAAAGCCCTCGGCAACGACGCTTCACGGCTGGAACTCCCAGCTGAAGGTTCGCGGTTCGGCCGTGGCCCCGAGTGCGGCGCGCTCGGTCCAGTGGATCGCCATCGTGCAACGACCGCCGTAAGGCGGCCGCAGCGCGACCTGCTCGCGCGTCGGCGCATGCGCCACACCGTTGTGCTTGCATCGAATGCTGGCGCCCGCGTTCGGCAAAAAGGTCTGCAGCTGACTGCTCCAGCGCTGCCGGTCGTAGAGCGCCTGCTGCCTGGGCGCGCAGCCGGCGGCGCAATCCTGCGCGCTTGCATCCGGGTAAGCACCGTCGTAGTCGCCGTTCCACACCCCCATCAGGTTGGCCTGCATGCGCTCGGCCATGTTCTGCGCAAGAAAACTCACCTGCGTGCGCAGATACGCAGCCTGGTTGGCGCGCGCGGCCATCGCCATCAACCCCGCCGCACCGATCAGCCCCAGGCTGAACACCAGCATGGCAACCAGCACTTCGACCAGCGTGACGCCTCGTGAATACCGTGGCAGCGGCATCAACCCACTTCCCTTTGAACCCTGTGGACACTCTGGCTGGGCAGCCCACCCTCCGTCAGTCGGCCGGCGCCCCAATCTGCGGTCCGATTCCTGCCAAGCCAACAGAGCTTGCAGCCCGCAGGACGGCCCCTTAAACTAAGCGGCTCAGCCGGAATAGCTCAGTTGGTAGAGCGGCGCATTCGTAATGCGTAGGTCGTAGGTTCGATTCCTATTTCCGGCACCATTCATTCAACGATCTAGGCCATCTCGCGAGAGGTGGCCTTTTTCGTTGTAGCTGCATGGATAGGCGCAACAGAGCCGCTGCTGCACCATGGCTCAGCCGGCGAATACCGGCATTGCTCTTGGGCTTGCTGATCCATTGGTTCCGCCCATGCTGCTTGGCAGGCGAGATGAAGGTGCGAAAGCTGGCACATCCTCACTCGCATCCAAACTGAAACGTCCACGACAGCAACCATGCGCTATGTCTTGTGGCAGCCCGCGACGTTACCCCTTGCATGCAACACCGTTGCCCCTATGTGAAACGGTTGGCTCACCCTTCCCCGCCCCGACATCTCGCCTATGACCACCAAGATCAAAGCCGGTTCGGAAGCGCACAAGGCGCTTTTCTGCAAGCAATTCATGGACACCTACCAGGATTACGATCCTGAAACCCTGCCCTGGCCAACGCTCAGCGATGCCGACCTGGAGCGCCTGCGCGGCGTGCCTTTTTGGCAGGAGGTGTATCACACGGAGCGCCGGGCCGGCGCCATCGTCGATGCGTTTACGCCGCACGTCACCGATCCGGTAGTGCGCGAAGCGATCGCGCTGCAGGGTTTCGAGGAGCGCCGGCATGCGGAGCTGATCCGCGTGATGATCGAGCACTACGGCATCGAAGCCACGGCGCAACCGCTGGAGACCTTGCCGAATGATCTGGAAACCGCGTTCATCGATTTCGGTTTCGGCGAATGCCTGGATTCGTTCCTGGGTTTCGGCGCGTTCAAGACGGCGCGGCAATCGGAGTTTTTGCCCGATAGCCTGTTCGATATCTTCGACATGCTGATGTTCGAGGAAACCCGGCACATCGTGTTCTTCATCAACTACATGGCCTGGCGCGAAAAGCAACGTGGCCTGGGGCGGGTACGGCGCACCATGAAATCCCTGCGCTTCTATGGCCGCGCCGGCAACCGGCTGATGGGCATGGTCAAGCGCGGGCAGGATGCGAACGACGGCAAGGATTTCGCCGTGACGCAGACCAACATGTTCCTGGAAGGTTTTTCGTTCAAGGGTTTTGTCGAAGACTGCTATCGCGAGAATGCGCGCCGCATGAGCGTGTTCGATCCGGATTTGATGCAACCGCGCCTGTTGCCGGCGATTGCCGGATTGGCCTTGCGCGGCCTGAAGACATGGGAGGCGGCGCGCTCGCCGTGGCGCAAATCGCAGGCGGTGGATCAGTCGGCTTGAAACGCCGACGACAACGCATGGACGAAACAAAAAAGCCCGGTGTTCATGCCGGGCTTTTTTTGTTGATGCCCTATGCCAGGCTCACAACTGCTCTGCCTCCACATATTCCACTGGCACCGGCTTTACCCGCGCTGCCCACAGCACGCCTGCCACCAGCAGCACGATGCCGAGCATGGACTGTGCGCCCGGCAGTTTCCCTCGCAAGGCAAAGGCGTAGCTCAACGCTGCCAGGGTTTCGAACACGATCAGCTGTCCGGCGATCGCGGTAGGCAACCGCTGGCTGGCTTCGTTCCAGCAGGTGGTGCCCAGCCAGGAAGCGAACAGGCCGATGGCCGCCATCAAGGCGGTGAAAGCGGCGGGGCGCGGACCGAACGGCATGGGAAAGCTGCTACCGCTGGCGCGCATGCCCAACCACAGCAGTGCGCAGCCGGTAAGCGCCAATGGCAAGGTGGCCACGCCTTGCGCAGTGGCCCAGGTGCGCGGATTGCGCCCGGGATGATGACGCAGCCAGTCAGCATTGCGCAGCGGATACCACGTCCAGCACGCCACTGAAATGAGGGCGAGCAGCGCGCCGGTGGCGTAACGCATTAATTCGGCATGGCCGTGGATGCGCAGCGCCGACAACTCCGCCTGGTTCACCAGGCCGACGCCCGCGGCAATCAGCAGCAAGGACGGCGCCAGGCGCGCCCATGGCAACCGGCCATCCCGGCGCGCGTTGCGCCGATTGGCGGCCAGCGCGATCACCACCGGCAACGTGCCGATGATCATGGTGGGCAGCGGCGCACCGGCGCGCTGGATCGCCGCGGCCAGGCACACGTAATAAAGCAGGTTGCCCACCATCGCGAGCTTCAAGGCTTCCACCCAGTCGGCGCGGCTGAGCTGGCGCAATGCGGCGCGATCCAGCCACGCCAGCGGAAGCGCAATCAGGCCGAATGCCAGATAGCGGCCCACCGATTGCAGCGCAGCCGGGTATTCGGGCAGCAGCAACGGACCGACGAAGACCAGCCCCCACATCAGGCCGGCAATGAGTGCGTAGAGCGTTCCTATCCACATGGCGCGCAGTATCGGATGCGGCGCCAACCGCCGTCTTGTACAAGATGGCTATCGCTGCACGGCGCGCTGGTAGCGTACCGGCGCCGGATCGATGCACCGGACAGCGAAAACTCGGCGGTATCTGCACAACTATCGAAGGAATGGGAAACGCCTTGCATGGATGCATCATGGCATGGAAAACGGTCGCCTTTCGTCTCCCCAACTTCAGTCAATCGCTTTCGTTTCCAACGAAAAGCCCGGCGGGGAGCCGGGCTTTTCATCAAGCGCCATTCGATGCGCGAGCGCTTATTGACCGTAATAGCGCGTGGTGTAGACCACGGTGCGGGTGGTGACCACCGGCGGCGGCGGAGGCGCGGCTTCATAGACCACGGTTTGCGGCTGCGCGTAATAGACCGGCGGAGGCGGGGCGACGGCGTTCTCCACCAGGCCAGCCACGGCGCCCGCTACGACTGCGCCGGCAATCCAGCGGCCACCGCTCCAATAACCGCCGCGATGCCAATCCCGATCGTGCCAATCGCGGTCATGCCAGTCCCGGTCATGCCAGCCGCGATCGCCCCGGTCGTGCCAGCCGCCACGATCCCAACCGTCGCGGTGTCCCCATCCATCGTGACCCCAACCATCGTGGTCGTGCGCCGACGCCGCGAGCGGCGCAGCCAACACAGCTGCAACGGCCAAACCCATCAACATACGACTGACTGCTACATGCTTGCTCATGACGACCTCCGTTGGTGTCGGCTTCGATGCTCTACTCGATCTGCTTAATAAGCACTGAAAGTTTTTTGTCGCTTATGCGACACGGTTCCAACAGTAGACTTGCATCACGCGGCATGATGTGCGGTGCTGGCGTTTGCGCAGGTTTCGCCACACACTTTTGCAGGCCAACGTGCGGTAATCGGCTGGCATTTAGCGATTACTAACGAATCATGTGGGCACCGTTCAGCCTTGTCGCCATTCAATGAGCACCATGGAATGCAGGGGTGAACGCAGTGTTAGATTTAGTGACCGAATGGGGGATTCAAAGATGAGCAAATTCGTAATCAAGACGCTTTGCGCGGCTGTCGCAGTGGCAGCTGTCGCTGGCCTGACGGGCTGCAGCCATCAGGCCAACGCGGACCCGGCGCTGGATGCCTCGCAGCAACAGCAACAGCAACAACCGGCAGGTCCGCAATACGCACAGGTGGTCAGCGTGACACCGGTGCATCAGCAAGTGAACACCCCGCATCAGGTCTGCCAGGACGTGGTGGTGAATCACACCGAGCCGCCGAAGGACCAGCACAACATCGCCGGCACGGCGATCGGCGCGGTGGCCGGTGGTTTGCTGGGACACATGGTCGGCCATGGCAAGGGCAACACCCTGGCCACGGTGGGTGGCGCCGTGGCGGGTGGCTATGCGGGCAACCGCATTGAAAACGCCCACCACCAGAGCCAGGTGACGTCCACCACCGAGCACGAGTGCAAGACGGTGACCGATTCCAGCGACCGCGTCATCGGCTACGACGTACAGTACGTCTACAACGGCGTGACGCGCACCACCCGCATGAATCATGACCCGGGCAACCGCGTGCAGGTGCAGGAAGGCGTGGTTTCGGTTTCCGACGCTCGCTGAGCCAGGCCAACACCGCGGTTCCGCGGAGAAGGTGGCGATCCGATGGATCGCCACCTTTTTTATTGGCCGCGTCCAGCGGCCTGCGCTGAGGGGGCCACCCTGTCCGTACCGCCCAGCCTCGGACTGTCCGGATAATTGACAGCGCTGTCATATCCCAAGAACATGGCCGCCACATTCCACCGGGGCTGCCCAGCCGACACCCCACCAACCAAGGACCCGCGCATGCATCACGCTCGAGGCGTTTGTTCGTTCCGTCTGGGTTTCCTGTGCTTTTCCGCGTTAGCCACCGCCCTGCCCGCCTTCGTCATGGCCCAGGACCAGGCCGGCAGCACCACCGTGCATCCGCAAACCTGGCCGACGGCGCATTCCCCGCTGCCGCCCGATCCGCAAGGCGAGCAGCGCATCCAGGCATTGCTGGCCTCGATGAGCACCGAGGAAAAGGTCGGTCAGATCATCCAGGCCGACATCGGCAGCGCCACGCCCGACGACGTGCGCAACTACCACCTGGGCTCCGTGCTGGCCGGCGGCAATTCGAAGCCCGGCGGCGGGCGCCTTGCCGATGCACAGCAATGGCTGGCGCTGACACAAGCCTATGAACGCGCGGCCGTGAACGTGCCGAAAGGCCATCCGGCCATCCCCCTGCTGTTCGGCATCGATGCCGTGCACGGCAACAACGGCGTGGTGGGCGCGACAATTTTTCCGCACAACGTGGCGCTTGGCGCCACGCACGATCCGGCGCTGATCCGCCAGATCGGTGCGGCTACGGCTGAAGAAGTGCGCGCCATCGGCCTGAACTGGGCCTTCGCGCCGACGCTGGCCGTGCCGCAGGACGTGCGCTGGGGCCGCAGCTATGAAGGCTTTTCGTCCAATCCCAAACTGGTGGCGGAATACGCGCCGGCGGCGGTGGAAGGCCTGCAAGGCAAGCCCGGCACGCCGGAATTTCTCGACGCGCACCACGTGATCGCCAGCGCGAAGCATTTCCTGGGCGACGGCGGCACCCACAACGGCGTCGACCAGGGCGATGCGCAAATCAGCGAAACCACGTTGCGCGACATCCACGGCGCCGGCTATGCGCCGGCGATCGATGCCGGCGTGCAAACGGTGATGGCATCGTTCTCCAGTTGGAACGGCGTGAAGATGACCGCCAACAAGGGACTGCTCACCGGCGTGCTGAAAGATCGCATGCATTTCGATGGCTTCGTGGTGGGCGACTGGAATGCGCACGGCCAGGTTCCAGGCTGCAGCAACGAGGATTGCCCCGCCGCCATCAATGCCGGGCTGGATATGTACATGGCGCCGGACAGCTGGCGCGGCCTGTACGAACACACGCTGCAGGAAGTGCGCAACGGCACCATTCCGATGGCGCGCCTGGACGATGCGGTCACGCGCGTGCTGCGCGTAAAACTGCGGCTTGGCCTGCTCGACGCGGGCAAATCTCCGGCGCAGCCGCTGGCCGGTGAGTTCGATCTGATGGGCAGCCCGGCCCATCGTGCGCTGGCGCGCCAGGCGGTGCGGGAATCGTTGGTGCTGCTGAAGAACGACCGCCACCTGCTGCCGCTCGATCCGCGCAAACACATCCTGGTCGCTGGCGATGGCTCGGACAATATTCCCAAGCAAAGCGGCGGCTGGACCCTCACCTGGCAGGGCACCGGCACCACCAACGCCAATTTCCCGCATGCGCAGTCGATCTGGAGCGGCATCCGCGAACAGGTGGAAGCGGCCGGCGGCACGGCGACGCTTTCGGTGGACGGCACGTACCAGCACAAACCCGACGCCGCCATCGTGGTATTCGGCGAAGACCCGTATGCGGAATTCCAGGGAGATATTCCCAACCTGGCCTACAAGCCGGGCGATGACAGCGATCTGCAATTGCTCAAGCGGCTGCATGCGCAAGGCATACCGGTGGTGGCGGTGTTCCTGTCGGGGCGCGTGCTCTGGGTGAATCCGGAAATCAACGCCTCCGATGCGTTCGTGGCGGCATGGCTGCCCGGCTCGGAAGGCGGCGGCATCGCCGACGTGCTGCTGCGCAAGCGCGACGGCAGCATCCAGCATGACTTCCACGGCAAGCTTTCCTATGCCTGGCCGCGCAATGCGGCGCAGACCAGCCAGACCGCACCGAATCCGCTGTTCCCGTTTGGCTACGGTCTTAGCTATGCCGACAAGGGCGATTTGCCGGTGCTGTCCGAAGACCCCGGCATGCATCTCGATCATGCCCAGAGCGGCGTCTATTTCAGGCGTGGCAAGCCGACTGAGGGTTTCTCGCTGATCCTCACGGACCAGGGCGGCGACAGCCAAGCCGTCATCGCCATGCCGGCCGCCAGCCGCCACGGCGACCTGCATGTGACGGCGGTCGACTATCACGTACAGGAAGATGCGCGCCGCTTTGCGTGGACGGGCCCGCATGACGCACAGCTCGCCATTGCCTCGCCGGTGCCGCAGGACCTGTCCCGGCAGGCCAATGGCGACATCCAACTTGTGGCGACGCTGCGTGTCGACAATCTGGGGCACGGCGACGCAAGCATCGGCATGGGCTGCGGCGCGACCTGCCATGGCGAGGTGCCCGTGCAGAGCACGCTCGCGTCATTGCAGAAAGGTCAATGGGTTCGCCTGGGCGTGCCGCTCAAGTGCCTGCAGAAGCACGGCGCGGACATGAGCCGCATCGAACAGCCCTTCGTATTGCGCGATGCGCCCGGTACGACGATCTCGATCGCGTCAGTGACGCTGGCGGCGAATGCGGATCGCACGGTGGAATGCGGCGGACAATGATGTGAGGTAATGGCGTAGGCTGGGATGCAATCCCAGCTTTCGTGTGTCCGATGCTGGGATTGCATCCCCGCTTACGCTAGTTCATGCATTCTCAGGCATCCCGTGCGCCGCCCCGCTGCGCTGCAAATACGCCCGGCACATCTGTTCCACCAGCTCGCGATGCTTGGGTAGATCCTTCATCGCATGCGCCGACACCTGCTGGATCGCCGCAAACTCGCGCTGTGCCTCGTCCATGCGCGGGTAGCTGGCGCGCATGGATTCCAGATCCGTGCGGAATTCCATGCCGTACAGCACGTACTGCCAGCTCGACGGCAGGAACATTTCCAGGTCGGTGACGAAATCCAGTCGATGCGGCGGCCGATATCGCCATGCCGCCAGGCGATCGCGCAAGGTTTCGGGAATGCTCGCCGGGTCGGTGTTGTCGCGCCAGAACGCGGTGTCCGTGCGTTGCGTCAGGCAGTAGTGCATCTTGATGAAATCCAGCACGCGCTCGTAACGCGCGCACATCATGGCGTTGAAATGCCTGGCGGCGCGTTCCATGTCGCCAAGCTCCGTCGGCAGCAGATGCGTGAGCAGATAGGCACCCAGTTCGACCAGTGCAATGCCGGTCGATTCCAGCGGCTCCACAAAACCGCCCGCCAGGCCAATGCCCACACAGTTGCCGCGCCAATGCTCCGGCCGGTAGCCGGTTTCAAACTTGATATGCAAAGGCTCCAGGCCGTCGGCGGCGGCGCCGAGATGTCGGCGGATCACTTCTTCGGCGCGCGTCGCATCCGAATGACGCGACGAATACACGTAACCGACGCCGCGCCGCTGCTGCAGCCCGATATCCCAGGTCCAGCCGGCTTCCTGCGCCGTGGCGATGGTGCAACAGGCAATCGGCGTGTCGGGGCGCGGATAGGGCACTTGCATCGCCACCGCGCGATCCACGAACAGCACATCAGTACGGCTGCGGAAGGGCGATTGCATGGCGCCGCCGATGAGCCGGCTGCGCAAGCCGGTGCAATCGACGTATAGATCCGCCTTCAGCTCGCCCAGCTCCGGCGTTACCAGGCTGGCGATGGCGCCGCGTTCGTCCAGCTCGACGCGTTCCACCGTGGCTTCGTGACGCGTCACGCCCAGTTGCTGGCCGTGCTCGGCCAGCACCGCTGCAACGCGTGCGGCGTCGAAGTGATAGGCGTAGTTCATCGGCCCCTGGTAATCGGGATCGCTGGCGCGTTTGGGGCCATGCCCTTGTGCGACGAGCCGGTATTGCATGGTGACGGCTTGCGCCAGTTGCATGCCGCCTGCCGCGCCGCCCAGCAGCCAGTAAGGCAGCAGTTCCGGACAGCCCGGACGCTGGCTGGGCAGGCTGAAAGGATGGAAGAAACTGGCCGGTCCGGCGCCACCCGGCGGGCGTACCCAATGGTCATAGCGAATGCCCTGCTTGAAGGTCGCATTCGCGCCGCTCAGCAACCGCCCTTCCTCCAGCCCGATCGCCGAGAGCGTGCCGCGAATGGAGGGAAACGTGGCTTCGCCTACACCCAGCAAGCCGATGCCGGGCGCTTCCACCAAGGCCACGCGGATGCTGCCCGGCGCCGCCGCGTTCAGATGTTTTGCCAGATAGCAGGCCACCAGCCAGCCCGCCGCCCCACCGCCTACCACCAAGATGCTTTGCAAACGTGCCATGTCTTCACCCCTCCCCGGGTTGCCATGCTGCTATGCGGCAAGCTTCTGCATCGAAACCTGCCTATTATCGCCATATGACAGCGCTGTCATATCGTACAGCACTGTCGCTTCCGTGGGGCCTGCCTGGGCGGATTGGGAAAAAAGGCGGATCTCACTCGACAACGCGAAATTCATTTTTTTGGAGGGGATGAAATGACGCTTCACCATTCGGCCATGTACGTCGCGCTTGCTGCCGTGCTTGCCTCGGCCCCTGTCTTTGGACAGGACGCGACCCCGCAGGCCTCGACCAACAAAGACAACGGATCGTCCCGGCAAAAAGTAAAGAACCTGCAAACCATCCAGGTCACGGCCACCAAACGCGAAATGCCGCTGCAGAAAACCCCCGTGGCCGTTACTGCGATCACGGCCGACACGCTCGACAAAGAGCGCGTGATGACCGTGCAGGACATCACCAAGCTGGTACCCGGCCTGCAGGGCACCAGCGAAGGCGACCATGGCGTCACCACGCTGACCATGCGCGGCATCGGCAACGACAGCGCCAAGACCGAATATGCCGATCCGGAAGTGGCCCTGTTCATCGATGGCGTCTATGCGCCGCGCGCCGAGTCGGCCACCAGCCTGCTGATGGATATCGACAGCGTGCAGGTGCTGCGCGGCCCGCAAGGCACATTGTGGGGGCGCAATTCCACCGCCGGCGCGATCGACTTTGAAACCGTCAAGCCCGACATCGGCGGCGGCTTTTACGGCAATGCGCAGATGTCGCTGGGCAATTACAGCCAAACCGGCGAAAAGGCGGCGGTCAACCTGCCGATCAGCAGCACCTTCGCCATGCGCGTGGCGGTGGCGCACGAGCAGCACGACGGCTATGTGAACTACCAGAACCCAGGCAGCGAACTGCCATCGGTGGCTCAACAGCAGGCCGCCTACCTGGCCAGCGGCGGCAACCCGGCGAATTTCCAACCGATCAACCAGGCGCTGTATACGCAAGGCGGCGACAAATACAACTCGCAGAACCAGTCGGCCGCGCGCATCAGCGCATTGTGGCAGCCGATCGATGCGTTCAAATGGAACCTGTCGTACGAGTATTTTCTCGATCGCGGCACGCCGGACATGAACCTGATGCAGAATCCGCGTCCCGGCCAGGATTTCTGGTCCGCGCTGATCGACACCGCGCCGTATCTGCACCGCACCTCCAAGACAGTGCGCAGCCGCATGGATTGGCAGATCAACGAAGACATGGCGCTTACCTATATCGCCGGGTACAACCGTTTCTCCGGTGCCAGCAATTACGACCAGGATGCCGGCGCGATCCTGCCGACCAGCTTCACGACGGGAGGCGTGTATCAGGACGACCGCACCAATTATTCCAACTATTCCAGCTACAGCCATGAATTCGATTTGAAATCGACTGGCCAGCACACGGTGGACTGGATTCTCGGCCTTTATTACGCCGCCGAAGACAACAACATCCGCTTTGATATTCCGATCATGAACGGCACCCAGCAGGGCACGGTGAACTGGCAGGGTTCCTTCATCCAGCCGAAGGAAACGGTGGAATCCGAAGCGGTGTTCGGCCAAGCGGTGTGGCACGTGACGGATGCATTCAACCTCACGGGTGGCGCCCGCTTCTCCGACGACACCAGGAAAAACGAAGGCGGCATCAACTGGGGCTGGGCCTACGACCCCACCGTGCCGCAGGTGCCGATCTCGCCGGGCGCACAGCCGCAGGACGTGGGCTTCAGCGTTTCCCAGCACAACGACGGCAGGTATCACAAATCCAAGGTGACCTGGCTGGCGCGCGCCGATTACATCTTCAATCCGAACGCGATGGCTTACGTGAGCGTGGCCACTGGCTACAAGTCGGGCGGCACGCAGGATGGCGGCACGCTGTATCAGCCTGAGACGCTGACCAACTACGAAGTCGGCGCAAAGTTCACCTTCCTCGATGGGCACCTGACCTGGAACAACGCGGCCTATTACGAGGATTTCAAGAACTTCCAGCTGTCGGCGCCGATCACCTATCCGGATGGCAACCACGGCCTGGGCTTCAGCAACGTGCAGGGCAGCACCAAGGTGGCCGGTTTCGAATCGGAACTGGCGCTGCAGGGACATGACGATCGCGCCAACCTGGTGTTCTCGGCCATTCCGAAGAAGACGCTCGGCACCCTGATCTATGCAGGCAGCAATGACTACCAAGGCTTGCCGCCCTGCCCGCCGCAGTCGAATCTTTCCAGTTGCATGAACATCACCGGCCATACCCTGCCGCATGCGCCGGATGTCTCGCTGACCGCCATCTACGAGCACGATTTCCACCTGCCCAACGGCGGCCGCCTGACGCCACGCATCAGTTCGCAATACCAGAGCATGCAGTGGCTGAGCCAGTTCAACCTGGGCCCCGGCGATCAACAGAAAGCCTATGTTCGCAGCGATTTTTCGCTGCGCTACACCGAGCCGCAGGACCGCTGGTGGGTGAACGCATACGTGCAGAACATCACCGACGACAAGATACGTACCAACGCCATGCGCTTCACCGAAGCCAACGGCGGTTTCGTCTACGTTTCCCAGTACCTGCCGCCGCGGACGTACGGCGTCGAACTGGGGGTATGGTTCTGAGCAGGAAACACTCCCGCCTGCTCAGTGTGGCGCCTCCGCAAGGAGGCGCCCTCTTTTGAATACCGGCTTCCGGCAGGCCATCCAGGCATCTGTCCGGCTTGAGCAAAGGCGCCTGCGCATGGCGCCTCGGCCACTCAAGCCCGGCGGACTCCTGCAAGTCTTGTAAACAAACCGGCCCGCACGGCATAGTCACTGCGCAATTGGGTGATGGTCAGGAGCATGCATGCGGGTACGCCTGGAAGATGTCGCGCGCGCGGCGGGTGTCTCGCCCAAGACGGTATCGCGCGTCTTGAACGAAGAGGCATACGTCAAGGATTCCACGCGCAAGCGCGTGCTTGCCGCGATGGATTCGATGAACTATCGCCCCAGCCCTTCGGCGCGGGGCCTTGCCGGCAGCCGCTCGTTCCTGGTCGCCATGTTGTACGACAACAACGACAACCCGGCCTCCACCTATCTGGCCGAAATCCAGGATGGCGTGCTCGACGCCTGCGATGCAAACCGCTACAGCATGATGGTGTGTCCGCTGCGGATGCGCGGGCCCGACTTCATCCGCCGCGTCGATGCCTTGATTTCCGATCATCACGTGGACGGCGTAGTGCTGACGCCGCCGCTCACTGACCACCCGCCCTTGCTGCGCCGCCTGCGCGAACGCGAAGTGCCGTATGCCAGCGTATCTCCGGTCAATCGCAGCGAGACGATCGGCGTATGCATGGATGACGAGCATGCGGCACAGGCACTGGTCAGCCATCTGGTCCAGCTCGGCCATCGGCGTATTGCGCACGTGCTTGGCATCGCCAACCACGGCGCCACCCGCTGGCGGCTGGCCGGCTACAAGGCTGCCCTGGTGGCGGCCGGCATTCCCTACGATCCGGATTACGTGGTGCAAGGCGAATTCATGTTCGGCTCCGGCGTTGCCGCCGCCCGCAAGCTGCTTGCCCTGCCGGAACCGCCCACCGCCATCTTCGCCGCCAACGACGACATGGCCGCCGGCGTCATGTGGGCGGCGAACGAGTGCGGCATGAAGGTACCGCGCGACCTGTCGGTATGTGGTTTCGACGACACCCCCCTGGCCAGCCAGCTGTGGCCGCCGCTCAGCACCGTGCGCCAGCCCGCGCGCGAGATGGGCAAGCTCGCTGCGCTGCAGTTGATGGAACTGCTGCGCGGCAAGGGCAGTGGGTTGCTCGTGCAGGTGCCTTATTCGCTGCAGCTGCGCGAGTCGACGGGCAAGCCGCCGAAGCATGCGTAACGACGCATCCGGTCATCCATCCCCTTTACGACGATCATAAAAAACCTCCCGCGAGCACGGGAGGTTCGCAATCCGCATGGCGGATCAGTGCTTCTGCTTGTAGATATGCTTGCTGTTGTGATTCTCGGCGCGATTGAGGTTGCGCTTTTCCTGCTTGGTCAGATGACCGTTGTGCCTGGCCTCGTCGGCGGATTCGCGGCGGGCGATGTTGGCATCGTGCGCTTCGTCGCGTGCGGCCTGCTTCTGCGTCATCGTGCCGTTCTTCAAACCGTTCTGGATGCGATCCTGCTGATTTTCCAGGCGATTGTTCACTTCGTTGACGCGCGGATGGCCGGGAACATCGGTTTGCGCAAGCACCGTGCCGGACGCCATCGCTGCACCGATGACCAGACCGACGAGGACAAGTTTCGACTTTGCATTCATTGGCAAATTCCTTGAGCTGTTTAGCGGACGTTCGTTGGAATCGGCCGTGTTGGCATAAGCGTCAACGCGGCATGCATGCGCCGAGCGGGGTCATCTGTTTCGAATGCTGCCGATGGTGTCTCCTCTTGCGTCCTGCTCCATCGCGTGCCCCCTCACCCCTCGCAAGCGCCAAGAACGAGCGGCCATGGCCCGCGTTGACAAGTGCGCCAGCGGACGCCGGATCGGTTCAGCTGGCCATTATGGTGCGTTGCGAAGACGGTTTCGCGCAAGGCTGCGATGGACCATGAGCCACTCAGCAGTCGCTGCATGGATTCTTATCGGATTAAAAATGAAACCCGCCGCTCGGCGGGTTCTCCATCAAGCTTCGCGTGATGGGTGGTGCCCCCGACACGATTCGAACGTGCGACCTTCCCCTTAGGAGGGGGACGCTCTATCCAACTGAGCTACGAGGGCTGAAAAAGGCTCCATTGCATGCCGCAAGCGGCACGAGTGAAGACGCCAAAGTATAGGCGATGCGCCACCGCGGCGAGCAAGCCAGCGGCAATCCGGCTTCGGTCGGGCATAAGCCCGCCTGATAGAATAGGCGTTTTCCCATTCCCAGGCGCTCAGACGCCACGTCTCAGGAGTCCGCATGTCCCACGAAATCCTCAAGGCGCTCGGCCTTACCGGCGAGCAGTCGGGTACGTACCTCGGCAACGGCGAGTGGTCCAAGACCACGACGGCGGGCACGCTGCAGCCGCTGAACCCGGCTACCAACGAGGTGATCGGCACCGTCCATGCCTCCAGCGCCGCCGATTACGAGACCATCGTCAAGCGCGCGCAGGAGGCGTTCAAGGTTTGGCGCACCACCCCTGCCCCGCGCCGCGGCGAAGCGGTGCGCTTGTGTGGTGAGGCGCTGCGCAAGCACAAGGATGCGCTGGGTTCGCTGGTCGCGCTGGAAATGGGCAAGATCAAGCCCGAAGGCGATGGCGAAGTGCAGGAAATGATCGACATCGCCGATTTCGCGGTGGGCCAGAGCCGCATGCTCTACGGCTACACCATGCACTCGGAGCGCCCCGGCCATCGCATGTACGAGCAATACCATCCGCTCGGCATCGTCGGCATCATCAGCGCGTTCAACTTCCCGGTGGCGGTGTGGGCATGGAATGCCATGCTTGCTGCGATCTGCGGCGACATCTGCATCTGGAAGCCCTCGCCGAAAACGCCGCTGTCGGCGATCGCCACCATGAAGATCTGCAACGAGGCGCTGAAAGAAGGCGGCTTCCCGGATCTGTTCTTCCTGTTCAACGACGCCGGCACGGAGCTGTCGCAGGCGTTCGTGGATGACAGGCGCATTCCGCTGATCAGCTTCACCGGCTCCACCAAGGTCGGCCGCCTGGTCGGCGAGCGCGTCGCCAAGCGCATGGGCCGTTCGCTGCTGGAGCTGGGCGGCAACAACGCGATCATCGTGGATGAAAGCGCGGATCTGAAGCTGGCGATTCCGGCGATCGTGTTCGGCGCCGTCGGCACTGCCGGCCAGCGCTGCACCACCACGCGCCGCCTGTTCGTGCATGAGTCGATCATCAACGACGTCACCGACAAGCTTGTAGCCGCCTACAAGCAGGTGGAAGGCAAGATCGGCAATCCCACGCTCGCCACCACGCTGATGGGTCCGCTCAACAGCAAGGAAGCCGTCACCGCGTATCTGGCCGCCATCGAAAAAGCGAAGGCCAGCGGCGGTACGGTGCGTACCGGCGGTGCGGCGCTGGCCGATCGCAAAGGCAATTTCGTATTGCCCGCCATCGTTACGGGACTGAAGAACAGCGACGAAGTGGTGCAGACGGAAACCTTCGCGCCGATTCTCTACGTGATGCCGTTCAAGACGGTGGACGAAGCGATCGAACTGCAGAACAGCGTGCCGCAGGGGCTGTCTTCTTCCATCTTCACGCAGAACCTGAAGGCGGCGGAGCAGTATCTGTCGGCGGCGGGTTCCGACTGCGGCATCGCCAACGTCAACATCGGCACCTCCGGTGCGGAGATCGGCGGTGCGTTCGGCGGCGAGAAGGAAACCGGCGGCGGGCGCGAGTCCGGTTCGGATGCGTGGAAGGTATATATGCGCCGGCAGACCAATACGATCAATTATTCCGATGCGTTGCCGTTGGCGCAGGGAATCAAGTTCGATCTGTAAGCGTGCAGGTTGGGGTGGGGCATCGCCGCACCCCAACACGCCATGCATGACAACGTTGGGGTTCGCATGCGCTCACCCCAACCTACGCCGCGATGACAGCATCGAAGAGGCACCATGACCTCCTCTCCTTTCAACTTGCACAACTACCGCATCGTCATCGCCGGCGGCAGCAAAGGCATCGGACGCAGCATGGCGCTGGCGTTCGCGGCATCCGGCGCCGCCGTATCGATCTGCGCACGTGGGCAGGCCGCGCTGGATGAAACGGCCAAGGCCATCGCCGCCCACGGCGTACCGGTGCATGCGCAGTCATGCGACCTGGGCGGTGCGTCCGCCATCGACACCTACGTCAACGCCGCCGCCGAAGCACTCGGCGGCATCGACGTGCTGATCAACAACGCCAGCGGCTACGGCTTCGCCGATACGGAAGAGGACTGGGCGGCGGTCTTCAACATCGACATGATGGCGGCCGTGCGCGCCTCGCGCGCCGCCTTGCCGCACCTGGCCAGGTCGCCGCACGCCAGCATCCTGCACACCAGTTCCATCGCCGCGCTGCATCCGCGCCCTCACATGCCGTCGTACGGCGCGATGAAAGCGGCACTCTCCCACTACACCACGTCGCAAGCGCTGGCGCTGGCTGCGCAGCGCATTCGCGTGAACGCCATCGCGCCGGGTTCCATCGAATTCGAAGGCGGCCTGTGGGACCGCTGCAAGCACGAAGACCCCACGCGTTACGCCGCCGTGCTATCGAAAATCCCGTTCGGCCGCTACGGCACGCCGGAGGAAGTGGCGCACGTGGCGTTGTTCCTTGCCTCGCCATGGGCTGGCTGGGTGACGGGGCAGATCCTGTGCGTCGATGGTGGCCAGCAGTTATCCCGCTAAGTCAGGCATGGAGGTGATGCTCATGAACGATCTCAAAAGCACCGAACGCTTCAGCGACCGCGTCACCGACTATGTCCGCTATCGCCCCACCTACCCCGCCGCCATGATCGACTGGCTGCGCAAGGCGCACGGCGTGACGCCCGACTGGCGCGTCGCCGACATCGGCGCCGGCACCGGCATTTCCAGCAAACTGTTCCTGGATGCCGGCCACACCGTGATCGCGGTGGAACCCAATGCCGCGATGCGCGGCGCGGCGATCGACTGGCTGGGAAGCCACCCCAAGTTCCTCGCCGTGGACGGCCGGGCCGACGCCACCAACCTGGACGACGCCAGTGTCGATCTGGTTTCGGTGGCGCAGGCATTCCATTGGTTCGATCCGGCCAGCACCCGGCGGGAATTTCATCGCATCCTGCGCCCGGACGGTTTGGCAGCCATCTACTGGAACTCGCGCCGCCTGGTCGGCACGCCCTTCCTGGAAGGCTACGAAGCGCTGTTGCAAACCTACGGCACCGACTACACCAGCGTGGCCGAACGTTATGCCGATGAATCGCGCATGCGCGAATGGTTTGGCGAGGGCTGGCGCGGCGCGGCCAGTTTCGACCATCGCCAGCTGCTGGATTTCGAGGCATTGCGCGGCAGGCTGATGTCCTCCTCGTATGCGCCCCAGGCCGGGCACCCCAGGCACGAGCCCATGCTCGCAGCGCTGCGTGAGCTGTTCAATGCTTGCGTGGAGAATGGTCGGGTAAGCTTCGACTACGACACCCGCGTTTATGTAGGTGAGGTTCCTTGATGTATTCCTGGTTGCGCCCGCTGCTATTTCAACTGGACGCCGAAACGGCGCACGGCCTGACGCTGTATGGCCTGGATGTCGCCTGGCGCAGCGAGCTGATGCGCTTCGTCGCCACGCCGCCGGCCGACTTGCCGGTAACGGCCTTTGGCATCAGCTTCCCCAACCCGGTCGGGCTTGCGGCAGGGCTGGACAAGAACGCGGCCCACCTGGATGCGCTCGGCGCGCTCGGCTTCGGCTTTATCGAAGTAGGCACCGTCACGCCGCGGCCGCAGATCGGCAACGATCGCCCGCGCCTGTTCCGCCTGCCGCAGCACGAAGCCATCATCAACCGCATGGGCTTCAACAACGAGGGTGTCGATGCGCTGGTGCGCAACGTGCAGGCCTCCGGCTATCGCGGCGTGCTGGGCATCAACATCGGCAAGAACAAGGACACGCCCAACGAGAAAGCGGTGGACGATTACCTGTTCTGCCTGGAGCGCGTGTACGCGCATGCCAGCTACGTCACCGTCAACATCTCTTCGCCCAACACCAAGGGGCTACGCGACCTGCAGGAAGAAACCACGCTGCGCCGCTTCATCGAAACGCTGCGCGAAGCGCAGGAGCGGCTCGGTTCCCAGCAAGGCCAACGCAAACCGATGCTGCTGAAGATCGCGCCCGATCTTGGCGAAGCCGAACTGGACAGCATGGCGGACGTGCTGCTTGCTGCGAACGTGGATGGCGTCATCTGCACCAACACCACCATCGACCATTCGTCCGTCGCCAGCGACCCGCGCGGCAACGAGGCAGGCGGCCTCTCCGGCAAGCCGCTGCGCACGCGCGCCACCGACGTGGTGCGTGGCATGCGCCAACGCCTCGGCGACCGCGTCGGCATCATCGGCGTGGGCGGCATTCTTGAGGGCGATGATGCGGTGGAGAAACTCCAGGCCGGCGCCCAATTGGTGCAGGTCTATTCGGGCTTGATCTATCGCGGCCCCGAACTCGTCGCCGAGTGCGTGAATGAAATCCGCCGTCACCAGGATCATCCGGATGCATGCTGACCGTGTCGACATGGGCGGCTACACGCTGATCGAAAACGCCTCGCTGCTGCAACGCAATACGCTGCGCGTGGATGCGCGCGCCAAGCTGCTGGCGGAGATACGCGACGCCAGCAAATTGCCGGAACTGCTGGACTTCCCCGCCCTTCGCGCCAGCCGCCTGCTGGTGCTGGGCGAAGGCAGCAATATCCTGCTTACCGGCGATGTCGACGGCACCGTGCTGGCGATGGAAACACGTGGCGTGCATGTCGAGCAGGAAGGCGATCTCACCCGCATTGCCGTCGCCGCGGGCGAGCGCTGGGACGATTTCGTGCGCTGGACGCTCGGCCAGGGCTTTGCCGGCCTGGAAAACCTCATCCTTATCCCCGGCACCGTGGGCGCTGCGCCGATCCAGAACATCGGCGCCTACGGCACCGAAGTCGCCGAATTCATCGAGAGCGTGGAAGCCTGGGACCGCATCGAGCGGCGCGTGGTCACGCTTGATCGCGCAGCTTGCGCCTTCGGCTACCGCGATTCGCTGTTCAAGCACGAGCCCGATCGTTTCATCGTCACCGCGGTGCGTTTCGCCCTGCCCCGCCAGCATGCGCTGCGGCTGGACTACTCGGGTATTCGCGAAGAGCTGGACCGGATGGGCGTAAGCAATCCGGCGCCGTTCCACGTCGCCGAAGCCGTCGTGCATCTGCGCACGCGCAAACTGCCCGATCCGGCCGTGATCGGCAATGCGGGTAGCTTCTTCAAGAACCCCGTCGTGGACGCTGCGCTTGGCGAGACGTTGAAGCGCACGTATCCCGAACTCGTCGCGTGGCCCGGCAAGGATGGTCACTGGAAACTCTCCGCCGCCTGGCTGATCGAAACGGCCGGCTTCAAAGGCATGCGCGAAGGGGATGCGGGCATCTCCAATCGCCATGCCCTGGTGCTGGTCAATCACGGCAAGGCCAGCGGCCAGGCGCTTTGGGCGTTCGCGCAGCGCGTGATCGATGGCGTGCATGCGCGCTTCGGCGTGCGCCTGGAGCCGGAGCCGATGGTCATCGGCTAACTGCCTAGTTGGGATGAAACCCCAGCTTACGGCCGGCCAACGCCAATCCGCCGCATGGCTTTCTGCACGACCTCCCTGCACGTTCGAACGTGCAGCAAGAACGTCACCAGAAAGTAGGCCATGCCATAGGTCGACAACACGAACGCTGCCGTCACGATCGGCCCCCACGCCGGCATGACGTGCTCGACACCATATGCCACCAGCGCCGCAACCACTGCCGCCATCCATAGCTTGACCATCATCGATAGCGGCACGCCGGTGCGGCCAAGCTTGCGATTCATTTTCCTGCGCAGCAGGTGAAACTCGATCCATCCCGCCACGCCTGCCGAAGCCGTCAGGCCGACCGCGCCCCACTGCATGGGAATGCCCAGCAGCTTCGGCATCGACAAGGCGCTCGCCAAACCGAGCACCACCGTAAAGGCAAGCCGCACCAGCGCATAGCGCAGCGGCGTGCGCGTATCGCGCATGGCGTAATAGGTGGACGAATACAGCCGTCCAAACGTGGACGCCAGCAATCCCACGCCGGAACCGGCCAGGATCGCCCACACGTAATACGCATCCTTGGCGGTGAACGCACCGGTTTGATAGAGCGCCGCCACGATGACATTGCCCAAGGCGAAGAACGCCATCGCGGACGGCACGATGAAGAAGGCAATGCGCTCCAGGCCGTTGTTCAAGCGCACGGAGAGTTTCGCGGCGACTTCTTCGTCCACGTGCTCGCCGGCCATGCGCGAGAGCGTAGGCAGCTCCGACGCAGAAACCGCCATGCCGAACAGGCTTACCGGCAGCAGGTTGATCGATGCGGCGGTGGTCATGCCGGCGACGGCACCGCTGCCCAGCAGCGTGGAAATGGCTTGGTCGACGAAGGCGCTGATCTGCACCACGCCGCGCCCCACCGCCACGCCCAGGAAACTGCCGCCGACCTGCTTGACATGCAGGCTTTGCATATCCAGGCGCAGGCGCAGATTCGGCACCAGCTTCAGCACCGGCCCGAGCTGCACCAGGAACTGCAGCAGACAGCCGAGCACCGTGCCCCACGCCAGGTACACGATCAGCCGATTCGCATCCAGGTGATGGAAGATCAGCATGCTCAGGATCATGGAGAGATTCCAGATCACCGGCGCCGCATACGAAAGGAAGAACTTGTGGTGGCTGTTGAGGATGCCCAGGCACCACGCCGACCACACCAGGATGCCGGTGCCGGGGAAAAGAATGCGCACGATCAGGATGGTCAGCGCGCGCTTTTCACCCGTGTAGCCCGGCGCAATCAGCCAGAGCAGATACGGCGTGGCCAGGATGCCCAGCGCGACGATCACGGAAATGATCAACGCCAGAATCGCAAAGATCGCCCCCGCCAGACGGTCGGCTTCCTCTTGCTTGTGCTGCGCCAGCAGACGCGCATAGACCGGAATGAACGACGCCGAAAGCACGCCTTCGCCAAACAGGTTCTGCAGGAAGTTGGGCACGCGCAGGGCAGCGCTGAAAATGTCGGCCGCGTCGGAAAGACCGAAAAAATGGGCAAAAACCCGCTGCCGCACCAGGCCGAACAAACGGCTGCAAAGTATGCCTGCGCCGACCAGCAAGGCGTGGCCGCGGCCTGCGTCTTTCGTCATGGCTGCCTGGGTTGCCGGAAAAACGGCAAGGTTAGCATTGCGGGCTGTACGCAGGTTGGGGTGAGCGCATGCGAACCCCAACATCGCCATGCCTACGTACGCGACAGTGTTGGGGTTCGCATGCGCTCCCCCCAACCTGCGCCGTCAGCGGCGCGCCTTCGACAGCAAACGCAGCAGTTCCATATACAGCCACACCAGCGTCACCATCAGCGCGAAAGCACCATACCATTCCATGTACTTGGGCGCGCCGGCCTTGGCGGCACGGTCGATCATGTCGAAATCGAGCACGAGGTTGAGCGCCGCCAGGCCCACCACCAGCAGGCTGAAGCCGATGCCGAGGGCGCCGGTTTCATGGATGAAGGGAATCTGGATATGCGTGAATGCACGCAGCGCCATGTCCACCACGTACAACAGTGCAATGCCGCCGGTCGCCGCCACCACGCCCATGCGGAACTTGTCGGTAACCTTGATCAGGCCGGAGCGATAGGCCAGCAACATCACCGCCAGCACGCCCACGGTAAGCATCATCGCCTGCAGCACGATGCCGGGAAACCGCAGGTTCATCACCGCCGAAATGCCGCCGAGTGCGAAGCCCTCCGCAATCGCATACAGCGGTGCGGTGATGCCGGCCCAGCGCTGCGCGAACGTGGTCACCAGCGCCAGCACGAGGCCAACCAGCAGGCCGCCCCACATGAAGGGGCTGATCGCGGCCAGCGCAGCGTCGAGGCTGCCACCTGCCGCCACGTCGGCGAAACGCTGCCAGGTCCAGCCGCCGGTGATGACCGCCAGCATCAGCAACAAGGCCGTGCGCGTCACCGTGCCATTGGTGGTCATGCGCTCGCCGGTGACGGCCAAGCCTTGAAACGCCTTTTCCCGCAATACCGGATTTCCCGATGCCATGTCTGCTCCTAAGTTGAATCCATCGATTGGGATGGCGCCGGTCAGGGCGCCCGTCCCCGCTCATCCACGACGATGTAATGCCGCTCCCCGTCGCGCGGATCGAAATATACGGCAGTAAGCTGCCCGCTGCCCGGATCGACGAAGCGCTCGCCCGTATCCTTCCAGCGCGGGTCCGGGCCGCCGCGCAACAGCGGCTTGTAGCGCCAGCGCTCGATCGCCAGCCCCACCACCAGCAGCAAGCCGCCGACGATCAGCTGCGGCAGCAAGGCCACCATCACGCCGGTGAGCAAGGCAATGCCCGCGCCCACCAGCAGCAGGCCGCCGATCACATACAGAACGATGGTCAGCATGATTCAAGTCGGCGGATCGAGCACCACGGCGGTGCCGTAGGCCACGATCTCGCTCATGGTCTGGCCGATTTCGGCCGAGTCGAAGCGCATCATCACCACCGCATTGGCGCCCATCGCCTTGGCGTTGGTCACCAGGCGATCGAGCGCGTGGCGGCGTGCTTCCTCCAGCATCTGCGTGTACTCGTGGATCTCGCCGCCGACCAGCGAGCGCAAGCCCGCCACGAAGTTGCCGCCGATGCCGCGGCTGCGCACCACCACACCGAACACCTGCCCCTTTACCTGGACCACCTGATGGCCCGGCACGTTCTCGGTCGTCACCACCAACATAGCCTCGCTCCTTTTGCGGGAAAAACTTGCGATGTGCGCACGATACTCTGTCCTTACCGTCGTGCGCAGGCCCTTGTGGCACTTAAGGCAACACTGATCAAGTATCGCCGTCGTCACCCGCCCTGTCTGTTCGCAGGCCACAGGGCCGTCGGCGAAGGCAGACTGGCCGTCTGTCGAGACGGCGGACCGAAGGCATGCGGACAGACAGGGCTGGCCCCAACATATTGAATTCAAAGTGATGGGGTGGTGTCTGGAAGGCCCGCAGGCTGCGCCGCGCGGCTTGGCAAGACGGCCAGTCTTCCCGGCGCCACGCGACACATCCTGCGGGCCTTCCAGACATCATGACGACGGCGATACTTGATCAGTGTTGCCTTAAGGCAACACGCGGCACTATGGCAACATCCGGCGGTCTATCGCTGTCCTCCCACAAGGAACCCGAACATGAGGTCGAGCCCGTTCAAGACATTGGCGTGGAGCGTATTGCTGGGCGCGGGGTTGCTCAGCGCCAGCATCCCGGCGCGTGCCGACGCCCCCGCAGCTTCCAAGGCCGTGGCCAACGACAGCCAGGTGTTGCGAGCCACCCTCGACAACGGCCTGCGCGTGGTGATCGTGCGTGAAACGCTGTCCCCCATGGTGACCACGCAGATCACCTATCTTGCCGGCGGCTATCAGACGCCAGTGGGTTTCCCCGGCACGGCGCATGCGCTGGAACACATGATGTTCCGCGACAGCAAAGGCATGACCGGCGCCCAGCTCAACGAAATGACCGGCAAGATGGGCGCGGACAACAACGCGTTCACTACCAACGACGCCACGCAGTATTACTTCGTGGCGCCGTCGAATTACCTTGATCTGCTGCTGCACATCGAATCGACCCGCATGGACGGCGCGCTGCTCACCCAGCAGGATTGGGAGCGCGAGCGCGGCGCGATCGAGCAGGAGGTATCGCGCGACATCTCGCAACCGGAATTCCTCGCCTTCCAGAAAGCCGAGAGCATTTTGTATGCCGGCACCGGTTATGCCGCGGATCCGCTCGGCACGCGCTCCTCGTTCGGCAACACCACTGCGGCGGATCTGCAGAAGTTCTACCGGGCATGGTACGGGCCCAACAACGCCTTGCTGGTGATCGTCGGGGACATCGATCCGCAGCAGACCCTGGCCAAGGTGCGGGAACTGTTCGGCAAGATTCCCCAACGTCCGTTGCCGTCGCGCGAATCGGTGAAACTGCAGCCGGTGAAGCCCGAAACCATCGCTTCCACCACGCCGCGCGGCACCGGCGCCGTGCAGTTCATGTATCGCATGCCGGGCATGATGGACAAGGACAATGCCGCCGCCCAGGTGCTGCTGGACGTGCTGAACAATGCACGCAGTTCGCTCTCCCAGCTCGCCGTGCAGGGCAAGGTGCTCAACACCAGCGCGCAGTTGCAGCCTTTCAGCTATGGCGGCATCGGCGTGGTCGAAGTCGGCTTTCCCAAGGGCGGCAATGCAAGCCAGGCGCAAACCGACCTGGATGGCGTGATCAACGATCTGCTGAAAAACGGCGTACCCGCCGATCTGGTCGAGGCCTCCAAGCAGTCTGAAATCGCCCAGGCCGAATTCAACAAGAACAGTGCGGTGACCCTCGCCAGCGCATGGTCGCAAGCCATCGCCTGGATGGGCTTGAAGTCGCCGGAAGAAGCGGAAGACCAGATCCGCCAGGTCACCGTCGCCGACGTGAACCGCATCGCCCGCCAGTACCTGAAGCCGGACGAGCGCGTGACCGTGGTGCTCACGCCGAACCAGAACGGCCAGCGGCCGCCCGACAGCGGCGGCTTCGGCGGTTCCGAATCCTTCAACGGCAACGACAAGCTGGATGCGCCGCTGCCCACATGGGCCGCCGAAAAACTCAGCAAGCTGGAAATGCCGCGCTGGACGCTGGCGCCGGTGGACATGAAGCTGGACAACGGCATCCGGCTGATCGTGCAGCCCACCCGCATCAGCAAGACCGTCACGGTGGTAGGCCATATCGACAACAACCCCAAGCTGCAGGAACCGGCTGGCAAGGAAGGCGTGGCGCGCTTGCTGGATTCGCTGTTCGATTACGGCAGTACCACGCTGGATCGCGATGCCTTCCACAAGGCGCTGGATGATATTTCCGCCTCAGAAAACGGCGGCACCGATTTCGGCGTGGCTGCGCTCAGCGATCACTTCGATCGCGCGATGCAACTGCTGGCCGACAACGAGCTTCACCCTGCCCTGCCGCAGCAAGGCTTCAGCGTGCAGCAGGAAACGCTGGCGCGCGCACTGGCCGGCGAGATGCAGTCGCCGCAGTACAAGATGATGAAGGCGTTGCGCGCCGGCCTGCTGCCCGCAGGCGATCCTGACCTGCGCCTGCCCACGCCCGAGACCATCGGCGCACTGAAACTGCAGGACGTGAAGGATTATTTCGCCAACACCTACCGCCCGGATCTGACCACCATCGTCGTGGTCGGCGACGTCACGCCCGAGCAGGCCAAGGCCACCGTCGAGCGTTACTTCGGTCAATGGAAAGCCCACGGCGCCAAGCCCGACGTGGTATCCAAGCCGGTCCCGGTCAATCCCCCCGGCCATGCGGTCATCGACAACTCATACGCCTCGCAGGACCAGGTGCTGATGGGCCAGATCCTCCCTCTCAACATGCACAACCCCGATCGCTACGCGTTGCAGTTGGGCAATAACGTGCTGGGCGGCAACGGCTTTGCATCGCGCCTGATGGCCGATATCCGCGTGAAGCACGGCTATGCGTACGGCGCCGGCTCGGGCATGCACTTCGACCGCTCGCGCTCGATCTTCTTCGTGCAGTACGGCAGCGACCCGGACAAGGTGGCGCCCGTCAATGCGCTGATCCATCAAAACCTGTTGGAGATGCAGACCACGCCGATCAAGCAGAGCGAACTGGACAACGCCCGCCAGTATGAAATCCGCTCCATTCCCGTCGGCGTATCGAGCATCAACAGCATTGCGCGCGCACTGCTCGATTGGGCGTGGCACGACGAACCGCTGGACCAGCCGATGGTGGCGGCGAAGCGCTACCTCACGCTCACGCCGGAACAGGTGCAGGCGGCGTTCAAGAAGTATCTGAAGCCGAATAACCTGGTGCAGGTGGTGCAGGGGCCGCCGCCGGCGAAGCATTGAGCGCCAAATCGTGCTGATGCCTCATCGCGCGAAGAGGGCACATGGATGTGCCCGGCTTTGAGGAGCGAGGAAAGCCAGGGATCAGCGCTTTTCAGGCGAACTTGCCTGTATCTCTTTGAGATACAAAATACCTCCTACCCCCAAGGAGGCATATCCATGGCTGCTCATAGCTCGATGTTGCATGTCCGCATTGATGATGACTTTAAGAATGCCGCCACGGAAAAATTGGCCAACTTCGGATTGACCATCTCGGACGCGGTACGCATTCTGCTCACTCGTGTGGTCAAAGAAGGCGCGCTGCCTGCCGGGCTCACGACGGATACGGAAGCCTACGATGCATGGTTCCGTGCAAAAGTAAGAGAGGCGCTTGCCGATACACGGCCAACGCATTCTCACAAGCGCGTCATGGATGAAGCTCAAGCGCTGATTGACAGGAAACGTCGTGCCCGTCGTCGAATGGACTGAAACAGCCTAATGTTGCTCGCTCATGGCCGCCTCGGTGAGCCTCGCCCTACCGCCGCCCCTTCTCCAAATCCGGCAAAAAAACCGCCAGCACGCCAATCAACGGCAAATACGCGCACAGCGAATACACATAGCCGATGCCATGCGCATCGGCCACGCGCCCAAGCACCGCCGCGCCAATGCCGCCCATGCCGAACGCAAAGCCGAAGAACAAGCCGGAGATCATGCCCACGCGTCCCGGGATCAGCTCCTGCGCATAAACCAGGATCGCTGAAAACGCCGACGACAGAATCAAGCCGATCAGCACCGACAACACGCCCGTCCAGAACAAATTGGCGTGCGGCAAGGCCAGCGTGAACGGCGCAACGCCAAGGATCGACACCCAGATCACCCACTTGCGCCCGATCCGGTCACCCACCGGACCGCCAATCAGCGAACCCGCCGCCACCGCAAACAGGAACACAAACAGGTGCAACTGTGCGGCCTGCACCGACACGCCGAAAGCGTGCATCAAATAAAACGTGAAGTAGCTGCTGATGCTGGCGAGATAGAAATACTTGGAGAAGACCAGCAAGCCCAGTATTGACAGGCACGCCACCACCTTGTTGCGGCTCAGCGTTTCGCCCGCCACATGACGCACCGTCTTGCTGCGGCTGACATGATGCAGGCGATACCAGCGCCCCACCTGCAACAACACCACGATCGCCAGCAGCGCCGCCAGCGAAAACCACGCCACGCTGCCGCGGCCGTGCGGCACGATGATCCACGCCGCCAGCAACGGCCCCAGCGATGAGCCCGTGTTGCCCCCGACCTGGAACAGCGACTGCGCCAGACCATGCTGCCCGCCCGAGGCCAGGCGCGCCACGCGCGAAGACTCCGGATGAAATACCGAAGAGCCCGTACCCACCAACCCAGCAGCCAACAACAGCACCGCAAAGTTCGGTGCCGTCGCCAGCAACAACAAGCCGCACAAGGTGAAGCCCATCCCCACCGGCAAGGAATAAGGCATGGGTTTGCGATCGGTCACCCAGCCCACCAGCGGTTGCAACAGCGAAGCGGTGATCTGGTAGGTGAGCGTGATCAGCCCCACCTGCGTAAAGCTGAGATGAAAGCCGCTCTTCAGCAGCGGATAGATCGCAAGAATCAGCGACTGGATCATGTCGTTGAGCAGATGCGAAAAGCTGATCGCGCCCAGGATGGTGTAATCCGTGCGCGCCGCAGTCGACGGCAGCGAAACCGATTCGGCGGAGTTCTGCATGAGTCCCTCGGGGATGGAAGAGCCGGCCGCATGGCCCGGCCTTGGACGCCACCTTAAAGCAGCCGCATGCGGCCTGCATACGCTATCGGGTCAACTTTTGTCGTTTTTGGGCCAACCAGGCGGAAAGGCGCAAGTTGTAAGAGCCAGAGTCCAGCAAACCGCTCCAACCATTTACGATTCACGATTGACGATTCCCGATTCCTCACCACCATGCGCAACACCCGAGTCATCGGCTACGAAGACACGCCCCGCGACGTCGTCGCCACCGGCAACGACTACGCCGCCGGCCTCACGCTGCCCGGCCACCGGCACAAACGCGGGCAATGCCTGTATGCGGTGACCGGCGTGCTCACCGTCAACACCAGCGAAGGCAGCTGGGTGGTGCCGCCTTACCGTGCGTTATGGATTCCTGCCGGCGTCACCCATGCGGTGCACATGGGCGGACTGACCAGCACGCGCAGCGCCTATGTGCTGCCCGAGGTCGCCGCCAAGGCCGGCCTGCCCGTGCATTGCACCGTGATCAGCGTGTCGCCGCTGCTGCACGCACTGCTGTCTGAAGCGGTGGACATCCCGCCCGAATACGAACTGGGCAGCCGCGATGACGGCGTGATGCGCCTGCTGGTGGCGGAAATCGCCCGCATGCCGGCCCTGCCCCTCAATACGCCCCTGCCGCAAGATCCCCGCCTGGCCTCGTTGTGCCGGGCGCTGCTGGCGGCGCCCTCGCTGGACGTGGATATCGACAGCATGGCGCACAAGGCTGGCATGAGCCGCCGCAGCTTCACCCGCTTGTTCCGCGAGCAGACCGGCATGAGTTTCAGCGATTGGCGCCACCAGGCCTGCTTGATGACGGCCCTGACCCGCCTGGGGCGCGGACAGCCCGTGACCCGGGTGGCTATGGAGCTGGGTTATGGCAGCGCCAGCGCATTTACGGCGGCGTTCCGGCGTACCCTGGGGGCGGCGCCCAGTCATTACCTGATCGAAGGCAATCCTTCCTGACAGGGTGAACGCTATTGGTGACACAGCCTTTGCGAGAGGTGTGTCATATCGGTGTCAACGCGCCCCCGCACCATGTCCAAGCCGTGGCATGCTGGACGCCGCCGCGGAACCGTCAAAGAAGTCGATGCAACGTTCGATCAGCAAACGCCCCAACGAGGACGCCATGTCCGCAGTCACCCTGCCTACGCCGGAAACAGCAGAGCCCGCGCCTGCGGTCGATCTCAACGACAAAGCGCATTACATCCACCGCGAACTGTCGCAGTTGCAATTCAACAACCGCGTGCTGGAGCAGGCGCTGGACGAGCGCACGCCACTGCTGGAACGCCTGAAGTTCCTGCTGATCTTTTCCAGCAACATGGATGAGTTCTTCGAGATCCGCGTGGCGGGCCTGAAAAGCCAGCTCGCCTTCGGCCACGAGATCGTGGGGCCGGACGGCATTCCGCCCAAGCTGGCGCTCGCCGAGATCAGCGAGATCGCGCATCGCCAGATCGCGCGCCAGTACAGCATCCTCAACGAGCGCCTGCTGCCGGAGCTGGATCGGCACGGCATCCGCATCGTGCGCCGCGAAAGCTGGTCGGCCGCGCAGAAGCGTTGGGTGCAGCATTATTTCCGCCAAGAAGTGGCGCCGATGATGACGCCGATCGGGCTCGACCCCACGCATCCGTTTCCGCTGCTGGTCAACAAGAGCCTCAACTTCATTGTCGAGCTGGAGGGCGTGGATGCGTTCGGGCGCGATTCGGGCCTGGCCATCCTGCCGGCGCCGCGCGTGCTTCCGCGCATCATGCGCCTGCCGGATGAGGTATGCGAAGGCGGCGAGAACTACGTGCTGCTGTCGTCGATCATCCACGCCCATGCGGACGAACTGTTTCCGGGCATGGAAGTGCTCGGCTGCTATCAGTTCCGCCTTACCCGCAACGCCGACCTCACCATCGACCCGGAAGAAATGGACGACCTCGCCCGCGCGCTGCGCGGCGAACTGTTCTCGCGCCGCTTCGGCGACGCCGTGCGGCTGGAAGTGGCGGACAACTGCCCCAAGAAACTCATCGATTACCTGCTCAAGCAATTCGGGCTGACCGAAGCGGAACTGTATGAAGTCAATGGCCCGGTGAACCTCACGCGCCTGTTCGGCATCATCAACCGCAGCCAGAGCCCGCACCTGCAATACCCGCCGTTCGTGCCGGCGATCCCCAAGGCGCTGAAAAAGGCCGAAGACCTGTTCCAGGTGATCAACAAGCAGGACGTGCTGCTGCTGCATCCGTATGAATCCTTCGCGCCGGTGGTGGACCTGCTGCGCCAGGCGGCCAAAGACCCCGACGTGCTCACGATCGAGCAGACGCTGTACCGCACCGGCGCCAACTCGGAAATCGTGGATGCACTGGTGGAGGCTGCACGCGCCGGCAAGGAAGTGATCGCCGTGGTCGAACTGCGCGCGCGCTTCGATGAAGAATCCAACCTCAGCCTCGCGCAGCGCCTGCAGCAAGCCGGCGCGGTGGTGATCTACGGCGTAGTGGACGTGAAGACGCACGCCAAGATGATGCTGATCCAGCGCCGCGAAGGCCACAAGCTGCAGCGCTATGCGCACCTGGGCACCGGCAATTACCACAGCGGCAACGCGCGCCTGTATACCGACTACAGCCTGCTCACCTCCGACCCGTCGCTGTGCGAAGACGTGCACAAGCTCTTCAGCCAGCTCACCGGCATGGGCAAGCTGCTGAAGATGAAAAAGCTGCTGCATGCGCCGTTCACGCTGAAGAAATCGCTGCTGGACATGATCGCGCGCGAAACCGCACATGCGGAAGCCGGCAAGCCGGCGCACATGATCATCAAGATCAATGCGCTCACCGATGCAAAGATGATCCGTGCGCTGTACAAGGCCAGCATCGCTGGTGTGAAGGTGGACCTCTTGATACGCGGCATGTGCTGCCTGCGGCCGGGCATTCCGGGTGTTTCGCAGAACATCCGCGTGCGCTCGATCGTCGGCCGCTTCCTGGAACACAGCCGCGTGTACTGGTTCGCCAACGACGGCGACGAACGCATGTACCTGGCCAGCGCCGACCTGATGGAACGCAACCTGGACCGCCGCGTCGAAACCGGCTTCCCGATCGAAGACAAGAAACTGCGCCAGCGCATCCGCAAGGAGCTGGATCTTTACCTCGCCGACAACGCCACCACCTGGCAGTTGCATGCGGACGGCAGCTACTCGCGCCTGCATCCGACCGACGCGCAGGCAGCGCACGATGTGCAGCAACAGTTGCTGGAGAAGCATTGCGGCGTAGGGGCACCAGCGGCGCCCTGATGCTGCGACGGAGGCTGGGATGAAATCCCAGCATGGGAAGTCCAGGAAAGCTGGGATTTCATCCCAGCCTGCGTTGAGCGCTACGCATGCGCGTGGCGCTTCACCCATTCCACGTAGCGATCGACGAAGCCCTGCAAGAACTTCTTCGTGCTCTCGACCCCGATATTCCCCTCGCCATCGATCAAGCCATCGCTGAACTTGAGGAACACTTCCGGCTGGCCCATCAGCGGCACGTCCAGATACGCCAGCACGTTGCGCAGATGCTGCTGCGCCAGCGCCGTGCCGGTGGCGCCCACGGAAATGCCGATCACCGCACCAGGCTTGTTGGCGAAGGCACTGCTGCCATAGGGGCGCGAGCCGATGTCGATGGCGTTCTTCAGCACGCCGGGAATGGAGCGGTTGTATTCGGGAGTGACGAACAGCAAAGCGTCGGCCGCCTTGATCTGTGACTTCAGCTGTTGGCACACCGGCGGGTATTCGCTGTCGAAATCCTGGTTGTACAGCGGCAGGTTGTCGATGCGCACGTGCTCGAACGACAACTCCGGCGGCGCCAGCCGCTCCACTGCCTTGGCCAGTTTGCGATTGAAGGACTCTTTGCGCAGGCTGCCGACCAGCACTGCTACCTTGATTGCAGACATGCCGTTCTCCTCAAACTCGAAAATCGTGGCGAACAGCAACGAACATGCCCCGTCGCCACGCAAACGAACGTGAAATCGCGACAAAATGATGCACCCGCGCATGCTGGCACGCGTCCTGCATGACACCCCCGATTACAGTCTTTGTTGCACGATGGAAAGACGCTACCGTTCGATGCAAGGACCGGCATTGCCACGGCGGCCGAGGGTACGGCAGGAGCCTGCCCATGACCGCCGCGGTATCCGGCAATGAGGAAACGGAAGCACCAGCCACTTCAGGGAGCGGGGGGATGAAGTGTTGGAGGCATGGCGCAAATTAGGCAGGGCGCAAAGGTGGCTGCTGGCCGCCTTGCCGCTGCTTTGGCTGTTCTGGTTTTCGCAGGTGGCGGCCGGCGCCAAGCAGATGTCCCTGCACGGCGCGTGGCGAGAAGCGACGTGGGGCGACACCCCTGCGGCCATCATGGCCGCATTTCGGCAGGGCGCGCTCAAGCCGTTCGATCCCGCGCTGCTGCAGCGGTTTCCGCGTTCCGCGCGAGGCAGTTGGGTGGTGTTGCAGCCCGAGGCGGCCGGCCCGGGCGAGGAGCGCGTGCTGTCGATCTACCCGGCCCCGCTTGGCGCGGTCACGCTGTATGACGAACAAGGCCCTGTCCATACCTATGCCATGGACGATTTCGACGATGCGTTCCACAGCCATGGCCGGCTGGCCTTGCGCCTCGACAGCAGCCACGCGAGCGCACAACCGATCCTGCTGAAACTGGAACCGAGCGGCACCCTCGCCGCGCCGGAACGCTTCAAGTTGCAGAACATGGACGAGTTCCTGCTGGAAGATTCCGGCTGGCTCGCTTTTGCGACGGCATGCTTCGCCGTCATGGCCGCGATGGCGCTGATGGCCCTGTGCTTCGCCATCATGCTGCGCGACATGACCTTCGCCTGGTACATGGGCTACATACTCTGCTATGCGGTCGTCCAGGGGGTGGAGACCGGCTTTGTGTTCCACCCGCTTGGCATGAGCTGGCTGGCCGGCTCGGAAGTGTTGGTGGGCGCCTCGGCGACGGCGCTGTCAGTATCGTTTGCCGCGCTGTTCATCAGCCGCTTCTGCGATATCCAGCGCTACGTGCCGGCGCTGCGCGTACCGGTGGTTGCACTGGGCTTTGCCATGCCGCTGATCGTGGTGCTGCGCTGTACCGGCATCGACGCGCTGGTGGGCATGGCGCAGGCCCTGGTGAATCCGGTATTGATTCTGGGCGCGCTGTTGCTGCTCGTCACCGCCCTGGCGACCGGCGTGCGCGGCTCGCGCCAGGCCTGGTTTTTCCTGGCTGGCTGGACGCCGCTGCTGGTGCTCACCGCCATGACCAGCGCACAGGCCACCGGCGCCCTGCCAAACCTGGATTGGCTCAATGACGCCAGCATCGGCATGGGCGCCTTCGAAGCGGTGGTGCTGTCGCTGGGCCTGGCCGATCGCGCGCTCACCATGCGGCGCGATCGCGACCAGGTGCGCGTGCTGGCCGATCGCGATGCGCTGACCAACATCCTCAACCGGCGCGCCTGGACCGAGGCGGCCAATCGCATGCTGGCCGGTGCCGCCGATACGGACCGCTCCATCGCCCTGCTGTTTCTGGACCTGGATCACTTCAAGCTGCTCAACGACATGCAAGGCCACGCCGCCGGCGATCGGGCGCTGGTCGCCGTGGCCGAGGTGCTGAGCCATGAGCTGCGTCCGACCGATCTGCTTGGCCGCTATGGCGGCGAGGAATTCGTCGCCATGCTGCACGACGTGAACCAGGAACAGGCCCTGCAGGTGGCCACGCGCCTATGCCGGCGCGTGCATCGGATGGAAATTCCGGTGGATCTGGATGACCTGCGCTTGAGCGTGAGCATCGGCCTGGCGATGCGCAGCATGGGCGACACCCTGGAAACGATGATCGAACGCGCGGATCAGGCGATGTATTACGTGAAGCTGCACGGACGCAATCAGGCGCATGCGTATGAGCGGCGCGCGGACATGTACGGTGTGCAGCGGCCGAGGTCGCGTTTCAGCCAGGAACCGCCTGGCTGAGCGCAAACCCCAACATCGCAATCTGCACGGCAACCTTGGGGTTACGGTCTGCATCAGCAGCCCGCCCTCCAGGCCATTCGCTACGCGAATGCTCGCTTCGGCATCCTGCCTACGCAGTCGCATGCGCTCACCACCCACCTGCGCGCTACCGCGCGGCGAGCTTCTTCGCTGCCGCCACGACATCCGCATCGCCCGGCAACACGAGGAACGCCGCGCCGGCCAACGGCGTATAGGTATCGGCGCCCACCACGCGCTCCAGCGGCGTGCTGCCCAGGCCGGCTTCCACCACCGCGGTGATGATGCCTTCGCCCACGCCTGCACTCTTGCGGCCTTCATCCAGCACCAGGATGCGCCTGGCCGTCTTCGCCTGTTCCGCAATGAACGCATCGTTGAGCGGCGCCAGCCAGCGCAGGTCGACCACGCGCACCTTCCAGGCAAGTTCCTGCTCGATCGTGCGCGCCGAACGCAGCGCCATCGGCACGCCATTGCCGAAGGTGAAGATCACCAGATCATTGGCGCTTTCGTGGTAGACACGGCCTTCGCCCAGCGGCATGGCCTCGCCGGGCGCCGGATACGCGAATTGCCACTGGCCGTCGCCCGCCTCGTAAAGATCCTTGGCCATGTACAGCGCGATCGGCTCCAGATAGGCGCACACGCGGCCGTCCACTTTCGCCAGCGCCATCATCGTGCGCAGCATGGTGGCGGCATCGTCGCCGCGGCTGGGGCAGCCGACCACCAGGCCCGGAATGTCGCGCAACGCGGCAATCGAGTTGTCGTTATGGAAATGGCCGCCGAAGCCGCGCTGATAACCCAGCGACGCCACGCGCATCACCAGCGGATTGCGGTACTGGTCGTTGGAGAAAAACTGCAGCGATGCCGCTTCGCCGCGGATCTGGTCGCAGGCATTGTGGAAATAGGCCAGGTACTGGATTTCCGGTATGGGCAGCATGCCCATATTGGCGTAGCCCTGGGCCAGGCCCAGGATCACCGTTTCATCCAGCAGCGTGTTGAACACGCGATTGCCTTTGAACGCCTTGTGCAAGCCCTTGGTGACGGTATACACGCCACCCTTCTGCGCGACGTCTTCGCCGAACAGCAGCGATTCGGGGTACTTGGCCATCAGGTCGTGCAGCGCCTGGTTGATCTGGATCGCCAGGTGACGCGGCGGCTGCTTTTCCGGTAGCTTGTCGCCGCCGCCGAATACCGCAACGCGCCGGTCGTGGTAGTCGGCGCGTTCGGCTTCCGCTTTCACCGCCTCCGGCGTGTACGGCGCGAGCGGCGCCATCACCTCTTTCAGCGTCTGCAGCCTGGGCCGGCGGTCGGCTTCTTCGGCGGCGGCGAAGCAGCGCTTGCGCAGGGTTTCATTCAAGGCGAGCAGCTCGTCCTTGCCGTACAGGCCCGATTCCAGCGCAATGGCCGCGGAGCGCAGCAGGGGATCGGAGGCTTCCACCGCCACCAGCTCTTCGATGCTGCGCCACTCGATTTCGAAATCGGTGCCGGCGTGGCCCATGATGCGCGTGGTCTTCAAATGCAGGAATGTCGGGCGGCGCGTGCTGCGGCAATGCTCCACGGCGCGTTGCACTTGCTCGTAGCCGCTGGCCAGATCCAGGCCGTCGGCAAAGAAATAATCCAGGTCGCGGCGATGCTGGAAGTTGTTGGCCACCCATCCGCCGGGCGTCTTCACGGAAATGCCGATGCCGTTGTCCTCGCACACGAACAGCACCGGCGCGGGCAATTTCTGGTACGCCGTCCACGCTGCAGCATTGAACGCGGTCTGCGCGGTGGCGTGGTTGCTGGATGCATCGCCGAACGAGCAGATGGCGATGGAGTCGTTCGGAATCGGCAAGGCATGCCCGATGCGGCGTGCCTGCTCGATGGCGATCGCCGTGCCCAGGGCCTTGGGCAGATGCGAGGCGATGGTGGAGGTTTGCGGCAACACCCACAGCGGCTTGCTGCCCCACACCTTGTGGCGGCCGCCGGAAGCGGGGTCTTCCTTGCTGGCGGCAAACGACAGCGCCGAATCCATCACCGGGTCCATGCCCGGCAGTTTGCGGAAGCGCTCGGCCATGAAGCCGCCGGAACGGTAATGCAGGAACGCCGGATCGGTATGGCGCGTGAGCCGCGCGACCATCGCATTGCCTTCATGGCCGGAACTGCCGATGGTGTAGAACACCTTGTTCTGCACGCGCAGCACGCGCGCCATGAGGTCGAGGTGGCGCGAGATCAGCTGCGATTCCAGCAACTCGCGAAAGCCGCGCGCATCCAGCGCGCTGCCCGGCAGGATGGCATCGCCATCGTGCGGCCGAGCGCGTACCTGCCCCTGCCAATGCTGCACGAACTCGATGAAGTTGTGGTCGACGATCTCGGCGCGGTTGAAGCCCTTGTGGCGGGCGGCGATAGGCGTGGAGGACATGATGGCGAGGTTCTCTATGATGATCGGTCTGGCGCGCCATGCTTTTACAGCGCGCGCAACATGTCAGCCCGCGCAAGGTCTTTGGCGCGGCCGAAGCTTTCAAGGATGCGGATTTGTTCGTCGCGCACCGGAATGGGTACGTCGATGCCCGCGACATTTACGTGCATGACGCGGTTCAGGCGCACGGCTTGCCAGCCGTCGGAACCATGCAGTTCAAGACCGCCCATGACTTCGAGCGGCATGCCTGGAAAATGGAAACGTGCGAAGCGCGAGCGAAAGCGGTCGGCGCCGGCAGGTACGTAGGAGGTGTCCAAACGCGACGGCCACAACTCGATCAGACGTTGCGCATCCGCCGCGCTGGTCAACAGATCCAGGTCGGCGGCTTGCACGTCGGCGCCAAGCAGCGCAGCCGCCGCGCTGCCAATCACCGCCCATTCGTCGCGGCAATGCGCATGCAGTTGCGGCACACTGGCTGCAATGACGTCACGCAAGGCTGAGCTGAGCTGCATCATGCGCGATTCATTCCGGCGCTTGAGCGCGAGGGCTGCAGCACGCCGGCTCATGCGCGGCATCCGCGTTCTGCATCGGGGGACACTTGACCGATCCATACGAGCAAAACACGCAGCAATCGCCGTGCTTGGGCCGAAGCAGCGCGCCGCAATCCGGGCAATCGTAAAAAAACAGGCAGGCGTCGACGGGCATGGTTTCTTCTTGCGAGAAACCGCAATGCGGACAGGTGATGACGGATTGCAAGCTGACCTTGCTCACGGCCATGTCTCCCGAGTCAACGCGTCCCTTGCCTGCGCAACCACTCCTCGCGCGTCTGGCCCCAGATTTCCACGGTGATGTCCTGGTAGGGCTGCGGCAAGCTGGCATGGCGCAGGAATCGGGAGCCGAGACGCCTGGCCAGCGCCAGCGACGGATGATTGTCGGCGTTGATGGAATGGATGACGTCGGACCAGCCCAGATGCGCGAAAGCCCAATCCATGGCCGCGGCGGCACCCTCGTAGGCATAGCCTTTGCCCCATGCCTCGCGTACCAGGCCCCAGCCTACTTCCGTGCCGGGCCAGCCTTCCGGGTACCAGGGACCAAGCCGGCCGATCCAGCGCCCGGTGGATTTTTCGATGACCGAAAACATGGAGAAACCCTGGATCATCCAGGCACCCGCCAGCGAGAGAAAACCGCGCCACGCCAGCGCGCGCGATTGCACGCCGCCGATGAAATGCGCGGCTTCGGCGTCGGCCATGTTGCGCGCGTACGCGTCGAAATCTTCGCGGATCGGCGGACGCAGGATCAGGCGTTCGGTTTCGATGATGCGGACGTCGTGGCTCGACACGGTGGACTCCGGAAAACTGTCGCGATACGCCTCCGTTCCGTCATGCCCGCGAATGCGCAAGCGCTTTCGCGAGCATGACGGCCAGGAAGGATCAAGCGGTACGTCAGAACGCGTTGATACCCGTCAGCTCGCGGCCGACCACCAGCTGATGCACCGTCTCGGTGCCTTCATAGGTAATCACCGATTCGAGGTTCAACGCATGGCGGATGGCCGAGTGCTCCACCGTGATGCCGGCGCCGCCGAGCATGTCGCGGCATTCGCGCGCGATGTCGATCGCCATGCGCACGTTGTTCCACTTCGCCAGCGAGACCTGGGTGGGTTCCATCTTGCCGGCATCCTTCAGGCGGCCAAGCTGCAGCGAGAGCAGCTGCGCCATGGTGATGCGGCGGGCCATGTCGGCGAGCTTCAGCTGGATCGCCTGGTTCGCTGCCAGCGGGCGGCCGAACAGTACGCGCTCCTGCGTGTAATCCAGCACTTCCTTCAGGCAGGCCTGGGCGGCGCCGATCGGGCCCCAGGTGATGCCGTAGCGCGCCTGCGTGAGGCAGCCGAGCGGTCCCTTCAGGCCTTTCACGTTCGGCAGGCGTTGCGCATCGGGCACGCGCACGTTGTCGAGGAACAGCGCGGAGGTGACGGACGCGCGCAGACTCATCTTCTTGTGCACTTCCTGCGCGGTGAAGCCCTTGGTGTCGGTCGGCACGATGAAGCCCTGGATGCCGTCGTCGGTCTGCGCCCACACGATGGCGATGTGCGCCAGGTTGCCATTGGTGATCCACATCTTGGCGCCGTTGATCACCCAGTCGCCACCATCCTTTTTGGCGTTGGTCTTCATGTTGGCCGGATCGGAGCCGCCGTGCGGTTCGGTCAGGCCAAAGCAGCCGATGATTTCACCCGCCGCCATCTTCGGCAGGTACTGCATTTTCTGTTCTTCGCTGCCGTAGGCATAGATCGGATACATGCACAGCGAACTCTGCACCGAAGCGAAGCTGCGCAAGCCCGAATCGCCGCGCTCCAGTTCCTGGCAGATCAGGCCGTAGCTAACGCCGTTCATGCCGGCACAACCGTATTTCTCGGGGATGGTTGCGCCGAGCAGGCCAAGGCTAGCGATTTCCGGAATCAGCTCGCTGGGAAAACGCCCCTGGTCGAAGCAGTCGCCGATGATGGGCAGCACCCGTTCGTCAACGAAACGGCCGACGGCATCCTGCACCATGCGTTCTTCGTCGCTAAGCAGGGAACGGACGTCATACAGGTCGAGCGGGTTCAAGCGGGCTGCCATAGGGAATCCGGAAACGGTCGGGGAAGCCCTACATTGTAGCCGTGGGGCCGGAGACCGGTCATGCCGGGGTGCAGCAGGGGACGCCGGCTTGACCAGAACGGGCCTGCCCTCAAAAAGGCGGGCGTGTGCGGTGCCGGCTTCGGGCCGGGATCACGCCCGGAAAAAGGGGCTGCCTTACGATCGATTCGCGCTGCAGCGGGATCGTCCCGACGGCGTCATAGCCACCCGCATTCACGCACGATCAAAAGTAGTAACCGATATTCATGTACAACTGGCCATGCCAACGATTCGTTCCCCCGGCGCCCAGGCTTTGCGCATAGTCGCTGCCGCCGATGTAGGGATCGTTGCGGCCTTCCAGCCACTCCACGTACACGGTCAGGAATTTCAGCGAGAAAGACGCGCCGGTGATCCAGCGTTCCGTGTTGCGGAACTGCGGGCTGGCTTTCTGGTAGAGGCTGTAGTTGGAATAGAGCGTGATGTCTTTCACCCATCCGCCCAGGTAGCTGCCGCCCAGTGCGTAGCTGCCGTTCACGGAATAGAGATTGCCGCGCGTGGCGATGTTGTAGGTGCCGTCGTAGCCGCCGACGGTCACCACCTGGCTGCCGTCGGGATTTTTTGGCGTCATGAGCTGGCGCGCGTACTGCAGTTTCAAACCCCATGGGCCATTGTTGCCGGCATAGTGCAGGCCGTAGACGAGGCGGCGGCCATCGCGCCGGGTGTCCTGGTTGTGCAGGGTGGAGGCAAGCAGCGATATGCCTGCCTCGCCCTTCCAGTTAGCGGCCTGGAGCTGGTGCGCAAGGCGTCCGGCGAACAGGTTGCGCTCCACGTTGCGGGCACCGCCTTCCACCCACGGATCGGCGGGCGTGACCACGATGGAATACGTGCTGCCGCGGCTGGTGCCATGCCCCGGCCACGCCGGCCGCGCGTAATAGCCGGCCTGCAGGTTCCAGTCGTCGATGTCCTGCACGTATTTGACGCCGACTTCGGACAGGTCTTCCAACGCAACGGCATTGCCCAGGCTTTCGTAGAAGGTGTCGCCGAACAGGGGCTGCACACCGAACGGCACCTGGTTGAGGCCTAGCTCGATGTGCCGATGCGGATCGAAGCGATAGCCCACCCAGGCCGCATCGAAAAAGCGGATGTCGCCGAAGTGGCGCGTGTACTGGTACGGATAATCCTTGCCGTAGAAACGATAGCCTGCCGCGCCGATCCAACTGTCGGAGGTGTACTTCGCGCCCAGCATGATGGTGTCGATGCCGAATTCGCGGATGCCGCGGGTACCGTCATGGTCGACACGCATGCGCACGGCGCCGTTGACGTTCCAGTGGTCGGACAGGTCAACCGCACGAACCGCCGTGCTGAAAGAAGCCAATGCGATGATGAAACTGCCAAAGGCACAGGTTTGCGATCGTCCATGAAACACGGGGCGTCATCCTTGCAAAGGGTCGAGGGTGTGTTGCGGCACGCGCGCGCAGCGGCGGCCTGGAACATCCTCGACAACCTGCCTGTCGGGCGGTACCCGTCGCCGCCCTGAAAGTGCGTAGGCATCCCCGTGCGGGATGAATCAGGCCAGCTCCCGCAGCCTTGTCATTCCCACCTTCCAAGGTATGCTGCACCTGCCACATGCAGGGTTTCTTTGCGCCCGGCCGATGCGGAACCAGGGCGTCCGCACGGCTATGGGTCGCATGCGACGTCCGCCCTGCTGCAATCCCGGAATCCGCATGATCAAAGGTATCCTTCTAGGTTTCGCCAGCTTCGCGGCGTACGCGATCAGCGATGCGTTCGTAAAATCGCTGCACGGTTCGATACCGCCTTATGAATCGGTGTTCTTTGGCGCGGTGTTCGGGCTCATGGCGTTGCCGTTCATCATGAAGAAGGGCGATCGCTGGCGCGATACGGTAACGGCGCAGCGCCCTTCCCTGTGGTGGGTACGCGCAGTGGCAGGCGCAGTGGGCAACATCACGTCGGTAACCGCTTTCACCTTGCTGCCCATGGCCGAGGTGTTCACCATGATCTTCCTGATGCCGATCTTCGTGACCATCCTGTCGGTGATCTTCCTGAAGGAACACGTCGGCTGGCGCCGCTGGTCCGCCGTGGTGATCGGCTTTGCCGGCGTGCTGGTGGTGCTGCGGCCGGGCTTTCGCACGCTGGGCGTGGGCGACATTGCCGCCTTGGTCTGCGGTCTGTTCGCCGCGGCATCGGTGGTGGCGCTGCGCATGGCCGGCCCGCACGAAAAGCGCATCAGCCTGTATGGCGCGGGCGTGCTGGGTCCACTGATCATCGGCGGCCTGCTGATGCTGGCGCATTTTCGCTGGCCGAACCTGCACGAATGGGGTCTGCTGGCCGGCTACGGCTTGCTGGCGGCATTGGCGGGCGTGCTGCTGATGTATGCCACCTTGATCGCACCCGCCAACCGCGTGGCGCCCACGCAATACAGCCAGATGCTGTGGGCGATCGTGCTCGGCTATTGGTTGTTTGGCGACAAGCTCGATTGGCCGATGCTCATCGGCATCGTGATGATTCTTGGCGCTGGCCTGTTCACGCTGGTGCGCGAAGAGAAGGTCACGCGGTGGTGGCGGCGGCAGAAGATCGTTTGATGCGTTTGGAAGCCTCGCCGGCCGGGGTGCAAAGCCCCGCAGGGTCGCGTGCGTGAAGCCGACCTGACGATGCGGGCTTGACGCGCCACATGCTAAGTCCGGCCTAAAGCATTCGGACTATGTTGCTGCGAGCCCATGCATGGCCCATGTCCGCTATCACACTATGGCGCTCGCCAAAACCCCCAGATGACATGTTTGTCCACATGCACCAATGGGTTAATTCACTGCGTGGAGAAACGGATCTGGCGCCAGGCGGCGTCAACCATGCCAGCGACGAGCCGTTAAGGACCAATCTGACCGTCGCGCAGACGGACTACAGTCGCCCAAGCCTTGGCGGCCTACGCTAAAACCCCAAGCGCTCCTGTCCAGTCGGGAGCCGGCATCTGGAGATGGTGTATGAGTGCGGACACTCCGCGAACAGCCGGACAATCGCGCCACAAGCGCGGCCTGTGGATCGGCGTGGCGATCGCCGTGGTGGTGGTCGGCGTGGTTATTTTCCATTTGCTCAATCGTCCGGCGCAGCGCATGGGCGCGCCGGCCCAAGTGGTCAGCGTGGCGGCCGCCAGGCTGGGCGACATGCCTGAAATCATCAACTCGCTCGGCACGGTCACGCCGGTGGCCACCGTCACGGTGCTGCCGCAATTGAGCGGCTATCTCACCGAAGTGGGTTATCAGGAAGGCCAGGATGTGAAGAAAGGGCAATTCCTGGCCCAGATCGATCCGCGCCAGTACCAGATCAGCAAGCAGCAGGCCGAAGCGCAACTGGCGAAGGACCAGGCCACGCTCGACCAGGCACGCACCGATCTTGCGCGCTACACGCAGCTCTACCAGAAGAAATCGATCGCCGAACAGACGTACATGGACCAGAAATTCCTGGTCGAGCAATCCGAAGCGGCGGTGAAGGCGGACAAGGCGAACATTGCCCAATTCGACCTGGATCTTGCCTATTGCCACATCACCGCACCGGTCGATGGCCGCGTCGGCCTGCGCCTGGTCGATCCGGGCAACTACGTCACGCCGTCCAGCTCCACCGGCATCGTGGTGATCACCACCATGAAACCCACCACCGTGCAGTTCACCGTGCCGCAGAACTCGCTGGGCAAGGTGCTCGATCGCGTGAACGGCGGCGCGAAGCTGCCGGTGACGCTCTACAACAGCGATGGCAGCAAGCAGCTTGCCACCGGCTCGCTGTACGCCATCAGCAACCAGATGGCCACCAGCACCGGCACCATTACGCTGCGCGCGAGTTTTCCCAACGACGACGAAAAGCTGTATCCCAACGAATTCGTCAACGTGCAATTGCTGGTCGATACGCTGCACAACGCAGTGCTGGTGCCCACGCCCGCCGTGCAGACCGGTGCACCCGGCGATTACGTCTTCCTGGTCAATGCCGACGACACGGCGTCGGTGCACAAGGTGACGCTGGGGCCGAGCAACGGCCAGTACACGGCGATTCTGTCCGGACTTTCCGCCGGGCAGACCGTGGTGACCGACGGCACGGATCGCCTGAGCGACGGCGCGAAGATCCGCGTTGCGCAGCCGCGTCCCGCCGCAGCGGGTAGCGCGGCCGCGCCGGCGTCTTCGTCGTCGGCCGGCGGCACGCATGGCTATGGAAGAAGGAAACACAATGCCGGCTCCGCGTCTTCCGCGTCGTGACGAGCCGCGTGTGATCCGATGAATATCTCACGCCTGTTCGTACTCAGGCCGGTCGCGACATCGTTGCTGATGATCGCGCTGGTGCTGGTGGGCCTGGTCGCGATGCGCTTTCTCCCGGTGTCGTCGCTGCCCAGCGTCGACTATCCGACCATCCAGATCCAGACCTTTTATCCCGGCGCAAGCCCGTCGGTGATGGCCACCACGGTCACCGCGCCGCTGGAAGTGCAGCTCGGCGAAATCCCCGGCTTGCAGCAGATGACGTCCAGCAGTTCGGCCGGCGCATCGATCATTACCTTGCAGTTCGATCTCTCGCTCAATCTCGACGTGGCCGAGCAGAACGTGCAGGAAGCGATCAATGCCGCCAACAGCCTGTTGCCCAGCGGCCTGCCCGCGCCACCCACGTATGCGAAGGTGAATCCGGCCGACCAGCCAGTGCTGACGCTGGCGGTCACGTCCAAATCGATGTCGCTGCCGCAGCTTCAGGACGTGGCGAACAATCGCCTGGGCACCAAGATTTCCGAAGTATCCGGCGTGGGTCTGGTGACACCGTCCGGCGGCAACGTGCCGGCGGTGCGGGTGGAAGCCGATCCACAGAAACTCGCCGCCTACGGCCTGAACATCGACGACTTGCGCTCGCTGCTGGCCAACGTCAACGTGAGCCAGCCGAAGGGCAATTTCGACGGGCCGGAGCTGGACTACACCATCAACGGCAACGACCAGATCCAGGATCCCAAGGATTACCTGGACACCGTCGTCTCCTACCAGAACGGCGCGCCGGTGTACCTGCGCGATGTGGCGCGCGTCACGCAGTCCGCGCAAAACACCGAGCAAGGCGCCTGGTACGACACCACGCCGGCGATCATCCTCAACGTGCAGCGCCAGCCCGGCGCGAACGTGATCGCCACGGTCGACCAGATCAAGCGCATCCTGCCGCAGTTGGAATCCACCCTGCCCACCGGCATGCACGTGGACATCGTCAACGACAGCACCGGCGAGATCCGCGCCTCGGTGGCCGATGCGGCCTTCGAACTGGTGCTGGCGGTGGTGCTGGTTGTGCTGGTGATCTTTGTGTTCCTGCGCAACCTTCCCGCCACCATCATCCCCAGCATTTCCGTGCCGGTGTCGCTGATCGGCACGCTGGCGATGATGTACCAGCTCAACTATTCCATCGACAATCTCTCGCTGATGGCGCTGATCATCGCCACCGGCTTCGTGGTGGACGACTCGATCGTGATGATCGAAAACATCGTGCGCTACCTGGAGGAAGGCGAAACGCCGTTGAATGCGGCGCTGATCGGCGCCGGGCAGATCGGCTTCACCATTCTGTCGCTGACCGTATCGCTGATCGCGGTGCTGATTCCGCTGCTTTTCATGGGCGGGGTCATCGGGCGGCTGTTCAGCGAATTCGCGGTGACGCTCGCCGTCACCATCGTGATTTCCGGCGTGGTCTCGCTAACCCTGGTGCCGATGCTGTGCGCGCGTATTCTGCGGGCGCAGGCCGAGCGCCATCCGAGCCGCTTCGAGCGGATCAGCGAAGGGCTGTTCAACAAGCTGCTGCATGCGTACGAGCGCGGCCTGCGCTTCGTGATGAATCACCAGACCGCCACCTTGGTCACCTTCCTGGTGACATTGGCGATCACGGTGCTCCTGTACATCGTGATACCGAAGGGCTTGTTCCCGGTGCAGGACGTGGGCGTATTGCAAGGCATCAGCATCGCCGACAATTCCGTGTCGTACAGCACCATGGTGGATCGCCAGGCGCAGTTGGCCGAGGCCATCCTGAAGGACCAGGACGTCACCAATCTCACGTCTTATGTGGGTATCGACGGCAGCAACACCACGCTCAACAACGGCCGTTTCCTGATCAACCTGAAACCGCGCGACGATCGCTCGCAAACCGCCGCCGAGATCGCGCGGCGCATCCAGGACGAAGTCGCGCACGTACCTGGCATCAAGCTGTATCTGCAGCCGGAACAGGACCTCACGCTGGATACCACCGTGTCGCCGAACCAGTACCAGTTCGTGCTGCGCGGGCCGAGCCAGCAGGCGTTCCAGCAATACGTGCCGGCGCTGATCGCGCGCATGAAGCAGATCGGCTCGATCACCGACGTGACCAGCGACCTGAACAATGAAGGCCTGAGCGTCAACGTGGATGTGAACCGCCAGCTGGCGGCGCGTTTCGGCATCACCGCGGCAACCATCGACAACGCGCTGTACGACGCGCTCGGCCAGCGCATCGTGTCGACCATCTTCAACCAGTCGAACCAGTACCGCGTGATCCTGGTCGCCAAGCCGGAGAAGCTGCCGACCCTGCAATCGCTGGGCGATCTGTACCTGCCCAGCCAGACCGCCAGCAGCGGGCAGGTGCCGTTGAAGGCGATCGCGAAAATCGAAGTGACAAAATCACCGCTGGTGATCAGCCATCTCGCGCAGTTCCCGTCGGTCACCATCTCCTTCAACCTGGCCAAGGATGCATCGCTGAGCAAGGCGGTGGAAGAAATCAACCAGGCCGAACAGGCAGTGCACCTGCCGGCATCGATCACCTCGTCGTTCCAGGGCGCGGCGCAAGCGTTCCAGGATTCGCTGTCCAGCGAGGTGTACCTGCTGATCGCCGCGCTGGTGGCGGTATATATCGTGCTTGGCGTGCTGTACGAAAGCTTCATCCACCCGGTGACGATCCTGTCGACCCTGCCTTCGGCCGGCATCGGCGCGCTGCTCTCGCTGATGATCGCTGGCGCCGACCTGGACATCATCGGCATCATCGGCATCGTGCTGTTGATCGGCATCGTGAAGAAGAACGCGATCATGATCGTGGACTTCGCGCTCGAAGCCGAACGCGATCACGGCAAGCCGCCGGCGGAGGCGATCTTCGAAGCCTCGCTGCTGCGCTTCCGCCCGATCCTGATGACCACGTTGGCGGCGATGCTGGGCGCACTGCCGATGCTGCTCGGCACTGGCACCGGTTCCGAACTGCGCCGCCCCTTGGGCCTGGCGATCATCGGTGGTCTTACGCTCAGCCAGTTGCTGACCTTGTTCACCACGCCGGTGATCTATCTGTTCTTCGATCGCCTGGCGCAGCGGTTCAATCGCAAGCCGTCATTGGCGGCGGGGGATAGTGCGCCATGAGCATCGGCGCGTTTTTGGTTGCTTGCCGTGAACCGCCCCCTCCCCTACGTGCAGTAGGGGAGGGTTGGGGTGGGGTGAAGTCCACAACCTCGCAGCAAAAGCATGCTCTACGCCAAGCGCGTGCAACCCCACCCCAGCCCTCCCCTGCAAGCAGGGCAGGGCGCCGCAGCGCGCGCGGGCGTAAATCGTGTCGAGTGGCGTCATGAACATCTCCGCCCTCTTCATCCGCCGCCCCGTCGCCACCACCCTGCTGGCGGTCGCCATCCTGATCTCCGGCAGCCTGGCGTACTTCCGTTTGCCGGTGGCGCCGCTGCCGAACATTACGTATCCGGTGGTCGTGGTGCAGGCGAGCATGGCCGGCGCGAGCCCGGACATCATGGCCTCCACCGTGGCCGAGCCGCTGGAAAAACGCCTGGCCGCCATCGCCGACGTCAACGAGATGACCTCCACCAGCACTGTCGGCTCGGCGCGGATCGTGGTGCAGTTCGGGCTCAATCGCGACATCAACGGCGCCGCGCGCGACGTGCAGGCGGCGATCCAGGCGGCGCGCGCCGACTTGCCGAGTACGCTGCGCAACAACCCCAGCTATCGTGAATACAACCCGGCCGATTCGCCGATCATGGTGCTGGCGCTCACTTCCGACACGCTGACGCGCGCGCAACTTTACGACTCGGCCAATTCGGTGATCCAGCAGCAGCTGTCGCAAGTCGACGGCGTGGGCCAGATCACGCTGGGCGGCAGCGCCCTGCCGTCGGTGCGCGTGGAGCTGGAGCCGGACAAGTTGAACAGCTACGGCATCGGCCTGGAAGACGTGCGCGCGGCGATCAGCGCCGCCAATGCAAACAGCGCCAAGGGCCATATCGACCAGGACGGCCTGCGCTACGAAGTCACGTCCAACGACCAGATCAAGAAGGCCGCGCCGTATCGCGATCTGGTCATCGCCTACCGCAACGGCTCGCCAGTGCAGTTGCGCGACGTGGCCGACGTGGAGGATTCGGCGGAAAACATCCGCAACATGGGCCTGTACAACGGCAAGCCTGCGGTGCTGGTGATCGTGTATCCCATCCCCGGCAGCAATATCGTCAAGACGGTGGCGCAGATCCGCAAGGTACTGCCGTCGGTCGAAGCCACCCTGCCCAGCAGCATCAAGGTGGGCGTGGCGATCGATCGTTCGGTCTCGGTCAACGCGGCGGTCGGCGATACGGAGCGCTCGCTGTTCATCGCCGTGCTGCTGGTGATCGGCGTGGTGTTCGTGTTCCTGCAATCGCCGCGAGCCACGCTGATTCCCTCGGTGGCCCTGCCGCTGTCGATCGTCGGTACCTTCGGGCCGATGTACCTGCTGGGCTACAGCATCGACAACCTCTCGCTGATGGCGCTCACCATCGGCACCGGCTTCGTAGTCGACGATGCGGTGGTGGTGCTGGAAAACATCGTGCGCCACGTCGAAGAAGGCATGGACGTGCGCGAGGCGGCGCTGAAAGGCAGCGGCGAGGTCGGCTTCACAGTGATCTCGATGAGCCTGTCGCTGATCGCGGTGTTCCTGCCGATCCTCTTGATGCCCGGCATCATCGGCCTGCTGTTCCACGAGTTCGCGGTGACGCTGTCGATCGCCATCCTGCTGTCGATGGTGATCTCGCTGACGGTGACGCCCACCATGGCGGCCTACCTGCTGCGTCCCGGTGCAGCGATGCATTCCAAGGCACGCTGGGCGGTGTGGTACGAAAAGCAGTTCGAGCGCTTCAAGCGCGGCTACTCGCGCTCGCTGACCGCGGTGCTCGATCATGCCTGGCTGGTGGGCCTCACCTTGATCGGCCTGCTCGTGCTCAACGTGTTCCTGTTCAAGCTGCTGCCGTCGACGTTCTTTCCGGAACAGGACAACGGCATCCTGATGGGCCAGATCATTGCCGACCAGAGTATTTCCTTCCAAGCGATGGAAAAGAAACTGGCGCAATTGCAGTCGATCGTGCAGAAAGATCCCGCCGTCGCCTCGGTGGCCGGCTTCACCGGCGGCCGCGCGCTGAATACCGCGAACCTGTTCGTGGAGCTGAAGCCGCTGGCCGAACGCAAGCTTTCCGCCGCGCAGGTGGTCGATCGCCTGCGCCCGAAGCTCAATGCGATCTCCGGCGCGAAGCTGTTCCTGCAGGCGGCGCAGGACTTGCACATCGGCGGCCGTCAGTCCGCTTCCGAGTACCAGTACACGTTGACCAGCGATGATCCCACCGCGCTGTATAAGTGGGTGCCCAGGCTGATCGCCGAACTCGGCAACTACCGCAGCCAGTTGCAGGACGTAAATTCGGATTTGCAGCAGAACGGCCTGCAGACGTACATCAACTTCGACCGCGCCACGATGGGGCGCTACGGCTTCGCGCCGAACCAGATCGACAGCGTGCTGTACGACGCCTTCGGCCAGCGCACCGTGTCGACGGTCTATAACGAGCTCAACCAGTATTTCGTGGTGATGGAAGTCGCGCCGAAATACTGGCAATACCCGCAGATGCTCGATCGCATGTACTTCAGCAAGGCCGCCGGCAATCCCACCGGCACGCAGCAGACGCAGATGTCGTTTAGCACGATCAAGGCCGTACCGGCCTATTCCGCGGTAAGCACCTCGGCGAGTTCCACGTCGAGCACCAATTCGCGCAACGCCGATGCGCAAGCGAACCAGCTCACCAACGCCATTTCCAATTCCAAGGGCGGCACCTCCAGCGGCAGCGCCGACAGTACCGCGGCGGAGACCATGGTGCCGTTTCCGGCCATGCTGAGCTACACCAGCAATCACACCGCCACCCAGGTGAACCACCAGAGCGGCCTGGTAGCCGGCACCATTTCGTTCAACCTGCCTCCCGGCGGCTCGCTGGGCAATGCGCTGTCGGCCATCCAGCGAGCCATGCAGGCGATCGGCATGCCGGCGTCGATTCACGGCGCCACCGCCGGCGCGGCGCAGGTGTACTCGCAATCGATGTCGACCATGCCGCTGCTGATCCTTGCTGCGCTCGGCGCGGTGTATATCGTGCTCGGCATGCTTTATGAGAACACCGTGCATCCCATCACCATTCTTTCCACGCTGCCTTCGGCCGGCATCGGCGCCACGCTGGCCTTGCTGATCTTCGGCACGCCGTTCTCGGTGATTGCGATGATCGGCATCATTCTGCTCATCGGTATCGTGAAGAAGAACGCAATCATGATGATCGACGTAGCGATCCGCCTGCAGCGCGATGAAGGCTACGAGCCGGTGAAGGCGATTCACGATGCGGCGGTGATACGTCTGCGCCCGATCATGATGACCACCGCGGCCGCCGTGCTCGGCGCGGTGCCGTTGGCGGTCGGCATCGGCCAGGGCGCGTCGCTGCGCCAGCCGCTCGGTATCACGGTGATGGGCGGCCTGGTTCTGAGCCAGGTGTTCACCCTTTACACGACGCCGGTGATCTATCTCTACCTTGATCGACTGCGCGCAAGACTGGCCCGTTGGTCAGCCACCCTGCCGTGGAATCGATCGGACGTGAGCGCATGAACATGAAGACTTTGCATACAGCTCTTGTGGCATCACTGGCGATCGTGCTGGGCGGCTGCATGGTCGGCCCGGACTATCACCGTCCGCAGCTGCCGATGCCCGCTCAGTACAAAGAACTGCCCGGCTGGACTGCCGCCGCACCGGAAGCGGATGCGTCCCCCAAAGGCGATTGGTGGACGGCGTTCAACGATCCGTTGCTCAATCAACTGGAGCCGATGGTGTCGGTCTCCAACCAGACCGTGCAGCAGCAATATGCCAATTACCAGGAAGCCTTGGCCAACGTGCAAGTGGCGCGCGCCGCCTTGTTTCCGACCCTTGGCATCACCGGCTCGGCCGCGAAGCAGCGTAGTGCAATCAGCAACACCCTTGGCACGATTTCTTCGCGGCGTGCGGTGAGCACGTCCGGCTCGCTGGAAGGCAGCGCAAGCTGGGCGCCCGACCTGTGGGGCAAGGTGCGCCGCCAGGTGCAGGAAAGCAGGGCGACGGCGCAGGCCAGCCAGGCGACGCTTGCCAACGCCACCCTCTCCGAGCAGATCGCACTGGCGAACGCAGTGGTCGAGCTGCGCATCACCGATGCCGATATCGACTTGCTGCAGAAAACCGTGGATGCCTACACCGAATCCCTGCGCGTGGTGGAAAACCAGGGTAGCGCCGGCACCACCGCGCCTTCCGACGTGATCACCGCGCGCACGCAACTGGAGAGCGCCAAATCCAGCCTGATCGCACTGGGCGTGGCGCGCGCGCAGTACATGCATGCCATCGCCGTGCTGGTGGGCAAGACACCCGAAGAGCTGGACATTCCCCATGGCACCAGCCTGCCGGCCCTGCCGACGGTGCCGGTGGTGATGCCCTCCACGCTGCTGCAGCGCCGCCCGGACATCGCCGTGGCCGAGCGCGAAATGGCCGCACAGAACGCCGCGATCGGCGTGGCGGTCGCCGCCTACTATCCTGATTTCGGCCTGTCGGCAGCCGACGGTTTTTCGCAGGCGCCACTGGCCGGCCTGCTGCATATGGCCAACCATGTGTGGTCGCTGGGCGCCGATGCCAGTGAAACCGTGTTCGACTTCGGCGCGCGCCACGGCCAGGTCGCCGCTGCCAAGGCGGCCTACGAGGCGACCGTGGCCAATTACCGCGGCACGGTGCTGACGGCCTTGCAGGATGTGGAAGACGACCTGTCGAACCTGCGCATCCTCGGGCAGCAAGCCGAGGTGCAGGATGCGGTCGTGCGCGATGCCTCGCAAGGCGCACAGATTGCGCTCAACGAATACCAGGCCGGCACCGTGGACTACACCACCGCCGCCGCCGCGCAGGCCACGCAACTGAGCGCACAGCAGGGCGCGCTGAGCATCATGCAGCAACGCCTGCTCGATACGATATCGTTGATCGGCGACATGGGCGGCGGCTGGTCGGCCGATCAGCTCGACGCCGCGCAGAAAACCTCCACCACCCACCGCTGATCCGGTATCCGCATGCGCACTGACCGTTTCGAACTCTCGCCCGTCGTCGCCGGCCTCTGGCGCATCACCGAATGGCAGTTGAGCGTGCCCGAGCGCGTGCGCTGGATCGAGCAAGCGCTGGAGCTTGGCATCACCACGTTCGACCACGCGGACATCTACGGCGACTACCGCGCCGAAGCGCTATTCGGCGAGGCGCTGCGCGCAACACCGGGTTTGCGCAGCCGCATGCAGCTGGTTACCAAATGCGGCATTCGCCTGCGCTCGCCGCAAAAGCCCTATCGCATCAACTACTACGATACCGGCGCCGCGTACGTCAGGGCGCAGGTCGAGCAATCGCTGCGCAATCTCGATACGGAACAGCTGGACCTGGTGCTGATCCACCGTCCCGATTACCTGATGGATGCCGCCGCACTGGCGGACATCTTCGCCACCCTCACCCGCGAAGGCAAAGTCGCGCACTGGGGTGTTTCCAATCACAGCACCAGCCAGTTTGCGCTGCTGCATCAGCAGCATCCGCTGATCACCAACCAGGTGGAGTTGTCGCCACTGCAGATGGGTGCACTGGATGACGGCACGCTCGATCAAGCGCAGCAGCTGGGTCTGCGCCCGATGATCTGGTCGCCGCTGGGTGGCGGGCGTCTGTTCACCGGCGAAGATGAGCAGGCGCAGCGCATACGCGCACAGATGTCGGCCATAGCGGAACACCACGGCATTTCCTTGACGACGCTTACCTTCGCCTGGGTACTGCGCCATCCGTCGCGGCCGTATCCGATTACCGGAACGGGCCGCATCGAAGGCTTGCGCGATGCCGTCGCCGCCTTCGATGTGCGCCTGGACGCCGAGGACTGGTACGCGATCTGGACGGCGAGCAAAGGCCATTCCGTACCGTAAGCGTAGGCTGGATGAAATCCCGGCCTCCGCCCGCTGCACCCGATCACCCGTTGCTTACCCCATGCGGCACATGCCCGGTCGCCACGTGCTTGCGGGCGGATTCGACATTGGACGGTGAGTCGTCGAAAAAGATGTCGGCGCCGAACGCATCCAGAAACGGGCCTTTGTCGCGTCCGCCGAGAAACAAGGCTTCATCGATACGCACGCCCCAGCGACGCAGCGTGAGGATGACGCGCTTGTGCGCGGGGGCGGAACGCGCGGTGACCAGTGCGGTCCGGATGGGCGAGTTTTCTGCCGGGAAGGCCGCTTGCAGGCGATGCACGGCGGTGAGGAAACCGCGGAACGGGCCGACCGACAAAGGCTGCTCGGCCAGTTCGGTCTCGCTGCGATGGAACGCCTCCAGCCCTTCCTCGCGCGATACGCGTTCGCCTTCGTCACCGAAGATCACCGCATCGCCGTCGAAGGCGATGCGCAACTGTTCGCTGGCGCGCGGTGGTGCGGTGGAAGGCAGGATGGTGGCGGCAGCGACGCCAGCCTTCAGCGCACGGCCGACGTCTTCGGCATTGGCGGACAGGAACAGGTCGGCCTTGAACGGCGCGATGTAGTCGGACGTCGGCGCACCGCTGGTGAAGGCGGCGCGGCTGATTTCCAGACCATAGTGCTGGATGGAATTGAAGATGCGCAGGCCGGTGTCACCCGAGTTGCGCGAGAGCAGGATGACTTCCACCGGCGGTACGTCGCCAGCGAGCTTGTTGAGGCCCAGCAGCTTCTGCACCAGCGGGAAGGCCACACCGGGTTGCAGGATTTCTTCCTCGTGTTCGATCTGGTAGCCGCGGTAGGCGTCCAGCCCTTCGCGTTCGAACAAGGCATGGCTGTCACCGAGGTCGAACAGCGCCCGCGATGAAATGGCGACGACCAGCCTGTTGTCGCTGAGTGCGCCGGGATCGTGGGCGGTTTTGCTGGGACGCGTCATAAGCATCAATCTACTGCAAATCCGTAGGTTGGGGTGAGCGCAAGCGAACCCCAACATCGCCATGCATATCGTGCAGCAACGCGAGTAGGAGCCCGTCAATCGGCCGCGAATTGCTCGTCGAGAATGCGCTGTTCCAGGTTGTGCTCCGGATCGAACAGCAAGCGCACGCCCTGCTCGCGCGATTGGTGCACATCCACCGAGCGCACGTTGCGCACTTCCAGGAAATCGGCGGTGGCGCTGACCGGGCGCTTGCCGGGGTCGAGCACGCGCAGGCTTACCAGCGTGCGGTGCGGCAGGATCGCGCCGCGCCAGCGGCGGGGGCGGAACGGGCTGATCGGCGTCAGCGCCAGCACGTTCGCATCCAGCGGCAGGATCGGGCCGTGCGCGGAAAGGTTATAGGCCGTGGACCCGGCCGGCGTGGACACCAGGATGCCGTCGCAGATCAGGTTCGGCAGCTTCACGATGCCGTTGAGCTTCACCTCGACGTGCGCGGCCTGGTTGGTCTGCCGCAGCAAGGACACCTCGTTGAAGGCTAGCGCGCGGCGCGTCTGGCCGTCGCCGTCGATCGCCTCCATCTCCAAGGGGAACAACTCGGCGGTGTGCGCACGCGCGATGCGTTCCGGCAGCTCGTCGAGGTTGTGCTTGTTCATCAAGAAACCGACACGCCCCAGCTTCATGCCGTATACCGGCACGCCGATGGCGCGGTGCGCATGCAGGGTACGCAACATGAAACCATCGCCGCCGAGCGCGACGATTACCTCGGCGTCGGTGACAGGCACGTCGCCATAGCGGTCCACGAGTTTGCGGCGCGCTTGCTGGGCAACGTTGGTTTCGCTGGCGACAAACGCAAATCGCATGGTGGAGATCCATCTGGTATGTGCGGGAATCGTAAATCGTCAATCGTGAATAGTTAAGAGCGGAATCCCACGAGCTTGACGGATTCCGACCTTGTCTACTTCAGATTGACACTCCCGCGTGAGTAGAGGCCATAAGGGTGACACACCAGTGTTGTTTCAGAGCGTGTCGTCATTCCAGCGAAAGCCGGAATGACGACTCGCTTCGAAGTGGAATCCAGCTTCTCTTACACAACAACAAGAAAAACGATATCAACACCGGAAATCGCAGGAGCGGCACCAACAAGCTTGTAGCGGCCCGCTCCCAGCGATTCACGATTTACGATTCCCGATTGACGTTCTTCACCCCACCGGCACCTGCGCCAACTGCGCCAGACGCCGCACCGCCACCGATGCGATCGGATAATCTGCGTTCTGCGTGAGGATCTCAGACAGCATGCTGCGGGTGTACTTGAGGGCGGGATCGTCACGGTCCAGCCATGCCTGCACCAGCGAGGCGGTACCGTTACCGGCCTTGTACGCAAGCACCTGCGTCGCCAGCGCGCGATGCTGGTGATTGAGTTCGTCCAGCAGCGAACCGCGTGCCTGTGCATGCCAGTGCCCTTCCACTGGCAGCGCTTCGATCTGGCCGCGCAGCCATTCCAGATCCAGCGCGTGGCCCAGTTCGTAGAACACGTTGGCGACTTTGGCGATCGGCTGGCCGGTCTGCTGCGCGACTTCCACCATGTCGAGCATGGCGCGCAGTTCCGGCAGCTTGGCCAGGCGCAGGGCAAGCTCGGTGGGCAGGCCAAGGCCCTCCCACTTTTCCTGGCTGGTGGCGAAGTCGGCCTTGCCGGCGGGCGCCAACACTTCGGGCAGGTTGCTGCTGAGTTCGACCACGGCCGTCTGGTAGCGCTCCACGTTGGCGGCGATTTCCAGCGTGCCGCCCGGACGGTTGAGCAGCCAGCGCGTGAGATGGCGCAGCTGCGACCACACCTGCATCACCGCATCCACCTGGGTGCTCTCGGCCACCTTGCTGTCCTGCGCCTCGATCTGCGCCCACAGGTCGCGTGCGCCGAGGATTTCGCGCGCGGCGGTGTAAGCCTTGGCGACGGCAGCCGGCCCCTGCCCGGTGTCCTCCTGCATGCGCATCATGAAGGTGGCGCCCATGCGGTTGAGGGTGGAGTTGGTGACCGCGGTGGCGATGATTTCCCGCTTCAGGCGATGGCGCTGCATGTGCGCGGCGTAGTTGTCGTGCAGCGGCTTGGGGAAGTAGCGCACCAGTTCCTTCGAGAGGTAAGGGTCTTCCGGTACGTCCGACTCCAGCAACTGCTGGTACAGGCGGATCTTGTCGTACGAAAGCAGCACGGAAAGCTCCGGGCGGGTCAGGCCGAAGCCGCGTGTCTTGCGGTCGGACAGCTCCGTCTCGCTTGGGAGATTTTCCACCTGCCGATCGAGCAGGCCCTCGCCTTCCAGCGTGCGGATGAAGTGCGCCATCGAGCCGATGCGCTTCACCGACTGGCGTTCCATCAAGGTGATGGCCTGGTTCTGGCGGTAGTTGTCCCACAGCACCAGCTGGCCGACTTCGTCGGTCATCGATGCCAGCAGCCGATTGCGATCGTCGAGCGTGATCTCGTTGCGCTGCACGGCGTCGCCAAGCAGGATCTTGATGTTCACCTCGTGATCGGAGGTGTCCACACCGGCGGAGTTGTCGATGAAGTCGGTGTTGAGCAGCACGCCATGCTGTGCGGCTTCGATGCGGCCCTTTTGGGTAAAGCCCAGGTTGCCGCCCTCGCCCACCATCTTGCAGCGCAGCTCCGCGCCGTTGATACGCAACGCGTTGTTGGCGCGGTCACCCACGTCGCCATGCGTTTCGCTGCTGGCTTTCACGTACGTGCCGATGCCGCCGTTCCAGAGCAGGTCCACCGGCGCCTTGAGGATGGCGCTCATCAGCTCGTTCGGCGCGAGATGCTCGACATTGGCCTTCAGGCCCAGCACCTCGCGCACCTGCGGCGAAATCGGAATCGACTTCACGCTGCGCGGCCACACGCCGCCGCCGGCGGAAATCAGGGATTTGTCGTAGTCGTCCCAGCTCGAGCGCGGCAGCTTGAACATGCGTTCGCGTTCGGCAAAGGACTTGGCCGTGTCCGGGTTCGGATCGAGGAAGATGTGGCGATGGTCGAACGCGGCCAGCAGACGGATATGGCGCGACAGCAGCATGCCGTTGCCGAACACGTCGCCGGACATGTCGCCGATGCCCACGCAAGTGAAATCCTCGCTTTGGCAATCGCGGCCCAGCGCGCGGAAGTGGCGCTTGACCGATTCCCACGCGCCCTTGGCGGTGATGCCCATGCCCTTGTGGTCGTAGCCATTGGAACCGCCGGAGGCAAAGGCATCGCCCAGCCAGAAGCCGTGCTCGATGGAAATGGCATTGGCGATATCGGAGAACGTGGCCGTGCCCTTGTCGGCGGCCACTACCAGGTACGGATCGTCGTCGTCGTGACGCACCACCTCGTGCGGCGGCACCACCTTGCCCTCGATGAGGTTGTCGGTGATGTCGAGCAGGCCGTTGATGAACAGGCGATAGCAGGCAATGCCTTCGGCCAGCTGCGCGTCGCGGTCGCCGCCCGCCGGCGGATGCTTGACGAAGAAGCCGCCCTTCGAGCCGACCGGCACGATCACGGTGTTCTTCACCATCTGCGCCTTCACCAGGCCCAGCACTTCGGTGCGGAAATCTTCGCGGCGATCCGACCAGCGCAGGCCGCCGCGCGCGACCGGCCCGAAGCGCAGGTGGATGCCCTCCACGCGCGGCGCATACACAAAGATTTCGCGATACGGCACCGGCTTGGGCGCATCCGGCACCTGCTTGGAATCGAACTTGAAGCTGATGTAATGGCGATGCGCGCCATCCCATTGCTGGAAGAAGCTGGTGCGCAGCGTGGCGCGGATCGTGTTCATGAAGCTCAGCACGATGCGTTCGTCGTCCAGGCTGGCGACGTCGTCGAGCAGCGACTTCAGCGCCTGCCACAGCACGTGCACCTGCTGGTCGCGCTTTTCCGCCAGCACCTTGATGATCTCGTCGATCAGCTCCGGCTTTGCCTTTTGCGTATCGGCGCCGATCAAGGCCTGCATTTCGCGGCGCAGGTCCGCTTGCGCCTTTTCCAGCTCGGCCGCGGACAGCAGCTCGCGGCGCGGATCGAACTTGGCGTTGAACAATTCGATCAGCAGGCCAGCGATGGCCGGATAGCGGATCAGCGTTTCTTCCATGTAGTTCTGCGAGAACGCGATGCCCACCTGCTGCAGGTACTTGCAGTAGCCGCGCAGCATGGCCACCTGGCGCCAGTCGGCCTGCGCCAGCAGCACGAGATTGTTGAAGCCGTCGCTCTCGGCGTCGCCGCGCCACAGGGCTTCGAAACCGCGCTCGAAGCGGTCGCGCAGATGCGCCAGGTCGAAGGTGAGCGTCGCCTTGGCCTTCAGCTCGAAGTCGTGGATGGTGAGCGTGCGGCCTTCGCTTTCCAGCGTGTAGACGTGCTCGGCGAGCATCCGCACGCCCATGTTCTCCAGCATCGGCAAGGCATCGGACAACGAGATCGGCGCACCGACGTGGATCACCTTGAAGCGCAGGCTCTGGTCGCGCGCGTCTTCATACAGGTGCAGATGGATGGAGTCATTGTTCTTGAGCGTGGTCAGCGCGATCACGTCCAGCGCGGCCTGTTCCGGCGCCACGTCTTCGATGTAGCCGGCCGGCAGCAGCTTGCCGAAACGATTGAACAGCGCTACGCCCTGCGCTTCACCGGCCTTGCCGATCAGGCTGTCGCGCAGGCCGTCGTGCCAGTTGCGCACGATGTGCTGCAGACGCGTTTCCAATTCCTGCACGTTGAACGTGGGATGGTCGCCCGGATGCGGGCGCACGGTGACGTGCAGACGCGCGAGGGCCGATTCGCCCATCAGCACGTTGGAATCCACGCTCTCACCGTGGAACACCTCGCGCAGCATCGCTTCGATGCGTTCGCGCACGGTGGTGTTGAAGCGTTCGCGCGGCACGAACGCCAGGCAGGTGAAGAAGCGGCCATAGCGGTCGCGGCGTACGAACAGGCGCGTACGCGCGCGCTGTTGCAGCTCCAGGATGCCCATGGCGGTGGCGAACAGTTCGTCCTCGGTGCTCTGGAACAGCTCTTCCGGCGGCAGCGTTTCGAGAATGTGGCGCAGCGCCTTGCCGGAATACGCATCGCGCTTGAGGCCCGAGCGCACCATCACCGCTTCCACGCGCTGGCGCACCAGCGGCACGTCCTGCGGACGCGACATATAGGCGTTGGAGGTGAACAGGCCCAGGAAGCGCTGCTCGGAAACCGGCATGCCGTTGGCGTCGAACTTGAGCACGCCCACGTAATCCATGTTGCCGGCGCGATGCACGTGCGAGCGTGCATTGGTCTTGGTGAGGATGATGGCGTCGTACGCACCGGACTGCGGCAGGTCGTGCGCCACCATCGAGCGCAGCGAACGCGGCGCCACCGAGCGCTCGCTCTTGTGCAGGATGCCCAGGCCCGATGCCTCGATCGGCAGCAGCACTTCGTCGCCCTGCGCCTTGGCCACTTCGTATTCGCGATAACCCAGGAAGGTGAAGTTGTCGTCCGCCAGCCAACGCAGGAACTCGCTTGCCTCGGCGACCGAGGCCGCATCCAGCGGCAGCTTGCGGCTGGGCAAGTCGGCCGCAATGGCCAGCGCTTTCTCCCGCATGGCGTTCCAGTCGCGCACGGCGGCGCGGACATCTTCCAGCGCGTCTTCGATGCGGTGCTTCAGCTGGGCCTGGATGGATTCGTCCAGGATGCTGTCCACTTCGAAATGCATCACCGATTCGGAAGCGCCGTGCTCGTCGCCCAGGTGCAACAGCTGGCCGTTCGAGTCGCGGCTCACCTTCACCACCGGATGCAGCACCAGGTGAATGGTGGAGTGCTCGGCAAGGATCATGCTTACCGTATCCACCAGGAACGGCATGTCGTCGGTGACGATGTCCACCGCGGTGCGCGCCGTGTGCGCGGCACTGGCTACGCGTACCGCCGTGCGCTGCGGCGTGCGCTGCTGCAGGAAATCGAGCAGGCCGGCGACGACCTGCGCCCACGCGGCAGGCGTATGCAAGTCGATGTCGGTGCTGGCGATGCGCGAGAAAAAGGCGCTGATAAAAAATTGCGCCTCATCAAGGCGCTTGGTCGGATAACCGCTTTTCTTCAACTCTTCGAGCACGACAGACACGAGGGGGATGTCGTTGGCCGCACGGATCGCATTCATGGCTTCTACTTAAGAAGTGGAGATGATGGGTTTGAAAGCCTTAAAAGGATACGCTTGGACCTGCATCGAATCCATCGGCAGCGCAGCAACGCGTGGCATGCGTGATTGGCTGCAATGCATGTAAGAGCTTGTCATGCGCATGCAACGCGAATGCACCCGAGATCCGCCGTCAGCGACGAACCGAAATTGTCCAGCGCTGCCATGCTTGCGCCTGCGTGCGGCGGCGGGGACGAGACTGGCGCAGGCATGCAGAACCCATCGCGCTTCCGGCCGCGCTGTTCACAATGGCGGCCAACCCGCCTGTGCCGTTCGTCATTTGCCTGAAAGGCTAGATTCCCGCACCGCAGAAATTGTAAACTGGCCGGTATAGTCTTGCTCACGTTCCCGTCCGCGGGGACCAACGACACAGGACAAACCGGCCTTGATCCGATAAACGTAAGAATTTCCGGCAAGTACAGCCGGGCCTCCGGCAGGTCGTGCCTGGCCCACCCCATACCCCCGATTACGCAAGTCATGGAGCTCTCATGAAGTCGACGCCAATGCGCACACCGGTGCTGTGCCTGAGTTTGCTGGCACTTGCCGCCTGCAGCAGCAAGACGCAAGGTCCGCCCCAGATGCCGCCGCCCACCGTGGGAGTGGTCGAAGCCCAGCCGCAGAACGTGCCGCTGACCAAGGACCTGGTGGGACGCCTGTCCGCCTACCGCAGCGCCGACGTGCGCGCCCGCGTTTCCGGGGTGCTGCTCAAGCGCGTCTATACCGAAGGCACGGATGTAAAGCAGGGCCAGCTGCTGTTCCAGATCGACCCGGTGCCGTACAAGGCCGCGCTGGCCAACGCCCAGGCGGCGCTGGCCTCGGCCCAGGCCAGCTATACCAATGCCCACGTGATCGCCAATCGCGATCGCCAACTGGTGCCGCAGGGCTATATCTCGCGCCAGCAGCTGGATACCGATGAAGCCAACGAGCGTTCTGCGCAGGCCGCGGTGAAGCAGGCCGAAGCGAATGTGCAGACCGCACGCATCAATCTGGGCTACACCAACGTGACCGCGCCGATCGACGGCCGCGCCGGCGAACAGCAGGTGACCGAGGGCGCCATCGTCGGCAACAGCACCTCCGACGGCGGCGCCAACGCCACCCTGCTGACCACGGTGGACCAGCTCGATCCGCTGTACGTCAACTTCACCCTGGGCGCCGCCGATCTCGACACGCTGCGCCACGCCCAGTCCAAGGGCAACGTGCAGCTTGCCGCACAGAACAAGACCACGGTGCAGATCACCCTGCCCAGCGGCGCCAAGTACGACAAGCTGGGGACGCTCGACTTCTCCGACACCTCGGTCAATCCGACCACCGGCGCCATCAACCTGCGCGCCGTAGTGCCGAACGAAGATCGCCGCCTGCTGCCGGGCATGTACGTCACCCTCACCGTCAACATGGGCGAGCTCAACAAGGTGTTCCTGGTTCCGCAGGCCGGTGTCCAGCGCGATCCGGGCGGCGCCTACGCGCTGGTGGTGGGCAAGGACGGCAAGGTCGCGCAGAAGCGCGTGGCGGCCGACAACATGCTGGGCCACGACTGGATCGTCACCAATGGCCTCGATGCGGGCGATGAAGTGATTGTGTCGGGGGTCCAGGGCGTCAAACCGGGCGCACCCGCCAAGGCAACCCCGTGGAAGCCTGATCAGGCGCCGGCAGGCCAAGCTCCTGCCGCCGGCCATCAATGAGCCTGTTCAGGGTCTCGGCGTGGCCCGCGCCGGGACTGTTTGCCTACCGGGCAAGGAGGAACGAAGGCGTGTATGTCGATACACAACTGAGTGAGGACGCGGCCCGGTGGGCAAACAGCCCCGGCCCGAAGGGTTGTCACGGTGCGTTCATCAGGCGGCAACGCGCGGCTTGGTTTGCCGGCCAGGCAAGCGCTGCGCCACGCACTACCACCTGGCGAACGCACCGTGACAACGCGGGCTACGCCGAGACCCTAAACAGGCTCCAAGGAGAGCGCTGATGCCGAGTTTCTTTATCGATCGCCCCATTTTTGCGTGGGTGGTCGCCATCCTGATCACCCTGGTCGGCATCATTTCGGTGCTGGGCATGGGTGTCGAGTCCTATCCCAACATCGCGCCGCCGCAGGTCACGGTCACCGCCACCTTCCCGGGCGCCAGCGCCCAGACCATGGAGGACACGGTCACCAAGGTGATCGAGCAGCAGCTCACCGGCGTGGACAACCTGCTGTATTTCAGTTCGGCCTCGAACTCGAACGGCACGGCCACGATCACGCTGAGCTTCGCCACCGGCACCAACCCCGACATCGCGCAGGTGCAGGTGCAGAACAAGGTGTCGCTGGCCCAGCCGCAGTTGCCGGCCGCGGTCACGCAGCAAGGCGTGGTGGTGGCCAAGGCCAACCCGGACTTCCTGATGTTCGTGGGCCTGATCTCCAACAATCCGGAGATCGACTCCAACCGCCTCAGCGACATCGTCGGTTCGACCGTGATCAACCAGATTGGCCGTATTCCCGGCGTGGGCAGCACCTTCCAGGTGGGCTCCGAGTACGGCATGCGCGTGTGGTTGAACCCGGACAAGATGCAGGGTTACGGCCTGTCCGCCACCCAGGTGGAAAACGCCATCTCGGCCCAGAACGTGCAGTTCGCGGCCGGCTCGCTGGGTTCGGACCCGGCCGTCAACGGACAGAGCTTCACCGCGACGGTGTCGGGCGAAGGCCTGTTCTCCACGCCTGAGCAGTTCGGCAACATCATCCTGCGCGCCAATCCCGACGGCACCACGGTGCGCCTGAAGGACATCGCACGCATCCAGTTCGGTCCGCAGACCTACGGCTTCGTCTCCACCTGGAGCGGGCAGCCGGTGGGCGGCTTCGGCGTGCAATTGCTGCCGGGCGCGAACGCGCTGCAGGTGGCCGAAGCAGTGCGCTCGAAGATGGACGAACTGGCCAAGGATTTCCCGCAGGGCGTCACCTGGTTCGCACCGTACGACAGTACGCCGTTCGTGCGCGTGTCGATCGATGAAGTGGTGCATACGCTGATCGAGGCGATCATCCTCGTCTTCTTCGTGATGCTGATCTTCCTGCAGAACTTCCGCGCCACGATCATTCCCACCCTGGTGATTCCAGTGGCGCTGCTTGGCACCTTCATCGGCCTGGCGCCGATGGGCTTCACCATCAACCAGCTCACCTTGTTCGGCATGGTGCTGGCCATCGGCATCGTGGTGGACGACGCGATCGTGGTGATCGAGAACGTCGAACGCATCATGACCGAGGAAAACCTGCCGCCGAAGGAAGCCACGCGCAAGGCAATGAGCCAGATCACCGGCGCGGTGGTGGCCATCACCGTGGTGCTGGCGGCGGTATTCGTGCCTTCGGCGCTGCAGCCTGGCGCCACCGGCGTGATCTACAAGCAGTTCGCGCTGACCATCGCGGTGTCGATGGGCTTCTCCGCGTTCCTCGCGCTGTCCTTCACCCCGGCGCTGTGCGCGACCATCCTCAAGCCCGTGCACGAGGAAAAGAAGAACTTCATCTACCGCTGGTTCAACGCGGCGTTCGATCGGGTCACGCACACCTATCAAGGGCATATCGGCAGCGCCGTGCGCCATTCGCCGCGCTGGATGATCGTGTTTGCGCTGATCGCGATGCTGGCTGGCTTCCTCTACACCAAATTGCCTACCGGCTTCGTGCCCAGCGAAGACCAGGGCTTTGCGCTGGCCATCGTCATGCTGCCGCCGGGCGCCTCGCTGGAGCGCTCCGAACAGGTCATGAAGGAGGTCAAGGACACGCTGGACAAGAGCCCGCTGAAAGACGACTACGTGGGCATGTACCAGATCAGCGGCTTCAGCTTCGTGGGCCGCAGCGAGAACGCCGGCATGGTGTTCATCAAGCTCAAGGACTGGAGCGAACGCTCGATCACCGCGGACGACTTCATCCTGAAGGCCAACGGCGTGCTGCACGGCATCCGCGACGCGATGATCTTCGTGGTGAACCTGCCGACCATCCGCGGCCTCAGCCAGTTCGGCGGCCTGGACATGTACCTGCAGGCACGCAACGGCCAGTCGCGCGCCGAGCTGGGCCAGGCGATGGGCATGCTGCTGGGCAAGGCCTCCAAGAGCCCCACCCTGTTCGGCACCCGCCCGAACATCCTGCCGGATGCGCCGCAATACAACCTCAGTGTGGACCGCGTGCAGGCCGAGGCGCTGGGCTTGTCGGTCAGCGACGTCTACAGCGCCATCCAGCTGATGCTGGCACCGGTCTACATCAACAACTTCATCTACGAAGACCGCGTGAAGCGTGTGATGGTGCAGGCCGATGCGCCATATCGCATGGATACGGATGCACTCAGCCACATCTACACACCCAGCTCGCAGAACAGCACCACGTCGAGCGCATCCACCACCTCGTCGAGCAGCAGTTCGCCGTACGGTCCTTACAACATGATCCCGCTGTCCAGCGTGGTGCACACCACCTGGAGCATGGCCGCGCCCTCGCTCACGCGCTACAACGGCTATCCCGCCATCGAAATCGTGGGCGATGCCAACAAGGGCTACTCCACCGGCCAGGCCATGGCGACGCTGCAGGACATCGTGAACAACGACCTGCCCCACGGCTTCGGCGCGGACTGGACCGGCCAGTCGTACCAGGAACTGCTCGCGGGCAACTCGGCCACGCTGCTGATGATCCTGTCGATCTTCATCGTGTTCCTGTGCCTGTCGGCCCTGTATGAAAGCTGGTCGATACCGGTGGCCGTGCTACTGGTGGTGCCGTTGGGCCTGCTGGGCATGGTGCTTGCGTCCATGTTGCGCGGCTTTCCGAACGACATGTACTTCAAGATCGGCATGGTGACGGTGATCGGCCTGGCCGCGAAGAACGCGATCCTGATCGTGGAATTCGCAGTGGAACAGCAGGCCGAAGGCCAGACGCTGTTCAACGCCGTGGTCACCGCCGCTCGCCTGCGACTGCGCCCGATCCTGATGACCTCGATGGCCTTCATCCTCGGCGTGCTGCCACTGGTGACGTCCACCGGCGCCGGCGCCAACTCCCGCCACGAAATCGGCACCGGCGTGATCGGCGGCATGCTGTTCGCCACCTTCCTCGGCCTGCTGCTGATTCCGGTGTTCTACGTGAGCGTGCGCCGCATGCTGGGCGACAAGATGGACGAAGCCACGCACAAGCTGGCGCGGCATGAGCATCAGCAACCGTTTGATTCGGATCCGAATCACTGATGCGCAAGATTTGACGTTCCCAGCAAAAGCCCCGGCATTCGCCGGGGCTTTTTTTTGGGGACAACAAACGCTCCAGGAAGCAGCCCCGGCGATGCCCGGGCTGCTTCCTTGCAGACACATCACCGCGCAAAATTGCCGGTGCTCTGCACGAAGTTGTAGAAATTGGCGATGTTGAGGCTGCCGAAGCCGGTGGTGTAATCCCAGCCGCTGCCGGCGCTGTAGCCATAGCCGTTGTAACCGTTGTTGCCCGAAGTCACGTCGTTCACCAGCGATGGATTGCTTGGGAAATAGCTGTAGATGCTGGACGCCGGGAAACCCAGCCCATTGTTGAGACCCGACTGCACGCGCGCCCAGATGCCCACGAAAATCGGCGAGGCCAGACTGGTGCCGCCCACCGTATAGGTCGATCCGGCATAGGTGATGTTGGCGCCCGAAGCGGACGCCGCATCGAATGCCAGATCAGGCAGCACGCGATGCGTGATGGAACTGCCCAGCGCGGATACCTGCCAGGAAGGCGCGGTTTCGTTGGCGCTGACGCCGCCGCCGGTAGCCCACAGCCGCTTGTTGTTGTCGATGGGCGCATCGATCGCGGCCAGGCCTTCGTTCCACACCGTTTCGCCGCCGTAGGCACCGCTGTTGGTATACAAGGTGGTACCGCCCACCGCGATCACATACGGCGAAGTGGCCGGTTCGCTCACCGAATAATGCGCCAGGTTGATCTTTACCGTGCCGCGCGAATTGGCGACGTAACCCGGTCCACCACCAAGCGTGTCGGTGGACCACTGATAGACACCGGCATCACCCGATGCAACGGAAAAGGTCTGCCCTTGCGCCACCGCCTGTTTGAACACCGCATCGTCCGCCGACTGGCCGGTAGTGCTGCCTTCATCGATACCCAGCGATACGTTGATGACCTTGGCCACATTCGCCGTCACCGCGCCGTTGTATGCATTGGTGAGGTCGGCGATGGTGGGATGCGTCACGCCGTCATACGGCGCGGTGTAGAACAGAATCTGCTTCACGCCACCGGTCACGCCCAGGATGGTCTGGCTGTCCAGATCCCATTCCACATCGCCGCTGCTGCTGTCGTCGAGATAGGTGGAACCGCTGGCGCCCGTCTTCACCACTGACGCCGACACGCTGAAGCCGTTGTTGCTGGCATAGGACTGCAGGTCCGTCAGCGACTGCGCATCGCTGCCCCAGCTGATGATGCCGACCGAAGTATTGGCTGCGGTCGGCGTGCTGCCTACGCCGTAGATGGCGGGAAACTCCTTGGGATTGTGCGAGGTGGTGGAACCGGATACGGCGTTCGGTTGCACCGGCGTACGCGACGCGGGCGTCAGGATATGGTGATAGGTGTGGATCTGCGCCAGATTGTCCAGCCCCAGCACTGACTTCACCACCGTACCCAGCTCCGCCGGAACGGATACCGACGCGTCGTTGGCGAACACCTTGCGGCCATCCAGGTTGAAATGCACCAGGTGCGTGCGGAAGGCACTTTGCAGCGCGCTATGCGGCCCGGTCGCATTCACCAGCAGTCGGTTGGGGCTTGCCTCCACCGTCTGGAATCCGGCCTGCTTCAGATACGCCACCACCGCGTCCACCTGCGCCTGGGAGGGGCTGTATTGCTGCACGAACTGGTCGCTGCCGAGGAACTGGCCATACAGCAGGCTGCTGGGGTTGCTGATGGCGGCAAGATAGCTATCCAACGCCGCTTCGTTGCGCAAATTGAGCGCCACGGTCACCGATACCGTCTCGTTGTTTCCGAACGAAACCGCCTGCTGCGACGCGCTCGCCAATGCATCCACGCTCGCGCTGTGATCCAGGCTTTGCGCCGCGGCCTGGGCATCGGCCACCGCGCTCCTCTGCACTTCTTTCCAGTTGCCCGCCGCCTGCGCGGATAGCGAAACAAGCGCCAAGGACAAGGCAAACGGCAGCGCCAGCTTGCGGATGGATGTCACGCCGCGAACCGTAACGTCATGAGTCATAGAGAGCTCCAAAGAGGATGGAAGTGCGATGCACCGTTCCATGGCCTGGTCCGTGCGCACCCACACGCGCACGACATGGCGCCTGCGTCCATTACGCCATGCAAAAAACAAACGAAAAAATCCCCTGCCAGGTAAAACGTGGCCGGCTGATTAAGTACTACGAATGAATGTCAACGAACCGTCAATGCGCACGGCGTTGCACCGCACGAGGAGTTCTATAAAAAGAAAGACGCGGCATATCGCTACGCCGCGTCGTCATGGCCGGACGCTTGCTGTCAACGCAGGCCAGTTTCCGCGCGCGCAATGACAAGCCGCTGGATTTCGCTGGTGCCCTCGTAGATCTCGGTGATCTTCGCATCGCGGAAATAGCGCTCCAGCGGCATTTCCTTCGAATAGCCCATCCCGCCGTGGATCTGCACGGCCTGATGCGTAATCCACATGGCGGCTTCGGAAGCGACCAGCTTGGCGATCGATGCTTCGGTGCCGAAACGGCCGCCGTTCTTCTCGGCTTCGCCCTTCGTCCACGCCGCGCGCAGCGTCAGCAGCGTCGCCGCATCGAGCTTGCACTTCATGTCGGCAATCTTCGCCTGCGTCATCTGGAACGTGCCGATCGGATGGCCGAACGCCTTGCGATCGCGCGACCACTGCAGCGTGGCTTCATACGCGGCACGCGCGATGCCTACCGCCTGCGAGGCGATGCCGATGCGGCCCGCGTCGAGCACGCCCATCGCAATCGAGAAGCCCTTGCCTTCCTCGCCCAGCAGGTCTTCTTTCGGGCATACGTATTCGTTGAATTCAATCTCGCAGGTAGCCGATGCGCGAATGCCAAGCTTGGGTTCGGTCTTCCCGGCATGGAAACCAGATCGCTGCGTGTCGATGATGAAGGCCGACACGCCCTTCGCACCGATACCTGGCGTAGTGATCGCAAACAGCACGATATAACGCGCCACCGGGCCGGACGTGATCCAGCTCTTCTTGCCGTTGATCACCCAGTCGCCGTCGGCGTTCTTCGATGCACGCGTGTGCATGGCCGATGCATCCGAACCCGATTGCGGTTCGGTCAACGCATACGCGCCGATGGCCTCGCCCTGCGCGATGGCGCGCACGTACTTCTGTTTCTGCTCTTCGGTGCCGTGCTTGAGGATGCCGTTGCAGAACAGCGAATTGTTCACCGACATGATGGTGGACGTGGCCGCATCCGCCGCCGCGATCTCGATCATCGCCAGCACGTACGCCACCGGGTCCATCCCCGCGCCACCGTATTCATGCGGCACCTCGATGCCCATCAGCCCCAGTTGGCCCATCTCACGGATGTTGTCCAGCGGAAACTCGCCCTTGGCGTCGAGCTCCGCCGCCACCGGCACGATGCGCTTCTGCGCGAAATCGCGGGCGATGGACTGGATGGACAACTGGTCTTCGGTGAAACGGAAATCCATGAGCGGCTCCGGGGGAAAGAGGTAGGGAAAGCCGCTTATTTTAGCTGGATGAGGCGTATGGGCCTTGTTGCGGGGCAGCAGAAGCGGATACCAATTGTCGGTCGAATGAGCGCATTCAACCGCACAATACAGTGCGAAACCGTTGGATTGCGTTGCGCTAATCCAACCTCCGAGCACGTGCGCCGCGCCTGGGAAGATCGAAGTCAGCGCGAGGAGAATCGGCAAATAGCAAATCCTTGAGGGAAGATGGCACCGCGTCGCTTACTTGTTGGCCCGGCTGCTGATCACTCCGATCACCGCAACCGTGCCGAACGAGGAACGCCCTCATCGCCACCGGACTGATGTCTCGAAACTGGCCGCGCAACATCTTCGACAGTTCTGGTGCAGTCATGTGGAGCATGCCTGCCGCTTCTTGCAAGGTCCATCCACGCAACTTGATGATTTCACCGATGCGCATGGCTAGTTGCGCCTTCAGCAGCATTTCGTCAGCACCAGCTAGGCCAAGATCGGCATAAACATTGCCGCTGCCCTTTTCCATTCCGGTCATCCTGTCCTCCTTCTTTTGCACGAGCCTCGGCCATTTTCCGCCGGTACGGAGGATAGGTGTCAAACCGCAGAGATTGATGGCTTTGAAATCATCGGCGCAGGCCATGCACGAATAGCTGGCCCCTTCCGCTTGCTTGCCTTTCCCCTGCACGGCTCCCCTTGACGCTATCCCCTGCCGCGCCTACCCTACCCATCTCTCTATCGCGATATAAGGATGCACGATGGATCTGGCCACCGCCTCCAGCGTGTTGCGCCTGCTGGCGGATCCCACTCGCGTACGGCTGCTGGCCCTGCTCGAGCGGGAGGAGCTGACCGTGGCCGAGCTGGCCGCGGTGCTGCACCTGGCGCAGCCGCGTGTCTCAACGCACCTGGCCAAGCTGAAAGAGGCCGAGCTGGTGCGCGACCGGCGGGCGGGCGTTTCGGCCTATTACCGCGCCAACAGCGAAGGCGACGAACGCCAGCACGCCTTGGTCCGCTCGCTGCGCGAAAGCATCGACGACGCCCTGCTGCGCGAAGACGCTGCGCGCTTGACCGCCGTGCTGGCCCAGCGTGCCAGCGCACATGGCTGGGCCGACACCGTGGCCGGCGACATGGAGCGCCACTACTCGCCCGGCCGCACCTGGGAAACGCTCACCCGTGCACTGTTGCAACTGCTGGAAACCGGCGACGTGCTGGACATCGCTTCCGGCGACGGCGTCACTGCCGAACTGCTGGCCCCACATGCGCGATCCATCGTCTGTGTGGATGCGAGCGAACGCGTGGTGGAAGCAGCCGCCAAGCGGCTGGCGCCGTTCAACAATGTCCATGTGCGCCAGGGCGACATGCACGCTTTGACACTGGAGACAGGCAGCTTCGACCTGGTGCTGATGCTGCATGCGCTGACCTATTCCGAACACCCCGCCAAGGCCGTGGCCGAAGCCGCGCGCGTGCTGCGCCCCGGCGGCAAGCTGCTGGCCGCCACGCTGGGCAAGCATGACCACCGCGCGGTGGTGGAGCCGTTCGATCACCGCAATCTTGGCTTCACCGAAAGCGAACTCACCAAGCTGGCCACGCAGGCCACGCTTGAGGTGCTTAGCTGCAACCGCCTGAGCCGCGAGCGCAAGGCGCCGCATTTCGAAGTAATCAATCTGCTCGCCCGCAAGCCGTAAGGAATTCCCCATGAGCATCCTCCCCTGGCGCCATCCCGATCGCGTTGCCGCACTCCAAGCGGCACTAGGCGAGCGCATCCTGATTCTCGACGGCGGCATGGGCACCATGCTGCAGGGCCATCAGCTGGACGAATCGGGCTTTCGCGGCGAGCGCTTCGCCGAAGGCCGTGACAGCCAGCATGCGCATGTACACGACCATCCCGGCGCATGCGACCTGAAAGGCAACAACGACCTGCTCACCCTGACCAAGCCGGAGATCATCCGCGGCGTGCACGAGGCCTATCTCGACGCCGGCGCCGACCTGGTCGAAACCAACACCTTCAACTCCACGCGCATCAGCCAGGCCGACTACCACCTGCAACACCTCGCGTACGAATTGAATCGCGAAGGCGCCAGGCTTGCGCGCGCCGCCTGCGATACGTTCACCGCAAAGAACCCGGCCAAGCCGCGCTTTACCATCGGCATCCTTGGCCCCACCAGCCGTACGGCATCGCTCTCACCAGACGTCAACGACCCCGGCTTCCGCAACGTCACGTTCGAAGAGCTGGTCGACAACTACACCGAAGCCGCCGGCGGCCTGCTCGATGGCGGCGCGGACGTCATCATGGTCGAGACCATCTTCGACACGCTCAACGCCAAGGCGGCGCTGTTCGCCTTGAGCGAACTGTTCCGCGCGCGCGGCAGCCGCGTGCCAGTGATGATCTCCGGCACCATCACCGACCGCTCCGGCCGCACGCTCTCCGGCCAGACGGCGGAAGCGTTCTATTACTCGGTCAAGCACATCCGCCCGCTTTCGGTGGGATTGAACTGCGCGCTGGGTGCCGCGGATTTGCGGCCGCACATCCAGACGCTTGCCAACATCGCCGATAGCTACGTGAGCACCCACCCGAACGCCGGCCTGCCCAACGCGTTCGGCGAATACGACGAAACGCCGGCGCAGATGGCGTCGGTGATCGAAGGCTTCGCGCGCGACGGCTTGCTCAACATGGTCGGCGGCTGTTGTGGAACGACGCCGGCGCACATCAAGGCGATTGCGGAGGCGGTGAGCAAGCACGCGCCGCGAGCGTTGTCGATCGAAGAGAAAGAGGCGGCATAAGCCAGGATGAACACCACCCGCTACACCCGCCTCGCCGGTCTGGAACCACTCGTCATCACGCCAGACCTGCTGTTCGTCAACGTCGGCGAGCGCACCAACGTCACCGGCTCGGCGCAATTCAAGAAGCTGATCAAGGAAGACCGCTACGAAGAAGCCGTCGAAGTCGCGCGCCAGCAGGTCGCCAACGGCGCACAGATCGTCGACGTGAACATGGACGAAGGCCTGATCGATTCGGAAGCGGCGATGACGCGCTTCCTCAACCTGATCGCCGCCGAACCGGACATCGCCCGCGTGCCGGTGATGGTCGACTCCTCCAAATGGAGCGTGATCGAAGCCGGCCTGCGCTGCCTGCAGGGCAAGGGCGTGGTCAACTCCATTTCGATGAAGGAAGGCGAAGAGGTCTTCCTGGAGCACGCGCGCAAGGTGCTCCAATACGGCGCTGCCGTCGTGGTGATGGCCTTCGACGAACAAGGCCAGGCCGATACCTGCGAACGCAAGGTGGAAATCTGCTCGCGCGCGTACAAGCTGCTCACCGAGAAATTGGACTTCCCGCCCGAAGACATCATCTTCGACCCGAACATCTTCGCCATCGCCACCGGCATCGACGAACACAACAACTATGCGGTGGACTTCATCGAAGCCACGCGCGAACTGAAAAAGCGCTTCCCGCTCAGCCACGTTTCCGGCGGCGTGTCGAACGTATCGTTCTCCTTCCGCGGCAACAACACGGTGCGCGAGGCGATCCACTCCGTGTTCCTGTACCACGCGATCAAGGCGGGCATGGACATGGGCATCGTCAACGCCGGCGCGTTGATGATCTACGACGACGTGCCCGGGGAACTGCGCGACCGCGTCGAAGACGTGGTGCTGAACCGCCGGCCGGACGCCACCGAGCGCCTGCTGGACATCGCCGAGCGCTACAAAGCCAAGAAAGGCGAAACGGTTACCGAAAACCTGGCCTGGCGCGAAAGGCCGGTGCAGGAACGCCTCGCCCACGCATTGGTGCACGGCATCGACCAGTTCGTCGACGAGGACACCGAGGAAGCGCGCCAGCTATCCACGCGCCCGCTCGACGTGATCGAAGGCCCGTTGATGTCCGGCATGAACATTGTCGGCGACCTGTTCGGCGCCGGCAAGATGTTCCTGCCCCAGGTGGTGAAATCCGCGCGCGTGATGAAAAAAGCAGTGGCCTACCTGCTGCCCTACATCGAAGCGGAAAAGCTGCGCACCGGCGACGCCGGCAAGAACAACGGCACCATCGTGATGGCGACGGTGAAAGGCGACGTGCACGACATCGGCAAGAACATCGTCGGCGTGGTGCTCCGCTGCAACAACTTCGAGGTGATCGATCTCGGCGTAATGGTGCCTGCGCAGAAGATTCTCGACACCGCGCGCGAACATAACGCCGACATCATCGGCCTGTCCGGCCTGATCACGCCGTCGCTGGAGGAAATGAGCCAGGTTGCGCGCGAAATGCAGCGGCAGGATTTCCATATTCCACTGTTGATCGGCGGCGCCACCACCTCGCGCGCGCACACTGCGCTGAAGATCGAGCCGCATTACAAATCCCCCACGGTGTGGGTGAAAGACGCCTCGCGCGCGGTCGGCGTGGCGCAGTCGCTGGTCAGCAAGGAACTGGTCGACAACTTCATGGCGAAAATCCGCGCCGAATACGCGGACATTCGCGAGCGCCACAAACAGCGAGGGGCCGCCAAGACGCTCGTGCCGCTGGAACATGCGCGCAAACAGCGCTTCACCTGCGACTGGCAGAACTATGTACCGCCGCAGCCGGCCAAACCGGGCATCAGCGTATTCAACGAATACGACCTGGCCGAACTGCGCACCTACATCGACTGGACGCCGTTCTTTCAGGCATGGGAACTTGCCGGGCGCTATCCGGCCATTCTCACCGACGAGGTGGTCGGCAAGCAGGCCAGCGAACTGTTCGGCGATGCGCAAGCCATGCTCGACAAGCTCATCGCCGAGCGCTGGCTGACCGCGAGGGCGGTAATCGGTTTCTGGCCGGCGCATGGCGTCGGCGACGATATCGAAATTCAGCTGCCGGACGGCAAGCGGCGCCTGCACCACCTGCGCCAACAGGCCGAAAAACCGGTTGAACGCCCCGATTTCTGCCTGGCCGATTTCGTCGCGCCCAAGGAAGCCGGCAAGCAGGACTGGATCGGCGCCTTCGCCGTTACCGCCGGCATCGGCATCGAGCAGCACGTGGCGCGCTTCGAAGCAGACAACGACGACTACTCCGCCATCCTCCTCAAGGCCCTCGCCGACCGCCTCGCCGAAGCCTTCGCCGAACGCATGCACGAACGCGTGCGCCGCGAGTTCTGGGGTTATCAGCCGGACGAATCACTGGACAACGACGCGCTGATCGAAGAGAAGTACTGTGGCATCCGCCCCGCCCCCGGTTATCCGGCCTGCCCCGACCACACCGAGAAAACCGCGCTGTTCGAACTGCTCGACGCCACGCACAACGCCGGCATTCAATTGACCGAAGGCTTTGCGATGTATCCGGCGGCAGCGGTGTCCGGCTGGTATTTCTCGCATCCGGACAGCCAGTATTTCGTGGTAGGGCGCGTTACCCGCGAGCAGGTGGAAGATTACGCCAAGCGCAAAGGCTGGACGCGCGAGGAAGCGGAACGCTGGCTGGCGCCGAACCTGGATTACGATCCGGAGTGATGCTGATGGTCGCCATGCGAAGCGCGCATGGCGACCGAACGCGTTACGCCTTGTCCCCAATCTCGTCCCGGCCGTGGTGGCGCATGTGCATCACCAGGTTGTACACCGAGACGAATACCGGGAAGAAGTTGGAAAGAATGCCCACCGAGTCATTCTTGCCGAACACGAAATACGCCAGCAGCAAGGCGCTGCCCGATACCGACATCCACCAGAACGACAGCGGCATCACCACCCGCTTGTATTTGCGCGTGTAATAAAGCTGCACGAACCAGCGCCCGGTGAACATGAAAGTGCCCATGAAGCCGACCACTTTCCAGGGCGTAAGGTGGAAATTCTGCAGGGCATGCAGCATATGCGAGAGGTCGAAATGCATGGGGAGCCGCTTGGCGAAAGGAGAACGGGCCATTTTAGCTGCCCGGAGGCGGTAGCCCACGCCCAGCAACGCAACCGCCCCACAAATGGTTGACGTTTCAGCCCATGGTCCGTATAGTTGCGCGCTCCCGGCGGGCGGTTAGCTCAGCGGTAGAGCACTGCCTTCACACGGCAGGTGTCACAAGTTCGATCCTTGTACCGCCCACCATCCCATTTCAAAGAAAAAAGGTCACCTTGCGGTGGCCTTTTTTTATGGCCTGCGGGCAGGTCTTCGGGATTCAAGCCCGGACTCCCACAGTTCCGCCGCCCCGGCGAAAGCCGGGGCGGCGGGTCAGAAACTGCATGCAACCTTCTTGCGTTCGGAGCACGTCATCACTCGGACGACTTGCCTCCCTCGTCCCGGCCATCCGTGCCCTGGCCGCCTTTCTGGCCCAGCTCCTGCTTGCGGGCTTCGCCGCCCTGCTTGCCGAGCTCGGCATAGCCTTCCGGGCCCAACTGCTCGCGGCGCGCCTCGCCGCCTTTCTGGCCGGCTTCGCGGACGGTCATGCTGCCGGTGTCTTCTGTTTGGTTCTTCGTCGTCATGGTTGTTACCTCTTATATATGTGATGTGCGTTACTCGATTTCTCCGTAGCCGTTCATGACGTCCTGCGGGCTGCCGAATTCGGTTTCCGGAATGCGCTCGATGGCGTCGATGATTTCCTGTCGGCGCTTCATTGCGCTGGCGTTCCTTCGTTCTTGTTGCGTGCCGCAGCACGCTTGCCTTGCCCCATCATCGACGGCACTCAATGTATCGATCGCGCGGTGAAACGCGCATGGAACCCCGTGCAGTGAATTGTCAATCACACACGCATGGTCACGGCGCACGCGGTCGCCTGCGATGTTTCATCGAACTGACATCTCGCCTCCGTACGATGGCCCACGCAAAACGGTCGACGTCTTTTTGCGTGTATTCCCGTGAAGAGCCCCATTGACGTAGCATGCGCGTCCTTTTCAAGCACCCTTTGCCAAGGTGCCGCATCGCCGTCTTCGCCAGGATCACCATGAGCATTCGCAACGCCACCATCGCCAGACGCAGGCGCAAGATCGGCCTGTCCGAACAAGAGCGCATGACGCTGGATGCAGCAGCGCGCCGCCGTGACGGCGCCGAGCGCAGCAAGCGGCAGGACGATGCACGACGCGTGAGAAAAGCCGCGCCGGCCGCGCATTGGCAGGCCACCTGGGCAGAAGGCTGAACTTATTTTTCCTCCCGGCGAACCTCCGCCGGACTGCCTCCCTTCATCAACGCGCGCGCCGCCGCCAGGTGCTCTTGCAGCACGGGAATACCGCGCGCGGCGATGGTTTTCAGCCGGTCGTCGGCCGCCGTTTTGGCGGCCACTTCATAGGCCGCGATGATCTTGCGGTGCTCCTTCACCATCATGCCGGCAAAGGCCTGGTCGAAGGCCGCGCCTCGCAGCGACTGCAAGTGCGCATGGAGCGCGTCGATGTTCTGCACCGGGATGCCATGCGCGTGTCCTTTGCTGCCGGTATGGGCGGCCAGTTGCGCAAATTGCAGGTTCAGCGCCGTGTGATCGCTGACGATCCGGCTCGCCAGTGCGCGCACGCGCGGGCTGGCCGACCTGCCCATGGCGAGTTTGGCCAGCGCGATCTGCATGTTGTCATCCGCCGTCGCTTGCGCCACGAAGGCCTGCTCGCGTGCATCCAGCGCCGGGGCGCGCTCGCTGCGCTTGGGCGCCTTGGCCGCCGCGTGCGCCATGCCAAGGCCTGGCAGCACCAGGCACAACAGCAGCGGCATCCGCACCGGTGCAAACGCCCGCAGCCGCGTCACGGCTGCCCCCGCCCGCCGGACTCGCCGTAGATCTGCCCCGTTACATAACTGGATTCGGCAGCGGCAAGCTGTACGTACACGTGCGCGATTTCCGCCGGCTGTCCCGGTCGGCCCATGGGCGTGGTCATGCCGAATTCCTCCAGGTTCTTTTGCGTCTGTCCGCCGCTCACTTGCAACGGTGTCCAGAACGGTCCCGGCGCCACGCCGTTCACGCGGATGCCGCGCTTGATCATCTGCTTGGCCAGCCCCTTGGTGAAGGTGACGATGGCGCCCTTGGTCAAGGCGTAATCCAGCAGATTCTCGGAAGGATCGTAGGCATTCACCGAAGCGGTGTTGATGATGGCCGAGCCCGGCGGCATGTGCGCCACCGCGGCCTTGGTGATCCAGAACATCGCGTAGAGATTGGTCTTCAAGGTCCAGTCGAAATAATCGGTGGGAATGTCCAGGATCGATTCGAAACTGTGCTGGCGGCCGGCGTTGTTCACCAACAGGTCGATGCCGCCGAATTCGGCGATGGTTCTTGCCACCAGGTTCTGGCAGAACGCTTCGTTGCGGATATCGCCCGGCATGGCAAGCGCCTTTTGCCCGGCCTGCTTGATCAGCGCGATCACTTCCTGCGCATCGGGCTCTTCGGCAGGCAGGTAGGAAATCGCCACATCCGCGCCTTCGCGTGCGAACGCGATCGCCGCCGCGCGGCCGATGCCGGAATCGCCGCCGGTCACCAGCGCCCTGCGCCCCGACAGCTTGCCGCTGCCGCGGTAGCTGGTTTCGCCGTGATCCGGACGCGGCGTCATCTTGCCGGCCAGGCCCGGCCACGGTTGCGATTGCGGCTTGAATGGCGGATGCGGATAACCGTGGCGCGGGTCCCGCAAAGGTGCCGCCTGCTGGGCAAGGCCGGCGCGCTCTTCGGGCTGCGTCGCCCGCGCTGTGCCGACGAGCGCCGTTGCTACGCCCAGCGAAGCTCCCTGCATCAGCCGTCTGCGCGCGTTGGAAATGCTTTCGTCGCTCATGGCATGCACCACCTTCGGCCGTTACCGGGCGATGCTAGCTGCCGGGGCGGTGGATGGCAGGTCGAGGAATCTGCAACACGGCGTTAAGGCCAATGGCACTAACTTTAGCGTGCACGCCTCGCTCGCCAGGATGCGTCCCCTCCCCTGCGAAGTAGGGGAGGGCTAGGGTGGGGTGCGAGCGCAGCGAGCGGAACCAGACGTCGCCGCCATGTGTGTCTTGCTATCAGAAGTCATGGCGACATTCGGCTGCACGCTAAAGCACAAGCAACCCCACCCCAGCCCTCCCCTACTGTCGCAGGGGAGGGGGCGTATCACGACAAGCGTCGAGACACGCGCTGACACGCGCTTAAGTTAGCGCCATTGGCGTTAAGGCAGGATCGGGGCGTACCGCTTCAGCGCCACAAATCCAGCAAGATTCCTTGCTCGCCCTGCACCGGGTCGGAACCTGGCGCCGGCAAGCGCCTGATCCGTTCCATCGCCGCCTGGTCCGCCGTCGTCTTGCACAGGTCCCAATCCTGTCCCGGCGGATACGCGCCCACGGCAAGGAAATGCTTGTCGGTTCGCACGCTGCAATGGCCCACGCCGGCGGGCAGCACCAGTACGTCGCCCGGCGCCACTTCAATCTCTTTGCCACGCGGGCCGCCCAGCATCAGGCGCGCATGGCCGCCGACAAAGCCCAGCGCCTCGTGCGCAGTGGTGTGGTAGTGATGGTAGCCATATACGCCGTCGCGCCAGCGCGGCTCCCAGCCGTTGCGGGCGAACAGCTCTTCCATGTCCCTGGGGCTTACCGGATCGCCGGCGGCCGCGCCCCTGTACAGCAGCGCGGGAAAGCGCGGGTTATTCGGCATCCAGGCGTTTTTCTCCAGCAGAAAGCGCTCGGTCTGCACGGCTCAGCCCGATGACGAGGATGACGGATAAGGCTTCTTGCTCGGCGCGTTCTGCGGTTCGTGCGGCGTCTTCGCATCCGGCTCGCGCTGCTGTTGCTTGCCCGGTTCCGGGCGTTGCTCAGGATAACCGGAGTTGTAAGGTGGCTTGGTTGTCTGGCGCTCTTCCATGGTTTGACCACGCGTACTGGATAGGTGGCAAAACTTTGCCGCATGGTGCTGCACACCGGCGTGAACATCCGCGGCGCCGATGCTGATGCCGGCATCATGCTGATGACTGGCCGGCAACGAAGCCGGCGTTTACACCGTTTCGATGCGCACATCACAACGCCGATGAGAGCATGTACGCGCATCGTGGAGGACATCGCATGACATCGCACGACCGCAAAGATTCGCCCCATCCCTCCGACCGTGGCGACACACCGGCGGAAAGCCGCGAAGCGCGCGAACGGCGCAAGCTGCACGAGAGCGACAACCACGACCACGGCCTGGAAGAAACCTTCCCCGCCAGCGATCCGGTATCCACCTTCGTGCCCAGCAAGGGCTTCGATTGAACTACCAGGGCGCGTGCAGCAGCGAACGCGTGAGGTAGTCGCCCAGGGTCAGCGCCACCAGGATCAGCGGCCACCCAAAAGCGAGGATGGCGATCATGCGCAGCGCCGGATGGCCGCTCTTCAAGCGCATGAACACCACCAGCACCAGCAGCGCCTGGCCTACGGACAAGCAGGCGGTCAACACCAGCACCCACCAGCCCAGCGGCAAGCGCGAGACGGTTGCGGACGCGGCAAGCAAGATCAACATACCGGCCAGCACCAGCACTTGGCTCCACAAGGAAGGAATATCCTGTTGCGTCATCCCGCACTCCCCACCAGATAGAACGCCGGATACACGAAGATCCACACGATATCGACCAGGCTCCAGTACAAGCCGAGAATCTCGATCGGCGTGTGGTACTGCGCGCAAAAATTACCGCGCCGGGTGCGCATCGCGACCATCAGCAACAGCACCACGCCGATCAGCACGTGCAGGCTGTGGAAGCCGGTGGTGACGTAGTACAGGCTGAAGAACAATTCCATTTCGCGTGCGCCCGGCCCGCCCTGCAGGTAGCGGATGCCGGGGATCAGCCCTTCCTTGAATTCATCGTGATATTCCGTGCCGTGCAGCACCAGGAACAGCGCGCCAAGCAGGCCGGTCACCACCAGCAACAGCGCACTCTGCCGCGCCTTGTCCAACTGGATTTGCCGCAGCGCAATCGCCGACAGGCAACCGCTGACCTGCAAGATCGCCGTCTCCGCCGTGCCCATGGAAAAATCCAGGTGCCCGCTGCCTTCCACGCAGGCCGGCGGAAAACGCCATCGGCAGATCACATAGGCGGCAAACAGCACGCCGAAGAACAGCACCTCCGTGGCGATGAACGCCCACATGCCGAGCATGGCGGCTTCCTTCTGCTGGGGCGCGTCGTCGAATTGCTGCTGCACCGCCGCCGCTGGCACGGAAGTGTTCATCAGTCGCGGTACTCGTAAGGCCCGGTGGTGACCGCGGGCGTCGCATGGAAATTGTGTTCGGGCGGCGGTGAAGAGGTGGTCCATTCCAGCCCGGTCGCGCGCCACGGGTTCGGCCCCGCCGGCTCGCCGCGAAACAGCGAATGACCCAGGTAGAACAGCGGCATCAGGTAGGACACGGCAAGAATCAGCGCGCCGATCGAAGACAGGATGTTGAGGTCCTGGAACTGCGGCAGATACTGGTGATACCGGCGCGGCATGCCCTCGTAGCCCAATATGTACTGCGGAAAGAACGTCAGGTTGAAGCCGACGAACATCAGCACGGCGGCGATGCGGGCGATCTTTTCCGAATACATGCGGCCGGTCGCCTTCGGCCACCAGTAGTGGATGCCACCCAGATAAGCCATTACCGAGCCGCCGACCATGATGTAGTGGAAATGCGCCACCACGAAATACGTGTCGGTGAGATTCACGTCCAGCGCCACCGCGGCCAGGAACAGCCCGGTCATGCCGCCGAGCGTGAACAGGCCGATGAAGCCCAGCGCGTACAGCATCGGCGCATGGAAATGGATGTCGCCCTTGTGCAGCGTGGCAAGCCAGTTGAATACCTTGATCGCCGATGGCACCGCCACGACGAAACTGAGGATGGAAAACACGATGCCCGCATACATCGACTGCCCGGCCACGAACATGTGGTGCCCCCACACCAGGAACCCAATGAAGGCAATGCCGAACATCGACCAGGCCATGAACTTGTAGCCGAAGATCTTGCGCCGCACGCCATTGCAGATCAGTTCGCTGACCACGCCCATCGCCGGCAAAATCATGATGTATACCGCCGGATGCGAATAGAACCAGAAGAAATGCTGGAACAGGATGGGATCGCCCCCGAGCGCCGGATCGAAAATGCCCACGCCGGCCAGGCGCTCCAGCCCGATCAGCGCAAGCGTCATCGCCAGCACCGGCGTGGCCAGCATCATCACTACGCTGGTGGCGTACATCGCCCATACGAACAAGGGCAACCGGTACCAGTGCATGCCCGGCGCACGCATCATGTGCGTGGTGACGATCAGGTTCATGCCGGTGAGAATGGTGGAGAAGCCGACCACGAACACGCCGACCACCACCAGGATCACGTTGGAGTTGGAGAACATGGTGGAGAACGGCGTGTAGAACGTCCAACCCGTATCCACGCCGCCGAACACCAACGCGGCCACGGTGAACAAGCCGCCGATCATGTACAGGTACCAGCTGAACAGGTTCAAGCGCGGAAACGCCATGTCGCGCGCCCCGATCATCAACGGCAACAGGAAATTGCCCATCGTCGAGGGAATGGAGGGGATCAGGAAGAACCACACCATCACCACGCCGTGGAAGGTGAAGGTCTTGTTGTACGTTTCGGCCGAAAGCAGGCGACCATCCGGGTGAATCAATGTCAGCCGGATCAGCGTGGCCGCCGCGCCGCCCATGAAGAAGAACGTGGTGATCGCGATGGTGTACAGGATCGCGATGCGCTTGTGGTCGCGCGTGCTCAGCCACGACCAGAGCGTGCGCCCGCCTTCGACCAGGTAGCCCGAACCCATCGATTCGATCTCGGCGGTGGCGGCTGTTGCGTTCATGACGTTCTCCCGATGGCGGGCATGTCGATAGGGGAATTCGCGCTCGATTGGCATTTACTCAAGCACAATGGCGCCGTGTCCCCTCCCCTGCGAAGTAGGGGAGGGTTAGGGTGGGGTGCGAGCATAGCGAGCTGCGCGCCCCACACATCGCTGCGATGTGTTTCTTGCGATCAGGATTTATCGCGACGATTTCACTGCGCGCTAAAGCACAGGCAACCCCACCCCAGCCCTCCCCTACTGTCGCAGGGGAGGGAGCGCATCGTGGCAAGCGTCGAGATACGCGCCACTCGGTTTGCACGCTGATGTATCCAACGCTATTCATGCGCACTCCCATGTTGAACAGCCGGGGGTCCCGCCCCCAGCGACTTGATGTAAGCCAGCAAGGCCAACACATCCTCTTCGTCGATGCGGGACTGGTACGTCGGCATGATCGGCGTGTACCCCACCACGATCTGCGTGGACGGCAACATGATGGAATCGTGCAGATAGCGATCGTCCGCGATGAGGCTGGTACCGTCGGCCAGCTGCACCCGGCTGCGGTACAGGCCATGCAGGTCCGGTGCGTGGATGCCGGCGCCGGGATCGTGGCAGCCGCTGCAACCGAACTGCACGAACAATTGCCGCCCCTGCTTTGCCGGCGGCAGCGCCGTACTCGCGTGCAACCACTGCTGGTACTCCTTGCGTGACACCACCTCCACCGTGCCGATCATCGCGGCGTGGTCGGTGCCGCAATACTCCGAGCACAGCAAGGGATAGCTGCCCAGTTTGGTCGCGGTGAACCACAGCGCGGTGTAGCGCCCCGGCACCACGTCCTGCTTCACGCGAAAATCCGGCACATAGAAACTGTGGATCACGTCCTGCGACGTCATGATCAGGCGCACCGGCACGCCCAGCGGCACGTGCAGCATGTCGATTTCGCGCCGCCCGTTGGCATGCTGCACCTTCCACATCCATTGCTTGGCAACGATATAGATAGGCGTGGCGCCGGCCGGTGGCGTGCGCAACAGCGTCCACAGGTTGATGCTCCAAGCGAACATGCCCACGAACAGCAGGAACGGGATCAGCGTCCAGCCGATTTCCAGGCCCATCCTGGTGCTCTGCCGCCCTTCGCGGCTGGCGTCGCTGCCGTGCCGGTACTTGATGCAGAACCAGAACATCACCACGAAAACGCCCAGCGCCACGCCGCCGCACAACACCAGCATGGCGTCGAACATGCGGTCGATCGGCACCGAGAAGTTGGAGGCCTCCGGCAGCTGGATGCTCACGACGACGCTCCCGCCCGCCGGCGCAGCAACAAGAACATCCCCAGCAACAGGATCACGAAACCGATGCCCAGTCCCTGCATGATGCGCGTGATGGTGACCGTGTAGCGCCCAGTGGCGGGGTCATAGCCACAGCACAACAGCACCAGTTGGTCGACCACGCTGCCGAGCGTGTGGCGGGATGCCGCCACCACCGCCAGGTGCAAGGTCTGCGGTACATAGTTCACGCCCATCAGATACTGGTTGACGCGGCCGTCCGCGGTGGCGATCACCAGCCCGGCCGGATGCGCGTATTGATCCAGCCGCGCGTCGTAGAAATAGTGATAGCCGATCGCCCCCGCCAACGCATCGATGGACGCCCTGCGGCCGACCAGGAAATGCCAGGCGTTGGCGTTCGCATCGCCGTGCATGCCGGCAATCATCCGCTGCTTGTGGGCCGCGGCAGCAGGCGTATCGCGCGGATCGATGCTGACGAACAGCACGCTCACGTCACGCCCAGGTTTCAATCCCGACAGCGCAAGCGCATGCGCCATGCCCTGCTCCGCCACGTCGCACAGGTTGGGACAGCGGAAATAGCCGAGCATCAGCAGCGTCGGGCGCCCGTCCATCCGTTGCGCCAGGCTGGCGGTTCGGCCGGATGCGTCGGCGAATGGCGTCGTCATCGGCAAGGACACCCCCAATTTCTGCTGAAAATCGGCACGCTGCGCAAGATGCGGCGGAGGCGGAGGCGGCGGCGCCGCGGTGGCCACGCGCGCCACGCTCGCCATAAACAACAACAGGCAGACGCGCCGGATCATCGCGCCGTGCTCCCGCCCGCATGCGCGGATGATGCCGCCTGCTGCTGCGCCAGCAAGGCCATCGCGCGTTCGATCGGAACATGCGCGGTGCGATGCGCGGGATCGTTCCAGCCATAGGCGTTCAGGCTTTGGGCCTGCAACCGGTATTGCGTGATGCGATCCTCCGGCGGAGCGGCCTGCACGCGCGGGGGCGGCGGCACGACCTGCGGCGGCGCGCTGAGCGTCCACGGATGCACGTGCTGCCACAGCACGTACATCACGCACAAAACCAGGATAAGCAGCAGCGTGAAAAGGCCGCCCAGCTTGTGCAGGGCCGGCGCATCGATGCGATGCGGTTCATGCGCCCTGCCCATCGCGCACCCTCCCCGTATGCAGCGCTGCGCGGTAGCGCATGGCGCACAAGCCCAGCAAACCGAAGCAGATCAGCGGATCGGTCCAGCGCAAGCTGACACCGTGCATGGCGCCGCTGGGCAGCACCAGCCAGATCAGGTTGAGCCACTGCGCGAACAGGCTGACCACCGCGACGATGCACAATGCACGCAGCGAAGTCTTCACCTTGCCCATCAGCAAGGCGAAGAACGGCAGGCCCAAACCCAGGCACGCCACCGTCACGCCCAGCCACCACCAGCCGGTCAGCAGGCGCGGTGCGTACCACGCCGTTTCCGCCGGCAGGTCCGCCACCCAGCTGGTGAGGTAATCGATGAAACTGACGTACGCCCAACCCAGCACCATCACCAGCATCAGGTTGCCGAAATCGCGCAACAACTGCGGCGGCGCCGTACTGGCCCGCGCATCGCGCGCCAGATGCATCAACGCCGCCAGCGCAAACGCAATCAGCAACTGGCTGGTAAACAGCAAGAGGCCGATATCGGTGCTATGCCAATGCGGCACCAGCGACATCACCCAATCCACCGCTGCCAGCGTGACGGTCAGCAACAGCGCCACCAGGCTGCCCGCTGCAAAGCCCGGCCGCGGCGTTCGCCCGTCGGCGGCGGCGCGCATCACGCCATAGGCCATCCACGCCCAGATCGCGAACACCACCACGGTGCGCAGCACCAGGCCGGGCGCATTGAGATACCAGCGCTGATGAGCGAGGTAAGGATCATCCACTGGCTCCGCCCGCAGCCAGGGAAACAGCAGGTGCATGCCGATCAGCAGCGGAATCACCGCCAGGGCCGCATACGGCAGCAAGCGCGTCGCCGCCAGGCACTCACATCCAAGCCGCGCACCCCAGGCGCCGCCGGTCAATGCATGAATCATTACCAGCGCCATGCTGCCCAGGGCCACGCCAAGCACGAACAGCCAGCTGGCGAGATAGACGAACAAGGCATGGCGCATGTGCCCGGCCGCAAACACAAAGCCCACCACCAGCAACGCCAGGGTGACCACGGTTCCCACCAGGCCGGATGCGTTGGCTCGCGTCATGGCGACTTTGCGCCTCCTGCGCCGAGCGCGTGCAGATCCTGCGGCGCCAGGCGCTCAGCCGGCACGCGCTGGCTGAGCTGCAACGCGCGGATGTAGGCGACGATCGCCCAGCGATCCTGCGCATCGACGCGTCCGGCGAAGGGATACATCGCGCCGTAGCCATCGCGGATGGAACGCTCAAGCTCCGCATCCGACGCCTGCAGCAGGCGGGCTTCCAGATACGGCAAGGGCTGCGGAAATCCGCGCTGCACGACCATGCCGTTGCCTGCGCCGGTCAGGCCGTGGCAAGGCGCGCAGTAGATGTCGTAGCGGTTGCGCCCGCGTTGCAGCAGCGCGAGCGTGACCGGATAGGGATTGCCGCCGGATGAAGATGCGGCCGGTGCGGCCCCGGTGCGGCCCAGGCGCCCGCTGGATGGGCCGGCCAGTTCGCCTTGCGCGGCCGGAATGCTGCCCTCGGGCGGACGTCTTGCGGCATTGCCGTCGGCGAACAAGGGGCTGGGCGAACCGGGCTTGTACTTGGGCTGGCTGTACATGTCGTGCATGGCGCGTTCGCAGCCGCCGAGCAGCAACACCACGCAGAGCAACGGCACATAGCAGACACTGGTGCTCAGCCCACGCCGCCTCACGCCGACACCTCCTCCACTTGCACCGCATGCAAGCCCTGCAGCAATTCCCGCAAGCGCGCGGTATTCCCTTCTTCCATCCGCACCACCAGCGCGAACTGATCCTGGCTGACGCGATCGAACCGCTCGGCATTGAACACGGCGTGATAGAAGGTCGGCAGCCGGTTGCCCACCAGCATCGCCAGCACGCCACCGGCGGCGGCCAGCAGAAAAGTCATCTCCAGCGCCGCCGGAATGAATGCCGGCCAGCTGGCAAACGGACGTCCACCCACCCGTTCCGGGTAATGCAGCACGGCGGCGATGTATTGCATCACCAGCATGCCGACGAAACCGATCACCCCGCCGATGAAGGTCGCCAAGGGCACCTTCGTGTGCGAAAGGCCCAGCGCCTCGTCCAGCGCCTCCAACGGAAACGGCGTGTACGCCTCGATGCCGGCGTAACCGGCCTTGCGCAAGGCACGCACGGCATGCACCAGCGACTCCGGCGTTTCAAAGAACGCCATGCAGCCGTAGCGTTGCGAATCCTTCGCCATCAGTCCGGCCCCTTCAGTTCGTGGATCAGCTTGCGCATTTCGTACATCGCCACCAGCGGCAACCAGCGCACGAACAGCGTAAACATCAACAGGAAAATGCCGACCGAGCCGAACAGGAAAATCAGGTCCCACACGGTGGGATAGAACATGCCCCAGCTCGACGGCAGATAAGGACGAAACAGGCTGTTGACGATCAGCATGAAGCGCTCGAACCACATGCCGATCAATACCAGTATCGCAATGACGAACAACGCCGCCGTGTTGCGCCGAATGCGCGGCGACCACAGCCATTGCGGCGTAAGGACGTTGCAGAACACCACCGTCCAGAACACCCAGGCATACGGCCCTACCAGCCGATCCTTCACCTCCGCTATCTCGTAAGGATCTCCGCTGTAATACGCCATGAAGAACTCGACGGCATAGTTGTAGGCCACGAACAAGCCGGCGGCGAGCATCAGCTTGGACAGCTTGTCCAGATGCTCAAGCGTGATGATGTCGCCCAGGCCCAGCCAGCGGCGCAGGGGAATGGCCAGCACCAGCGCCATGGCGAAGCCGGAGAAAAACGCACCCGCCACGAAGAACGGCGGGAACATGGTCGAATGCCAGCCCGGCACCGCGCCTTCGGAAAAGTCCAGCGCCACCATGCTGTGCACGGAAAACACCAGCGGCACCGCCAGCCCCGCCAGCAGGAGGTTCAGCGTTTCGAAACGCTTCCAATGCCGCGCTTCGCCACGCCAGCCCAGCGCGAGCAGCCCGTAGAAAATCTGCTTGCCGCGCGTGCGCGCCTGGTCGCGCAAGCTGCCCAGGTCCGGCAACAAGCCCACGTACCAATACATGATCGACACCAGCAGGTAGGCGACGATGGCGAGGAAATCCCACACCAGCGAACTGCGCCACTGCGGCCACAGCGCCATGCGGTTCGGGTAGAACGCCACCCAGTAGAAGAAGAACGGCCGTCCCAGGTGGAAGATCGGAAAAAGGCCCGATACCGACACCGCGAACACCGTCATCGCCTCCGCATAGCGATTCAGCGAAGAACGCCATTTCTGCCGAGTGAGGTAAAGCGCACCGGAAATGAACGTGCCGGCCATGCCGATGGCGATCCACCACACGTAGTTGATCAGCGCGAAAGCCCACGCCACCGGGATGTTGATGCCCCAGATGCCGACACCTTTGGCCAGCAGCTCGCCGACGCCGGCGACAAACAGCAAGGTGAGCAGCAGCGAACAGATGAACGAGATAAACCACAGCCTTCCATTCGGCTGCAGGGCCAGCGCGCCGATCTTCTCCGACAGCGAGGTGTACGTGTGCCCGCCGGTCAGCCAAGGCTCGTCGCGCACGGTCACGCTCATGCCTCGTCCTCCAGGTCCGGATGCGGATTGCGCAGCTGTGCGAGATAGCTGGTGCGCGGGCGCGTATTGAGTTCTTCCAGCAATTCGTAGTTACGCGGCGATGCTTTCGTGCGATGGACGGCGCTGGCCGGATCGCGCAAGTCGCCGAAGGTGATCGCCTGCGTGGGACAGGCCGCCTGGCAGGCGGTGACGATTTCCCCATCCTTGATCCGGCGCTGCTCGCGGTCCGCGGCAATATGCGCCTGCTCGATGCGCTGGATGCAGTACGTGCACTTCTCCATAACGCCGCGGTTGCGCACCGTCACCTCCGGATTGCGCTGCCCCTTCAGCGTTTCGGTGGTGAGGTCGCTGAATTGCAGGAAATTGAAGCGGCGCACCTTGTAAGGGCAATTGTTCGAACACCAGCGCGTGCCGATGCAGCGGTTGTACACCTGCAGATTCAAGCCTTCGTCATCGTGCACGGTGGCGCCGACCGGGCACACCAGTTCGCACGGCGCATGCTCGCATTGCATGCACGGTACCGGCTGATGGTGCACGGTGGGTTGCTCGGGCGGGCCGGAGTAGTAGCGGTCCACGCGGATCCAGTGCATCTCGCGCTCACGCAGCACCTGGTCAGCGCCCACCACCGGAATGTTGTTCTCCGCCTGGCAGGCAATAGTGCAGCCCTTGCAGCCGATGCAGGCGTTGAGATCGATCGCCATCGCCCAGGCGTACTCGCCCTGCGGCTGCGCGGGGTAGATCGACAGCGGCGTCTTGTCGCCCGCTTCCGCCGCATGCGGATCGCGCTTGAAGTCGGCCAGCGTCAGGCTGCGCACCGGCGGCTTCTGGCCCGCGTCCATCTGGAAATGCTCTTGCGTGCTGGCCAGTTTCACCGCACGCCCGGTTTTTTGCAGCGTCAGTCCCGGCGCCGCCCACGGGTTGGACGAGGTGCGCAATGCATAAGCATCGAAACCCAGATCGTTGCCGACGCGGCCGGCATGCTTGCGCCCGTAGCCCAGATGCACGGTGACGCTGTGCGCGGACTGTCCCGGCGTAATCCATACCGGCGCGTCCAGCTGCCGTCCTGTGCAGGCCAGCTGCACCACGTCGCCATTGCTGAGCCCGCGTTCCTTCGCCAATTGCGGGCTGATCAGCGCCGCATTGCTCCAGGTCAACTGCGTCGGCGGCTTGGGCAATTCCTGCAGCCAGCCGTTGTTCGCATAACGTCCATCCCACACGGTGGGATCGGGACGAAACACCAGCTCCAGCGCATCGCGTGGCGGCGCGCTCGGCGACCAGCCGTGCACGGCGTCGGCATGCACGCTCACCTGCGCGACGTCGCTGCCGCTTCCCGCGATCACGCCCTTGCGCACGCTATCGGTCCACGCCATCGATGCGTTCTGCGAGCGCCAATACGACTGCACGATCGCCAGGCCATCCTGCACCGGCTCGCCCATCATCAGCGCCAGCAATTCGTGCGCGGAACGGCCTTGGTACAAGGGGTCGATCAGCGGCTGCACGATGCTGGCGACACCCGTAGCAGTCTGCGCATCCGACCAGCTTTCCAGCACGTGGCTGGCCGGCAGGTGCCATTCGGCCAGTTGCGCCGTCTCGTCCGCATACAGCCCCCAATGAACGACGTGCGGCACCTGTTTCAACAGCTGCGCCAAGGCCAGGTCGGCCGGCGCGTTGTAGACGAGATTGCAGTCCAGCACGACCAGGCGTTTCACCTGCCCTGCGGTGATCGCGTCGCGCAGCGCGTGCAGCGGTTCGCGCCTGCCGCCGTCATCGGGCACGTCCAGGTACTCGACCGTGCGCCCCACGTTGCCAAGCTTGTCGTTGAGCAGGTGCGCGATCGCATGCACCTGCGGCGGTTGCGATTCGCCGGCCAGCACCAGGCAGCGGCCGCGATGGGCAAGCAGATCCGACTGCAAGGCCTGCTGCTGGCGCCCCGACACGCCACTGGAAAAACCGGGCGATGTGCCCGTATCGATGCCCAGCGCCTGCGCCAGCGCCAGCGCAAAGGTCGCAATGGACGACGAAGCCATCGCCCAGCAGTGATCGGCCATCGTGCCGGTAAGGCTCGGCGTGGCTTCCAGCACGTACAAGCGATTCATGACGGAAGGCCGGCGGCGATCGGCAAACGCGCGCGCATGGGCCACCCGCCCCGGCATGCAACCCAGGAAATCCGCTTCCAGCGACAGGATCACGTCCGCCTGATCGAAGCGGTAGCGCGACACGACCGGCCTGCCGAACGCCAGCATCGCGCCTTGCTCGGCGTTTTGCGCCGCTATCGGCGCGTGTTCGTGCCAATGCATGCGCGGAAAACGCGCCAGCCATTGCTCGCGCTGCGCACGCAAGGTGGGCGAGACGATGCGATCGCTCACCACGTGCAAACCACTGCCGTCCTGCGCAAACGACGCCGGCCAGGTAGCCACGTCGTCGGCAAACGCCTTCCAGCTCGCCGCCTTGCCGCGATACAGCGGCACCTGCGATCGATCGGGATCCCACATCTCCAGCACCGCGGCCTGCGGCATCGGTCCCGTCGCGCCCAGGCTCGCCGGATGCAGCCAGTTGCCTTCGATCTTGGTGGGCCGCCCCATATGGCTTTCGACCAATACGCCGATCACGTCGCCGGCATAGGCAAGCGTTGTGGCATAGAACTGTGGCGTATCTGGCGCCACGCCGGGCGGCGGCACTTCCCACGGCACGATCTGCTCCGACGATGGCCCGCTGCATGCAGCCAGGCCGCCGAACGCCAGCGATGCGCCCAGCAGTTGCAGAAAGCGCCGGCGATCCATCGCGGCAAAAGCGGAAAACTGCGGCAGGGCCTCCACCAGTTCGCGCTGGAAAGACAGGTCGTCCGCCAGCTCTTCCAGCGCACGCCAGAACCGCGGCCCCTTCGCATCGGCCAGCTTGCGTCGCGCCAGCGCGGCAGCCTGCTCGAGCTTCATCGATGACATAGCGAGCAATCCGTCATGCGGCCGGTGTCGATGTGGTATTCGTGCAGCAGCTCGGCGCCCAGTTGCTTCTGATCGGCCGGTTGCCAGGCCAGATCGAATACCTTGTCGCGCGGCCGCAGAAATTTCTGCGGCTGGCGATGGCAATCCAGGCACCACGCCATCGACAGCGGCGCCACACGCCGGGTCAGCGGCATCCGGTCGATACGCCCGTGGCAGGACACGCAGCCCACGCCCTTGGCGATATGGATGCTGTGGTTGAAATAGACAAAACCAGGCAACTGATACACACGATTCCAGCGCAACGGCACGCCGCTCTTCCAGCTGTCGATCAGCGGCTTGAGCATGGGCGCGTCAGTAAACAGTTGCGAGTGGCACGTCATGCAGGTCGCGATCGGTGGCATGCCGGCGAACGCCGAGGTTTCGACGCTGGTATGGCAAAAGCGGCAATCGATGCCGTCATCGTCCACGTGATGCTTGTGACTGAAAGGCACCGGCTGGTTGACCGGCTCGTTCAACCGATGCGGATCGGTCACCGTGCCGCGCCACACGAAGCCGGCGCAGACCACCACCAGCAATAGGCCGAGCATCGCCAGCTTGGCGTAAAGCCCGAAACTTGGTGGGAAGACCTGGCTCATGCTTGCGGCTGCGTACCGTCATTCTCGCGAGACGTGCGACGTGGATCACCCGCGACCGTATCGCGCAAACAGTGAACAAGCAGTGGGTATTTTGATGCGGAGGCGTGGATGCCTGTCCGTGTTTTCCGGTGACGCTGACGTACGCGTGTATCTCGTATTCGCCGGATCGCATCCCTCCCCTGCGAAGTAGGGGAGGGAGCAGATCATCGCTTCCTCAAGTCATCGCCGTCGGCCGCTCGAACGGCAAGGGCTTCGCGCCACTGGCCACCATGGCGCGCGTCGCCGCTGGCACCTGTTCTTCATCCGCGTCGACCACCACCAGGATGCGGCCCGCTTCCACTTCATCCTCGAACTGCCGGCGCACCGGGTCGTCTACCGCGGAGCCGGACAACGCAGTCGACCACGCACCCAGCACGCTTCCGCCCACTGCCATCGCCAGGGCGCCAGCGATGGTCACACCCAGCGGTGGAATGGCAACGGCGACCAGCCCGGCCACCAATCCGATCGCCGCGCCGCCAGCTGCGCCTTTTGCAGCGGCCGGGTAAAAATCGCCTTCGACGACCTTGCGCTCGTCGGGAATCATGTCCGATTTGTCGGAGTGCGCAATCAGCGAAATGGCGCTGTCGGCAATGCCCGCCGCGCGCACATGGTCCATCGCCGCACGCGCGGCAGCCATGTCCTCGACGCTGAATACCACTCGCTTTTTCATGGTTGAGCTTCCCGCGAGGCAGGTGATCACACGCTAGGCGCAAACGCTTCAACTGCGCGTGAGCCGTGCGTGAAAGCAGCTATTCAAATCAACGCCGCATCGTGCAACACGCCGCTCAACGCCGGCTCCAGCTTCGGCCCCACGAAGTGATCGTCCGCCATCCAATGCAAGGTCGCCAACAACGCCGGATCACTGCTCACCACCAAGGTCCAGCGATCGCAGCACGCATAAGCGGGCGCAGCCTGGTCACCGAAATATTTGTTCTGCACCGGATTCATCAGCCTGACCCCGCGGGCGCCGGTTTCGACGGGCTGCGCACGCTTTGCGTGGGCGAAGGCCATTGATGCGGCCGCGTCGACGTGGGCGAGGTAGAAGGCGCCGAAGGGCCATAGGGCTGCTGCACCGGCGGATTGCGATCGTGGCAAGCGGCCAGCACGAGCACGCACGCACCGAAAAACAAGACAGCAAGCAGGCGCATCAGCGCGTGTCCCGGCATCGTCTTCATGTGTGCACCCTGCCACGTGATGCTTGAAGAAAATGCATGCGCCCGATCAAGACGGCGGCCGACGCAAAACACACGCATCATCGACGACGCGCAGCGTATCCATGAGCGCTCTGCCGCTGGAGATACCCATGAGTTCCACCAATCAGTACAGCATGCGCGACCCCACCACGCAGTACCCGCGTCCACCGTTCAACGAGCAGCCGCAACCGCCGCCCGGCCTCGCCAAGGACATGGTGCCACGCCCGGACCACGGCGAAGACAGCTATGTCGGCTTCGGCCGACTGAAAGGCCGCAAGGCGCTGATCACCGGCGCCGATTCCGGCATCGGCCGCGCGGTGGCCATTGCCTATGCGCGCGAAGGCGCGGACCTTGCGCTGAACTACCTGCCCGAAGAAGAAGCGGACGCCAAAGAGTTGCTGCAGGTCATCCGCGACAGCGGCATCAGCGTGCATACCGTACCGGGCGACATCAAGGACGAAGCCTTCTGCAAGAAACTGGTGGAAACGGCCACCAAGGAAATGGGCGGGCTGGACATCGTGGTGAACGTGGCCGGCAAGCAGGTTTATCAGGACAGCTTCCTGGACATCACCACCGAACAGTTCGATGCGACGTTCAAGACCAACGTCTACGCGATGTTCTGGATCTGCAAGGCCGCCGTACCGCACTTGCCGCGCGGCGCGGCGATCATCAATACCGCCTCCATCCAGGCCTACGACCAGTCGCCCATCCTCGGCGACTATGCGCCGACCAAGTCGGCGATCGTGGGCTTTACCAAGGTGCTGGGCAAGCAACTCGCCGAGCGCGGCATCCGCGTCAACGCCGTGGCGCCCGGACCGATCTGGACGCCGCTGCAACCATCCGGCGGACAACCGCAGCAGAAGGTGAAGGATTTCGGCAAGAACGTTCCGCTCGGTCGCCCCGGCCAGCCGGCGGAACTGGCGCCGGTGTACGTGTTCCTGGCGTCGCAGGAATCAAGCTACGTGACGGCGGAGGTGTATGGCGTGACGGGTGGGCATCCCTTGCCTTAAGCGGCAGACGATCACTGCCGCTCGTCGTAGCACCGCTCTTCATAGTGATAGGTGGGATGGTTCTGCTGGTGGCTTTCCTGCACTTTCTTGCCCGCATAGCCACCGGCCACCACGCCGCCGGCCGTGGTGAGAACCTTGCCCTTGCCGCCGCCAAATTGATTGCCGACCAGGCCGCCCGCCGCCGCACCGAGCAGGGTGCCGGCAATCTGGTGCTTATCCTTGGGTCGATCCTCCACCCGCACCTTGCGGCAGACCTGATGCCGGTGGGTTCCTGGCGTGTCGCTTTGCTGCGCCGAAGCCATGCCAAGGCCCGATACCATCAGGCATCCGATCAATGCGAGGCTTGCCGGTATACGCGTAGTCATGGCGCCCTCACCTGTCATGGAGATGGCTGCATTATTTTTCCGCCACTGTGAGCAAGAGGTCGCAAGTTCGTGAGTGCGTTCAGCCAGCAGGCATGCATGGCTAATGCAGCGCACCGTTCGCGACGATGGCCGCATGCAGTTCACGCGACAGCTCATCGACCGTGAACGGCTTGCTGATCAGGCGCACGCCCGCATCGAGCACGCCGTTGTGCACGATGGCGTTGCGCGAATAACCGGTCATGAACAACACGGTCATGTCCGGCCGCATGTCGTGAATCTCGTCGGCCAGTTGCCTGCCGTTGGTGCCTGGCATCACCACGTCGGTCAGCACCACTTCGATCTGCCCATCGCGCGCCAGCCATTGCCGCGCCGATTCGGCATCGCCGGCGGCAATCGCCTGGTAGCCAAGGTCATGCAAAGCAGCGAGCACGAATTCGCGCACGTCCGCATCGTCTTCCACCACCAGCACCTTATGCTGTGGAGCGGGAAGCTGTTCCCGCACCTCAGGCGGCAGCAACGACTCATTGCCATTCGACGTATCCCGCGGCAGATACAGTTTTACCGTGGTGCCTACGCCAAGCTCGCTGTAGATCTTGACGTGCCCATGCGACTGCCTGACGAAGCCGTGCACCTGGCTGAGCCCGAGGCCGGTGCCTTGGCCGATCTCCTTGGTGGTGAAGAAAGGATCGAAGGCCTTGCTGATGGTCTCGGCGGACATGCCGTCCCCGGTATCGCTGACGGCAACCATCACGTACTGGCCCGGCGCCACGTCGCCGGGCGCATCGACGTGATCGCGGGCCAGGAACACGTTGGCGGTTTCGATAGTGAGCTTGCCGACGCCATGCATGGCGTCGCGCGCGTTTACGGCAAGATTGAGCAGCGCGCTTTCCAGTTGCGGCCGATCCACATAGGCGCGCCACAGACTGCCACCCTGCACGGTTTCGATGCGGATGTTCTCGCCCAGCGAACGGCGCAGCATCACCGATATGTCATGCACGCATTGGTTGATGTCGACCGCCTTGGGTTGCAGGGGTTGCTGGCGGGAGAACGCCAGCAAGCGCTTGGTCAGCTCCGCCGCGCGCTGCGCGCCGGTCAGTGCATTGGTAGCCAGCGTGCGGCAACGCTCCTCGCTCCGTGGCAGGCGCTTGAGCAGCATCTCCACGTTACCCACGATGATCGCGAGCATGTTGTTGAAGTCGTGCGCCACGCCGCCGGTAAGCTGGCCCAGCGCCTCCATTTTCTGAGCCTGGCGCAACTGATGTTCGGCCGCCTCGCGCTGCGCGATTTCCCGGTGCAGGGCGAGGTTCTTGTCGCGCATGTCGCACGCGTAGCGGCGTGCCTTCAAGGTGATCAGGCAGCCGAGCAGGCCGGTAAGCAGGGTCAGCGATACGGCGGCAGCGGCCAGCAACCTGCTGTGCATGGCGGCAACCGAAGTGCGTTCGCGCAGCATGTCCAGTTCGCTGTGGTCGACATCCGCCACCAGCTCGTGGATGCGTTGCATCAGCTTGCGGCCCAGGCCGGTATTCACCAGCCACATGGCGGTTTTGAGGCGCCCGGCCCGGCGTTGCTGGATGGTGTTGGACAGCTCGTCCATCTTGGCCGCGATCAGCGGATAAAGCGCATCCAGTTCTTGCTGGTGGACCTCGCTGTGTTCGGTGAGCTGGCGCAAATGCGCTTCCAGCACCGGCAACTGCGCCTTGGCCTGCTGAAAGGGCGCGGCGTAACCCTCGTCGCCCGTCAACAGATAGCCGCGTTGCGCCGACTCGGCTTCCTGCACCGTGGCCAGCAACTGCTGAAGGGCATGCCGCACCTGGATCGAATGCTCGACCAGCCGATCCGCACTTGAACTGGAAAACGCCGTGATGACGACCAGTGCGCAGGCACACAACAGCACCGCGAAGGCGCCGATCAGTCCCAGCCGCACACGCGTCCGCGCCGATTCGTGCTCCATACGCCAACCCTTTGGTCAAACTGACTCAACAGGCCGCAGGTATTGCGTCCTTGCCTACGCGGAATGAATCAGAGCATCCCTAGCACTCTTGCCGAAGTCCAGGGTCCCCGCCGGCGTACCGGGCTCAGCGTTACGCGTGCTCGGTAATGGCCGCCAGCAACGTCTTGCGGTCAAACGGCTTGGGCAGATATTTCATCCATGCCTGCAGTTCCTCCTCGGGCGGCTCGCTGGCGCCGGACATTACGATCATCGGGCACTTGAGCCCTTCCTCGTGCATGGCCTTGCCCATTTCGATGCCGCTCATCCCCCGCTTCAAATTGAGGTCGGTCACCACGACCCCTATGTCGGGGCGCACCGAGGCCACCTGCATGGCCTGCTCGGAACCGTCTGCCGCCACCACTTCGTAGCCGGCGTCCTCAAGCATGTATGCCGTCAGCTCCAGCACGTCACGATTGTCATCCACCAGTAGAACCGTTTTCATGCCATCACCACCCGATTATCTATTTATATGCCAGTGTCAGCGATCCACCGAATAATCTTCGGCATCATTACAACGGATAATGAACATGCTCCCTGAAGTACCGACGATAGCCAAAACCGGGACAATGCATGTGAAGGCTCGGTCAAAGCGTGTTTCAGCTTTCGTCAAAGGCAGGCAAGCGTTCACGATCGGCCGACCCACGTCTTACTAGCGTGCCTCGATGACGATTCCTTTCCCGGTGCATGGACGGTGTTGAAGCGAATAGGCTGGATCGTGTTCGTACTGCTGCTGACGGCTTTTATCCTGGCCGGTGCGTATCGCGCCGTGCACCACCAGGAAGCACGGCCGCCCACGCCGCACACACCTCCTTATCGCTGACGCCAGCGTCAACCGATCGCCTGGCTCACCATGGCTGCAGCCGTTCGCTTCGGTCGTGTTCCGCCTGCGGGTAACGCTTCAATGCGTGCATATCGGCACTACCCTCCCTCACCGCCGAGTAAGCGTGCTTCACCACCGCACGCGTCAGCCTGGAAAGCCGGTCATCCAGCAGCGCGCGTTCGTATTTTGCCTTGATGCGCTCCTCGCAGCGTTCCACTTCGTCGATCAGCGCGCAGTAGCCGTAGTCCATCACATGGCGCAGATTGCCGAACACCTGCAGGTGATATGCACTCGTCATGCTTTCGGCCTGCGGATTGCCGGTGATCGCCGTCAGCTGGTCTTGCAATTCCTTGGCGATAAGCTTGCGCTGGACTGACAAGTGCTCGAACAAGGCGCGAATCCTGGGATGGCCGATATTCGCCGCCACCTTGCGGTAATGCCGGGCGCTATCCATCGTGGCCCCGATCAGGCCATTGAGCAGATTGATGTCACCGTCCGCGTTCATGTGCGTTCTCCCCAGACCAGGACACTGATCTTGAATGCACGCGCGTACATGGGGGGAAGAAACGAGGTAAAAATTTTCGGCTTGCGGCCTGTGGGATGCGCAAACGCCATAGCAAAGCGCATCGGCGAAGGCCGGAATCCACGCTGGTATGGGCGATGGATTCCGGCTTTCCCCGAAGCGCTTTACAGCAGTGAAGCTGGTCAATGACGTCAGGCGAAAAGCATCCTGCGGCGAACCTTAGTTCGACGCATTAATGAGCGGTGCGACTCTTCGCGCGCTGTCTGGTCAGTGCCCGGCAGTCGACGGCGTAGCCGGCGATGCCGCCGTACCATTCGTCGCCGGGGGCGTCATGGGCGCCGTATGGGCGGGTGGCGGGTTATTGGCCGTGGAGGGTTTGGCGGGCGCTGGCGCCGTGGCCGGATTGGCGGGTGCATTGGGATTATTGTTGCCGTTGTTACCATTGTTGCCGCAGCCGCTGAGCGCAAAGCCCAGGCAGGTGACCGCAATAGCGATTGTCGTGCGATTCATGAGATTTCTCCTGACGTGACATGGAAATGGTTCGCGTCGTGCCAAGTGGATCTGTAATCGTGCATCGCCGTACCAGCTACATCTCATTTGACGATTACAAGCCTCACCTTGATCCCCTTGTATGCAAGATTTCGTGGAGTAATTGTCAAAGCCGTGTTTCAAAAACCGAATAAAGCCTGACAATCACGCTCCGCACCCTGCAAAAACGGGGTTTTTCTGAACGAAGTCTCAGCGCATCCGTTTCCTCCTTCGCTTCCATCCGTCAACTCAGCAGGGCCCGGGCGGCGGTACATACCCGGTCGACCGTAAACCCGTATTCCTGCACCACCCTTTCGCCCGGGGCCGACGCCCCGAAGCGGTTCACGCCCAGCATGGCGCCGCGCGGGCCGACGTATTTTTCCCAGCCTTGCGGCACGCCCATCTCCACCGCCAGGCGCGCGCCGATGGACGGCGGCAGCACCTGGTTGCGCTCGCTTTGCGGCAAGGCCTCGAACAGCTCCTGGCTGGGCATGGAGACACAGCGTACGCCAACCCCCGCTTCGCTGAGCCGGCTGGCAGCCGCCAGGATCAGCGGCACCTCGGAGCCGCTGGCGATCAGGATCAGGTCGGGTTTGCCGCCGGGCACATCGCTCAGCACGTAGGCGCCCTGGCGCAGGCCTTCGGCCGCGGCGTAGCGGCTGCGGTCGAGCGTCGGCAGCTTCTGGCGGCTCAGTATCAGCAGCACCGGCCGGTCGCGTGTTTCCACCGCGATTTTCCAGGCGACGGCCGTTTCATTGGCGTCCGCCGGGCGGATCACGATGGCATTCGGTATCGCGCGCAGCGCAGCCAAATGCTCCACCGGCTGATGGGTGGGACCATCCTCGCCCAGTGCCAGGCTGTCATGCGTAAACACGTGCACCACGTGCAGGCCCATCAATGCCGCCAGGCGGATCGGTGGCCGCATGTAGTCGGAAAAGGTGAGAAACGTGGCGCCGTAGGGAATGAAGCCGCCATGCGCGGCCAGCCCGTTCACGATCGCGCCCATGGCATGTTCGCGCACGCCGAAATGGATGTTGCGGCCGGTGTAATCGCCATGTTCGATCGCTGACTCGCGCTCGCCCGCTTCGCCCGTGCGCGGCGGGCGGAAATCGCCGAACGCGCTTAACGCGGTCTTGGTGGAAGGATCGAGATCGGCCGAGCCGCCGGCCAGCGCCGGCAGCCGCGGCGCCAGCGCGTTCATCACCTTGCCAGAGGATTCGCGCGTGGCGAGCCCTTTTTCGTCGGGCGGAAACACCGGGATATCCGCATCCCACGCTTCCGGCAAGGCAGCCCGCAGGCGCGTGTCCAGTTCTTCGAACAGGCCGGGATAGTGGTTGCGGTAGTCGGTCAAGCGCTGCGTCCAGTCATGCTCCTGCTCACGGCCGCGCTCGGCCACCCGCCGCATGTGGGCGGATACGTCGTCCGGCACCAGGAAATCCGGCTCCGGCGGCCAACCGAGTTTTTGCTTGGTCTTGCGCACGTTCTCTTCGCCCAGCGCCGAGCCGTGCACCTTGTAGCTGTCCTGTTCGGGCGAGCCGAAGCCGATATGCGTACGCACGCGGATCAGCGAGGGCCGCGCCACTTCGCGGCGCGCCTGGCTGATCGCCATGTCGATGGCGCCGAGGTCGTTGCCGTCTTCCACCGTGATGGTGTGCCAGCCGTATGCGTCGAAACGCTGGATACGGTTTTCCGAGAACGTCACATCGGTGCTGCCGGCAAGCGTGACGCGGTTGTCGTCGTACAGGACGATCAGGCGGCCCAGTTTCAGATGGCCGGCCAGCGATGCCGCTTCGGAGGCCACGCCTTCCATCAGGTCGCCATCGCTGGCGAGCGCATAGGTGTAGTGGTCGAACAGCATGTAGGCATCGCGGTTGTAGCGCGCCGCCAGCTGCGCTTCCGCAATCGCCATGCCCACGGCGTTGCCGAAGCCCTGCCCGAGCGGGCCGGTGGTCACTTCCACGCCGCGGGTATGACCGCGTTCCGGATGCCCGGGCGTCTTGCTGCCCCATTGGCGGAACTGGCGAATGTCATCCAGCGTGAGGCCATAGCCGTACAGAAACAACAAGGCATACAACAGCGCGGAACCGTGTCCCGCCGACAGCACGAAACGGTCGCGATCGGGCCACTGCGGATTGAGCGGGTTGTGCTTGAGATAGCGGTTCCACAACACGTACGCCATCGGGGCGGCGCCAAGCGGCAGCCCCGGGTGTCCGCTATCGGCCTTCTGCACCATGTCGACGGCGAGAAAACGAATCGTGTCGATGCACTTCTGGTCGAGTTCCAGGGACATGATCGGGTAATCGTGCGATGACGGGTCAGTTGCTGCTCTGCGCAGCCGTGCACTCCTCGTGCCCGCAACTGCATTGCGTGCCCTGGCCGCGCAGCTTTTCCGCGTCGCGGCAGTTGTCACTGCAATACTCGTCCATCTGACCGACCTTGCACTGGCAAGGTCCGTACGCACATTTGTGATCGATCTCCATGCGTATATCGCCTCGCTGCATAAGGAGCACGTCGTGCTTGAACGTGCACCATGCGATGCGGGCGGTTTGGCTGAAGTGAAGATTAGGGCATCGCTTCATGCACGCGGCACGGCGCGGTGCATTTGCAGGTAATTGCCCAAAGTTTCCGTCACACCCTGACCACGCCGGCGGATGCTACTTTCGGCCTTGAACGCCAGTTCCGATGACTTCCCTCTGCATGTTCGACTGATGGTGACCGGCATGGCGACAGCGCAGCGGATGCGCCGTCACTTACGGCAGGAAAGCCTGGTTCTGCTCGGTGTTTCGTTGATCGCCGCGTGTGCACCCCCTGCACGGCCGCCGCAGTTCGCGCCGCGGTCGCAGGTACCGCTGGCAGGCACACCCACCGGCACGGCGAACTGGCCGCAGGAACAATGGTGGAAGCGCTACCATGATTCCCAGCTCGATCGCCTGATGGCGCTGGCCACGCGCGATTCGCCCGACCTGCAACAAGCCCAGGCGCGCTACACCGCCGCGGAACGCGCCGTCGACGCGCAAAAGGCGCAGCTCAATCCGCAAGTGCGCGGCTACGTGAGCGGCGCACACGCGTACAGCAAAGTGGTCGCGCATGCGCAGCCGGGCAGCGGCACCACCGGCTCGCAAGGCCTCAGCCTTCCGACCAGGCACAACTGGAGCAACGATGGCCTTGCCGCCGCGCTGTTCAGCTGGGACCTGGATGTCTGGGGCAAACAGAAAGATGCGGTGGCCCAGGCGATCGGCCAGGCCAATGCGGCCAAGGCCGAATGCGCGATGGCCGCCAATTCGCTGCACTACAACGTCGCGCGCACGTATTTCGATTGGCAAAGCCTGCAGGCGCGGCTGCAACTGGCCCGGCAAGCCGCGCAGGATGCCGCCACCTATCGCAAGCTGGTCGCCCTGCGCGTGCATGCCGGGCTGGACGATCCGCAACGGCTCGACCAGGCCGACGCACGCGTCGCCGAGCAGCAACGCAACATCGCGTCGCTGGAAGGCGCCAGCTCGCTCGACCTGGTGCAGCTGGCTGCGGTGGCGGGTGTTTCCACGCAGGAACTGGGCAGCTTGCAGGCGCACGCCCTGCCCGTTCCCGACACCAACGTGCCGCCTTATGCGGGCCTGGAACTGATCGGCCGGCGGCCCGACATCGTCGCCAACCGCTGGCAGATCGAAGCGTCGGTCAAGGGCATCGACGCTGCGCGCGCCGCCTACTATCCCGACGTGAGCCTGTTGGCGCTGGGCGCGTACCTGCGTGCCTTTCCCAATCTCGGTTCCGGCACGCGCGCCAACGTCGGGCTCGGCAACGTCGGCGCATCGGCAAGCCTGCCGATCTTCAGCGGCGGTCGCCTGAAGGCGCAGCTGGAAAGCCAGCAGGCCGAACTCGACAACGCCGTCGCCACCTACAACAGCACCGTCGTGCAGGCGGCGCACGACGTCGCGCAGCAGATCGCCACCCTGCAGCAGCTGCACGCGCAACAGCTCCAGACCGACCGGCAACTGGCCGACGTCAGCACGCAAAACCAGCGCGCGGACCGGCGCCGCCGGCAAGGCCTGGATGACGACCGCACTTGGCTCGGCCTGCAGATGCAGCTGGCGCAGCAGCGCGATGCGCAAGTGCAAGTAAGCAGCCAGCTGCTGACGGCCAACCTGGCATTGATCTATGCACTCGGCGGCGGCTACCACGACCGCGGCGTCCCCGATCTACCGGCCGGCCCCACCGCACAGGATGCCTCGCGATGAGCCCCACGCACGACAGACACGAGAACGACGACGAAGCCCGCGGCGAATACCGGTACCGCTACAAGTACCTGTACAAGTACGGCGACGAAAAGGACGAGAAACAAGACGACGAAGGCAAGGAGCAGCCCAAGGAACAACAAGACAAGCAGGACCAGCAAAAAGAAAACGACGGCGAACAGCAGCGCAAGAAAAAGCGCAAGCGCATCATCGTGATGAGCATCATCGCCGGCGCACTGTTGCTCGCCGGCCTGGTCTGGCTGCTGCTTTACCTTTTCGTGTTCAGTAAGCGCGAAACCACCGACGACGCCTACGTGCACGGCAATATGGTCACCATTTCCTCGCGCGTGCCGGGCACGGTGGTGGAAATCGCCGTCGACGAGACCGAGCGCGTGCACGCCGGCCAAGTGCTAATCCGCCTCGACCCCGCCGATGCGCAAGTGACGCTGATGAGTGCCGAGGGCCAGCTTGCCCAGGCCGTGCGCAATGCGCAGCAAGCCATCCAGCAGGCCGCCGAGGCGGACGCGGCGGTGGTGCAACGACGCGCTCAATACGACAGCCAGCGCGACGAATACAACCGCCGCTTTCCCCTGGTGAGCGCGCATGCCGTGTCCGGCGAAGAGGCCTACAACGCCGGGCGCCAGATGCGCGCCGCCTACGCCGCCCTTGAGCAGGCCGAACACCAGGCCGCCGCCGCGCACGCGCAGGTGGATGGTACCGACGTGCGCAGCTTCCCCGCCGTGGTGCAGGCACGCGCGCAATTCCGCAATGCGTGGATCAACAACAATCGCGACGCCATCGTCTCGCCCATCGACGGCATCGCCTCGCGCCGCCAGGTGCAGGTGGGACAGCGCGTGCAACCGGGGCAGGATTTGCTCACCATCGTGCCACTCACCGATCTATGGGTGGATGCGAACTTCAAGGAAACCCAGTTGCAGGACATCCGCGTCGGCCAGCCGGTAACGATCACCACCGACATCTATTCGCATGCGACGTATCACGGCAAGGTGGTGGGCTTCAACGCCGGCACCGGCAGCGCGTTCTCGCTGCTACCGGCCGAAAACGCCACTGGCAACTGGATCAAGGTGGTGCAACGCCTGCCGGTGCGCGTCTCGCTTGATCCGAAGGAACTGCAGCAGCACCCTTTGATGATCGGCCTGTCCGCCGACGTCAACGTGGATACGCACAACCGCCAAGGCACGATGGTGCAAACACAGGTGCACACCAAGCCGTTGATGAGTACCGACGTCTACGAACGCGAGGTACACGATGCGGACGAAAAAGCCGAGCAGATCATCCTGGCCAATACGGTGGGGCCATGAAGCCCTGAGGCCCGAGCATGGCTGACGACGCCAAACCCTACTTCACCGGCGGCATGCTGGCCTTGCTCACCGCCGGGGTGGCGCTGGCCACCTTCATGGAGGTGCTGGACATCTCCATCGTCAACGTGGCCGTCTACACCATCTCCGGCAACCTCGGCGTCAGCCGCGTCGAAGGCACCATGGCGATCAGCGCCTATTCGATGGCCAGCGCGGTGATGCAGCCGCTTACGGGTTCCATCGCACGGCGCTTCGGCGAAGTGAAAACGTTCAGCTTGTCGGTGCTGCTGTTCGTGGTGTTTTCATCGCTATGCGGGCTTTCGCGCAGCATGACGATGCTGATCGTGTTCCGTCTTTGCCAGGGTGCGGTATCCGGCCCGATGGTGCCGCTGTCGCAAACCCTGCTGCTCAACAACTATCCACCCGAAAAACGGCCGATCGCCCTGGCGCTGTGGGCGATGGTGGTGGTGGTGGCGCCCATCTTCGGGCCGATCCTCGGCGGCTGGATCACCGACAACTATCACTGGTCGTGGATCTTCTTCATCAATATTCCGGTGGGCGTGTTCGCGCTGCTGATCACCTGGTCGCTGTTGCGCGACCGCGAAAGCAAGACCTCGGTGGTGAAGGTGGACGGCCTCGGGCTGTTCCTGCTGGCCATCGGCGTAGGCTGCCTGCAATTCATGCTCGACAACGGCAACGACTACGACTGGTTCTCCTCGAAGATGATCCTGACGCTGGCGCTGGTCGCCGGCGTGTGCCTGATCTTCCTGATCGCCTGGGAGCTGATGCACGACCATCCCATCGTGGACCTCTACCTGTTCAAGCGCCGCAATTTCGCGGCCGGCGTGTTCTGCCTGTTCACCGGCATGTTTTCGTTCTTCGGCGGCACCGTCGTGTTGCCCAATTGGGTGCAGGAGGTGATGTCGTACACCGCTACCTGGGCCGGCTTCGTGGTGGCGCCGGTGGGCATCCCGGCGATCTTCATGTCGCCATTGGTGGGACGGTTCCAGCACAAGTTCGACATGCGGCTCATCATCACCTGCGGCTTTGCGATCTTTGCCGCGTGCTCGTACTGGATGGCGCATTTCAACGCGGACGCAAGCTACTTCAAGCTGGTGTTGCCGCGCTTCGTGATGGGTTGCGGCATCGCGCTGTTCTTCGTGCCGGTCAACCAGGTGATTCTTTCCGGCCTGCCGCCGGAAAAAGTTGCGAGCGCATCGGGCCTGGCCAACTTCTTCCGTACCATTGCGATGAGCGTGGCCACCGCCGTCAGCACCACGCTATATACCCACCGCGGCATCTACCACCACGCCAGGCTGGCCGAGCACACGCATACGGACGCACGCGCCACCACCGAATGGCTTGACCGGATCCAGCAACTGGGCATTCACAACCGCTCGACCTATGCCGCGCTGAACCAGGTAGTGACGCGGCAGGCCAGCACGCTGGCCATCAATGACGTTTTCTGGTGCTTCAGCATCATCTTCCTGTTTGCGATGGTCGCCATCTGGTTTGCAAAGCCACCCTTCCAGACCAACGCCCGGGCCGGCTGATGCAACATGCTGACACATCACCGACATCTTTCTTTCACATGCAGGTCACCGTGCACGTGAATGATCCATATAAGGGAATACAGGATGGCCGTGCACACGGAGGCGGGAATGCACGTGCTTGTCGTCGAAGACGACCTGGACACGCGGGATCTGCTTGAGCATGCGCTGAAGAAAGCCGGATACGAAGTGTCCCAGGCGGACGGCGTCTCCGGCGCGCTGCAGCTGTTGCATATGCATCCGGACATCGACGTGGTGCTGGTGGACGTGCATCGATGCCGCTGCCAGTCGCCGGAGGACGTCACGCAGGAAATCCGCCAGCGCCTGCACCACGGCCAATACGTGCTCGCTTCCGGCGACTGGGACCGGCTCGAACCGCGCTACCGTGACCGGCAGGACACGACGGTATTGCGCAAACCCTACGGCAAACAGGAACTGCTGCGCGCCATCGGGCGCTGCGTGGCACGGCTCAGCCTGGGCGGTGGCTACGAACCGGGTTAAGAGCTCAAGAACTTTATAGGAAGCTTGTTGCTCGGGGTCCTGCCCCCTCCCCTACTCCGCAGGGGAGGGGATACACCCTGGCGAACACGAGCTACGCACTCAAGTTGGCCCCTGCAATGCATTGGCGCCAGCATCACGCCCAATCCAGAATAAAGCACCCATCCTCACACGATGGAGGCCGCCATGGCTCGTCCCATCTGGACCGGCAACCTCACCTTCGGCCTGCTGAACGTGCCCGTCTCGCTGATGTCTGGCGAACGCGGCACCGACCTGCACTTCCGCATGCTGGACAGCCGCAACAAGGCGCCCGTCCGCTACGAGCGCGTCAATGCCGAAACCGGCGAGGAAGTACCGTGGAAGGAAATCGTCAAGGCCTTCGAGTACAAGAAAGGCAACTACGTGGTGCTCGAACCGGACGACCTCAAATCCGCCGCCAGCGAAAACCGCGAATCGGTGGAAGTGGAAGCGTTCGTCGATGCATCCAGCATCGGGCCGGAGTATTTCGAGAAGCCTTATATCCTCGTGCCCGGCAAGAAAGCCGAGAAAGGGTACGTGCTGTTGCGCGAAACACTCAGGCGCACCGGCAAGATCGGCATCGCGCGGGTGGTGATCCGCACGCGCGAATATCTTTCGGCGGTGATCCCGCGCAAGCACGCCTTGATCCTGGTGCTGATGCGGTTCCAGCAGGAACTGGTGGACGCCGAAGACTTCGCCATTCCCAGCGAGGACATCAGGAGCTACCGCATCAGCGAGCGGGAATTGTCGATGGCCGAGCAGCTGATCGAATCGATGACCAGCGAATGGTCACCGGACGCCTACAAGGACGAATTCCGCGACCGGCTGCGCAAGGTGATCGAGCGGCGCATGAAAGCCAAGGGCGCGCTGGCGGAATTCGAGGAACCGGCCGCCGAGGAAACCGAAGCCGCCACCAACGTGGTGGATTTCATGGCACTGCTGAAGCAAAGCATCGATACGAAAAAGCGCACGCCGGCGAAGGTCGAGGCAAAGCCGAAATCATCGGGACGCGCGGCAAAGAAAGGCAAGGCCGCAAAGAAAAGCGGCACGCGGCGCAAGGCAAGCTGAGGCTTGCAACGGAGACATGGCGTGCCCGCTCGCCTTGGCAAAACCCGCATCGGCATTTCCGGCTGGCGCTACGCGCCGTGGCGTGGCGTGTTCTACCCCGAAGACCTGCCGCAACGCGACGAGCTTCACTACGCCTCGCGCCAATTCAACACCATCGAAATCAACGGCAGCTTCTATTCGCTGCAGAACCCTGCCAACTACCAGCGCTGGTACGAGCACACACCGCGCGGCTTCGTCTTTGCGGTCAAGGCGCCGCGCTACGTCACCCACATCAAGCGGCTCAGGAACGCGGAGCAAGGCCTGGCCAACTTCTTCGCATCCGGCGTGCTGGCCTTGAAGGAAAAGTTCGGCCCCATCCTGTGGCAACTGCCGCCCAGCCTGCGCTACGAGGAAGAAAAACTGGAATCGTTTCTAATGCAGCTCCCGCGCGACAGCGAAGCCCTGGCCGCCATGGCACGCGAGCATGACGGCACGATCGAAAAGACCATTGTCACGGCAGACCGCAAGCGCCCCATCCGCCATGCCATGGAAGTGCGCCACGCGAGCTTCGTCAACGAGACATTCATCGCCCAGCTCCGCCGCCACGACGTGGCGCTGGTGGTGGCCGACACCGCCGGCCGCTGGCCGTTCCTGGAAGACGTCACCGCCAGCTTCATGTACCTGCGCCTGCACGGCGACAAGGAGCTTTATGCCAGCGGCTACAGCAACGCCGCACTGAACCGCTGGGGCAAACACATCGATGCATGGCGCAAAGGCAGCGAACCGAAAGACGCCACGCGCTGCAGCGACGCGAAGCCGCGCAAGCGCGCAAGCCGCGACGTGTATTGCTATTTCGACAACGATACCAAGGTGAAGGCGCCGTTCGATGCGCGCAAGCTGGCGGAGAAGCTTGTGTAGAACGCCCACCACCACCTGCGCGCTGAACGCCCTTCCCCGCCCAACATCCTGGTCACATTCACTTGCCTTGTCGTTGACATATCCCGTTGCAAGGTCGCTGGGCATGGGCCGCCGCGGCAGAGCAGACGTGAGCCTTCGGGAATATCAGCGCAAACGCAACTTTGAAAGCACCAGGGAGCCGAAACCGGATACCGCGGTTCCGGAGGGAGCCCGCGCGCTGTTCGTGGTGCAACTGCATCACGCCCGGCGCCGCCATTTCGATTTCCGCCTGCAGGTGGGCAACGCACTGAAAAGCTGGGCGGTGCCGAAGGGGCCGAGCTATAACCCGAAGACCAAGCGTCTTGCGGTGGAAGTGGAAGACCACCCGGTGGCCTATGCGGATTTCGAAGGCGACATCGAGGAAGGCTACGGCAAGGGCCACGTCGATCAGTTCGATCGCGGGGTATGGTCCACCGATGGCGACCCGCTTGCGCAGCTGAAAAAAGGCCATCTGCGCTTCGAACTGTTCGGCGAACGGCTGAAAGGCGGCTGGCACCTGGTACGTAGCGGCCGCAAGGAGCGTCAACCGGCCTGGTTTTTGATCAAGGCCGAGGATGCCTTTGCCAGCGACGTGGAAGCCGATGACCTGCTGGACGCCAGGATGCGCGAAAGCACGCGCAAAGCTGCCAAATCGGAGAGCGCGCGCGTCGCGGCAAAGAAATCGACCGCACGCGTGCGCAAGCCGCCCGCCGTGCGCAAGCTTGGCAAGACATCGCTGGTCAACCAGGCCAAAGCCTTGCCAAGCGCGAAGAAGGCCGCGCCCAGCGCCGAATTCTTTGCGCCCGCGCTGACCCAGTTGCGCCTGGAGCCGCCGGCCGGCGACAACTGGCTGCACGAAGTGAAATGGGACGGCTACCGCATCCTCGCCACCATCGCCAAAGGCAAGGTAGCGCTGTGGTCGCGCAACGCCCTGCGCTGGGATGAAAAGATTCCCGACATCCTGCAGGCGATCGCCTCGCTCGGTCTCGATTCGGCGCGCATGGATGGCGAGCTGATCGCCACCGACAGCCAGGGCCGCAGCGATTTCAACGCGCTGCAGAAAACCTTGTCCGGCGAAGCGCAGCATCCACTGGTGTACGTGCTGTTCGACCTGCCCTACTTCGAAGGCTACGATCTTTCGCGTGCCCCCCTGCTTGCACGCAAGACGCTGCTTGAGCGCATGCTTGGCCACGGCCGCACGCACTTGGCGTACAGCTCCCACACGCTGGGAGACGGGCCCGAAGCCATGCAACGCGCGGTGGATTTCAAGCTGGAAGGCATCGTGTCCAAGCGTATCGATTCGGCTTATCACGCCGGACGCAGCGGCGACTGGCTCAAGGTGAAGCGCCTGGAGGGCGATGAATTCGCGGTGATCGGCTACACGCCGCCCAAAGGCAGCCGCAGCGGTTTCGGCTCCTTGCTGCTGGCCAAGCCCGATCCCGATCGTCGCGATGGCTGGCTGTTTGCAGGCCGCGTCGGCACCGGCTTTACCGATAAGTCACTGGCAGAAACCGCCGCCTTGATCACCCGCAACGCATCGCGTAAAACACCGCCGAACCTAAGCAATATCGATCCGCTGCTGCGCGATGCGTGGTGGATCAAACCGAGCCTGGTTGCGGAGGTGAATTACCGCGGCATCGGCAACAACAACTTGTTGCGCCAACCCAGCCTGAAGACGCTGCGCATGGACAAGACACCGGACGATTTGCGAAATGCCGACCGCACGCCGGCAAAAACTTCAAAGGCAGCCAAGAAGACCGCCAAGTCCGTACCTGCACGCGCAGCGTCGCAAGATACCGACACCGGCCCGGTCACCATCACGCATCCGGATCGTGTGGTGTTCCCCAGCGACCACATCACCAAACAGCAAGTCGCCAACTACTACCAAAGCATCATGCCGTGGTTCCTGCCTGGCGTGCTTGGCCGTCCTCTTTCCGTCATCCGCTGTCCGGAGGGTGCGGAAAAAACCTGCTTCTTCCAGAAGCATCCGGTGCAGGGCCTGCATCGCGTGGGTTTTGTGCGGCTGAAGGAGGAAAAAGGCTCCCAGGCCGTGTACATCTACGTGAAAGATGCCAACTCCGTCATAGAGCTGGTGCAATTCGGCACGCTGGAATTCCACCTGTGGGGCAGCATGGCCGACAACCCCGACAAGGCCAACCGCGTGGTGTTCGACCTGGACCCGGCGCCGAAAGTCGGCTGGGAACGCGTGGCGGCCGCGGCGCGCCTGCTCAAGACATGGCTGGACCGCATCGGCCTTAAATCCTTCCTGCGCACCACCGGCGGCAAGGGCTTGCACGTGGTGGTTCCGCTCAACCCGGGTTGCCCATGGCCGCAGGTGAAGGATTTCTCGCATGCGATCGCCAGCACCATGGCCAGCGCGTATCCGGATGAATTCATCGACACCGCCAGCAAGGCCAAGCGCAGCGGCAAGATCTTCGTGGACTACCTGCGCAACAGCCGCGGCGCCACCAGCATCGCCAACTATTCCTTGCGCGCGCGCAAAGGCGCACCGGTAGCCGTGCCGCTGCGCTGGGAAGAACTGTCCAAGCTCGAGAGCGGCGATTCCTTCAACATCCACACCCTTCCCAAGCGCCTGGCGCGATTGCGCAAGGACCCGTGGGAGGGCATCGACACGGTCGAACAATCGCTCGATACGGCTCTGGAAATCTTGCACAACCAACAATGACGCGGAGAATCGCCCATGACGACCACGCTTGAAAAATCCTTGCGGCGCGAAATCGAGGTAGAAGGACACCCCTACACGGTGGTGCTGGACGCACAAGGGTTGAAGATCACGCGCAAGGCGCACCGCAAAGGCATCGAATTGAAGTGGAACGATTTGATCAATGGCGATGCCGCGGTGGCGGCGGCGTTGAATGCGTCGGTGGGGGAGCAACAGGGATGAAGGCGCCACCGCTTGGCTCCCTCTCCCCGGAGGAGAGAGCCGAATTCACTACTAAGCCTAATGGCACTAACTTAAGCGTGTATCCCGACGCTTGTAGTGATGTGCCCCCTCCCCTGCGACAGCAGGGGAGGGGGTAAATCCCGGCAAGCCATGGAGCAATGGCGCTTAAGTCAGTGCCATCACTACTAAGCCCGCTTCCTCGTCCGCGCAGCCTTCTTTGCCGCCGTAGAACGCCCACGCGCACCCTTCGTACGCGCTGCCTTCTTCGCGGCCGCTGACCGCGATGCCGAGCTTCGCTTGGATGCCGCGCGCTTGCCCTGTGCCGACAACGCACGCTTGGAAGCCGCCCCGCGCCCTTCCCTGCGCAAGGCGCGCGAGGAAGCACTGGCGCGCTTGGCGCTGGAACGCTTGGTGGTGGCGCGTTTGCGCGTGGCGGACTTGCCGGTGCTGGCGCGCTTGCGGCTTGCGCTTTTCTTGCTGGAAGCCTTCTTGCCGGACGATTTCTTCCGCGGCACCTTGACGCCGGCGCGGCGCGCCTTGGAAAGCCCGATCGCGATCGCCTGCTGCGGCGAACGTGCGCCGTGCTTGCCTTTGCGCACGTGCTCGATTTCCTCGTGCACGTATTCGCCGGCCTGGGTGCTGGGTGATTTGCCTTCGCGCTTGTCTCGGGCGGCCGCTTGCCGGGTCTTTCTCTCGGGCATGTCGTGATCTCCGAAGTGGGCGAGCAAAAACAGCTTTACTCGCGGCGGCGTCGAGGCGTTGTCAAAAAATGTCGCGCTCAATGCTTGCGAATGATGGTGATGCGCCCATTCGGTTCCAGCCTGGCAACGCTGATGTCGCGGATGTCGTCCATGCCCTCGGTATGCAGGGCGCGCCGAAACGCCGCCTTGGGAAGACACACACGCTCCAAGGCGCCCGGCACCAGCTCGCCATCGTGCACCAGCACCGTGGGGCGGCCTTCCACGAAACGATTCAACCAGGGCGAACGCGTGCATACCCAGGCCACGGCGCGATCCGCGGCCAGCATCGACGCCACGGCGATAAGGCCGCCCTGGAAGGAACCGTCGTGTCCCACGATGGAATTGCGCAACACGCCGCCGACCAGCACCAGCACGATGATGTCGAAGGTGGACATGTCGCCGAACGAACGCTTGCCGACGATGCGCATCATGAACACGGCAGCCAGATACACGGCGACGCCACGCCACACGAACTGCCACCAGGGCATGGCCATTTCGAATGCGTTACTCATGCAGCAGTCTCCAGGCAATGGACCAATGGTGGTCACTATCCCGCGTTGGCCCGCGATAAATGGTTGATGGCGCGTGAATGCACACCATGCCCCGGCCGTCACAAGGAATTTGTTTCCCCTGCACGTGTACGCGCTCACAGTGCACGCAAGCATGGCAAGCCGCGAGGAGGGCATTCCATGAACCGCATTCATGCGAGCGCGCGTACCGCACTGCAGGGCCACGCGGAAGTACCCGAACCTACCCCGGAAAAACCGCCGTCCCCTTCACCCTCGCCATCACCCGGCATTCCCGACCCAGGCCCCGAGTCGCCACTGCCGACGCCCGAGCGCCCACCGCTTACCGATCCGGAGCCGCCGCCCGCGCCGATTGGCGATCCGGCGGGCACACCGCCCGTGCCGCAGGCGTTGATCTGAATCCATGCGGACGACAACATCTTCGCCGTAGGTTGGAGGTGGGCGCACGCGAACCCCAACGTTCGCCACAAAGAACGCCGCGGATTTAAACGTGTCGACATCCGTCACAACGCATTTGCCAACGCCAGATGATGCTGCAGTGTCGGCAGCGTCTGCGTCGCAAACGTCTTCAAGTCGCCATCCGAACCCGAGGTGGATTCCGCCTGGAACAAGGCCACCGCTTCGCGATGGTCCTTTACCATCATTTGCGCATACGCCGTATCGAAATCCCTGCCATGCAAGGGACGCAGCTGGGCAAGTGCGGACTCCTGCTCCTGCGTGAGCGAGGCCGATACGGTATAGCCGTCCTTTTGCGCGATGCGTTTCAACTCCTGGTTGGCCTTGGTGTGGTCGCGCAGCATGGTGGCGGCAAATGACTTCACCTTGGCCGATTGCGCCTGCGCTTGCGCAAGGCGCGCCGCGATGATTTCCGTGTTGCCCGCGGCCGAGGCAGCCATGACGAAGCGAACGTCCTGGGCCGTGTGCGCACCGACCGCACCCGTCGCGGTGTTGGACGCATTGGACGTTCCGTTCTGCGCCTGGACTGGCAAAGCCATCACCAACATAAACGGAAGCACAAGAGCAAGATTCAGCCGTGGCATGTCTGCATCTCCTGGTGAAATTCCATCGCATAGGTAGCATCGGCGGCGTGACTCGCGCGTATCGATGGCGTCGTGCACATTTTTTTGCGCGTCCGTTTACGTTTGCGCTCATGCGCGGGTTAGGGTCGAAGGCCTACAGTGCCATGCAACAGCGAACATCGCGGAGCATGCTCATGGCCGAACTTGTCGTTGCCTGTTTCGATACGCAATTCGATGCCAGTGCGGCTGCCGAAAAATTATTGTCGCGCGGGCTTCGGCGTGAACAAATTGTCTTGAGCTTCGATGAAAGCGTCGGAGGCACAGCTTCCAGTTCCAGCGCGCCAACCACGGTGGTGTCGACGGCCAGCCATACCGGCCGCATCGACACCAGCACCGGGCGCGACAGGCCGAAGCGCACATCCGTCTCCGATCGCACGCCGCAGCCGTTGCCCGACCCCCGTTTGATCGGACACGCCACGCTGGTGGTCGAGTTGCATGGCGAGATGTCGATGGACGACGTATGTGCGCTGCTCGACGACGCCGGTGCGAGTTCGGTGCGAGCGGAGGAGCAAGGCGCAGACCACCGCGAGGACCCGGCGATGTGGCCGAGCGCAGGCGATGCAACGCAGGAAGATGTGCGGCGCAGTGTCGATGCGGCCAAGCGCGGTGCGACACTGGGCACTCGCCGCACGCGTTAGCGATCGACGCCTGGCGCCATTACTGCCGCGCTTCCAGGCGCATCCCGCGCGGCGTCAGCCAGCGTTCCACGCCTTCGAACAAGCCTTGTACCACCAGCGCCATGCAGGCGGCCGGAATGGCGCCTTCCAGGATCAGCCCCGTGTCGTCCAGGCGGATGCCGGTCACGATGGGTTGCCCGTAGCCACCCGCGCCGATCAGCGCACCCAATGTCGCGGTGCCGACATTGATCACGGCGGCGGTCTTGACGCCCGCCAGGATCGAGCGCATCGCCATGGGCAGTTCCACGCGGCGCAACCGCACACCGCGCGGCAAACCCAGCGCGGCAGCGGATTCACGCAGGTCCGGCGGAATGCCGGCCAATCCCGTGTAGGTGTTGCGCACGATCGGCAGCAGGCTGTACAGGAACAAGGCCGCAATCGCCGGCCACGTGCCGATGCCGAAGAACGGGATCATGAAGACGAACATGGCCAGCGACGGGATGGTCTGCAACACACCGCTGAGCGCCATCACCAACTGGCCCAGCCGTTTTGCGTGCGCCGCGAACACGCCCAGCGGTATCGCGATGCATACGGCTGCCAGCAGCGAGATGCAGACCAGGCGCAGATGCTCCAGGGTGCGTTGCCACAGCCGCCCCCATAGCCCCGCGCCGTCGCCATCCGATTGCACGCCAAGAAAAGCCGCGGCCACCGCGGTTTCCTTTTCGCCATGCAGTTTCACCATGGCGTTCATCTGCCGCATCGCGTCGGCGTCTATGCGGCCGGCAAGCTTGTTCAATACTTCGACGAAAACAGGCGAGCGCCGCGCAAGATCGAGCCGATAGAGATAGACCGCGTCGTAATGCGGAAAATAATGCCGGTCGTCATCGAGCGTGCGCAGGTGGTAATAGGGAATCTCCGCATCGGTGCTGTAGAGGTCGATGGCGTCCACCGCACCGCTGGCCAACGCACGATAGGCAAGCGCGTGATCCAGCCCGCGCACCTGCATTTGCGGCAAACCGTAGCGCTGGCGCAAACCCGGCCAGCCGTCGCTGCGCGCCATGAATTCGTTGGAGAAACCAAAACGCAGCTCCGGATGCGCGGCGAGATCCGACAGGCGCTGGATGCCGAGCTGCGCGGCGCGATCCTCGCGCATGCCGATCGCATAAGTGTCGTTGAAGCCCAGGGAATCGGTGATGCCCAGGCCCAGCGGCTTGAGCGCGGCGCGCAGCGTGGGGATGCCCGCGTCCGGCGGAACCTGCTTCAGCAGCTCATGCGTCAGCGTACCGGTGTATTCCGGATAGGCATCGATGTCGCCGTGCTGCAGCGCGCTCCACAGGATCGCCGTACCGCCCAGTTCACGCTGATGCACGGCTTGCACGCCGGCCTGCCTTACTGCCAGTCGCGCCACCTCGCCGAGGATCACCGATTCGGTGAATTGCTTGGAGCCGATGCGCACGGGCGCGGCCTGGGTCCACGCCGGAAACAGCAGCAAGGCGGCCAACACCATCCACATGCGCTTCATGACGAAACACCCCGCAAGGTGCGCTGCGCTTCCACGAAACGGGTCACGAAGGGATCGGCCGGCCGCCGGCAAAAATCGTCCAGCCGTCCGTCCTGCACCACCTTGCCATTGCGCATCAGCACCAGGCGATCGGCAAACCAGGCCGCTTCGGCCATGTCGTGGGTGACGACGATGACGCTCTTGCCGAGCTGGTCGAAGATCGCCTTCAGTTCGTCCTGCAGTTCATGACGCACGATCGGGTCAAGCGCGCCCAGCGGTTCGTCCAGCAGCAAGGCATCCGGATCAAGCATCAGCCCGCGCATCAGCGCCACGCGCTGGCGCTGGCCGCCGGACAGCTCGGCGGGGTAGCGCTCCAGCACACCCTGCGGCAGATGCGTCAGCGCGGCCAGTTCTTCCGCACGCTGGCGGATGCGGTCACGGCTCCAGCCCAGGTGATGCGGCAGCAGCGCCAGGTTGCCCAGCGCGGTAAGGTGCGGAAACAGGCCACCCTCCTGGATCACGTAGCCCACGCGCCGGCGCAGCGCCAGCACGTGTGCTGGTTCCAGCATGGAACCATCCACCCAGATCTCGCCGCGGTCCGGCCATTCCAGGCCCAGCAGCACGCGCAGCAAGGTCGATTTGCCCGAGCCGCTGCTGCCGATCAGCGCGGTGTTGCTGCCGGCCGGAAAACGCAGGCTGACGTCGTCCAGCGCAATGACGTTGCCATAGCGCTTGCTGACGCCGCGGAGCTCGAACGCTTCGGAGGAGGCGTTGCCGATGGGGGGCATTAGGGGATGGGCGTGGGCAGTGGAAGCGGCATTCTAGGCCGGAAGCTGGCGCAGGTTGGTGGTGAGCGCACGCGAACCCCACCATCGCGCACGTTGGGGTTCGCGTGCGCTTACCGCCAACTTACGTCCAAGGCGCTTGAAAGGTGGATGTTGCAAAGCAGCATGTATCCTAGCGCCATGGCTTCCCACCCCACCCTGCTGCATTACTGGCTCCGCCTGCGTGGCTCGGACCGCTACGCCGAATGCCAGCGCGTGTTGCTCGCCCTCGGCGGGGTGATCCTGTATTGCCTGTGGGGCAACCATGCGGCCGCGATGACTCCGGCCATGCTGGGCGTGATCGCCTGCGCGCTGGCCGAAACCGAGGATCACTGGCGCAGCCGCTCCATCACCCTGCTGGTCACGCTGGGCTGCTTTGCCGGCGTGGCCTTTACCGTGGAATGGCTGCTGCCGCATCCATGGCCGTTCGCGCTGGCGCTGGCGGCGATGACCTTCGTGCTGGTGATGCTCGGTTCGATCAGCGCGCGCTACGCCACCATCGCCGGCGGCACGCTGATCCTGGCGGTGTACACCATGATCGGCACCGACCAGCCGCATCCGCCCGCTTCGCTGGTCACCGAGCCCTTGCAGCTGCTGGGCGGCGCCGCCTGGTATGGCCTTTTGTCACTGCTGTGGAGCGTGCTCTCGCCCCAGCTTGCCGTGCGCCACGCCTTGGCCCGCGTGTTCGACGCGCTGGGCGATTACCTGCAGACCAAGGCCGCGCTGTTCACGCCGGTGCGCGGCATCGACCGCGACGCGCTGCTGCTGACGCTGGCGATGCAAAACGAACAGGTGGTGGACGCGCTCAACGACACCCGCATCGTGCTGATCGACCGCATCGGCATGCGCCGCCCGCGCGGCGCCACCGCGGCGCGCCTGCAGCTGTACTTCAAGGCGCAGGACATCCATGAGCGCGTCAGCTCCGCGCACTATCCCTATGCCGAACTGGCCGAGGCGTTCTATCACAGCGACGTGCTGTTCCGTTGCGAACACCTGCTGCGCCTGCAGGCACAGCAATGCCACGCCCAGGCCGATGCATTGCGCCTGCGCACCGCGCCCAAGCCGGCCGCCGACCTGCGCGCCGCGCAAAGCGATTTGCGCAGCGCCATCCATGCACCGCGCGGCAACCTCCCAGCCCCGTCCGAACAACTGCTGCGCTCGCTCGAAGCCCTGTTGCGAAACATCACCGCCATCCAACTGCTGCTGGAGAACGATCACACGCCGACGACGCTCGACGGCGAGGATGGCGCCCTGCAAAACCCCGGCCCGCAAACCCTGGGCGAAGTGTGGGAGCGCATCACCATCCAGCTCTCGCCACGCTCGTCGCGCTTCCGCCACGCCATCCGCCTGGCGCTGGCGCTGACGGCCGGCTTCGGCGTGCTGCGCCTGGTGCATCCGCTGTACGGCTACTGGATTCTGCTGACCACCCTGCTGGTCTGCCAGCCGAGCTACGGCGCTACGCTCACGCGCATGCTGCAGCGTGTGGCCGGCACCGTCATCGGCGTGGTGATCGGCTGGGCCACGCTGCGCCTGCTGCCCGCCGAACCGTGGCCCCTGCTGCTGATCGTGCTGTCCTGCGTGGTGTTCTTCGCCGCAAGGCTGCGGCGCTACACCCTGGCGACCGCATCCATCACCGTGTTCGTGGTGCTGTGCTTCAGCCAGGTCGGCCACGGCTACGACGTGATGTGGCCGCGCCTGCTCGACACCCTGATCGGCGCCGCCATTGCCGCCCTTTCCATCTACCTGGTGCTGCCGGACTGGCAAGGCCGCCAGCTCGACCAGGTGCTGTCCAACACCTTGCGCAACGACGCACGCTACCTGCAGCAGGTGATCGCGCAATACGTCCACGGCAAACGCGACGACCTGCCCTACCGCATCGCCCGCCGCGAAGCCCACAACGCCGATGCCGCGCTCAGCGGCATGCTCGCCAACATGCTGCGCGAACCGGGCCGCCAGCAACGCGGCAACGAAGACCTGCTGCGCTTCCTCACCATCGCCCACACCATGCTCGGGCATATTTCCGCGCTCGGCGCGCACCGCCAGGCGATCGCCTGCGCCGACGCCCGAGATACCGTGACGCTCGCCGGCAATCTGGTCGTCACCAAACTGGAACAGCTGGCCGATGCGCTGCTGGCTACCGCAGCCACGCCACTGGAAAGCGACGCGGAGCAAAGCATGATGCCCGCGGCGGACGGCGTGGCAGACGAAACGGCGCGCCTGGTGCTGGGACAGCTCGGGCTGATCCTGGCGCAGCGGGACCGCTTGGGAGGCGTGGTGCGGGATATTCGCCAAGGGTGATCGAGGCCGACACCGCAGGCTGGGATGAAATCCCAGCCCACGGTCATTCCAGCCTACAAGAACCAATGCGAACCAAGCGACACCGACGCACGCCGGTGCGGCCGCGCATGGATGCGCGCCTGCTTTTCTGGGGCCCCCAGGGGGCGGTGAAGGGTGGGCGGATCAGCCCGCAGGGAAGCCGGCACGGATGCCGGCTTGTTTTTCGACAGCCCATGGATGGGCTGTCGAAAAACCCCGCCCACCCTTCACGAACTTGGCGGGCAGGACGCCCGCCAAGCGCCCCCTCGGGGTGCCCTTTCTTTTGGTTACTTTTCTTTGGGCACGCAAAGAAAAGTGACTCGGTCGCCCCGCGACCGAAAGCGCCGCAGGCAATGCCCAAGCCTGCGAAACACGACACCACATACCCAATCCACCACACCCCCTGCACAAACCTCCCCCATGACAAAACCGTCATAGACGAACACCCCCAATCAGCGGATAGTTACACTCACCTCTGAGCACAACACACCACACAACTCCGAGGCGCCCGGCCTAAGGTTCCCCAACCGGAATACGGCCAGGCGTCCGTGATCCCCGCAAGGGACCACCAGGGTGGGCGCGGAAACGCGTTCGCCTCCCCATTTTGGAAAGGAGCAAAGATGCATGTCCCCGCTGGCTGACCGCTACGGCCGCCGGTTTCCGTATTTGCGGCTATCGGTCATACCCGCGTGCAACTTCCGTTGCACGTATTGCCTGCCGCACGGTTACCACGCCGGGGCGAACGCCGCCGCGCCGCTGTCCCTGCCGGAGATCGCGCGCCTGCTGCGCGGCTTTACCGAACTGGGCATGCACAAGCTGCGCATCACCGGCGGCGAGCCGAGCGTGCGCAAGGACCTCACCGACATCCTGCGCACCGCCGCGGCCGTGCCCGGCATCACCAAGCTGGCGATGACCACCAACGGCACCCTGCTGAGCCGCGACCTGCACGCGTGGATGGACGCCGGCCTCAACGCCATCAACGTGAGCGTGGACAGCCTGGACCGCGCCGCCTTCGCGCGCATCACCGGGCATGACCGGCTGGACGACATCCTGCACGGCGTGGACATGGCGCTGGCCGCCGGACTGCCTTCGGTCAAGCTCAATGCCGTGCTGCTGCGCGACGTCAACGACCAGCAATTGCCGGCGTGGCTGGATTACCTGCGCAACCGGCGCATCGGCGTGCGTTTCATCGAGCTGATGCAGACCGGCGACAACCTGCCGTTCTTCCGCCAGCACCACGTGCGCGCGCAAACCCTGGAAACCGAATTGCTGGAGCACGGCTGGCAAGCCCTGCCGCGCGCCGCCGACGCTGGCCCCGCGCGCGAATACCGCCATCCGGATTACGCCGGCCGCATCGGCATCATCGCGCCCTACGCCAAGGATTTCTGCGCCGGTTGCAACCGCCTGCGCGTGACCGCCACCGGCGATCTGCGCCTGTGCTTGTTCGGCGAATTCGGCATTCCCTTGCGCCCGCTGCTGCAAGCGGACGATCAATTGGAAGACCTGGTGCGCGCCATCGGCGGCCAGATCGGCCGCAAGGAACAGGGGCATTTCCTGCATGAAGGCCGTACCGGCATAACGCCTCATCTCGCATCTACCGGGGGTTGATCCATGCAACAGCGCGAGGAACGCGCCCATTTTCATATGGCCGACGTGCGCCGCAAGCGCATCACTGCGCGCCGTGCGGTCGCCATCGGCGAACTTAGCGCAGGCGCCGACGCGTTTGCGCAAATCGTCGAACGCCGCCTGCCCAAGGGCGATGCGCTGGTGATGGCGGAAATCGCCGGCCTGCAAGGCGCCAAGAACGCTTCCCAGCTGATGCCGCTTTGCCATCCCTTGCCACTGGAATACATCGACGTACGCTGCGTGCCGGTCGGCGAGCGCCACGCCATTCGCGTCTATTGCGAAGTGGCGACGTTCGCGCGCACCGGCGTGGAGATGGAAGCGCTGGCGGGCGCGAGTGCGGCGCTGCTTACGCTTTATGACCTGACCAAGCCGGTGGAGCCTGCGCTGTCCTTTGGCGGCGTGCGCCTGTTGTTCAAGGAAGGCGGCAAAAAAGGCCTGTGGCTGCATCCGGACGGCATGAGCGATGCGGAGCGCGAACACTACAAGCCCCGCGGCACGGCCAAACTGGATGGCGCCAGCGCCGCGGTGATCACGCTCAGCGACCGCGCCAGCCGCGGCGAATACGCCGATGCCTCCGGCCCTCTGCTGGTGGAACGCCTGCGCGAACTGGGCGCGGACGTGCATGACGTGGAACTGCACCCCGACGAACCCGAACCGCTTGCCGCGCGCCTGCGCGAACTGGCCGGCAGCGGCGTCAAGCTGATTCTCTGCACCGGCGGCACCGGCCTGGGCCCGCGCGATCGCACGCCCGAAGCGCTGGCGATGGTGGCGGACCGCCACGTCGATGGCATCGGCGAACTGTTCCGCAGCGAAAGCAGCCAGCACACGGCCATGGCCTGGCTGAGCCGCGCGCATGCGGTGCTGATCGGCGGCACGCTGGTGATTGCCCTGCCCGGCAGCGCGAAAGCCGTCGCGCAAGGCATGGACATCCTCGCGCCGATCCTCGCGCATGCGCTGAGCATGGCCGCAGGCGGAGGACACGCATGAGCCAGGAAACGCTCGCCTACGAAGACGCCTTGCGCATCGTGCTCGGCGCCAGTGCAACACTCGGCGCGGAACATTGCCCGCTCGGCGCCTGCCTTGGCCGCGTGCTCGCCACGCCGGTGATCAGCGCCGTGAACCTGCCGCCATTCCACAATTCGGCGATGGATGGCTTTGCGCTGACCGGCAACGCCATCGTTCCCGCCGGCACGGAACTGTCCATCGAAGGCGAACAAGCCGCCGGCGATGGCGTCACCTATGCCGGCATCGGCGCATGGGAAATCATGACCGGCGCGCGCATTCCCGATGGCCTGGACCGCGTGGCGCCGGTCGAACAGACCGAACGCTTCGCGCCATCGCGCGTGCGCTTGCTGGCCGATGTCGCAGCCGGCCAGAACGTGCGCATGGCAGGTTCCGACGTGATGCGCGGCGAGCAAGTACTGGGCGCAGGCACCGCGCTGCAAGCGCAACACCTGATGCTGCTGGCGGCGCTCGGCGTGGCCGATGTAGCGGTCATCCAACGGCCGCGCGTCGCCGTCATCTGCACCGGCCGCGAACTGGTCGACGATCCCGCGCAAGCCTTGGCGCCGGGACAGATCCGCAATTCCAACGGCCCCTTCCTCGCGGCGCGCCTGCCATTGGCCGGTGCCGAGGTGGTGCACACGGAAACGGTAGGCGACGATACCGAAGCATTTGAAGCCGCCGTGCGGCGCGCCTGGCAGGCCGGCGCAAAAATCATCGTGACCAGCGGCGCCGTCTCCATGGGCCGTTACGATTTCGTGCCGCAGGCGCTGGAACGGCTGGGCGCGGAAACCTTGTTCCACAAAGTGGCGATCCGCCCCGGCAAACCGCTGCTGTTCGCGCGCCTGCCCGGCGACCTGCTGTTGTTCGGGCTGCCGGGCAACCCGATCGCCGTGGCGGTGGGCTTGCGCTTTTTCGTGGAGCCCGCGCTGCGCGTGATGCTGGGCCTGCCGCAGGAATCGCCGCGCCGCGCCACCTTGATCAACCGGTACAGCAAGAAACCGCGCCTGCGCTTTCACCTGAAGAGCCGCCTGCATCTGGATGCGCACGGGCACCTGGGCGTGGAGATACTGGAAGGCCAGGAGTCCTACCGCATTCGTCCACTTGCCGAGGCCAATGCGTGGGCGGTGATGCCCGCCGAGGTCGATGTACTGGCCGCCGGCGCGCTGGTCGATGTCTACGGCGTGGGCCATCTCGAATTTCCCTTGCCTTGCGGAAGCACGCCATGAAGGTTCGCATCACCTTGTTCGGCGCATTGCGCGAAGCCGATGCACAAGGCTTTATCGAGCTGGAAGCACCCGCGCATTGCACCATCGCCGAACTGCGCGAGCTGCTGCGCGAACACCTGCGCGAACATGCGCCGCACATCAGCGCTGGGCTGGTGCAGCGTTCCGCGTTTGCCAGCAACGATGAAATCCTGCACAACCATCGCACGCTGCCGGAAGATGGCCAGCTGGCGATTCTTCCGCCGGTAAGCGGAGGCTGAGATGCGCAACAGCACATCTCCATGTAGGTTGGTGGTGAGGCAACGCCGAATCCCAACATTGATCTGCATGGCGACGCTGGGGTTCGCATTCGCTCACCGCCAACCTACAAAAGCTTCCTGCAAGGCAGACCGCCCTGCCACGAAACAAGATCCATCGAGCACTGGAAATGACTGATCTCTACACCGCCGTCGTCGACATCTGCGAAGCGCAACTCGACCCCGCCGCCGCGCTCGCCTTCGTTTCCGACCCGCGCTTCGGCGGCATCGACATGTTCATCGGCAAGGTGCGCGAGCACAATCTCGGCCGCATCGTCACCGGCATCAGCTACGACCTGTTCGAACCGCTGGCGTTGCGCACGTTCCAGGACATCGGCGAACGCGCGTGCAAGGAAATCGGCGGCCCGATGAAGCTCTACATCGCCCACGCCAAGGGCGGCCTGCGCATTGGGGAAATCGCCGTCATCGTCGCCGCCGGCACGCCGCACCGCGACGAAGCCTTCCGCGCCTGCCGCCTGGCGATCGAGGCGGTCAAGCACGAAGCGCCGATCTGGAAGCAGGAGCACTACACCGACGGCGACAGCGCCTGGAGCGAGGGCTGCTCCCTGTGCGAGGAACACCGCGAGGCCGAACACGCCGCCGCTTTCGGCAAAACCACGCATGCCCACGGGCATGAGCATTGAACAGGCGCGCTTGATCGGCGTGGTGCTGGCGGGCGGCCGCTCCTCGCGCATGGGGCGCGACAAGGCCTTGCTGCCATGGGAAGGCCGGCCGCTGATCGAGCACCAGATCGATGTGCTTCGGGCCGCAGGCGCGCAGGCAATAAAGGTAAGCGGGGATCGCCCCGACTATCAGGGCGTAGCCGATCCGGTGCCGCAGGCCGGTCCGCTGGGTGGCATCGCAGGGATTGCCGCGGCTTGCGAAAATGCCGAGCTTTTGATCGTGCCGGTGGACATGCCGCGATTGCAGCCCGCGCTGCTCGCGCGCCTTTGCCGCAACGACACAGCCGCTTGCGTACGCTTTGCCGGCCACGTGCTGCCCATGCGCCTGCGGCTGGACGCCGCCTGCCGCGAAGCCTTGCAATCTCTGCTGGCGGCAGGCGACGAGCGCGCGCGATCCATCCGTGCGCTGCAGGAACGCATGGGCGTGCATGAGATCGCGCTGTCCACTGAAGAAGCGGCACAATTGATCGACTGCAATACCGAACAAACCTGGCGAGAGGTGAATGCATGAGAGTGCAACTGGAAGGCCAGAACCTGCGGCTGCGCATCGACGAAGACGAACTGGCGCGATTGCTGGAGGGCGGCTCGGTCGACAACCGCACCAGCCTGCCCGATGGGCATATCGAGATACAGCAGCTCAGCCTGTCGCCGCGGATCGAATGGCGGCGCGAGAATACCGTGCTGCATATCTATCTGCCGGAACCGGCGGTGCGCGGGCTGAGCGAGCGCCTGCCCACGCGCGACGGCTTGCAGTTCGCGCTGTCCACGCCAAGCGGCGAGACCTTGCAGATTTTGTTTGACGTGGACGTAAGGGATAGCGCGCGCAAGCGCTTGCACAAGCCTTCGGAAGGGAATGTGGCATGACGATACCTACCCCGCCTCCGTCGTCCCGGCGAACGCCGGGACCCAGCGGCGTTGGCAGCGACTCAAGACGCTGGGCCTCGGCGTTCGCCGGGGCGACGAAAGCAAGTGTGCGCGTTCTTTTCGCCCTGTGCTTGAGCCTTGTATGCGCACTGGCCGTTGCGCAAACCAAGCCCGTGCTGCGCGTCGCCTACGCCGGCTCCATGGGCGTGCTGATGGACAACGCCGCCGGCCCCGCGTTTGCCAACACCCATCACGCCAGCTACCAGGGCATCGGCCAAGGTTCCTATGCGCTGGCGCGCCTGCTCGCCGCGCACCAGCTGCAAGCGGATGTATTCGTCACCATCACGCCCGGCCCGATGCAGGTGCTCCAGCAGGCCGGCCTGGTGAGCCACGCCGTGCCGGTCGCCAGCACGCAGATGGTAGTGATCTACAGCCCGCACAGCCGCTTCGCCGCCGATTTCGCTGCAGCATCGCGGGGAGAAAAGAAATGGTACGAGGTGCTGGGCGAACAGGGCCTGCGCCTGGGCCGCACCGATCCGGCGGTCGACCCGCAAGGTGCGAACGTGCTGCTTGCCTTGCAGCTTGCCGCCGATTACTACCATCAAGCCGATCTCATGAAGACCATCGCCGGCACGCCGCAGAACCCGGCGCAGATCTTCACCGAGCCCTCGCTGATGTCGCGCCTGGAAGCCGGCCAGATCGATGCCGCCATCGGCTATCTCAGCGCCGCGCAATCGCATCACCTGCCCACGATTGCCTTGCCGGACCAGATCAATCTCGGCGATCCGGCCATGCAAAAGCCGTGGTACGACCGCGCCACCCTCACCCTGGACAACGGCAAGACACTGCGCGTGCAGCCGCTGGTGTTTTATGCCGGCGTATTGAGCAATGCGCAGCAGCCGGCGCTGGCGCGCGACTTCGTCGCCTTCCTGCAGGGAGCACAAGGCCAGGCGTTGTTCCGCGAGCATGGTTACAGCGCACCGCGTGGAGATGACCTGTGACGGCTGAACACCGCGGTAGGCTGGGATGCGATCCCAGCTTCCCTGGCCATGGCGACGCCGGGATTGCATCCCAGCCTACGATCGATATACGCGATAGATGAGCGCCGCACGCAACCCAGGCGTGGCTGCATTCGCCAGCGTGCTCACGCTGCTGCTGCTCGCCGCCCCCTTCATCGGCCTCGCCTTCGCCACTTCGTGGCGCCACTTCGGCTTTGCCGATGGCGACGGCAGCGCGATGGCGGTATCGCTGTGCTACAGCCTGCTGGCCCTGGTCCTGATCATCGCGCTGGGCACGCCGCTCGCATGGTGGCTGGCGCGTCACCGCATCCGCGGCCAATGGCTGATCGACGCGCTGCTGCTGCTCGCCCTGCTCACGCCACCGCTCGCATTGGGTCTGCTGCTGGCCTCCATGTACGGCCCGTATGGTGCGGCTGGCAGCCTGCTGGAACGCGCGGGGCTGGCGCTTACCAATTCCGGCCCCGCTTTCGTGATGGCGCAGTTCTACACCGCGCTGCCTTATTACGTGATCGCAGCACGCGCAGCCTTCGAAGGCGTGCCGCGCGAACTGGAACAGATCGCACTGACGCTTGGCCATTCGCCCTGGCGCAGCTTCCTGCACGTCAGCCTCCCGTTGGCGAAGCTTGGCCTGGCCGCAGCCGTCGCGCTGGCCTGGGTGCGCGCGCTGGGTGAATTCGGCGCGGTGCTGATCGTGGCGTATTACCCACAGGGCATTCCGGTGAAGCTGTGGGTGAATCTGCAGAACATCGGCTTGAGCGCGGTGTATCCGCTGCTGTGGGTGTTCTTTCTGGTCGCCATGCCGTTGCCGCTGATCCTCGGCCTGGCTGCACGCCGCAGGCGCCTGATCTGATGCGTATCGATTACCGCATCGAGCACCCGGTCGCCTTGCATGCCGCCTTCGACGTGGAAGGCTTTACGGTGCTGCTCGGCGCCAGCGGCGAAGGCAAATCCTTGCTTTTGCGTGCCGTTGCCGGATTGACGCCGGCGTCAGGCGAACCGTTCGGCGGCATGCCGCCGCAACACCGCGCGGTCGGTTATCTGCCGCAAGGCTATGCATTGTTTCCGCATCTCAATGCCTGGCAGAACGTCGCGTTCGCATTGCGTGGCGCCCAGCGGCGTACGCAGGCGCTGCAGTTGCTGGAACGCGTGCACATGGGGGAATTTGCCGAGCGATATCCGGCCACCCTGTCGGGAGGACAACAGCAGCGTGTCGCCCTGGCGCGCGCCTTGGCGCGCAGGCCGCAATTGCTGCTGCTGGATGAGCCCACCTCCGCGCTCGATCCAGTCACCCGCGACGACGTGATCGCCGAATTGATCGGCGAGGTGCACGAGTTCGGCATACCCGCACTTGCGGTAAGCCACGATCCGCATCTGGCCGCGGTGGCCGATCGACTGGTGCTGATGCACGAACGGCGCATCATCCAGATCGGTTCGCCGGCCGAGGTCAATGCAAACCCCGTCAATGGTTCGGCAGCACGCCTGCTTGGACATCGCAACGTGCATTGGGGACGCATCGACGCGGGCAGACTCGTATGGCAGGAGGCCGGCATTGCATTTCCCGTCCACAGCGATGCCTTTGCGGGGGAAGTGGATTGGGCGATCGATCCTGACGCCATCCGCTTGGTGGATGCGCGCGATAACGTACCGGATGCCATGGCGGTATCGATCGAAGTGCGGCATGTGATCGGCCGCACCATGCAACTGGGCGTGCGATGCGGCCAGGGGCGGTTCTGGGTATCGGTGCCCGTCGACCAGGCCATTCCCACATCGGTGGCAGTGCAATGTCCCGCCGCGGCGATCCGTTGGTGGCGGCGGGAAATGTAGGCTGGGATGAAATCCCAGCCTACCGGCCACTCAGCACTACACGAAAACCCTGGTCCGGCCCTCGGCCATTCGCCGCCAGGCTCCCTCGAAACGCGATGGCAGCGGTGAAGGCAACACCCATCCAGCCGCCGCCTTTCCACACGCGGCCAAAACCGCGCTGGCCGCCGCGCGGGTCGGCAAGCTTGCTCGGCAGGTTTCCGTGCCAATCCCAACACCATTCCCGCACATTGCCCGACATGTCGTAGAGCCCCAGTTCGTTGGGCTTCTTGCTGCCGACGGGACGGGTTTGATCGTGGTTTTGTTCGATAGCTGGCCAGTTCCACCAGCCTGCCAACGGGCTGTCGCCGGAATTGCGCCAATACCACGCGACTTCGTCCACGTTGTCGCTGCCGCTGTAGGTGTAGCCCTTGCTGAGCTGGCCGCCGCTGGCCGCATATTCCCACTCTGCTTCCGTCGGCAGGCGATAGCCGTTGGCGCCTTCGTTGATCGTCACCGTCCATTTGATGTTGTCCAAGTCGCCGAACTTGGGGTTGGGCAGATTGTTGGCGTCCTTGCGTTGCTTATCGATGCGGTAATAGGGCCGCAATCCTTCCTTGATGCTTCGCCGGTTGCAGTACTCAATGGCGTCGTACCAGCTCACGTTTTCGACCGGCAGCCTGTCGCCCTTGAATTGCGAAGGATTGCTTCCCATCATCTCGACCCACTCTTGCTGGGTGACGTCGTATTTGTCGATATAGAAATCCGATACGACCACGTCTTTTCCGTAGTAGTTGGATGTCTTGTTCTTGAAACTGCCGCCTTTCACCAAGATGAATTTGCCGGGTACGGCGCCGATCGCCGGCATGGTGGCGATCAGGTTTGCGACAAGCACAACAACTATCGAAAGAAGAGGTCTTTTCATCATGGACGATGCTCCAAGGCGTTCTTTGCCGTGCGTATCGCGCTCCCCATAGGTTGGCGGTGAGGCGACGCCGAACCCCAACGTTGCCATCCGCATGGCAACGTTGGGGTTCGCTCGCGCTCACCGCCAACCTACGCGCCAGGACTTACCAGACAGTCGCGTTCACTTCCCCGCTGGCGCCGTTATAGGCCTCGGTGGCCAGGATCATGTAGTTGAAGGTGCCAAGGTTCATGCCCAGGCTCTGCCAATGGCTGAAGTGATTGCCGGTGGTGACGGTGTAGTTGCTGCCGATGGATGCGCCGCCCCAGTCATCCAGGTATTGCTCGAAGGTGGCCGTGCCTTCGATGGAAGGCTGGTTCACCTGCAAATGCTCGTACGTGGTGTAGCTGCGCCCGTCGCTGGTCATGCTGCCTTTGTAGGTGGCATTGCCCGTGTACAGCGAGCCCAGCTCGGTGATGTAGTACTCCACGAGCGGATTGGTAGTCCAGCCATAGACCGATATGGTGTTGTAGCCGCTGGCGGAACCGACGTTGTAGCCCACGCTCATGTTGCCGCCGGTGCTCCAGCCTTTGCCGCCGACCATGTCGCCGACACCGGACCAGCTGATGGCGTAATTGCCCGGATAGGTGCCCGCCCCGGGAAACGTCATGGTGGCCGAGCCGCTGCTGGTATACAGCGAATAGTAGTAGCCGTTGTTGGTTCCCGTTCCGTTGTTCTGTACCGTCTGTGCGTTGGCCGCCGCGCTTGCGCAAATGGCCATGACGGCGCAAAGGATGCTTGTTTGGACGCGTGACGCCACGAAGCTGATCGCTTGCATACGGATAGTCCTCGTTCGTTGAGGGCGTGCGGCGGTAACGCGTAGCAGGTGCCGGCGCCAACCGACGCAGCCGTGCAGGGTCAAACGGCGTATGGCCTGGCGCCTGCCATGCTGAATTCCCCTAGCACGCGCAAGGCGAACCCATCACCGCAAGCCACAAGCCCCATGCGCGATGGCGGCATGATTTGTGTTAACGCTACCATCTGCGCGCCGGAATCTACGCATGGCGCCTGCGTGAAAGTCAAGGGATGCGTGCGTTGCGCGCATGGGCAAGTCCAGGGTTCTTCGTCATGCTCATACGCCAGGCCGGCGGTATGCCAGGGAGAGGACAGACCCGTCATTTCAGGCCAAAACACGTTATTTCGAGCAAGTCGCGACATGGCTTTATGGATTTGCGTACGCAAGATGCCCTTGCTCAATCCGCCGCCTTGCTTCAGCTCCGCTCCTGTTCGCCTTGGTTATTTCACCGAACGACGACATACCCATGCGCCTCGCCACCGCGCATTACCGCACCATAATTTTGCATCGCATCATACGTTTCACCCTGTAAATCATGATGTTGGTAGCGCTAACTCAATGCGGCGAATGCAAACGAAAAATCATTAGAGTCCATCGGCTGTTTCGTAATTGTGCCTGCATAACCCGTCATATCCACTACGCCAACGCCCAGGACGGCGGCGCCGGGGAGGCGCCTTGCCGATGTTCGATGGGCCGAGTCCGGCATGATGATCAAAACAGATAAGCCGGCTGGCATACGCCAGTAACGGCCTTTACATACCGACCGAGGGGAGTGTCCAAGATGAAGTACACAAGGCAAACGTCAGGCTTGCAGCATGGCGCATTTCCATTTATCACCACTCGACGATTGACCATGGCCATCGCCTTAGGGTTGGCGCTGCTGGATGCCCCGTCCATGGCTGCGGCGCAAAACGCCGGGCCAGCCGCCGACACCCCCACGCCGAAACCGGCCACGGCGGATTCAAAGGCCGACCCCGCCAGAAAGAACAAGAACCAGCAACAGAACGACATCAAGAATCTTGCCGGCGTTACCGTCACCGGCATCCGCGCCAGCCTGGAATCGTCGCAATCGCTGAAGCAGAACGCGAGCCAGATCGTCGATTCGGTCACCGCCACCGACATTACCTCCCTGCCCGACCGCAGCGTCACCGAAACGCTGCAACGCATCAGCGGCGTGACGGTGGACCGCTTTCTGGCCGACGACGACCCGGACCATCCTTCGGCCGAAGGCAGCGGCGTGCTGATTCGCGGCCTGCCATACGTGAACAGCCTGCTCAATGGCGCCGACAGTTTCTCGGCCAACAATGGCCGATCGCTGAGTTTCGAAGACGTGCCGGCGGAGCTGATGCAAGGCGTGGACGTCTACAAGAACCCGTCGGCCGAGCTTATCGAAGGCGGTATCGCCGGCACGGTCGACCTGCGCACGCGCATGCCGTTCGATGCACCTGGAAAGGTGGTTGCCTTCTCCACCGGCATCAACGAAGGCGACCAGTCGAAAAAGAGCAAGCCTTCCGCGTCCTTCCTCTACAGCAACCGCTGGAAAACCGACAGCCTGGGCGATTTCGGCGTACTGCTGGACGTTTCCTATTCGCAGTTGGCTTCGCGCAACGATGGCATCCAGACCAACCCGTACGTGATGCGTCCCGACGCCACCGACACATCGTATTACGCACCCAATATCGCGGCCGGCTCGCCCACCAGCACGGTGTTCGTGCCGGGCGACATCAATTGGCAGCAAATGGACATGCAACGCCGCCGCACCGGCATTTACGGCGCCTTGCAATGGCGCCCGACCAGCAACCTGGAAATCTATTCGCGCTTCTTCCGTTCCAACTACAGCCTGCAATGGAACGAGCATTGGGTGCAGACCAACGAAGCCAATTACAACGATGAACTGCCCGCGCCCGGCACCGAGTTCACCTACAACGACCAGGGCATTTTCCAAAGCGGCATCATGGAATCCAATGCATGGAAGGGCTCGCCCCCGGCAGGGCCCAACGGTTACACCGAGTACTACACCGATAACCGCATCCAGACGCAATTCACCCGCACCACCGACTGGTCGAACGGCTTCAAGTACAACCTCAACGATCACATGATGCTGACCGGCGAACTGCAACTGGTGAAATCCACCAGCAATACGCTGGACTTCTCCATCTACAACCAGTTCTACATGCCGCCGGCCAACGTGAACCTGTCCGGCAGCGTGCCCAGCCTCACCCTGGCCGATACCGGCTACCTGGGCAACCCCGCCAACTATTACATGGCGGCGGCGATGGACCACCTGGAATACGACTACGCGATGGAACGCGCCGCTCGCGTGGATCTCGAATACGACTTCGTGGACAGCAACTGGCTGCAGTACATCAAGTTCGGCGTGCGCGCGACGGACCGCAGCGCCGACAGCAACAATACCAACGGCAACTACAACTGGGGCCCGATCTCGCAGCCGTGGCTGGGTGCATACAAAGGGCCGTCGTCATTGGCGTGGATCAACACCATTCCGTCGTGGATGACTCAGTCCTACACCTTCTCCCATTTCTATGGCGGCGCGAACCTGCCGACTACGTTCTGGTTCCCGAGCATGGCCTTGGTCAGCAATTACCAGCAGGCGATCAAGGCGCTGTACGCCATCGAGATGCCCGGCGGATGGCAGGCACAGGTAACCGGCACGCCAGGGGAGCTCAACAGCCAGGACGAAAACACCCAGGCGGCGTATACCGTGCTGTATTTCGGCAACGACACCGCCCTGGGCATTCCTTTCGACGGCAACATCGGCGTGCGCTTCGTGAATACCGATGTGCGCGCCAACGGCGCCATTCAATACCCTTCCGCTAGCAATATCAGCGGCAACGTCACGCCGGCGCAATTGGCGTTTTTCACGGGTGCATACGTGCCGATCTCCGGCAAGGGCCATTATCGCAACGTACTGCCCAGCCTCAATCTGCGCTTCAAGCTCACCGATGACTTGCAGTTGCGCCTCGCCGCCGACAAGGCAATGACGCGGCCGCCGCTGAACGATCTCAACTCGTACATGAAACTCGGTGCATCGTGGGGCGGACCGGCCGGCCAGCAAGCAACCATCACCGGCTGGACCGGTTCCACCGGTGGCAATCCCGCGCTGAAGCCGATGCAAGCCACGCAATTCGACTCGGCGCTGGAATGGTATTTCTCGCCTACCGGCGAGCTCTATACCACCGTGTTCTACAAGAAGATCAGCAACTACATTACCAACGAGGTGAGTTCGCAAACCATCCAGGGCCAGCAGGTTGCCGTGTCCGGCCCGGTGAATGCTGGCACCGGCCGCGTGCGTGGCGCCGAGTTCGGCTATTCGCAATTCTTCGACTTCCTGCCGGGCGCATTAAAGGGCTTTGGCGTACAGGCCAACTACACCTTCCTGCAGAGCAGCAAGATTGCCGGCACCACTTCGTGCGACCCGGACCACAGCAATGGTTCGTGCGCGGCGTCATACATCGTCACCAATCCGCCACTGCCGATGGCCGACCTCTCGCCGCACAACTACAACCTGATCGGCATGTACGAATACGGCAACTGGTCGATCCGCCTGGCCTGGTCGTGGCGCAGCCGCTACCTGATTTCATCGGAAGATTCAGGCGATACGTATTTGCCGGTGTGGAGCGCGGCGCGCGGCCAGCTCGACTCCTCGGTGTTCTATCACCTCAACAAGAACATGCAGATCGGCCTGCAGATGAACAACCTGACCGACTCCACCACCCGTGTATTGATGGGACCAAGCTCGTATACCACCGGCTTGGTGGATTGGAACCTGTACACCCGCTCCATTTTCCAGGACGACCGCCGCTACGAGTTGGTGTTCCGCGCAAGCTTTTGACAGCTCCCCGAAGACACGCAAACGGCTTGAGGTTTGCATGTCCCCGTTACCGCCGCCGGCATCGTGTGCGTGCCGGCAGCGGTTTTTTTTCGAGGCTTGCGGTTGTTCAAGCTGGTGAGGAAACCCGCCGCGACTCACCTCCAGAGCTACAACTTCGGCTGGGATGAAATTCCAGCATCGGAACACCGAGGAAAGCTCGAATTTCATCCGAGCCTACGCGCTGGCACGCTTTGAACCGGTTCTCAGGCACTCCCGTCAAGATCATTGGAAAGGTTTGCCGATGGGTACGCAAAACGCACTAGCCGTGGCGCACCTCGCAGAAAGTAGAGACCAACGATGAACACGACAGCTGACGCGCCAAGGTAGCTCACCAGCGGATAATTACGGGGCATGCCGGAAAAAAACAGGAGAGCCAAAGCTGAATACAGATACATCACACTAGCGAAAAGCAGCAAGATACCGATCGTGCGTATAGCGATGCCGAAACATTCTCTTGGCGTCATAAGATTCCCCTGTTGTTTTTTGATGCCCAACAATCCGGCTCGGTATCAGGCCGCGCAGCGAACCACCCTCCGCACGCGATTGCCAGGCTCCCTCACTACCGCACATAACGTAAGTGCGTAGCAGCCGGCCCATCAAGAACCTTGTCAATGCGAAATTGTGGTCCGGGCTCGCGCAGGTTCTCGAAGAGACGCCGGCCGCCGCCGAACAACACGGGCGCCAGGGCGATTTCCAGCTCATCAATGGCATCCAGGTTCAGGTACTGCTGGATCACATCCGCGCCGCCCGCAATGCGAACATCACGATTGCCTGCGGATTCCCGGGCCAACTCCAGCGCGCGCTCCGGCCCCTCATTGACGAAATAGAAGGTCGTTCCACCGGGACGTACCCAGGGTTCGCGTTTCTCGTTGGTAAGCACGTATACCGGCGTGTGAAACGGAGCGTCCTCAGGCCACGTGCGCTCGCCCTGGTCGAACATTCGCTTCCCCATAATGCTGGCGCCGGTGCGTTCTGCGGTGCTGCGAACCAGATCATTGACCGGACCGGTCTCTCCCCCCGGGCCGAACTTGAGGTTCTCGCGAAAGTACTGTTGCTTGAGAAGCCAGCCCATCAGCGCGCCCCACTTGGCGCCCCAGTTCTTGTACCCGGGATTTTCCATGGTCATCCCTTCCGGCGCCATGTAGCCGTCGAGGCTGAGTCCAATGTTGACGAATACTTTGCTCATGATTCTTCCCTCGCATGTTCGGATATTGGCTGCAGCGCCGCTCAGCAATCTTGGCTACAACAGAGCCGCCCCATGGAACAGGGTATCTGAGGCTGCATGGGCCTGCTCATAGTGCTCTACGTACTCCGGTTTGCTGCCCAAGTGCCCTCATCGAGGGCAGCTGCAATGAGGTGCTCGGCGGGTACGAGGTTGGATGCAAACTCGGTCGAAAGCGAATGCCGCGCGATAATTTCGGATGCAGCAGTAAACATGACGGCAATGTCGCCTGGACGCAGCTCGCAAACAAGAACTTTCAACGGTAGATCGAGGCCAGCTTGCGGATTGGCGAGCATGATCGGCGTGCCCGCCTTGGGATTTCCAAACACGATCAATGTGGTGGGCGGCATCGCCAAGCCAACAGCCTTGGCCTCTGCCTGTTGATCAATGGCCGCAAACACCTTGATGCCTTTCTCGGAAAAAGCAGCGAGCAACCGTTGCACCGTGTCGTTGAACGGATAAGGGCTCTTTAGTTCGATGATGCCATGTGATGACATGAGAGCTGTCCTAACGCCTGAATTAAACGGGCCTGCCGCTCTCTTTGCCACCCAGCCTACGCGTGGCTCAAGATGACTCTACGAGCGACGGCAAGCTTTCCATTCACGCACGCAACTTGCCATCAATCTCCACCAACCGCTCAACACCCTTCTTCGCCAACGGATCCAGACCCTCGCCGCCCGCTGCCAGGTGCGCCACGATCTGCCTGCGCATGCCCGGCTCCCAGAATCGTTTCAGGTGATCGGCGATGCCGGCGGCGCCCAAGGCTTGATCCGGCTCGGCGGCAAAGTAGTGGCCGATGTCGTTGACCATTGCGACCAGGCGTTCGATGTTCATGCTGTTGCCCCTGCAGCGTGCAGCAAGCGCTGCGGATGGGTGTAGACGACGTAGCTGCCCGGCCGTGCAAAACCGACCAGGGTCATGTGGGTGCTTTCGGCCAGGTGGATGGCCAGTGCGGTGGGTGCGGAAATCGCTGCCATCAGGGTGATGCCGGCGCTGGCGGCCTTGGTGACCATTTCGTAGCTGGCGCGGCTGGTGACGAGTGCAAAGCCTTGCTGCGGGTCGATGCGGGCCTTCACCATCGCGCCGATCAGCTTGTCGAGTGCGTTGTGGCGGCCGACGTCTTCGCGCACCAGCGCGATCTCGCCTTTGACGTCGACCCACGCTGCGGCGTGGACGGAACCTGTGGCGCGGTTGACTGGCTGCATGGCCTGCAACGCTTCGAGCGCATGTTCCAGCGCTGCGGCTTCGATGTGTGGACCTTGCCCCACCGGCGCAGGATGGCGCACGGCGTCTTCCAGCATGCGTGCGCCGCACAGGCCGCAGCCGCTGCGTCCGGGCAGCAGGCGTTCGCCGCTGTGGCCTGCGCGCTGCGCGACCGTGTCGGAGGCGACACGCATCGCCAGCTCCACGCCTTCCAGGCGCGGGCGCACGTCGATGGAAAGCAGCTCTTCCGGCTTCGCCACGAGGCCTTCGCTCAATGAAAAGCCCAGCGCGAAATCCTCCAGGTCCAGCGGCGTCACCATCATTACGGCAAATGGCACGTCGTTGTAGAGCATCGCCACGGGCAGTTCTTCCGTGATGGCGTCGCTCACCTGTTCGTGCGCGCCGTGGCGGTAGCGATCCACCCGGCGCGTTACGTAGCCGCGGCCTTGACCACCAGGGCCGGGGTGATCAGGATGACTCGGCTGCATCCAGCAATGCCTGCTGCGTTTGAGAAAACGCCTGGTAACGCTTCTGCCATTCGGAAGGCTGGTTGACGCGCGTCACCTGCACCGCCGTCACCTTGTACTCCGGGCAGTTGGTGGCCCAGTCGGAATTTTCGGTAGTGATGACGTTGGCGCCGGAGCCGGGGAAATGGAAGGTGGTGTACACCACGCCCGGCTGCATGCGCTCGGAAATGCGCGCACGCAGCACCGTCTGGCCGGCGCGGCTTTCGATGCCGACCCAGTCGCCTTCGCCGATGCCGCGCTCTTCCGCGTCGTGCGGGTGGATTTCCAGCCGGTCCTCGTCGTGCCACATGACGTTGGCAGTGCGGCGTGTCTGCGCGCCGACGTTGTACTGGCTGAGGATGCGGCCGGTGGTGAGTATCAATGGATACGCCGCATTGACCTTCTCCGACGTCGGCACGTATTCGGTCAGCATGAAGCGGCCCTTGCCGCGCACGAATTCTTCCACGTGCATGACTGGCGTGCCGTCCGGATGTTCTTCATTGCACGGCCACTGGATTGAACCGAGTGCATCGATCTTGTCGAAGCTCACGCCATGGAAGGTGGGCGTGAGGCGCGCGATTTCATCCATGATCTCGGAGGGATGCGCGTAGTGCATGGGATAGCCCATGGCGTTGGCCAGCAGTTGGGTCACTTCCCAATCCGCATAGCCGCTCTTGGGCTCCATCACTTTGCGCACGCGCGAAATACGGCGCTCGGCGTTGGTGAAGGTGCCGTCCTTTTCCAGGAACGAGCAGCCGGGCAGGAACACGTGCGCGTACTTGGCGGTTTCGTTGAGGAACAGGTCCTGCACCACCACGCATTCCATCGCTTCCAGCGCGGCGGTGACGTGCTGCGTGTTCGGATCGGACTGGGCGATGTCTTCGCCTTCGATGTACAGGCCCTTGAAGCTGCCGTCGATGGCGGCTTCGAACATGTTGGGAATGCGCAGGCCGGGTTCGTCGTGCAGGTGCACGCCCCAGGCCTGTTCGAACGATGCGCGTACCGCGGCATCGCCCACGTGGCGATAACCGGGGAATTCGTGTGGGAACGAACCCATGTCGCACGAACCCTGCACGTTGTTCTGCCCGCGCAGCGGATTCACGCCCACGCCTTCGCGGCCGATATTGCCGGTCGCCATGGCGAGGTTGGCGATGCCCATCACCGCGGTGGAACCTTGCGAGTGCTCGGTAACGCCCAGGCCGTAGTAGATCGCCGCGTTGCCGCCGGTGGCGTACAGGCGCGCCGCGCTGCGGATCATCGCCGCGGGCACGCCGGTTTCGGCTTCGGTCGCTTCGGGGCTGTGCTTTTCCTGAGCCGCGAAAGCGCGCCATTTTTCGAAGGCGGTTTTTTCGCAACGCGCGGCGACGAAGGCTTCGTCGACCAGGCCTTCGGTAACGATCACGTGGGCCAGTGCGTTGAGCACCGCCACGTTGGTGCCGGGCCGCAGCTTGAGGTGATAGTCCGCCTTGATGTGCGGCGTACGCACCAGGTCGATGCGGCGCGGGTCGATCACGATCAGCTTGGCGCCCGCACGCAAGCGCTGTTTCATCTGCGAGCCGAACACCGGATGCGCATCGGTGGGATTGGCGCCGATCACCAGTACCACGTCGGTGTATTCGATCGAATCGAAATCCTGCGTGCCGGCCGATTCGCCCATTGTCGCCTTCAGGCCATAGCCAGTGGGCGAATGGCAAACGCGTGCGCAGGTATCCACGTTGTTGTTGCCGAAGCCCGCGCGCACCAGCTTCTGCACCAGGTAGGTTTCTTCGTTGGTGCAACGCGAAGAGGTGATGCCGCCCACCGAGAACTTGCCGTACGTCGCCTGCAGCCGCTTGAACTCGCTGGCGACGTGCGCAATCGCTTCCTGCCAGCTGACGATGCGCCATGGATCGCTGATCTTGTGGCGGATCATCGGCGTATGGATGCGATCCGGATGCGTGGCGTAGCCGATGGCGAAACGGCCTTTCACGCAGGAGTGCCCATGATTGGCCTGGCCGTCCTTGTTCGGCACCATGCGCACGATTTCCTCGCCTTTCATTTCGGCGCGGAAGCTGCAGCCGACGCCGCAATAGGCGCAGGTAGTGATCACGCTGTGCTCAGCCTGGCCGCGCTCGATCAGCGTGTTCTCCGACAGCGTGGCGGTGGGGCATGCCTGCACGCAGGCGCCGCAGGATACGCACTCCGAATCGAGGAAGACGTTGTCCTGGCTGGCCGAAACCTTCGAGTCGAAGCCGCGCCCCTGGATGGTCAGCGCGAACGTGCCCTGCACTTCGTCGCAGGCGCGCACGCAGCGCGAGCAGACGATGCACTTGGACGGATCGAAGGTGAAGTAGGGATTGGATTCGTCCTTCGCGGCGAACTGCGGGTTGATGTCGCCTTGTTTGGTTTTGGCGAACACATGGTTGGCGCCGTCGTAGCCATAGCGCACTTCGCGCAAGCCCACCACGCCCGCCATGTCCTGCAGCTCGCAATGGCCATTGGCCGGACAGGTCAGGCAATCCAGCGGATGGTCGGAGATATACAGCTCCATCACGCCGCGGCGGATCTCGGCCAGTTTTTGCGTTTGCGTGCTGACCTTCATGCCTTCCGTGACCGGCGTGGTGCATGAGGCGGGATAGCCCTTGCGCCCCTCGATCTCGACCAGGCACAGGCGGCAGGAGCCGAAGGCTTCCAGCATGTCGGTGGCGCACAGCTTGGGAATATTGATGCCGGCCTGCGCAGCGGCGCGCATCACGGAGGTGCCTTCCGGCACGCGGATGCTGCGGCCGTCGATGTCCAGCGTGACGTGCTTGTCCGATTTGACGGCGGGCGTGCCGCGGTCGATTTCGACGATGGACAGCATGATGGAACTACCTCCTGAAGCTACATGCTCCCTCCCCTGCTTGCAGGGGAGGGCTGGGGTGGGGTCAGACACTTGCCTTGAAAGTTCAAGGCAAGTGTTCACCCCCTCCTAACCTCCCCCTGCAAGCAGGGGGAGGGACGTGTCCTACGAAGCCGCGGACTACTTCGCACCCTCAAAATCCTCATGAAAACGATCCAGCGCACTCAACACCGGAAACGGCGCCATGCCGCCCAGCGCACACAGCGAACCGGCCACCATCGTCTGGCACAGATCGCGCAGCAGGACTTCGTTGCGCGCCTTCTCCGCCGCATCGCCGGCGACGATGCGATCGATCACTTCCACGCCACGCGTAGAGCCGATACGGCACGGCGTGCACTTGCCACAGGATTCGATCGCGCAGAACTCCATCGCGAAACGCGCCTGCGCCGCCATGTCGACCGTATCGTCGAACACCACCACGCCGCCGTGCCCGACCATGCCGCCGATCGCCGCAAAGGCTTCGTAATCGATCGGTGTATCCAGTTGCGAGGCAGGAATGTACGCGCCCAGCGGACCGCCTACCTGCACGGCGCGCACGGCACGCCCGCTGGCCGTGCCGCCGCCGTATTCCTCGATCAATTCGCGCAGGCTCAGGCCGAACGCGCGTTCCACCAGGCCCGGCCGCTTCACGTTGCCAGCCAGTTGCAGCGGCAGCGTGCCGCGTGATTTACCCACGCCATAGTCGCGGTAGAACGCAGCGCCGCGATCCAGCACGATCGGCACCGTCGCCAGCGTGATCACGTTGTTGATCACCGTTGGCTTGCCGAACAGGCCCTGGATCGCCGGCAGCGGCGGCTTGAAGCGCACCTGGCCGCGCTTGCCTTCCAGGCTTTCCAGCAACGAGGTTTCCTCGCCGCAGATGTAGGCGCCGGCGCCCATGCGTACTTCCAGATGAAAAGCCTTGCCGCTGCCGCAAAGATTGTCGCCCAGATAGCCGCGCGCCTTGGCGGCCTCGATCGCCGCTTGCAGCGCCCGCTGCGCATGCGGGTATTCGATGCGCAGGTAGATGTAGCCGCGCGTCGCGCCCACGGCCAGGCCGGCGATGGTCATGCCTTCGATCAGCACGAACGGATCGCCTTCCATGATCATGCGATCGGAGAAGGTGCCCGAATCGCCTTCGTCCGCATTGCAGACGATGTATTTCTGGTCGGCTGCGGCATCCAGGCAGGTTTTCCATTTGATGCCGGCCGGAAAGGCCGCGCCGCCGCGACCACGCAAGCCAGAGTCGGTCACCGCCTGCACGATGGCGGCCGGTTCCAGCTTCAATGCGGCGGCGAGTCCGCGGTAGCCGTCGTGGGCCAGGTAATCATCCAGGCTGCGCGGATCGACGATGCCCACGCGCGCGAAGGTGAGACGTTGCTGGCTTTTCAGCCAGGGAATTTCCTCGGTGGGCCCAAGCTTCAGTACATCCTCGCCGCCGTGCAGGAAATCCGCGTCGAACAAACCCAGCACATCGGTCACCTGCACTGGGCCATAAGCAACGCGGCCCGTTGGCGTGGCCACTTCCACCATGGGTTCCAGCCAATACAGCCCGCGCGAACCGTTGCGCACGATACGCACGTCCAGCTTGCGTGAAGCGGCTTCGCATTCGATCGCCTTGGCCACCGCATCGGCGCCCAGCGACACGGCGCTGGCGTCGCCCGGCACGTAAACGGTCACGCTCATGTCGCCTCCGACAGCAGCCAGGCGTCAAAACGTTCCGGCGTCATGCGGCCCTTCAATTCGTTGCCCACCATCATGGCCGGCGAGCAGGCGCAGTTGCCAAGGCAATACACCGGCTCCAGCGTCCACGCACCGTCGGCGGTGGTTTGGTGGAAATCCACGCCGAGCCGCTGTTTGACATGCTGCTCGAGCTTCGCCGCGCCCATCGACTGGCAGGATTCGGCCCGGCACAGATAGATGGTGCGCTTGCCGGCCGGATGCGTGCGAAAGTAGTGGTAGAACGTCACCACGCCGTGTACGTCGGCGCGCGACAGGTTCAGCTCGCGCGCGATCAGCGGGATGGCTTCCTCGGGTACGTAGCCCAGGGCATCCTGCACGCCATGCAGGATGGGAAGCAAAGCGCCAGGCTGGTCCTTCAGCCTGGCGGTCACGTCGAGAACGGCGCCGCGGATCGCGTCATCGATGGGCGGCAGCGATGCGACGCTTTTTGCGGGTTTCATAACGGATAGATCCTCAGAACAATGCGGCAGCCTTGCTCAGCGCAATCCACACGCCGATCAGGAATGGAATCCCGACCAAGGCCCAGGCGACCACGCCCACGATGCCGAAGCTGCCGCGCGCCGCCTGCTCGACATTGGCGGCGACATGCGGCGCCTCGTGCTGCAGCGAGCGTTCGCGCGCCAGTTCCTCATCGGTCATATGGTGCGCTTCCTTGACCGGCCTGACCATTAAATTGGCGATAAGGCCGATCAGCAGCAGACCGGCCAGGATGTACAGCGTGCGGTCGTACACCAGGTTCTTGGCGACGCCGGCGTTCAACTGCGCCTCACGCACCGCTGCAATCAGGAACGGCCCTGCGATACCCGCTGCCGACCAGGCCGTCAGCAAGCGTCCGTGGATGGCGCCGACCATTTGGGTACCGAAGATATCGGCCAGGTAAGCCGGCACCGTCGAGAAACCGCCGCCATACATGGAAAGGATGACGCACACCGCAATCACGAACACGCCCGCCAGCCCCATGTGGCCCAGCGTAGGCAGGCTGCAATACAGCGCGATGCCCAGCACGAAGAACACGATGTAGGTGTTCTTGCGTCCCAGGAAATCGGACGCCGATGCCCAGAAAATGCGGCCCAGGCTGTTGAACAAGCTGATCAGGCCCACCAGGCCCGCGGCTGCCGCGGCAATCGATGCTTTCTGCGCCACGCTAAGCGCGGTACCCGCACCGATACCCAGGAGACGGCCGCCGAATACTTCCTGGAACATCGGGCTGGCCATGGAAATTACGCCGATGCCCGCCGTCACGTTCATGCACAGCACGGTCCAGATCAACCAGAACTGCGGCGTTTTCCAGGCCTGGTTCAAATGCACGTGCTTGCTGGTGATCAGGCTGCTCGTCGTGGTCGCGCCGGTCCAGCCGGTAGGCTTCCAGCCATTGGGCGGCACGCGAAAACCGAAAGCGCCGGCCGACATGGCGAGGAAGTAAATCACCCCCATCGCCATCAGGGTGCTGGCGACGCCGGGTATTCCGCCGTGCGCAAAATGCCCCATCAAGGCCACCGCGATCGGCGCGCCGATCATCGCGCCGCCACCGTAGCCCATGATGGCAAAGCCGGTGGCCAGGCCACGTCGATCAGGAAACCATTTGATCAGGGTGGACACCGGCGAGATGTAACCGAGCCCTTGGCCGATACCACCCAGCACGCCGCAACCCAGAAAGGTGAGCCACAACTGATGCATCGATACGCCGATGCCGCCGATCACCAGGCCGCCGCCCCAGCACAGGGCGGCGATGAAACCCGCCTTGCGCGGTCCGGCATGCTCCAGCCAGCCGCCCCAGATCGCGGCGGAAATGCCGAGCATGGCAATGAAAGTTTCAAAAATGTGCGTGACGGCAGGCACCGTCCAATTGCACGATCCTGCAAACAACTGGGCGAAAAAACCCAACTGCTCGCAACTGGGCGCGCCCGGCACAAGCTTGCTCATCGGCAGCCAGAACACCGAAAAACCGTAAGCCATGCCGATGCACAAATGGATGGCCAAAGCTGCCGGCGGCACGAACCAGCGATTAAAACGAGGCCCAGCGATGGTGCGTTCCCTTGCCAAAAAACCTGACGTCGTTCCCCCCGACGCCGATACAGATTCAGGCACTACTGTCATGTTCGTCTCCCAGGATTCGCTCGAGACAATCTGTCGCGACAACGACGCGCCGACTCTAGCTCAAATACATGAGGAGAATGATTACAAACGTGAAAGCAATGCGATGATTGTTGCCGCGCAGCACATTCCATGTGCCAGCCGTGCGAGGCGCGCAGGCTGGGATGCAATCCAAGCTTGCTTTCCGCATCCTGATGCTGGGGTTTCATCCCACCTGCGTATGGTCGTCATTCCCGCGAAAACGAAGACGCTTTTCAACAGCGAATGCTGGTCACCCCATCTTTGCCTTTGCACTAAGGATGCTCTGATTTAATCCACCGCAGGCCGCAGCGGCCCTGTGTGTCCGCATAGCTTCGGTCCATCGTCTCGACGATGCGCCAGTCTGCCTTCCTCGCTCCTCAAAGCCGGGCACATCCATGTGCCCTCCCCGCGTGCGCCGATGGCGCTGTGCTCTGCGAACACACAGGGCCTCTGCGACCTACGCTGAATCAATCAGAGCATCCCTAAAGCAAGTGGATTCCCGCTTTCGCGGGAATGACGGCGATGGGGTTACGACGCCCCACTGGATCAGGGAACATCATCCGCATCAACTGGCGCCTCGGCATGCAGCTGACTGGCAGCCGGCACGGCAATCGCTTTGATGCTGGACGCGTGCAGCTTCGCATTGAGCGCCGGCAGATCCGCACCGCGAATCGACTGCCACTGCGCAACGGCCTTGTCCAGGCTCGCCTTGTACTCCGCAAACGCCTGCCGCTGTCCATCGGTTGGCGCACGATCGGCACCTTCCACGTCGGTGGCGATGGCGGTGAGCGCGTCGTTCATCGCTTCGAGGTTGGTGGCGTTTTCGCTGTCGCCGGAAACGAGCGGATCGGTTTTCTTGTGCAAGGCGTCGATGGCGTCGTGCAGCAGATTGTTGCTGCCTGCTTTTTTATCCGCTTCGTCGAGTTGATCGCGTACGGCGTCCACCTCACCGTGCGTTTGCCACACTTGCTGCAATGCCGTTCCGACTTCGCGCGAGAAAGCCAGGCCTTCGGCGAGCGCGTTCGGATCGAGCGCAACGCGTGGATCAGGCACGATGTTCAACGGTGCGCGATAGGACTTGCCGTCGACGCGTAGCACCACCTGGTATTTGCCCGGCAGCGCCAGCGGACCTTCGGGCGTGAGTGGCGTGTCGGAATCCCAGGTGGCGGCGATGCTGTAGCCGTAGAGCAAGGCCTCTGGGCGCGGGTAGCGCAGGTTCCACACGAAGCGGTGCATGCCGGCGCGGGTGCCAAGCATTTCCGGTGAACCCAGCCAGCCTTTCTGGAAGTAGCGTTCGGCGGGGAGATCGGCCGGCTTGTCGGCGCTGGAGAAGTGGCGCACGGTGTTGCCGTTGCTGTCGACAATGTCGAGCGTGACCGGGCCTTTCGCGGCGGCGGCCAGCTGGTAATCGATGATGGCCCCGGCGGGCGGGTTCTTGCCCAGCGGTTCGTCGGGCGGCAGCGGCGTGTCCTTGTTCTCGTTGGCGCGCACGCGCACGGCGTCGGCGGGCGTGTAGAGCACGGTCTTGCGTGCGTTATCGGCGCCGGCCTGGCGCAGCGGCGTGATGTCGTCGAGGATCCAGATCGCCCTGCCCTGCGTGCCGGCGATGAGGTCGTCGCCGTGAATGGTCAAGTCGCGCACCCATGCCGTAGGCAGGTTGCGTTGCAGGGATTGCCAGTGCGCGCCGTCGTCGTACGACACATATACGCCGCGGTCGGTGCCGGCGAACAACAGCCCTTCGCGCTGCGTATCCGCGCGCACCACGCTGACGAAATCGTCTTGCGGCAAGCCCGCGGAGATGTCGGTCCAGGTTTTGCCGTCATCGTGCGTGCGCCACACATGCGGACGGAAATCGTCCTGGCGATGATTGTCGACCGCGGCGTAAGCGGTGCCCTGCTTCAACGCCGAAAGATCGAGCGAGCTGACGATGCCCCAGTGCGGCAGATCCTTGGGCGTGACGTTCTGCCAGTGCTTGCCGCCATCGCCGGTGAACTGGATGGAGCCGTCGTCGGTGCCGATCCAGATTTCGTCGTTGCTGAAGGGCGACGGCGCGATGCTGTAGATCACGCCGTAGCCACAATCGCGCGCCTGCTGCGCGGTGGGATTGCCTTCGCAGCCTTCGGTGGCGCCTGGCTTCTTGGCGCTGAGGTCGGGGCTGATCACATCCCAGTGCTGGCCTTGGTCGGTACTGCGGAACAATACCTGCGCGCCCAGATAAAGCGCGTACGGCGGCTTGGCGGAAAACGCGATCGGCGTGATCCAGGTGTAGTGGTATTTGAAGTCGGTGGGACGCTGGCCGTAACTGCTCACCGGCCATGCCGTAACGTTCTGCACCACGCCGGTGCGGCGATCCCAGCGCGAGACGCGTCCGCCGAGGCCGGAACCGAACACGATATTGGGGTCGCCTGGATACGGCAGGTCGTAATCGCGCTCGTCACCGCCGACCGGGCGCCAGTCGCGGTAGGAAATGGAGCCGTAGTCGCTGCGGCTGGCGATGCCGACGGTGCCGGAATCCTGCTGGCCGGAATAAATCCAGTACGGAAACTGGTTGTCGGTGGCGAGGTGATAGAACTGCCCGGTAGGTTGGTTGTACCAACTGCTCCAGCTCTTGCCGCCATTGACGGTGACCACGGCGCCCTGGTCGCTCGCCGCAATCATGCGTTGCGTGTCGCGCGGATCGATCCACAAAAAGTGATAGTCGTCGCCGCCCGGTGCGCCCTTGAAAATATCCCAATGCTTGCCGCCGTCGTCGGAGCGGCGGATGGATTGTCCGGCCGAATAGATGCGATCGCGATCCTGCGGATCGACGGTAATGCGGCTGAAGTAATCGTTTGGCAGCCAGGATTCATGGCTTACCGCCTGCCACGTCGCACCGCCGTCATCCGAGCGGTACAGGCCGCTGTCCTTGCGCGGGTTGGCCGAATTCACCACCGCATACACGCGGTTGTCGCTGGCCGTGGCAATGCCGATGCGCGCCAGCGTGCCCGCTGGCCAGCCATTGCCTTTGATGCGTTTCCAGGTAACGCCGCCGTCGGTGGATTTGTAGAGGCCCGAACCCGGCCCCGCATTCGGCTGAAAATACGACAGCCACGGATAGTTGCGCACCTGCCAGGCCGCGGCATAGACGATGTTCGGGTCGGATGGATCGGCGGCAAGGTCGACCACGCCGGTGTCGGCATCGACGAACAGCGTTTGCTTCCAGGTCTTGCCGCCGTCGGTGGAACGATAGACGCCGCGCTCCTGGTTCGGGCCGAAATAGTGGCCGAGCACGCCGACCAGCACGGTATTGGCATCGTGCGGATCGACCAGGATGCGGCCGATATGCTTGCCCTGGTCAAGGCCGATGTGCTGCCAGCGCTTGCCGCCGTCATCGGAGCGGTACATGCCGTTGCCGGCGGCGACGTCGTAGCGCGCGGCGACCTGGCCGGAGCCGGCGTAGATCACGTTGGGGTTGGAAGGCGCAACGGCGATGGCGCCGATGGATGCGGTGGCTACGTTGTCGAACGTCGGTTGCCAGGTGCGGCCCGCATCACTGGTTTTCCACACGCCGCCGCCCGCGGTGCCGATGTAGAAGGTATCGGGCCGGGTGGGATCGCCGGCGGCCATGGTGGCCCAGCCGCCGCGGAACGGGCCGACCAGGCGCCATTGCAGGGCATCGGCAGCGTGGCTGGGGGTTGGCGTGGTGTCCGCATGCAGCGCTGCGGTGCCGGCAAGCAGACAGGCGCAGGCAAGCGCTGAAAGTGGGCGGAGCAGAGAACGTGTGGTCATGTGGACTCCCGCTGTAAAAGAATGAGCAATCAAGTCGCCTCGGAGCGAATGCTCAATAACTCAATGCAAACCCCGTATACCAAGTCCTGCCAAACGCCGGCTCCAGTCCGTTCTGCCAGACGCGATCGAAGTAATGCCGGTTGCCGAGATTGCTGATTCCCGCCAGCAAGCGCAGCGAGTGATTCAACTGCCAATCGGAGGCGAGGTCCACCACCGTGTACGCCGGTATGCGCGCAGGCATGTAGGTTGCGCCGCTGCCATACGCCCGATCCGAATCCTGCCAGTACTGCGCCGCCGAGCTTACCGCCGTCAGGCTGAGCTTTACGCGCTCGTTGCGCCAGGTCACGCCGGTCTTGAGCAGATAATCTGGCGAAAACGCGGGCGTCTTGCCCACTTGCCCGGGAATGGCGCTGGCCACGAACCTGGCATTGAGCAGGCTGGCGTTGAGGAAGGTTTCCAGGTGCTGGCCTTCGGCAGCCAGCATGGTCGGCGCAAAGAAATCGTAGTCGAGCTGCGCTTCCAGGCCACGGCTGCGGGTATTGCCCGTGTTGACGTAAACGGTGTCGATGGCGTTGATGTACTGCGTTTCCAGGCGGTTGCGGAAATTGATCCAGAACAGGCTCACGTCGTAGTACAGGCCGGTCACCGGCGCACCGTGCACGCCGGCTTCCCACGACACCGACTTGGACAATTGCGCGGCATGTCCTTCCAGCAGATTGCTGAAAGGCGGCGCGACATCGAAGAAGCGCAGCGGGCGCCAGCCTTGCGACACGTTGAAGTACGTTTCGTTGCCGTGCCCGAAATCGTTGCCCAGCCCGAGGCCGAACAGCGGCAGGTGACGTGTGTCGGCTTCGTGGATCAGCGGACGCGAAAGAAACGGCGGACGCACCGTTTCATCCACGGCAACGCGCTCATGTTCCAGGCGCACCGACGGCACGATATGGATGCGATGCGGCAGGCGGAACACGTTTTCGGCAAACACGGATTCGTATTGCGAGCTGCGGCGTTGATTGAGCACGGGCGTGCCGCTGTGGTCGTCGCGCCCGACCGTCAGGTCCGCGCTGCTCCATTGCCGGAACGGATCGTTGCCGCGATACAGCACCGTGCCCACGGTGAATGCGTTGCCCTGCCCCCAGTTTTTACGCAGGCGCACATCGGCGCCATAGGTGCGGAACGCTTCGTCCTGCAGCGTGGTGGTGCTGGCCTTGGGCTTTGCCGCGCGGCTGACCAGATCCTGGTAGGTGAACCACAGCTTGGCTTCCAGCGACCAGCGGTTGCCGAAATCATGCGTATGGCCCAGCACCAGCTGATCGCGATTGACCCAGTCGCGGTTGTACGGCGTGGTGACGGTGCGCGGATCCTGCTGCCATTGCGTATAGCTGAGCCGCCCCGGGTCGCCGGAGACGGCGCTGATCGCGTGGAAATCCAGCCACCATTGCTGGCGCTCGTCCGGTTGATAGGCCAGGTAGACATCCGCCTGGCGGTTCTGCGAACCATCGTTGGCGCGCGTGCCGTCGCTGTGCACGTAGCCGGCGTCGGCGCGGAAGGCCCATTGGCCCTGGTTGCGCTCGATCACGTTGTAGCTGGAAACGAGGCCGTGCTCGCCGACCACGTTTTCGGTGCTGACGGTCAGTGGCGTGTTCGGCGCCGGGCGCCTGGAAACCAGATTGATCACCGGCGCCGGTTCCGGGCCGTACAAGAGACTGGAACCGCCACGGATGAGCTGGACGTCCGCCAAGCCCTGTGTCATCGGAAATGCATACAGCGTGGGAAAGCCGATCCAGTCGCCTTCCATCGGGATGCCGTCCTGCATCACCAGCACGAATTCCGATTCCTGCGGATTGCCGATGCCGCGGTAGCTGAAGTTGAACTGCGTCGGCGTGGGTTGTTCGGAAACCAGCACGCCGGGCGTGCGCGCCAGCGCCTGGTTGAGGTTGTTGCCGATGACGGTCGGCTGGTCTGCCAGATGCGTCACCGTGGTTTTCTTGGTGACGGTGATCCTGGGGCCGTCCACTTCCGGCAGCTGGTATTGCAGCTTGGCCTTCAGGTATTTGCGCCAGTCGTCGGCATGCACGTTCACGGCGGGAAGCTTGGTGGCCTTATGGCTGCCGGCAGGCTGATCGTCGTCCTGCGCGAGGGCAGCGAGGGAAACCAGCGAAAGCAACAAGGCAAACGGCAGCGCGGCGCGGCGCAACGGCAACATGCGGTATCCAGGCAACAGCGGGGTAGCCGGGTCTTATCGCGCATGTGGCTGCGCTTGGCTATATGCCATCGGTTTACCCTTTGGGTTTGCTTGTTACAGCGTTACATTGCGGGGCACCGCTTTCTCTTCCCGCACAGAGATACCGCCCCGTGCAACTGCGCCGCCTTGCTTTACTCGCCTTCGGCATCACCACCGCCCTTGCCGCCCACGCCACCGTCGATGCTTCCCTGTTCCAGGATTTGCACTGGCGCCTGATCGGCCCCTTCCGCGGCGGGCGCGTGCTGGCCGTTACCGGCATTCCCGGCGATGACCGGCATTTCTATTTCGGCGCAGTGGATGGCGGTGTCTGGAAAACCAACGATGCCGGCCGCACCTGGCAGCCGATCTTCGACGACGAGCATGTCGGCTCGATCGGCGCCATCGGGGTGGCGCCATCGCGGCCCGACACGGTGTACGTCGGCACCGGCGAAGCGGACATGCGCTCGGATATCGCGCACGGCAACGGCATGTACAAATCCACCGACGGCGGCAAGACATGGCGGCACATCGGCCTGGACGACAGCCGCCAGATCGGGCGCATCCTGGTCGATCCGCACAATCCCGACGTGGTGTACGTCGCGGCGCTGGGCCACGCGTACGGGCCGAACGCCGAGCGCGGCGTGTTCCGTTCCACCGACGGCGGCGAACATTGGGAAAAAGTGCTGTTCAAGGACAACGACACCGGCGCCATCGACATGGCGTTCAAGCCGGACGATCCGAACACGATCTACGCCGCGCTTTGGCAGACGCGCCGTCCGCCATGGAGCGTGTATCCGCCCTCCAACGGGCCGGGCAGCGGCCTGTATGTGTCGCACGATGGCGGTTCGCACTGGACGCCGATCCAGGGCAACGGCTTTGCGGCGCATCCTGGGCGCATTGGCGTGGCCACCGCGCTCAGCGATCCCAAGCGCGTGTATGCCTTGATCGATGCGCCCGATGGCGAAGGCGGCCTGTACCGCTCCGATGATGCCGGCGCGCACTGGAAGCACGTCACCGACGATCAGCGCATCTGGCAGCGCGGCTGGTATTTCAACCGGCTCACGGTCGATCCGAAGAATGCCGATCGCATCTATGTGATGAACACCATCGTGCTGCGCTCGGATAACGGCGGCAAGCAGTTCATTGCGCTGAAGGGCGACCCCACGGGCGACGATTTCCACGAGATGTGGATCGACCCGACCAACCCCAACCGGCAGATTCTCGGCGTCGACCAGGGCACGCTGATCACGCTCAACGGCGGCACCACGTGGAGCAGCTGGTACAACCAGCCGACTGCACAGATCTATCACGTCAGCACCGACAACCGCTTCCCGTATTGGGTATATGGCGCGCAGCAGGACTCCGGCGCGGTATCGCTGCCCAGCCGCAGCGGCAGCCATGACGGCATCACCATGCAACAGTTCCACGAGCTGACGCCGGGCGGCGAAAGCGACATGATCGCGCCCGATCCGGACGATCACGACATCGTCTATGGCGGCCGCGTGGACAAGCTGGACATGCGCACCGAGCAGGTTCGCAATGTCGGCCCCACGCTGGCCTACCCTGCCGCCCATTACCGCGCGGCCTGGACGCTGCCGCTGCAGTTTTCCAAGCGTGACCACAAGGTGCTGTATTTCGCCAACCAGCGCCTGTTCCGCACCTCGGATGGCGGCGAGCACTGGGCACCGATCAGCCCCGACCTCACGCGTGCAGATCCGGGTATACCTGCCAACCTCGACGCCACGACGGCCGCGGACGACAACCACATCGACAAGCAGCGCGGCGTGATCTACACCATCGCGCCCTCTCCGCTCGATGCGAAAGCCTTGTGGGTCGGCACGGATGACGGCCTGGTGTGGCGCACCGATGACGAAGGCGCGCATTGGCGCAACGTCACGCCCAGCGCCTTGACGCCCTGGTCGAAGGTGGGCGGCATCGAGCTCTCGCACTTCAGTGCGGAGGCGGCGTACCTCGCCATCGATCGCCACCGGCTCGACGATGATGCGCCGTACATCTATCGCACCACCGACGGCGGCAAGAGCTGGCAGCGCATCGACAACGGCATTCCGTCCAACAGTTTCGTCAACGTGGTGCGCGAAGACCCCGTGCGCAAAGGCCTGCTCTATGCCGGCACCGAAAAGGGCATGTTCGTGTCGTTCGACGACGGCGCGCATTGGCAACCGCTGCAACAGAACCTGCCCTCGACCTCCGTGCGCGATATCGACGTGCACCAGGACGACCTGGTGATCGCCACGCATGGCCGCGGCTTCTGGATCATGGACGACGTGACGGCGCTGCGGCAGATGGATGGCGTAAGCGCGCAGGCGGCGACGCTGTTCAAGCCGGCCGATGCGTATCGCGTGCGGCATCCCGAGTTCACCGGCACGCCGATGCCGAAGGACGAACCGCTGGCGGCCAATCCGCCCGATGGCGCCATCATCGACTACGCCTTGCCGCAGCACGTGAAAGGCGCAGTCACGCTGACCATCCTGGATGCGCAGAACAAGCCCGTGCGCAGCTTCGGCAGCGACGACAAGCCGCCGATGCTCGATCCGGCCAAACTCGAATTCGCCCCGGAATGGGTGCCGGTTCCCACGCCGTTGTCCACCGCACCGGGCATGCATCGCTTCGTGTGGAACCTGCGTTATGCCGGCAAGGGCGAAGAAGGACGCCATCATCAGAAGGACGGCGTGTGGGCGGTGCCCGGCCGTTACACGGTGGAACTGACCGTCGATGGCCGCAGCTACCGGCAGCCATTGACCATCAAGCCCGATCCGCGCGTGACGGTATCGGTGGCCGCGATGCAGCGCGAGTTCGACTTGGCCACCAAGGTGGAAACTGCCGCAGGCGAGGCTGCCAAGGCCGGCGCGGAAGCAAAGCAACTGCTGCAGGCGCTGGACGATCGCCAAGCGCATGCCAGCGGCGCCTTGCACGAGCAGATTACGGCCCTGATCGCGCATGCTTCGGATGTTTCGGGTGTGCCGGTGCATGCCGATCCGCGCAATACCATCGGCTCGCCGCCACGGCGCACGGACAGCCTGCACGCCTTGTCGACGAACCTGGATACGCTGCTCACCGCGGTGGATGGCGCCGATGCGGACCCGAGCCCGGATGCGCAGACGTCGTATGCAACGCTATCGAAGACGCTGGCTACGACGATGGATGAGTGGCAGGCGTTGAAGCAGCATGATTTGGCTGCGCTCAATGCGAAGTTGAAGGCGGCCGGGCAGAAGGTGGTTGTGCTTTAACTGCGGGAATCGTAAATCGAGAATCGTAAGAGCAGGCCCAAGTTTCGATGCAACTGCTCTCAACGATTTGGGATTCCCGATTCCCGATTGACGATTGCCCCCCATTCACGCTCCTTTCCCAGCCAACCGCGCCTGCACTTCCGCATAAATCCGCGCACGCTTAGCGGAAAACCAGCCCAGCACGCCGGTCACCGGCATGGGCTGCAAGCCGGCCAGGCGCGCATGCGCCACGCGCAGCAGGTGCGCGCGGTGGAAATCGGCAAACACTTCTGCCAGCGCCGGCGTCTGGAACGGCGTTTCCACGAATTCGTCCATGACGGCACCGAGCACCGCGGCAGCTCGGCGTGCGATGTCCATGTTGGCCTTCACGAAACTGGCATCGCTCGACGGCACGTCATACGCGCCTTCGAGGGCGCGGGCGAGCCGCTGGAATTCGGTGGCATGCAATGGGCGGCAATAGATCGGTGTCTTGGTGCGCGCCAGCAGCCACGCCTGGTCCGCCCGCGCCAGCGCGCCGGAATTGTTGGTGGCGATGTCCAGCGCGTCGTTATAGCTGTAGCCGTATTCGCCCATCAGCTCGATCGCCAGCTCCTCGCGCACCATCGGTTCGCCACGGCGCATGCCATCGCGGCCGTACCAGCGGATGTATTCGGGCGTCACCTGCATGAAGCTGCCGCGTGGAGGGCGGCTGAACAGCCGATCTTCCATGTCACTGTGCAGGTAGGGATGCACGGCTTTCATGCCGGACGCGCGTGCTGCCAGCACCCGGTCCATCAGCACTTCGGCGGTGACCAGCTCATGGTGGTAGTCGTCGTACAGACTATCGTCGTCGACGTGCGAGAAATACACGAAACGGATGTGCCGCACCACGCGCGATGCGCGCCGCGCCCGCTTGGCGGGATCGCTGAAACGGCGTTTCCACACACGCCCGTCCTGGACGGTGTGCGCACCATGCGCCGACGGCAAGTCGCTGAGCAAGCGGCCCACTTCGCGATCGGAAACGTGAGCGGTATTCACTGCATCGCCATCAAGAGAACGCGTCGAACTATCCGATTCACACACACCGACATCCTCGAACTGCGAGCGCATGGCTACCCAAGCCGCTACTCGGCGCATTGAAGAATTCCGTCGTCTTGTCCACGCATGACCGCACGCGGCCACGCACGCGGGAGCACACGCTCCCACACGCTGTGGACAGCCTTGCGAATACCTTCGCGGTGAACGGATCAACCGGTGGGGAAGCCGGCCGATGCCTCAAACTCCTTGCGCCAGGCTTGGCCCGAATCGTTCGACACGAGCGTCAACGCGCTCATGCGAGATCCGTACGCATCGAAAGCCATGGTGTCAGCCGCGCATGCCAGAGGGGGAATTGCTTCGCGGAATGACACTCGTCTATGCGCTGCGCCATGTAGACGGCAAGCAGGCATACACGCCCTGGGAGCCGCGCATTATAACGAGAACTGGATCACAAACGTTAAATCCATGACCTATGGCCCATGCTTTTTTCAAGCATACGTATGCATACGCACGCGTGTGGACGCGCTACGCCAATGGAGGGCCTTTCAGCTCCACCATGTTGCCTTGCGGATCAAACAGATAAATGGAAGGACCTTCGCCCTTGGCACCGTAACGGCTGCCGATCTCCCCCACCCGCACGCCATGCGCCTTGAGGTGCGCCAGGATGGCGGCCTCGTCGTAATCGGCCACGCTCAGGCATAGGTGGTCCATGTTGTGGCCTTCCGTTCCCGGCCCCTTGCCGCCGTAACGGCCGAGCTTGCCGTCGATATTCACCAGATCGATCAGCGAGTTGCCGGCACGCAGTTGCACCAGGCCAAGCTCGTCCTGGCGGCGCTCGACGCTGCAGCCGAGCACGTCGCAATAGAACGCCTGCATGGTCGGCACGTCGTAGGCGCGCAGCACCACGTGGTCGAGCTGCTCAAGACGGAAAGGTGGTTTGTTCATGATGCGCCCTCGCCAATGCCGTGCCGCTCATGCTTGGTCCGGCACATTACCTCAACCTGGAGTCATGGCGATTTAAAACCTGCGCCGCAGCGTATAATCACACCCTTGACGTAGCTGGTGGGAGAAGCGGGCAAACGCCCGCTGCCGAAGGCGCAACGCCCGTAATCGCTCAGGCCCCATACCGCCATCTACCCAAGACTCTGGAGAGACCGGTTGAATCCGGCGCCGAAGGGGCACGAAGACCAAGGTTCCACCGAACCCGCGGCTTCCAAACTCTCAGGCAAAAGGACAGAGGGGCGCCCCGCGTGCGGCCTGCACGTTTTCTTCGGACGCCTCTTGCCCATGACCCAGAACTCTTCCCCCTCGCTGCGCGAACTCGAGCATCACGACGCTTTCATCGAGCGGCACATCGGCCCCAACGATGCCGAAATCGCACAGATGCTGCACGCCATCGGCTACGACTCGCTGGAAGCAATGACCAGCGCCATCGTGCCGGGCCAGATCAAATCGCCGGCGCCGCTGGCACTGCCACAAAGCGTCACGGAAGAAGAAGCGCTGGCGAAGATCCGCGCCATCGCACGCAAGAACAAGGTGTTCAAGAATTTCATCGGCCAGGGTTATTACGGCACGCTCCCGCCGAACGTCATCCTGCGCAACATCCTGGAAAATCCCGCGTGGTACACGGCGTACACGCCTTACCAGGCGGAGATCTCGCAAGGCCGCATGGAAGCGCTGATCAACTTCCAGACCATGGTGGCCGACCTCACCGGCATGGACATCTCCAATGCCTCGCTGCTGGATGAAGCCACCGCGGCGGGCGAAGCGATGACGCTGGCCAAGCGCTCGGCCAAGTCCAAGAGCAACGTATTCTTCGTCGCCAGCGACGTGCATCCGCAGACGCTGGAAGTGCTGCATACGCGTGCCGATGGCATCGGCATCCAGCTGCACGTGGGCGAACCGGCCGAAGCGGCCAGCGTGGACAGCTTCGGCGTGCTGCTGCAATACCCCAATACCTATGGCCAGATCAGCGACTATCGCAGCGTGGCCGAGGCGGTGCATGCGCGCGGCGGCATCGTTGCCGTCGCTACCGACCTGCTGGCGCTGACGCTGATCGCCTCGCCCGGTTCGTGGGGTGCGGACATCGTGATCGGCAACAGCCAGCGCTTTGGCGTGCCGTTCGGCTTCGGCGGCCCGCACGCTGCGTACCTTGCCTGCCGCGATGCGTACAAGCGCTCGATGCCGGGCCGCCTGATCGGCGTATCGGTGGATGCCGAAGGCAAACCGGCTTACCGCCTGACGCTGCAGACGCGCGAACAGCACATCCGCCGCGAAAAGGCCACTTCCAACATCTGTACCGCGCAGGTGCTGCTGGCCGTGATGGCCAGCATGTACGCGGTGTATCACGGCCCGGATGGCCTGCAGCGCATCGCGCGCCGCACGCATCGCTTTGCGGCGATTCTCGCGGCCGCGCTGCGCCGCGCCGGCCTGACGGTAGGCACCGATTTCTTCGATACGCTGCACATCACCAACGTCGATGCCGACGCGATCCATGCCAGGGCGGCGAGCCTGGGGCTCAACCTGCGCCAGATCCACGGCCAGAGCGTCGGCATCAGCCTGGACGAAACCACCACGCGCGACGACGTGCTCGCGCTGGCCAAACTGTTCGGCGCCGAAATCGTCGACATCGACGAAGCCGACGCCAGCACCCCGGACGAACTGCCCAAGGCGCTGCTGCGCCAGGAAGCCTTCCTGCAGCATCCGGTGTTCAACACGCACCACAGCGAACACGAACTGCTGCGCTACATGCGCGCCCTGGCCGACAAGGACCTGGCCATGGACCGCACCATGATTCCGCTGGGCAGCTGCACCATGAAGCTCAACGCCACCGCCGAGATGATTCCGGTGACGTGGCCGGAATTCTCCAGCATCCATCCGCTGGCGCCGGCCGAGCAGACGCAGGGCTACAAGCAGCTGATCGACGAGCTGGAAGCCATGCTGGTGGAATGCACCGGCTACGACGCGGTGAGCCTGCAGCCGAACTCCGGTGCGCAAGGCGAATACGCCGGCCTGCTGGCGATTCGCGCGTATCACCGCTCACGCGGCGAAGACCGGCGCGACATCTGCCTGATTCCCGAATCCGCCCACGGCACCAACCCTGCCTCCGCGCAGATGTGCGGCATGACGGTGGTGGTCACCAAGTGCGACAGCAACGGCAACGTCGACCTGGAAGACATCCGCGCCAAGGCGGAAAAATATTCCGACCGCCTTGCCGCGTTGATGATCACCTACCCCTCCACGCACGGCGTGTTCGAGGAAGACGTGGTGCGCATCTGCGAGATCGTGCACCAGCACGGCGGCCAGGTGTACACCGACGGCGCCAACATGAACGCACTGGTCGGCCTGGCCCAGCCCGGCAAGTGGGGTTCGGACGTTTCGCACCTCAACCTGCACAAGACCTTCTGCATTCCGCATGGCGGCGGCGGCCCGGGCGTGGGCCCGTGCGCGGTGAAGTCGCATCTGGCGCCGTTCCTGCCGCGCACGCTCGGTAGCGAAGGCAAGGTGGGCATGGTGAGCGCGGCCAGCTTCGGCAGCGCCAGCATCCTGCCGATCTCCTGGATGTACATCACGCTGATGGGCCAGCAGGGCCTGCGCAAGGCCACACAGGTGGCGCTGCTCAATGCCAACTACATCGCCAAGCGCCTGGCGTCGCATTACGAAACGCTGTACACCGGCCGCAACGGCCTGGTCGCGCACGAGTGCATTCTCGACCTGCGCCCGCTCAAGGACAGCACCGGCATCAGCGCGGAAGACGTGGCCAAGCGCCTGATCGATTTCGGCTTCCACGCCCCCACGCTGAGCTTCCCGGTGGCCGGCACGCTGATGGTGGAGCCCACCGAAAGCGAATCGATGCACGAGCTGGATCGCTTCATCGATGCGATGATCCAGATCCGCGACGAAATCCGCGCGATCGAAGACGGCCGCCTGGATCGCGAGGACAACCCGCTGAAAAACGCGCCGCACACCGCCACCATGGTCACCGGCACGGAATGGGCCCACGCCTACCCGCGCGAACTGGCCGCCTTCCCGCTGCCCAGCCTGAAGCTGCAGAAGTACTGGTCGCCGGTGGCGCGCGTGGACAACGTCTACGGCGACAAGAACGTGATGTGCGCGTGCATTCCGGTAGATGCGTACAAGGAAGAGGCGGAGGCGTAAGCCGCTTCGGCATCATGCGAAAAACCCCGCGGAAATGCGGGGTTTTTGTGGTGTTGATCGCCATTTGGTAGCAAATGCCCCAAGACAAACTGGGCGCCTCCCTCAAAAATTTCTAGGCAGGGTCAGGTATTTGAACGGCAGATCGTCTGTCTGGCTGTATCGCAGCCGCTCAACGATGGGATAGTTCAGCCCTTCTTAGGCAAAAAGACGGGCCCAGGGCCTTAGAGCAGCCCACCATTCCTTTGGTGTAAGAATTCGGGTGTTTAGCTTAGGCAAAAGCGATCGCTTCGAGACGATCGTAGACCGATCTCGTGTGCAAAAGACATCGCACTGCATGGCAATCGCGTGCGCGAGCAAAACCCGATCTGACACATCGGGCATTTCCTGGAGCATGGAACTCAGGACAACACGGCGAGAGAAATCTTCTCGAAATCTAACTTCCTCTTCTTTGCAGTCGACCTCAACAAGTGCGACACCATAATCTAGCAGCGCTTCCCGGATGTCCTTCGAGCGAGTCTGCGAAAGTTCTTCAAGCATTGCATTCGAGCTGACAAACTCCCAGTGTCCGTGACCACTGACTGCAACGATGTGCATCAGCGACTCAATGTCTTCGGCCAACACACTTTCCAGCGCAGGGTCGAGTGGCTCTTGTTCAAAAACTTGAGGCGCATATTTCACCAGAGTATTCACTACACTCGTGTCGAAGAATATCCGCCTTGGAATCTGGTTGAAGGGATGCAAATTGCAGTCCGCCGAGTGCTCTGCTTCAGAGCGATAGAGGATGTACTTGCCGGAGATTGGATCTTTCACTTCTACCGCCACAAAGCTTCTCCCTAGCCCAATCACGAACATGCCACCTCGATGCCGCGGTTAGATGGCCCATTGGATTTCACGCATCTACGGATCGCGGCAATCGTCTACATGGCGGACAACCCTGCTCTGCGACTCGCAGCTCTGGGGGGCTGGTCCGTCACGTGCACTTGCTGGAACACTAAACCGCCATCGAGGTCAGCTCGCCTGACGGCTGGAATGCTGCCCGGCGTTCGCAGCCGCTGGAAGAAGAACTTCCGGGCACCCTACACCCCTCCGGCACGTAGAGAGCATCGAGCCTTCATCGGAACCCACATTACGCCCGAGATCACATCCCTCCAGCACTTTACGAAGAAGCTCCGTACCCCATAATGCTCATGTTAGACACTTTCTGTTTTTCGCGCCATTTGTCTTGCGACGTCGTAGAAGCCCCGCCATATCGCTTAGCTCACTCAAAAAAATCAGGGACTAGATCATGAGCACTACTGACCGTTCGTCGTTGGAAGTCGAGTCAGCGGACGCGGATAACACGCCATATCCGCGCGAAGTGTGGATTCATCAGGTAATCGCAGAACGGCGTCGCTACAGGCGACTGCAGCGCTACAGAAGATGGCGTAGCCTTAGCTGGATAGCATGGCTTACGGACATCGATCCGGAAGACATATACCCCGAGCACGAATTCCGTCGCTCGGCCGATCAAGAGGCGCGCAGGCAGTGGTTGCGCGCGCACACCTGCTGGTCATTTCTCGGACGCTATCAGACTGTATTCGGAATGAAACTGGCGGCCAGCCTGCCCGTTTGTGCTGCCCTGATCCAGGCCATCCCTGAGTTGCGCGGCAGGGTCCCCGTCCACGTATTCGGGTGGTGCTACTTGGCTGGAATGTGTTGGCTCGTGGCGCTTCTTCTTTACCAATGGAGAAGCCCCCGCCTTTTGAAAGCCTCCATCACTGCATACGCGGGCCTTGGTGGTGCACCAAGGCGCCAATTGCTTTATGCGTTTGTTGAAGCCGAATTTGATCGGCTGGTGCGTACACGGATTTGGAAGCTCCGTGATGGAATGGACTTCAGCCAAGGGATGGAAAAGACGGCAATAGGCTTGCTGGCTTACGGCCATATGCCGGTGTTTGAGGGATTTGGGCCTTGGGAACAGGCATTGATCGAGCGAGCCATCTACGAGTGGGCCAAACGGGAACAGGCCCAAGTGCTTGAGGAAGTTGGAGGTAATCTGGCAATTCGCGGACAGCGCTTGCATAGTTACGAAGGCAATCACAGGCCGATGGTTCATCATTTATACCTACGGCAACCAACCGCGCGTGAAATCGAAGCGCAGCCCAGCTATAGAACAACCGACCTGATACTTGAGTGGCGCCAAGCTCCTTTACAGTCACTTGAAGCCAGGGAGCAGATCAATCGCCCCATGCAGAGACATTATATGGTCGAAGGTTTAGCCCGCCTTTTCGAACATGATGCGCCAGCAGAAAATATGGCCTCAATCGTGGCGCAGTGGTCAAATTGGCAACGGCCTTGCTCACGATTAGCAATTACGTTTCTTTATGCACTCACTTTGTCGTGTGCTGGGGTTTTTCTCTACTTACAGACCCGAGCCATCATTTTGGCCATGATGAATTAGTGTCAGCCGGCATGACTCATCAGAACTGGTGTAAGCGCGCCAACAAGCGTGTGATCATTTCCCTATGCGAGTCCGCAGGACACGGGGCAATGCAAACTGGCGCAGATCACGCGCAACAACTCCGCTTCCGCCGGGGTCACGACGCCATCCGCGCGGATCGCGCCGAGCAAGCTCTGGATGACGATTTCCTTGGCCGCCGGCATCAGGCCATCCAGGTCATCCAGCGCGCGGTCGAAAGCTGCCTGCCAATCCAGCGGCAATGTCTGCCACGTCGCCGCAGCGCCAGGAAAAGCCTGGTTCATGGCCAGCAACCATGCTCGGCGCGCAGCGGCGTCATCGTCGGCGCCATGCGTCGCCACCACCGCACAGACCAGCGCCACGCTGTCGCGGCATGCGGGCAGTTTCTTTTGGCCGTCGACCGGCGCGCTGCGCGGCTTGCAGGCTTCGAGCAGATGCATGCGCAGCAGCCGCACCAGGCAGTAATCGTCCAGATCCACCTGCGGATCGATGCTGACGAGCGCATCCAGCGTTTGCAGCAAGGTCTGCTGGCGCCCCGGCGTCAATTGCTTTAGCGCGGGAAACGCCAGCGACAGCAGCGACATGTGCGAGGTTGCCGGCAGCGCTTGTACTTCCGCCGCACGTTCGGCCACGGCCGCCTGCACGTCATCACCGAAGGCATTGGCGACCAGTCTTGCCTGTTTCGCGCGCAGCGCCTGCTGCCTGGAAGTGGCCAGCGCCAGCATCATGACAAGTGCGGATTCCGGCTGCCGAACAGCTTCTTTCAACCGGGCAAACGTTTCGCGCAGCGCAACGGCGCCGGATTGAATCGCCGGCGGCACCGATGCGCTCTGCGCCGCCACCACTGCCGCGCCGACGACCGATCCACCAGGCCACTCCAGCGGCGGCAGCTCACGTTGCGCGGGGCCCTGTTTCGCCTCGCTCTTTTCGGCAGCAGCCTGGACGCGCGGCTTGAGCTTGGCCAACTCCTGCTCGCGGAAATACGGCTCCAACAGGCGAATGCGATCCAGCAACGGCGGATGCGTGGCGAACCATGCGCTGAAGTGGTCCACATCGCCCAGCATCATGTGAGCGATTTCGTGGCGATTGGCGGTTTGCAAGCGGGAGCCTGCCGCGAGCACGGCAATTTTCTTCAACGCACCGGCAATGCCGCTGGTCTGACGGGTGAATTGCACCGCGCATGCATCGGCAAGCGTTTCGCGCGAGCGCGCCACGGCCGCCTGGATCAGGCGGCCGAAGAAATGCCCGATCGAACCGATGACCATCAGGGCAATGCCGATCAGGAACCACGCCGATAGACGGTTGCGGTCATCCTCGCTGTCCCAGATACCGGTATTGCCACGTGACCACGTCATCTGCCGGCCGATGATCGACAGCGCCATGATGCCGTAGAGCAGCCCCATCAAGCGGATGTTGAGCCGCATATCGCCGTTCAACACATGGCTGAATTCATGCGCGATGACGCCCTGCAATTCATCGCGCGTCAAATGATCCAGGCATCCTTGCGTCACCGTGATGGCCGCGTCGGACGGCGAATAGCCAGCGGCAAAAGCATTGATGCCAGGCTCATCCGGCAACAGATAGATATCGGGCACCGGTGTGCCGGAGGCAATCGCCACCTCTTCGATGACATTGCGCAGTTGGCGCAACGCCGGATCTTGCGTATCCGACGGCACCGGCTCTGCGCCTACATCCTCCGCCACCGCCTTGCCGCCGGCGGAAAGACTGCTGATGCGGTACGCCGCGCAGCCGGCAATCAGGCCAAGCACGGCGATCGTGCTGATGGTGAGGAGCGACGCATGCGAAAGCTTCACCCAGGGTCCGACCACCATCGCCACCAGCATGTCCACGGCCATGACGATGGCAAGCACGGCGGCGATGAAAAGCATCACCAGCACACGGGTGCTTTCCCGCACGCGCGCTTGTTCCGCGAAAAAATCCATGTCGCCCCCGGGAACGTTACAAGCCTATCGGCCGATCAGGCGAAGGAAACCTTGGGCACGTCGCGCACGGCTGCGTCTTCGATCTGCAGCGGATGGGCTTGCGTGAAGCTGAAGCTGTTGGCGACGAACGAGCCCGGAAACATCTCGCAGCGGTTGTTGTAGGTCATCACCGCGTCGTTATACGCCTGCCGGGCGAACGCCACGCGATTCTCGGTGGAGGTCAGCTCCTCCGAAAGCTGCGCCATGGTTTCGTTGGCCTTCAAATCCGGATAGGCCTCGCTGACGGCGAACAAGCGGCCGAGACTCTGGTTGAGGCTGGTTTCGCTGGCGGCAAGCTGCACCATCGCCGCGGAATCGCCCGGCTTTTCCTTTGCGTCGGCCAAGCCTTTCACAGCCATGTTGCGCGCCTGGATGACTGCTTCCAGCGTGCCGCGTTCGTGCGCGAGGTAGGCCTTGGCGGTTTCGACCAGGTTGGGAATCAGGTCATGCCGGCGCGTCAGCTGCACGTCGATCTGCGCGAATGCATTCTTGTAACTGTTTCGCGCCGTGACCAGGCCGTTGTAGAGCGAGACGACGTATCCCACGGCGAGCACGATCAACGCCAAAAAGACGAACAAACCCATGGATATTCCCCCTTAGCGACGCCGCCCTGCGCCATTGCAATCGAGCATAGCATAGGGTCTGTCAGGGGGAACGTGCCGGAAAAAAGCGCGAAATCACCCGCGTTTTGCGGGTAACAGGTTCGTGCATGCCAGGTACACGCACCGGCAGCAGGCATCCGCGCGCTAGCCGTATTGCGGCACAGCCGTCGGTTCGTAGCGATTGCGCCCATTGCTTTTGGCGCGATACAGCGCGCGGTCGGCCTCATCCAGCATGGCCACCGGATCCATCGGCGTCTGCGCCGTCTGGGTGGCGATGCCGATGCTGACCGTGAGATATCCCGACGGACAATTCGGATGCACGATGCGCAATCGCCCGATCGCCGCGATCAGCCGATGCGCGACATCCCGCGCAACGTCCGCCGCGGTATCGGCCAGCACTACCGCAAATTCCTCGCCGCCATAGCGCGCCACCAGGTCGTTGGCGCGCACGCGGCTGCTGCTCAGCGCAGCAGCCACCTTCACCAGGCAAGCATCGCCGGCGATATGGCCGAGGCTATCGTTGTATTGCTTGAAGAAGTCGATATCGATCATCAATACCGAGCAGTACTTTCCGCTTGCACGTCCTTCTTCCATCACTTCGCGCAAGCGCGTATCGAGCATGGCGCGGTTGGCGATGCCGGTAAGCGGATCGCGTCCCACCTGCTGCTCCAGCCGCCACGTGCTTCGGTTGAAGGCGCGCTGGCGATCCAGGTGGCCGCTTTGGATGAACGCCGTGCGCAAGCCGTAGAACAACACCGCCGCACAGCCCGCCAGCAAGCTGGACGCAAAGCTGACGCGCGAGGTGCTGATGCTGAGCATCACTACCATCATGGTGAGGATGGTCGGCGCGAACGACGCGATGGTTTGCGACACCGTCAGCGAAGGATGGTACGCACGCAACCAGCGCGGCGGCTTGCGCACTACTACCAGCACGACCAACGCGTGCGGAATATCGATCAGCGAACCGGCCCACCACGGCAGGCCGTGCATTTCGATGCGGTTGTAGATGGCCGCCACCGTGGCATTTACCAGCAGATGCGCACTGGCGGCGTAATAGAAATAACGCCAGCGAAAACTGCGCGCACCGAGCAGACGCAGGATCGCCATGGCGGCCAGGGAAAAATCGATCGCATCGGCCAGATAGATCACCACGTAAATGCTGGTGGGATCCGATGTCTGCGGGCCGCTGAGCAACTTGGTAAAAAACAGATACAGCAATGCCGCCACCATGCAGGACAGCAGCAGATCCAGCACCGCCACTCCGCGCGTTTCATCCGGAGCGAACGACCGCGTAACCATGAACATGCAAGGGATCACGTACAGGCTGGAAAGCACCGTGGCGAGCGCCGCCAGGTAACCGCTTTTGTCACCGAGCGTCGCGGCCAGCACGTTGGTGGCTGCCCAGCACACTTGCATCGCCAGGGCCAGCCCCATCAGCAACCACGGCAGGCGCAGCAGCGCCGGGCTGCGCCGGTAGCGCATGAAAACCGCCCACACCGCCGCCGCCATGACCGCGATCATGGCCCATTGCGGCAGCACGGCTTCCGCATGCCCGCTCCATTTCGCCAAACCCAGATGGGCGATCAGCAGCAGGACGACTAGCCAGACAGCGAACAAAACGATTTCCCCTGAAACACATGGCAAAAGTGGCGCGAGGGCGGCTATGGACAAAATGCGTCATGTCGGGCGGCATGCCGTCCCTTCATCGCCCCATCCGTACCAGCCCTTGGTGCCTTGAATACCTCAAGCAAGTTACGGGCCCTTGCGGCCGGCATTTTCCCACGGATGACCCAAGCTCACGTTTATGCCGGCATAACCGTGCGTGTTGCCCGGGTTTAGCCCGCGCCAAAGTCCGCATTGGAATATCGCCGCGGCTACGCTGAACCACGTGCAGGCAAGCGCACCGAGGAACAGCTTGCCGCCTCGCGCCGCGACCCGGGGAGCTTTCCAAGGAGGGCCTGACCGGGGTCGCCAACCGCCGCCGCTTCGACGTGATCATTGGAAACCGAATGGGCCAACGCCTGCCGCTACAAGCAGCCGCACCTTTGTTCCCGAATGTGCAGACGAGGCCAGTGTGTTCATCAAGCTGGCGGACCGGCGCTTGTGCCAGGCCAAGCGGCGCGGGCGAAACATCATCCTCAATGATTGACGCCCCCTGGCTCGTGGCGGAGCGATGAGCCAGGTTTTTATGGCCCCTGCATCAAACCGCAGCCGCGATGAATTCGCGCAGCCACTGGTGCGCCGGGTCGCGATGCACGCGTTCGTGCCAGAGCATCGACATTTCGTAGCCGGGCACCTCGACGGGCGCATCCACCACTTTCAATTGGCGGCTGCCGCGAACCAGACGCGCCGGCAGCATCGCGACGAGATCGCTATGCGCCAGGACCTCGCGCACGACCAAGAAATGCGGTACGGATAGAACAACCTTGCGCGCCATGCCCACCTTGGCCAGCGCCTCGTCCGTTACGCCGAGGAAACCCCCACCATCTGGCGAAACCATCACATGCTCCAACTGGCAGAACTGCTTTGGCGTAGGCCGTCGACGCAAGCGCGGATGATTGGCGCGGCCCACCAGCACGTAGCGCTCCTTGAACAAGGTGCGCCGCCGCAAGCCTGGTGGCGAACCTTCGGTGGTGTGGAAAGCCAGGTCGATGTCGCCCTGCTCCGCCTGCCGGGCAATGCGCGTGGGCACCATTTCGACCACGGCCAGCCGTGTCGCCGGCGCAGCCGTGCGCAAGCCGCCCAGCACCGGCAACACAATGGTGGATTCGGCGTAGTCGGTGGCGGCCACGCGCCAAGTGCGGGTCGCTTCGGCGGGATTGAAGGGTTTGGCCGGAGACACCGCGCCGCTGAGCGCCTGCAATGCCTGGCGCAGCGGCTCCCGCAACGCCTCCGCACGCGCTGTCGGCCGCATGCCGCGCGGCCCCGGCAGCAGCAGCGGATCGCCGAAGAAATCGCGCAGCTTGGCCAGTTGAATGCTCACCGCGGGCTGCGAGAAGTTCAGCCGCTCCGCCGTGCGGGTCACGTTGCGCTCGGCCAGCAGCGCATCGAGGGTGACCAGCAGGTTGAGATCCAGCCGCCTGAGATTACTCATGGCAATAGCAGCAATGTTAGAAATTAATTTCCAATATACCTGATCCCTTTCTAAGCTGCGGGTATTCCGACTATGAAGGCCCCGCCATGAATGTGTTGATTGTCTACGCCCATCCCGAACCCAAGTCCCTGAACGGTGCGCTGAAGGATTTCGCGGTGAAGCGATTGGAGGCTGCCGGACACGCGGTGCAGGTTTCCGACCTGTACGCCATGCACTGGAAAACGGCACTGGATGAGAACGACAGCCTGGACGGCAAGCGCGGCGATCGCTTCGATCCTTCCGCCGATTCCAAGCATGCCTACGAAAACGGGCGCCAAAGCGAAGACATCGCACGCGAGCAGGCCAAGCTGCGCTGGGCCGATGCCGTGATCCTGCAGTTTCCGCTGTGGTGGTTTTCGATGCCGGCGATCATGAAAGGCTGGATCGAGCGCGTGTATGCCTATGGCTTTGCATACGGCGTCGGCGAACACTCCGACCGGCACTGGGGCGATCGCTACGGCGAGGGTTCAATGGCCGGCAAGCGCGCGATGCTGCTTGTCACCACCGGCGGCTGGGAATCGCACTACAGCCCGCGCGGCATCAATGGCGGCATCGACGACATCCTCTTTCCCATCCAGCACGGCATGCTGCATTACCCCGGCTTTGATGTTTTGCCGCCGTACGTGATCTTTCGAAGCGGAAAGATGGACGAGGCACGCTTCGCGCACACCCGCGATGCCCTGGGCGAGCGCCTGGACAACCTATGGCGTACCGCGCCGCTACCGTTTCGCAAGCAGAACGGCGGCGACTACGACATCCCCGCGCTTACGCTGCGTGCGGAGCTTGCTCCGGGAAAAACGGGACTGGGCATACATATGGCAAGTGATGAGCAGCCGCGAGATACCGTGATTGCGGAGCAGCGGTCGGCTGCAGTGCTGGCCTGAAAACGGCCGGTTTTACGTCACGTCATTGATCGCACCGGTGATCCCTCGCAGGTTTGCGATATGGACAGGACCGCACTGTCGCTCAGTGCAGTTGCCTGGACAGATCGCTGATCGGCCCGTAAACAATGGCACGCAACAACCTGGCCTCGCCGGGCAAGATGGCCACCGCCGCGTTGTGCTGGCAATGTTCGAGCAAGACAGCGGCGTGATGCTTCACTTTGGCGAGCAGGTCGTCGAGCAGGCGTTCGCTGGCTGGTAGCGGTATGCCCAGGGCGCTGCCGAATGCCTGTACATGCGTGCGACGGAGTTCGCCGAATCGGTGTGCCTGCCCTATCGGCGTCACCAGCTCTGCATTGAGCCAGTCGGCTTCCCGGTAGACGCTGGTACTCAGCAGATCGTAATGCGGTGCAAGGCGGGTACCCTGATGCGAAAGAAAGAAACTCAAGTTCTTTAGATGCGCGTCGCCATTGCCGATCAGCAGGTTGAAAAGGCTCCAGCGAAAGATGGCCTGGCGCGTCGCAGCTCTCGCCCGGCATAGCTCGGCCAGATGACGCAAGGTGGCGGCGGTGGCTTGCTCGTATTTGTATCGGCGATCGTAATTCGCCGATGCGTTCGTCATCTCGCCATACGACCAGGCTTCGAGACGCAGTCGTACTCATGTGCGCCCCTTGGTGTCGATGTCGCCCGGTGGATCAGGGATGTCCAGCGTGATGCGGATGCCCAATTCCTGCAGCAGGCGCAACACTCTCCCCAATTGCACGGTAGGTTTGCCGCATTCGACATCGCGCAGGAATACGTGACTGGAGTCGACCATACCGGCAAGATCATCCTGGCGCAGGTGCTGGCGTTTGCGTTCGGCGCGAATCGCCGCGCCAATGTCGGTGACGCTGGAAACGGGGATTTGCATAAGTCCCTCAGAAAAATCTAAGCGATAGCTTCGATTATCCGGAACCAGTGCCCTCTAGCAAGGAAATCGAAAGGATCGTTTCGAATTTCTCGCTGCATGCGGGAAGTCGAGGAAAAACGAAACAATCGTTTAGACTGAATATCCCACCGGTCCGTCACCGCTTAGCTACCACTCAGCAGCCGGCTTGCTCGCATCCCTTCCGCACGCGCGTGTCTGCGTCATGCTCAACCCTCAGGTTGATAGCCGCAGAGTCAACTTGCAGGTTTAATCACGTGCATGAAAAACGGCCATATCCGTACACATAAAGCATCATGCGTATAGGAGCCCGTGCTTTCCTATCTATCACCACAGCGATCCGGGTAGGGATTCGTCGTTTTCCACGTCTATGGCTGCCCGATGGATCCAAGTCCATCAATAGCCTGGAGTTCGGCCGGTTTTGCCAACGAAAAAGCCCCGCAGTGCGGGGCTTTTTTCTTACGACGCGCTGACTGTCCAACACTCACGCAAACGGATCATCCAACACAATCGTATCGTCTCGATCCGCCCCCGTCGCCACGATCGCCAAACGGCAGCCGGAGAGTTCTTCCACCGCGCGCAGGTAAGCACGCGCTGCCGGCGGCAGTTTGTTCCAGTCGCGGATGCCGGCGGTGGATTCGCTCCAGCCGGGGAATTCCAGGTAGACCGGTTTGCACTCGGCCCAGCCGTCGGCGTCGAGCGGGGCAAGTTCGCGGCGCTTGCCGCGGTATTCGTAGGCGATGCAGACCTTGATGGTTTCCAGGCCGTCGAGCACGTCGAGCTTGGTGATGGCCAGGCCGTTGATGCCGTTGATCTGCACGGCGCGCTTCAGGGCGACCAGATCGATCCAGCCGCAGCGGCGCGGGCGGCCGGTGCTGGCACCGAATTCGTTGCCGACCTTGCGCAGGCGTTCGCCCATGTCGTCGTTGAGTTCGGTGGGGAACGGACCGCCGCCGACGCGGGTGGCGTAGGCCTTGCAGATGCCCAGCACGTAGTCGATGTCGCCGGCGCCCACGCCGGTGCCGGCCAGTGCGCCGCCGACGGTGGTGTTGCTGCTGGTGACGTACGGATAGGTGCCGTGGTCGATGTCGAGCAGCGCGCCTTGCGCGCCTTCATACAGGATGTTGCCGCCTTCCTTGCGCACGTCGTGCAGGATGGTGGCGACGTCGTCGACCATCGGGCGGATGAATTCACCATAGGCGATCGCATCGTCCAGCACCTGCTGGTAATCGACCGGCTCGGCCTTCAGCCACTGGGTGAGGATGAAGTTGTGGTACTCGACCGCGGACTTGATGAGCGCGGGCAGCTCGTGCGGATACATCAGGTCGGCCACGCGTACGCTGCGGCGGGCGACCTTGTCCTCGTACGCAGGACCAATGCCGCGACCGGTGGTGCCGATGGCCTTGCCGCCGGCAGCCACTTCGCGCGCCTTATCGACGGCAATGTGGTACGGCATGATCAGCGGCGTGGCCGGGCTGATCTTGAGGCGCGGGCGCACACTCACGCCCTGTGCTTCCAGCTCTTCGATTTCCTGCTTCAGCGCGGCTGGCGACAGCACCACGCCGTTGCCGATCAGGCACAGTGCGTCGTCGCGCAGGATGCCGGAGGGAATCAGGTGCAGCACGGTCTTCTTGCCCTTGATGACCAGCGTGTGGCCGGCGTTATGGCCGCCCTGGAAACGCGCCACCGCGCCGACGCGCTCGGTCAACAGGTCGACGATCTTGCCTTTGCCTTCGTCGCCCCACTGTGCGCCAAGAATTACGACTGACTTGCCCATGATGTGTCTCGCTCTAAAGGACGTTCCGATCGGCGGAACGGGTAAATGAAAAACTTAGCCCGCGGTGATGACCGCATGGTGAAACTTCGTTCAATGCACCAACCGCAAGGTGATCAAGCCGATGCCGATGGCGATCGCGCCACAGACGCGCAAGGTGCGCGGCTCCATCCTGGAAGCTTCGCGCATGACCGACTGCCAGCCATGCGGCGCAGCGAACAAAAACAGACCCTCGATCACCAGCACCAGGCACAGCGCCGCGTAGAAATCGTGCGACATGGCCGTGCTCAGCGATGCGCCGGCGCGGCAGCCGGGTTGCCGAAATAGCGCAGGAATTCGGAGTCGGGACGGAGAATGATGGTGCCTTTGCCGTCACCGAACGATTTCCTGTACGCCTGCAGGCTGCGATAGAAGACGAAGAAATCCGGATCTTGCGCATAGGCCTGCGCATAGACCTGCGCGGCCTGCGCATCGCCCTCGCCCTTCACTTTGTCGGCGTCGCTTTCGGCCTTGGCGCGAATCATCTGCGCCTGCGCCTGCGTTTCGGCCTTGACCGCCTCGGCCTGCTGCTTGCCATCCGCACGGATGGCGGCGGCCTGCTGCTGGCGTTCGGTCTGCATGCGCTTGTAAACGGCCGACCTGACGTCATCGGGGAACTCGATGCTGGTGATGCGTACATCTACCACCGACACGCCCAGCGTCTTCTGCGTCTGCTCGTTGGCTTGCTGCAAGGTGCTTGCGGCAATCTCGCCCTGGCCACCGGCAATGAGCTGATCCATGGTGTGCGCGTTGACGATGTTGCGCAGCGCATTGCTGATGATCGGGCTCAGGCGCTGGCCGGCCTGCAGCTCATCGCCGCCGCTGGCGCGGTAGTAATCCGACGCGTCGGCGATACGCCATTTGACGTAATAGCTGACGTTGACGCTCTGCTTGTCGGAGGTGGCGTAACGCTGCGGCGCACCGTCGAAGGACAGAATGCGGTCGTCCAGCGTCAGCGTCTGCTGCAGCAGCGGCACCTTGGCGTGCAGGCCGGGCTGGCGATCGGTGCGCAGGATCTTGCCGAACTGCATCACCAGCACTTGCTGGCCTTCGCCGACCGTATAAAGGCTGTTGAAGCCCAGCAGGATGAGCAGCACGATGATGATCGCAGCGGTGGTTTTCATGGCTGCTTCCCCTTGTCCGCTTCGTCGCCCTGCCCATTGCCGGATGGCGCCACCGCACCGACGCCCGGCAGGGCGGCGGCCGGCGCGGTTTCCCCGCGGTCGTTGCCGATGTTGATGACGCTGCGGCCGTCGGAACCGTCGATGACCTTGTTGTTGGCGTGCAGGATGTCTTCCATGGTTTCCAGCCACAGCCGGCGGCGGGTGACCTCCGGCGCGGCGCGGTATTCCTTGAGGATGAGGTTGAAGCGCTCGGCATCGCTCTGGGCACGCGCCATGCGCTCGGCCTTATAGGCATCGGCTTCGGCCGCCAGGCGCTTGGCGTCGCCCTTGGCGCTGGGAATGTCCTGGCTGGTGTTGGCCTTGGCCTGGTCGATCTGGCCCTGCCGATCCTGGCGCGCGGCGATTACGTCGTCGAAGGCGTCCTTCACCTCTTGCGGCGGCGTGATGGCCTGGAAGCTCACCTCGGTCACTTGCAGGCCGCAATCGTAGGCATCCAGCGTGTGCTGCAGCTGATCACGCACCTGCTGCTGCAGGTTGCCCAGGCGCGGCGCCGGCGCATTGGCGTCGCCCTGGCCGGTGAGGATGTCGTCCATGGCTTGCGCGCCGATCACCGCACGCACGGCCGCCTGCGCGGCTTCGTTGAGCGTGCCATCCGGATCGCGCGTGCTGAACAGGTATTTCTGCGGATCGGTCACCTGGTACTGCACGTTGAAATCGACCGTGACGATGTCCTGGTCGCGCGTGAGCACGCGGATCTGGTCCGACATGGCACGCACGCGCGAGGTCGCCACGGGCTGTACGGTCTCCATGGGCGCCGGCAGCTTCAGATGGAAGCCGGGCGCCAGGATACGTGCATAGGCGCCGAAGCGCTGCACCACACCCACCTGCCCGGTACCGATCACCGCATAGCTGGTCAGCAGCAACCAGGCCAACAGGATGGCCACCACGATGGTGAGAATGCCGCCCGGACCGCCCAGTCGCCCGATGCGCTTGAACAGATTTTTCAGGGCCGCCTCGATGCCGGGCTTACCGCCGCCGGCACCGCGCTTGTTCTTGTTCCATGGATCACGCTGCCCGTTGCCGGGTTCGTTCCAGGCCATGGTCAGTCTCCTTGAGGCCGCTGGGAGGCCGGCAGCAACGGCCGGAAAACGCTGGGTACGGGATGGGACATGGTGACGGATAGTGGGCGTGCAAGCACTCCGGTTGGAGTGGCGCACAAACGGTCGCATTCTAGCAGAGACGGGTAACGTTAAGCCGCTATGCCTCCATACGGGCGGCGGTTCGTCGATATCAGGATGACATCCCAGCAGGCGCCGAGGTTTCCCAAGGCGGAGCGACAAGCGGTTTTAGACAGGCGTTACAGCGCCGCATCGGGGCTGCCGAGCAACCCGCGCAACAGTTCCACGTCCGCTCCTTGCCCGCCGGTGAGTGGCGCCAGCACGCTGCGCGGTGCATCGATGCGCAGCCGCCAGCCTTCTTCGTCCACCGCCTCTTCCGCAATGGCGCCGGCGGCACGCAGGCGGGCATGCAGCCGGCCGGCCGACAGCGGCAAGCGCAACTCGGACTGCACGCGTTCGCCGCCCAGGCATTCGCCCAGGGCTTCGCGCAGCAAATCCAGTCCTGCGCCGGTCGCCGCCGACAGCCACACCTGCTGCGGCACGCCTTCGGCATTGCGCACGATGCGCGGCTCGCCGCCGGCCAGATCGATCTTGTTCATCACGTGCAGTTGCGGCACGTCGCCGGCGCCGATTTCTTCCAGCACCTGGTCGACCACCTGGTGCAGGCGTTCGCGCTCTTCATCCGCGGCATCGCTGACGTGCAGCAGGAGATCGGCATCGCGCGCCTCGGCCAGCGTGCCGCGGAAGGCAGCGACCAGGTCGTGCGGCAATTCGCGGATGAAACCCACCGTATCGGCCAGCACCGCAGGGCCGCAGCTCAGATCTTCCAGCTTGCGCACGGTCGGATCGAGCGTGGCGAACAACTGGTTCGCCGCATACACGTCGCCCTGCGTGAGCACGTTGAACAAGGTGGATTTGCCGGCGTTGGTATAACCCACCAGCGCTACGCGGGGCACCGTGTTGCGCAGGCGCGCACGGCGCTGCTGCGTACGCTGGGTCTGGACCTTTTCCAGGCGCTTGGTGAGCATCTTGACGCGCTCGCCGAGCAGGCGGCGGTCGGTTTCCAGCTGCGTTTCGCCCGGGCCGCGCAGGCCGATGGCGCCACCGCGCTGGCGCTCCAGGTGGGTCCAGCCGCGCACCAACCGGGTGGCCAGGTGCTTGAGCTGAGCCAGCTCGACTTCCAGCTTGCCTTCGTGGGAGCGGGCGCGCTGGGCGAAGATGTCCAGGATGAGTCCGGCGCGGTCGACCACGCGGACATTGAGCAGCTTTTCCAGGTTGCGTTCCTGCACGGGCGAAAGCAGGTGGTCGACCAGCACCACGTCCGCTTCCAGTGCACGCACCGCCTCGGCCACTTCGTCGGCCTTGCCCGTGCCGATGTAATAGCGCGGGTTGGGCGTTTCCACGCGCGCAGGAATGCCCGCCAGCACTTCGGCGCCAGCGGACTTCACCAGTTCGACGAACTCTTCCGCGCGCTCGGCCGCATCGCCCTCCCCGCGCGAGTGCGGGAGCACCAATACAGCCCGTTCGCCTTTCTTCTGCCTATCGAACAGAGTGGATCAACCTTCGCTTTCGACCGAGGCGTGCTCGAGGTGGGTTTCGTGGCCTTCGTGACCTTCGTGACCGTTGCCCACGCGCACGTTGCGGCTCGGCACCACCGTGGAGATGGCATGTTTGTAAACCATCTGGCTGACCTGGTTGCGCAGGAGCACCACGAACTGATCGAAGGACTCGATCGTGCCCTGCAGCTTGATGCCGTTGACCAGATAGATGGCGACCGGTACGCGCTCACGGCGCAATGCGTTCAGAAATGGATCTTGCAAGGATTGCCCTTTTGACATTTTTTGTTCTCCCCCTCATCCACGGATGGGCCAGAAAAAAGCGACACCATGGGTGCCCCGGCCCGAGTTTCCCGAATGTTAACCGCTTTTAAATCGAGTATGAAAGCGTTTTATAAGTGATGACAAAGACATAACGGAATGACGTCATCTTTTTTACAACCAACTCTCACTTTACGCCGAAGAACCATCCTACGGCATCCGCCGCCCGGCTCGGCAAATCGCTACGCTCCGGATCGAGCACGCGGGCATCCAGCTCGCTGCGCAGCCAGGTGATTTGCCGCTTGGCAAGCTGGCGGGTAGCGAAGATGCTCCGGTTGCGCAATTCGGCGGCGTCGTAACGGCCATCCAGATGTTCCCAGGCCTGGCGGTAACCCACGGCCCGCAAGGCCGGCAGATCGGGGCTGAGATCGCCACGCTGGCGCAGCGCCCGCACCTCGTCGAGCAGCCCGTCGCGCAACATGCCATCGAAACGCTGGGCAATGCGGGCGTGCAGCGGGGCGCGGTCCTGCGGCAGCAGCGCCAGCTTCAGCACGCGCCAGGGGAACGGCGCACCGCGGCCGCCCTGCTGCTGGGCGCTGAGTGTTTGCCCGGTGAGCGCGATCACTTCCAGCGCGCGCTGGATGCGCTGCGCATCGCCGGGCTTGATGCGGGCGGCGGCTGGCGGGTCGAGTTCCGCCAGGCGGCGATGCATGCCCTCCCATCCGATGACGGCTGCTTGTTCCGCCAGTTGCGCGCGCACCCCCGCATCGGCGTCCGGCAGGCTGGACAAGCCGCGCTGCAACGCCCGGAAGTACAGACCGGTGCCCCCGACCAGTAAAGGAATGCGCCCGGCGCTGCCGATGCGCTGCATGGCCGCTTGCGCGTCGGCACTGAAATCGGCAGCCGAGTAGGGCTCGCCGGGGTCGCGGATATCGATCAGGGCGTGCGGGTAGCGCGCCAGCGTGGCAGCGTCCGGCTTGGCGGCGCCGATATCCAGGCCGCGATACACCAAGGCGGAATCCACGCTGATAAGCCCAAGCGGAAAACGCTCGCTCAGGGCGCAGGCGAGTGCGGTCTTGCCCGACGCGGTCGGGCCCATCAGGAATATGGCGAGCGGTCGGCGATCGACAGGCATCCGATCAGTTTAACGGCTAGGCCCTGCCGCGAAGCTTGCACGAGGCTTGCAAAGCTGTGCACCCGACACGCCATGGCGCGTTGATCGGAGAGCTTGCCCAACCAGGATGTCATCCATGCCGCGTTCCCTGCCCCATCCGTCCTGCCTGCTATTTGCGGCAGGGTTGTTACCCATCACGTGCGCATTGGCACAAGCCTCCGCCCAGGGACCTGACTTCAGCGGCATCTGGCAGCTCGACGACAAGCAAAGCGACGGCGCGGCGGTGATCACGCAGCGACTGCATGCGGAGAAGAAACACGAACAGGCGCCTTCCTCCCGCCCTCCATCGGCAAGTTCGGGCGGTGCATCGCCGGCCGCGTCGAACGGCGGCTTCGGTGGACACGGTGGCGGCCATGGCATGGGGGGCGGCATGGGCGGAGGGCGCATGGGTGGGGGTGGCCGCCATGACCATCACGATTCCCAGAACACCGACAACAGCGATAAGAGCGCTCCGCCGAAGGACCCGACACCACCACTGCTCGCCGATGATTCGTTCTTGAACGTACAGCAGAGCAGCCAGGATTTGCGCGTGGATTACAACAACACCGATCGCCTCGATACGCGTTTCGATGGCATGCAACGTCAATCGCTCAATAGCAACGCGCGCGTGCAAACGCAGCTCGCGCCCAACGGCATGACCATCTCGATGACGTTCGACGATGGCACCCAGCTCGATCAATCCTGGGTACGTTCGGCAGATGGCCATCATTTGACGGTGACGGAGACCTGGAAGCCGAACGACTTGCAGCAACCCGTTACATTCAAACGCAGCTACGACCGGTTGGATTTGTAGGTCGCCAGAAACGCCAGCCAAATTCGGCTATACGTTCTCCAGGCTGCATCCCAAACTTAGGCGCAGTCCGCAGGGTGCTGGTTGGCGGTGAACCCCGGACTTGATCCGGGGCGAAGCGCCAACCTGGGCGCTTCGATGCGGTCCTGCGTCAGCGGGCGGCCGGCACGCCCATCTCTTCCAGCAAATTGTCTGCGTGGTCGAGGTGGTGCATCACCCACAACATGTAGCGCACGTCCACCTGGATCGAGCGGTTGAGCTGGGGATTGAACAACCAGTCGCCGCTGACCGACTCCCAGTTGCCGTCGAACGCCAGCCCGACCAGGCGGCCTTCGGCATCCATGGCCGGCGAGCCGGAGTTGCCGCCGGTGATGTCCAGATCGGCCAGGAAGTCCACCGGCAGCGTGCCCTGCCTGCGGGACGCGTAGCCGTCGAATGCCTTGGCCTTGATCGCGTCCAGCTCGGCCCGCGGCGCATCGAACGGCTCCTGCCCGGTGGCTTTTTCCACGATGCCTTGCACCGTGGTGAACGGCGCGTAGCTCACGCCATCGCGTGGCGCGACGCCTTGCACATTGCCGAAGGTGACGCGCAGCGAGCTGTTGGCGTCCGGGTAGACCGGCAGATGCTGCGAGCGCTTCCAGGCGATCATCGCTTCCATGTAGCGCGGACGCAGCTTAGTCATCTCACCGGCGCGGGCATCCTGTTCGTCCTCGACCTTCTTCAGCTCCGGCTGCACGGCGCGCGCCAGCTTGAGCATGCTGTCCTCGCTGGTGTCGATGGTAGCCGGCTTGGCATCGAACCATTTCAGGCGCTCGTCGGTCTCGCCCAGCTTGCTGCCGGCGTACAACGCGGCCACTTTCTGTTTGAGCGCGGCTTCGTCATGCGCACCGTCCAGCCAGGCATCCAGCGCGGGCAGGCGCTGCGCCTGCGGCAGGCTGGCGTAGCGTTGCAGGCCATAGACGAGGAAGCGCTGGTCGACGCGCGGATCGTAACGGCGCTCCATCTGCTTCAAGCCACCTTCGATGCGGATCCAATCGCGTTCCTGGTAGCCCTTGTCGCGATCGATGTCCGCCTTGGGACGTTCCTGCGCAAGCTGCACCAAACGCACGGCTGCGCTGAACAACTGGGAGCGGTTGATCAATCCCAGCGCCAGGTCGCGCTCGCGCTGTTGACGGTCGTCGGCAATCGCACGGTGCAGCTTGTCGATGTCCGCGGCCAGGGCCTCGTTGTCGGCCCCGCCCTGCTCGTGCAGCCAGTGCTCCAGCTGAGCTTCCTGCTCACGCTTGACAGTTACCGCGTCGGCACGGCGCAATCCTTCCAGCTGGCCGCCGAAGTTTTTCAGGTAGTTGTTGAGGCCCGCTTCCAGGTTGGCGTACTTCACCGCCACCGCGGGGTCCGCCTTGCCTTCCTCGTCAATGATGCCGAGCAGCGTCTGGTAAACCTTGATCTGGGTGGGGTAGGTCCAGTCGATGGCGTCCTGCACCTCATCTGCCAGGCGATAGCGGTTGGTGCGGCCGGGGTAGCCGGTGACCATCACGTAATCGCCCTTTTCCAGGCCTTGCGGATTCACCTTGAGCACGTGCCTGGGGCGGTACGGCACGTTGTCCTTGGCATACGTGGCCGACTTGCCGTCCTTGGATACGTAGGCGCGCAGGTAGGCGAAATCGCCGGTGTGGCGCGGCCACATCCAGTTGTCGATGTCGCCACCGAACTTGCCGATGGATTCGGGTGGCGCGTACACCAGGCGCACGTCCTTGATTTCGAGCTGGCGGATCAGCTGGTAGCTGTAGCCGCCGTGGAAGGTGTAGACGTCGCAGCGGTAGCCATCCGTTTCACAGGCCTTCACCTGCTCCTTGATGGCGCGCTCGATGGCCTTGTAGCGCTCTGCGCCGCTCATGTGATCATTGAGCTGGCCGGTGATCTGTGACGTCACGTCGTGAATCTCTTCGGTGACGTACACCCGCATGGTCGGGTCGCCGGGCAACTCCTGCTCCTTGGCCTTGGCGAGGAAGCCATCCACGATCAGGTTTTTCTGCGGCGTCGCGTTGTATTGCAACGCGCCATAGGCGCAATGGTGGTTGGTGACCACCAAGCCTTCCGGCGACACGAACGACGCCGTGCAGCCGCCCAGGCTTACGATGGCGCCCATCGGATAGGCGGTGAGATCGGCCAGGCTGGCCGGGTCCAGCTTCAGGCCACGCTGCTTGAGCTGGTCGGCAAGATCGGGGAGCTGGGCTGGCTGCCACATGCCCTCCACGGCATGGGCAGAAGGAGTCAACGCGGCGCACAAAGCCGCGGTCAGCAGGGAACGGCGCATGGGAGAAACACTCCTTGTTGTCGATAGCCGGCGAAGCACGGCAGTAAAGATCACTAGGAGCCTGTCGGACTTGAGTCGGCCGGGCTGCAAATGCGCCTCGACCACTCAAGCCCGACAGGCTCCTAGTGCCCGACCATAGGCACAAGCATGCGGGCGGGCAAGTCAGCGATGTTCGCTTTGTCGTGTCGCGGCGCGTCAGGCGCAGCCCAGGCGGCACTTTATAATGCGCGCTTCCCCGCCCTGGATGTGCCCCATGCCGCAAATGATGAAAGCCCTGGTCAAGCGCCTGCCCGAAAAAGGCATCTGGATGGAAGAAGTGCCAGTGCCCGAAATCGGCCCGAACGAGGTGCTGATCAAACTGGAAAAAACCGCGATCTGCGGCACCGACCTGCACATCTACAAATGGGACGAGTGGTCCCAGCGCACCATCAAGCCCGGCCTCACCATCGGCCATGAGTTCGTCGGCCGCATCGTGGACATCGGCCCCGGCGTGACCGGCTACAAAGTGGGCGACCGCGTTTCCGCCGAGGGCCACATCGTGTGCGGCCATTGCCGCAACTGCCGCGCTGGCCGCCAGCACCTGTGCCCGAACACTGTGGGCATCGGCGTGAACCGCAACGGCGCCTTCGCCGAATACATGAGCATGCCGGCCTCCAACTTGTGGCCGATTCCGGACCAGATTCCCTCCGAGCTGGCCGCCTTCTTCGACCCTTACGGTAACGCCGCGCATTGCGCGCTGGAGTTCGACATGGTGGGCGAAGACGTGCTGATCACCGGCGCCGGCCCGATCGGCATCATCGCCGCGGGCATCGCCAAGCACGTGGGCGCGCGCAACGTGGTCGTGACCGACGTCAACGACTACCGCTTGAAGCTCGCCGCCGACATGGGCGCCACGCGCGTGGTGAACGTAGCCAACCAGTCGCTCAAGGACGTGATGAAAGACCTGCACATGGAAGGTTTCGACGTGGGCCTGGAAATGAGCGGCAACCAGCGCGCCTTCAACGACATGCTCGACTGCATGTACCACGGCGGCAAAGTCGCCCTGCTCGGCATCCTGCCCAAGGGCGCCGGCATCGATTGGGACAAGGTGATCTTCAAGGGCCTCACCCTGCAGGGCATCTATGGCCGGCGCATGTACGAGACCTGGTACAAGATGACCCAGATGGTGCTCACCGGCTTCCCGCTGCAGAAGGTGCTCACCCACCAGATCCACATCGACGATTTCCAGAAGGGTTTCGATCTGATGGATGCAGGCACCTGCGGCAAGGTGGTTTGTTCCTGGCATTGAAAAGCCCGATGGCGATGCAGGCTGGAACGGTCATTCCAGCCTGCATCGCTGAATCGACCAGAAAAACCTGATAAGGCGCCTACGCAATTCCTACACCGCACGCTACACTCCGCCGAAAGCGTGCCGACATGAATTTCTAGCTTGGGGATAGTGCACGGCTTGCTGTGCCGGCACGGTCGGACCGCGATGTCACGTAAGGAGCATCGACGGCATGGCAAACCGGAACCTGTCACCCGACGCCTTGATGAAGGCTGGGCGCGCACGTGCGCTAGGCCTTTACCACTCCCGGCGCATGCGCATCACCGCGCTGGTGATCGCCATCTTCCTGCTGCTGCTTGGCCTGTTCGGCTTCTTCATCGCACCCGGCATCATCAGGAGCCAGCTCGAAAAACAGCTGGCAGCGCAACTGCAGCGGCCGGTAACGATCGGCGCGATCCACTTGAATCCGTACACCCTGCGGCTGACGGTGGACCGGCTGCACATCGGCGAGCGCGATGGCCATTCACCTTTCGTTGACGTCGACAACCTGGTGGTGAATGCATCCTGGGGATCGGTGTTCCACCTGGCGCCGGTGCTGGACGAACTTGCGCTGGTGCACCCGCAGATCCATATCACCCGCACCGGACCGCAGACCTTCAACTTCAGCGATATCGTGCAGCGCTTCGCGTCGAAGCCTGCCGCCCCCAACGCCTCGCCGACGCGTTTTGCGCTCTACAACATCAGCGTGCACAACGGCGACATCCGCTTCGACGACAAAGTGCAGAACGCCGCCCATCGCGTCGATCAGCTCGAACTCGGGGTGCCCTTCATCGCCAACCTGCCGCACGACGTGAACGTGTTCGTGCAGCCGCTCTTGGCTATGCGGGTGGATGGCAGCCCCTTGCGCATCCAGGGCCAGACCAAGCCGTTCGCCAACAGCCTTGAATCGGTGATCAGCTTCAACATGGATCGCCTGGACCTGGCGAAATATCTCGCCTATGCCTCCGCCTCGCTGCCTGCGGCGATTCCCAGTGGCTTGCTGTCGGGCACCCTGGACGTGCATTTCGTGCAAGCGCAGCCCACGCCACAACTGGTGCTGAAAGGCGCGCTGCAGCTCGACAACTTCAGCATGACCACCCAAGACCATGCGCCCATCCTGGAGCTGGGGCACGCCGCCGCCAACCTGGAAGATGTGCAGCCGCTGCAGTCGCGCTATCACTTCAGCACGCTGCAACTCGATCACGCCACCCTGCACTACACCAAGTCACCCGGCGACCGCACCAACTTCGATGCCTTGCTCGGCAAGAACGCCCCGCCGCCGAAGCCCGGCACACCACCCACCGATGTCCAGATCGGCACGCTCGCCCTTGAGAACAGCGCGCTCGACTACGCCGATCTTTCCGGCTCCACGCCCGCGCACCTGCAGTTGGAGAACATGCAGGGCACGGTTCGCAGCCTTTCGACGCTGTCCGCCCAACCTGGCGTGGTGGATGTGACATCCGCCCTGGGTGGCGGCACCCTGCATATCGCCGGCCATTTATTCGAGAAGGACAGCCGCTTCGAAGGCGAGATCGGTGCCAGCCATGTCGCGCTGCAACCCTTGGCGGCGTTCGGGCCCGCGCTCAACGCCGACATTGCCAGCGGCACGCTGAATGCCGATACACACCAGAAAGTGGACTGGAGCAAGACACTCGCGCTGAGCATGGATGGCAGCAAGCTCGCCATCAACGACTTTGCCTTGCAGCAACACGGAGACAAACCGGTTGCATGGCAAAGCTTGACGGTCGGCATCAACCATCTCGACCTTGGCAGCAGCACGGCGCAGCTGGGCGACGTGACACTGCATGCCCTGGACATCGACGCACGGCGGCTGAAGAACGGCAGCATCGATCTGGCGAATCTGACCAAGCCATCGCCACCGGCCAAGGGCAAACAGGCGGCCTCGCCGTCATGGCACTGGAGCGTGGCGCACCTGATCATCGATGGCAGCAGCTTTGCGCTCACCGATCCCACCCTGCCCGCCAAGCGGGGACGCATCAAAGTGGATGCCGACAAATTCAGCGTCGACGGCATCTCCGATGACATGCACAAGCCGATCAAGCTCGATCTGAGCGGCGGCATCGGCCACGGCAAGTTCAAGCTGGACGGCCAACTCAAACCCGAGCCGTTGGACGCGGACTTGCGCGTGACGGCCACCAGACTGAACGTTGCACCGTTCGCATCACTGGTGCAGGTACCGTTGAACGTCAACCTGGACAGCGCGCTGCTCAGCGCGAATGGACGTGTCCGTTACCGTGATCACAAGCCACAGGCATTGATGGATTATCAAGGCCGCATGCTGCTGGGCCGCGTCCGCGTGCAGGACAAAGTTACCGGCGACGATTTCCTGCGCTGGAACTCGCTGGCGCTCAATGGCATGAAGCTTCGCATGGGCGGCACTGCACCGACCGTCGATATCGGCGGCATCGCGCTCGACGATTTCTATGCGCGCGTGATCATCAACGCCAACGGCCGGCTCAACCTACAAGACGTGATATCCAACCCGGCGCAGGCGCCGGTGTCCGTCACGCGCGAACAGGCCGGCGCGGCGCCGGCCCTGAGCGTGCCGCCGCCACCGGTAAAGGAATCCTCGCGCGCACCCGGTGGCGGCACCACGACCACGGCGACCATTGCCACCACTACCGCGCCAACCGCACCGCCCACCGATATCCACATCGGCCAGATCACGCTGGCCAACGGCAACCTCAACTACACCGACAACTTCATCAAGCCCAACTACACCGCCAACATCACCCAGCTTGCCGGCAAGATCGGTGCGTTCGGCACCGACACCAGCAACAAGCCCGCCGACGTCACGCTGCAAGGCGAGCTGGACGATAACTCGCCGGTGAACATCCAAGGCACCATCAATCCGCTCACGCCGATGGCCTTCCTGGACATCAAGGCCACCGCGCAAGACGTGGAGCTCACGCACCTGACGCCCTACTCCGGCAAGTATGCCGGCTACCCGATCACCAAGGGCCGGCTCACCATGGACGTGCATTACCAGCTCGATCAAAACAAGCTCAATGCCGACAACCACATCGTGCTCAACCAGCTCACCTTCGGCGATCGCATGGAAGGCCCGGGCATCAGCCATTTGCCGGTCAAGCTGGCCGTGGCGTTGCTGAAGGATTCCAACGGCAACATCGATATCCACGTGCCGGTTTCCGGTTCGCTCAATGATCCGGAATTCAGCCTGGGCGGCGTGATCTGGCAGGCTTTCGTGAATCTGCTCAAGCGCGCCGTCACCTCGCCGTTCCGCCTGCTTGCCTCGATCGGCGGCGGCGGTGGCGGCAACCAGGATCTGGACTATGTGGAATTCGCACCGGGCTCCGCCGTGCTCGATGCGCAGGCAAAGGACAAGCTGGCGCACGTGGTGGACGTGCTCGACAAGAAAACCGATCTCAAGCTCGACATCACCGGCCGCGTCGACCCCAGCGTCGACGAACAAGGATTGCGCTCCGTGACCGTGGACGACATGGTGCAAAAAGAGGAAGCCGACGACATCGGCACGGCTGCCGCTACGGCCGCGCCGGTAAAGCCCGGTACCGACGACTACAACAAATACCTGACCAAGGCGTACAAGCACGCCAAGTTCGACAAACCGCGCGACCTGATCGGCCTGACCAAGTCGCAGCCGCCCAGCGAAATGATCAAGATGATGGAAGCCCACGTGACCGTCGACCAGGATGCGCTCCGTCACCTGGCCGAGCGCCGCGCCGATGCAGTACGCCAATATCTACATGGCAAGATCGCCGACAACCGAGTGTTCGTGCTGGCGCCCAAGCTCGATGCGAAGGGGATCGAGGACAAGGGCAAGACGACGCGCGATGAGTTTGGCTTGCACATGTAGCCGCGCAGCCGCGTAGGCTGGGATGCAATCCCAGCACCTGGACTGGAATAAGTATCGCCATAGGGTCAGAAGTGGACGTTACCCGTCACGCCCCGGCCCGCCGCAAACCCAGGGGGCAGTCGGTCATGGTTGCTGCGGGCATGCAACATCGGCGTCGTAAACGTTTGCCGCAAGAAAAGGCACGCCCTTTGCTTCGATAAGGCTGTTGTCCCGTTGCCGGGCGCATCTCAAGCCCGGCCGCCCCATCATTAAGGAAGGTCCAGCAATGAGTGCAACGTCTCACGCAACGAACGACACCACCCGGGGCAGCCTGGCCTGCGTCGGCATGGGCATGACCCTGGGCTCCCATCTCACGCCCTTGGCACGCGACCATATCGAGCAGGCCGATGTGGTCTTTGCGGCGCTTTCCGATCACATCGCGGAGATGTGGCTGCAGCGCATGAACCCGAACGTGCATAGCCTGCAACCCTATTACGGAGAGGGCAAATCACGGTTAAAAACCTATCGGGAGTGGGTGGACCTGATCCTGTCCGAAGTGCGCGCTGGCAAGCGCGTCTGCGCCGTGTTCTACGGTCATCCTGGCATCTTCGCCTGGTCACCGCATAGGGCCATCGAGGTAGCTCGCGCGGAAGGCTTTCAAGCGTATATGGAACCTGGCATTTCCGCCGAAGACTGTCTCTATGCCGACATGGGCATCGACCCCGGCCGATTCGGCTGCCAACACTTCGAGGCCAGCCAGTTGCTGTTCTACGAGCACCGCCTCAACCCCGCCGGATACGTGGTGCTGTGGCAGACGGCGCTGGTCGGCGACTGGTCACTAACGCGTTTCCAGACCGGGCCGGCCTATAGGCAAGTGCTAGTGGACCGGCTCAGCCAGGACTATCCCCTCGACCATGAAGTGATCATTTACCATGGGGCGACGCTGCCGATCGAGCAACCACAGATCAGGCGTATACCGCTGTACGATCTGCCTGACACCACATTGACCTCACAAGAGACCGTAGTTCTGCCGCCTGCCATGCCGCTGAAACCGAATCTCACCATGCGCGAACGGCTGGCAGAACTGGACAAAGCAACTGGCTTCGCATGAGGAAAACAAACGCTTCGAAAACGATTCATGGCAACACCACCAAACTGCTGAGGAACAAATGAAAAGCAGTCCACGAACGTTGATCAACGGCGAATCAAGCACTGCAATTATTTAATTCGACAGAACCGAGTTCGGTTATACGCCGGACTTAGATGCGTTGGGAAAATGCAGCAAAGCACCTTCCCAATACCCTACTCACCTCAGATGTAAAAGGAGAAACACATGAAAGACACGATTGAATGGCTGGAAACCATCGGCAAGAGTGCTCGCCTGCGTCACGCACCAGCCGAGGCGCTCGCAAACACATTGGCACTGGCCGATGCTTCGGATGGCTTAAAAGCAGCCGTAATGACTAGAGATCGCTCAAGGTTGACTACAGAATTTGGCGACGGGTCATTTTGGATTGAACACAATATCAACATTACTGCGCACGAGGAAGAGCTGGGGTAACCGTGATTTGTCCTCGCGGAACGCGTTCCTACCGTCAACAGGGTACACCATCACACGATCTATAAACCGCATCTACACGCCGCGGTGAAGTAGCTACTTTCGGCCATGATTTTTTGGCGCCATGGCTTTTTAGCTTTTTACTCAACGCATGCATGCCTGTTCATAAGCGCTTCCGTCGCTACTACTTACATCGACTGAAACCAGCGTGTCGTTGATCGTCCAAGGCAACACCAACCTCAGGAAAGGGGGAAGCAGATGACTGACACGATTGAATGGCTAGAAATCATCGGCAAAAGCGCAACGCTACGTCGCGCAGCGACTGCGGAGCTTGTGCACACTTTGACGCAGACCGATGCATCGGACGCTTTGAAAGCCGCTGTGATGTCCGCAGATCGCTCACTATTGTCCGCCGAACTTGGTCACAACATGATGAAAGTCGACCATAGTTCCAACGGTACGGGGCACGAGGAAGAGCCGGATCACGACGGCGAGAACACTCCAACCGAGCCACCCAAGCCCGACCAGGACAAACCATCGCACGATCGATAAAGCGACCGTTGCATGTTGCGGTGGAGGAATTGCTCTCAGCCATGGCCTCATTTAGTGGCCATGGCTTTATGCGTTCTGGCGCAACCCGCACATGCCGCTGTGCCTGAATCTTCTGTTGCAGCACTGCTAGTTCAAACAGAGAGTTTACGCACCGCCGATCACCCACGTTTTCTGCGTCTACTTGCCGCGCTTCATCAGCAAGCCTCCGGCATGTCCTTTCGTGAGCGCTGGCAATTACGCTATCTCGATGCATATCAGGCGTCCTTTCGAGGCGATTACGCCAGTGCCTCTCCCATATTGCACGACATCATCGATCACTCGGGTGACCCAACCCTGGTAACCAAGGCTTCCGCCGTCCTTATGAACAATATGGGCAGCGATAAACACTACATGGAAGCCTTTGAGTTAGCCAATCGACTCGTAGCCAATCTACCGAAGAGACAGGATAGGCTCGCACGTTTCCTAGTTCTGTTCTATGTCTCGCAATTGCTCCGTTCTGCTGGACAATACGACCTTGCGGCTGATTACGCCCGCGATATGATGCAGGCACTCCCCCCAGGCGAAACGCCATGCAAGCCGGAAGCTATGCTGATAAGCGTGCTTTACGAAACGCACAAGCTAACCTCTTCCAGCCCAGAGATCCAGCAAGGGATTGATTTTTGCCAAGCTGCTGGCGAACCGGTTATTGCCGACACTGTGTGGCTGGTAAAGGGCAGCCTCTACTTAGACGAAAACCAACCAGGCAAAGCCCTGGCGTTGCTCAATCGCATCATTCCCGGCATTCGCACGAGCCAAAACTATTACCACGCACTAGACGCGCAAGTAGAGCTTGCACAATCCTATTGGAAATTGGGTAACGATAACAAGGCTCGCGAAGCGGCGCTCTCGGCGCTCGCTACCAGCAGTCCAGGCGACGTCAACGAGACGCTGAGAGATGCCTACGAAGTGCTTTATCGCATCGCAAAAAAACATGGCGACGCAATGACCGCACTGAACTATTACGAGCATTACGTTGCCCAGAACATCGGCTATCTCAACGATGTCAGCGCTAGAACGCTCGCCTACGATGTAGCCCAGCAGCGTATGCTTGCCCAGAAGCTAGAGACGGAAAAGCTTGGCAAGCAAAACAATGTTCTTCGCTTGCAGCAAGCGCTGGCTGCCAAAACGATCGAGACTAGCCGACTCTACATCTTGCTACTGCTGGTAACGCTTGCATCTGTCATCTTCTGGCTATTTCGCATCAAGCGCTCACAACTCCACTTTCAGCAACAAGCCCGTCTGGATGGACTTACCGGCATCTTCAACCACCAGCACTTCATCAGCGAAGCACAGCGCAGCTTGCGCTTGCTGATGCGCAAGCAAGACACCGCCTGCCTGCTATCCATCGACCTAGATTATTTCAAACAGATCAACGACACCCACGGCCACGCCGTGGGCGATGCGGTGTTGAAACACACGGTGGCCATCTGCAAGCAGTTATTGCACGCCAACGATTTGTTTGGCCGGCTGGGGGGCGAGGAATTCGGCATCCTGTTGGTGGAATGCCCTCCCGGGCAAGGCGCGGCCATGGCCGATCGCATCCGCACCACCATTGAAGCAACAGCAGTCGACATCGACGGACACTCGATAAGGTTCTCCGCCAGCATCGGCCTGGCCTCCACCCTGACCTCCGGCTACGAATTGCAACGGCTTTGTCGCGATGCCGATGCGGCGCTGTACCGGGCCAAGCACATCGGGCGCAATCGTGTCATCGCCTATGCCGAGCACGACGACCTGGCCAAGGCGTTCAGCGCCGGACATGCGGGTCAATGACCTCGTTGCGTGAGGCGGGAAACCTCAACATCATCACGCTGTAGGACGGCGTCTGGGCACAGGGAGATTTGCCGCGGGACCGAACCCGGTTTCCTCAAACGCGGCCTCGGATCACAATACCCGCTTTCCCACCATCCGATTCCCCGCCATGAGCTACCCCGGCCAGAACCGCTACGCCCAGGAACTCCAATCCATCCGCGACCAAGGCCTGTTCAAGGCCGAGCGCGTCATCACCTCGCCGCAATCGGCCGAAATCGAACTGGAAGGCGGTCGCAAGGTGCTGAATTTTTGCGCCAACAATTATCTGGGACTGGCCGACCATCCCGAGGTGATCCAGGCCGCCAAGGAGGCGCTCGATACGCATGGCTTCGGCATGGCCTCGGTGCGCTTCATCTGCGGCACGCAGGATCTGCACAAGCAGCTGGAAAAGAAGATTGCCGATTTCTTCGGTACTGAGGACACCATTCTCTACGCCGCCTGCTTCGATGCGAATGCCGGTCTGTACGAGCCCTTGCTGGGTGAAGAAGACGCCATCATTTCCGATGCGCTCAATCACGCATCCATCATCGACGGCATTCGCCTGTGCAAGGCCAAGCGCTTCCGCTACGCCAACTGCGACATGACCGATTTGGAAAAGCAGCTGCAGGCTGCCGATGCGGCCGGTGCGCGCACCAAGCTGATCAGCAGCGATGGCGCGTTTTCGATGGACGGGTTTATTGCCCCGCTGGACAAGATCACCACGCTGGCTGCCAAGTACAACGCGCTGGTGCACATCGACGAATGCCATTGCACCGGTTTTCTTGGCCCCCACGGCCGCGGCTCGGCGGAAGTGCATGGCGTGCTGGACAAGATCGACATCTTTACCGGCACGCTGGGCAAGGCGCTTGGCGGCGCCCTCGGCGGCTTCACCACCGGTCACGGCGAAATCATCGAGATGCTGCGCCAGCGCTCGCGCCCTTACCTGTTCTCCAATTCGCTGCCGCCGCACGTGGTCGCGGCCGCCATCAAGGTGTTCGACATGCTGGGCTCGGCCGGCGACTTGCGTGAACGCGTGCAGGAAAATACGCGCTACTTCCGCGAGCAGATGACCAAGGCCGGTTTCGACATCAAGCCCGGTGTGCACCCGATCGTGCCGGTGATGGTGTACGACGCCAAGAAGGCGCAGGCGATGGCCACAGCGCTACTCGACGAAGGCATCTACGTGACGGGTTTCTTCTATCCTGTGGTGCCGCAGGGGCAGGCACGCATCCGCACGCAGATGAGTGCGGTGCATACGCGCGAGCACCTGGATCGTGCGATTGCGGCGTTTACCAAGGTCGGGCGTTCGCTTGGCGTGATTGGTTGATGTTTCGCCGGATCACCTCCTTCCCTGCATGTAGCGGGGAGGGGCGGATTGGGACGGAATCCGGTATTTCCCGCTGTTACCGGCCGCCACCAGCTATGCGGTGGCGCGCCGGACGTGATCGGAAAAAATACTATCTACGCCGTCTTGGATCATAACCGCCATCATGCTGTGATCGAGCGGACGTTGCAGGTGGTGCGGAAGCATGTGCAGTTTCAGGCTTGCCTTGCGCCTGCGTTGATGCGTTTGAGAGGCTTGCCACTTCCTCCGCGGTGAGATGACGCCATTGGCCTTTGGCAAGATCGCCCAAAGCAAGGCTGCCGATAGCCACGCGGATCAATTGCAATACGCCGATATCCTGGGCTGCCAGTAAACGGCGGATATGCCGGTTGCGGCCCTCGTCGAGCGCGATTTCAAGCCAGGCGTTCTTTTCACCCGCTCGCAACAGCGATACACGCTTGGCGGCCAGTTGCTCGCCGCGATCGTCAATGCCTTGCAGCATGCGATCGAGCACGCGTGAATCGGGAATGGTGTCGATCTGTACGTGATACACCTTGTCCACGTGATGATGCGGGTCGGTGAGTCTTGCCGCCCACACGCTGTCGTTGCTGAGCAGCAGCAAGCCACCGCTTGCCTTGTCGAGCCTGCCTACCGGCCCCAGCCATGGCAGGCCTGCGCCCGCCAGCAAGCCATACACGGTATCGCGCCCACGCTCGTCGGCAGCGCTCACCACGATACCTCGCGGCTTGTTGAGGGCGATGTAGACACGCTTGGCCGCAGCAATGGTTTCGCCGTCCAGGCAAATGCGCTCGCGCTCGGCATCGGTGGCACGCTCCGGATCACGCATGATGCGGCCATCCACCGTGACCCTTCCTTCACGCACAGCTTTTTCCGCCTGGCTGCGTGAGCACACGCCTAGCTTGCTAAGTACGCGCGCAAGTCCATAGCGCGGGGACGCGGGCGCTGCGGCAGCATGGTGTGATCGGGAAGCGGTCATGGTGTCGACGATAAAAGAAAAGCCCGGCGATTGCCGGGCTTTTCCATTGCTTCATGAGGCGGTTCGATTACTGCTGAACCTGCAGTTCCGTACGACGGTTGCGAGCGCGGCCCGCGTCCGTCTTGTTGGTGTCGATCGGATCGTTCATGCCATGACCGACCGGACCCTCCAGACGGCTCGGGTCGATACCGTGCGCGGTCAGGTAGTCGTACACGATCTTCGCACGACGCTCCGACAGCGACTGGTTGTAGGCCGGCTTGCCGATGCTGTCCGTGTAACCGGCCACCATCACTTTCACCTGCGGATAGCGCTTGAGCGTATCCACCGCCTGGTCCAGGATCGCCAGCGAATCGCTGCTCGGCACCGCCAGCGTCGGCTCGATGTTGGTCTCGCCCTTCTTCGGACGGTCGAACTTGAAGTTCACGCCCTTCAGGTCGATCACCACCTTCTGCGGGCACCCATCCGGACCCACGATCGTGCCTTCCGGCAGATCCGGGCACTTGTTGTCGCACAGGTTCACGCCATTGCGGAACTGCTTGGAGCAGTCCGGCGCGGCCGGCTGCGGCGGCGGGGCCGGCGGGGCGGCCGGGGCCGGCACGTTGCCGATCTTGGCCACCAGGCTGAAGCCCAGGAACCAGTCGCCGTAACCGTTCTTCGCCGGCTGGGTCTTGTCGTCCCAGTCGTAGCGGTAGCCGGCTTCCACGCGGAAGTCCGCGCTGTCGGTGATCGACTTGGATACGCCCACGCCTGCTTCGGCGGCCGGCGCCCAGTCGCGGCTCAGCGGGTTGTGGTGGTAGCTGCCCATCACCCCGCCCAGCAGGTACGGACGCCAGGCGTTCGCATCACCGAAGAAGTAGCGTGCCGACACGCCGTAGTTGTTGTTCGACCAGGTGTTGCCCTGACCAAACACCGCCGAGTCGCCGTGGCGCTTGGTGCGGTCCATGAACAGTTCCACCGCCACGTTCGGGCTGATGAACTTACCCACCGACAATCCGTAGTAAACCTGACGGCTGCGCGTGTTGCGGTCGGTGTCGTTGTAGTAGCCGCCCACCGTCGGTGCGACGTACCAGCGGTCGTCAAATCCGTTCGGCCATGCCGGCGCCGTGCTGCTGGCCGTGCTGCTGCTGGCAGCCGTGGTGTCCTGCGCGTGAACGGCACCTACGCCGCCCAGGGCAAGAGCGATCAGAAAATACAGGCCCTTACGTTTCATCAGGTGTCTCCTCGATTATTGGTGTTCGCGTCCATTCCACCCCAGACGGAAATCGCGCGGCAGAACTTTTTAGGTATGCGGGGGACTTGATTCGCTACCTTGCTTGGTGTCCCTAACAGCAAGCGCGGCAGAGTGTAGCAAAACCGTTAAGCGATTCGCACGCCAGTCTTTCGTGGCGCATCCGGCACCGGTGAAGCTTTGTTCAGCTAATTCGCGTTGCGTTGATGATTCTGCGCATATGCTGCTGCGTTTTTTTGCGTTCGTAAGAAAAAGCCCGGCGATTGCCGGGCTTTTCCATTGCTTCATGAGGCGGTTCGATTACTGCTGAACCTGCAGTTCCGTACGACGGTTGCGAGCGCGGCCCGCGTCCGTCTTGTTGGTGTCGATCGGATCGTTCATGCCATGACCGACCGGACCCTCCAGACGGCTCGGGTCGATACCGTGCGCGGTCAGGTAGTCGTACACGATCTTCGCACGACGCTCCGACAGCGACTGGTTGTAGGCCGGCTTGCCGATGCTGTCCGTGTAACCGGCCACCATCACTTTCACCTGCGGATAGCGCTTGAGCGTATCCACCGCCTGGTCCAGGATCGCCAGCGAATCGCTGCTCGGCACCGCCAGCGTCGGCTCGATGTTGGTCTCGCCCTTCTTCGGACGGTCGAACTTGAAGTTCACGCCCTTCAGGTCGATCACCACCTTCTGCGGGCACCCATCCGGACCCACGATCGTGCCTTCCGGCAGATCCGGGCACTTGTTGTCGCACAGGTTCACGCCATTGCGGAACTGCTTGGAGCAGTCCGGCGCGGCCGGCTGCGGCGGCGGGGCCGGCGGGGCGGCCGGGGCCGGCACGTTGCCGATCTTGGCCACCAGGCTGAAGCCCAGGAACCAGTCGCCGTAACCGTTCTTCGCCGGCTGGGTCTTGTCGTCCCAGTCGTAGCGGTAGCCGGCTTCCACGCGGAAGTCCGCGCTGTCGGTGATCGACTTGGATACGCCCACGCCTGCTTCGGCGGCCGGCGCCCAGTCGCGGCTCAGCGGGTTGTGGTGGTAGCTGCCCATCACCCCGCCCAGCAGGTACGGACGCCAGGCGTTCGCATCACCGAAGAAGTAGCGTGCCGACACGCCGTAGTTGTTGTTCGACCAGGTGTTGCCCTGACCAAACACCGCCGAGTCGCCGTGGCGCTTGGTGCGGTCCATGAACAGTTCCACCGCCACGTTCGGGCTGATGAACTTACCCACCGACAATCCGTAGTAAACCTGACGGCTGCGCGTGTTGCGGTCGGTGTCGTTGTAGTAGCCGCCCACCGTCGGTGCGACGTACCAGCGGTCGTCAAATCCGTTCGGCCATGCCGGCGCCGTGCTGCTGGCCGTGCTGCTGCTGGCAGCCGTGGTGTCCTGCGCGTGAACGGCACCTACGCCGCCCAGGGCAAGAGCGATCAGAAAATACAGGCCCTTACGTTTCATCAGGTGTCTCCTCATTCTTAATTGTGTAGGGCATTCGTCCCGCCAAGACAAAATCGCTTCACAACGCAATTGGTTGCGGAAGGGAATCGTGCGATGGCCAACACCCAGCGCGGGCGAGTTTAACAACTTTTAAACGACTTGCAAAATCCTTGCTAACAGACTGTCAGCCAACAGTCTGCCTGCCTTGCCATACCACCGATTCGGAATTCGGTCCCTAGGCCCGAACGGTTTCGCCCCACGCCTTAAGATTTTCTGCTCAGCGCGTCGTCACAGCGTGAAGAGGCCGAGGAACGCCTGGATCGGCATGGCATCCAGCCTGGCCGGATCGGCGGTAGCATCCAGGATGGCCTTTACCTTGTGCGATGGCAGATGGCCCCGCATGGCCGCCTCGAACTTCTTCAGCAACACCGGGATCCCCTCGGCGCGACGCTTGCGGTGGCCAATGGGGTAATCGATGGAGACCTTCCCGGTGCTGGAGCCGTCCTTGAAGAACACCTGCACGGCGTTGCCGATATAGCGCTTCTCCGGATCGAAGTAGTCCTTGGTGAACTGCGGGTTCTCGGCCACCACCATCTTCTCGCGCAGCGCATCGATGCGCGGATCGGCGGCGACGTCGTCGTTGTAGTCGTCAGCGGTGAGGCGGCCGAAGATCAGCGGCACGGCCACCATGTATTGGATGCAATGGTCGCGATCGGCGTAGTTGGCCAGCGGACCGGTCTTGTCGATGATGCGGCAACCGGCTTCCTGCGTTTCGATGACCACCTTCTCGATCTGGTCAAGCTTGCCGGCGACTTGCGCGTGCAGCTTCATGGCGCACTCCACTGCGGTCTGGGCGTGGAATTCGGCCGGGAAGCTGATCTTGAACAGCACGTTCTCCATCACGTAGCTGCCGAACGGGCGCTCGAACTCGAACGGCTTGCCCTTGAAAGCCACGTCGTAATAACCCCAGGTCTTGGCGCTGAGCGCCGAGGGATAGCCCACCACGCCGCGATATACCGCATTGATGGCGTGCGTGACGGCGCGGCGGCAGGCATCGCCGGCGGCCCAGCTCTTGCGCGGGCCGGTGTTGGGCGCATGGCGGTAAGTGCGCAGCGCGCCGTTGTCGATCCAGCTGTGCGAGACCGCAGTAATGATCTGTTCCTTGGTGCCCCCAAGCATCGCCGTGGCCACCGCGGTGGAAGCCAGGCGGACCAGGATCACGTGGTCCTGGCCGACGCGGTTGTAGCTGTTGAGCAGTGCGTAGCAGCCCTGGATTTCGTGCGCCTTGATCGCGTAAGCGAGGACATCGCGCACGGAAAGGCCGCTGCCGCCTTCACGTTCCGCCTTGCGGCTCAGGTAATCGGCCACGGCCAGAATCGCGCCAAGGTTGTCGGACGGATGGCCCCATTCGGCCGCCAGCCACGTATCGTTGAAATCCAGCCAGCGGATCTGCGTGCCGATGGCGAACGCCGCCTGCATCGGGTCCAGCTCATGGCTGGTACCCGGCACGCGCGCGCCGCCGGGCAAGGTGGCGCCTGGCACCACCGGGCCCAGGTGCTTGACGCACTCGGGGAATTTCATCGCCATCATGGCGGTAGCCAGCGAATCCAGCAGCATGTAGCGCGCGGTGTCATACGCCTCGGTGGAATCGATCCGGTAATCGGCCACGTAATTGGCAATGTCGACCATCGGCTGATCGGGATCGGGACGCTTGGCAGAACGGATGTCGTGCGCGCTCATGGGGATCTCGCGGTAAAGGAAAAGCGAAATTGTAGCGGGGGATCGCCTGGTGGGACACGCAGCATGCGCTTGACCTGCCCGGCCCTCGCACCGAGAATTCCCGAATCACCCACAAAGGGGAGTAGTTCCGGATGCGGCACAACCGCATCCGTGCGGCGATCGTCATCACGAGCGAAGCATCGCTCCGGGCGCCGCAGCGGCTTAGGGCTGAGAACGAGACTTTTGCGGTGATGACGGGACCGGCGTGCGTCCCGTCGTCGCCGCTTGAGTCCCGCGCGCCGAGGAACCCCGCATGACGCTCCCCACCCATCTGCTTTCCGACCTGCTCACCATCGTCCTGCTGGATTTGGTGTTGGCGGGCGACAACGCCATCGTGATCGCCCTGGCCGCTCGCAATCTCCCCCGCTCGTTGCAAAAGCGCGCCATTATCTGGGGCACGCTGGGCGCCATTGCGGTGCGCGTCCTGCTCACCGTGATCGTGGTGTATCTGCTGGAGCTGCCGGGACTGATGCTGGTCGGCGGCCTCTTGTTGCTGCCGATCGCCTGGAAGCTGCTCAAACCCACGCATGACGAACATGGCTCCGTCGCGGCAGCGGGGGGTTTCTGGTCGGCGCTGCGCATCATCGTGGTGGCCGACGTGCTGATGGGCGTGGATAACGTGCTGGCCATTGCCGGCGCCGCCAAAGGACACATGGGCCTGGTGGTGATCGGTCTGCTGATCAGCATTCCGCTGGTCGTGTGGGGTTCAACGCTGATCCTCAAGTTGATCGAGCGTTTCCCGGTCATCGTCTACGCCGGCGCGGCGGCGATCGCGTGGACGGCGGGCCGCATGATCAGCCACGAACCGCTGTGGCGCGCCTGGTTCGACACGCATGGCTGGATGAAGCACGCGCTGGAGATCGGCCTGGCTGTCATCGTGTGCGCTGGCGGCTATCTGCTCAACCGGCGGCGCAGGCTTGAGGCTTGATGCCGCGCACGCCACACTGCGCGGCCATCCCCTCAGCATGGAGTTGCCATGAAGCTGTATTACCTGCCCGGCGCCTGTTCGATGGCCGATCACATTGCGCTCGAATGGATCGGCCAGCCGTACGAAGCACAAGCAGTTGCCCGCGAAGCGCTGCAATCGCCGGACTATCTCAAGCTCAATCCTTCCGGACAGGTGCCCGCCCTGGTCGTGGAAGAAGACTGGGTACTCACCCAGAACGTCGCCATCCTCAATTACCTGACGGACCGTTTTCCGGAAGCGAAACTCGGCGGCAACGGTTCGCCACGCGAGCGTGCCGAAGTGAATCGCTGGCTGTGCTACCTCAATGCCGACGTGCATGCCGCATTCAAGCCGGTGTTTGGTCCTCAGCGTTTCATCGCCGACGAAGCCCAGCACGGTGCCGTGCAAGATATGGCGCGCCGACATTTGCGAGGCCATTTCGAGCGTTTGAACGCGCAGCTGGCCGAACGCGAATGGCTGACCGGACATCGCTCGGTGGCGGATGCGTATCTATTCGTGGTACTGCGCTGGGCCAAGGGCAAGCAGGTGGATCTCAGTGGCCTTGCGCACCTCGATGCGTTCTTTGCGCGCATGCAGGCCGATAGCGGCGTGCAGGCGGCGATGAAGGCCGAAGGGCTCTGATCGGCGCTTCCTGGTCGAGGCACAAACCCGTTCCTCTCCCGACGCGGGGAGAGGAACCTAAAAAGTGGCTTAGAATCGCACGCGCAAAAACACCGACGGCCCATCCATGCGCATGGCGATATCGTCGTTGTACGTGTGATGCCGCTGATGAATATTAATGCGCGTGTAGTCGTATTCCGCACCAACACCGATATTTCTCCAGGGGAACCATTCCAGGCCCAGGGCGGCATCGTAGATGTGCCCGCCCAGATGGCTGCCGTTCTTCTTCACGCCGGACGCATTGAGGTACAGGCGCAACTGGTTGCTGAAGGCATGCCGCCAACCGAGTTGCAGTTCCGGGGCCCAGGCATTCTGGGTGGTGTAGGTCGAGGCATAGCCGGTTGCCTGTCCAATGAAAGGACCATACACCGTGGCCTGCCCGCTGATGCCGGCATGCACCCGGTAATAGGCTGCGCCGACACCCACGCCGAACACGTCGTCCTGGTGCCCGAACCACCATTTATAGGCCGCGCTGCCGAAATCGAAATTGACCCGGCCGGTCACGGACGCCGAAGCGCCGAAGGTATCGCCATGGAAGCCGATGGCCTTGTCCAGCGTGCGGGTGCGGCTTTGATCAAGCCGGTAGTAGTCGAATGAAAACCCCTGGCTCTCGCCCAGCAGGAAATCCACGCGCGCCCGCGGCTCGGTCTGGTGCGAGGGAAAGCCAAGATCGTGTTGCAAATTGATCCTGCCTTTCACGGCTGGATCGTTCAGGCCGGCGCTCACGGTGGTACTGGTGTCCGGCTCGTAGGCGCCGAGCCATAGACTGAAGCGATCGAGTGCCGGCGAAAGCTCTGACGGCGTGTCGTTGGCAAACGCCGCGCTGCTGGCCAGGACAAGCGCCACGCACAGACAGCCGCGCAGAGCATGAGTTGAAGCGATATGACGCACGATGGACATCCTCCCACGAGCGAACACATCCGCAACGCAGTTGTGTTCGCATGATTCAGGAGTGCTGGATACTAGACACTGTCGACGTGCATGGACCGTGCAAAGCGCGGCACGTTTTCGCGCACGCAGGCGTGACGGCGTGCGTATTCAGCGATATGCCACGATGATCAAAACATCATCGGCACGCGAATGATGATGGTTGCGTCCGGTGTATCGCGCGTGACGCCGACACCCAACGTGACATTCAAGGATTCCTTGTCGTTGTAGCGATACGAGCCGCCAATCAGCAATTGCCCCAGCCAGACCTTGGTTGAGCCCGGCAGTTTCCGGCCGGATTCGGTGGTCCTGCCGATAAAGGTCTGGTCGTAGCCGATACTGAGCGATGCCTTGTCGTTCAAGGCCATGCCCATGCCGATGCTGACGTCGCCCTCGTTGCCCATTTTCACGTTGCCGAGAAATTGCTTGCCGCCAAGCAGGATGTTCTCGGAGACATTGTGGCGCTCAACGTTGTAGAGGTAGCTGAAGTTGCCGAAGAACACCACCGGATCGGATGGCAGCAGCCACGTCAGGCCGGGTTGTATGGTGTAAAAGCCCGTGCCGGTCGGCTGCTGCACCGGCAAGCCGGTGCCGGTGAGATTCTCGACGCAACGGGTCACGCAATCGGTCACCACTTCAAACGGATCCTTGCCGGTGCGTGATTTGAAACGCAACCAGCCAATGTAATACGCCTTGTCCGCGCCACCATCGTTGATCTGGTAGCGCAGCGTTGCCTCGATATCACCCAGTCCTTTGCCGCTGGAGCCAAACACATTGTTCTGGGCCGAACCGGTAAGTATTTCGCGGCTTACCGTATCGGTATGCGTGTCGACATAGGGGATACGTACCTCCAGCTCCATCCGATTGGTAATGCCGTAGCGTCCGGTAAGGATCGCCGTTTGCGTTGTGCTGCGTACCTGCCGCACATCGATCAGGCCAATCAGGATGGCGGGAATGATGGTGTAGCCGACCAATGCCACGCGGTCGGCGGTGGAGTAGCCGAACTGATACGTAGGCTCCACCACGATCTTGCCGCGCGGCGTCAACACGCCAGGCTGCTGGAAGATCGGCGCGACTTCCGGTGGGCGTGAATTTTGCGGCGGCGCCTGCCCGACAGCTGCAACGGGCGCCGCCGTTCCTTGCGGTGTTGCCTGCACGTCGGTCACTGCATCAGCAGACGGCATGGGCAATGCCGAGGCACCTGACCCGCCGGCGGCGATATTCCCGCCACGCTGACGCGCCAGCACATCCATGCCTACGGCATGGCGCAATGCTCGGTAGTCGGCTTCCTGCTGCATCAGCTGCCGCTGCAGCGCATCGATCTGGCTACGCATGGCGTCGATGCGTGCGCCCTGCTCCACCAGGCGCTGGCGAATGGCAGGCGATGAGGTGTCTTCCGAACCCGGCGGCGCATTCGGCACATCCTGCGCCGCCGTCACACCGCAAAGAACCATCAGGCCCGCGCAGCCAGCGGCATGGCGCCAGGGTCTGGCAACATGGTTTGATTTCCGGCCCGTCTTCATGGTCTTGTTCCCCCCGTCAGACTGACGCCCGCTCGCATCAATGCGACAACATCTGTAACTGTTGTGCAGCTTGCAGACTTTGCTGCAGCCCTTGATTGCGCATGGCATTCAACGCGTTCACTGCAATATTCAAGGTGGTAAGGCTGCGTATGACCTGGTTGTTTACGGTGTTCTGGATCACCGTCGCTGCATTGGCCTGCGTTGTGGTGGCCGGAATAACGATGCTGGTCACCACCGGGTTACCTGGCGCATTCTGGAAAGCCCCTGCCCCGCTGGCTTGTGTTGACGAGGCGCTACCCGCGCTCACCGAACCGGCATTGCCCACGGCACTGCTCGATGCACCTTGCGCCAAGGCTTGCGTGACCGTTTGCGTCACGTCTTGTGCCGTCGAAGCGGTGCCCGCCTGTGTCGTGATGGATGGATTGAAGGTATTGCCGGCGCCCACCTGCACATCGATCGTGCCGAGGGCCTGGGCCAATGACGTCGCCTGCTGTGCGGTGATATGCGCAACATCGGGAATCGAGACGTTGAGGTAGGTCACCAGGTTGCCATCGACATAGACCGCACGCTGGATGCCGAACGATACTTCCAGGCCGTCACCGAGATCGAATCCACCGCGTACGGTGGCAAGGCTTTGCGTGGAAACGGGCATGCCGAAGCCGGCCACCGGAGCGCGGTCTTGCGCGTGCACCACGCCAGCGCTTCCTGCCAAGAGCAGCAATCCCGTTACGCGCAAAGAAAGCCCGGAAGGTTTCATAGCTCACCTCATATGTCGCCAGGGCCGTATTTGGGCATGGTGATCGTGTCCAGGCCGCGCCGGTCGATACCTGTCCCCAATGGCGCGATAGGCGCCGTGCGCCAGTCGCCATCTGTGTTGAAATGCGCCAGATCGCGCCGGTTGTGGATCACGAACACCAGTCCGTTCCTCCACAACTGCCCGAAACGGCCCAGCGGAATCGCGCGCGTACCGCGCGCCGGATCGCCAAGCAGCACGCGTCCATAACGCACGCCCTTGATCACCACGAAATGGTGATAGCCGCGATCCTCGATCAGCACGATCGCCGGTAGGTTCGCCTGTTGCAATTGCTGCAGGCTTGCGTGAAACCCGTCGGCCTCAAAGCCGAGGCTTTCCAGATAGAGCTTGATATCCAGCAGTGAGAAACCTTCCTTGTTGATCTTCCCGCGGTCGCCATGCATGTACATCTGCTCAAACACGACCTGCTCGTTCACCGGATAGTTGTATTGGTACGTCAGCAGCGTCGCCACCGCCGCCGAGCCGCAACTGAAGTCGTACGTCTGGTGAATAGTGTTGCGGTACTTCACCTCTTTCAGCGTCGTGATGTGCAGTCGGTAGGTCTGCCCGGCGTTGTCGTTGAGCGCCATGCTGCCGGCATGCACCACCGGTGGCGCGGCAAGTACAAGCAACACGACAACCGCTGGCAGCATGTGCTTCATGGCTTCAACTGCACATTGACGATCACACCGGTCTGAATCAGTACGTTGTTGCCGGTGTTTTGCACCACCGACGGCAGGCCTGAAGCACCTTCGAGCGAATTGCCACTGATCGCGTTGGAGCCGGTGGTGATTTGCGAAGCAGTATCGTTCGCCACCGTGCCGGTAATGGTCTGATTGTTCTGCACCAGGCTGCCGCCGCTGTAATGCTGCAAGCTGCTTGGGCTTACCGCCTGGCCGAAACCATCCACCGTGGCAGGCTGTCCTGTAGGCTGGCCAGTGGAATTCTGGGCGGCCACTGCATGAGCCGGCGGATCAGCCGCAAGCGCTACTTCCGTCATGCACAGCAACGTCAACCCTATGACGGGTGTTATACGGGCCATGGCACTTACTCCGAAGGTGTTGGGTGCATCGCATACGACCGCGTACCGGCAGGTTTTGCCGGCCCGTTCAAACGGCATGGCGGAGCGATGCTTGGCCCCGCCATGTCGATCAGTCGTACATCAATGGCCGCCCACGTTCAGATTGGCCTGGACTGTCACGCCCTGCTGAATCAGCGCCGCTGCTCCGCTGTTCTGCGCGATGGTCGTGATGCCCGCTGCGGCTGCCGCGGTACTGGTCATGGCGTTGGCCATGTCGAAGGTGCCGGCATCCGCTGCCGTGCTGCCGCCGTTGCCACCATTGCCACCCGATGCGCCGCTGCCCGCGCCGCCCATGCCTGAGCCACCGCTGCCGCCGGCGCCGCCATTGCCGCCTGCGCTCGCCACGGTACCGCTGGTACCGCCGGTGGAGCTGCTGCTGCCGCTGGTCGCACTGGCCGAACCGGCCGTCACAGTACCGCCGGTGGAAGCTGCGTTACCAGCCGTTGCCGTGCCGCCGGTGCCTTTCTTGCCGGCATTCGCCGAAGCGTCGCCGCCCGCGCTGAATGCGCCACCGCCTTTCGCACCGCTACCTGCCAGCGCATCGCCGCTGCTGGAGCCTGATCCGCCGGCATGTCCGCTATGCGCATAGGAGTCGCCGCCCGAACCACCGGAGCCGCCTTTGCCACCAGGGCCATTACCGCCCCAGCCGCTTCCGCCCTTGCCGCCGTTTCCGCCATTGGCGTTGCCGTTATTGGTCGCCGAATTGCCGATACCCCATACCGCCACTTTGGACACTGAGCCGTCCAAGGTCGTATTGGCTACCGCGGTGCTGGTATTGAACGCGTCATTGACCGATGAATAAGCCGTACCGCCGTTGTTTGCTGCGGACGTGCCCATGCCATCACTGTAGACGTCGCCGCTGTTGTTGCGGTCGTTGCCGCTGGTGGTGACGGTCTTGGTGTGCGTGCTGGAATTGGTATTGGTATGGGTGTTGGTACTGGAGTCGTTGCCCTGGTTGGAATTGTCGTTAAAGGAGTTGTGATAGCTCTGGGCCATGGCCGGGAGAGCAAGTCCCAAGCCAAGCGTCAATGCCGTGAAAAGAAGAGTCTTGCGCATAAATATTCCTCCCGGAACGGATGCGATTACCCCCTGCTTTTTGCTGTGGCAGCGACGTAGACATGGCAAACCGCATGCCATGCGAGAGATTTCACGGCAACGATGAAAAGACGTTATAAAAAACAATGCATTGCGAGCGCATCACTACGAGCAGCAAGCATGGCGCGGCGCTTGCTTGATGCTACATGCGTGCAACAGTTGTCGAGAGACCACTTTGGCGAGGATGCATTGCAGGAAAATATGCACTATGGAAACAACGTCTTGCCATGCTTAAGGCAAGCACATCGCAGTGTATCGGCCATGCAACAAATTCCATTGGCGAAAGCAACAAAAAGGGGCGAAACGCCCCTCCTTGTTACGTGCCATGACAAGCAAACGGTCAACGTTTTTCGATCGGCATATACGTGCGATCTTCCGGACCGATATAGTTGGCGCTGGGACGAATGATCTTGCCATCCTGCCGCTGCTCGATCACGTGCGCGGCCCAGCCGGACGTACGCGAAATCACGAACAATGGGGTGAACATGGCCGTCGGCACGCCCATCATGCGGTAGGCACTGGCCGAATACCAATCGAGATTCGGAAACATCTTCTTGAGTTCCCACATCAGCTTTTCGATGCGCTCGGATACTTCGAACAAGGTGGGATTGCCGCCCTCGGTGCAAAGCTTGCGCGAAACTTCCTTGATGATTTCGTTGCGCGGGTCGGACACCGTGTACACCGGATGACCGAAGCCGATGATGATTTCCTTGCGCTCCACGCGTGCACGGATGTCGGCTTCGGCATCATTGGCGTTGCGATACCTGGCAATGATGTCCATGGCTACTTCATTCGCGCCGCCGTGCTTGGGCCCGCGCAGCGCGCCGATCGCACCGGTAATGGCCGAATACATGTCCGAGCCGGTACCGGCGATGACGCGGGCCGCAAACGTAGACGCATTGAACTCGTGCTCGGCATAGAGCACCAGCGAGCGATCCAACGATTGCGCATGCAGCTCGCTCGGCTTCTTGCCGTGCAGCAGGTGGAGGAAATGCGCGGCGATCGTTTCGTCTTCGGTTTCCGTTTCGATGCGCTTGCCGTTGTGGCTGAAGTGATACCAGTACAGCAGCATGGAGCCGAAGCTAGCCATCAGACGGTCGGCGATGTCGCGCGCGCCGGTCAGGTTGTGGTCCTCTTTTTCCGGCAAGACGGTGCCCAGCACGGAACAGCCGGTGCGCATCACGTCCATCGGGTGCGTGGCCGCTGGCAGCAGCTCCAACGCACTCTTCACCGGTGCCGGCAGGCCGCGCAGGCGCTTCAACTTGGCCTTATACGCATTGAGCTCGGCCCAGTTCGGCAGCACGCCATGCACCAACAGGTAGGCCACTTCTTCAAAGCAGCCCTTGGCCGCCAGGTCGTGAATGTCATAGCCGCGATAATGCAGGTCGTTGCCGCTGCGGCCGACCGTGCACAGCGCGGTATTGCCCGCCGCCACGCCCGAGAGGGCAACGGATTTCTTCGGTTTGGGGGCGGTTGCGGATTGCTCGCTCATTGGTAGTGCTCCAGGTGCGAAACATCAATCGTGGCCGCCGATAACGGCCACGGGTAACGGTGATCATTTTTTGCTGGCAAACAGCGCGTCGAGTTTTTTCTCGAAATCGTGATAACCGATGCGGTCGTACAGTTCTTCGCGCGTCTGCATCATGTCGACCACGTTGCGCTGGTGGCCGTCGCGGCGGATAGCCTGGTAAACCGTCTCCGCAGCCTTGTTCATGGCGCGGAAAGCCGACAGCGGGTACAGCACGATGCCCACGCCCGCGCTACGCAACTCATCCACACTGAACAACGGCGTGCTGCCGAACTCGGTAATGTTGGCGAGCACCGGCACTTTCACGGCGTCGGTAAAGCGGCGATACGTCGGCAAATCGTAGGCTGCCTCGGCGAAGATGCCGTCCGCGCCTGCTTCTACGCAAGCCAGGGCGCGATCGATGGCGGCATCGACACCCTCAACCGCAATCGCGTCGGTACGTGCAATCAAGAAGAAGCTGGCATCGGTCCTGGCGTCCGCCGCGGCCTTCACGCGATCGGCCATTTCGCCGGCCGAAACGATTTCCTTGCCCGGCCGATGCCCGCAGCGCTTGGCACCCACCTGGTCTTCGATATGGCAAGCCGCTGCGCCGAACTTGATCAGGCTTTTCACGGTGCGCGCGATGTTGAAAGCACTGGGGCCGAAGCCGGTGTCGATATCCACCATCAGCGGCAGATCGCATACATCGGTAATGCGGCGCACATCGGTGAGCACGTCATCCAGCGTGTTGATGCCCAGATCCGGCATGCCCAACGAACCCGCCGCCACGCCGCCGCCTGACAGATAGATGGCGCGATAGCCCGCGCGCTTGGCAAGCAAAGCGTGATTGGCGTTGATGGCGCCAATCACCTGCAACGGCTTTTCGGCAGCCAGGGCAGCGCGGAAACGGCTGCCGGGGGAATCGATCTGGGTCATTGCGGTGCTCCGAAACATGAAATTGTAAGCGATGCGCCAGAGCGGCCATGTCGCGGCGCAGTAAGCGCCGAGCGCCGCGCCTGCAACACGAGTGCGTTGGCACGCACTGACGAACGCCTTGGACGTCACTGTGTCATGGCGAAATACATTGATCAATCTTGATTAAAAGGATCAATATATTGTCCATGCGCACCGATTACCTTTCTGCCCAGGATGCTGCCGCGCAGCTCGGCGTGAACCTTGCGACGCTGTATGCCTACGTCAGCCGCGGCCGCATCGATTCCCGCCCTGGCCCGGATGGCCGTACGCGGGAATACAGCGCCAGCGACATCGAGCAGCTGATCGAGCGCAAACAGGCCGGGCGCGGTGCTGCGCAAGGCGCCGCGCACAGTCTGGCGTGGGGTTTGCCGGTGATGGAGACGCGCATCTCGCTGATTCGTCCGCGCGGGCATTACTACCGCGGCGAATCGGCCATCGCCTTGGCGAAAAAAGGGGCCACTCTGGAAGAAACAGCGCGGCTGTTATGGGATTGCGGTGATTACGATCCGTTTGCCGCCGAATGGTCACGCCCATGGACTCAGACCATTACGCTCCTGCTTCGCCCACCCGATATACCGCCGCTGGAGCGGACCATCGCGGCATTGCCGCTGCTGGCGCTCGATGCCATGCATGCGCATAGCACCGATCCGCAGCATCGCCGCCGTGAAGCAGCATGCCTGTTGCGGGAAACAGCTGCGTTGCTGTGCGCTGCACAGCCCAGTGCGCAACCGATTCATCAAGTGATGGCAGCAAGCTGGCGCAAGGATGCGACAGGGTTGCCCGAATTGGTGCGCTGCGCCCTTGTGCTGTGCGCGGATCACGAACTCAATGCCTCATCGTTTGCCACACGCGTCGCCGCCTCCACCGGGGCCAGCCTGCATGCTGCCGCTTGCGCGGGCTTGGCAACATTGTCCGGCCCGCATCATGGCGGCGCCGTTGCACGTGCGCATGCGTTCATCCAGGAGATGCTGCGTGAACGCAGGCCCGCCGACCGCGTGCGCGAACGCTTGCGTCGCGGCGAAACGCTGCCCGCGTTCGGACATACGCTGTATCCCGAAGGCGATCCGCGCGGCGCGGCATTGCTGCAAGCCCTGCAGGCCACGCGCCCGCGTCCCGGCAAGCTGCTTGCGATCGAGCGATTGGCTGACGCGGTGCAGGCGCAATGCGGCCGGCCCCCGAATGTGGATTTCGCCCTGGCCGCCATTGCGTCTGCATACGAACTGGGTGCCGACACCGCATTGGCGACCTTTGCCGCCGGACGCATGGCCGGATGGCTGGCGCACGCGCTGGAGCAGCAGGAAAGCGGGAATCTGATTCGGCCGCGGGCTAGTTATGTCGGGCGCATACCGCTGCGTGAAGGGTGAGGTCTGTCGCGGGAGTGCGCCGCCATAAAAAACGCCCATGCGGGCGTTTTGTGAGGTACGAGGTGAGCGAGGGATTGTTCGGCCCATCCGTGGGCCTCACCCCTACGCGCTGCGCGCTCCGGGGCCAGCCTTCGGCTGTCCAAATTTGTTCCGGACAAATTTGTCGAACCATAAGGGTTCTCATCGGACCTCTCTCTCCGCCACCCATAAAAAAACGCCCATGCGGGCGTTTTGGAGAGAGCGGGATTGTTCGGCCCATCCGTGGGCCTCACCCCTACGCGCTGCGCGCTCCGGGGCCAGCCTTCGGCTGTCCAAATTTGTTCCAGACAAATTTGTCGAACCATAAGGGTTCTCATCGGACCTCTCTCTCCGCCACCCATAAAAAAACGCCCATGCGGGCGTTTTGGAGAGAGAGGGATTGTTCGGCCCATCCGTGGGCCTCACCCCTACGCGCTGCGCGCTCCGGGGCCAGCCTTCGGCTGTCCAAATTTGTTCCGGACAAATTTGTCGAACCATAAGGGTTCTCATCGGACCTCTCTCTCCGCCACCCATAAAAAAACGCCCATGCGGGCGTTTTGGAATGAGCGGGATTGTTCGGCCCATCCGTGGGCCTCACCCCTACGCGCTGCGCGCTCCGGGGCCAGCCTTCGGCTGTCCAAATTTGTTCCGGACAAATTTGTCGAACCATAAGGGTTTTCATCGGACCTCTCTCTCCGCCACCCATAAAAAAACGCCCATGCGGGCGTTTTTTTATGGGTGGCGGAGAGAGAGGGATTCGAACCCTCGATAAGGCTTTTGACCCTATACTCCCTTAGCAGGGGAGCCCCTTCGGCCTCTCGGGCATCTCTCCATAATTTTTTGACCCCGTGCGTCACACAACAATCACGGGAGCCGGAAAGGATACCGGCCACTGCCCGCTAGGTAAAGGGGGAATCAATGCCCGCCCGATTCGCCCGTCGCGCCGCCGTCGTTTTCGCTTTCGCCTTTGATGCGCTGGTAAATCTCTTCGCGGTGCACGGCAACGTTCTTGGGCGCATTGATGCCAATGCGAACCTGGTTGCCTTTAACGCCGAGAACGGTAACGGTCACCTCATCACCGATCATTAGGGTTTCACCGACCCTGCGGGTCAGAATCAACATAGCTGCTACTCCATTTAATGCTTGTGGTCACAGGCCATCTGCATGCTGTTGCCTCACCCCTGAGCACATCATCACGCAGTTCTGACGTTAGCGTCCGTCAAAGGCCTTACCGCCTTCCCGGCTCCAAAAAAACCGAGTCGCCCCGCGAGGCAACCCGTCACGTACAGCGCCACCGCACTTCAGCGACACCATATCTGACCGATACTAGCTGAGCCCCCGCGTAGGGTGCAATCTATACAATTTGTTGACATCAGGTCCATACGCGGCGCATCAACTTGCCAACTGTTTACCGATCCAGGCCACTGTACCGGTCAAAATGTCAGGCAATTGTGGTTTGTCTATGCCGCCGCCTTGCGCCATATCCGGGCGCCCACCGCCTTTTCCATCGATCTGAGCGGCCACGTGCGCCACCACGTCGCCGGCCTTGACGCGCCCCGACGCCTTGCCATTCACGCCTGCCACCAGCGAAACACGACCGTCCGCGGCACCTGCCAGCACGATGACGCAATCAGTAAGTTGCTGTTTCAGCTGATCGACGCCATCGCGGAGCGCCTTCGCATCCAGCCCTTCCAGGCGCGCCGCAACCACTTTGACGCCGCCGACGTCTTGCGCCGCCTGGGCAAGATTGCCCGTCATCGAGCCGGCCGCCTTGGCGCGCAGCGATTCCAGCTCGCGCTCGAGCTTCTTCTGGCGGTCGAGCAACAGACGCAGTTTCTCGGTAACGTCGTCCCCGCTGGCGGAAAGCAGCTGCGATAGATCATTCAGGCGGCGTTCTTCTTCGGCCACATACGCAAGCGCGCCGACACCGGTTACCGCCTCGATACGCCGCACGCCAGACGCCACACCGGATTCGCTAACGATCTTGAACAGGCCGATATCCCCAGTACGCCCGACATGCGTGCCGCCGCACAGCTCGGTCGAGAAATCGCCCATCTTCAGCACGCGCACTTCGTCGCCGTATTTCTCGCCAAACAGAGCCATGGCGCCGAATTCGATGGCCTCGTCGTAGGCCATGTGGCGCACTTCGGCCTCCACGTTGCGGCGCACTTCGGCGTTGACCAGCGCTTCGATCCTGGCCAGTTCCTCGCGTGCGACCGGCTTGAAGTGGGAAAAGTCGAAACGCAGGCGGTCGGGCGCCACCAAGGAGCCTTTCTGCGTAACGTGCGCGCCCAGCACTTTGCGCAGCGCGGCGTGCAACAGATGGGTGGCGGAGTGATTGAGCACGGTTGCCTGGCGGCGCGACGCATCGACCGCCGCGTCCACCACGTCGCCAGTACGCAGCGGCTGGGCGCCATGCCAGCGCCCGGCATGGCCGAAGAACACGCCGCCCATCTTGATGGTGTCGCTCACTTCCAAACGGCCGGCGCCGTTCAAGAGCGTGCCGGTGTCGCCCACCTGGCCGCCGGACTCGGCGTAGAACGGCGTCTGATCGAGAATCACCAGGCCTGCTTCGCCTTCCGCGAGCTGCCCGACCTGCTTGCCGCCCTGTACGATGCCGAGCACTTTGCTCGCGCGGCTGGCAAGCGCCTCATAGCCAAGGAAGGTCGTCGGCGCCAGCTGGCTGGCGAGTTCGGCGGGCATCTGGCCCTTGGCTTCGAAGCGGCTTGCAGCGCGCGCAAGTTCACGCTGCTGCTCCATCGCCTGCTCGAAGCCGGCCATGTCCACGCTCAAGCCACGCTCGCGGGCAATATCGGCCGTCAAGTCGACCGGGAACCCATAGGTGTCGTACAGGCGAAACGCATCTTCACCTGCAATCGTGCTGCCCGACTTGGCCGCGACCGCGTCGAACACGCGCATGCCGTGTTCCAGCGTTTCGCCGAAACGCTGCTCTTCGGTGCGCAGTGCGTCCTCCACGAACGATTGCTTGGCCGCAAGCTCCGGATACGCCGCGCCCATCTCCTCGACCAGCGGCTGCACCATCTTCCAGAAGAAATCGCCGCGTACGCCGAGCATCCAGCCGTGACGCAGCGCGCGCCGGATGATCCGGCGCAGCACATAGCCACGGCCTTCATTGGAAGGCAGCACCCCGTCCACGATCAGGAAAGAGCACGCGCGAATGTGATCGGCGATCACGCGCAATGATTTGTTGCCGAGGTCCGGCGTCCTGGTGAGGCCCGACGCCACCTTGATCAGGTGCTCGAACAGGTCGATCTCGTAGTTGGAATGCACGTGCTGCAACACGGCCGCGAGGCGCTCCAACCCCATGCCGGTATCCACGCACGGCGCCGGCAGCGGCGACAACGTGCCGTCGGGCGCACGGTCGAACTGCATGAACACCAGGTTCCAGATTTCGATGTAGCGGTCGCCGTCTTCATCGGGCGAGCCGGGCGGGCCGCCGGCGACGTCCGGACCGTGGTCGTAGAAGATCTCCGAGCACGGGCCGCAAGGACCGGTATCGGCCATCTGCCAGAAATTGTCGGAGGCGAATGGCGCCCCCTTGTTGTCGCCGATGCGCACGATGCGCTCGGCCGGTACGCCCATCTCCTTGGCCCAGATGTCGTAGGCCTCGTCGTCGGTGTGATAGACGGTCACCCACAGCTTTTCCGCCGGCAGCTTGAAGACGCCCGTCAGCAGCTCCCACGCATAGCGGATGGCGTCGCGCTTGAAGTAATCGCCGAACGACCAGTTGCCGAGCATCTCGAAGAAGGTGTGGTGGCGCGCGGTGTAGCCCACCGAATCGAGGTCGTTGTGCTTGCCGCCGGCGCGTAGGCAGCGCTGCACGTCAGCCACGCGCGCATACGGCAGCTTCTCGCTGCCCAGGAATACGTTCTTGAACTGCACCATGCCCGAGTTGGTGAACAGCAAGGTCGGGTCGTTGGCCGGCACCAGCGAGCTGGACGGCACGATGGTGTGGTCCTTGGTGCGGAAGTAATCGAGAAAAGCGGTGCGGATGTCAGCGGTTTTCATTGAATTGGGGGCTTAAAGACGAAAAAGGGGCGCGAAACGGCGACGCCATCGGCCCCTTGCCCGGCCCGCGCGGGGCCTCAGGGGTTTTCGTCGGCAGCATCGTCCACTTCGGCGTGGGTAACATCCCGTACTGTGGCGGCCGGAAAGCCGCGGCGCAAGAGGAACTGCGCACGGCGTGCGCGCTCGGCAGGCTCCAGGCTGCCCCCGGCGCCATAACGGCGACGTAGCTGGGCCGCCGCCGATGCGGTCCAATCGATCTCGGCGGCGTCGAGCAGGCTGCGAATACGCGCATCCGAAAGCCCGTGGCTTCTCAACTCCGCGCGCAGGCGCATGGGGCCATAGCCCTGGGCCGAGCGATTGCGGATAAGCGCTTCGGCGAAGCGGTCGTCGTCCTGGTAGTGCTGCTCACCGAGGCGGGCCAGTGCCTCGCCGGCTTCGTCGCGGGCATAGCCGCTACGGTCGAGCTTCTGGCGAAGCTCCTTGCGCGAATGTTCGCGACGCGCGAGCAAGCCCAGCGCCTTGTTGTAGGCGCTGGGCTTGGACTTGGCATCGTCGTCGCGTTTTTTCATGACCGCGCACGATCAGCTCCCTCTCCACCGAAAGAGAGGAACCCGATCAATAAACCTTGTACACCTGCCCGGTCTGCGCCCCTTCCACGCTACGGCTGAACGCCAGCGCCGCACGTGCCGCGCTGACGGGCTCAAAACCGCGGAAGAACGGTGCGTACGCCGGCATCGCCTCCGTCAGGACGTTGGGGCTCACCACGTTGATGCGCTGCCCGCGCGGCAGTTCGATCGCGGCAGCGCGCACGAACGCCTCCACCGCGCCATTGACCAGGCTGGCGGAGCTGCCCGCCACAATCGGCTGCTCGGAAAGAATCCCGGTGGTCAAGGTGATCGAGCCACCGTCACGCAAGTAGTCCCGCGCAGCCAAGGCGAGGTTCACCTGTCCCAGCAACTTGTCCTGGATGCCCAGGGTGTGCAGCGATTCGCCGTAAGGCGCGGGCTTGAAGTCCGCCAGCGGTGCAAACGTGACCTTGCCTGCCGCACTGATCACCGCATCCAATTCACCGGCTTGCTTCAAGGCGTTATGGATGCTCAGCACGTCGGTAAGATCGATACGGATGCTGCCGGAATGACGTCCGGCAGCAATCACTTCGTGGCGCTGGTTGAGTTCTGCCTCTACTGCGCGCCCCAATGTGCCGGAAGCGCCAACGAGCAGAATGCGCAGGCGTCGCTCGCTCATCGTCAAGCTTCTTCCATCGCCTCTTCGGACGCAGCCAGTGCGCCACCGCCGCCCACCAGCAGGCGCGCGCGCAGCTCGCGGTCGACCTCATCGGCGATCTTGGGATTGTCGCGCAGGAACTGGCGCACGTTCTCCTTGCCCTGGCCGATGCGGTCGCCCTTGTAGCTGTACCAGGCGCCGGATTTTTCGATGAGGTTCTGCGCCACGCCCAGTTCGATGATCTCCCCTTCGCGCGAGGTGCCCTCGCCGTAGAGGATTTCAAATTCCGCCTGGCGGAACGGCGGCGCGACCTTGTTCTTCACCACCTTCACGCGCGTTTCCGAGCCGATCACTTCCTCGCCCTTCTTCACCGCGCCGATGCGGCGAATGTCCAGGCGCACGGAGGCATAGAACTTCAGCGCATTGCCGCCGGTGGTGGTTTCGGGGCTGCCGAACATCACGCCGATCTTCATGCGGATCTGGTTGATGAAGATCACCAGGCAGTTGGATTTCTTGATGTTGGCGGTGAGCTTGCGCAGCGCCTGGCTCATCAGGCGAGCGTGCAGGCCCACGTGGGAATCACCCATTTCGCCCTCGATTTCGGCCTTGGGCGTGAGCGCGGCGACCGAATCAACCACCACGATATCCACCGCGCCGGAGCGCACCAGCATGTCGGCGATTTCCAGCGCCTGTTCGCCGGTATCGGGCTGGGAGACAAGCAGGTCTTCCACGTTCACACCCAGCTTTTGCGCGTAGGAAGGATCGAGCGCGTGCTCGGCGTCGACGAAGGCCGCGGTGCCGCCGTTCTTCTGGCAATTGGCGATCACCTGCAGGGTAAGCGTGGTTTTACCCGAGGATTCCGGACCGTAGATCTCGATCACGCGGCCGCGCGGCAAGCCGCCGACGCCCAGCGCGATGTCCAGGCCCAGCGAACCGGTGGAGATGGTTTCGATGTTGTCGTCGGTACGGTCGCCCAGACGCATCACCGCGCCCTTGCCGAATTGCTTCTCGATCTGGCCGAGGGCCGAAGCGAGCGCTTTGCGCTTGTTGTCATCCATCGTCTTGATTCCGCTGTTCGTTGTGGTCGTGGCGAGCATGATGCCGCGTGGTCGTCTCACGGGCTGGGATGCAAGGTTTCAAGTATCCCACATCGGTCAAGCGCCGGATCGTTGGCTAATTTCTGTTCAGTTCGTAAGCATTGCCAGCACGCCTTCGAGGGCTGCCGCCACGGTCTGTCGGCGCACGGCTTCACGGTCACCCTGGAAATGGAAGAGCCTGGCACGCGCTTCGGTGCCGAGCCGCTGCCAACCGATCCAAACGGTGCCAACCGGTTTCTCCGGCGTCCCGCCAGTAGGTCCGGCGATACCGGTCACCGCCACTGCCATACCGGCATGCAGGCGTTTCAACGCACCGGCGACCATTTCCAGTACCGTCGCCTCGCTTACTGCCCCGGTGCGCTCCAGCGTCTGCGGCCTCACTCCCAACAATGACATCTTGGATTCGTTGCTATAGCTGACCACGCCAGCCTCGAACCAGGCGGAACTGCCGGGCAGGTCGGTGAGTACCTTGGCGATCCAGCCTCCCGTGCAGGATTCGGCGCAGCTGAACATCAGTTCATGCTGCAGCATGGCCGCGGCCACACCGGTGGCCAGTGCCGACAACGCATCGTCCGTGGGCGCGGGTGAAAAAGCCATGGCGTTCGGTGCTCCTCAATGCTTTGTTTTGGATTTTTGCCGTGCTTTGCCCGCGCTTGATTGCACGAGCTTCTTCTCGTCCGATTTGAGCCGGCGCTCGACTTTCTTTACGTCCTCGGCTGCAGGCAATGCCTCCGGAACAATGTTGCGGACAGTCAGAATCTTGCGCACGTCGCGATTATTTTTCACGTGCTCGCGCGTAATGCCTGGCTCGTCACGCAAATCCTGTTGCTTGATCTGAAGGTTAGTGACCTCATTGGCAAAATCCTTGGCCTTGATGCTGATCGTTGGCAGAAAGTCTGCCAACGGCCGGTTACCCGGCACGATCAGCTTCTTTTTCATGTCCTGCGTGCTGAGGCCACCAAACAAGGCGGCGTCGCCTTTGCTCAGGATGCGGGCAAATCCCTCGCTATCGATGCCCCGCTCATACAGCACGCCAGACAGCGCCTTCTGCGAAAGGCTAAGCTTTTCGCGCGCCTGCAGCCGCTCCAGCTCGGCAATCCGCTGCTCGATCAGCTCCTGCTTGCGGGTTTGCACCGCGAAGTACGTCATCGCAAAGGCAATCTCCGCCTTGCGCGGGTCACCGTTCTGGGCGATGAGGTAGCAAGCGTAACGAGTCAGCGCCACATCACCTATCTGGCGCCGCGTACCCGAACCGATACCGACCATTTTGCTGGCGTCAGCAAAATGGTCCTGCACGCGCACACCCGCCTTTTTACAGGCCACTTTGGCGTCCTCGATGACCCGCTCGAAGTTTCGCCACTGTGTGTAGCCCAGCAAGTTCTGGAGTTCACGGGCCAGCCAGTATTCAATGCCGTCCCGGTGGTGAACGGCTTCCTCAAAGCTCTTATGGAGGCGAACGATGAGTTCCTTCTTCATGGGCAAATTCCGGCGGTGTGGGGCAAGCATGGTCCTGTATAGGGTCTTGAAGGGCGATAGCACTGCTCCGCCCGAGACGGTCCGCCTGGGCGGACAATTGCACGGTTGGGTCTGCCGCCCCTCGTGTCAGTAGGAACGGACAGCAACTCCATGCGAAACTCCGCGCCTTGCATTCGCCCCGTTGTACTCGCCTTACCCCACGACGCCAAGACTTGACCGCATGAATCAGGACGAACTCTCACTGCACACCCCTTTGATGCGCCAATACCTGGCGGCCAAGGCCGCGCATCCGGACGTGCTGCTGTTCTTCCGCATGGGCGATTTCTACGAGCTGTTCTACGAAGACGCGCGCAAGGCCGCGCGCCTGCTGGACATTACGCTGACGCAACGCGGCCAATCGGCGGGGCAACCGATTCCGATGGCGGGTGTGCCCTATCACGCGGTCGAGAACTATCTGGCCAAGCTGGTACGACTGGGCGAATCGGTGGCGATCTGCGAACAGATCGGCGATCCCGCCTTGGCGAAAGGCCCGGTCGAGCGCAAAGTGGTGCGCATCGTCACGCCAGGTACCGTGACCGATGCAGCCTTGCTGGAAGAACGCCGCGACAATCTGCTGCTCGCGATCGCGGCCGGCGCTCACGGCAGTTACGGCCTGGCGTGGGTGGATCTTTCCAGCGGGCGTTTTTTGCTGAGCGAGGTGCCGAGTGCGGAAACGTTGGCGGCAGAACTGGCGCGCCTGCAGCCGGCGGAAACCTTGGTAGGCGAAGACGTCGCGTGGCCGAAGCTGGTCAGCGCCCTGCCCGGCTTGCGCAAGCGGCCGCCGTGGCACTTCGACAGCGACGCGGCGCGGCGCGAACTCAACCGCTTTTTTGGAACGCGCGACCTGTCCGGTTTCGGCATCGACAACTTGCCGCTTGCGATTGCCGCCGCCGGCTGCCTGCTCGGCTACGTGGAAGAAACACAGAAAAGCGCATTACCGCATCTCTCCGGCATGGCGGTGGAAAGCGCCAGCGAAACGATTGCGCTGGATGCCGCCACGCGCCGCAATCTGGAATTGGATACGCATCCAAGCGGGCGCATCGAGCACACACTGCTCGGCGTACTGGATGAGACCGTAACACCGATGGGCGCGCGCCTGCTGCGCCGCTGGCTCAACCGCCCGCTGCGCTCGCGCGACACGCTGCGCCGCCGTCATCAGGCGATCGGTGCGCTGATCGAAACGCGCCGCCATGAACCCTTGCGCGAACAATTGCGCGGCATCGGCGACCTGGAGCGCATCCTCGCGCGCATTGCGCTGCGCTCCGCGCGCCCGCGCGATCTGTCCACTTTGCGCGATGGCTTGGCCGCCGCTCCCGCTTTACGCGCATCCATCAGCCTGCTCGACAGCCCCCTGTTGCATGACCTGGTCAATGGCATCGGCGATCACGCCGCCACGGCCGATCTTCTGAAACGCCACATCGTCGAGCAACCGCCGGTGCTGCTTCGCGACGGCGGCATCATCGCCGACGGTTATGACGCCGAACTGGACGAACTGCGCCGACTCGCCACGCACGCCGATCAATACCTGGTGGAGCTGGAAGAACGCGAAAAAGCCGCCAGCGGCATCCCCACGCTGAAAGTCGGCTACAACCGCGTGCATGGCTACTACATCGAAATCAGCAAGGCGCAATCGGACAAGGCTCCCACCCGCTACACGCGCCGGCAGACCACCAAGAACGCCGAACGCTACATCACCGAAGAACTGAAAACCTTCGAGGACAAGGTGCTCTCCGCCAAGGAACGTTCGCTGATGCGCGAGCGCGCCTTGTACGAATCGCTGTTGGACACGCTGACCGAACAGCTCGAACCGCTCAAGCACGCCGCCGCCTCCATGGCCGAGCTCGACGTGCTGTGCACGCTGGCCGAACGCGCCGAAGCCCTGGACTGGAGCGCGCCGCAGCTCACCGACGAAGCCGGCTTGCTGATCGAACGCGGCCGCCATCCCGTGGTGGAAAAGGTACGTGACGAACCGTTCGAACCCAACGACCTGGTACTCGACGATCACCGCCGCATGCTGGTGATCACCGGTCCGAACATGGGCGGTAAATCCACCTACATGCGCCAGAACGCGTTGATCGTATTGCTCGCGCACATCGGCAGCTATGTGCCGGCATCACGCGCGGTGATCGGCCCGATCGACCGCATCTTTACGCGTATCGGCGCAGGCGACGATCTGTCGCGCGGCCAATCCACCTTCATGGTGGAAATGAGCGAAACGGCAAACATCCTGCACAACGCCACGCCGCAAAGCCTGGTGCTGATGGACGAAGTGGGCCGCGGCACCAGCACCTACGACGGCTTGGCGCTCGCGCGTGCGGCAGCCGTGCACCTGGCCGCGAACAGCAAGGCCTACACGCTGTTTGCCACGCACTACTTCGAACTGACCGAGCTGGCAGCCGAATACCCTAGCATTGCCAACGTGCATCTGGATGCCGTCGAATACGGCGATCAACTGGTCTTCATGCATGCCGTAAAGGAAGGCCCCGCCAATCGCAGTTTTGGCCTGCAGGTCGCCGCGCTGGCCGGCCTGCCGAAGTCAGTGATTGCCGATGCGCGCAAGACCCTGGCCCAGTTGGAAAATGGCATGCACGGTCATACTGTGAAGCCTTCGCTGCAACACGAGCCATCACCCCAATTGGGATTGTTCGCGCCACCGGAACCGTCCGCGGCGGAACGAGCGCTCCAGGACGTCGATCCCGACGCCCTGACGCCCCGCGAGGCCCTTGATGTGCTCTATCGCCTGAAAGCCCTGGTGTGAATCGACGACAAACGCTGCCGCAACGCACGTGATCGCGGCCTGGCGGTGGCTGCGCTATGCGTCGGCAGCATGGTGTTGGCGCGCACGGTGGACAATCCTGCGTTCGCCGATGAGGTTCGGCGCGCACACACGCGCTGGCATTGGAAGCTGATTGGCACGTCCGACTGAGTTTTCCGTAGTTCCGTGTGTTTCGCCGGACTCGCGGACAACCGCTGTCATAGTCAGCGCCTATGAATTGCATCAGAACAAATCAATTCCCGCGAAGAGAACGCCAGCGTAGATTGAAGCCGACGCCAGCCACCCTTCCCACCGAAAGGACTTCAGCCATGAATCAAGACGTCAACACCGTGACCCCCTCTGCCGAGACAGCGGTAGCCGAAGCACCCAGCGCATCCAAGTGCCCCTTTCACCACGCAACCGGCGGCACCAGCAACCGCGACTGGTGGCCGAACCAGTTGAACCTGAAGCTCCTGCACCAGCATTCCGCGCTGTCGGACCCCATGGGCGATGATTTCCGTTACGCCGAAGCATTCAAAAGCCTCGACCTGAACGCATTGAAGCAGGATCTGCATGCACTGATGACCGATTCGCAGGACTGGTGGCCGGCAGACTTCGGCCACTACGGCCCGCTGTTCATCCGCATGGCCTGGCACAGCGCCGGTACCTACCGCACCGGCGACGGCCGCGGAGGCGCCGGCGCCGGGCAGCAGCGCTTCGCCCCGCTCAACAGCTGGCCCGACAACGGCAACCTGGACAAGGCGCGCCGGCTGCTGTGGCCGATCAAGCAGAAGTACGGGCGCAACATTTCCTGGGCCGACTTGATGATTCTCGCCGGCAACGTCGCGCTGGAATCGATGGGCTTCAAGACGTTCGGCTTCGGTGGCGGACGCGCGGACGTGTGGGAACCGGAAGAAGACGTCTACTGGGGTTCCGAAACCACCTGGCTGGGCGGCGACAAGCGCTACAGCGGCGAGCGTGACCTGGAAAATCCGCTCGCAGCGGTGCAGATGGGATTGATCTACGTGAATCCGGAAGGCCCGGAAGGCCATCCCGATCCGCTGGCGGCCGCCAAGGACATTCGCGAAACCTTCGCCCGCATGGCCATGAACGACGAAGAGACCGTCGCCCTGATCGCCGGCGGCCACACCTTCGGCAAGACGCACGGCGCAGGGCCGGCTACCCATGTCGGTCCGGAACCGGAAGCGGCTGGCATCGAAGAAATGGGCCTGGGCTGGAAGAGCAGCTTCGGCACCGGCAAGGGTGCCGATGCCATCACCAGCGGCCTGGAAGTGACCTGGACCCGTTCGCCGACCCAGTGGAGCAACAACTTCTTCGAGAACCTGTTCGGCTACGAATGGGAGCTCACCAAGAGCCCGGCCGGTGCGCATCAATGGACGCCCAAGGGCGGTGGCGGCGCCGGCACCGTACCCGATGCGCACGACCGCTCCAAGCGCCACGCCCCAGCGATGCTGACCACCGACCTCGCCCTGCGCTTCGACCCGGCCTACGAAAAAATCTCGCGTCGCTTCCTCGAAAATCCGGACCAATTTGCCGATGCCTTCGCCCGTGCCTGGTTCAAGCTGACCCATCGCGACATGGGGCCGCGCGCGCGCTATCTAGGCCCGGACGTACCGAATGAAGCGCTGATCTGGCAGGACCCCATTCCTGCGGTCGATCACCCGCTGATCGACGAACAGGACATCGTCGCCCTTAAAGCCAAGATGCTGGCCTCCGGCCTCTCCGTGCCGGAACTGGTATCCACGGCCTGGGCATCGGCGTCTACCTTCCGTGGTTCCGACAAGCGCGGCGGCGCCAACGGTGCGCGTATCCGGCTCGCCCCGCAGAAGGATTGGCAGGTCAACCAGCCGGAGCAGCTGGCAAAAGTGCTGAAGACGCTGGAAGACATCCAGCAGGCCTTCAACGCTGCGCAGTCCGGCGGCAAGAAAGTGTCGCTGGCCGATCTGATCGTGCTGGGTGGCTGTGCTGCCGTCGAGTTGGCAGCAAAAACTGCCGGCGTGAACGTGGCGGTCCCCTTTGCACCGGGGCGCACCGATGCCACACAGGAGCAGACCGACGTGGAGTCCTTCGCCGTACTCGAACCGGTGGCGGATGGCTTCCGCAATTACCTCAAAGGCCAGTTCAGCGTTCCAGCCGAAGTGATGCTGGTCGACAAGGCGCAGCTGCTGACACTGACCGCGCCGGAGATGACGGTGCTGATCGGCGGCCTGCGCGTGCTGGATACCAACTTCGGGCACACCCGGCATGGCATCCTCACCCGTCGGCCGGGAAGCTTGACCAACGACTTCTTTATCAACCTGTTGGACATGGGCACCACCTGGAAGGCAGCCTCACGCGCCCAGGACGTGTTTGAAGGACGTGATCGCACAACCGGCAAACTCACGTGGACGGCGACGCGCGTCGACCTCGTGTTTGGTTCGAACTCGCAGTTGCGCGCGTTGGCGGAAGTCTATGGCAGCGCGGATGCGCAGCAAAAATTCGTCCGTGACTTCGTGGCTGCCTGGAACAAGGTGATGAATCTGGATCGCTTCGATCTGGCGTAAAAAAGCGAGCCATAAACTCTGGCAAAAAAAGCGCCGCAGCGTCTTCACGCTGCGGCGTTTCCGTCTGAAGTCAGGCGGCTACCGCTGGGAACGAAGTGAATTCAGGCGGCCATGCCCGAGAGCGTGCCGGGCAGCTCTTCGTAAGGCGTAGCCGTCGCAGTCACCACGACCGGCGTCGACACGCGCGCAGGCAAGCGTTCCGCGCGTACCAGTTGATCGATGGATTGCTGCACTTCGCGCAGGCCAAACGGCTTCTTGATGAAGTCGTCGGCGCCGAAGCGCTGCACGTAGAATTGTTCGGTGGCTTGCTGGTTGCCGCTGATCATCACGATGGGAATGTGCTGCGTCAGCGGGTCATGGCGCAAGGCGCGCAGTACAGCGAAACCGTTGATGCCCGGCAGCACAATGTCAAGGAAGATCAGTTCCGGCTGCTCGGTCCTGGCCAGCTCGAGGGCGCTTTCGCCATCGACTGCCTTCTGCACGGCATAAGCTTCCTGCTCGAGCATCTTGCCGAGCACTGCGCGGATGGTCGGCGAATCGTCCACCACCAAGGTGCGCATGCCTTGCGCTGCCTGCATAAGACGCGTCTGCGGCGTGTTTTCCTGGGCGTGACCGCCCAGCAACCGCTTGAAGAAATCGATACCGCTCATAGGCTTCCCCCTTTAATCGCTTATCGCGGCAACCTCTCCCGGGCTGCCTGCTTGGCGAAAAGATCATCACGCAGATGAGCGCGGATTTCTGAGATGTGCTGCTCAGGGAAAATCCTTAAGCCGTCGCAATTCCCGACGTTGCTGCTTGTTTGGCCGGCTCGAAGGATGATTGAGGCCTGCCCCGGTCAGGCGCCGCTGCTCACGGGCCTGTTCGCGCGCAAGCCGGCTGGCTTCGGTTTCGCGGTAAAGCGTCTGGGCCACGCTGGCCGGTCCGCGCAGCTCGGCAAGCGCCAGAATTTCCAGCTCCAGCCGCTCCTCGCCGCGCCTCAGCCGCACGGTGTCGCCCACATGCAAGGCCTTGGAAGGCTTGCAGCCGCCGCCGTTCACGTCGACCTTGCCGCCCTCGATCGCCTGCTTGGCCAGGCTGCGAGTCTTGTACATGCGCGCCGCCCACAGCCAGACATCGGCGCGAACTTCGGCAGGTGCTTCATGGAGTGCGTGTTTCATCGTGGCATTATCGGTTTACGGCCTGGCGGATGCAGGGTAAGTGGGAGCGCCGGGTTGCCGAGGCAAGCCTGACGCACGGAGAGTCCGCATGCTGCTCTACCTGTTGGATCTGATCGGAGTGGCCGTGTTCGCCGTCAGCGGCGTGCTGGTGGCAGCGCATTCGGGCATGGATCTGCTCGGCGGCCTGGCGCTGGCCGCGTTGACGGCCGTCGGCGGCGGCACCTTGCGCGATGTGCTGCTCAATCGCCATCCCATTTTCTGGGTAAAGGATGCGCGCTATCTGCTGGTGATCCTGGCCGCCGCCGCGTTGACCATGCTCTATCTCGCATGCTTCCCGCCGCCCGGCCAGAGTTTCCTGATTGCCGATGCCCTGGGGCTGGCGCTGTTTGCGATCAGCGGCGCGCAGATTGCGGAAGCCGCGGGACTCTCGTCGTTGATCGTGGTGCTGATGGGAACCATGACCGGCACCGCCGGCGGCATGTTGCGTGACGTGATGTGCGCGCGCGTGCCGTTGATCTTTCAGCAGGATCTGTATGCAACGGCGGCAATTGCCGGCATTGTGGCGTATCTGGTTTTGCAGAAGCTCGGCGCGCCGCGCAATGTCGCGGTGAGCGTTGGTGTCTTGGTGATTCTTTTGACGCGCTTGCTGGCGGTCGTAGGGGGCATGCATTTGCCGCGCTTGCATCTCATTGCCGCGTGAACTCAGGGCCGTCACTCCCGCTTTCAAAGGAATGACGGCCGAGAGGGTTCATGGTTCGGTCTTATCCATCACTCCATCGGCGCTTTGGCGTGGAGTAACGCACCATCAACCTAGCAACACGCGATTCAAACGTTGCACGAACGCCGCCGGATCAGGCAACGGAGCACCCGCCGCAATCTCCGCCTGCTCCAGCAGCAGATTGGCGAGATCCTTTGCCCGGACTTCGTCGCTCTCCGCTTCCATCCGCTTGAGCAGCGCATGCTGCGGATTGATCTCCAGCGTCGGCTTGCTGGATGGCATGTCGTGGCCTGCTTCGCGCAGCAGGCGCGCCAGGTGCGGGGCCATTTCGTAGTCGGACAAGGCCAGGCACGACGGCGAATCGGTCAGGCGTGCCGACACCCGGACGTCGCTGACGCGATCGCCCAGCAACTCTTTCAGCTTCTTCAGCAGCGGCTCGGCGGCCTTGCTGGCTTCTTCCTGCTGCTTCTTGCCTTCCTCGTCCAGCGGCAGTTCGCCCTTGGCGACGTTGCGCAGCTTCTTGCCGGCGTATTCGTTCAAGCTGCCCAGCATCCATTCGTCGATGCGGTCGGACATCAGCAGCACCTCAATGTCCTTGGCCTTGAACGCTTCCAGTTGCGGGCTGCCGGTGGCGGCGGCGTGGCTGTCGGCGGTGATGTACCAGATGATGTCCTGGCTTACCGGCATGCGGCCGATGTAATCGTCCAGCGATATGTTCTGCGCGCTGCCCTCGCCCTTGGTGGAAGCAAAGCGCAGCAGCTTGGCGATGCGTTCGCGGTTGGCATGGTCTTCCACGATGCCTTCCTTGAGCGTATTGCCGAAGGCCTTGTAGAAGGTGTCGAACTTCTCAGGCTCATCCTTGGCGAGCTTTTCGATCAGGTCCAGCACGCGCTTCACGCAGGCGGCCTTGATGCGCTCCAACTGGCGATTGTGCTGCAGGATTTCGCGGCTCACGTTGAGCGGCAGATCATCCGCATCCACCACGCCGCGCACGAAACGCAGGTAGTTGGGGAGCAACTGCTCGGCCGCGTCCATGATGAAAACGCGCTTGATGTAGAGCTTCAGCCCCTTGCGCTCGTCGCGGCCGCCCATCATCAGCTCGAACGGCGGCTGCGAAGGGAGGTAGAGCAAGGTGATGTAGCTCTGGTTGCCTTCTACGCGGTTGTGCGTCCAGGCCAGCGCATCGTTGAAATCGTGGCCCAGCGACTTGTAGAAGCTCTGGTAATCCTCGTCGCTGATCTCGCTCTTGGGCTTGGTCCACAGCGCGGAAGCGGCGTTGATGGTCTCCCATTCGTCGGTGGGCTTGTCGTCCTTCTCCACCGGCATGCGGATGGGGAAGGCGACGTGGTCGGAGTAGCGCGTGATCAGCGAGCGAAGTTCCCAGCGCTTGAGGAAATCGTCCTCATCGGCTTTCAGGTGCAGGATGATCGAGGTGCCGCGCTCGGCTAGCTCGACCTGCTCCAGCGCGTATTCGCCCTTGCCGTCGCTCTCCCATTTCACGCCTTCGCTTGCCGGCAGACCCGCGCGGCGGCTCAGTACGGTGACCTTGTCGGCTACCACGAAGGCTGAATAGAAGCCCACGCCGAACTGGCCGATCAGGCGTGCGTCGCTTTTCTGCTCGGTGCTCATCGCTTCCAGGAAGCGCCGCGTGCCGGAACTGGCGATGGTGCCCAGGTTGGCGACGATTTCGTCGCGGCTCATGCCAACACCGTTGTCGCGCACGGTAACAGTGCGCTTGTCGGCATCCCAGCTTACGTCGATATGCAGCTCGGCATCACCGGCAAGCAGTTCGGGCTTGCCGATGGATTCGAAACGGAGCTTGTCGCAGGCGTCCGATGCGTTGGAGATCAGCTCGCGCAGGAAGATTTCCTTGTGCGAGTACAGCGAGTGCGTCACCAAGTGCAGCACCTGGGCGACTTCGGCTTCGAATTTGCGGGTTTCGGCTGTCGTGGTCATGGCGTCATTAATGGTTGGTTGGATCACAAGAAAAGCAACGTTACCTCTGCACGGGAGAGGTGCGCGTGAGGGATCTTGAGGTTTACCCCATACGTCAACGAAGCAACGCTCCACATCCGGCGATGCTGCCGGATTCGCCCCTCACCGTACCCACTTCCCTTCAGCAGATCTGCTTGCGGGGAAGTGGAGAAAACCGATTACACCATCTGCTTTTGCAGCGCCGCAATGCGCTCGTCCAGCGGCGGATGGCTCATGAACAGGCGCTGCAGACCCTGCGCCAGCGGCCCGGAGATGCCAAAGGCGGCCATCGCCTTGGGCAGCGTGCTTTCGCCATGATTGAGCTGCAGTCGCTGCAGCGCGGAGATCATCGCACCGCGGCCGGCGAGCCTGGCGCCTGCGGCATCGGCACGGAATTCGCGCCAGCGCGAGAACGCCATCACGATCATCGAGGCGAACAAGCCGAACACCAGCTGCAGCACGATCACCGAGACGAAGTAGCCGATGCCGCCTTCGCGATTGTCGCGGCCGCCGGAAAGCCAGCTGTCGACCAGGCGGCCCACGATGCGCGCGGCCACGATCACCAGCGTATTGAGCACGCCCTGGATCAGGGTCAGCGTCACCATGTCGCCGTTGGCCACGTGGCCGATCTCGTGCCCCAGCACCGCGGCGACCTGCTGCCGGTCCATCTGCTGCAGCAAACCCGTGCTTACCGCGACCAGCGCATGGTTCCTGCTCATGCCGGTGGCGAAGGCGTTCATTTCCGGGGCGTCGTAGATCGCTACCTCCGGCATGCCGATACCGGCGTTCTGCGCGTGATGGCGCACCGTATCGACCAGCCAGCGCTCGCCCTCGTTCTGCGGCTGCTCGATCACGCGCGCGCCGGTGGTCATCTTCGCCATCCACTTGGACATCGCCAGCGAGATGAAGGCGCCGCCCATGCCGAAGACCGCCGCGTAGGCAAGCAGCCCGCCCATGCCACCGTAGCCATGCATGGCGGCCCACTGATCGATGCCGAAGATACGGCAGACGATGCTCAGCAGCAGCAGGACGGCGATGTTGGTAAGAAGGAAAAGTGCAATGCGGCGCATAGTCGTCCCTAAAGAGTTCTTCCGAAAAAACCTGGAGATGGTAACCAGCCTCGGAGATTCTGGCTAAGCCTCCGTTTTTCAAGAGTTAAACCGCGCGAGCCGCCCCCGCCGCCGAGCCGCCGGTCAGCTTACGTAGAATGATGCCATGAGCTATCGCGGACGCTTCGCCCCCTCCCCCACCGGTCTCCTGCACGCAGGTTCCCTGGTTGCCGCCGTGGGAAGCTGGCTATGCGCGCGCCATGCGGGCGGACGATGGCTGGTACGGATGGAAGATATCGACCCCCCACGCGAGCTGCCGGGTTCGGCCGCGGGCATCCTCGCCGCCCTGCCCGCGTTCGGGCTGGTGGCGGACGAGCCTGTGGTCTACCAGTCGTCGCGCATCGCCGCCTATGACGCCGCCTTCGAACAACTGCAGCGCGCAGGTCTCCTGTTCCCGTGTTGGTGCAGCCGCAGCGATTTGTCGGCGGCGGGCGGCATCCATCGTGACGGCCGCTGCATCGCCCCTCCCGACCCTCAACGCACACCGGCATGGCGCATCCGTGTGCCGGACGAAACCATCCGCTTCGTCGACGAGTTGCAGGGCCCGCAGCAACAGCGCTTGCGTGAAAGCGTGGGCGATTTCGTGATCCGCCGCGTGGAAGGTTTCTATTCCTACCAGCTTGCCTGCGTGGTGGATGACGCCTGGCAAGGCATCACCCAGGCGGTACGCGGCAGCGACCTGCTGGATTCCACGCCGCGGCAGATCTGGCTGCAGCGTTGCCTGGGTTTGCCGACACCGCGTTACCTGCACCTGCCGCTGGTGCTGGACAGCGAAGGCCGCAAGCTGTCGAAGTCCGAACGCTCATGCGAGGTCGACCCATCCGACCCCATGCCGAGCCTGCGCCGCGCGCTCGCGTTCCTGGGCATCATGACGGCCGAAACAGCTGTCCATCCTCCCGATTTGCTGGATGCGGCGCTCAGGCATTTCGATCCGCGTCGATTGACGCAATGCAGCGATCATCGCGCCGCTTAACCTTGTATAACGACCCGATGCGCAGCTTCGGCGTGCCGTCAGGAACAGCTATGCCTTCGTGATGTCTGCGTATAACCTCAACGGGTTCGCGCGCGTCGCGCGGTACTTCATTACGCAGACATTACAAGGAGAACAGGCATGACCCAGCGTACGGCTCTCGTCACAGGCGGCACCGGCGGCATTGGTACCGCGATCGTCCGCTACCTGGCCCAACAGGGACACAAAGTTGTCACGAACTACCGTGATGAGGCAAAAGCCGAGGCCTGGCGCAAGACCATGGCGCAAACCGGTATCGAGGTCACCCTGGTGCCGGGCGACGTCGCCGACCCGGTCTCCTGCGAAAACATGATCAGCTCCATCCACCGCAAGGTCGGCCCGGTGGACATCCTGGTCAACAACGCCGGCATCACCCGCGACACCACCTTCCACAAGATGACCTATCAGCAGTGGATGGACGTGGTGAACACCAACCTCAATGCCTGCTTCAACGTCACCCGCCCGCTGATCGAAGACATGCGCAGCCGCAAGTGGGGCCGCATCGTCCAGATCAGCTCCATCAATGGCCAGAAGGGCCAGTACGGCCAGGCCAACTACGCCGCAGCGAAAGCCGGCATGCACGGTTTCACCATTTCGCTGGCGCAGGAAAATGCGCGCTTCGGCATTACCGTCAACACGGTATCGCCGGGTTACGTAGCCACCGATATGGTGATGGCTGTGCCGGAGGAAGTGCGCGAGAAAATCGTGGCGCAGATTCCAGTGGGACGCCTGGGCAAGCCGGAAGAAATCGCGCATGCCGTGGCTTTCTTTACCACGGAAGATGCCAGCTGGATCACCGGTGCGAACCTGGCGATCAATGGCGGGCATTACATGGGGTGGTGATTCCAGTTACACAGACGGGAGGCGCAATGCCTCCCGATCTTAACCATTGCAGACTGCTCAACGCCTTGGCTAAAGCACCTCGCTGGACTCGCGATGATTTGCATGGGGCTGCCCACGAACGTCCAGCTTGAAACTATGTAACGGGATTGGCTCAAGCTCGTCCCACCGCGCAATAGGTCCCTTCAACCTACCCCATTCGCTACCGTTGAACAGTACGGCAACCTTGTTCACAGCATTGATCGCGGACGTAATCGCACCTTCAACCCAGCCTGCTATCCAGGATATGTCATCGCCCGCCAGCACAAATGGATCTGGCGTGCCTTCCTTTACGCCGGTCATGAATTGCGAGAACAGGCGCCGTTGATATTCGTATTGTCCGGGCAGATTCATCTTGAATGCCCCCAGATAGAACGCTTCATTTTCCCAGTTGATCTCTATTTCCGACTTGTCGCTCTGAACGAGGTAGTCGGTCAGCCGGAGATCGGGATAGATATCCTGCAGTACAGTACGACACATATTCGCGTGTGTTAGCAGCTCACCAGGAATATTGCGATCACCGAGGAACTTCAAAGAGTCATCGTTCCAAGTGTAGGATAGAAAAATGCCGGAGCCTTTGACAGCACCACTACTGTTACCGTAGTCAACCAGATACGTGCCACGTGTTAGCCGGTCCGACAACGTCACGCTCATGGGATACTTGCCCGGGACGTCACCGTCGGCAGGAAGGCGGAACTTCCAGAACGGCTCGGTGGTGGCCATAAAAATCTTGGATGATTGCATGTAGTGCGTGTATTCAATTGCCTCCCACAAGTCGGCATCGAGAAGCTCCGTGGTTTCCTTATATTGCCCGCCATCATTGTAGTGACGGAATTTGTCCAGGATACGCACGTGTGGCGTGTAAATAACTGCATCAAATTCGATCACCTCCTCTTCATCCCCTGAATCGTTCTCACGGATAGTCACGAGCAACGTGTTCTGACCGGTGCGGCGAATATGAGTGACCTCCTTGTGCAACGGGCTAGCCGAGCGAAAATACGTTGACAGAAATGTACTGCTTGTCTGCAGTACACTCAGATCTTTTGTGGAATCATCCGAACCATCATGCAACGAACGCGGCGTTTCCGTAATCAACCTAGCAGGAAGTGTCGTAGTTCCATCCCGCATCAGTTGATGATCCACATCAAGCCCTGTGTATAACACTCGCAATACTTCCAGAATGCAGTTCGGGTAATCGGTATTCCAGCCTCCCGTACCGAAGCCGATCTGACCGAAGAGATTGATTTTCTCGGGCGTCCACGGTGAGATTTGCGTCAACGCGCCATAAAAACTGATATCGTCCCAATGATGCGTCGTAAGTAACTCTCTCCAGACTCTTCTGATGCTCGCTTCATCGATGCCCCCCCTCGGTCATCCAACCTTGCATTAATTCAAGAAAAACGGGTCCAGAGTTCAGAAAGCCCTTCTTTCCAGCCTCAGGATTGCCGAACATGTCATCTTCGAGCTCCGTATACTTCGTTGGAACTGGGTAATACTCACTGCCGCTACCGGATTCGTAATAGACCTGCTCCCCCTGATAATCAACCACCGTACTTGGGGTCGCATCATCGCCTGGATTCGGAAACGGCTCCGAGTTGCGAAACATGCCCACCTTTTCAAAATAATGCCGCCCCGCCTTGCCTGATTTGGGAAAACGCATAGCGCCCATTTCGGCAAAAACTTGATGCTCGTCGTCTCCACGCAGCTGCGCATTAAGGCGGCCACCATATCGATCAGATGCCTCTACCAACACAGGCTTCAGCCCCATGCGCAAGAGCTCGTAGGCCGCCACGGCGCCAGCCGCGCCGGCACCGACAACAAGCACACGTTTATTCTTAGCCGCGACCGGAAGTTGAAATAGAGAAGTCCAGTTCCCCGCCTCACTCAAGAACCTGCCATAGTGAAAAGGAAAGTCAGGAATCAATGCCGTAATATCCTGATTTCGCCTTGATGGCGTATTGCGACTGCGCGAAGGAATCGATGACATGAGCTCTCTCCTTAGAAGATGATGAAGCATGCCTTGATCCGAACCCGTTTCGTTCCGGATCACCTTTACAACGCACACAAGCCATCCCGCCCGGACGCCGCTGGCTATTCGAAACCTCACTATGACGCTATGACACTGGCTTTCTTCACGCTGGCAGGATTCTCAGCCTCAGCTCGCCGGTACGTGACAACTCAGCCCGGCTTTCGATGTCGCCGTGGGATATCGCGACACGATGAATACTCTTTGTTGACGATCATAGAAATGACGCCGCGAAAACTACGTCAAAAGTCAACATGACATATGTGATGTCGATCGCATGAAGCATCATGCATCGACATGGGGCACTTGCAACAAATCCTCCAGGAACGCTGCAGTGATGTCGTCCGGGCCGCCGTGCTTTCGCGCCGCCACGTGGAAATGCACGTCGTAGTGCATGTCGCTTGCATTCACCGGCGACAGCAAGCCCGCCGCAAGATAAGGCGCGGCAACATGCTCGGGCAGGTAGCCCAGGTGACGACCGGACAGGATCAGCACTGCGGCAGCTTCCATATCATCGGTCACGGCCGTAATGGCTGATACTGGCAGCAGGGCATTGGCCTCCGGCAACGGATAACTGCGCCAGGTCCATTCATAATTACCCAATGTTTCGGGAATCACCTCGTCTGCGCTACCGAACAGCGGATGCCCACGACCGCAATAGGCCTGTTGCCGCTCCGCGAACAATGGGGTGTATTCGAGGGCCGACAGCCGATGCCAGAAGTAGCCGACCGCCAAGTGCAATTGGCCGTTGAGCAATTGCGATTCCTGTTCCTCGGGCGACCGCACGAAAAACTTGAACTGCACGGCTTCATCCCTTTCCCGGAAGCGGGCGATAGCGTGGGCGATGCGCACGTTCATATCGATCGATGTATGGCCGATCAATCCCACGTGCAGCGTGCCAACCAGTTTTCGATCCAAATGACGCGCTTGCGTGCTGAACGCGTTCACCGCCATCAGCAGATCACGCGCCAGCGGAACGAAGCGCTCCCCTTTGGCGGTCAGGCGAAAACCTCCTCGCCCGCGCTTGCAGAGACTGAAACCAAGGCGCGTTTCCAAGGTAACCAGCTGGCTGCTCAGCGTGGATTGGCCGACGTTGAGCTTCGATTGCGCGGCCGACAGGCCACCAGCGTCCACGATGGCGATAAAGACACGGATCAGGCGCAAATCCAGATCGGACACATTACCGAGCATGTTTCAATTCCTTTGATACATCGATCACTGTCAATGTAAACACATCATATTGACGATGGAAGCCACCATGGCATCGCCATAGGATCGGGCATAAGGAGCACGTTTCATGCACGCATACGCTGAACGTGTATCGAACCATCGACGGAGTCGCAGGAGCGCAACGATGTCTGATTACATGTATCAGCCGCTGGGCGGCAACGACATGCCTCGCTTCGGGGGCATTGCAACGATGATGCGGCTACCCGAGGTCAACGATCCTTCCAGGCTGGATGTCGGATTTGTCGGCGTTCCGCTCGATCAGGGTACCTCCAACCGCTCCGGCACCCGCTTCGGGCCGCGCCAGATTCGCAGTGAATCGGTGTTGCTGCGGCCCTACAACATGGCCACCCGCGCCGCCCCTTTTGATGCGCTTCGTATCGCCGACCTGGGCGATGTCGCGATCAACCCCTACAACCTGCTGGATGCTGTCGCACGCATAGAACAGTCATTCACTCGCATTGTTCAGGCAGGATGCCGAGCGATCACACTTGGCGGAGACCATACGATCACGCTTCCCATTCTTCGCGCGCTGCGCAAACACCACGGCCCGATCGGATTGATACATATCGATGCCCATGCGGACGTCAATGATTTGATGTTCGGCGAAAAGATCGCACACGGCACCACCTTCCGCCGCGCCGTGGAAGAGCATTTGGTCGATCCGCAGCGTGTGGCTCAAATCGGTCTGCGCGGCACCGGCTACACCGCTGAGGATTTCGACTGGTGCCGCAACCAGGGTTTCCGCGTGGTGCAGGCGGAAGAATGCTGGGGTCGGTCACTGGCACCACTGATGGAGGAAGTCCGCGCAAAAGTCGCTGGCGGCCCGGTCTATTTCACGCTGGATATCGATGGCATCGATCCAGCCTACGCACCCGGCACGGGCACGCCCGAAATCGCAGGCCTGACCGTACCGCAAACGCTGGAGGTGATTCGCGGCGCGTGGGGGCTGGATCTTATCGGCGCGGATGTGGTGGAGGTTTCGCCGCCCTACGATCCGCACGGCAACACCGCTTTGCTGGCCGCCAATCTCGCATATGAGCTGCTGTGTGTGATGCCCGGCGTACCGCGGCGCAACGAAACCTGACTGAACTCTGAGCCAAGGATGTGCCCATGAACCGTTCCACCGTTGCACAGGTAGAAAACCGTTCGATCGACTACGTGCCGGAACACGAACGGCACGCACGGCTTGGCAGCCAGGGGCCGTTCTGGTTTCTGGGCAACTTCCATTTCTTCACCATCTCCATCGGCTTTGTCGGACCCAGCATGGGTCTTTCCGCTGCGTGGACGATGCTGGCCGGCGCGCTCGGCATCATGTTCGGTACCATCTTCATGGCCTTCCATGGTTCGCAAGGGCCGCACATGGGCCTGCCCCAAATGATCCAGTCGCGCGCGCAGTTCGGTTACCGCGGTGTGATCCTTGCCTTGCTTGCCACATTGTTCGTATTCGTGGGCTTCAATGTGGTGAACGTCACGCTGATCATGGAAGGTTTGAACAGCGTGTTCGGCTTCAATCCGAAAGTCGTGGCCACGGCGGCGGTGGTGGCGGGCGCGCTGCTGTCGATCTACGGCCATGACCTGATGCACAAGGTATTCAGCTGGACCTTGATGGCCACCCTGCCCTTGTACGCCATCGTTACCGTGGCACTGATTTTCAGCAGCAGCCCGGTCCCGGTCGCGCCTTCCGCGGAGCCGGCACTCGGGTTCAAGGGCATCGCCTTCCTGACCCAGTTCGCGATCGCCGCCGGCTACAACATCTCCTACGCACCCTACGTATCGGATTATTCGCGTTATCTGCCCAAGCACACCTGTCCGAAGAAGCTGATCGCCAACATTTTCCTGGGCGCATCGTTGTCCGGCGCATGGATGATCGGCTTAGGCGCATGGCTCGCCGAGCGGCTGCACGCCAGCGACGCCCTGGCGTCATTGAATCAGGTCGGCGACATGCTTTTCCCCGGCTTCGGCAAGTTGGTGGTGGTGGTTTCGGTGCTTGGCTTTCTGCCGATCATTTCGCTCAACACCTATAGCGCCATGCTGACCGTGCTGACCGGCGTGGACTCCTTCCGGCGCATCCAACCCACGCGCCGCCATCGCATCATGGCGATTGGCGCCATCAGCATCGTGCTGCTGGCATGCACGTTGTCGATCAAGGGCAACGCCATCGCGCTGTTGCATACCTTCCTGCTGCTGTTGCTGTACTTCCTGGTGCCGTGGACGGCGGTCAACCTGGTCGACTATTTCTTCGTGCGCAAGGGGCGTTATGCCATCCCGCATTTTTTCACGCCACGCGGCATCTACGGCGCCTGGCAGATACGCGGCATCGCGGCATACCTGATCGGCTTTGCCGCCATGATTCCGTTCTTCTACATCGTCGATGCAAGCGGCCAGCAGGAAATTTTCGTCGGCTATTTCGCGTGCAAACTGGAAGGCGTCGATATCGCCTGGCTGGTTGGATTGGTGGTCGCCGGCGTCGTCTACCTGCTGCTCGCGCTTTCCCTCGATCTGCACGCCGAGGAAGAAGTCATCCGCCGCATCGAGCGTGACGGTTTCGGGGAGCAGGCATCATGAAGGCTCCACGCATTCGGTTGATTCAACCCGCTCTGGTCGACGGCCATGTGGCGGCCAATCTTGCCAAGATCGTGGACATGATCGCGGCAAGTACAGGCAAGGCGGATCTGTTGGTGTTTCCGGAAACCTGCCCATGCGGCTTTCCCGCGCCCGATACCGTGCAACAGCTTGCCGAGCCGCTGAATGGTCCATCCATCTCCGCCATACGCACCGCTGCGTGCCATGCCGGTGTAAGTGTGGCGATCGGCTTTGCCGAGGTCGAAGCTGGCCGCTATTTCAATAGCGCAGTGCTGATCGATGCCGACGGCAGCCTTCTGCTGCACTATCGCAAGTCCTGCCTGTACGACTCGGACCAGGGCGTATTCGAAGCCGGCACATCATTTCCGATATGCAAATGGCACGGCATCCGTATCGGCCTGCTGATCTGTTTCGACATCGAATTTCCCGCACCGGCGCACAAACTCGCACGCCACGGCGCGGAACTGATCGTTCTGGTCGACGGCTTGATGCGCCCGTATGGCCACATGCACCGCCATGCCATACCGGTGCGTGCGCTGGACAACCAGGTATTTATCGTAATGGCCAATCGGGTCGGACCCGGTGAGCACTATCAGTTCAGTGGAGAAAGCCTTGCCGCCGATCCGTTCGGGGAGACCCTTGCACTGGCTTCCGATGAACACGAAGCCGTGCTGGACGTCGTGCTGGACATGACGCAAGTCGAACGCGCACGCGCCCTCGCCCGCTCGCTGCCTGGCTATGACATGGACAGCACCTAGCGCGAATGCCCCTGCTTAAGCCCACTCTTCCTGGCAGGGAGAGCAACGTACCGCAACAACGAACAAGCACCAGCGAGACCCACAGCATGACGCAAGCCAGCCTTCAAAAACGCAACACCCAAAACACCGCCCTGCCGGCCAGCAACGCCGACATCGACGCGCGCCGCATCGCGGCCGCGCCGCGTGGCGTGGGCATCGGTTTTCCCATCTATGCCCAGCACGCGCGCAATGCCGAGTTGTGGGACGTGGAAGGCCGCCGCTACATCGATTTCGGCGCAGGCATTGCCGTACTCAACGTGGGCCATCGCCATCCGCGTGTACTGCAGGCCATCGAGGCACAGTTGAGCTGCTTCACCCACACGGCCTATCAGGTGGTGCCCTACGAAAGCTCGGTCGCGCTGGCCGAGCGCCTGAATCGCCTGGCACCGGGGGCACACGCCAAGAAAACCGCGTTCTTCACCACGGGTGCGGAAGCCGTCGAAAACGCCATCAAGATCGCGCGCTGCGCCACCAGCCGTCCCGGCGTCATCGCGCTGAGTGGCGGGTTCCATGGCCGTACCTTCATGGGCATGGCGCTCACTGGCAAGGTCGTTCCCTACAAAACCGGCTTCGGTCCCTTCCCCGGCAGCGTGTTCCATGTGCCTGCACCGGTTCCGCTGCATGGCGTGACCGTGGCCGATTCGCTGCGCGCCATCGAGCAATTGTTCAAGACGGACATTGATGCCAGGCAAGTAGCGGCCATCATCCTGGAACCCGTGCAGGGCGAAGGCGGCTTCTATCAGGCGCCGCTGGAATTCATGCGTGCGCTGCGGGATATCTGCGACCAGCATGGCATCCTGCTGATCGCCGACGAAGTGCAGACGGGCTTCGCCCGCACCGGCAAGCTGTTCGCCATGGAGCACTACGACGTAGCGCCGGACCTGATGACGGTAGCCAAAAGCCTGGCCGGCGGCATGCCGCTGTCAGGCGTGATCGGCCGCGCGGACATCATGGACGCCCCGGCTCCCGGCGGCCTCGGCGGCACGTATGCCGGCAACCCGCTGGCGATTGCCGCCGCGCACGCGGTGCTCGACGTGATCGAGGACGAGCAGCTTTGCGCACGCGCCGAACGCCTGGGCCTGCGCCTGAAGCAGCATCTGCAAAAGCTGCGCGAGCAGGTGCCGCAAATCGCGGATATCCGCGGTCCTGGCGCCATGGTGGCGGTGGAATTCATGCAGGCGAACGGACAGCCCGATCCTGCGTTCGCCAAGCAAGTGCAGCAGCGTGCCCAAGCCGCCGGCTTGCTACTGCTGACCTGCGGCACCTATGGCAACGTGATCCGCTTCCTCTTCCCGTTGACGATCGAAGACAGCGTGCTGGAGGAAGGGCTCGCCATTCTGTCGCAAGCGATGCGCGGGTAGCGCTTGCGACAAAGGTTTCGAACTCAGTGCATGGAGGCACTGACGCGGCGCGCCTGAAAAAAATCCAGGATGAATTTTTCAGGCCTTTTCCAGCAGCTTTTCCATCACCTTGCCCACCGCCGCAAACGCGAACGCGCCAGTCACATGCGTGGCGGCACCCAGGCCGCCACCGCAAGCGAGGTTCAAGGAATCACCGCCGGGCGGACGCGTGCCGCATACCGTGCCGTCCGGTTGCGGATACTGCACGTTTTGCAGCGAATACACCGCCGACACCCCGAAGTACCGATCCGGATTGCGCGGGAAGCCGAAATCCTGGCGGAGTTTCTTGCGGATCAGGCTGAACATCGCATCGTGCTCGGTGCGGGAAAGATCGCGCACCCGGATCTGGGTGGGATCGGTGCGCCCGCCGGCCGAGCCAACGGTCACCATCGGCAGCTTGCGGCGGCGGCACCAGGCGATGGCTTCCAGCTTGACGCGAAATGCATCGCAAGCATCCAGCACCACGTCATAACCGCGGTCCAGCAGTTCGTCCAACGTGGCCGGCGTGAGAAAACGCTCGATCGCTTCCAGGCGGATCGCCGGGTTGATCGCATGCGCGCGTGCCGCGATCACGCCCACTTTCGGCTTGCCGTACTCACCATCCAACGCGTGCAACTGGCGATTGGTGTTGGAAACGCAGACCTCATCCGCATCGATCAGCGTGAGCCGACCCACACCCGTACGCGCCAGGGCCTCGGCCGCCCAGGAACCGACGCCGCCGATGCCGATCACGCAGACATGCTTGTGCGCCAGCCTCGCCACGCTGCCGGCGCCATACAGCCGCTCGACACCATCGAAGCGCTCAGAAGGATAAGCCGTGCTCATGGGCAGCCACCGGCCCCCAGGTCAGGAATGCAAGGATTCACGCTGCTACCAGCTTTGCAATAGACATTCGCGTATTTTAGCTGGCCTAAGTGGTCGCAAAGCAGGCTGGGGTATCCTGCGACGCACTCAACTGCCTTGGGAGAGGAAAGACCATGCGTGTTGCGCTGCTGATCCTGCTGGGCCTGGTTATCGGTATCCTCGGTACTGCGTTCACCATGCAAGCGCTGAACGAACGCAACCCGTTCCCGGCCGCGCTGATGGTGACGATGGGCTTCCACCGCAACCAGTTGCAGCAGGCGGTAAAAGGACAGCACTGCGAAGCGGCGGCCAACCTCGATCAACTGCAACACATGCAGATGATTGCTGCGGACATCCCGGCGGCCTTTCCGGCCTCGCCCCAGCCCTTCAACGACCTGGCCAGCCAACTGCGCACCGCCTTGCAAAAAGCCGCCCAATTAGCGCCTGCCGACTGCCCGGCCCTGGCCGCGGCGCTCAAGCCGGTGGACCAGGTTTGCCAGCAGTGCCACCAGCAATACCGCTAGCTCGGAAACAACTGCTTCAATTGGGCACCGCTTCGTCAGGCGCCGGGAACATCAGGATGGTGATTTCCTTGCCTTGCGGGATCTCCACCACGGGCATACCCAATGCAGCGATGCGGTTCTTGAAGTCGGCCAGCTCTTCGCGCTGCCCCAACGCCGAGCGGCCGTTGACGGCCCATACGCGGCTGCCTTGCCGCCATCGCGCCAAAGCTTCGTCGAGTTGCGAGGTAACCCTGGCGGTGGCATCGAGCGGAAGCTCGCCTTTCGGCTTCAGCGCCGAAAGCATGGTCGGTGCGTTGGGATCGGCGGTGAACACGGTATCGCCGGGCCTTACGTTGGCCGCCAGGGTGGCCGCCGCCATGTCCCAGCGCGGCTTGGTCTCGATGCGATAGACCGGCCCCACATTGACCACTCCCAGCAACAGCAGCAGCGTGGCAGCCATGATCCACACGCGGCGCGGCAACAGGTCGGCTCCCAACCCCGCCACTACGAAGAACGGCGCCGCGCTCCACAGTACGTAGCGCGGCAGCAACATGGATTTGAACAGGGAAACACCCAGTATCAGCAGCGGCAACACCAGCATGCTCAGCAACAGTACGCGCCCTTCCAGCCGCTTGTGCATACGTAACACGCCGGCGCCTCCGGCCAGCCCCACCATCATCCCGAGCAGCGGCACGGCGGTATGCATCAGATCGAACTTGACGACCGCCAGCATGCGCATCAGGTAGACGCTGCCCGCCACCACCCACATGTGTTGCCAACTCAACTGCGGAATCCAATCGAACTTCTGCAGCATGTGTCCGTCGCTGAAAGCAAAAATCGCCACATAGAACGGCACCACACAGCCGACGATCGCCACGGCGCTCCACCACCAGTTGCGGCCAAACGCAGCCCGTGCTGCCGACGATGGCGCAAGCGTGCGCCAGATCAGCCACAAGGAAAGATTGGACGCGATCAGCCACGGCACCGCATCGCTGAGCACATCCAGCGCCGCGATGCTGCCGAGCGCATACGCACCCCACCCGATGCGTTCGGCGTCCCTGCGCCGCACGTCTACAGCTGCACGCTGCGGCTGTTGTGCAAGCCGCAGCAAACCCCACAACGCTACCGTGATCAACAAGGTCACCAACGTGTAGGACCGTGCCTCCTGCCCGTATTGCACTTGCAGGGGCGATAGCGCCATCAGCAGCCCGGCAACGATGCCGGCGCGGCAACTGCCGATGCGCGAAGCAATCACATACACCATGCCCGCCGACATCGCGCCGAACAGGGCGGAAGGAACGCGTATCCACGCGTCGTCCGCGCCAAATACGAAAGACAACAGCCGCAACAGCAGGAAATAGGCGGGCATGTGCCGATTGGTAAAGCTGTCGACCACCAATCCGCCCAAGTCGCGGTGGATGCGCTGCAAGGTCAAGGCCTCGTCCAGCCACAGCGCTTGATGATCGATGCGGAACAGGCGTGCTACCAGGCTGAACGCCACGATCGCCAGCAGCCAGACCCTGTCGGCACGCAGCATCGAGACGGCACCGCCGTCGAAGACATGGCGGCGATACCAAGCATCCGTACGTATCGCCGTGGTGATGGCGTCATTCATGCGCTGCTATCCGCGGTAGAACCTGGCAGAGGACAAGCACTGTAACGCCCACCCTATTCACCGGTTGTCTCGCGCATATGACAGGTTGGTGCGCATTCAGCAGAAAAATTTGCGAATGTGATCAGCAGCCAGATTTGCGCTTTCCCACACAGGCCGATGCATCTTTGTTACAGGCCTGCAACATTCAGGGATGCTTGCGCGAACCATAGGTGATCAGATCTTCACCCTGCCGTGCAGCACATCCCAATACATCACCCAATCGCCCATCAAGCTGTACAGCGGATGGCGAAACGTGGCCGGCCTGTTCTTCTCGAACGCGAAGTGGCCGACCCAGGCGAACCCGTAGCCCGCAACCGGCGCCAACCACAGCCATGCCAGCCGCCCTGAGGCAAGCGCAAACACCACGATCAGCAGCACCAGCGAACTGCCCGCGAAATGCAGCCGGCGGCAACGGCGGTCCCGGTGCTCGCTGAGGTAATAGGGGTAGAAATCACGGAAGCTGGCAAACGTGGACATGGCGGCCTCCCCAATGTGTTCACGATGGCCAGCCTAACCCTGGCATGCCGCCCATGCATGCTGCAGGACGTCACACCGGCAACGGGATGAACTCGTCTTCGTCGCCGGCTACCTTGCCGAATCGCTGGGCCAGCCAATCCGCCTTGGCCTGCTCGATGCGTTCGAGCGAACTCGACACGAAGTTCCACCACAGATGCCGCTCGCCATCCAGCGGCGCACCGCCGAACAGCATCACGCGGCTGCTCGTTTTCGCCTTTACTACCGGTGCCGATGCGCCGGCCTGCACAGCCATCTGGGCGGACGTCAGGCCGAGGTCGCCCCAAGCGACCTCGCCCTCGATCACGTGTACGCCGCGCTCGGCATGCTCGTCCGGCAGCGCCAGCTCGGCGCCGGCCTCCAGCCGGGCTTCGATCAGGAACATCGGCGCAAATACTTCCACCGGCGATGCATGGCGGTACGCCGTCCCAGCGATCAGCACCAGGTCCGCGCCGGGCAGGCGGATGCGCGGCAGGCTTCGGGCATCGTGATGATGGAACGCCGGTTCGGTTTCTTCGTGAGCGCGCGGCAAGGCTACCCACACCTGGATGCCATGCATGCGTTGTCCACGCGTGCGCGCTTCCGGCGGAGTGCGCTCCGAATGCACGATGCCGCGCCCGGCCGTCATCCAGTTCACCGCGCCGGGAGTGATGTCCGCCAGGCTGCCAAGACTGTCGCGATGGCGGATGCTGCCGTCGAATAACCAGGTAACGGTGGCCAGGCCGATGTGCGGATGCGGCCGCACATCCAGGCCTTTGCCGGGCGCGAAATCCGATGGCCCCATGTGGTCGTAGAACACGAACGGTCCCACGTGGCGTGCCGTGAGCACCGGCAATAGACGGCGCACGACGAAACCATCGCCCAGATCGTGCAGGCGGCTTTTGTCGATCAGGGTCGGGAACGTCTGCACGTTTGGATTCCGGTTACCAGGCGCGTTGATATTGCACCGGCGGGGTGATCGTTGCACCCAGCTCCTGCGCGGCGCGGCGCGGAAAGTAGGGATCGCGCAGGCTGGCGCGCGCGATCAACACCACATCCGCAGCGCCGCCGGCGATGATGCCATCGGCCTGCGCGGGCTCGGTGATCAGCCCCACTGCGCCGGTAGCCATGCCGGTCTCCTGGCGGACGCGCGCCGCAAACGGCACCTGGTAACCCGGGCCGAGCGGAATCTTGACGTGCGGGACCAGGCCGCCGCTGGAAACGTCGATGAGGTCGACACCCAGCGCGGAAAGCTGTCCAGCCAGGCGCACGCTGTCGTCGATGGTCCAGCCGTGATCGGCCCAGTCGGTCGCCGAAATGCGCAGCCATAGCGGCAAGGAATCCGGCCACACCTCACGCACCGCGCGAATGACTTCGCGCACCAGGCGCGTGCGGTTTTCGAAACTGCCGCCATATTCGTCGTCGCGGTGATTGCTCAGCGGCGACAGGAACTGATGCAACAGATACCCATGCGCGGCGTGCAGCTCGACCAGCTTGAAACCCGCATCCTTGGCGCGCAGTGCAGCCGCGCGGAAATCCGCCACGACCTTGCGGATGCCATCGATGTCCAACGCCTGCGGCACATGCCAATCGTGGTCGAAAGAAATCGCTGAAGGCGCCACGGTCTGCCAGGCGCCCTGCTCCGCCGGGAGCGATCCGCCGCCTTCCCAAGGCCGCCACGCACTGGCCTTGCGGCCGGCATGCGCCAATTGCACGCCGGGCACCGCGCCTTGCTCGGCCAGGAAGGCAGCGATAGGACGCCAGGCTTCAACCTGCGCATCGTTCCAGATGCCGGTGTCATGCGCGGAAATGCGCCCCTCAGGCGATACCGCCGTCGCTTCCGTGATCACCGCGCCGGCGCCGCCCACGGCGCGGCTACCCAAATGCACCATGTGCCATGCATTGGGCACGCCATCCTGCGCCGAGTACTCGCACATCGGCGAGACCACGATGCGATTGCGCAAGGTCTGGCTACGTTGGACATAAGGCTCGAACAGCTTCATAGCGGTACCGTGGTGGCAACAAAGCGCACTACATGGCGGCAACCGAAAGCCGATCAAGTACGACCTCAAGACGCAACGACGCCGTCCTGGACGTGCAAAACAAAAGGCCGGCCCAGGGCCGGCCTTTCAAGCATTGCTTTTAAGGACTTACGCCTTGCTCACTTCATCCGCCTGCAATCCCTTTTGCCCCTGCACCACCTTGAACTCGACCTTCTCGCCTTCCTTGAGGCTTTTGAAGCCTTCACCCTTGATGGCGCGGAAATGGACGAAAACGTCCGGGCCACTATCACGGCTGATGAAGCCAAAGCCCTTGGCGTCGTTGAACCATTTCACTTTGCCAGTTTCACGTTGATCCGACATAAATCACTCCGTTTCGGGCACGTCTTTATCAATCAAAGACCAGCCGGCCCACCCGAGCCGGCGGCTTACTGGGAATGCTTCAGTTCGGGTGCAACCCCACGCGGATGAATCGCCGCCTTGCGAACGCGCCTTACCAAGCAACCACAGTGATCACAGGATAATCAGTCCCGTGAAATGAAATGTGATGGAAATTTCACGCAAAATTCGCCCTAAAAACGAAAAAACCAGGCAATTGGCCTGGCTTTTTCACGACGCCTTAATGCTGTAGTCAAATCGGTTCCACTTCCTCGGCCTGCTTGCCTTTAGGCCCTTGCTTTTCCTGGAACTTGACCTTCTGGCCTTCCTTGAGCGAGCGGAATCCGTTGCCCTTGATGGATTTGAAATGCACGAACAGGTCACCGCCCTTGTCGCTGCTGATGAACCCGTATCCCTTGGCATCGTTGAACCATTTGACTGTGCCTGTTGCTTCGTCCGACATGACTTACCCCGTCCGTTCTAGCGCTAATCAAATAGAACCGCGGCCCACCCGGGCCGCGGCCACTGGGCATGCCGATAACCCTTCGTTCGCCCGGTGCAGAACCGTGTTTGAACACAGTATTTGTCGGCCAGCCAGCAAGCACAGCATAGTGATTTTTGTGAATCGATATGTGATGGAAAATTCACGATCTGAATCACATTCGATAATCGCGGCCATATACCCGCAATAAAAAAGCCGGGCATTATGCCCGGCTTTTTGAATCGATCAATGTCGGCTTCTAATTAGATAATTAGGCCGGCACTACTTCGTCGGCCTGCAGGCCCTTCTGGCCCTGCACTACCTTGAAGCTGACCTTCTGGCCTTCCTGCAGGCTCTTGAAGCCATTGCCCTGGATCGCGCGGAAATGCACGAAGACATCCGGGCCGTTGTCGCGGCTGATGAAGCCGAAACCTTTGGCATCGTTGAACCATTTGACGGTACCGATCTGACGATCAGACATGTTGCTCACTCCAAACTCAAGTTTTCTAAAGAGACTCGACTACCGGACATCGGCAGTCTGCTTACTGGTGTGCGAAGGGAAACCCAAGGGGTGAGCGATGAGGCAGATCGTGATCGGCGCATCGGGTCACATGACTCTGGTGACCTAAGGCAAACTCAGTACGGGCATCATACTCGTAATGTTCGCCATAAGCGAATGCACGTTCAGCAAGCATGCGTTCGGTAACGCGGTATGCTTGTTCATTCGATTTGTGATGACTTTGTGATGACGCGCCATGAGAGAGCGTAATAGGGTAATTCCCGGTCGGTTTATCGGCATCGCCGCAGCAGCCCTGGCGGCCTCCGGATTGCTCATCACCGGGTGCAGCCAGGGGGTCCACAAGCCACAACCCGCTGTTTCTGCTAAAAAAAATGCACTTACGGGCATCGCCGCCTGCGATAGCTACCTGGACAGCTATCTTGCCTGTCACCGCGCTGCCGGCACGTATCCGGAAAACACCCTGCAAACGCATTTCCAGACGATGCGCGACACGCTGTTGCAGGAAGCCGGCGATCCCAGCGTGCGTCCTTACCTGGCCAATCGGTGCCTGGTCCTTACCCAACAATTGCAAGCCAGCTTGCAAGGCCGGACCTGCACACGGCCGAGCGCCACATCGCGCTGAACGTCAGCGGCGCCAGTACTTGCGCAATGCCGGCGCCAGCGACGCCGGCCGGCAACGCTCCAGCCGCACATCGGGCGCGCCGTGCCAAGCCGCCATGGCCGCGATCGCCTCGGCGACTTCGGCCAGCATGCGATCGTTGGGCGTGACAGCTTCTTCGAAATACAAGGCCTTGACCTCGAACACGCCGTCGGCACGGTGCGCCTTGGCATCGAGGCGCCCGATCAATCTTCCGCGATGCAGGATCGGCAGCACGTAGTAGCCGTAACGCCGCTTGGCGGCAGGCACGTAGCACTCGATGCTGTAGTCGAAATCGAACATCGCACGCACCCGCGCCCGATCCCATACCAGCGGATCGAACGGCGACAGCAAGGCGGTACGCGTGGCGCGCAGACGTCCGGCATAGGCGCTGTCCAGCAGCGCGGCGTGATCGCGATGCACATAGGCGGCGCTATCCCAGCCGGCCACCTGCACGCGCAGCAAATCGCCCGACACTAGCAAGGGCGCAAGCTCCCGCTCATCCACCGCGGGTTTGAGCCGGAAGTAATCCGCGATCCATCGCGCCTGCGCAATGCCAAGCGCGCGCACGCTGTCCAGAATGAAATGCCGCCGCAAGTCGGCGGCGGGACGGTCCAGCAAGGCAGCGTCGAAAGGCGGATCGAGCTTCGCAAGCACGCGTTCGGCCAGATCGTAAACACGCTGGAAGCGCTCGCGGCGTGTCACCATCAATTCGCCAGAGGCGAACCATGCTTCCAGCCAGCGCTTCTCCGGCTTCCATTCCCACCAGCCCGATGCAGCGCGCTCGGCGCGCTCGAAATCGGAAGCACGCACCGCCCCGCTCTCACGCACGCGTTCGAGCAAGGCATGCATCTCCTGCAGATGGACATCGCGCATGCGCGCGGCATGCCTGTCGGCCCAGTGACTGCTTGGCGCCTGCGCACGCCAGGCGCGGTGCAAGCCGATGTCGGCCGCGGTGACGAAACAGGCTTCGTGAGCCCAGCATTCGGCGATACGCCCGCTTTCCAATGCTTCTTCCAGCCACGCCTGCGGATAGTCGCCAAGGCGCGCGTACAGCACCAGATAAGGACTGCGCGCAACGACGTGGATGCTATCAATCTGCAGCAGGCGCATGCGCCGGATCGTGGCGATCAGGTCCTCGCGCCGCGCGCGGCGCTTGGGCATTTGCAGCAAGCCTTGTGCCGCCAACTGCAACGCACGAGCCTGGGAAAGTGTTAGAGCTTTCTTGCTCAATGGAAGTTCGCTCAAGGAGACCGGCCTTCACAGAATGGATACGCTTCTATTCTGCTTGGATTTACGCCCCTATTGCTAACGTGCGCAGCAAGCTTGGCGAGCCGCACAGACGTAACGCCATGCAGCCAATCCACAGCGGTCCGCGCAAGCATTGCAAGGAGCCAACCCATGAAAACCCACATCCCTTCCCTCATCGTCGTCCTCAGCACAGGCCTGCTTGCTGCAGGCATCGCATCGGCCCAAACACAAAGCCAGCCGATGCAGCCCACCACCTCCCCCACCCAGAGCACCAGCAGCGCCGGCGTCAATAACGCGGGCACGAATGGCGGCAACAACGGCACCAGCAGCGCCACGTTCAACACGGCAAAGGGCCAGGTCACCATCAATTCCACCATGGGGCCGGCACCCTCCACGGCATCCCCGCCATCGTTCGAGCAATTGGCCAACGGCAAGAAATACATCTCCAAGACAGATGCCCTTGCCTATCCACCACTGGCCAATGATTTCGAGTACGCCGCTCATAACGGCGGCCGCATCAGCAAGGCGCAATACGAGCGCTGGGTGAAAGACCTCAACTGAGCAAGCTGTTGGCATGCTTCCTTTGCACCGGCTGCTATAACGCGGCCGGTGTTTGTTTTTATTACGCGCGCAGGTGGCTAGACTTGCCGGACCGCGCCGGGAGTGGCGCCTTGGGAGCAAGCATGAAACCCTGGTTTGGCTTTCTGCTGATTGGCCTGAGTGCCTGCCTGCCGACACCGCGGCTGCAGGCGCAAAACGTTGCCCCCGCTGACATCAAGGCATGCACGGGCGTCAACAACGACGCACAGCGGCTTGCCTGCTATGACCGCGCCGCCGGCCGCACTCAGATGCCGTCGGCGCAAAAACGCGTCGAACCTGCCGCGACGCCCGAGGCAATAGTGTTCCATCACGAAAACCAAGTGGCTACCGAAACCACGCCGGCACCGCTTTCGCTGCTGGACAGCCGCTGGGAGCTTTCGCCGGAAAGCAAGCTTGGCACTTTCAACCTGCGCGGTTACAAGCCGATCTACGTGTTGCCGCTGTTCGCCACTACCCACCAGAACAACCGTCCCTACAGTCCGAATCCCGCCAATGCCGTGCAGACGCCGCTGGGCATGCAGAGTGTGGAAGGCAAGTTCCAGCTGAGCGTAAAGACCAAGATCTGGCAAGGCGTATTCGGCGATGCGGGCGACTTGTGGGTAGGCTACACACAGGATTCCTACTGGCAGGTCTACAACGCCAAGATCTCGCGCCCGTTCCGCGAGACCGACTACGAGCCGGAGGCGATGCTGGTGTTCAACACCGACTACCACCTGTTCGGCTGGAACGGCCGCCTGCTTGGAATTGGCCTGGACCATCAATCCAACGGGCAATCCGATCCGCAGTCGCGCAGCTGGAATCGCGTGATGGGCCAGATCGGTTTCGAACGCGCGAACTGGACCATCGTGTTCCGGCCCTGGTGGCGCATTCCGGAAACCGACAAGGACGACAACAATCCGGACATCAGCAATTACATGGGCCGCGCCGACATGCAGATCATCCACGAGTGGGACGGCCAGGAGTTCAGCTTGCTGCTGCGCGACTCGCTACGCGGAGGCAGCCGGCAGCATGGTGCCGGACGCTTTACCTGGAGCTTCCCGCTGGCGGGCAACTTGCGCGGCTACATGGAATTCTTCAAGGGCTACGGCGAGAACATTCTCGACTACAACCACAACGCTACCTACCTGGGTGTCGGCATTTCACTGCTGGATTGGTATTGATGCGACGGGATGACGTGCCGCTTCGCATACGTCTCAGCGCCACCACGCCGTCTTCGTGCCAGTGAGGATCTTCAACATCTGGCCGCGTGTCAGCGACCATCGCGCCAGCGGGCCAAAACCTGCATCGCGCCATGCGGCCAACGCGTTTCGTTCCGACTGAAACCACGGCGTCAGCCATCGGCTCAAGCGCTGATACACCGACAGGTGCGCGCGCCGGCGATGTGCATAGGCCTGCAGCGCCTCGTCCACGTGAGCACTTGCCGCCAGCGTTTGCGCCAAGGCTTCGGCATCCAGCAAGGCCATGTTCACGCCCTGGCCAAGCTGGGGACTCATCGCGTGCGCGGCATCGCCCATGAACACGATCCGGCCATGCACGGGGGCTCGCATCACCACGTCGCGGTAGCGTGCGCGGTTGAGCTGCTCGGCTGCATCGACCGCCTTCAGCAACGTGGATACCTCCGGCCAGATCGCCGCGACACGTTCGCGCAGGCGCGCGAATGCGGGCTCGTCGAACGCATCCACCTGTTCGCCAGGCAAGCTGAAATAGAACGTGAGCCAGCGTCCCGGGCGATCCGCGCGCTGGCCTACCGGCAACAAGCCGATCATTTCCCGGGTGCCGGCATAACGCTGCCGCAACTCGCGCTCATGCGGCCAATCGTCTGCCGGCAGCAGACACCACAGCGCGCCCCACGGATAAAGGGTGTCTCGTCGCAGTAGATCCGGCTTACCACGGCGCAGGCGCGAATGCGCGCCATCGGCCACCACGATCAGGTCGAACGGGCCGTAGCCGTTGCCTTCGGTATCCAGCAGGCTACGCCCGTCTTCGGCGATCCGTTCGATACAGACGCCAGTGCGAATGGCATGTGCATCCGCATACGCCTCGCGCAGCAGGTTGAACAGGCTGCCGCGCGTCATGCCCACGCCGAAGCTGTCGGCGGCGTGATCGGCGTAGCGCATATCCATCACCGTGCGGCCGCGATGATTGCAGCCATGCAGACGCTCGATGCGCTGTCCTTGCGCGAGCGCCGCTTCGTGCAGGCCCAGGCGGGCGAGTACGCCCAGGCCGGTCGGTTGCAGCAGGAAGCCGGCGCCGACGGGTCGCAGCACCGGCGCCTGCTCGAACACGGTCAACGCATGGCCTTGCGCATGCAGCATGATGGCAGCGGCCTGACCGGCCGTGCCGTACCCGACGATGGCGATGCGCAAGCGTCCTTGCATGGCTGGCGCCCCCCGCGCCGTTGTCAGTGCTGTCTGTCGAGCAGCCTGCGGGCCTTCCAGACACCACCCCATCACTTTGAACTCAATATGCTGGGGCCAGCCCTGTCTGTCCGCATGCCTTCGGTCCGCCGTCTCGACAGACGGCCAGTCTGCCTTCGCCGACGGCCCTGTGGCCTGCGAACAGACAGAGCTGGTGACGACGGCGATACTTGATCAGTGTTGCCTTAAATCAGAGCATCCTTAGTGATGATGACCACCGGGACCATGCACGTGACCGTGCGCAAGCTCTTCTTCGCTGGCCGTGCGCACTTCGGTCACCTGGATATCGAAGTGCAGCGTCTGGCCGGCGAGCGGATGATTGCCGTCGATGTGCACGGTGTCGCCGTCGACCTGGGTGACGGTGACGTGCACCACGCCCTGCGGACCGTGCGCCTGGAACTGCATGCCCGGCTGGATATCGTCCACGCCCTGGAACGCTTCGCGCGGCACCGCCTGCACCAGCTCCGCGTGATGCACGCCGTAGCCGTCGGCAGGCGCCACGTCGACCTTGAACTGGTCACCAGCCACGCGGCCGGCCATCGCCTTTTCCAGGCCCGGCACGATCTGTCCGGTGCCGTGCAGATAGGTCAGCGGCTCGCGACCCTCGGAGCTGTCGAGCACCTGGCCCTGGTCGTCGGTAAGGGTGTAGTGGAAGGAAGCAACGGCGTTGTCGGTGATCTGCATGATGATCTCGCGATAAGGGGGTGAGCGCCGACCTTCGCCGACGGGGAATGTGCAAGGGTACCACTTGGCACTACCGGCTCGCCTCAAGCATTGCGAGAATGGACCGGACCGCTCGCGGATCCCCTCATGACGACGCTGCTAGAAGCCTGGCGCCATCGCCCGACGCACCGGCAGGTGTGGGCGCTGGCAACGCCGATGATCTTGTCCAATCTCACCGTGCCGCTGGTGGCGCTGGTGGACAGCACCGTGGCCGGCCATTTGCCGCTCACCCAGGACCTGAGCGCGGTCACGGTTGGCAGTGCCGTATACGCACTGCCTTTGTGGAGCCTCGGCTTTCTACGCATGGGCACCACCGGCTTTGCCGCCCAGGCCAAAGGTGCGGGCGATCCCTCCGCGCTGCGCACCGTACAGGCACAGGCGTTGCTGCTTGCTGCCGTGCTGGGCGCCTTGGTTGGCCTGCTGATGATCCCGCTGCTGCCATGGCTGGTGGCGCAGATGCACTCGACGCCGTTGATGACCGGCCGTGCACTGGATTATCTGCACGTACGCCTGCTGGGGCTGCCGGCGGCGCTGCTCAATTACGCGCTTGCCGGCTGGTTCATCGGCGCGCAGCGTGCGCGCACTACGCTCGGCCTGTTGCTGGTGACGAACCTGGTGAATATCGCGCTCAACCTGCTGTTCGTGCCGGGATTCGGCTGGGGTGTTCCCGGTATCGCGCTGGCGTCGGTGCTGGGCGAATGGTGTGGCGCCTTGTATGGCATATGGCAGGCGCACCGAGTGTTGCGCGGGCTGGGCGGACACGTCGACTGGCGAGCCATGCGCGAGTGGCGGCACTGGCTGCCGCTGCTGCTGGTCAACCGCGACATTTTCCTGCGCACGATCGCGCTGGAAGGCGTGTTCTTCAGTCTTTCGCTGCTGGGCGCACGGCTCGGCGACGCCACCGTCGCGGCGAATGCCTTGCTGCTCAACGGCCTGATGCTGACGGCGTTCGGCCTGGATGGTTTGGCAAACGCGGTGGAAGCCTTGTGCGGCCACGCCATCGGTGCCCGCGACCCGCATGCGCTGCGCCGCGCCCTGGTAGTGGCGGGCGGGTGGTCGTTGATCGGCAGCATTGGCTATGCGCTGTTCTTCAGCAGCGCCGGACACCTGTTCGTGAACCTGCAGACCAACTTGCCCGAAGTGCGCGAGGCCGCCTACCGCTGCCTGCCGTGGCTGACGGTGCTGCCGGTGATCGGGGTGTGGAGCTATCTGCTCGACGGCTTGTTCATCGGCGCCACGCGTGCGCGGGAAATGCGCGACGGCATGCTGGTCTCCGTCGTGTTCTTCGTCGTGCTTGCATGGCTCACGCGCGGCCTGGGCAATGAAGGATTGTGGCTGACGTTCCTCGCCTTCATGGCCATGCGCGCCGCGAGCCTGGGCTGGCTGGGTTTGCGCTTGCGGCGGCAGCGGGCATGGATTGCGTGATCTGCCCTGGGCAATACTTGAGCGCATGAAACTCTCGCCCTACCTGTTGCGGATCGGCGCAGCATGCATGCTGCTGGGCGGCATGGCCGACGTCCATGCCTATACCGATGAGCCCATCGTTGCGGCCACCACGCGCGAGCAGCTTGCTGCCGCCATCGATGCGCAGATCCGGCAACCGCGCTTCGACGCCGCCAGCTGGGGTATCGCCGTGGTATCGCTCGACACCGGTCGCACGCTGTACACGCACGATGCCGACCGCCTGCTGCAGCCGGCGTCCACCGCCAAGCTCTACACCGCCGCCGTGGTGCTGGATACGATCGGTACCGATTACCGCATCCCCACGCAATTGCTGGCCACCCGCCAGGTCGTGCAAGGGCGATTGGAAGGACCGCTGATCCTGCGCGGCATGGGCGATCCCACGCTCGGCACGCCCGGCACCAACATGGATTGGGCCGATCAGCTGGCGGCGCAACTGGCCGCCGATGGCGTGCACGAGGTGCAAGGGGATTTGATTGCCGACGACAGTTATTTCCAGGGACCGCAGATCGGCTCCGGCTGGGAAGCGCGTGATTTGCAAAGCTGGTTCGCCGTACCTGCATCGGCGCTCAGCGTGCAGGAAAACGTCGCCGAACTCACGGTGACGCCGGCGAAAGCAGCGGGCCAACCCGCCTTTCTACAGCTCGACTCGCCCGGCGCACTCGCGCATGTAGACAACCATCTCATGACTGGCGCACACGATACGCGCAGCGACATCAACCTTTACCGCGCGCCGGGCGCTACCACCCTGTATGCCTTCGGCGCTATCAACGAAGGTGCGGCGCCGCAAACCTTCAAGCTCGCCATCGGCGACCCGGCCTGGTACGCCGGCACGCGCTTGCGCGAGGCGCTGCAGCGGCATGGCGTGCACGTTCACGGCAACCTGCGCGTGCGCCATTGGCCGGAGCAAAATGACGGCGACCTCGGCAAGGCCGTGGTATTGGCGCAGGTGTTGTCGCCGCCGGTGATGGAGATTCTCGAGCGCGGCCTGAAGCGCTCGCAAAACCTGTATCTGCAGAACCTGTTGCAGATTGCCGGCGTCAAGGCGCAAGCCGAGGCCGAACAGGCGGGCGATCCGCCAACGGGCTTTCTGAGCAGCGACGCCTGGGGCATCCACGCACTGGATGGTTTGCTCAATCGCATCGGCATTGCACCCGGCACGGCACAAGTCGAGGATGGCGCGGGCCTGTCGCGGCAGGACCTGTCCACGGCCAATGCAATGGTGCACCTGCTGAGCTATCTCGCCGGCCAACCCTATGGCCAGCCGCTACGCGATGCCCTGCCCGCCGCGGGCGTGGACGGCACGCTCGAATGGCGCATGCGCAACACCACCGCCATGGACAACGTGCACGCCAAGACCGGCAGCATGACCCACGTGCGCTGCCTGGTGGGTTACCTGACGACGGCGTCCGGCGAGCATCTGGCGTTTGCGATCATGCTCAACAACTTTGTGCGTGGCGCGGATGAGCCCAGTCCAAGCCGGAATCTGGATGCGATCGTGGAGTTGCTGGCGGCGTTTCGCGGCCGGAGCTGATCCGGCAAACCCACCGGCCACGCAGGCTGGGATGAAGTCCCGGCATCAACCCAGCTTCAAGTCTTTCTCGATCTTCTCCGGCGCATCATTGGGCGCATAACGTTTCACCACCTTGCCCTGCGCATCCACCAGGAACTTGGTGAAATTCCACTTGATGGATTCGCTGCCCAGCAGACCCTTGGCCTCTTTCTTCAGCCATTGATACAGGGGATGCGTGTGCTCGCCGTTCACGTCGATCTTGGCGAACATGGGAAAGCTCACGTCATAGGTGGTGGAGCAGAACTGCTTGATCTCCGCCTCGTCGCCGGGCTCCTGGTGGCCGAACTGGTCGCAGGGGAAGCCGAGCACGGCCACACCCTGGTCGCGATGCTTGCGCCACAGCGCCTCCAGCCCCTTGTACTGTGGCGTGAATCCGCACTTGGAGGCCACGTTGACGATCAGCAGGGTCTTGCCGCGCCAGTCGCCCAGCGAACGCTCGTTGCCGTCGATATCGCGCGCGCTGAAGTCGTATACGGTGGTCATGTCATCGCTCCGGTTCTATGCATATGGCAGTCTACGTCAGACTGACAGCCATTGGCTGACATAGAATGCCCCTTCTCGATCTTTCGTCCAGGCCCGCCGTGATCCGCTTCATCGATGTCCACAAATCCTATCGTGTCGAAGGCAAGGACATTCCGGCGCTGGAACCTTTCAGCCTGGAGATCGCCGATGGCGAGGTGTTCGGCATCATCGGCCACTCCGGCGCCGGCAAGTCCACCCTGATCCGCCTGATCAACCTGCTGGAGCGGCCCAGCGGCGGACGCATCCTGATCGGCGACACCGAGATCACCGCGCTGTCCGATGAAGCCTTGCGCGTCGCCCGGCAGCGCATCGGCATGATCTTCCAGCACTTCAACCTGCTTTCCTCGCAGACGGTGGTGGAGAACATCGCCTTCCCGATGCGACTGGCGGGCAAGCAGGATGCCAAAACGATACGCGCCCGCGTGGACGAGCTATTGCAGCGCGTCGGCCTGACCGCGCACGCCAACAAGTATCCCGCGCAGCTCTCCGGCGGACAGAAGCAGCGCGTGGGCATTGCGCGGGCGCTGGCCAATCATCCGTCGATCCTGTTGTGCGACGAAGCGACCAGCGCGCTCGATCCACAAACCACCGCCTCCGTGCTCGACCTGCTGGCCGAGATCAACCGCGAACTGAAACTGACCATCGTGCTGATCACGCACGAGATGGACGTGGTGCGCCGCGTGTGCGATCGCGTGGCGGTGCTGGATGCCGGGCGCATCGTGGAGCACGGCGCGGTCGCGGATGTCTTCCTGCATCCACAGCACGCCACCACGCGCCGCTTCGTCAGCGAAGCGCTGCCGGAGGAAGCCGCCGGCGAAAAGGCCATTTACGAAAACGTGCCCGGCCGCATCATGCGCCTATCCTTCCGCGGTGAAGCGACGTGGTCGCCCACGCTGGGGCGCGTCACGCGCGAAACGGGCGTGGATTTCAACATCCTGGCCGGCCGCATCGACCGCATCAAGGATCTGCCCTACGGCCAACTGACCCTGGCCATGCAGGGCGACAACGTGGATGGTGCCCTGCGCGCATTGCGCGAAGCGGGCATCGACGTAGAGGAGCTTGCCCGATGATGATCGCCAGCCAACTTCCCTTGCTGCATAACTTGTTCCCCAACATCGACGATTGGGGCGAGTTGGGCCAGGCATGCATCGATACGCTGCTGATGTTGGGCGGTTCACTGCTGCTTACGGTGATCATCGGCTTGCCGCTGGGCGTGCTGTTGTTCCTCACCGGCAAAGGCCAGCTGCACGCCATGCCCAAGCTGTACGGTGTGCTGTCGTTGGTGGTGAACGTGCTGCGCTCGGTACCCTTCATCATCTTGATGATCGTGCTGATGCCGCTTACGTATGTGTTGGTCGGCACCAAGCTGGGCATTCGCGGCGCGATTCCGCCGCTGGTGATCGGCGCGGCGCCCTTCTTCGCACGCCTGGTGGAAACCTCGCTGCGCGAAGTGGAACAAGGCGTCATCGAAGCTTCGCAAGCCATGGGCGCCACCACCTGGCAGATCGTGCGCCACGTGCTGCTGCCCGAGGCGCGCGCAAGCCTGTGGGCCGGCGTCACGGTGACGGCCGTTGCGCTGGTCGGCTACACCGCCATGGGCGGCGCGATCGGCTCCGGCGGCCTGGGTGATCTGGCCTATCGTTATGGGTATCTCAGCTATAAGTCCGATTACATGGTCGTGACCGTGTTGCTGCTGATCGTACTGGTCCAGATCCTGCAGATGCTGGGCGATCGCATCGTGGCGCACTACAGCCGGCGATAATCCTGCATTCTTTTGCATCCAGCCGTATGGACGGCTATTCTGGCGCACCGCACAAGGATAGCCCTTCGATGAAAAAACTCCTTTTCCTGGCTGCCGCCGCCCTGCTCGTGGCCGGCTGCTCCCCTTCCGGTTCGGGCGGCTCCGACGGCCAGACCTTGACGGTGGCGGCCACTGCCGTACCGCATGCGGAAATCCTCAAGGAAGTGAAACCCATCCTGGCAAAGGAAGGCGTGAACCTGGACATCAAGGTGTTTGCCGATTACGTGCAGCCCAACCTGCAGGTGGCGGAAAAAAGCATCGACGTGAATTACTTCCAGACCAAGCCGTACCTGGACGCCTTCAATCGCGAGCGCGGCACCCACCTGGTGATCATTACCGGCGTGCACATCGAACCGTTCGGTGCGTACTCGCACAAGTACAAGTCGATCGACCAGTTGCCCGACGGTGCTACCGTGGCGATTCCGAATGATCCCAGCAACAACAGCCGCGCCTTGTTGCTGCTTGCCAAGCACGGCCTGATCACGCTGAAGGACCCGAGCAACGAACTGGCCACCACCAAGGACATCACCGCCAACCCCAAGAACCTCAAGTTCAAGGAACTGGAAGCGGCGATGCTGCCGCGCACGCTGGACGAAGTGGATCTGGCGCTGATCAACACCAACTACGCGCTGGCGGCCGGCCTGAATCCCACCAAGGATGCCTTGCTGATCGAGGACAAGAACTCACCTTATGTGAATTACCTGGTAGGGCGCCCGGACAACAAGGACGACCCGCGCGTGCAGAAGCTGGCGCAGGCGCTGACCAGCCCTGAGGTGAAAGCGTTTATCGAACAGAAGTACCACGGCGCGGTGTTGCCGGCGTTTTGAGCAACGCTGCGCAAGCGCAGGCTGGGATGAGCGAATGCGAATCCCAGCCACCCGTTCCATGTCGCTACGCTGCCGATTCGGCCTCGACCGGAATCGGAATATCAAACACTTGCCGCAGATACGCGATGTACGCGGCGTCGTCGCACATGTTCTTGCCCGGCGAATCGCTGAGTTTTGCCACCGGCTGCCCGTTGCAGCGAACCATCTTGATGACGATGTTGAGCGGCGTGGGCCCGACGTCGTTGGTGAGATTGGTGCCGACGCCGAACGCGAGTTGGCAGCGTCCATGGAAATGCTTGAACAACTCCATCACCTTGGGAACGCTCAAGCTGTCGCTGAACACCAGCACCTTGCTGCGCGGATCGACACGATTGGCCTGGTAATGCGCCAGCACCCGCTCGCCCCACAAGAACGGATCGCCCGAATCGTGGCGGGTGCCATCGAACAGCTTGCAAAAGTACATGTCGAAGTCGCGCAGGAAGGCGGTAAGCCCATAGACATCCGATAGCGCGATGCCGAGGTCGCCACGGTACTCCTTGGCCCAGGCTTCCAGCGCCGCGACCTGCGAATCGCGCAAGCGCGGACCCAGCGCCTGGTGCGCCTGCAAGTATTCGTGTGCCAGCGTGCCGAGCGGGCGCAGGCCCAGCTGCCACGCCAGCCATACGTTGCTGGTGCCGGCCAGTTGCGGCCCAAGGCCTTCGTGCAGTGTTTCCGCCACTTCGCGGTGCCACTCGCGCGAGAAGCGCCGGCGCGTGCCGTAGTCGGCGATGCGGCAGTCTCGATATCCCGGCGTGTCGCGCAACAGCGCGATTTTCTCCCGCAAACGGCGCCGGCCTTCGGAGAGATCCAGCCCCGCGTGCGTGCGGCGGAAATACACTTCGTTAACGATCGCCAGCAGCGGCACTTCGAAAAGAATGGTGTGCAGCCACGGCCCGCAGATGCGGATCTCGATCTCACCGTTATTTAGCGGTGACGGCGTGATCTCTACATACTTGGCGTTGAGCTGGAACAAGCCGAGAAAGTCGACAAAGTCGCTCTTGATGAAGCGCCAGCTGCGCAGGTAGTCGAGCTCCTGCTCGGTAAAGCGCAGGCTGCACAGCGCGTGCAGCTCCGCGCGAATCTCGTCGATGAAAGGCACCAGGTTGATGCCCGGATTGCGGCACTTGAAGCGGTACTCCACTTGTGCAGCAGGATACTGATGCAGCACCACCTGCATCATGGAGAATTTGTAAAGATCGGTGTCGAGCAAGGAGCTGACGATCATGGAACAGCCATGCCGGGGGAGAGGAGAAGCTGCGCAGGCGTCGCGCGGCATCCGGCGATTATCCCGCCTAAGTCCTTGCCGTGAATAGCAGCGTGGTGCCGCAAAAGATAAAACCCCGGCAGCCAGGGGAATAACTGCCGGGGTTTGTTAGGTCGCGTTCCGGGGGGAGGGTAAACTTGGGAACCGACCCCTGGATGCTGCGATGACCTGCCGCATCCGCTTGTCGCCTCACGGCGATTCGGAGAGTTAGTGTGTCCGGCGCTGACGAAGTTCAAGGTCCGGGTCGAATTGGTTCAGCTTTCCGCTAAGTACCTGGCGACGCCGTCGATGGTTTCATCTGCACCGTTTTCCAACTCCTTGTCAGTAAAGGGCCAGAACATGAGCATCTTGTATCGCTGTCTTGCCCTGTTGACGCTGTGCTGCGCGCTGCCGCTGCATGCGGCGGATCTGCGCATCGAGATGGGCCCCTACGCCCACGTCTGGACGACGGAGCAATTATTGCGTCGCGGCGATGCACAGAGCGTGACGATTGCCGATGACGTCGCCTTCCACCGCACGATGAACTACCGCGCCGTGCCGCTGCGTACGCTATTGCCCGACCTGGCCCCAGGCGATCGTTTGAAATTCGTTGCGAACGACGGCTTCTCAGTCGACATCGCCGCAGCTGCCCTGCTCAAGCCATCAGGCGCACAAGCGTGGCTGGCGGTGGAAGATCCGCAGCGTCCATGGCCGTCACTGCCCGGCAATAAAGGCGATGCCGGCCCTTTCTACGTGGTATGGACCAACCCGGCCGCCGCCCTGGTCGGCAGCGAGCAATGGCCTTACCAACTGGCGCGGATAGAACGCGTGGACGATGTGGCGACGCGCTTTCCTGCCACGGCGCCTGCTGCCTCGGTGCCTGCCGACAGCCCCGTGCGCCGCGGCTACGCCGTCTTCCAGCGCACCTGCTTTGCCTGCCATACGCTCAATGGCCAAGGCGATGCACGCATGGGGCCGGACCTCAACATCCCGCACAGCCCTACCGAATACCTGAGCGCGGCCATGCTGCGCGCATTCATCCGCAACCCGCAGTCGCTGCGGCGCTGGCCGGAAGGCAGGATGACGGGTTTTCCTACACAGCAATCACTGTCGGATGCGGATCTCGACGCGGTGATCGCTTACCTGAAGTACATGGCGCAGCACAAGGTGGAGAAGTCATGAGCGGAGTCTTTGCAGCATGACGCTGTTCGATCAAGCCCCCACAGCGGTCAACGGCATCCGCATCGGCATCGGCGGATGGACTTTTGCGCCATGGCGCGACAACTTCTATCCGAAAGGCCTGGTGCAGCGGCGCGAACTGGAGTACGCCAGCCGCAAGCTCACGGCGATCGAAATCAACGGCACGTACTACGGCACGCAGAAGCCCGCGACGTATGCCAAATGGGCCGCGGAAACGCCGGAAGGTTTCCTGTTCTCCGCCAAGGCGCCGATGCGCATCATGCAATCGCGCAACCTGGAGAAAACCGGGCCGCAGATCGATGACTTCCTGGGCGGCATCGCCTCCCTCGGCGACCGGCTTGGCCCGATCGTGTGGCAGTTCGACGCAGGTCAACGCTTGCAGCGCGACAGCTTCGCTGCATTTCTCGACTTGCTGCCACCGCAGGTCGAAGGGCGCGCGCTGCGCCACGTGCTGGATGTGCGCGACCGGGACTTCGTCAACACCGATTACCTGGCGCTGGCACGCAAGCATGGCATGGCGACGGTATTCACCGACTCGCCCGACTATCCATCCTTTGCCGATGTGACCGCCGATTTCGTCTACGCGCGGCTGATGCGCTCGCGCAGCGACGTGCCGACCGGCTACGCCGCCGAAGCGCTGGATGGCTGGGCGAAACGTGCGCACGCGTGGGCCGACGGCGGGCAACCGGCGGACTTGCCTTACCTCGACGCAGCGCGCGCAACGCCGCGCAAGCGCGACGTGTTCCTGTTCTTCATCAGTGCGGCGAAGGAACGCAATCCGGCGGCGGCGATGGCGCTGATCGAGAAAGTCAGCGCGCCGTAACCGGCAACAAGGCGCGCAAGCTGCTTTCGCGCTGCGCCTTGGGCTCCTTCGCCAGGGCACGCACGCGCGCGTAGAACGACGGCCACTGGCCAGCCACCTGCTTGAACAGTGAGGCAAACGCGGGCTTCCATTGATCGTACAAACCAAACGGCAGCAAGGTCGCATTGTTGATCGGCTGCGCCACCCACGCGTCGTAGCGGTGGTCGTTCGGCCAGTACTGATCCCGCCACGCGGTATAGCGCTTGCGAAAATCCTCGATCTCGCGCTGCTTGCCCGCCGCCATCGCTTCCTCGCCTACCCCGCTGGCGTATAACTTTTTCAGGCGGTCGCGCAGGTCGAGCACCAAGCGGGTGAATCCATCCTCCATGACCTGGTCGTGGTCGTCCCCCACCGGTTCGCCGCGCGCACGGTGCCACTCGCGCAGCCCTTCGTCCTCCACGAACATGGCGTAGCTTTCATTGAAAGCGGTATCGCCCTTCAGGTAGATCTTCTGGTGCGCCAGTTCGTGGAAGATCGTGCCCATGAGTTCGTCGTCATCCCAGCGCATCATGCTGCTGAGGATGGGGTCGGCAAACCAGCCCAGGGTCGAATAGGCCGGCACGCCGCCGATGTAGACGTCGTCGCCTTTCGCACGCAGGCGCTCGGCGCTCGCCCGCGCCTTCTGCTCGTCAAACCAGCCGCGATAGGCCACGCAGCCGGCGATGGGAAAGCATTGCGGCACCGCCTCCACCGAAAAGCGCGGCGTCGCAAACACGTTCCACACCACATAAGGCCGATGCAATTGCACGTAATAGGTGTAGCTGCGGTTGCGCGGCAGGGCGAGATGATCGGAGGCGAACTGTCGCGCCCGCTGGGAAAGCTCCAACCGTGCCGCCAGCCTGGGATCGGTGGCAGGGTCGGCGATCACCTTGCGCACCGAACGACGCTTGAGCAGCAAGGCGCTTTCGCCATGCGTGACGTGGGCGTAATAGCGAAGATCGGCACAAGCAGCCAGCACGGCGACCACCATGATGCAAAAGATGAATCGGGTGGCGAATAAAAAAATGCGGGGACGAATCATCCCCGCATTCTGACAAAACAGCGCAACTCAGTGCCCGTGTCCGCTCCAGCCACCATGACCGCCATGGCCACCGGACCAATGCCCGCCACCATGGCCGCCTCCATGCCAGTCGCCATGGCCGCCGTGCCAGTCATGATCGCCATGCCCCCAGTACCGGCCCCGGCCGTACCCGCCGCCATAGCAGCAACCGTAGCCGTAGTAACCCCAGCCGCCGTAATAGCCGTAGGGACCACCGTAATAGCCATAAGGGTCGCCGTAGACGACCGACGGGGCGGTTCCATAGTAGGCGTCGCCCGCATAGCCGCCGCCGCGCACATAGCTATAACCTGGGGCCACGTAGCAACTGGAAAGCAGAACGGTGACGCCCGCCAGCACAAGGCCGGCCAGCACGCGTTTGACTGAGATATTCATGGTGGGGACTCCATGCGCTCTACGTTTGCAGCCTAGTCCTGCAGCGATAAATGCGCCCTGAGCGCCGCCAAACACCCGCTACATGCCCGGCCGCGACAAGGCCGCAAGGAAATGCGGCAGCACCGGCGGATTGGCCAGCACCGTAAACAACACGCCATAGGCCGCGCCCCACAGATGCGCGCTATGGTTCACGTTGTCCCGTCCCTGCCGGTCCATGTAGATGGAATAGCCCACGTACAGCACGGCATAGATGATCGCCGGCACCGGAATGAAGAACACCAGGATGCGCGTCCACGGCGCATACAGCACGAAACCGAACACCACCGCGGATACGGCGCCCGATGCACCCAGGCTGTGGTAGTTCGTATTGCGCCGGTTCTTCAGGTACGTGGGCAGGATCGACACGATCAGGCCGCCCAGATAGAACAGCGCGAAACCAAAGCCGCCCAGGGTGCCATTGTAGACGGGCTCCATCACGCGGCCGAAAAAGTACAGCGTCATCATGTTGAACAGCAGGTGCATGGGATCGGCATGCAGCAGGCCGTAGGTGACCAGCCGGTAATACTCGCGCTTGCGCTCGATCGCCGGCGGCCACAGGATCAGGTCGTCCACCAGCCGCCGGTTGTTGAAGGCCATGAAGGAGACGATGCACGTGGCAGCGAGGATGATCAGCAGCGTAATCGGAATCGACATATGACGAATTGGACGAACTTCGGAATCCATCCATCTTGACGTTCACGCGCCAACTTGTCGACCGTTAGAATGCACGACTGCTCCTTCAGTACCTCCGCGCACGCATGAAACCCATCCGCTATATGCACCTGGACGTCTTCGCCGCCAGTCCGGGCGGCGGCAATCACCTGGGTGTGGTCACCGACGCCAGCGACTGGAGCGACGCCGACATGCAGCGCTACGCGCGCTGGACCGACCTGGTGGAAACCACCTTCCTGCTGCCGCCGAGCGATCCCAAGGCCAGCTACCGCGTGCGCATCTTCACGCCGGAAAAGGAAATCGCCTTCGCCGGTCACCCCAGCGTGGGCAGCGCGCATGCCGTGCTCGAATGCGGCCTGGCCGAACCGCGCGACGGCGTCCTGTGGCAGGAGTGCGGCGCCGGCGTGCTGCCAATTCGCGTGGAAGGCAGTGGCCCGCAACGCGTGCTGATGCTGCACTCTCCGGAAGCACGCGTGGTGAAAACCGGCCTGCACGCCCATCCGCTGCTGGCCTCCACGCTCGACAGCATCGGGTTGGGCAGGCTGCCGCCCGCACTGGTCGATGGCGGCCGCCGCTGGTGGCTGGCCGAATGCGTGGACGAAGCCAGCCTGCGCGCATGGACGCCCGATCACAGCGCCATCGGCGCGCTCGCGGTGGCCAGCGGCAGCATGGGCCTGTGTGCGTTTGCGCGCAGCAGCCATCCGGATTACCAACTGGTGGTGCGTGCGTTTCCGTCCGGCGTGGGCATCGTGGAAGATCCCGCTTCCGGCGCGGCCAACGGATTGATCGCCGCCTATATCGCGCACGCCGAACCCAACGGAGCGCTGGCGCGCGGCTACGCCGTCAGCCAGGGGCGCGAGATGGGTCACGACGCGCAGCTGATTGCGCATATCGTGGATGGCGCGATCTGGATCGGCGGGCGCACCAACACTGTCATCGATGGCACCCTGCTTTGGAGCGGACGCTAGAAATCAAACGTTACGCGCGTCCATCCAGGTTCGCCCGCCGCACGGAGACTTGTGCCAGCGCGGCAAGATCCATGTCTTCGGCGCCGTGGGCCAGCGCTTCGATCAGGCTCTCGCGCAAAACGCTTGCCAACGGCATCGACACCTTTTCCGCCTGCGCGGCATCCTGCGCCAGCATCACATCCTTCAAGCCCAGCGGCAGTGCAAAGCCCGGCGGCGTAAAGCGTTCCTCCGCCATGGCTTTGCCGTATATCTGGTACACCGGCGAGGCGAACAAGGTGCTGGTCATCAGCGCGATGAAATCGGCCGCGCTCACACCATGGGCGCGCGCCAGCACGGAGGCTTCGGCCATGCTTTCAATCGCCGACACGATCATGAAATTGCCGGCCAGTTTCACTGCGTTGGCGCGTTCCGGGGTGTCGCCCATCGGCCACAACTTCGCTGCCATGGCTTCCAGCAACGGCTGTGCCGTTTCGATGGCGCCGTGCGCACCGGCAACCAGCATGTTGAGCTTGCCCGCGGCAGCGACGTCCGGACGGCCGAACACCGGTGCGGCCACATAACGCAAGCCGCGCCTGGTGTGCGCTTCGGCCAGCTCCCTGGCCAATGCAACGGAAATGGTGGCGTGATTGACGTGCACGGTGCCCGGATCCATCGCGTCGAGCAGGCCGCCATCAAAAAAGACGTCGCGCACCGCCTGATCGTTCGCCAGCATGCTGTGCAGCACCTCCACCTGTGCCGCGCGATCCGGCGTGCTTACCGCCTTGGCGCCCAGCGACGCCAGTTTTTGCGCGGCCATTTCCGAACGGTTCCACACCATCACGTGATGGCCCGCCGCCACCAGGTTGCTGGCCATGGCGCTGCCCATCGCACCGAGCCCGATAAAGCCGACTTTCATGGGGAATCTCCTGTTGCAGATGCCTAGTGGAGCATGGCAGCTGTTGAGTAGAAGCGAAGCCTAGACCACTTCCCCAGCCGCGTGCCCCGACGCCCACGCCCATTGGAAGTTGTAGCCGCCCAGCCAGCCGGTGACGTCGACCACTTCGCCGATGAAATACAGGCCTGGCATGCGCTTGGATTGCATGGTCGTGGACGAGAGTTCGTCCGTATCCACGCCGCCGAGTGTAACTTCCGCCGTGCGGTAACCTTCCGTGCCACTGGCTACGATCGGCCAATCGTGCAAGCGTGCGCCTGTATCGTGCAGTTCCGCATCGCGGTACTGGCGCATCGGCTTGCTGCCCAGCCATAGCTCGCACAAACGCTGCGCCAGCCGGCGTGGCAGCAGGTCGCCCAGCACGTTGCGCAGCTCCGCCGCCGGCCGCTCGGCGCGCTGGGCAACCAGCCAGTCGCCGATGTCCTGTGCCGGCGACAGGTCAATATGCAATGCATCGCCCGGCTGCCAATAGGAGGAAATCTGCAGCACCGCCGGCCCGCTGATGCCGCGATGCGTAAACAACAAGCCGGCGCGGAAAGCTTGCTTGCCTGCGCGCGTTTCCGCCACCGGCAAGGCCACGCCGGCAAGTTCGTGGTAATGCTCCAGGTGCTTGCCGCTCAAGGTGAGCGGTACCAGGCCCGCACGCGTCGGCAACACGTTGTGCCCGAACTGCCGCGCCAGTTCGTAACCGAAACCGGTCGCGCCCATGCTGGGAATCGACAGGCCGCCGCTGGCGACCACCAGCGAATCGGCATGCACTTCGCCGTGCGCGGTGAGCACGGCAAAACCTTCTTCGGTCTTTTTGACCTTCTCTACCGCGCAGCTGGTTTCGATGCGCACACCCGCCGCCGCGCATTCGTCCAGCAGCATGCGCACGATCAGCTTGGAAGACTCGTCGCAAAACAGCTGGCCCAGCTCTTTCTCGTGGTAGGCAATGCGATGCTTTTCCACCAGCGCAATGAAATCCCACTGCGTATAGCGCGCCAGCGCGGATTTGCAGAAATGCGGATTGGCCGACAGGTATTGCGCCGGCGTCACGCCCAGGTTGGTGAAATTGCAGCGCCCGCCGCCGGACATCAGGATCTTCTTGCCAGGCTTGTTCGCGTGATCGAGCACCAGCACGCGCCGGCCGCGCTGCCCTGCGGTGATCGCGCACATCAAGCCGGCGGCGCCTGCGCCGATCACCAGAACATCCACCTTCACGCGATCACCGCCATTCCCATACGTGTGCCCATTATCCAATAAACTTGGCGCCTGCCCCGCCAAGGATTCTGACCATGCCCTCCTTCGACGCAATCTCCGAGGTCGACAAGCACGAACTGACCAATGCCGTCGACCAGGCCAACCGCGAACTGGCCAACCGCTTCGACTTCAAAGGGAGCGATGCGAAGTTCGAGCTGGACAAGTCCGTAATCACGCAAAGCGCACCCAGCGAATTCCAGCTGCAGCAGATGCTGGACATCCTGCGCGGCCGCCTGGCTGCACGAAAGATCGATTTGCGCGCCCTCGACATCGCCGATCCGGAAGTGAACCTGGGCGGCGCACGGCAGAAAATCACCGTGAAACAAGGCATCGAACAGCCGATCGCCAAGAAGCTGATCGCCACGCTGAAAGAAGCCAAGCTGAAGGTGGAAGCGCAGATCAACGGCGACAAGCTGCGCGTCAGCGGCAAGAAGAAGGATGACCTGCAACTCGCCATGGCGGTGCTGCGCAAGGCGGACGTGGAGCTGCCGCTGCAGTTCGACAACTTTCGCGACTAGCGCTTGGGGGCTGGGATAAACCCCCAGCCTACGCAAGCCCGGCCGCAATATTCACGCTGATCGCAATGATGAATACGTTGAAGAAAAACGCCACCACGCTGTGCAGCAGCGCGGTGCGGCGCAAGGCATGGCTGGTGATCTGCACGTCGGACACCTGGAAGCACATGCCGATCACGAAGGCGAAGTACACGAAATCCCAGTAATCGGGCTGTTTCGTGCAGGGAAATTCCAGCCCTTCGTGCTGCGTGCCGAAATCGCCGTAGTACCCGTGTGCGTAATGCAGCGCATACATGGTGTTCATGAACAACCACGACAGCACGATGCTCAGTGCCGCCATGCCCATGGCCATGGCGCCACCGCCCTTTGCAGCGTGCATCTCGGTGGACAGCGCCACCAGCACCACCATCGACAGTATGACGGCCACCCACAGCGTGGCGCGACGCCCGGTGTCCTGGCAGTGCGCATGCCTGGCCATGTGCTCGGCGGTCGCGCGATGAAACATGCGCGCCAGCATGCACAGATAAAGCAGCACCCCGGCATCGAAGCCGAGCAGCAAGGCAGAAGCGGGCTTGGCGCCACCAGCCAGCAAGGCCCCAGCCACCGCAACGAACACGATGCCCGCGATCGCCAGCCACGGACGTGCACGCACAAAGCGGAACGGTGCCCAGCGGCGCGTCATCAGGCGTTTCTCATGCGTGGTATTCATGCGCGCAGGTCATTGAATTCAGGATGGCGTTGCATCCAGACCTGCGCATAGCTGCAGGCCGGCACGATCTTCCAGCCTTCGCGGCGCGCCGTTTCCACCGCGGTGCGCACCAGTTCGCCGGCAATACCGCGGCCACCGACCTGCTCCGGTACGCCGGTATGCGTAATCGTCATCACGCCGCCCTCCAGGTGGTAATCGAGTTCGCAAACAACGCCGTCGACCGTGGTTTCAAAACGATGTGCGGCAGCCAGATGCCGGATGTCCAAGCCCATGATGCGCTCCCGGGAAACCGAAGGTGCACAGCATAGAGTGCCGTCGGCCTAGGCTGCCACCTGCTCCGCGACCCGTTCGCGGCGCACGCGCACGGCCTTCGCCAGCCGATCGAGCACGTCCACCGTGGTGTCCCAGCCAATGCAGCCGTCAGTGATGCTCTGCCCGTAGACCAGCTCGCAGCCCGGCAGCAGGTCCTGGCGACCGGCCACCAGATGGCTTTCCACCATCACGCCATGGATGCGCGATTCACCGGCCTCGAGCTGCGCGGCGATATCGGCCACCACGCGCGGCTGGTTTTCCGGCAGTTTGGCGCTGTTGGCATGGCTGGCATCGATCATCAGCCGTTGCGCGATGCCCGCCTTCGCCAGCACGCTGCATACGCTCTCCACACTGGCGGCATCGTAATTGGGCTGCTTGCCGCCGCGCAGGATGACGTGGCAGTCCTCATTGCCCGCGGTAGCCGCGATCGCCGTGTGCCCGTGCTTGGTCACGGCCATGAAATGATGCGGCCGGGCCGCCGCCAGGACCGCGTCCACCGCGATTTTTACATTGCCGTCGGTACCGTTCTTGAAGCCCACCGGGCAGGACAGCCCCGAAGCGAGTTCGCGATGCGACTGGCTTTCGGTGGTGCGCGCGCCGATCGCGCCCCAGGCGACCAGGTCGGCGATGTACTGCGGCGTTATCAGGTCCAGGAATTCGGTGCCCGCCGGCAGCCCCAGCGCGTTGATGTCGCACAACAGGCGCCGCGCAAGGTGTAGGCCCTTGTCGATGTGGTAGCTCTCGTCCAGGTCGGGATCGTTGATCAGCCCCTTCCAGCCGATGGTGGTGCGCGGCTTTTCGAAATACACGCGCATCACGATCTCCAGCGTATCGGCGTGCCGTGCGCGCTCGGCGGCAAGGCGCCTGGCGTACTCCAGGGCGGCGGCAGGATCGTGGATCGAGCAAGGGCCGATCACCACCGCAAGGCGATCGTCTTCGCCATGCAGAATGCGATGCAAGGCGCTGCGCGCGTCGGCGACGGTGGCGAGGGCCTGGTCGCTGGCTTGGCAATCCCGCATCACGTCGGAGGGGGTGGGAACTTCCTTGATTTCGCGGATGCGAAGGTCGTCGGTACGGCTGGTCATGGCAATGCGCTCCTTGGAAGGTTTCCGGCGACCTAATGAAAAAGCCGCCAGGGTGGCTGGCGGCTTTTTTGGAAAGTGGGTGATCTTTGTTCGTTACGATCGCGCACCATGCTCCGCCGCCGGCTTCGGATAGGCATACCAAAAGTAATAGCGGCTGGAGGTGGCGAGGATCATGGGGCCAAGTGATACCACATTGTTGTTGCGATGCAAACTGAGGGAATGGACTATGGCCGCCCGGCGTGATGCGCTACTGTGCCGCCGCCATCCGTTTTCGGAGTTTTCCATGCCGCGTCCGTTCGCCTTCCTCGCCGCCGCCCTGCTCGCCCTGGGCACGCTCGGCTCGCAGCCGGCCCGGGCCGACGACGTGCCCTCCATGGTGATCAAGGACGTGGTCGTGGGTACCGGCAACACGGTGCGCGACGACTCCACGGTGAGCATCCAGTACACCGGCTGGCTGTACGACGCCAAGGCCCCCGACCACCACGGCATCAAGATCGACAGCTCCTACGACAACGGCCGCCCGCTCACCTTCAGCATGGGCACCAACGAAGTGGTGGACGGCATGGAAGAAGGCGTGCGCGGCATGAAGGCCGGCGGCAAGCGCAGTGTGATCATTCCCTCCCGCCTGGGCTACGGCCTGCGCGGAGCGCCGCCGGACGTGCCGCCGCGCAGCGCCCTGGTGTTCGATATCGAGCTGTTGCAGGTCAACTAGCACCAACCAGTTGCATGCCAGCTCGAACAGCCTCTTAGGAATCTTGGGCGCTAGGCGTTCGCACCGAATGGCGGCATGATGCCCGGCATTCACGCCGTACGTCCCCATCCACCCTGGAGGATTGCTCGATGAAGCGCATGCTGTGGTGGTTCGTCGCAATGGTGCTGACCGTGGTCCCCGCAACGGCGTTCGCGGTGCCGGGCTACACCGTGGCCACCGTCAACCTGCTGGCCGGCCCCGACCCGCAATACCCGCTGATCTACACGCTGGATGCCGGCACGCCGGTCGACGTGCAGGGCTGCACCGAAGGCTGGCAGTGGTGCGACGTGATCGTCGCCGGCAACCGCGGCTGGATCGCCGGGCCGTACATCGAGTACCTGTACAACAACCAGCCGGTGATCGTTACCGACTATGGCGCGCGCATCGGCATCCCGGTGGTGACGTTCGCGATCGGCGCGTATTGGGGCCGTTACTACGTGAACCGGCCGTTCTATCGCGATCGCGCGCGCTGGTATGGACGGCCCATTCCGGTTCGGCCCTACCCCGGCCAGCGGCCACCGGTGCGGCCGATGCCCAGGCCGCCTTACGGCGGCAATCGGCCCGGCCCCGGCAACCGTCCTCCCGCGAAACCCGGCAGCGGCGGCCATGGAGGCAACTATCCGCCACCCGGCAGCGGTGGGAACGGCGGCAACTATGCACCGCCCGGCGCTGGCAACCGCCCGTCCCGGCCACCTTCGGGCGGCCAAGGCGGTAACACCGGCCCGCGGCCCGGCGGCCAGCAAGGCGGCAACGATGGCCGCGGCCCGCAGGGCAACCGGCCCACACCGCAGCGCAATCCGCCGCCGCAGCGCGATAAAGGCAACGACAACGGCGGTTAAGATCATGGCGCGATGCGTCGTAGATTGGCGGTGAGTCAACGCCGAACCCCAACATCGCCACCTACATGGCGACATTGGGGTTCGCATACGCCCACCGCCAACCTGCTCGTTTCGGCTCTGGCTTACCGCAAGTTCAAAACGCCAGCACGGCAGCCTCGGTCGGCACCGGGCGATCGCCGGCCAGCGCCTGTGCCTTGTTTCGATCCGTCTCCCACGCCGACATCTGGTTCAACGCGCGATACACGCAAGCTTCCGCCCAGGCGGCGCGCCAGTCCTGGTCGCTCCAGTTGGAAAGACGGCCACTCACCGCCACGGCCTGATCCACGTTGCCCGTGTCCAGCAATGCCAATGCATACGGCTGGCCCACGCTCACGATCAGGTCGGGCACGCCGATCTTGTCCGCCAGCGCCATGGCCAGCTTGAGCTGTTCGAGCGCCTGCTCGCGCTTTCCTTCGCTCCAGGCTTGGGCCGCCATCGCCCGCATCACGTCCAGCTTGATCCATTCGTCCTGCGCCATCAGCGGCGCGGCCCACGCGCGCATCGCGGCGACCGTGCGCTTGAGCTCCTCGTTTTTGCCGACACGCAACAGGATGTTGATGTTGCCAAGCCAGGCTTCGGCGGCATTGCGCTTGTCGTCGTCCTGCAGCAGCGCCGACCCCGCCATGGCCTTGGCGATCCATGCCAGCGCCGCGTCGGTTTCGCCACGCTGCAGCGACAGTTGCGCCAGCAAGGCTTGCACCGACGCGCGCTGCGCCGGTTCGTCGATGCCCTGGGATTGCCCCAGCAGTTGTTCGAGTACGGCGCTCGCTTCGGCAGTGCGGCCGTTGTCCGCCAAGGCCACCGCACGCAGCATCACCAGCGCATTGCGCACATAGCTGTCGCAAAACTGCATGTTTTTCTGCTCGAACGGCCAGTACTGCTCGGTCGTCGCCAGCTCGTCGGGAAACTGCAGCAGCATCTTGTGCGAATAGACCAGGCCCTGCAGCGGCGTGGACTGCAACTCCCGCGTGCCCATGCGCCGGTATTGCTCATACGCCGGTTGCAGCAGCGCCAGCGCCTGGGTGAATTGTCCGCGCTGGATGGCGATTTCCGCCACCGACACATCCACTTTCGCCTGGCCGACGGTATCGCCGGCCAAGGTGTAATTGATGCGAGCCAGGCCAAGATCCATGGCCGCGGCGTCCAGCTTGCCGTCCACGAATTCCAGGTGCGCGCGGTCGAGATAAGCACATGCCAGGGCCTCGGCATCCTTCTGCCCTTGCAGCAGGCGAATCGCTTCGCTCAGCGCCACTTCGCCCTGCGCCGCCTGATGCTTGCGGTAGTAGCTGTACCACAGGCTGGTAAGCGCCTTGCCGCGCAAAACCTGTTTGTCCGCCGGCAACTGTTTCAGCAGATCGTTGAACGCCTGCTCGCAACGTTCCACCTCGCCTGCATTGCAATGGAAATCCGCCTCCGCATAAGCAAACTCGGGCGTGCGGCGCAAATCCGGCGGCGCATCGGCAATCAGCGATTGCGCCAGGTCGGGATGGCCGGCCAGCTGTGCGGCCTCTATGCGCAACAGATATTGCTGTTGCGAATCGCCACCATGACTCCCGGGGGCGGCGCGATAGCCGAGCTGCGCCAGCAGCAGATCGCTCGCCGCATGGGCCGCATCGAGCACATCGGCGGACGACGCTTCCGCCTGCCAGCCGTGCCCGTCGCCGCCCTTTGCATCCAGGTGCACGTGCCAGGTGTTGCCAGCCAGGGTCACGCGCGGGCTGACCACCAAGGCGAACGACGCCAGGCCGCTTTGTCCCTTGTCCGCCTGGTTCAGCAGATTGAGCACGTTCTGGCTGCTTTCGGTGGGCACCTTGGCGGCGCGCAACTGGTTGGAGATCAAATCCATCAAGCCCAGTTGCAGCCACTTCCAGTCTTCCGGGCCGTTCACCGTGGCAGGCAGCACTGCCGCTGAGCTGTGCTCGAATTGCAGGGCGGATGGCGGCGCCTCGGCGCGATGGAATGGCAAACCTGCATACGCCGCCGCCAACACCAGGGTAAGCAGCAGCGCCACCAGCAAGGTCGGACGCAATGGCCTGCCCGGCTTGGGCGCACGCGCACCCTGCGCAACATCGGTGGCCTCGTCCGCAGCCTGCGCTTGCAGCGGCGTCGGTTCGGACGTCTGGATGGCAACCTCCAGCATCCACCGATAACCCACGCGCGGCACGGTCTTGATGCAGCGCTGTTCGTTGCCGGCATCACCCAGCATGCGCCGCAGGCGCACGATGGTTTGCGCAAGCAGGTTGTCGCTGACGTCGGCGCGTCCCCACACGGCGGAAATCAACTCGTCCCTGCCGACCGGACGCGCCCGGTGCTCGATCAGGTACACCAGGCAATCGAATGCACTGGCCGGCAGCGCCAGCGGCTCGCCCTGGCGGGTCAATTCCCGCGCACGGGGATCAAGACGACAATCGTCAAAACAATAAACCGGATTCCCCATCAACGAATTTTATCATCCAGCCGCATCGAGCCGTTATTTCAAACGGCCAGGATGCGAACTGCGTAAAGATTTGCTTGCCTGGCAAATAACGCAACACCACCCGACGGATATCGCAATATCGATTGCGTTCGGCGCATCTGTCACTTGCTTCGTTTTGCCTGCGAATGGTTTTCGCGCACGAACACGCCTAAGAACTGCAGGAAAGCATCGAGCAACCCGCGCGATGCTTCGCCCACTCCGGACGTTTCTGCGCAAAGTGTTCGCGGCCCGGCTGTTCCTGGTAGGGATGGCGCAGCAGGTCGAGCAGGGTCTGGATGCCGGCGTAGTCGCCTTCGGTCGCGCGATCGATCGCTTCCTGGGCGAGGTAATTGCGCAGCACGTAACAGGGGTTGGCGGCGTTCATGCGCGCCAGGCGCACGGCCGGCGCCATCGCATCCTCGCGCACCCGCGCGGCGTAGTCGTCCAGCCAGCGCACGAAATCGGCTTGCGCCGCAGCACGCTTCGCATCGTCGTAGAACGCATGCTGCAGCGGTTCCAGTTGCGGCGCATGCACATCGACATGGCTCAAGGCGCGGAAGAACAAGGTCATATCCACTTCGGCCTGCTGCAGCAACTGCTGCAGTGTTTCCATGCGCGCGACATCGTCGTCGCGGCATTCGGCAAGGCCGAGTTTGGCGGCGATGTCGCGCCGCGCTTGCTGTTGGTATTCGGCCACATAGCGATCCAGCCCGGCTTGCAGCGGCGCGACATCGCCAAACAAGGGCGCGATGGCGGCCGCCAGGCGGCTGAGATTCCACCACGCCACATTCGGCTGCTGGCCGAAGCGGTAACGGCGGCGCATGGCGTCGGTGGTGTTGGGCGTCCAATCCGGATCGAAATCGTCGATCCAGCCATACGGACCGTAATCGATGGTGAGGCCGAGCACTGACATGTTGTCGGTGTTCATCACGCCGTGGACGAAACCCACGCGCATCCAATGCGCGATCATGCCGGCGGTGCGCGCGCAGATGTCGGCGAACCAATCGGCGTAAAGCGTTTCGCCGCTGCCGCGCAGATGCGGAAAATCACGGCGAATGGTGAAGTCGACCAACTGGCGCAACAGCCCGGTCTCGCCGCGCGAAGCGGGCAGTTCAAAATGTCCGAAACGGATGAACGACGGCGCCACGCGGCACACGATGGCACCGGGCTCGTGCTGCGGATGGCCGTCGTAGAACATGTCGCGCTCGACCATGTCGCCCGTCGCCACCAGGCTCAGCGCACGCGTCGTAGGTACGCCGAGATGATGCATGGCTTCGCTGCACAGGAATTCGCGGATCGACGAACGCAGTACCGCGCGTCCGTCTGCACCGCGCGAATACGGCGTGCTGCCCGCACCTTTGAGCTGCAATTCCCAGCGCTTGCCCTGCGCCGTTACCGCCTCGCCAAGGGAAATGGCGCGCCCATCGCCCAACTGCCCGGCCCACACGCCGAACTGGTGGCCGCCGTAGTTGGACGCCCACGGCTGCATGCCTGCCAGCACGCCGTTGCCGCCGAATACCTGCGCGAAAAACGGACTGGCAATGTCGGCCTCGGTAAAGCCCAGTTCCGCCGCCATCTCGGCCGACCAGGCAATCACGCGCGGTGCCGACACCGGGCTCGGATCGATGCGCGAATACAGCGCACCTACGACCTGACGTGCACCGCGGCCCTGATCCGGATCGCCCGGCAAATCGCGTAGAAAAACGTTATCGAATTGAAGTGATGTCAATGTCGTGCCTGCGATATTCGGGCGGCGCCACCTTGGTGCAAGGCAGCAAAAATGCGAGCCCCCGCACACTCTTCACGCCACCTATACATTCACGGTTAAAGCTTGGTACAGTTTGGCCGCGGCTGCGCAGGGGTAGCCGATGGAGTAGACAACTATGCACATGCTTCTTGCTCGTTCCGCCATCGTACGCGGAATGCAGCTGGTAGCAGGGATGCTTTTAAACCACACGCAGGACACACACAAACAGGCTGTCAACGACGCGCTTGCAGAATTGAAGCTGGTGTCCTGGACATCCAACGCCCGCTCGCGGCGCGAAGACGAACTGGCGCGCAGCCAGATGCAAATGAAACCGTAGGACGGAAACCCGGTGGCTTATGTGGCCACCGGCTCGAAGATACGCGCGATCTCGCTCGCGTCGAGCTGGCGCCACGCGCCCGCCGGCAAGCCATCCAGTTGCAACTGCCCGATCGCCGTGCGCTGCAGGGTTTCCACGTGGTTGCCGGTGGCGGCGAACATCCGGCGCACTTGGTGGTAACGCCCCTCCGCGATCCACAGCCGCGCATGCCGCGGCGCCAGCGCGTCCAGCTTCGCCGGCAGCAGCGGCGTGGTTTCCGAATCCAGCATCAGCGTGCCGCTGGCGAACAGCGCCTGCTCGTCGCCGCGCAGGTCATGCGCGAGCGTGGCTTCGTACACTTTGGTGATGTTCGCGCGCGGCGAAATGATCCGGTGCAGCAGCGCGCCGTCGTCGGTGAACAGCAGCAGGCCGGAAGTATCGCGATCCAGCCGGCCGACGGTGGATAACGCCGGGCTGCGCAGGCGATAGCGCGGCGGCAGCAGGTCGTACACCACGCGGCCCGGATCCTTGCGCGAACAGGTGACGCCCAGCGGCTTGTGCATCATCAGCACCATGCCGGCAGGCGGATCGAGCGGCTCGCCGTCGATGTGGATCTGCGCATGCTCCACCTTGTCATCCGCGTACAGCACATCACCCTCGGGACTGGTGACGCGTCCTTCGCGGAACATCCATGCGACATCCTTGCGGCTGCCATAGCCGAGATTGGCGATCAGCTTGACCAGCCTCATCCACGTACCTCTCTTGCTTCGATCACTTTGAAACCATCCTGCACGGCCACGCTGCGCACTTGTTCGAAGTGCGCAGCGAGCGTCGCTTCGTACGGCAGGTGGCGGTTGGCTACCAGCCACAGGCTTCCGTGCGGCAGCAGCGCGTGCGCCGCCTGCGTAATGAAAGCGCGCCCCAGGTCCGGCAAGTCTGCCCTGCCCTGGTGGAACGGCGGGTTGCACACCACGGCATCGTAGCGCCGCGCCACGCCTTGCGTGACGTCGTGCCAATACAGCTCGAACGCAAGCTCGCGCCCCTGCCCGCGCAGGGCTCGCTCAAGGTTCAGCCGCGCGGGCTCCAGCGCGCGCGCTTCGGCTTCGTAGAGATCCAGCGCGGCGACCTTGGGGCAACGCGCAATGATCTGCGCGGCGAGATAACCGTAGCCCGCGCCGAAGTCGGCGACACGGCCATGCAGATCCAGCGGCAGATGTTCCGCCAGCAAGGCCGATGCGGCATCCACGCGATCCCACGCGAACAGGCCGGGCCGACTGATGTAACCGGCGGCATTGACGCGTGGACGATCCAGCTCCAGCCACGCCTCCAGCAGCGCCTGATCGCAGGAGACATCCGACACGCCCCAGAACACGCGGCACTTGTGCTTCGACAGGTGGCTCACCGTACCGAGCAGCGCCGCCAGGTCGGCCTGCGCCGATTTCGCACCCTCCGCGTTCGGCACGCACGCCACCACCACGCCGCCGCCGCTCGCATATCGCGCCGCCTTGGCGAACCAGGCACGCGCCTCCTCGCGCTGCCGTGGCGGCAATACCAGCACCAGCTTGAAGCGCGCGTCCGCTGCAGCTTCGCCGACGTGGAAGCCGCTGCGCGCCAGGGCATCGGCAAACGGCTTGAAACTTTGCTCGCACAACCAGTTTCGCGAGGCCATTTCGCGCAGGCGGAAGCCGTCGCGTGCGCGCAGGAACAGTGCGGCGCCGTCGGCAGGCCATGGCAGCAGGCCATCGGAGAACGGCAGGAAGAGCGCGTCGAGCACTGCTTCAGGCGCGGAGGCTTGGAAGCCGGACATGGTCAAACGGAAGTATCCCGTGGGAGCGAGCTGTGCATTTTAATGCGCACACACGCTGGGAGCTGGGATGAAATCCCAGCTCCTATCTGGAGGGCGACAATACAAAGGCAAAAATGGATTCCCGCTTTCGCGGGAATGGCGGCCATGGGGTTACGTCGTCGCTTGAGCGCCTCAGCTCTTGCGCCCCATGCGCGCAATCCACCAATACATCGCACAGGTCACCGCCACGAACGCGATGCTGCCGATCCACACCGATGCATAGTCGAAAGTGTTGCCGACCAGCGCAAGCGGCGTCGGCTTGCCGGAGAACACCACGATGGCGGCCACCAGCACGCCGATGATGCTCTCGCCCACGATCAGGCCGGAAGCGAGCAACACACCGAGCTGCTTGGTGGCGTCCGCCTTCGGCGTGCGGTCGGCGCGCCGGTCGAAATACCAGCCGACGATGGCTCCGACCACGATCATCAAGGTGGTGGAGGTCGGCAGGTACATGCCCAGGCCTACCGCCAGCGGCGGCAGGCGCACTGACTTGGTAGTGGCGGCAAGGATCGCATCCAGCACGATGAGGCCCACCCCGATGGCTGCGCCGAGGATGATCAGGTTCCAGTCGATGTTGTTCTGGATCACACCCTGTGCGAGCGCGGAGATCAAGCCGGCCTGGGGCGCAGGCAGCGCGTGGGCGGGATTCACCCCCGGCGCGCCAAGGAATCCGTAAGCCTCGTTGAGCAGCCCGAGCACGGGCGGAATGACGGCCGCGCCAGCGATCACGCCGATCACCAGCGCCACCTGCTGGCGCCACGGCGTGGCGTGCACCAGCTGGCCGGTTTTCAGATCCTGCAGGTTGTTGTTGGCGATCGCCGCGACGGCGAACACCACCGAGGTAATGAACAGCGCAAACGCCACCAGCGCCTTGCCCGAGTCGGCCGGCAGGTCGGACTTCACGCCCGCCACCAGCAGCAGCGCGGCAATGATCACCACCAGGATGCCGATGCCCGACAGCGGACTGTTGGACGAACCGATCAGGCCCGCCATGTAGCCGCATACCGTCGACACCAGGAAGCTGAGGATCAGCACGAACAGCACGCCGCCGATCACCAGCAGCGCGGTGTGCGAACCCAGGCCGCTGACCACGCTGAAGTGGCCCAGCAGATACGCGACCGGAATCATGCACAACAGCACGATCAGGCCGACGATGCCGATCGGCATGTCGCGCTCGGTCAACGGCAGCGTGTCGCCCTTGCCGGCCTTGCGCACGCGCGAGGCGGCCATCGCCGAGGTGAGGCCGCTGACCACCGGCTTGGCCAGTTTGGCCAGGGTCCAGATCGCCGCCACACCAATAGTGCCGGCGCCGACGAAGCGCACGTATTTGCCCCAGATGCCCTGCGCGACGTCCGCCACGTCGCCCACGGCCGGATGCAGCAGGCTGAAATGCGGCACCGCCCATCCCCAGCTGATGATCGCGCCGACCAGCATCGCGACACCTACCCACAGGCCCACCAGGTGTCCCACCGCGAACAGCGCAAACGAGAGCGAGAAGTCGTAGCCGCTGGCCGCGCCGCGATCGCCGATGCGGAAGTACTGCGCCAGGTCCGAGGCGAACAGCTTGGTCTGCACCACCACGTAGAACAGCGCCGAGACGATCGAACCGACCACCACGGCCTTGAGGCCCGCGCTGCCGCCTTCCACCGCGGCCGAATCGGAGGCTTCCACCACTTCGCCGGAACCTACCTTCAGCACTTCGGCGCAGGCCACGCCTTCGGGATACGGCAGGTCGGAATCGGTGACCAGCGCGCGGCGCAGCGGGATGGTGTACATCACGCCGAGGATGCCGCCCGCGGCGCAGATGCCGAACGATACCCAGAACGGAAAGCCGGTCCACCAGCCGACGATGATCAGGCCCGGCAGCACGAAGATGATCGAGGAGAGCGTGCCCGCCGCCGAAGCGACCGTCTGCACGATGTTGTTTTCCTGGATCGTCGCGTTCTTCATTGCGCGCAGGATCGCCATCGAGATCACCGCGGCCGGGATCGAGGTGGCGAAGGTCAGGCCGGCCTTCAGGCCGAAGAACACATTGGCCGCCGTGAACACCAGCGTGATCACGATGCCGATGATCAGGCCGCGTACGGTGAGTTCGGCGCGCTCCGCGCCGGGTCCAGGTACTGCATTCACGGGTGCTCTCCCCAAAGTGTCCAGCGAACAAGATTAGCGTGGATCGCTCGGGGGGTGTTGCCGCGCTGCAGTGCGTCCACCGTTGCAGGCCGGGGCACAACCCCGGCCTGCACGACGACGTCAGCGCGCAATTTTGCGGATATCTCCGCGGATTTGCGCGGCGATATCGCCCGCACCCGCGCTCAGCAAGGTCGGCAGCGCCTGCGCATACGCCGCATCTCCTACGCCGCCGGCCACCGATGCGGACGGCTGCGCCTTGTAATCGTGCGCCGCCTCGAAGCCATGCGCCCACAACGAGCAATGCAGGCCCAACTCCATCGCGACGCTGCCGGGCGACTTGTCCTGGTCGACGCGCAGGCTGGAGGTCAGTCCGTTGCAGGTCACGACCAGATCCTGCACGTAGCTGGCACTCAGCTGTTCGCCGAGCTGCGATTGCACGGCGACGGCCAGGTCCGGCGACGGCTCCAGCGTGAGCTTGTGATCGAGCCCGCGCACTTCCAGCTTGTCCGCGCTGCTGGCCACGGTCAGCCACGGCGTCGTGCCTGGCTTCACCAGATCGCCAAGCGCTGCGGGTTCATGCACGTTCTGCCCGCCGCAGGCAGCAAGCAGCGCCATCGCCGCGGCGATCGCCAGAAAACGTTTCATCGGTAACCCCTGTTTGCTCCAGATCAACGCCAAATTTAATGCAGCGCAGCAACCGCTTCAACGTCTAGCCCCATCCATGCCTTTGGGCACAATGCCGCGGCCGCATGCTTGGTTAGTCTTGCAGGGTTGATTTGTCCGAGTTGAAGGAACCCCCGTGCGCAAGACCTTGCCATCCGCCCTGTTCGCCGTATTGCTCGTTGCCGCGGCGCCGTTCATCCACGCCAAGGACGAGGCCAAACCCGCCTCCACGCAAGACGGCGCCGGCGCCGACACGCTGCATTTGCCGCCGTTGCCGGCCGATGCGCATGTCAGCCAGTCGGCCACGGTAGATGGGCGCACGCTGCATTACACCGTCACGGTCGGCAAGCTGCCGGTGCGCGACGAACAAGGCGCGATCACCGGCGAAGTGGTGTTTACCGCTTACACGATACCCGGCAAGGATCGCCCGGTGACCTTCGCGCTCAATGGCGGCCCCGGCGCTTCGTCGGTCTATCTCAATTTCGGCGCGATCGGCCCGAAGCGGGTGAGTTTCGGCGTGGACGGGGACAACCCCTCCGATCCGGCCGTGCTGCACGACAACCCCGGCACCTGGCTCGGCTTCACCGACCTGGTCTTCATCGATCCGGTCGGCACCGGCTACAGCCGCGCGCTGGTGCCCAAGGACAAGGCCGTCAAGCAGTTCTACAGCACCGATAGCGACATCCAGTACCTATCGCGCATCATCTACGACTGGCTGGTGAAGAACGGCCGCATGGAGTCGCGCAAATACCTGGTCGGCGAAAGCTACGGCGGTTTCCGCGGTCCGCGCATCACCGAATACCTGCAGACCCAGCTCGGCGTGGCGATGAACGGCGTGGTACTGCTGTCGCCGTACCTGGACGCCGCGGCCTCCGACAACGAAAACGTGTCGCCGCTGCCGTGGATGCTCACGCTGCCTTCGATTGCCGCCGCGCACCTGGAACGCGAGCACCGGCTGACGGACGCCGCGATGGCGCCGGTCATCGACTACACGCGCGGCGACTACGCCGTCACCTTGATGAAAGGGCGCACCGATCCGGCCGCCACCGATGCGATGCTCAAGAAGGTGAGCGAACTGACCGGCCTCGATCCGGTGTTCGTCAAGCGCTCCGGCGGACGGCTGGAAACGCAGGCCTATCTGCGCGAGGTGTACCGCAGCGAAGGCAAGCTCGGCAGCCGCTACGATTCCAACGTCACTGCATGGGACCCCTTCCCCTACGCGCCGCACCAGGTCGGCGGCGATCCGATCCTCAACGGCATCATCGCGCCGACCACCACCGCGATGGTCAACTTCGTCACGCAGACGGTGGGCTGGAAATACGACGGCCGCTACAACGCGCTGAGCTATGACGTGAACAGCGCCTGGCACGAGGACGATGACGCCAACAAGGGCTCCGTCAGCCAGTTGCGCGAGGCAGTGGCCAACGATCCCAACCTGCGCGTGCTGATCGCGCACGGCTGGGACGACCTGTCCTGCCCGTTCATGGCCTCCGTGCTGATCGTGGACCAGATGCCGGACATGGGCGATCCCACGCGCGTGCAGGTAAAGGAATATCCCGGCGGCCACATGTTCTATACGCGGCCGGCCAGCCAGGCGGCCTTCCTGCAGGACGTCAAGACGCTCTACGGCGCGCGCTGATCAAGGCGGCGGGGCGAGCGTGGCCGGGTCCTCGCCCGGATGACGCTCGCGCCACGCCGCCAACGCTTCGCGATAGTGCTGCCGCGCTTCCTCGTAGAGGTCGAAGATGCACGGATCGCAGCCGTTGCCGCAGCAGTCGCCGGGATCCGGCTCCACGGGCGGGCGCGGCGGCGGATCATCGCGCAGCAGGTTTTCGTTGGAAGAAGCGGCGTCGTTCATGCGCAGGCGAAAATCAGACATCATCACCATGGTAGCCCGCCGCCGCCCATCCAGCGTGGCCGCGAACCATCGATTCTCAACAGGAGTGCCCTGATGCCCACCGTTCCGCTTCGTCCAGGCCGATGGATGGCCGCCCTGCTGTTGCCATGGCTGTGTGCGCTGAGCGGCGTGGCCGCGGCAGACGCTTCGCCGCCTTATCGCATCGTCGGCTACGCCACCGGCTGGGAGCCGGCGCAGACCAAGGACATCGGCAAGATCGACACGCTGATCTTCGCCTTCGCACAACTCAAGGACGGCCGCGTGCAGCTCGACGACGCGCACGCGGCAACGCTGCAGAAGCTGCTTGCACTGAAGGCGGACAATCCGAAGCTGAAGGTGGACGTGTCGGTAGGCGGCTGGAGCGCAGGCGGCTTTTCCGAAGCGGCCAGCAGCGCCGAAGGCCGCCAGTTGTTCGCCGAAAGCGCCGCGCAGATGCTCTCCGCGCAACATGCCGACGGCCTCGACGTCGACTGGGAATACCCCGGCCATCACGAGTCGGGCATCCGTTCCAGCCCCGCCGACAAGACCAACTTCACCCTGCTGCTCAAGGCGATTCGCGCCAGCCTGGACCGCGCCGGCAGCAAGGACGGTAAGCACTACACGCTGAGCGTGGCGATTGCCGACGGCCCCTTCGTCAGCGGCGTCGACATTCCGGCGATCAATCCTTTGCTGGATTGGTTCAATCTGATGACCTACGACTTCGTCAACGCCAATACGCCCACCACCGGGCATCACACCGGCCTGCATGCTTCGCCGCTGATCAAGGGCGACGGCCGCACCACCGACCGCGCCGTGCAACAGTTTCTCGCCGCCGGCGTGCCACGGCCGAAGCTGCTGATCGGGGCGGCGATGTATGGCCGCGAATTCGCCGAGGTGAAGCCCGAGCACGATGGCCTGTATCAAACCTACGGCCACTTCCAGGCCATGCTGCCGTGGCCGGAGTTGAAGCAGCAGTACATCGACAAGCAGGGCTACGTGCGCCACTGGGATAACGCTGCACAGGCGCCGTGGCTATGGAACGCCAAGACGCACAGCTTCATCACCTACGACGATCCGCAGTCGATCGCGGCGAAAGCGGCCTACGTCAAGGCGCAGCATCTGGGCGGCATCATGTATTGGGAACAGACCACCGATCCCACGGATGAATTGCTGGATGTGATGTGGAAGGGGTTGGGTGACTAAGTTGCAGGATGGGCTAGTGCTCTAACGTTCGTCATTCCGGCGCATGCCGGAATCCAGTTTCAATACGCTGTGCGAAGCACACACAAAACCTTTATGTCGTGTGCTGCGCACGTCGTTTTTGACTGGATTCCGGCTTTCGCCGGAATGACGACAATGGTTGGAATCCCGGGCCAGCTTGCAAATATCAACCCGGCTTACGAAACCGATACATGAACTGATCCGTATGCCCCTGGATCGACTTGTCGAACACCTTGATCGTGTGCGGATCGTTCGGGTTGCGCAATGCGTTGCTTTCGCCCGCATAGACAAATCCCACCGACTCCACCTGCTTCTTCACGATCGCCGGATCGATGCGATGCAAGGTATCCGTATCCGCCATGCCTGATCCTGCCGGCGCCACGTGGTCGATCACGATGAACAGGCCGCCCGGCTTCAGCGCGTCGTAAACCTGCTTGTCGAACGCCACCGGATCGACCTTGCCCATGAATTTGTCCGGATAATCGTGGTAGTTCTGCGAGGTGAACACGATATCCACCGGCTCGGGCACGCTCAGCTGCGCTGCCGGCTGCTTGAGGATACTAACGTTCGAATAATGCGGATCGGCCACCAGCTTCTGGAACGGCGGGAACTCATCGCCATCGACCTTCACGTACTCGTCGGGCCATAGCGCATAGACATGGCCTTTCGCGCCGACGATGGCGCTGAACACGCGCGTGAAATAGCCGCTGCCGGGAATCAGCTCCAGCACCTTCTCGCCGGGCTTCACTTCGCTGAAGACCATCACATCGGTGATCTTGCGGCGCGCATCGTTGCTGGCATCGTGGCCGCGCGTGGAATCGGCGACCGCGGCCTGCACATAGGGTGGTACGTACTGCAGGGCATGCATGTGATTCGCTTGCGGGGCCTGGGCCAGCAGACTTGCCGCGGGCACAGCCAATGCCGCGAGCAATACGACGGATATCGAACGCATGACGACCTCCTGAGGGGTTGGGTAGCCTCCGGATTGTGCGCCCCCGAGCGCAAGCACAACCAGTGACTTGTGGCCCATACAACGAACGCTAGCCGGACAGCGGCCAATGCCCCAGGATCTGATAGCTGCCCTTCCCCACCACGTTATGGATCAGCACGAACCGGTCCACGTGCCAGACGATGGGCGGCACCGGCGTGGCCTGTGGCAGTTCCTGCCGGGCGTAGGCCAGGGTGACATGCGGGGTGAACTGGCGTTCGTCGCGCAGCCGCAGACCTGTCGCAACCAGCGCTGCATGCAGGTTCCGCCATAGAGCCGGCAGCTCGGCCGGCGTTTGCGATCCACGCAACACGCAAGGCGGCTCGCGGCCGCGGAAGCTGGCGGCGTAATCCAGCGTCCAGGCAAACGTTGACGCCTGCATGGTGCTGGCGGCTGCCAGCGCTTTCTCCAGCACCTGGGCCGGCACGCCCGGGAAGTCGCCAAGAAAATTCAAGGTGGCGTGAAAACGTTCCGGCCTCACCCAGCGCGCGCGCAACGCGGGATGCTGTTGTTGCACCGTTGCCGCCGCATGCTGAATGTCATGCCGAATCGCCGCATCCGGCATCAAGGCAAAAAACAGGCGATGCGTTTCGGCGCGTGCAGCGGCGGGCGAATCGAAGAGGTCGGCTTGCGCCGCAGAGGGTTCGGTCTTGCTCATGCGCGAAGCCTAGCGCATCCATCACGCATGCATGCATTAGCATTATCCGCATGCCCAAGGTACCCGCCATCGCCGCTTACGACGCTCAACCGATGCGCGGTCGCGTCGTGTTGATCACCGGCGGCGCGCAAGGTATCGGCCGCGGCATTGCGCAGGCCGTGCTCGGCGCGGGCGGTGCCGTCATGATCGGCGACCTCGACGCGGAAGCCGGCAAAGCCTGCCTGCAGGAATGGCAAGCCGGCGACCGCGCCGCCTTCCGCCAACTCGACGTCTCGCGCGAAACGAGCGTGCGCAACTGGGTGAACGCCGCACTGGAGCGCTTCGGCCACATCCACGGCCTGGTCAACAACGCCGGCATCGCCAACCCGCATCAGGGCCCGTTGCACGAGCTGTCGCTGGAAACCTGGAACCGCTACCTCGCCGTCCATCTCACCGGCGCCTTCCTGTGCAGCAAGCATGCCTTGCCGGCGTTGAAGAGCGCGGGCGGCGCGATCATCCACATCGCTTCCACGCGCGCGCTGCAATCGGAGCCGGATACCGAAGCCTACGCCGCCGCCAAGGGCGGCCTGGTTGCGCTCACGCACGCCATGGCGGTAAGCGCAGGGCCACAGGTGCGCGTGAACGCGATCCTGCCCGGCTGGATCGCCACCGATGCCTGGAAGAAACCCGCGGAACGTCATGCGCCCAAGCTGAGCAAGCAGGATCATGCGCAGCATCCCGCCGGACGCGTCGGCACGCCGGAAGACATCGGCGCGCTTGCCGTTTACCTGCTCAGCGATGCATCGCGCTTCATCACCGGCCAGCACTTCGTGGCCGATGGCGGCATGACGGTCAAGATGCAATACGTGTAACGGCTTACCCTGCCTCGCGCAGGAACACGGGCAGATCGGTGGTCGGCGGCGGCACCGACATGCCGTACATCATCATCGCCACGTGCCCGCGATGGTACGTCGCGTGATTGACGACGTGCAGCAGGATGTCGCCGCGGCGCATCTCGCCTTCGCCGCCACCGATGAAGGTGAACCGCACCACCTCTTCGCACGCCTGCGCGTCGAGTGAATCGGCGTAGCGCACATACCAGTCGTCGATATCCGCCTGCGCGGTGCGCAGCGCATCGAAGGACGGGCATGCCTCCGGATTGCGGCTGGTGAACCCATGCGGCACACCCTGCAGGTGCGCAGCCCATACCTGGTCCATGCAATAGGCGTGGTTCAGCGTGCGCAGCAGGTTGCCGAACACGATCGGCTGCGGCGCAGTCAACGATGCTTCCGGTACGTTCGCCAACGCCTGGAACAGCAGGCCGTCGGCCCAGGCGCGGTAGCGGGTCAGCATCTGGAGGTGACGTTGGGGCATGGCTTGTCCTGGTGGTTGAACCAAATACTCACACTTCCGTTTAGCAGCGATTCGGAAATCGCCAACTGCACGCCGCACAAGGCTTTACGCGCGGAACGCAGGCCTATGCTGCTGAACCGGCGCGAACTTGTCACGCACCGTGAAGGCAACGTAACGATTTTTCCCGCGTTTTCTCTAGTACGGTGCGGCCGAGGAGGAAACGCCATGAAAGCCATCAGCGTTACGCAGCAGATCTCCACGAAGCGCATGCTCGTGCGCGCGCTGGCGGCCCTGCTTGGCGCCATCGCCGCGCTCGCCGCACTGCCACAGAAAGCGGATGCCGGGGTGTTCATCGGTGTCGGTGTTTCCGTGGGCGTACCGCCACCGCCGCTCCCCATCTACGAACAGCCGCCGATTCCTGGCCCTGGCTACATCTGGACGCCCGGCTACTGGGCATGGGATGGCGCTGAGTATTACTGGGTACCGGGCACCTGGGTGATCGCGCCGTTCTATGGCGCGCTGTGGACGCCTGCCTACTGGGGCTGGAACGACGGGTTCTATGCCTTTCACCCTGGTTACTGGGGTTATCACGTCGGCTTCTACGGCGGCATCGATTACGGCTGCGGCTACACCGGCGTGGGTTATGAGGGCGGTTATTGGGGCCGCCGCGGCTTCTATTACAACCGCACCGTCAACCACATAAACAACGTGAACATCACCAACGTCTACAACCGGACGGTGATCGACCACGTCAACCGCATCAGCTACAACGGTGGACGCGGCGGCGTCATGGCGCATGCAACGCCTGGTCAAATGGCTTACGCCCGCGAATCGCGCATGGGGCCGATCGCTGCACAGCGGCAACAGATGGAGCTGGCCCGCCATGATCCGGCGATGCGCGCCTCGTTCAACCATGGCAATCCGCCGATCGCCGCCACCCAGCACCCTGGTGCGTTCAACCACGGCGATGTGATGCCCGCGCACGGCAACCGCTTCACACCTGCCGCGTTCGACGCACAACGCATGAACAACAACACGATGCATGCGCCGCACGCCATGCAGCCGCACAACAACATGGCCTTGCATTCAGCAAACTTTGCGCCACATGCGTATGCGCCAGCCAGACCGAACATGGCGCGCCCTGGCGACAGCTACGGCCATGCCTATCGACCGGGCGGCGTAGCCACTGCGATGCCTGCGAACCACGCGTTCCGGCCAGCCATGAACAGCTATCGCGGACCTGCCACGGCTTACCGTCCGGCACCGGCTTATCACCCCGCGCCAGCCTTCCACCCTGCACCTGCGTATCGCCCGCAGTATCACGCACCCGCACCGCAATTCCGTGCATATCACGCGCCGGCGCCGGCACATGGCGGCGGTGGTTGGCAGCCGCATCATGGGTGATGGCCGATGGCGGTCAAATTTCGAGCAGCGGTTTATAAAAGCGTCCTTGCCGGAAGCTAGCGCACTCAAAAAAAGGCCCGCGCGTTGCGGGCCTTTTTCGTAGATGCAGAAAGCCAAACAACCGTTGCAACTAATGCGCCACCTGCCCTCCCGCCAGCAGCGCGCGAATCATGCGCAACTTCGCCTTGAACTGCTCCTCGTTCGCCGGCCCCAGCCGCACCATCAGCTTCTGGCCGTTCGACAGCGATTGCAATTGCGGATCGACGAAATGGTAATGCGGGCCGGCGCGCACCACCGCCACCGGGGCATGCACGTCCGGCGCAGCCAGCATGTCGTCGATCGCCACGATCAGGCGATCGTTGAAATAGCCGTGCGGATAGCCCAGCTCGCGATAGGCCTGCTGGAACAGCGGATAGTTGTGCTTGTACCAGGCAACCAGCGTGTGCGGGTCGACGTCGCTCACCACCGTCATGTATGGCGCGTAGCGCCCGGTATTGCGTGCGGCGATGACCGTGGCGCCATTGGCCTGTTCAGTCAGCAACATGCCGCTGGGTGTGCGCAAGGGCAGGATGTTGGTATTGCCCATGCCCTGGCGCGGCAGCGCATCCACCGTCGCCACCACGCGCGAAATGATCTGGCTTTGCAGCAGCGCGCCAAGATCGCCACCATGCACCATGCCCTGCAATGCTTCGCGTACGCTGGCATCGCTATCACTCAGGGCTGGCAGGGATGCCGTGGATGCGGGCGCCGGCCCGGCGTTGGCCTGCGCGATGGGATGCTGGATCGTCGACGCGGCGCTGGCCGGTTGCAGGCTTGTTGGCGCGGCGGACGAACTCGGCGCCGGCGGCGCTGCCGGATGCATGGCTCGTTGCACCAGGTACACGCCTGCCGCCACCACGGCAAGCACCACGATGATGGCTGCGATCCAGCCGCCGTATGAAGTTTGTCTGGGGGCTCTACGATTCACGATATCGCCTGTTTCACAGAGGGAGTATCCATTGTGACAGGCATGCCGCCGGTTCGTTCGACACGCCGATTTCACGCTGGCCGCGCGTTAAAAAAGCCACCGGCACGTACGTGCCGGTGGCCGTCCTCGCCTCTTGCTGCAAGTGCTGGCCGGGCATGCCTCCCGGCCAGCACGCACTTCCTGTTCTGTGGCTATTTGCCGATGTCCTTGAGTATCTCGTTGGTATAGCCCAGCGTGCCCACGCTCGGATACGAGTTGCAGGTGGCCGAGGCCGAGCCTGCCGCACATGGCGTGTCGCGATCCAGCGACCAGAAATGCACACCCGCCAGCCCATTCGCCGTGGCGTAGTTGGTGATGGTGTCGATATCCGCCAGTGTGGTGATTTCGCCCGCGGCATCGTTCTGCCCGATCATCGGCGTCAGCTCGATGTGGCTGGCCGGGATGCCATAGGTGTGCTCCAGATTCACCACCGCCTGCACCGCCGACTGCCCCATCTCGCACACGCCGTTCACCACCACGCAATTGGATGCAATGGCGCTGCCGTAATCCATCGTCATCAGGTTGATGGTGTAGTGGTTGAGCGCCGGGCTGGACGCCTTGATCGCCTGGATCACCCACTGCCCCAACTGGTTCACGCCACCGTAACTGCCATCGGACGCGCCCAGCGTGGCCAGGGTGAAGGAGAAGCGCAGGTTCGGATACTGCGATTGCGCAGCGGCGACATCGGCCACCAGTTGCTGGATTTCCGCCTGCGACTGGCCGCCCTCGATATCGAAATCCACGCCGATCATCTGCGCCGTGTAGTACTTGGCAATGAAGCTTTGGAATGCGGATGGCGATCCGCACGTGAACACGCCGTTCGCGCCACCGGTGGAGATGATGTAATCCAAGCCTGCACTGGCAAGCGAGTTCGCCGCGCCTGGCGTGATGTTGGCAGAGATGAATTCCGACGGCGTCACGCCGGCCCAGTTTTCGCTGCCGCATTCACCGGTGGCGAAGGCGATGGAAATGGCCGGCAACTGCGGCACCTTGGTTTCATACAATCCACCGCTGCCCACCACCGGAATCAACGTACCGGTCACCTGCGTCGACATGGCGTAGGTATTCCAGTTCATGTTGATGCTCATGTCCTTGTACGGACTGAACACGAAGCCGCTGGGTGTCGGCGTGGGCGTTGGGGTAGGCGTGGGTGTTGGAGTTGGAGTAGGCGTGGGGGTTGGTGTCGGAGTGGGAGTAGGTGTGGGAGTAGGTGTCGGTGTCGGCGTTGGCGAACCGCTGCACGCACCCAGCGACGTCCATGGCGCACCACTGCCCGCGGCACCATTGTTGGTGGCCGGATCGTTGCCCTGGGTCCAGAAGTTCGCCTTGTAGTTGATGTTGTTCTCGCTGACCAACGCGCCGCCGTTGTAAGCGGTGGACGCTTTCCAGGCCGGATCGCAGCCCGACGGCGTCGGTGTGGGAGTGGGTGAACCGCTGCATGAGCCTTGCGACGTCCAGGGCTGGCCGCTGCCGGCGCCACCGTTGCTGGTGGCCGGATCGTTGCCCTGCGTCCAGTAATTGGCGACGTAGTTGACGCCGTTCTCGCTGGCCTGGTTGCCTGCCACGTAGACATTGGTCGACACCCATGCCGCTGCGCAGGTGGATTGCGCATGCACGGCTTGCACGGGCGCCACCGTCAGCACGGTAGTGGAAAGTGCCGCGCAGATGGCGGTGCCTAGCGAACTCAATGTCAGGGTGGACCACTTCGTTGATCTCTTCACTTGCATGGGACTGTCTCCACAATTGGATGAACCGTTACAGGTGAGAAATAGCGGCGTGGTGATGACCGCATTCCGGGCGGCCACGCGTGAGCGCACGCCGTCACGCATCCATGCACCGATGTTGCGTTGACATGGTTTTGCGATGACTCAACGTCGACGCGCGTGCAGCCGCCAATCCGCGTTCGCGCCATTGCGATGGCAACGGTCCGGCACGTGTGCCGGACCGTTGCGGGAATCCCCTGCTGTTATTTACCGAGGTCCTTCAGGATCTCGTTGGTGTACCCCAGCGCCCCCACACTGGGATACGAATTGCACGTGGACGAGGCTGAGCCCGCCGCACACGGCGTGTCGCGATCCAGCGACCAGAAATGCACGCCCGCCAGCCCATTTGCCGTGGCGTAGTTGGTGATGGTGTCGATATCCGCCAGCGTGGTGATTTCGCCTTGCGAATCGTTCTGGCCGATCATCGGCGTCAGTTCGATATGGCTGGCCGGAATACCGTAGGTGTGCTCGACATTGGTTGCCGCCTGGATCGCGGACTGCCCCATTTCGCATGCACCGCTCACCACCACGCAGTTGGCTGCGCTGGTGCCGCCGTAATCCATCGTCATCAGGTTGACGGTGTAGTGGTTGATTGCCGGGCTGGACGCCTTGATCGCCTGGATCACCCACTGCCCCAGCTGATTGACGCTGCCGTAGCTGCCATCCGACGCGCCCAGCGTCGCCACGGTGAAGGAGAAGCGCAGGTTCGGATACTGCGATTGCGCCGCCGCCACGTCCGCCACCAGTTGCTGGATATCCGCCTGCGTCTGGCCGCCTTCGATATCGAAGTCCACACCGATCATGTGCGACGTGTAATACCTGGCAATGAAACTCTCGAACGCAGACGCCGAGGAACAGGTGAAGGTGCCGGCCTGCCCGCCGGTCGACACGATGTAGTTGAGGCCCGCGCTGTTGAGTGCATTGATGCTGCCGGAGACAAACCCGGATGCCGACACGCCGCCCCAGTTTTCGCTGCCGCACGCTCCGGTGGCGAACGCCAGCGTGATCGCCGGAAGATGCGGCTCGTAGTTGGAATACAAGCTGCCGCTGCCGACCACCGGGATGGTGGAACCGGTCACCGCCGTCTGCATCACGTCGGTGTTCCAGTTGAGGTTGATGGTGATGTCCTTGTACGGACTGAACACGAAGCCGCTCGGTGCAGGCGTTGGTGTGGGCGTGGGTGTGGGTGTCGGGGTAGGTGTTGGAGTGGGCGTTGGTGTCGGTGTCGGTGTCGGTGTCGGTGTGGGAGTGGGTGTCGGCGTGGGCGTGGGCGAACATGAGCCCTGCGACGTCCACGGCTGGCCGCTGCCCGGGCCGCCATTGTTGGTGGCCGGGTCATTGCCCTGCGTCCACCAGTTTGCCTTGTAATTGATGCCGTTCTCGCTGGCCGTGTTGCCGGCCGTATAAATTGCGCTGGCACTCCATGCCGCGGCGCAAGTGCCTTGTGCGTGCACGGCCTGCACCGGCGCGGCGGTAAGCACGGTGGCGGAAAGCGCTGCGCCGATCGTGGTGCTCAACGAGCTCAAGGCCAGGGTGGACCACTTCGTCGACTTCTTCTTCTCAAGCATTTGACTGTCTCCAGACGGATGGACGGAACAAGTGAAAAGAAACCGGCGATTCACGACCGCATTCCGAACGGCCATGGGGGACAGTCGCCATCCGCGTCCTGCGTGGCACCGCTTGTCATGAAGTTGCAAAGTGGCGCGAGTATCGGCCGCTCATGACAACGTTGTCCAGTGTGTTTGGCCGATTTGCCCACGCTGGAACGTGATTCCCATCGCAAAGAAGAAAATGTCATGAGGCACATGGCATGCATTCACATCGCATGCACGCGCAGCGGAAAAATCTCTGGGAAACGCAGGCTTTTGCCGTTGCAACGCAGCACGATCGGGAGAATACCCAGGAATCCGCCTTCATCGACGGCGCCGCCGACCACGCAGGAAACCATTGCGGAGCGGCATGCGAAGACGGCCACAAGACGTGCAAATGATCAGACATCGGTGACAACGATGGCCAGCGAGTCAGCCGCTTTGCCGGCTTTCGTTCGATCCAAAGCGCATTGGCGGAATGCATGTCGAAAGCGCACCCTCGCCTTCGTCATAGGGATAAAGCCCCTTCCAACGGAGATGACCACCATGAACCACCGCTTCCAGCGCATCAGCCCCTTTCTCTGGTTCGACGAGCAAGCCGAAGAAGCCGCCAATTTTTACGTATCGGTGTTCGATAACTCCCGCATCCTGGCCGTCACCCGCTACGACAGCGAAGCGGCCAAGGCCACCGGGCGCCCGGCCGGTTCCGTGATGACGGTGGCGTTCGAACTGGACGGCCAACACTTCACCGCACTCAACGGCGGGCCGGTGTTCGCCTTCAACCCGGCCATGTCGCTGGTGGTGAATTGCCGCACGCAGGAAGAAATCGACCATTACTGGAACGCGCTTTCCCAAGGCGGCGACCCCGCCGCCCAGCAATGCGGCTGGCTGGCGGACCGTTTTGGCGTTTCCTGGCAGGTGGTGCCAATGCAACTGGTCGAGCTGCTCACGGCCGGCGACAGCGCCAAGGCGCAGCGCGTGATGAAGGCCGTGCTAGCCATGAAGAAGCTGGAGCTGGACGTGCTGCAAAAAGCGGCTGCCTGAGGAGCATTGGGCAAGCATTGCGGGCGCTCGTGCATGACGCGCCGCACCATAAGCAGCCTATAATGGCGGCGTCATCCGTTCCCCTCGCCCGCCCACATGGCCGACGCGTCACACTCCCCAGCGACCCGGGAAGGTCGCCAGCCCGGCGTACTGCTGCCGATTCTCAGCACCGTCGCCTTTACCTTCATGGCCTACCTCACCATCGGCCTTTCGCTGGCGGTGCTGCCCGGCTTTGTGAACACCAACCTTGGGCTGGGCGCGATGCTTGCGGGCCTGGCGATCAGCATGCAGTACGTCGCCACCCTGCTCAGCCGCCCGCACGCCGGGCGCATGGCCGATGGCAAAGGCCCCAAGCGCACGGTGATGGCCGGCCTCGCCCTGTGTGCGGGAAGCGGCGCGCTATTGCTGCTGGCCGCCTTGGCCGCACGCGCACCTTGGCTAAGCCTGGGCCTGATCTTTATGGCGCGGCTGGCGCTGGGTTGCGCGGAAAGCTGCGTCGGTACCGGCGCCATCGCCTGGGGTATGGGCCAGGTCGGGCATAGGCACACCGCGCGTGTGATTTCCTGGAACGGCGTGGCGACTTACGGCGCGCTGGCAGCGGGCGCACCGCTTGGCGTATTGCTAGACCATCAGTTCGGCTTTGCCGCCATCGGCATGGTGTCCTTGTTGCTGCCGCTTGCCGCACTGCCCCTGGCCAAACGCAAGCGCGCCACCGTAACCGCGGCAGGCGAGCGTGCGCCATTCCGGGCGGTGGCCGCGCGGGTGGTGCCGTATGGCATCGGCCTGGCGCTCGGCTCGATCGGCTTCGGCTGCATCGCCACCTTCATCACCCTGTTCTACGCCGCGCACGGCTGGGCCAACGCAGCGCTGGCGCTCACCGTGTTCGGCGTGGTGTTCGTGGGCGTGCGCTTCATCTTCGCGCGCACCATTCCCGCGCTGGGCGGCTATCGCGTTGCGATGGTGTCGCTCTCCGTGGAAGCCATCGGCCTGATCGTGCTGTGCCTCGCCACCAGCGCAACCATGGCCGGCGTCGGCGCGGCCATCGCCGGCCTCGGCTTTTCGCTGGTATTCCCCGCCCTCGGCGTGGAAGCCGTGCATCGCGTGCCGGCACACAGCAGCGGTTCGGCGCTGGGCGTGTATGCAGTCTTCATGGACGTCGCCATGGCGCTTACCGGCCCGCTTGGCGGCTGGATAGCCAGCGGCATGGGCTACAACGCCATCTATGGTTTCGCCGCGCTGGCGGCGATGGCTGCCGTAGTGCTGGCGCTGGTGTTGCAGGCCGGAGCGGTGAAGGAGCAGGCGTTGGCGCATGCTGGGGTGGAAAACGGATAGCTCTTACGTCATTGCGCTGAATGACGTCGGCGAGCTTCGTCCATATAGTGCTTGACGAGATTACCCCGATCTACTTGTAGCAAGGGGTTATGCAGCAATCCAACCGTCCACATAACCTGGCTTATTTGCATGCAACTCCATGCCCATCGTCAGACGACTTTTTTCCGTCGAGGGGAACCATGCCTCCGACAATGTCCGGCTTCCCACCAGTAATCAAGCTCAAATCATACTCCCAGAATACGAGTAAATTCCCACGCTTTTCGTAACGCGCAATATCAAAAAAACGTTCATCCAGAACAATATCGCCATCTACGTAGCCCTTTGCTGGGATATTGATTTCAGTACTAGGTGAATCTCCAACTGCAAGATTCTCCTTCAACGGCTCATCTGCCAACTTGCCACCTGGATACAAAACCAGCCCCAGCCTGTACTGCCCCCAAGGAAGATCGGCAAGATGAACCTCAATATCCTTTCGTGTGCAATTCCACACCCGCATCTTGAGATAGTGCTTACCCCTGTCTATTGCTGTGCCAACGGGCCGTACCATGACATCCTTGGCATAAGCACCCATCACGACGAAAGTTAAAACCATTGTGATGATGATTTGCCTGGCAAGGGCACCACCAAAATTACCGTTAAAAACGCCCCTTCCGCTTCTCTGCACAGTCATTCCGATCATCAATAGCCTTAGCACATTTATCAAACGCCGCTATTGCAGACAATTTGCTCCGCAAGCAATAGAACTCCTTATCGTACGTCTCAACTTCGTCTCGATGGGAGTCAATCCTTCACTCATGAGCAACTACCACGCCTAACCATCAGAGCCACTCGGATAGCCAGGGTGCCAAATAGCACAGAGCAAGCGATAGCGATGCACATCATCGTGCCCCAGAAATGGACATTGCGGACGGCACGATCACCTGTGAACAGACAGGCGGCTTGCACAACACCCAGACCACAATACAAGGAGGCAAGTAGCACAAATGCCGAAAGCCCGATGAATAGCCACTTTGTTGTTCTCAAAGTCATGCGCAAGCCATTCCCCTCCGAACCCATTGCCTTTTGTTTTTGTTCAGCGCATCAAGATTAGTGAACCATCGCTACATATCGGCAAAGAGCTGTTCAAGTCGCCGCGGCTTTTCACGGAGCGCCATCGCACGATTTCCTTTCCTGGCAAAGATGATTCAGGTCTGATCATTGCTAGAGGATTAAGAGCATACATTCGGTGCTGCCGTGCCTCATAACCGCATCCCAAGCCAGATAACCGCCTCGGTGGACACAGACACTACCGGCTCAATCACTGCGCGCAAGGCCCCATGCCCTTCGAGACTGGCTTTGGATTGATCATGGTGCTTCTGCTCATCCGAAACAATGGCGGAAATGGCTGTAGTAGCAGCTGGATCGCGATCACCCAGTGCGACGAGCTGATGCTGTAGATGCCTGAGTACAACGCTCTCAACCGCAACCGTTGTGGCAGCGATCGCGCGTCTACCGATAAGGCCGGTAATGAACCCGAGCAGGTAACCGCCTGCGCCACAAAGCCAATAGCTTCGACAACGCGATTTCCCTCTCCGCTGCAATTCAGCGAGGAAGATCGCCCGGTGTTTTTCCTCTTCTGACCTGAAGTCTCTCAATTGACTCAGCAGGCCCCTCGCAGTGATCCGCGCCACGAGCATCTGACCGGAATAGATGCAGATCGCGCCGTGTTCACCAGCGTGATTGACCTTGATGATGCGATCACCAAGGTCACTTGCAGGCACATATCGCGCAACAGAATTCAAGCAAACCACCTCCTCCCTCTATCGAAAGGGACTCCTTCGTCCCGCGCGAGCTCCATGACCTCAATCTCAAACGCCTACGGGATCGGCGCGAGATTCAACCCACGTGCAACCAATGCACGTACACGCCGTTTTCCTTGTCTTCTTCCCGGAATCCCTCGCGCCCTTCCGCTACCACGGTCCAGACGGTGCGCAGGTTGCCGGCCGAAATGCGGTCCACGCGCACGTGCTCGCCCTGCGGCAACAGGAAATGCGTTTCCAGCACCATCACGCGCTCGGCTTCCCATACCAGCACCCCCTTGCGCGCGGCGCTGGCGCCCCAGCCGATGTGGATCTGCACATCCTGCGCGGGAAAGGCGCCGCGATTGTCGAGCTTCCAGGCCTCGGTCTTGCGCAGCAGCGCCTCCAGGTGCGGATCGCTCCAGTCGACCTGATTGTTCGACGCCTTCGGCATGGATTTGATGTGGCTCATGCAACGTGTATTCCAGCAGGCAGCACGCCAGTGGCTCCGCCTTGCCGCATGAGGCAAGGCGAGTTCGATGCTTGGGATGACTGGCGTCCTTCAGGCGGTTATCGGCCTGCCGAGGCATTTACTTAAGGCGAGGCGTCGCCCGGCTTGTTCAGCACCTGCAGCCAATACACGTGCAGGCCTTTGCGGCGGTCTTCCTCGCGGTAGCCCTCGCGCCCTTCCACCACCACGCCCCACAGGGTGCGGATGCGATCGCCCAGGTGCCTGTCGATACGCACTTGCTCGCCTTGCGGCAAGGTAAAGGTGGTTTCCACTACCGCGGCGCTGTCGCGCTCCCATACCAGGGTGGCCGAGCGGCCTACCGTCCCGCTCCAGCCGAGGTAAACCTGGACATGCTGGGGCGAAAAACCGCCGCGGTTGTCGATGCTCCAGCTTTCGCTACGGCGCAGTAGCGATACCAGTTGCGGGTCATCCCAGTTGACGGGGGCGTTACGGGTCCAGGTTTCTGTCTTGCTGCTCATGGCCATGCTTCCCATTGAAGCGGTTTGACGCGGCGATGCCGGTACGTCCGGTGTGGCATGCGAGATGTGAAAAGACCGTGGAAATCCTGTCGCCTGCCGTTGAAGCCGTGTCAGAGCATACCCCTGCTGCTAAACCGTGGAATAACGTGAAGAGTAGGGCTACAGCTGGCCTTCATGTCGTCCACCGACCTGGGCATGGCGTGAAAATTGTCGCTGCATCGCACCAAAGCATCCCGCAAAAACGCGCCATGCCGCGGCAGAACAGCGCTGCGGCCGAATGCCGCGCTGCACGCTGATATCAAACAAGGTCCGCGCTAAGGTCGATTCGCGGTTCGACAGCAACGTTCACAGCTCGGGGGAGTTGATGGCGAAGCACAGAACACATCGCATCGAACGCTTCGTTCGGGTGCATTGGCCAGCCGGATGTCTACTCGGCCTGAGTGCCTACCTGTGCCTGCACTACGGACAGGGCCGGCACGGCGCCAGCTACATGACCTTGCTGTGGATGGCGCTGCTCGCCTGCTGGGCGAGCGCCTTCGCCACCTGCGTCGGCTATCGCAGACGCCTGCACCGCCTGATCGTGCGCGATCAGCTGGCCACGCTCTGCCGCATGCATTGGCGCGCGTTTGAAGAACGCGTGGCGCAGGCGTTCCGGTTCCGCGGTTATGCCGTGGAACGCGCCGGCGGCGTCGACGCGGACGACGGCCTGGACCTCATCTTGCGCAAGCATGGCATGACTACCCTGGTGCAATGCCGTCACTGGCAGCATCCTAGCGTGGACGTCAAAGACGTGCGCGAGATGCACCATCTGATGAAGTACCACCACGCCTCCTCGGTCAAGATCGTCGCGTGCGGCGACTACACCGAAGATGCCTGGAAGTTCGTCACCGGCAAGCCGTTCGAGCTGATCTATGGCGAGACGCTGCTGGCCATGTTGAGCGATGCACAGTTGCCGATCGACGCGGGCGTGGTGCCCTTCCGCGCACCGACCTCGCCACCGCCGATGCATCATCGGCCGCGGACGGCGGCGCAGACGTGAGAAATGGGAAACCGCGCGCGATGCGCGGTTTTTCTTTTTGCCTCGGCACACCTTACGCCGCATCATGGAAAATAATTCCCAACATATGCCGGTGCCCCGAACGAATCCGGCTTACGCCATGTCGCATCGTCACCCGATAGGTGCCGCGCGTCCCTTGCACCGGCCGTTGATGTACGGCGAACACCACCGCATCGCCCTGCTGGAGCGGCACCACTTCCACGCGTGATTGCATGCGCGGCCGCTGTTCGGTCAACACGAATTCGCCACCGGTAAAATCCTCGCCCGGCCGCGAGAGCAAGATCGCCATCTGCAGCGGAAAGACATGCTCGCCATAAAGATCCTGATGCAGGCAGTTGTAATCGCCGGCGCGGTATTGCAGCAACAAAGGCGTGGGCCGCGTTTGCCCGGCCGCATGGCAACGCTCAAGGTAGGCCGCGTGCGTCTGCGGATAGCGCACATCGATGCCCATCGCCTGGTTCCAGCGATTGGCGATCTGCGCCAAGGGCGGATAAAACATCGTGCGCAGCTCCTGGAGCGACGCCGGCAGCGGATATGCGAAATACTTGTATTCGCCGCTGCCGAATCCGTGCCTTGCCATCACCACGCGGCTTCTGAAACAAGCGTCGTCGCCATACAGTGCTACCAGCGAACGGCATGCGTCCGGCTGCAGAAGTGCATGAATGCTGGCGACGCCGTAACGGTCGAGGTCTGCAGCGAGACGCGTCCAGTCGAGCTTGTCATGCTCGACACCCGATGCGCGTGCAGACAAGGCGGCGTGCTGGCTTTTCATCGAAAGCTCCTCGGCAAATCATCAAATTACGCCATGCCGTGGTTCGCCGCACTCCGATTCTTGCCAAGTTGCCGTATACGTTCGCTGCAAGCGTTTCGCCCGGATTCATGTGCCGATTGCGCAAGCCGTACAAGTGCTTGCATGTCAACACGGCGTTGAACTCGTTGTGCCGCTTAATTGAAGTGGAACGGCCACAGAAGCCGCTCAGCCTTCCGTTGCACGGCATGCGCTAGTGTCGGTTCCACGAGTCACGGAGGCGAGGACCATCCATGAAACACCATGTTCTTTTGCGAAAAGCTGCAACGCGTTGCAGTGCGCTGGCGCTCGGCGCTTGCGTGCTCTGCGCCGCAGCCTTTGCCTTCGTGGCGACACCGGCGCAGGCACAGGTATCCGTCGGCGTGTCCATTACGGTCGGTTCGCCACCACCGCCCTTGCCCGTTTACGAGCAACCGCCCATTCCTGACGACGGCTACATCTGGGTGCCGGGCTATTGGGCCTGGGATGGCGCCGAGTATTACTGGGTACCGGGCACCTGGGTGCTCGCGCCGTATACCGGTGCACTGTGGACGCCGGCTTATTGGGGCTGGGACGACGGCGTGTACGTTTTCCATGAGGGCTACTGGGGCCGCGAAGTGGGTTACTACGGCGGCATCGACTACGGTTTCGGCTACACCGGCCACGGCTACGAAGGCGGCCGCTGGGGGCCGCACGGTTTCTATTACAACCGCACGGTCAACAATATCCGCAACGTGCATGTGACCAACGTGTACAACCAGACCGTGGTCAACAACGTCACCGTCAATCGCGTGAGTTACAACGGCGGCAACGGTGGCGTGCGCGCGCAACCGACCCCTCAGCAGGTGGCCTATCAGCGCGCGCAGCACACGCCGCCGGTAGCGGCACAGCGCCAGCAGATGACGATGGCGCGCCAGAATCCGGCCTTGCGCGCGTCGGTGAACCACGGCGCTCCGCCGATTGCCGCCACGGCCCGACCCGCCGCGTTTGCCGGCGCAGGCATCGTTGCGGCACATGGTGCGCATGCGCCAGCCGCAGCGGGGCCGCATCCCGGTCCGGGCACCCATCCAGAAGCGGGGCAACACCCTGGCCTGCCTTCCGAACATTTCGCGCCCCATGCCGGGCAAAACCCGCATGCAGCAGCGCCGCATGCGCCGGTAGCGCCGAATCGCTCCATGGAGCGGCCGGAACACGCCGCGCCACCGCACGCGCAACCGCATCCCGAGGCGGCACCTGCACCGCATGAAATGCCAGCGCCGCGCGAGATGGCACCAGAGCGGCCACGCCCCGAAGCCCAGCCGGCACCGGTTTATCATCCGGCACCCCAGGCACCGGCTTATCACCCTGCGCCACAAGCCCCGGCCTATCACCCCGCACCTCAGGCCGCTCCGGCGCCGCATCCAGCGGAAAGGCCGCATCAGGCGCCCCCCGCCCACGAGAACAAGCACGAGGAAAAACATCCGCAAGGTGGATGAATCCCGTCAAACGACAAAGCCCTGGCAGCTCGCGCTGGCCAGGGCTTTTTTTGCATCCAACAAAGAACCGCTACATCGTCTCGCGCGGCTTTGCCAACAAGGCCAGCAAGGTCAGCACGGCCGCTGCCGACAGGTAATACCCCACATAGGCCAAGCCGTAAGTCTTGGCCAGCCAGGTCGCGAGATACGGCGCCAGCGACGCACCGAAAATGCCCGCCAGATTGAACGCCAGCGATGCGCCCGTATAGCGCACGGCGGTGGGAAACATCTGCGCCAGCACCGTACCCAGCGGACCGTACGTGATGCCGACGATGCACATGCCCACCACCATGAACAGCAGGCCGCTGCGCTCGAACAGCGGCGCATAGGCAATGCCGAAGACAATGATCAGCATCGTGGCAAGCAGCATCGCAAACCATCCGCTGCGCTTGTCGGCCAGCCATGCCGAAAACGGAATCAACAACGCAAAGAACAGCACGCCCACCATCTGCACGATCAGGAACGATTCGCGCGAATAACCCAGCTTGGAGGTAGCCCAGCTGAGCGCGAACACCGTCATAAGGTAGAAGATCACGAACGTGGCCAAGGCCGCGAACGTACCGGCGACGAGCGCGCGCGGATGCTGGGCAAACACGTTGAACATCGGCACCTTCACCCGCTCGTGCATCGCCACCGCGCGCGCGAAGGCGGGCGTTTCGGTCAGGCGCAGGCGCATCCACAAGCCGATCAGCACCAGCACCGAACTGGCCAGGAACGGCACACGCCAGCCCCAGGCGAAGAAAGCGGCATCGCCCATTTTCTCGGTCAGCCACAGAAACAGGCTGGTGGCGGCGAGAAAGCCCAGCGGCGCGCCAAGTTGCGGGAACATGCCATACCACGCGCGCTTGCCCGGCGGCGCGTTCTCGATCGCCAGCAGCACTGCGCCACCCCATTCGCCACCCAGCCCCAGGCCCTGCCCCAGGCGGCACAAGGCCAGCAGCGCCGGCGCCAGCAAGCCGATATGGTGATAGGTGGGCAGCACGCCGATCATCACGGTGGAGATGCCCATGGTCAGCAGCGCCGCCACCAGCGTCGCCTTGCGGCCGATGCGATCGCCGAAGTGGCCGAACACGGCCGAGCCGATCGGCCGCGCCACAAATGCCAGCGCGAAAGTGGCGAACGATTGCAAGGTCGCCGTGGCCGCATCGCCTGCCGGAAAGAACAATTTCGGAAACACCAATACCGCCGCCGTGGCGTAGATGTAGAAATCGAAGAATTCGATGGTGGTGCCGATCAGGCTGGCAAACAGAACCCGGCCGGGTGAATTGGCCGGAGCGGTGACGGCGTCGCGCATGTGCTTGGCTTCCGGGGAGCGGAGCGGCTGATTCTGCCAGACAAGGGCTTTGGCGGTGCAAATGCACGGAAATGCACGACGCGACTGCCGACGTTCGTAGGTTTGGCGGTGAGCGCCAGCGAACCCCAACGTTGCCATGCAAAAAAAGCGATGTTGGGGTTCGCTGGCGCTCACCGCCGACCTACGGCATCCCGCTGCCGCTGCAAGAACCGCCTTACCGCCGGATCGCGCGCAAGCCCGATCGCCATGTCGTACGCATGCAAGGCTTCCGGTTGATCGCCTGCGCGCGCAAACAAGGCGGCACGCGCCGCCCAATACGGCTGATATTCGGCCAATCGCTTGTCGTTGGACAAAGCATGGATGATCGCGATGGCCGCAGCGGGGCCGTCCCGCTCCGCCACGGCCAGTGCGCGATTGAGCGCCACCACCGGAGAATGGGTGAGCGCGTACAGGGCGTCGTAGAGCTGCACTTCCGGCGTCCAGTCGCCGCGTCCGGAGCGTCGGCGTTCGACATGCGCTGATTGCAGCGCGGCTTCGAGCTGATAGCGGCCGATGCGGCCAAGCATGCTTGCACGCTGCAACAAGGCTTCGGCCTCTTCGATCATGGCGGCATCCCACTGTCGCACGTCCTGCTCGGCCAATGGCACGTACTCGCCGTGCGCGTTGCGCCGCGCACGGCGGCGGGCTTCGGTGTAGAGCATGCCGGCGAGCAGGCCGAGGGTTTCCGGTTCCTGCGGTAACAGTTCCGCCAGCAGGCGTGCCAGAAAGATGGCTTCGTCGACCAGGTCGCGGCGCGTGAGGTCGGCATCGTCCGGCTCGCTCCAGCCTTCGGCATATGTGGCGTAGATCGCCGCAAGCACCGCATCCAGCCGTTCGTTCCACGCATCGCGCTCGGGAATGACGAAGGGAATGCCGGCTTCGCGAATTTTCTGCTTCGCCCGCCCCAGCCGCTTGCACATCGCATCGGGCGACACCAGGAACGCGGAGGCAATGGTCTTGGCTTCCAGGCCAAGCACCGTCTGCAACATCAACGGTGCGCGGATATTCACCTCGATGGCCGGATGCGCGCAGGCAAACAACAAGGCCAGACGGCGGTCGGGGAAAGGTTCCTCGTCGCCCGACTCCACGCATTCGGCATGCATGTCCGCGATCGCCTGCAGCTGTACCGATGCGGCCTCGCCGCTGCGCCGCCGCCGCGCGCCGTCGATACCCTTGCGGCGCGCCACCGTCATCAACCACGACTCGGGATTGTCCGGGCAACCATGTTCCGGCCAATCCGCCAGCGCGGCGGCGAAGGCTTCGGACAACGCATCCTCGGCCGCCGACACGTCACGCATGTCGGCGGCGAGATAGGCGAGCAGCTTGCCATAGCTGCGGCGCGCTACGGCGTTGGCGGTCGCCCGTGCTGAAGCGGGCCCGCTCACGCCGTGGCGTATTCCTGAATCGGCCACACCGGCCGTACTTCGATGGTGCCGTGGCTTGCGCCCGGGCAACGCGCGGCCCAGGCCAGCGCGGCGTCGAGGTCGGCCGCCTCGATCAGGTAATAGCCGGCGAGCTGTTCCTTGGAATCCACATACGGCCCATCCAGCACCTGCGACTTGCCCTCGACCAGGCGCACGGTGGTGGCGGTATTGGTGTTTTGCAGGCGGTTGGACCCCACCCATGCGCCGGCCTTTTTCAAGGCCTCCGTATAGGCGTGGTAGGCCGCCACGGCTTGTTGCTGCTCCGCACTGGACATACGGCTCCAGCCGGTTTCATCGGAAAAAAGCAGAAGCAGGTATTGCATGGGAATTCTCCGTTGGTTGGGGCGGGCGACATGCTCCGCCATGCCTGTGACGCACGAGCCGCCGCCCATCGGACATCCTTGGCGAGCATAACCATTCCAAGCCACGCCAGCGCAGCTGGCGAAGCGCAACCAAAAGGTTGCACGAATACCGACACGGGGCTAATATGCAACCAGGAGGTTGCCCATGACCACATCGACCGATCGCATCGAACGACAGATCCACATCAAGGCCCCGCGCTCGAAAGTGTGGCGCGCATTGGCGGACGCCGAATCCTTCGGCGAATGGTTCGGCGTCGCGCTGAAAGGAAAACACTTTGCGGCCGGCGAGCCGTGCTCGGGAAACATCACCTATCCAGGCTACGAACACCTGACCTGGAACGTGGTGGTGGAACGCATCGAACCGGAGCGGCTGCTTTCGTTCCGCTGGCATCCGTATGCGGTCGATCCCCAGGTGGATTACTCGCACGAGCCCACCACCGTGGTGAGCTTCCAACTGGAAGAAACCGCCGACGGCACCCTGCTGCGCCTGGTGGAATCGGGCTTCGACCAGATCCCCGCGCATCGTCGGCTGGAAGCTTTCCGCATGAACAGCGGCGGCTGGGATGCGCAAATGACCAACATCGACGCCTATGTCGCCGCGCATTAGCGCAGGCAGCAAATTTCCGCAGCTGCGCAAAGCCGTGCCGGTGTTCGCGGCGCTGGGCGACGAAACGCGCCTGCGCCTGGTTGCCCTGCTCTGCGCCGGCAGCGCGCTGTCCATCGCCCAGCTGACGGCCGGCACCGACATTACGCGGCAGGCGGTCACCAAGCATCTGCAGGTGCTGGCCGAAGCCGGCCTGGTGCGCGACGTTCGGCAAGGGCGCGAGCGCTTGTGGGAATTGCAGGCGTCGCGATTGGACGAGGCGCGGCGCTCGCTCGATGCGATTGCCGCGCAATGGGATCAGGCGCTGCAGCGATTGAAAACGACACTGGAAACATAACCAGGCTACTGAAACAGCTGTTGCTGCTTGCGCGGCCGGTGCGCAGGACGGGCTCTTGCATACCTTCCAAGCGCCTGTTCCACCCGCGTCTGGAACGCCGGCGAGCCCAGTGCCCGCTGCTGCTGGATATACATGCGAATGTCGCGCAATACGTTCGATTCGATTTCCACCTCGAACAACTGGCGATAGGCGCGCATGCGTTGCTCCGAGTAGTCGCCAAGCGCGACGTACTCCGCATGCGGGGCGATCACCGGATCCGGCGCGCCGAGCGCATTGCAGGCATGGCTCGACCATGCATAGGCCGACGGCTCGCCCACCAATCCGGCGCGCACCGGATTGAGCTCGATGTAGCGCTGGCACACCAGCAGATAGTCGCCGCCGATCAGGCAGGATTTGAACCGCCCTTCCCACAGCGTGCCCGAACGGTGGTACGTAGCGTTGAAATAGCTGACGTAGTTGCGGCCGATACATTGCATCATGTGCGCCAGCGCACCCACGTGCGCGGGCGTCACCAGCAGATGCACGTGGTTGGGCATCAGCACGTAGGCGTGCACGGCGCAATCCCAGCGCGCGCTGGCATGCAACAACTGCACGAGGTACGTGCGGTAATCCGCGTGGCCATAAAAGCACGCGCAGCCGTCGTGCCCGCGCTGGATGATGTGCTGGGGCACGTAAGCAAGGTCGAACCGTGGCGATCGTGGCATCGTGTAGCCTCCATGCGGTGATGCGTGTTGTGGTCGCGTTTATTGACGATGGCGCCCTGTTTGTTCGAGACCGTGGCACGCTACAACGTCGCGTTATTCTGCGAATCTGCGTGGATCGAATCGAATAGCACCCGCTTCACCGACGTAACCGAAGCAGGCAAAACAGAAGCTGTGGAAACCAGCCTTATCGCCCCGCCGGTGAAAATGCCGTGACGACAAGCGCACGCTGTGACACAGATCAAACGGGGACAGATTCAATTAACGGGACGGCGAAAAAGAGACGCACGCACGGCCGCTCGGTAATATCCGGGCCGAGTGCTGGAGCGTAAGAGAACGCATGTCCAAAACCATGACAACGATGCGCCCGATTGCCGGCTGGCTGACCGTCGCGCTGTTCCTGCTGTTCGGCTCGCAATGGGTGGGCCGCCTGAGCAGTCCGCTGGCGGCCTTGCTGCTGTTTGCGTGGCTGTTCCTGGTGATTGTGTGGGTCGCCTTCGGGGTGGTGCACGAGGCCGAGGAACTGGCCGACATGCTGGGCGAACCGCTCGGCACATTGGTGCTGACGCTGTCCATCGTGGTCATCGAAGTGGTGCTGATTTCCGCGGTGATGCTCAGTTCCAACGGCAGTTCAACGCTTGCGCGCGACACCATGTACGCGGTGCTGATGATCGTGCTCAACGGCGTGGTGGGGCTCGGCCTGCTGCTGGGCGGCTTTCGCCACTACGAGCAGACGTACAACCTCAAGGGCGCGTCGGCGTATCTGTCGGTGATCATTCCCCTGACCATCATCGCCCTGGTGTTGCCGAATTTCACCACCTCTACCACCGATGGCTCATTGGCGCCGCCGCAGGCGCTGGCCTTCTCGTTGCTTACCATGGCCCTGTACGGGGTTTTTCTGTGGTTGCAGACGGGGCGGCACCGCGGCTACTTCGTTACTGCGGACGAGCAGCCGGCCGATGCCAAGGAAGCGGTCCGTCCACACGCTCCACCGCACGACCAGAAAGCGCTGCTGCTGCACTTCGGCCTGCTGCTGGTGAACATCCTGCCGATCGTGATCCTGTCCAAGAGCCTGGCAAAAATTCTCGACTACGGCATCGATGTGACGGGCGCACCGAAAGCCTTGGGCGGCATCATCATCGCCACCCTGGTGTTTGCGCCGGAAGGCATTTCCGCCTTGATCGCCGCACGCGCGGACCGGCTGACCCGCGCGATCAACCTGTGCCTGGGCTCGGTGGCCTCCACGCTTGGGCTCACCGTGCCTGCCGTGCTCGCCATCAGCCTCTACACCGGCCAGTCGGTGCTGCTCGGCGTAGCGCCATCGGGCATCGTCATGCTGATGGCAACGCTGATCCTCAGCGCGATGACATTTTCCAGCGCCCGCACCACCATGCTGGAAGGGGCCGTGCATCTGTCACTGTTTGCCGTGTTCATCGTGTTGGTGTTTAGCCCTTGAGGGAGCTTGAGTGCGTAGGCTCCGAACTTAAGGACGTAGCGTAATCCTTCGTAGCTTCGATTCCGTCTTAAGTTCGGAAAAACTCAACCACGAAAGAACAAATAAACCGCGCTATACGGCACTCGCGTTTGCGCACCCGCATGCGCCGCATCGCAACCCGTCGCAGGCGCCACGCCGCCTTCGGTGCGCGTACGCACGATGTACTGCACGCTCGCCATCGCGCCATTGCCGCTGCGCGACTTGGCATGCAGCACCAGCCACGCCACCGCGCCCGCATCCGGCGAAGGCGATGCATTCAGCGTCTCGCCCACCACCACGCTGCCGTCTTCGGCTTGCCAGCTCGGTCCGGCGAAATGCTTGCCGATGACATGGCCCTTGGCATCGCGCAATGTTGCATCCGGCCCTTGCAAGGTCCACGCATAACCGCCGCCGGCAGGCTTGCAGCCGTAAATCTGCACACCCTTGGCGAACGCTTCGATGGCACGGGGTTTGGCAGCCTGCTCTTGCGCATGGATGCCGCTGGCGAAAGCAGCCAGGACGAACAGCCTGTGGACGCGATTTTTTTGCATGATGTTCTCCGATCCGGTTCACGTGGTAAGCACAGCATAGACAGCAATTGTTTTGCTCGTGCGTCACGACGCCAGGCCGCTACATGAACCGTTGCCGGCACCACATGCAGGACCGCCCTCAACCTGCACGATGTTTGTCATAGACTCCGGCCACGGTCGTCCGCCGCGGCATGCCAGACTCATCCGTTGCGGCGTCGCACGTTGTTGCGACGACCATCTTCGCATGCATCCGAAGCTGGCCCGATGCGGGCGACAAACATTGCGTCGTGAGGAGGGTAAGTAGATGACTCGCACCCCGCTATACCGACAGCTTGCAGCCGTGGCCATCGCCATGGCGGTGATCGCGCCGTCCCTGCCGGCGCAGGCCCAATACCATCGTCCCGATCGCGGATGGCATCGGCCGCCGCCACCGCCGCCGCCACGCTGGGATCGCCGCCATCGGGGCGGCAACGACTCAGGCGCCATCATTGCCGCCGGCCTGCTCGGCGTGGTGGCCGGCGCCGTGATCGCCAACTCCGCCGCGTCGGCTTCGCAGCCGCCGCCGGGCGTGGTGTACCAGTCGTCCGCACCGCCGCCGCCCCCACCGCCGGGTGTGGTCTATTACGACAACGGCTATCCGCCACCGCAAGGTTATTGATGTGCATCCAGCCACGGTTGGTCCATCGCGGACCGCACGCATGAATCGGAGCGTTCCATCATGAAAAAACTCTTCAGCAAGGCCGCCCTACCCCTCGCACTATCCCTGGCCCTGCTTGGCGGCGTCGCCTCGGCACAGAGCACGGCGCCGGCTTCGGCGGTGTCGTCGGCAAGCACGCCGGCTGCCAAGAAATCGCATATGCAGCGGCGCATGGACGAAGTGGAACAGCAGATCAACGATCTGCACGAAGAGCTCGGCATCACCGACGCCCAGTCAAGCCAGTGGAACGCCTACGCCCAGGTCATGCGCGACAACGCGCAGCGAACCGGCCAGGCGCTGCACGCGCGCCACCAGAAGATGGAGAACATGAGCGCGGACGAATCCATGAAGTCGTACGCGCAACTGGCTCAGCTCAATGCGGACAACATGCAGAAACTGTCGTCCGCTTTCAGCGACCTGTATGCCACGCTTTCGCCGGAACAAAAACAGACGGCCGATGAGCTGTTCCGCAACCGGCCGCCGAAACAGCACATGGGCGGTCACAAGGGCAAGGAAAGCAAGCCAGCCAGCGCATCCTCAGCGACGCCGGCATCCGGGGGTTGATTCGCAACTTGTGTGGTAAACGCAAAGGCCGGAGGCATCACTGCCTCCGGCTTTTTTGCATGCTGGCGTCGGCTGGGCCGAACAGACCCGGCTGTATACTGCCGCCATGCAGACCCGCACCGATTCGCCTGTTTCCACGCTGCTCGACGCCGTAAAGCGCGACGGCTTTTCCTTCGTCACCGCCGATGTCATGCAGCCGCTGCTGCAAACCGTGGGCGATCTGTCGGATTGGGATAGCTTCACTGCCAGTTGGAACCGGCTCGGCCCCGATCCCTATCTTGCCGCGACCGGCCGGCAACGGCGCCGGCGCCATGCCACGTACGTCGCCCATGCGCATGACGGCGTCGAGCTTGCGCCCCATCAAGCGCATTACCAGTCGCTGCAATACAACGTTTTGCAAGGCGATATCGAGCGCTGGTTCGAGCCGGTCGATGCGGCCATCGCAAACGGCCACAGCCTGCGCGCCATTCTCGGCTTCTGCAACCGCTTCTTCAGTTCGCTCTCGCCGGCCACTTCACACTGGCACGTGGAAGTGCATCAGTTCCGTATCGAAGCAAGTTCCCATGTGGCGGGCGAACCGACGCCCGAAGGCAGTCATCGCGATGGGGTGGATTTCGTGCTGGTGCTGCTGATCGATCGCCACAACATCGCCAGCGGCACCACCACCATCCACACGCCGCAAGGCGAGCCGCTGGGCGATTTCACCCTGACCCATCCCTTCGACGCAGCGCTGATCCATGATCCGCGCGTGTTTCACGGCGTCACGCCGGTAACGCCGCTGGTTGCCGGCGAACCGGCGCATCGCGACGTGCTGGTGGTGACGTTCCGCGCCAAGCCCTGATCCAAATTATTCAAGACCCAATGACGATTCGGCATGACTTTCCACATAGTTGCCAAAAGCAACTATACGGATTTAGAGTCGCCCCATGAACGCCAGACCGATGCAGCCGCAGCTTGCGCAGCAGATCGCTGCGATCCGTGAATTCAACCGCTTCTACACAGCCCGGCTCGGTCTGCTGCGCCGACGACACCTCGACGGTGAATTTGCATTGACGGAAGCGCGCATCCTGTACGAGGTGAGCGCGCATCCGAAGCTGACGGCCTCAGCGCTGCAGGAAACCCTGGAACTGGATGCGGGCTACCTGAGCCGGCTGCTGTCGGGGTTGATCCGGCGCAAGCTGATCCGCCGCGTCACCTCCGATACCGATGCACGCGAAAAGCCGCTGGTGCTCACGGCCACCGGGCAAAAGGCGGTGGCGCGCCTCGATCAACAGTCCACGCTGCATATCCACACCATGCTCGCGCATCTGAACGCTGCCGACCGTGAGGCACTGGTAAGGTCGCTGGCGGGCGTGCGGCGCTTGCTTGAAGGCCAGGCGCAAGCCTTGCGCATCGTGCGCCTCACCGAGGTCGACGATAACGCACTGGCCATCATTCGCGAATACTACGAGGCGGTGCACGTGGTGCAGCGGGACAACCCCGGCAGCATCCAGAAGCTGATCGACACGCCCGCCTCCGGCCTGTGGCTGGCCTATCTGGGCGATGACGTGGTGGGATGCGTGGTGCTCCGCAGGCTAACCACCATGCCGCGCGCCAGCGAATGCAAGCGCCTTTACGTGAAGCCCGCCGCGCGCGGCCAGCATATCGCCGACAAGTTGCTGGATGCGCAGGAAACGTTCGCCCGCAGCCAAGGCGTCGAATGGATTTATCTCGACAGCTATGACGACCTGAAAGCGGCCATCAGCTTGTATGAAAGGCGCGGCTATGAGCGTTGCGAGCGTTACAACGACAATCCGCAGGCCACGCTTTTCATGCGCAAATACCTGGATAAGCAAGCATGACCCTGCCAGGAATGGCTATCGCCTGCGCCGCGCCTTCCACGCCTCCACGCGCTGCCTGATATACCGATCGTAGTCATCGGCCGTTTCCAGCTTTGCGATGCCCGGTTGTGCGCCAGGTGCCGGATCGGGCATCGGCAGGTGTCCGGCCAGTTCCGCGTACACCTGTTGGATGTGCGAAGGTTTGTTGGCCGAAGGATTCTTGCCTTTGGACTGCGGCACCACCACGCCGGAGAGCGGATCGTCGGCGCGCGGCGTCGCCAGGCTGAGCACGCCGCTTACGTCCGGCGCGGCGGCATCGCGTGCGGTGAGCGCCGGCAAACCCCAGCGCTGCTCCACCGTCTTGAGAATCGAGGTGTGATCTAACGGCGTGGCGCCCGTTGCACGATATACCGTGCCGGCAGGTATCAGCGGCGAAATCAGCAGCGTAGGCACGCGTGGCCCGAAGCGTTTGAAATCGAAACCGTATTCGCCCGCCGAACTGTCCGGCGGCACGGCGTTGGCGGGCGGCGGCACGTGGTCGTAGCAGCCGCCGTGTTCATCGTAGGTAACGATCAACAGCGTCTTGTTCCACTGTGGACTGTTGCGCAACGCGTAGTACACGTCGTGGATGAATTGCTCGCCCAGCGCCACGTCGTAATTGGGATGCTGGCTGTTGCCTTTGGAACCCCAACTGGGTTCCAGAAAACTGTACGACGGTAGCGTGCCGTTGGCCGCATCCGACTGGAAATCGGCGAACTGCCCGAAGTAACTGTCGGCCAGGTTGGTGATGTCGGTGAAAGTATGCCGAGTCAGCGGCTCGGCGTTGTAGCCGTAGATTTTCCAGCTGATGTCGTGCTGGCTGAGCGCGGCGTAGATGGTCGGCGCGGTGAAGGTCTTGGTCTTGTCGTCCAGATGCCCTTGCGAGGTGGCCGCATGCACGAACGCGCGATTGGGCAAGGTTTCCGTGGGCACCGACGCGTACCAGTGGTCGCACACCGCAAAGCCGCGCGCCAGCGCGGAAAGCACCGGCAAGGTTTGCGGCGTGTGCATGCCCATGATGTCGCTGGCGGTGGTGCCGGGCAGGATCGAATAGCCTTTGCTTTTCGACTCCCAGCTCAAGGTGTACGCGAAATTGGTGACGAACCCTTGGTTAGTGGCCGTCGGCGGCGTCGGCGCGGTATTGCTGCCGAACAGCTGCGCGTTGGTGGCGGTGTAGCCTTCGCCGGGATCGGCGCCCGGCAGGAAATACGTGCTGCCGGTGCCGCCCTGGATCTTGAACACGCTGACCGGCGTGCCGCTGGCATCGGGGTTCGATTCCTTGCCGGTGAGCCCTTCGTACGCTTGTCCGGCCGGCGACACATTGCCTGCATCGGCGTAGAGAAAACCCAGCATGTGATCGAAGGAGCGGTTCTCCAGCATCAGCACGACGATGTGGTCGATCGCGGATAGCCCCTTGCCGGAAATCGTCATGGCATGCATGCCTCGTGTGTGAAGGAAACGTCACGACGCTCGCAAGCGCGCATGACCGTGGCTACCTTAGTCAAACCCCATGACAGTTTTCCGCGACTGCCGTCCGCAATTCAGATGCGATCCAGATACGGCGCCAGCACGTTCGCCAGCCAATCCATGAACACCTGCGCGCGTATCGACAGGTTGCGCCGTTGCGCATACAGCAGTGACACCGGCATCGGTTCGGCCTCGTACTGCGGCAATACTTCCACCAGGCGTCCGTCGCGCAACAGTTGCGCGACGCCGGCGCGGGGCGTCTGCGTGATCCCTAAGCCGGCCAGGCAGCCGTTGGCATAGGCTTCGACGCTGTTGACGGTAAGCACGCCTTGCATGGGTACGTAGCGGCATTGCATACCTTCCATGTATTCAAAACCGGGCGGCCGCTGGCCGAGCACGGAGACGTAATGGATCAGTTGGTGATGCGCCAGATCGTCCAGCGTCCGCGGCACGCCGAACGCCTGGAGATAAGCCGGGCTGGCGCAGTTGACGATGCGGTACTGCCCCAACGGCCGCATGATCAGGCTGGAATCGGTCAGCGTGCCCACGCGCACCACGCAATCGAAACCTTCCGCCACCACGTCCACGCGCCGATCGGTGCAGCTCAACTCCAGTTGGATGCCCGGATGCTCGCGCAGGAACTGTGGCAGATGTTCGATCACGTGCCTGGCGATGCCGCTGTTCATGTCCACGCGCAAACGGCCGCTGAGCGCTTGCGGCGCCTGCTGGAACATGGTGCCCAGTTCGTCCAGGTCCGCCAGCACGTCCTTGCAACGTTCGTAGAAGCGCTGTCCGTCCTGCGTCAGCTGCACGCGGCGCGTGGTTCGATGCAGCAGTTGCGTGCCGAGCTGTGCTTCCAGATGCTGCACGGCGGTGGAAGCGCTGGCCTTGGGCAGACCAAGGCTGTCGGCCGCCCTGGTGAAACTGGCCAGCTCCGCCACCCGCACGAAGATGTGCATGGCCTCGATCCGATTCATCGCCCGCCTCGCCCGATTGTTCGCCTTTCACGAACACAGCACTCATGATCGAACGATTTATGCGATGAGTACAGACCAATATCCTGCTTGCCGTTGGTTCCCCGCATCCATTCAAGGAGACATCCATGAGTACGAATACCCCCATCGCCCTGATCACCGGCGCCAGCCGCGGCCTGGGCAAGAGCATGGCGTTGAAGCTGGCCGAGCACGGCACCGACGTGGTGCTTACCTATCGCTCCAACCGGGCCGAAGCGGATGCAGTAGTCGAGGCCATCGGCAAGCTCGGCCGCCGTGCGGTCGCGCTGCCGCTGGACGTGGGCAAGGCTTCCGGCTTTGCGGCATTCGCCACGCAGTTGCGCGCGGCGCTGAAGGAACACTGGCAGCGCGAGCGCTTCGACCATCTGGTCAACAACGCCGGTATCGGCATCCATGCCGGCTTTGCCGAAACCACCGAAGCGCAGTTCGACGAACTGATGAACATCCACCTCAAGGGCACCTTCTTCCTCACCCAGACGCTGCTGCCGCTGATCGAGGACGGTGGCCGCATCCTCAATGTCTCCAGCGGCCTGGCGCGTTTTGCCCTGCCCGGCTATGCGGCCTATGCCGCGATGAAGGGCGGGATCGAAGTACTGACGCGCTATCTCGCCAAAGAACTCGGCGCGCGCCATATCGCCGTCAACACGCTGGCGCCCGGTGCGATCGAAACCGACTTCGGCGGCGGCATGGTGCGCGACAACGCGGATGTGAACGCCTTCGTCGCTTCGCAGACCGCATTGGGCCGCGTGGGCTTGCCGGACGATATCGGCGGGGTGGTGGCCATGTTGCTGTCGAAGGAAAGCGGGTGGATCAATGCGCAGCGGATTGAGGCGTCGGGCGGAATGTTTGTTTGATGCGGGACGCGTAAATCGGGAGTCGTCAATCGTAAATCGCTAAGAGCGCGACTCCGCCCTTCGACGATTCCCGTTCCCATCACCTATTCCCTATTCTCCAATCGCTCGCACAGCGCTACCTTCTCTCCCTCAAGCCAAGAGGGATCAAGTCGTGGACAGCTACTGCGCTTCGCACACCGCCCTCAGCCGCGAACAGGCGCTGCATGCGCTTTATGAAGCGGCCGAGCTGGAACACTGCCTGATGTGCACCTACCTCTACGCCGCCTTCTCGCTGAAGTCGGCGGTAGAGGAAGGCGTGACGGCTGAACAGCTTGAAGCGATCAAGCGCTGGAAGCACAGCATCCTGCAGGTGGCGATCGAGGAGATGGGCCACCTGATGTCGGTATGGAACATCACGGTGGCGCTGGGTGGCGCGCCGCGGGTGGGGCGCTCGAATTTTCCGCTCGATCCAGGCTATCTGCCGGCCGGCGTGGTGGTGAAGCTGGCTCCGTTCAACATGGCCACGCTGCAGCATTTCATCTACCTGGAGCGCCCGGCGGGCTCCAACGAACCCGATGGCGAAGGCTTCGAACCCGAGCGCCATTTCGTGCGCGGCGCCAACGGCCCGCGTCTTACGCCGATGGGCATCAACTACGACACTGTCGGCGAGTTCTATCAAACGCTGGGCAATGGCTTGCGCCTGCTGGTGGAGGAGCATGGCGAAGCTGGCGCGATGTGCGGCGACCCTGCCTTGCAGTTGTCCAGTGCCGAGGTATCGCTGCCGGGCGCGAAGAAGGTGATCTGCCTGAAGACCGCCTTGGCCGCCTTCGAATCCATCATCACGCAAGGCGAAGGCGCCCAGGAGAACACCGAGAATTCGCATTACCAGCGTTTCGCGGCGATCCGTGCGGAGTACCAGGCCTTGCTCGCCGCCGATCCCTCGTTCAAACCCGCTTTCCCTGCCGCCACCAATCCGGTGCTGCGCCGTCCTCCACGTCCGGAAGGCCGCGTGTGGCTGGAAGATGCCGACGCCATCGCCACGGTAGACCTGGCCAATGCCGCTTACGGGCTGATGCAGCGGCTGCTCGCCTACACCTACGCCGTGCCCGCGCCCGATCCGGACAAGAGCCTTTCGCTCGATCTGGGCATCGGCTTGATGCGCGCGCTTGCGCCGTTGGCGGAGCGGGCGGCGCGGTTGCCGGCCGGGCCCTCGAATCCGGACTGCCACGCCGGCGTGTCGTTCATCACCTTGCGCGACGCTTCCCCGCTGCCGCCCGGCCCGGGCGCGCGCCGCTTCTTCCGCGAGCGTTTCCGGCAACTGGCGGAAGCGGCCGAACGCCTGAGTGCATCGGGCGATCCACGCACGCTTGCCGCCGCGTCGGTCTTTGCGCACCTGGCGCGGCAAGCGGAACAGGATTTCGACCTTGAGCGCCCTGCGCCGTCCGTTACAGCGAGCGCACCTGCCGCGGCGGCGCCTGCTCAGGCGGCACCGCCTTCGGCCGTGCAAGAGGGCATCGAGCAGGTCGAGGGCGAGAAACTCAGCTTGCTGTTCGATGCCAAGCGCTGCATCCACGCACGCTTCTGTGTCACCGGCGCACCGAAGGTATTCCTGGCCAACGTGCAAGGCGCCTGGCTATTTCCCGATGCGATGGACGTGGAGCGCCTGGCGGAGATTGCGCATGCCTGTCCCTCCGGCGCCATTCAATACAAGCGCCGCGACGGCCGGCCGGACGAAACGCCACCGCCGGTGAACCTGGCCGCCACCCGCGAGGCGGGCCCATATGCCTTTCGCGGCGATCTGCGCCTGAATGGAAGGCCGGCGGGCTTCCGCGCCACGCTATGCCGCTGCGGCGCGTCGAAAAACAAGCCTTTTTGCGATGGTTCGCATCACGACGCGGGCTTTACCGCCAGCGGCGAGCCGCCCACCGGATCGGCCACCGACGCCCTGCCCGTGCGCGATGGCCCGCTGCAACTCGATCCGCAGCGCAACGGGCCGCTACGCGTGCGCGGCAACCTGGAAATCGTCAGCGGCACCGGCCGCATGGTGGCGCGCGTCACCAGCGCCTACCTGTGCCGCTGCGGGCACAGCCAGAACAAGCCGTTCTGCGATGGCAGCCACGCCAAGGTGGGGTTCATCGCCGACGGCGCGTGATCACTTTTCTTCCTTGCAGCGCTGGTTGTCCTCACCGGTGTCGTTCAAGGCATCGCCGCTGTCGGTGGTGTCTTCCAGGCGTTGTGGCGGGCCGCGGCGTTTATGCGGATCGTAGGGTTCGCCGGCTTCACGGCGTGGGGCTTCTTCGTGCGGATGGGTGGGCATGGTGGCGCTCCTCTCGCAGATACGTCGGGAAACCACTATCGGACCACCAGCAGGAAGGCCTGGTACGGATTGCGTAAAGAATGTGTGCACGGGAATCGGCCTCCCTGCGGAGGCGCATGGTCGCCCGCGCCCTTTAGAATGGCGGCCTTGTGTCCATCCGGTGAGGATTATTCGTGGTCATCCATCCCAAGGTTCGCGGCTTTATCTGTGTTACGGCGCATCCCGTCGGCTGCGAGAAGAACGTGCTCGAGCAGATCGGCATCACCAAGGCCAGGGGCGCCATCGCCAACGGTCCCAAGCGCGTGCTGGTGATCGGCGCCTCCACCGGGTATGGCCTGGCTTCGCGCATTACCGCGGCCTTCGGGTTTGGCGCGGCCACGCTGGGCGTGTTCTTTGAAAAGCCGTCCAGCCAGGACAAGCCTGGCACCGCCGGCTGGTACAACAGCGCGGCGTTCCACAAGCTGGCCAAGCGCGCCGGCGTGTATGCCGGCTCGATCAACGGCGATGCGTTTTCCAACGAAACCCGCGAACGCGCGATCGAGATGATCAAGAAAAACATGGGCGGCCAGGTCGACCTGGTGATCTATTCGCTGGCATCGCCCGTGCGCAAGCTGCCCGACACCGGCGAGGTGGTGCGCTCCACCCTGAAAACCATCGGCGAGCCATTCACCGCCTCCACCGTGGATACCAACCGCGACACCGTCGTGCAGGTCACGGTGGCGCCGGCCAACGAGCAGGAAATCAAGGACACCGTCGCGGTGATGGGCGGCGAAGACTGGGCCTTGTGGATCGACGCGCTGAGCAAGGCCGGCGTACTGGCCGACCATGCCACCACCGTGGCCTACAGCTACGTCGGCACCGAGATCACCTGGCCGATCTACTGGCACGGCACCATCGGCCAGGCCAAGCAGCACCTGGACAACACCGCGCACGAGCTCAACCAGCGTTATGCCGCCCAGCACCTGCAGGCTTACGTGGGCGTGATGAAGTCGGTGGTGACGCAGGCCAGCTCGGCCATCCCGGTGATTCCGCTGTACGTCTCCATGGTGTTCCGCATCATGAAGGAAAAAGGCATCCACGAAGGCACCATCGAACAGGCCAACCGCCTGTTCCACGATTGCCTGTATCGCGAAGACGGCACGCCACCGCCCACCGACAAGGAGGGCCGCCTGCGCCTGGACGACTGGGAATTGCGCGAGGACGTGCAACAGGCCTGCAAGGCGCTGTGGCCGCAGGTCAACACGGAGAACCTGTGGGAAGTGACCGACTACGCCGGCTACAAGCACGAATTCCTGGGCTTGTTCGGCTTTGGCCGCAAGGATGTGGATTACAACGCGGACGTGAATCCGGATGTGAGTTTCGACGTGGTGCAGCTGTAGCGGACGCCGCCGAAGAAATCACCAGCCCAACAAAAAGGCCGGCATTTGCCGGCCTTTTTCGCATCAGCGCATGATGCCGGTGTGCCCCAGCGAATACCGTCCCGGCTGCGGCCACACCGCCAGGCCGTGCGGCTCCATGCCCACCTTGATGATCTTCACCTTGCCGGTGGCGGTGTCGAACGCATACACCACATCGTCGAAACGGCCCGACAGCCACAGCCACTTGCCGTCCGCGGTGACGTTGCCCATGTCGGGGCTGCCGCCGCCCGGAATCGGCCAGTTGGCCACCACTTTGCGCGTGGCGAAATCGATCACCGACACGCTGCCCGGGCCGTTGCGCGGACCATGCACCTTGTTGGAGCCGCGGTTGGCGACGTACAGCTTGGTGCCGTCGCGGCTGGGGTACAGGCCGTGCGTGCCGATGCCGGTCTTGATGAAGCCGATCTGCTTGAAGCTGTCGCCATCGATCAGGTACACGCCATCGGCCATCATGTCGGCGACATAGAACACCTTGCCATCGGGCGATACGCGGATGTCCTGCGGCATGCCGCGCTTGTTGAGCAGCAGATAGCCGAGCACCTTGCGGTTGACCATGTCGATCTTCACCAGCTTGCCGCCGAACTCGCAGGTAAAGATGGCGTACTTGCCGTCGATCGAGAAATCCGCGTGGTTGATGCCCTTGCACTCCGGCGCCGACAGGCGGGATATCAGCGCCATGGTGTGCGGATTGCGGAAGTCGAGGCGCGCGAAGGCTTCGGCCACCACGATCGCTTCCTTGCCATCCGGCGTGAAGTACATGTTGTACGGGTCATCCACCGGATCGGCCTTGCCCGGCTTGCCGGTCTTGGGATCGATCGGCGTGAGGCTGCCGTCGTTGCGGCCTTCGGCGTTATTGGTCACCCACAGCGTTTTCAGGTCCCACGACGGCACCACGTGCTGCGGGCTGCGGCCCACCGGAAACCGGTCGACCACTTTGAAGGTATTGGGATCGATTACATAGACGTCATCCGAACGCAGGTTCGGTACGTAGATGCGCGGCAGATCGCCCTTCACCACCGGGCTGAACATGTTGTAGCCCGCGTTGCTGTACATGTTGTTGGGGTTGGTCACCGGCGGCATGCCGGCAACGGTCTGCACCGTTTGCGCCGCAGCCACGGCAGTGACACACACACCGGCCAGCACCACGCCGGCACGCAAGGCAAGACGCCCAAAGCAAGCAAATTTCACGGCAGATTCCCGTATTTGAAGAAGACAACAGAATGTGTTTTCACGGCTCGTATCAACGCCCCGCCGTTGCCTGGCGAATGGCGTCGACCGTGCGCGAAACTATAGCATCCACGCCCAATTGCCCCAGCTCCGCGGTGGAACGCCGCGGGTCGCCGCCGTACACGCCGTCGGCTGCGCCAGGCTTGGGCGCATGGCGCAACTCGTCCAGCCGCACCATCTGTGGCGCCACGGCAAGCTGCAGCGAGGTATCGGCCAGCCCTGCGTGCGTACCGATTTCGTCGTCGCGAAAACCGCGCTGGCGCAGCAATTGGGCATAGCCGTCGGAAGATGTTTCGTAATACGCCGCCGGCAGGATCGCGCGCGCATTCGTGCCGGCCCAGGTTTTGTTGAGGCGGGCCACCACCTGTTTCAAATCTTTCTGGTAACCACCATGGTCGCCCAGGAACACGACGTTGCGAAAACCATGCACCGCGAAACTGTTGGCGGCCGATTCGAGCATTTTCTCGAACACGTCATCGGGAACGGTGATGGTGCCCGGAAAACGCATGTGCGACGTCGGTGGCGCATAGCCCCCTTCCGGCACGTAGGCCACTACCGGCGCCACCAGGGCATTGCCCAGTTTTTGCGCAATCCTGTCGGCGAGATAGGCCGCGCGCACATTGTGCTTGCCCACCGCCACATACGGGCCGCTTTGCTCGGTGCCGCCGATGGGAATGATCACCGTGGTCTTGCCGGCATGAATCTGCTCGCGCAGCTCGGTCCAGGTGAGATTCTGCAACTGCACCGTGGCAGGCGCTTGCGCAAGCACAGCCTGTGCGGCGACAAGGAAAACGGCGGACGCGAGCAGGCGTCGAAGAACATGGCTTGAGGTCATGGAGCGAGCGCAAAGGACACGTGAAGAACAACGGCGCATATGGTTGCACGCCGTTGACCTCTGCGCATCCCTGTCAGCTTAGTTGCCTGCGTTTTGCCTCATTCGCTTTCCTGCGGGATGGCCCGCCGGAAGATTTCCTCCCAATAGGCCATGCGTTCAGAATAGGCTTCACGCACCGATTCGGGCTGGTCGTTCTGCAAACTGCGCACATGGGTGATCGGCAGCGTCGCCGACGCCATGTGCCGCCACGCATCCGCGGCGGCTTTCAAGTGGGAATGAGACGCCAGCAGCGCAGCGATCACTTGCTGGTCCACCATCTGTTGCGCACTGAGTGCCATCAATCCCTCCAAGGCAATATCGGTACGCTCGGAAAGGAACGCCACGGCTTCGCCCCAATTATTGAAACTGACTTCCATGGCTGGCTCCTCGGGTTCTGGGAGACGCCTACAGCCTAGGAGGGCGCCGATCAAATCCGCGTAGGCGCTTCGTTCTTGTGGATGAGTCTGTTCACCTTGGCAAGGAACCGCGGTTTCACGCCGCGGTAACACCTGTAGCTAAGCACCGGCGATCACACGGGCTCCGCCTGCCCCAACGGCTCCCACGCATGCTCCGGGAAATACTGCCGCATCTGCTTGTTCACGTATGCCACCAGGTTGGGCCTGCCCGCCACGGCATCGCGCAGCGGCGTATCGAAGAACGGCGTAAGAATCGATGCGAGCATGGCGAACGCCGTGGCATCCACCGCGCTCCACCGCTCGCCCATCAGATAAGGCTTGTCGCCCAGCACGGCGGCGACCGCATCGATGGAGCGCACGCCCAGCGCCGCAATTTCGGCCGCCGAATGCCGGCCGATGCCGTGGCTGCGCAGGTCGCCGTCGCGGCGTGCCTGCATCTCGCGCCGCACGGCTTCGCGCTGTTCCTCCGGCACGCTGTTGAAGAAGTTGGCCGGCCCCTTGGCGAAATTTTCCGGAACGATCCAGCGGAACCACACCATGGCGAAGTAGAGATGATCTTCCAGCATCCGCTCGATCGCCCAGGACTCGGCGCGTTGGCGGCGGTCCAGCCCTTCGTCCAGGTCCACGCCGTACTTGCGCTCGATGTGCGCGCGGATAAAGGTGGAATCGCATACGACTTCACCGTCGTCGACGAGATAAGGCACCTTGCCCTTCGGCGCCTGCGGCGGCGTGGTGGATGCTCGTGCGTAAGCAAGGCCCGCCATCTTCAGCTGCACTTCGGTCTTGATCACGAACGGGCTGGTTTCCGGCATGCCGAAGCCGGGCCGCGTTGCGTACAGGGTGATGCTCGGTGTAACCATGTCCTTGAGTTCCACGCAGAAAGGAATGCGTAGCCTGGCGCCTGGCTGCTGACAACATAGTGTCAGCAGTGGTCGCACCTTGGTGGATCCGTATCTACTCCAACCATCGCGGCAAGCTCCCCGCAGCGGACGCATACCAGGCGAGCACCTCGGCAGGCAGCAACGGCCCCAAGGCCATGCCAACCGCGTAGCACGCGTCGAGATTGTCGATCAGCACCCTGGCATAACGCGGATCGCGCGCCTCCGGCGGCAGGTTCGCGTCCTGCCATTGGATCATCTCCAGCAAACGCTGCGACCACGCGTAAAGCTGATCGGCCCGCTCCGCAAAGCGCGCACGCAACCAGCCGCTCAAGGGCGCATGCAAGACATGACCGTCGCGGTCCGCCACGCGGCGTACGAAGGCATCCAGATCCGCGCCGATGCCACGAAACCATTCGGTGTGACCGCCCGCCGCGCCGGCGACCAGCAAGGGCGCCGCGGCACGGTGGTCGGGCCAGCGCTCGATCAACAGGCGCTCCAGCCGGCGCGCGTCACGCAACCGCCCGGTCTCGACCAACAGGCCCTGGTCCAGATCGAACAAGGCAAAGAAGCGCGGATGAAAGCTGCGGAATCGCTGAACCGGATCTTGCGTGAAGCCTACCTTGGTCAGGTCTTCGCCCAGCGAAGGCAGCACGTAAACGAACGTTCGCCCACCGCGTACAAGATCAGGCAAAACCCAGTCATCCGGTGTTGCACGTTGGCTCACGCTTGCTCCCAACCCAAAACGCAGGCGCTCGACGGTCGCCGCTCGCCACGCAATACTGCTACGCAAGGCAACAGGGGAATACGTTTTTGGAACACACAACCGCCAAGGGCAGCCTGGCCTGCGTCGGCATAGGCATGACGCTGGGTTCGCACCTCAGCGCGCGAACGCGCAGCTACATCGAACAGGCGGATGTGGTCTTCGTCCTGGTATCCGACGGCCTCATCGAGCTGTGGCTGCAAGGCATGAACGCCGACGTGCGCAGCCTGCAGCCGTATTACCGGGAAGGCAAGTCGCGCCTCCAGACCTACCGGCAGATGATGGATGCCATCCTGGCCGAAGTACGTGGCGGCAAGCGCGTTTGCGGCGCCTTCTACGGCCATCCCGGTGTCTTCGCATGGCTTCCGCACCGGGCCATCGAAACGGCCCGGCGCGAGGGCTTTTCCGCGCATATGGAACCGGGTATTTCCTCGGAGGATTGCCTGTACGCCGACCTCGGCATCGATCCCGGCGCGCGGGGTTGCCAGCATTACGAAGCCAGCCAGTTCATGCTTTACCGGCGTTGTATCGATCCAAGTGCGTGGCTGATCCTGTGGCAGATCGGCATTGCCGGCGACCAGACACTCAAGCGCTTCGCCACCGGTGAGGCCCATCGGCAAGTGCTGGTGGATGTGCTGACCCGCCACTACCCGCTGGATCACGAGGTGATCGTGTATCGGGCCGCGACGCTGCCGTTCCAGTCGCCGCGCATCGAGCGCTTGCCGCTGGGTGCACTGCCGGGCGCAGAAGTAGGCATGGCCGACACCCTGGCGGTGCCGCCCGCTTGCGCGCTGGAAGCCGACCATGAGGTTCGCACGCGCCTGGCGGCATTGGCCTGATCGCGGCCATTTCGATGGATAAATCGGGGCAAATGCGCCCGTCGTGTTACACCGCCCTGGATATCGCGACGCATGCTCCCGACGCGCGATATGATGAACCGCCGACCGTATCCAGGAACGATTGCGACGGCCGATAAGGGGATCACGACAAGCGGTAGTACAGGGGTCATTAGATGTCGAACGTCATCCGTTTCCTGGAAAGCATGGGTAGCGAAGCCCAGTGGAACAGCATCAGCAAGGACGACATGGCGCAGGCATTGGCCGATGCTGGCGTGGAAGATCCGCTCCGTTCGGCCATCCTGAATAAAGACGCCGCTCAACTGCAGGCGCTCCTGCAGCAGAAACCATTGATGGGTTACATCGAGATTCCCGAGATCCCCGGCGAAGGAGATGAGGAAGAAGAGGATGACAGCGACCAGGAGCCGGGTGAAAAGGACGCGCGGCAACCATCCTCTTGTCCATCCGCTACCGCGGCGTAATGCGCCCCGCCGGCAACAAGCACTGGAAATATGCTGCAGGAGCTTTCCTGCTGCTTTGCATGCTTGCGGCTGCGGCAAACGCTGCAACCGCGCCGGCCGCCGAAAACCTGTCGCAATGGCTCGCTCGCACGGAAAGCATAAAAACCCTCAACTATCCGCTTTTCGCCAAGCAACTCCATGAACTGGAAAGCCACGCGGCGGAAATGTCCGACGCGCAGAAATTGCACCTGCGTTATCTGGAAGGCTGGCAAAGCGCCTACGCCGGCCAGAGCGAAAAAGCCAAGGCGCTGCTGGAAACGGTCGCCAGCCAAGCGGCCGACAGCAGCCTGCGCACCAAAGCCACCTCCGTCCTGATCAACCTGCTGGGCGTGGAGCACCGCTACGAAGAAGCCTTCCAATACCTGGACCGCGCCCTGGAAAGCCTGCCGAAGGTTCCCGACGCGGAAGCACGCGCCCACATCCTGGGCGAGGCTTCGCAATTGCTGAGCGAAGCGGGGCAATATGATCTTGCTGCCGGTTACGCCAAGCAGATCATTACGCAATACCCCACCGGCAGACACAATTGCCTTGGGCACATGTACGAATTGCATGCCGAGCTTCGAAGTGGCCAGGCTCCCGTGTCCCCGGCCCTTTTTCAGGACGGCATCGATCGCTGCCTTGCCGTGGACGAAAAACTGGCCGCCGACAACATCCGCCGCGACATGGCCCTGCTCGCCATGCAGCAAAACAAGCCGGGCGACGCCATCGCGATCCTGGAGCGATACTACGCGGAGGTAAAAGGATTCGAATATCCGGATCTGCTTGCGCAATACGACGTATTGCTTGCAAAAGCCTATTGGGAAAAGAACGATATCCCGCTCGCGCAAAAATACGCCACCGCCGCCGCCGACCTCGCTGCCAGGAGCGACCTCACCGAGTCGGTCGTCAACGCTTATCAAATGCTGTATCAGATCGAGCGCCAATACGGCAATTTGCGCGACGCACTTGCCTACCACGAAAAATACGTCACCGCCGACAAGGAGCATCTGGACGACCTGCGCGAAAAGGCACTCGCCTACCAAGTGGTCAAGCAGGAAGTCGAAGCAAAGAAGGTCGAGCTCGATACGTTGAACAAGCGCAACCAGATCCTGCAATTGCAGCAGGCGCTGGATCGCAAAGCCGTCGTCACCAGCCGGCTGTACATTGCGCTGCTGCTGAGCATCCTCGCTTCGATCGCCTTCTGGCTGTATCGCCTGAAGCGTTCGCAGCTGCGCTTCATGCGCCTGGCGCGCCGCGATGGCCTGACCGGCATCTTCAATCGCCAGCATTTCATGGAAGAAGCGGAACAATCGCTGCGCTACGTCGCCAGGTCCCTGCGCGGCGCCTGCCTGATCCTGATCGACCTGGACCATTTCAAGGAGATCAACGACACGCATGGCCACGTGGTGGGCGACGCCGTGCTCAAGCGCGCCGTGGCAATCTGCCAATGCCAGTTGAATTCCTGCGATGTATTCGGCCGCATCGGCGGCGAGGAATTCGGCATCCTGCTACCCGAATGCACGCTCATGCAGGCACTGGAGCGCGCCGAACGCATCCGCCTGGCCATGCAGCAAGTGGATGGCGACGACGAGGTTGCGCTCACCGCAAGCTTCGGCATCGCCGCCACCGCGCATTACGGCTACACGCTTCGCCGCTTGCTGATCGCCGCCGATGGCGCGCTCTATCGCGCCAAGCGCGAAGGCCGCAACCGCGTGGTGGTGAGCATGGATGAACACCGCACCGCCACAAGCAGCGACAGCAGCACGCGCACCGGCGCGCACCCTTACGCCAATTCTTCGGAATAGCGCATCGATTTACTTGCCCGCCTCCAGCCCTTTGTTGAGATCGATCATCGGCATGGAGCCAGCCCCCACCACTTGCGGCAGCACGCCGTTCCAATGCTGCAGGCCGTAGAAGCGGGCGTAGTCGGGATTGCCCTTCAACGCCAGACCCACCGTCTCGATCGCCTTGGCCTGGGCCTGCGCCTGCAGCACCGTGGCCTGCGCTTCGCCGTTGGCGCGTTCCACCGCAGCGGTCGCTTCGGCTTGCGCGGTAACGGTTTTCTGTTCACCCTCGTAGCGCTTTTGCGCCACGGTATTCTCGGCCTGCACCGCCAGGTTCTTGGCCCGCACCGCTTCTTCGATGGATTGGTCGAAAACCGGCGAGTAGTGGATGCCGACCAGCTGCACGTCGATCACGTCGACGTCGAACAAGCGCTGCAGGGCTTCGCTGATGTCCTTGCGCATTTGCGTGGTGATCTGCGCGCGCTGATCGGAAATGGTCAGCGTGTTGTAGCGCGCAAACGCTGCCAGCGCCCGATCGCGCACCACCGGCAGAATGGTGGCTTCGACATCCACCGAGCCGGCACGCCCGACGTGATAGAGCAGATTCATCACCGCGGAACTGGGTATCTGGTAGATCAGGCTGACGTCGATGGTGACTTTCTGGTTGTCGTTGGTATAAACGTCCAATCCATTGAGCGTGTACACCGAGCGGCTCGTCTGCAGGCGATCCACCGTTTCGAAAAACGGCACCCTGAAGTGCACGCCGGTGGTGAGCGGCGCGGCGGTCATCGGTGTGCCGCCCAGCCAGCGGGTGCCGGCTTCTTCGCTGGGAGAGACCACGAACATGCTGTTCGACAGCAGAATGACCACGATCACGACGAGCAACAGCCCGCCAACACGAAAACGAGCGAACAACGCACGAGGATCTTTCGGCGGCAAGCTGAGCATGAACCATTTCCCCTTCTCGATGGTGGCCGCATCTTGACGTAATGGCGCCGCGTTGACGAGTGACCCGCGCTTATGGCCGGCCATAACTTGCGCAGGTTGATGCTGGACGCATGCGAACCCCTACGTGGCCATGCAGATGGCGATGTTGGGGGTCGCCCCGGAGCAATTCCGGGGCTTACCGCCGCAACCTACGGTCGCCCCATTGAGCCTACCCATTGCGTCAGGTGACGCAGGAAGTCACCGCGACAACCCCTTCGCGACCTTCCGCGCCAGGATGTTCCGCCGGCCAGCCTGGCGATCGTGGTTTTAGGCAAAACAAACACTTCCGCGCACTATCGCCTCCCGCCCTGCGCTCGTGTGAGCAGTCCTTGCGCAAGCCGGCTGCGAATGTTTATTGGCGCATTTCCTGCTTGACCAGCCTAAGAGCCTGTTCGATGAGCAGGCCGCGAGACCGCAAACGGCGAGTCATTCAAACATCCAAGAAAAACAGGCGCTCAGGAGAGGGGCGGTGGGCAGGCGCAAAGACGGTGGCATCGAGATGGTTTCCAAACTGCCATGGCAGGCCGGCATCGTCCTGGGCGCAGCGGGCTACGTGGCCATGCGCTACGGCCTGGGCTGGTGCATGACCACGTTCGGCGGCCCCACCGGCCAGGCGTTGGGCAGCTCGCTGGCCGATGGCGCCTATGCCCCTGCGGCTTGGCTGCTGTTGATCGCCTGCTGGCTGGCCGCGCTGATTTCCTTTATCGACAGTCGGCGGCGGCATCGGCTGCTCGCATCGCAGAGCGGCATGCGCAGCCTGAGTGCGATGGATTGGCGCGAATTCGAAATGCTGGTGGGCGAAGCCTTCCGCCGCCAGGGCTACAAGGTGCGCGAGATCGAACTCAATGGCGCCGATGGCGGCATCGATCTCATTCTCCATCGCAACGGCGCGACCATACTCGTGCACTGCAAGCAGTGGCGCACCAAGCTGGTCGACGTGCGGCTGGTGCGGGAAATGTATGGCCTGCTGATGCACCATGGCGCCGACGGCGTAAAGATCATCGCCATCGGCCACTACACCGACGATGCGCAACGCTTCGTACATGGCAAGCCGATCGAGCTGATTTCAGGCGACACCTTGCTGACGCTGGTGCAGGGCTGCCAGGCGCAGGCGGCGGGCCAGCATCGCCGGGTGGGTTGAAGTCCCGCATCTACAGCTTGAACAAGGCCGCCTGCCCGCGCAGCATGCCCGCCTGATCGACCAACTGCCACACCGTTCCATCGTTGATCCAGAAACTGCGGTCGGACTTGCTGACGCGCAATCCGCGATAGCCGGTGGCAAATCCTTGCCTGCTGACCTGCTCCAGGAATTGCCTTCGGTCTTCCACCTGTTGCGGCCGCGCCGACAAGCGGGAAGGGAGCTGCAGCAATTCGTCCCAGCTGTACTCGAAGCAGCCCTGCGCCGCGCAATTGCCGTAAATGAACAAAGGATCGGCGCGCGTGTCGTGGGCCAGCAATCCGAACGGCGCTTCTGCATAAAGCCAGCGGGCCGCCTGCTCGTCGGGCAGCGCGGGATCGACCAGCGGCTGGTTGAACCAACGCGCATAACTATCGGCAAGCAGGCGATACAGCGTGAAGGCCGCGGCAGGCATATCCATAACGTTTGAACAGATGAGAAGGGAAAGGCGCAGTCGAACAAAGATGCCCCGCGAACTATAGATTCTTCAAGCGCGGATTCGGGCCGACGACCTGGCGGGTGTCCACCGGCACTTCGACCAGCATGGATGGACGGTCCTGCCGATACGCTTCACGCATGACCTCGGCAAGATTGCCCAAGTCCGGCGCCAGCCGCACGCTCGACCATCCGCAGGCACGCGCCATCGCGCCAAAATCGATCCGCTCCAGCTCACCGTGATAGCGGCGCGGCGGCGTATCAGGCAGCACCTTCGACAAGCCCTGGTCCACGATGCCGTAATCGCCGTTGTCCAGCACGAACAAGGTGATGCCGAGCCGCCGTGCCTCAGCCAGGCAACCGCCATACAGACGGAAGCAACCGTCGCCGGAAAACACGAAAACATGTTGATGCGGCATCGCGATCTTTGCGCCCAGGCCAAGACCGTAAGCGCCGCCCATGGCCGAACCGCGATACAAGGAATGGATGCGCGCGTGAGGATGCGGGCGCTGCGTCACGTATTGGCGATCCTTGTAGGCCAGGCATACGTCGTCGAAACCGATGCTGTTCGGCTGCCACAAGCTATCCAGTTTTTGGTAGAAAGCCACGATATCCACCGCACCGCCGTGCACGCCGCTGTGCATGGCGGTGTTGAGATCCCCGTGCAGCGGCGTATCCAGGTTGCCAACCTGCGGATGCGCCTGGCACCACAGGATCGTCTGGCGCAAGATCGCCTCGACGTCTCCGGCCGTTTGCTGGAACTCGCCCGCCACCTGATGGCGGAAGCTTCCATGCAGGCTGCCGTATGAATGCGCATGCGCCGTCACGTTCCACACCAGGCCAGCCTTGGCGGGCGCGAAAGTGGTGGTGTATTCGTCGCCGCAGAAGCCGATCGCGATGAGCATGTCGTGCTCGTTCAAGCTGTCCCAAAGCTCCGCCGCGCGATCGTTGCCGCCGAAGCCTAGATAGCCATAGGCGTACGGATTGTCCCGCGCCACCGCGTTGGCGCCGTTGATGCTCCATACGATCGGCGCCTTCAGTACTTCGCACAGCCGCGACGTAAGATACGGCATCTCGCGATGACGCGGCGCCTCGTCGCCCGCCATCAGCACGATGCGACCCTTCCTTCGCTGCGCAAGATGCCGCTGCAGCAGTGTCGTCAACCCGTCATGTCCGGCATGTGGGCGGTTGCGTGCCATGGCGCCGCCCGGCGTCCGCGCCGTCGTTTCCGACAGCGCATCGGGCGGCATCACCAGCGCTACCGGCTGTGATCGATCCAGTTGGTCGCGCGCGGCCGCAAGCTGTTCCTCCAGCAATTCAACGTCATCCAGGACGAAGGTGCCGTGCGGCAATTCAGCCATCAACTGGCCGACCATGTTGCTGCCCGATTCGGTAGTGTCCTGCAGCGGCGCTTGATACGCCATGCCCGATGGCGTGGCAGCAAGCAAGTAGACGGCCGGAATATTGTGCAGCTTGGCGTCGCTCAGCCCGCACAGCAGCAGCTTGCTCGCCGCGCCCGTGGTCGCCGCTGCAGCGGCGATCTCGCCGCTCGCAAGATAATGGCCAAGCGGCACGAAGCCTGCGGCGTATTCGCCAACGGTGAAAAATTCCATCTGCGCGCTGCGCGCGCGATACGGCGCATACGGCTCCATATGCTTCAGCAAATGCACCAGGCCGCCACCGGTCACGCCCGCGCAGATCCTGATGCCCCACTCCGCCATGACATCGAGCAGATGCTCGTAGCCGATGCGTGGCTCGACGATAACCATGAGAACCCCCGGTGGTTTTTTCCTCCCGCGTGATTGCTCGTCGCGCGGTTTTCGTGAGGGATGCTATGGCCGGTTAAATACGACAAATAGGAACTGCAGCACAAAAGTGCGCGCGTTTCCGTTTTCGGGCATACCTTGCCGCAAATGGCCGTCCATTCACGCCGACATCACAAAAAAAATGCGGGGAAGAACGCTGCACGCCGATGACATACGATAAGCACTTCCTTCCTCGTGCGGGCCCCGCCATGTATCAAGCCACGAACCTTCTGCAAGCGTTCGAGCGCGTCACCGATTACTGGTCACCGAAAGTCATCGGCCGCGTCAACGACCAATTGCTCAAGGTGGCGAAGCTGAAAGGACATCTGGTATGGCACGCGCATGACAACGAAGACGAATTGTTTTACGTGCTGAAGGGCCGCATGCGCATCGAACTGGAGCAGCAAACCGTGGATCTGGGCGAAGGTGATTGCTTTACCGTGCCACGCGGCGTTCGCCACAATCCGGTTGCGGAGGATGAATGCTGGATCATGCTGATCGAGCCGGCATCGACCAAGCACACTGGCGAGGAGATCACGCCGCAGACACGCAGCCTGGATGAGCAGTTGGCGTGATGAGGTGGCTGGAATGCGAGGCGAGCGGAAAACGTCAAGGCCAGCGGTGATTTTGATCCCTACCCCGGATCAAGTCCGGGAAAGAAACGCATCCTGACGAGCGCGAAATCCACGCTTAGGGACAATGGCACTAATTTAAGCGCCATGGCTCCATGGCTTGCCGTGACCTGCTCCCTCCCCTGCGAAGTAGGGGAGGGGTGGGGTTGCTTGGGCTTTAGCGTGCAGCCGAATGTCGCTATGGCTTCTAATAACAAGAAGCAATGTGCCAACGGCAGGCTCTTGCCGCTCGCTACGCTCGCACCCCACCCCAACCCTCCCCTACTTCGCAGGGGAGGGGGTGCATCACTGCAAGCGTCGAGATACACGCTTAAGTTAGTGCCATTGTCCTTAAGTAAGTCCATTGCACTCAACCCGCCTGCACCCCGCCACCATTGCGCTTGGCCACATACATCCGCTCGTCCGCGCGAATGCATAGCCCGTGCGGCGTTTGCGCATCGTCCGGAAAGACCCCCAGGCCAATGCTCGCGCCGATCTGCACGGCATGCTGGTCGATCGACAACGGCGTATCCAGCAATTGCCGGAGCGCACCGGCAACCTCCGCGGCTTCCTTGCGCGTGATCGGCCCTTCCAGCACCACGGAAAATTCGTCGCCGCCGGTGCGCGCCAGCGTATCGATGCGTCGCAGCCGGCCGCTGAACAGGCGCGCCACCTGTTGCAGCACGGCGTCGCCGGCGTGGTGGCCCAGCGTATCGTTCACCTGCTTGAAGCCGTCCAGGTCAATGGCCAGCATGGCCATGCATGCCTGGTGTTGGCGTGCGCGTTCGATGGCGCCGCTGATGCGGTCCTGGAACAGGCGGCGGTTCGGCAGTCCGGTCAAGGGATCGTGCTGCGCCAGATGCTGATTGCGTTTCAGCTGCCCCTCCAGCAGCAGCAGGATCATGCCGACGGCTACCAGGTACTTGGGCAGGTTCCAGACCTCCCCGCTTACCTCCACCTTCGGCCAGAACAGGTCGAACACCATGCCGACGGGAAACACCAGCGACCAGGCCAGCAGGCCGAGCGCCGTGACCACGAAGCCGCCCGTCCTGCGCTGCTTGGAAAAGCTGAATTGCAGGCAGCAGATGAAATAGGCCGCGAACAGCGGCAGCACGTTCATCAAGTCGGCGCCGTGCGGCGAAAACTGCCAGCGCAGCAAGGCCATCGCCAGTGCGGCATTGAGCCCCACCGTTATCCACCGGGTGGCAGGCCGTTTCGCATGCGGCGTCAGCGCGACAATCCCCAAGGGCATCAACGCAAACAGGCTGGCCGCCAGCACCATCAGGCCGCTGGGCGGGGTGGGCAGCGACGCCAGCGCCAGATAGAGCGTGTACACGGCCGATACGGCCCAGAACAGCAGGCGGCTTTCCCGTTGATGGGGACGCGGATCCACCGACCAGCAGAACAAGGCTGCGCACCAGGCCAGCGCGGCGGTACCGACCATGTCGGCCAGCACACCGCGCCACCCGGGCAGATCGAGGAACGAGTAGGCGGCGAAATGCACTTCGACGCAGATCCAGCCGGCCAACCAAAGCCGCGTCAGGGCGTTGCCGGCAGGACGCGACACCGTCACGAAGGCATAGATCAGCAATCCAACCGCCAGCAGATCGGGAACTTCTCTCCAGGACATTCGCTTGCCCCACACCAGTGGGAAAACCTCATATGAAATCAATCATGCTATATGGGTCATACGACGTCCCTATCCCCTTCGATCATCAAACCGCCGGCCACTCCCCATGCGTGCCCAGGCGGCCTGGCCGTCTTGGAGAAGCCCTGCAATGCCCTGGCCGCCGTGCATCGTACCCATGACGCACCGCATTGCGGGATAAACAAAAACCGCCTGCGCGATACCTGCCTGGAGATCGGCCGTTGTCGGCATATCTTTAGGAAAAGCCGATGCGCCGTCACCGGCATTGAAACGGCCGTATAAAAAAAAGCCGAGGGGTTGCCCCCTCGGCTTCTCTTTCGAACGCACTCTTGTCGCTCAGTTCGACTCGGTGAACTGGATATACGGTGCAGAACCGCCCGTAGCACTGCAGCTACCGAGGTTCAGGTTGTTGCTCTCGCCGGTGCTGCCGTCATTGGCGATGCAGGACGGTGCGGTGGTCGAGCCGTAGGTAGAAGCGATCTTCACCGTGATCGAGGAACCGCTGTTGAACTGGGCTTCCGATCCGCCGGCGTTGCCGACCACGTTGAACTCCGATTGCTTCCAGACGGTGGCGATTTTCGTCGTGCTATCGCTGGCGCTCACGCTGTAAGCGGTGGTGCCATTGGTGAAGGTGACTTTGTCGCTGCCACCGGAGGCCGCCGTAAATGCCAACTTCACGTTGCCAAGTTGCGTGGCTGGTACATCGGGTGCCGTGACGTAGCTGCTGTTCTTGTAGCAGTCGCCAGAACCGTCGCTACCCCAGCCGCTGGGGCAACGGGAGCCGCCATAGCCGATCAGCCAGTACTGGAAGAACACGGCGGCCGAGCCTTGCGTCTCGTAATCCGGCGCGTACACCGCCTGCTGCCACACGGTGCAACCCGAATGGCCATTGCAAGCCGAGGTGGTGGAGGTGAACTGCGTGTTGATCTGCAGCGAGTACTCGTTCGGGCCGAGAATACCGCCGCCGCCGTAAGACGCCACGCCGACGCCTTGTTCGGACGTCACGCCAGTCACCGACGGGAAGCTGCCGGTGGTGCTGCTGATCAGGGTCGAGCCCGGCGATTGCAATACGTAGTCGTTACCGTTGCCGGCCGTTTCCTGCGCCTGATGATTCATCCTGATCTTGGCGGGCAGCGTATGCACGTGCTGCGTCAATTGCTGGCATGCCATCTGCTGCCAGACGATGCTGGGATATTCGGCATGGAAACAACCTTGCGAAGGCGTGGCGATCTGCGCCATGTCCTCGCGCCAAGCCTGGCGTGCCACCGCTTCGATCGGACCCACCTGCTGATCCGTCTGCCCCAGAACATTCACGGACGGCGCCGCAAAAGCTGCGGGAACGCAGGCAGCGCTAATAAGACCGGCCAAAAGTGCGTACTTGAACTTCACTAGCATTTTTGATTCTCCCCAGAAACAAAAGTGGCAATCGGTTTCGACTCCGGACCATCCGCGAGCCGAGGCACTACTCACAGCGACTGCATCCATGCAAACAGCAACAAGCCCCGTGATCAAAGAGGCCCAAACTCATCGACGTAGAGCGCAGTCGCATCGCCATACATCACCCCACCTTTCCAAAACGTGGCTTCGCGCTTATTCCCTACCTGCCTTGCGCGCATTTTTTTCGTTCACCGAATCTTCGACGCAACGAGTTGCCGCGACCGCGTTGTGTTCAACGCAGCCAAAGAATTGAATACAGCGACGATTCCCCAAACAAAAAACAAACTAAAGGCGCATTCGCATTGCGTCTCCCACCTCATTTGCATGCTTCGCACTCTTCCCCAAGAGTCCGAGCCATTTGGTCGGCGCAGGGAGCATGCAGAGCGATATGTGTAGGAAACGTGATACGTAAAAGCTTGCGCCAAGCGGCAGATGTTTTTGATATCGACACAGGTTTTCTGCCTTGGCGAACCACCGGAAATTGGCCTGTAGAGATAAGCAATATGACCCATCGTGACTGGCGAGCGGATCACATTTTTTTGTAGGTGAGTGCAGCGTGGCTGCCGCGGATGTTCAAAGTTTCCCGCCCTGCGAAGCACCCGGCACTCGCTCAAGGGCTCTGCTTTTTAGCCGTCAGGCGGAACGGCGAGTTAGCAGTCTATTCACCCGGCTGCCAAGCAGTGGCGCTCGCGGCGCGGTAGGCTGGAGGCGTCGGACGACCAGGGGGGAGACGACATGTTTGAAGCATTACGAAACGGCACGCCAGTGGAGCTCTGGCAAACGCTAGTGCAGGAGGCATGCGAACGGACCGGGCGCCGGCTCGATGAGTCGAGCGAGAGCTACCTGGTGTTCGTGTTGCTGCGCTACCAGGCCGACCAACTGCTGCTTTCGCACGCGCAAGGCATGGACTGGCTGCAGGCGCTGGAACTGGCCGGCCGCGCGCGCGCGGACGCACTGCGTGACGTCGGCGATCGCTGTCTGCTGGTAGCGGGCCTGTTCCCCGGCCTGGCCGAACGGCGGCAGGTGAGCGTGGATTATTTCATCAGCATCGGGCGCAGCGCCTACCAAGGCGTGGCTGACGCGACCCGGCAAGCCTATGCGGAGCTTTACGAGCAACTTGCGCGTGGCTACCGCGAACTGGTGCGCACCTTGAACGCGATGCGGACGCTGCCATCCATCCCCCAACCCCGTTCATGACGCACTGATCCACGGCTCACGCCGCTCGCTTGCCTGCCATGCAGGCAAGTACCTGCCTGCATGGCGAACATGCAACATGGCGTTCACGGCCAACCGACGGCGATCACAGTGCAATGGTCTGGCACGTAGTGAAGGAGCCAGCCATGAGCACCATTCTCGACACCCTGAAAAACGAGCACGATGCGCTCCGCAACCTGTTCGCGAGCATCAATGCCACCACCGACGAACAAAAGGAATCGCGCGAAAAACTGCTCAAGCAAATCGAAGAGGCGCTGATTCCCCACGCCAAGTGGGAGGAAACGGTGTTCTACCCCGCCTTTGAAAAGCGCGCCACCCACGACCAGAAGCTGCTCTACGCGACGTCAATGGAACAACACCGCGTAGTGGAGAAAACCGTACTGCCCGACCTCCATGCCGCCGGCTACGACACGCGCCAGTTCGCCGGTTCGGTGAAGGTGCTGTCGCAGCTGATCGAAGAGCATGCCCACGAAGAAGAAACCCTGTTGTTTCCGATCGTGACGCAACTGTTCAATCCATCCGAACTGGCAGACATGGACCACCAGTACAGCCAGTGGAAATCCTCTTCCGCCGCGTCGGCGATCAGCGCGTTCGCCAAGTTGAAGACGGCGGCGAGGGCTGCGCTGCATCAGCCGCGATCGCCGGGTTGAGTGCGAGGTTGGCCGAAGCGCATGCGAACCTCGACGTTGCCACGCAATGTCGGGGTGCGCCCCGAGGTGACTGTTTCAACATCGCGCACAGGACTGCGCGGCAAGCATCCGGCGTTAGCGTGCCGCCAGGTGCGGCACAGGTTTCTTCAGCTTGGAAAGTTCATCGACCAGCCAGGCGCGCATCGCTGGATCGCGCACTTCAAACAGGTCGAACATGCCCAGCGCGCGCAGCACGGGCAATTGCGCCACCAGGGTGGGTTCCACCCGCCTGCGCACCGACTCGGGCGTGGCGGGATCCAGTAATTGATGCGCGCACGCCACGAAGGTTTCCAGCGGCGATGCATGGAGTTCGTTATTCAAATCGTTCGGGGACATCAAGCCATCCTCTCTGCATCAGCACGCCAGTGACCTGGCCGAGGAACAGACACTCGAAGTTGAACGAAAAATCCTCGATTCGCACACGTGCATGTTCTTGGTCAGCCGAACGTTCATGTTCGGCGCAAGGTTGACACCTCGCTCGCCAGCATGAGGCCGTGGCGCCAACCTTCAAGGCGATGGTGCTACGCTCCCCTGCCCGACTCCTTCATTGAACGCATGAAACCCGAAGACTTGCAGCGGCTGGTCACCGTCGCCATGCCGTTCGGCAAATACCAGGGCCGGCTGATCGCCGACCTGCCCAGCGCCTACCTGGCCTGGTTTGCCCGCAAAGGCTTGCCGCGCGGCGAGCTGGGCAACTTGCTGGCCTTGATGCTCGAACTCGATCACAACGGATTGAGGTCGCTGCTCGATCCGCTGCGGAAGGCTTGATCACTGACAGGGCTCGCTCGCATGCAGCGCCCTGCCTGACAGCACGCCATAAGCCAGCGTGCCCATGACCGCATAGCCGCGATCATTCGGATGCAGCCCGGCATCGCCGGCGCAGACGCTGGCCATGCCCGGCGGCAGCGGATGTTGCAGCGCCGCCAGTGGCGCAGGCGGGTAGGTTCCGCTCAATGCATCGGCGAAGGGGAGCACGCCATCTACCTTGGCGTCACGCTCGATCCACCGGTTCACCTGTTGCCGCACCGCTTCCTTTTCCGGTGTGAACCATCCCGGAAGGGTGAAGCCGGCGAACGGCGGCACGGTGGCGAGATAGATGCGCAAGCCATGTTGATGCGCTACATCCGCCAGCATGCGCAGGCTGGCGATGATGTCGCCGGCCAGTGCGCCGTTCGGTTGGCCTGCGCGATCGATGCCGCGGTTGATGTCGTTGGTGCCGAGCAGGACCAGCACGTCGGTTACGCCGGGCTGGTCGATCACGTCACGCTCGAAACGCTTCAGCCCGGACATGCCCGCGGCCGGCTGGCCGATCTGGTCGGTGGTGAGTTCGTCGGCACTGATGCCCATGTTGACCACCGCCATCGGCGCCTGCGCGCCCGGTGCATTGGCCAGCGCAGCGACCACGCCCGGCCAGGTCTTGGCCGGCGTGCTGGCAAAAGCGCCGTCGGTGATCGAGTCGCCGAAGGCGACGATGCCGCGGGTTGCGCTATCGGCCATGACGTCCACGCCGCTGAGCACATAGATGTGCGGCTCCGTATCCGCGCCGGCCAGGCTTACACGCTTGCGGCGCGTCAGCGTTTTTTCGCCGACGGCATCGCCGGCCACCGCAAACGTACTTGCTGCGTGCTCCATGGGATGCATGTCGCTGAGTGAGGCATCGTCGGCAAAATAGAGGCTGACCACGACCGTGGCCAGCGCCGGCACATCCAATGTCACCGCATCGCTGGTGACCTGTTGTCCAGGCGGAATGACCACGCTCGCACTGCCACCGAACCGCAGCGTCCGATCGCTCGCCTTGACGATGTGCGCAAGGTCTTGCGTATTCGCCGCTCCCAACGCGACGTGGGCGGCGGCGATCGCCAGCGGTTTGCTGCCGAAGTAGTTCGACAGGCGGATGCGAACCTGGCTGCCGCCCACGCTGGTCAATACGGCCTGGCGCAAGGTGAAGTCACGTAGTGCGCCATTCCCCTGGCTTTCCGGCGTGACGTTGGAAGTCATTGCCTGCGCCCAGGTCGCCACCCATTTCTGGTTCGCGGCGGCATGCGCGGGTACGGCCAGCAGCACGGCAACGATCATCCTCAACCACGTACGGAACATGTTGCATCCTCTCATCAGTCATGGTGCATAAGCAGGCATCACGGTGGCGCGGCGGACGATTCGCGCTTCACCAGGGTGAACTTCATCACCTGGTGCTCACCGCGGCGCGCCTGCCCTTCGCCGCGATGGCGAAGCTGCTGCAGGATAAGCCGTACCGCCATGCGCCCCATCGCGGTAACGGGTTGGTGAATGGTAGTGAGCGCCGGCCAGATGGTGACCGCCACCGGCGTATCGTCGAAACCCACCACCGTAAGATCGCGCGGCACGTTCAGGCCCATGCCATGGGCCACCGCAATGGTGGCGGCGGCCATGTCGTCGTTGCTGGAGAAGATCGCGCTGGGCCGATCGGCGTCCTGCAGCAATTTGCGCGCGGCGAGCAGGCCGGATTGATAGGTGAACAAGCCTTGCGCCACGTAGCCGTCTGGCACGTCCACGCCGGCCGCGGCCATGGTGTCGAAAAACGCCTGCGCCCGCAGTTGCGCCGGCGTGTGCGCAGGATCGCCCTTGATCAGGCCGATGCGGCGATGCCCCAGCTTGAGCAGGTAGCGCGTCATCGCGCAGGCGCCCTGGTAATCGTCGATGCGTACCGAGGCCACGCCGTCCATCGGCGATCCCGTCGCCACCGCCACTACCGGCACATGGGCGGCGTCCAGTTGCTGGATGGTGTGCCGCGAATCGCACAAGGGCGGCGGCAGGATCACGCCATCCACGCGGGCCGCCAGCAAACGCTCCATCGCCAGCCGCTGGCTGCGCATGCCGCCGCATTTCTCCACCATGATCTGCGCGCCGCTCAAGCTGCTTTCTTCCAGTACGCCGAGCATGAACTGGTTGAGATAGGCCGCACTGGGATTGCTGTACAGCACGCCAATGCGCGCCATGCCGGAACTGCGCAGCGAACGCCCGGCAAGGTTGGGCCGATAGTCGAGCGCCTTGGCCGAAGCCAGCACCCGCTCGCGCATCGCTTGCCCCACCTGCGGGTTGTTGTTCATGACCCGCGACGCCGTCATCGGCGAAACGCCAGCGTGCCTTGCAACGTCGAGAATGGTGACGGATTGGCAAGCGTGGCGTTTGCGTGGCGGCATGGCGGTGGCAGTGACGGCCTGTTTGGAGAACCTGGCTTAAGCCGAAAGGCTTGTTATACACGGAAGTTTGCCCCCTTCCTGCGAAGTGGGGGAGGAAGCAGATCCGGCGAACTGGGACTCGACGCCAATCAGGCATTTCGCAGGGAAGGGAACCGTTTGTCGCGATGGTTCACCGCCAGCCTACGGGCTCCTTGCAGGGAAGATACATCCCACCATCAAAAGTTAGCCCGCACCCCCAGCATGTAACGCCGGTCGAACATCGTCGTATCCGCTACCTGGCTCGGCCACACCAGGTAGTAGCGCTCGTGCTCGTTGGTCAGGTTCGACGCCTGCACATACAGCTGCACGTTCGGCGTGAGCTTGTAGCTCAACGACGCATCGAGGTAGAACGTCGGCGCCTGGTAGACCTCCAGCCCGGCAACGCCGCCGAAGTCCTGCGACACCGCGCGTTTGGAACGATAGTTCCCCGCCAGGCGCGCTTCGAAGCGCTTGTCCTGGTACCAAAGTGCCAGGTTCGCCTGTTTCTTGGAGTTGTCCTGGAACGGAATGACGTTGCCGGCCATGTCCCTGCCGGTATTGCTCGGCGAGAAAGTGAAGTTGCCATCCACGCCGAAATTGCCCCAGAAACCTGGCAGGAAACGGAAGTCCTGCTTGGCGGCGAGCTCAATCCCGCGCAGCGAATTGCCGCTGCCCTGCAGCGGTCCGGTAATCGCCACGCAACGGCCGCGTACCACCCCGTCTTCATCCGGCAGGCTGCAATTCTGCACACTGCCGTTCTTGATGAAGCTCTGCACGTTGATGTAGAAGGCAGCCACGCTCAGCAGGGTCGACCGTCCCATGTAGTACTCCAGGGAAAGATCGTAGTTGGACGAGCGCCACGGATCGAGGTTGGGGTTACCGGTGGTAGAGCCTCCAAGCACGCGGAACAGCGTGGAGCCCGGCTTGGACGTATCGATCGCGTAGTTGAGCGTGAGCCCGCCGCCCCATTGGTCGAGGTTGAGCGGCATCATGTTCTTCGAATACGCAAAGCGCAGCTTGAGCGATGGCGTGAAATCGAAGGCGACGTTCAGTGCCGGCAGATAATCGGTATAGGCGCGATTGGTTCTTACGGCGCCATTGTCGTGCGCCAGGAGGCCATAGGGTTCGCTGTTGCCGACAACGTGCTGAGTGACGCCAAGGTCCGTATGTATCACCCGAATACCCAGGTTGCCGCTGATCGGCACAGTGCCATCGAAATTGAAATCACCCTGCAGATAAGCCGTGCGCTCCTTCAACATCACATCCCAGGACCCGCCCGGATCGACGTTGCGCACCTCGCCTGGATAGAGCGCATTCTGAAACGCCAGTACGTTGTCCATCGTGGCGGGATCAAGGTTGTATATCGACACGCCATTGACGCCGGCAAGATTGCTGTAGCGGTGCATGTTGCTGCTGATGAGCGATGGAAGCTGGCTCGGGTTCTGCGCGGAAAGCACGCCGGCGCGGTAATAGCCCAGTGCATTGCCGGCCGTGCAGGCACCCGCAACGCCGCCCCCGTTAAGCACCACGTCCGCCGCCTTCCATCGCACCAGGCATCCGGATGGATCGCTGGCGCCGTCGCCGGCATACACGGGCGCAACCATGTTGAAATTGACGTTCGATGCGGTGCGGATGCTGTTGCGCACGCCGAAATCCAGCTTGAAACCGGAATCGTCGAAGTTGTAGTGGCCGTCGGCGCGGAAGATCGTCATGCCGCTGGCACGCTCGTGATTGCCTTCGCTGGAGATGGTCTTCAGCGCATAGTTGTTGGAATTGGCCAGAAAGTTGTTCAGTTCGGATGGCAGGGTCACGGCCATGTTGTTGCCACGCATGTCCACGATCACCGGCACCGTGTTCGGCGCAAAGCCCGCCGGATTGAACACGCGGTTGCCGCCTGGGTAAATGTACGTACCTGGCGGCGCGGCGGTGACCGGGTCGTTGGGCCACTGCGTGCCGTCTGCATCGCTGAACTGCACATAGCTCTGCATCAGCAGTTCGTGCGCGCTCGCCGAAATGCCGCGCACGCTGCCGGTGAAGTTGCCGCCGTTGTCGTAGTCCAATTGCAGGTTGAAATTGCGCGACACGGTGCGGGTGACATCGTCTTCGGCATAGGTCTCCATGTCGCCCAGCCACTTCTGGTAGACCTGCGTCGTATAGACCTCCTGGTTCCAGCCCTGGTTGTCGTTATAGGGGCCGGCGATGCGCTTGCCGGTGTCGGTCGCCACCAACGGCACGAAGGTGGCGCCCAGCCAGGATGACGAGTTGAGCTGGTAGCCATTGGCGCGGACGTATTGATTTTGATGGGTGTAGAACACGTCGCCGGTCAGGGTAAAGCCGCCACCCAGGTCCACTTGCCCTGACGCGTTCAGTCCCAGACGCTGGCGTTCGATCTGGCGGTCGGACACGGCAAAATCTTCGCTGCCATAAAAGGCGTCATTGGCATTGCCATTGCCATTGACGTCCACATTGCCGCCACCGAGCTGGCGAATTTGCGAAGGGATCGGCGCCGAGCCGAATGCGCCCAGGAATCCATCGCTGGCTGTCGCGCTCTTGGCGTTTTCGCCGAAGAACTTGCCGCCGTACGAATCCATGGCTGCGATGGAGTCGTTCAGCGTGGTATCGGAATAGGCCGCCGAAAAGAGCACGCCCCATTTGCCGCCTGCGTTGAAGCTGGCCAGCCCGTTGACCTCCGGGCCGGCCTTTTTCGATGTCCCGCCATATTCACCGTCTGCCGAACCGGAGAGGGTCCAACCGTTCTTCAGGTCCCACGGGCGGCGCGTGCGCAGGTTGATCGAACCGGTAATGCCGTTGTTCAACAAGCTGGCAGTGGGCGTCTTGATGACGTCGGCGCCGGCAAACAGCTGCGACGGAATATCCGTGAAATTGGGCTGCGCCGACACAATCTGGCCCGAAGTCAAAAACGTTTCGCCATTCAAGGTGGTACCCACCTGCGGCAGGCCGCGCACATTCACGGTGCTGCCTTCGCCGCCCGAGCGATCGATCTGCACGCCGGTAATGCGTTGCAAGGAATCTGCAATCGTCACGTCCGGCAGCTTGCCGATATCCACGGCGGAAATGCTGTCCTGGATGGATGCGGCATCGCGCTTGAGTTCGACGGAAAGTTCTTCCGACGCGCGAATGCCACCGTTCACGGTGACGGTGGCTAGCTGCCTGGCTTTGTCCTGGGCTGTGTTGCCGTCGTTCTTCTTGGTAGCTGCCGTTTTCGCGGGCGTGGTTTGCTGTGCGGTGTTGTCGGCACGTTGCTGGCCGACGGGTGCCGCCAACAAGAGCGTGGAACAACCCAACGACAGGCTGGCCCCAACGGCGGCGACCAATGGCCTGGTTTTGAAACGCATGTTCCTGAAACGCATCATGGTACTTCCCCTCCAAAGCGCGGCCGCGCGGCCGCTGTTTTGTGTCGAGTTGTGGTTGCGATGGATCCCTATCCGAACGGCAACGTGCCCTGCTTCCATGCACCGCTGCCGCCACCCCCTGATGCCGTTGTCTGCCCCTTCAATACCGCGGCCCGAACGAATGGCCTTGCCGGCTGCCTTGCACCTGCAGAAGCACCGATTGATCCGGCACGTTCCAGCCGCGCACTTCCGGCTTGGTCGCGCGATCCAGCAAGCTGCCGTCAATGTCGATATCGCGCACCCACGCCGCGGCCAGCCGTTGCGGCGATGAAGCGATCTCCTGCGTAATTGACAGCGCTGTCATAAATAGACCTAAAAAAGCCGGCGCAAGCACATGAAAAGATCCTCCCGAATCCTTCCAACCTGGTGTTTAGGCAACGCTGTTGCCAGCTTGATATCGGCGCCATCACGGGCGCTTCACAATGCTGAAATCGCTGAAAAAATCGCGCTGGTAACGTTATCCAATGATTTTTCATTGGTCCGACAAAACGCAAGGTGCAGTGCACAAGATCCTGCGAAGGCGGTATCGGGGGTAATGATCAACCGGCGTTGCTGGCCGAATATCGGCATGTATCTGACAGCGCTGTCTGCCATTTGGCGCATGTAGGCTGGGATGCAATCCCAGCATCAGCAACCAAAGCGCCGCCCCACACCCTCAGTAGGAAAACGACAACGAACTCATCCACGTCAAAGCCGGCGGCTGTTTCGGCGCCGGAATGGGATTGATGGTGCAACTGAGCTGATTGGAGAGATAAACGCCGCGCGCCACGCGATACACATAGGAAAGCGCGTCCCCAATCCGCTTGCGGGCCGTCTGGGTCCACGCTGCGCCTAACGCCGAAACGCTCGTAAAAATGCTTGCTCGCTGAAGCCACGCGCAGATTGATCTCGGGCGCGGTCTTGTTGAAGATGAATCCGACTTCGTATGGATTGGAACTACCGACACCCGCCGGCGATGTAGTCCAGTGGGTGCCCAGCAACGTAAGCTTGCGCACGCGCCATTTGCAGCTCCGGACGACATATGCAGCTCATTAAATCGGACTCGCGCTTGCCGAAAGGAAATGCAAAAAGCACAACGCAAGCTGGGTGAGCGAAGCGCCCACTCCAACCTGCGCAAATGCGGGCCTTATCAGGCGCGAATCAATCGGTCTTGAGCACAACCACCGTGTCATTCGGATCGAGCGGCTTGCCAGGCAATTGCAAATCGAGCGCCGTTCCCTTTTGCGTATAGCTGAGCGGCCGGTGCTTCGGGTCGGCCAGGAAATAAGCCTGCTTCACCGGCATGTTTACGTTCGCCAAGTGGAACGTCTCTCCCGGCCAGGTCAACAGGTGGATATAGATTTTTCCCGGCTTCGTCGTGGCGCGCCAATCCCACGCCGGAATCCATTTGGGTTTGTTGTCGCCCACGGTTTTTTCCGTGGTGGAAAACGTTCCATGATCGCCTGGGAACGGCGTTGGGCCGGTGCCGTAAATCGATTCGCCATTGACGTCCAGCCATTTGCCGATCGCCTGCAAGCGTTCCGCTTCCGGTGCAGGAATCACCCCTTGCGCGTCCGGCCCCACGTTGAGCAGCAGATTGCCGCCCTTGCTCGCCACGTCGACCAGCGTGCGCAGCAGTTCCTGCGTCGACTTGAAATTCGTGTCGGCGGATTTGTAGCCCCAGGTGTCGTTGATCGTCATGCAGGTTTCCCAGTCGCGGCCCGGGTAGCCCTGCGCGGGAACATTCTGCTCGGGCGTTTCGGTATCGCCCTGGTAGCCGCCGCCGAGGCGGTTGTTCCAGATCAGGTTCGGGTGCTGGTTGAGCAGCTTGACGATCTCGGAGGCAAGCTGCGGCGTCATGTCCGCAGTGGGCGTGTCGAACCAGATGATGGCCGGCGAGGGCTGGTAGTTGCTCAGCAACTCTTTCAACTGCGGAATGGCCTTCGTATGCAAATACTCGGCAAAGTTGCCTTGCTGCGCCTTGTCCCAATGGCCGTCGTGCAGCTTGTCGTACGTCATCGCAGCGCCGCCGGGCGCAGTCCAGTCCTGGTCCTGCGAATAGTAGAAGCCCAGCTTGATGCCCTGCTTCTGCGCTTCCTTGGCCAGCGCCTTCAAGGGATCGCGCTTGAACGGCGTTGCGTCCACGATATTGAAAGGATTCGCCTTTGAATCGAACATCGCAAAACCATCGTGATGCTTGGCGGTAATCACGATGTATTTCATGCCCGCAGCTTTGGCCAACGCCACCCAGGCATGCGCGTCGAACTTGGTGGGATCGAACTGCGGTGCGAGCTTTTTGTAATCGGCAACCGGAATCTTCGCGTTGTACATGATCCATTCGCCGATGCCGTCGACCGGCTTGCCCTGCCAGACACCACCCGGCACTGCATACAGCCCCCAATGAATGAACATGCCGAAGCGCGCCTGGCGCCACCACGCCATGCGCGCATTGCGCTGCGCTGGCGTTTCGGTGTCCTGCACCGCGGGGACCGGATGCGACGAAGGCGCCTGCGGTGTCTGCGTGGCGCCTGAAGAAGCGGACGACGCCATCAGCGCCAAGGCCAGTGATACGGCATAAGCCAACGATTTCATTGCATGTATCCCCTCGATGTCTGCCTCGCGGCAATGGACGGCGATAGAGCCCTTGAAACGTCGGGGCCCGCGCAAATTTCATATATGAACCTATTTTTCAAATAGAAAACATTCAAGCTGCGCTGCAGCATTGCAACGACGTTTTTCAGCGCCTCAGCTGAAGAACTTCCACAAGCAGCGCGACGTATGCAGCGAAGGACATCGCCAAAAGGCGCCCCGGTTTTTCCTTGTCCACTAGAGTCAAGTAAATGCTTTTCCCTTGCTGACGGCGCCCCATCTATCCCGGCCGACCCTGCAGTGGATTTACTGACAATTGCCGGCAAACCAAGACATCTCGTCACGACATGGCCCATGTGGCGCCAGTCACATTGGAAGCACCCGCCACACCCGCTAGCATCGATCCTTTCGAGCTCAATGCTCTATAAACCAAATGGGGAAACCGATGCTGTCGATCCGGAAAGCGGTGCTTGCCGCCTTGTGCCTGTGCCCGCTGGGTGTGATGGCCGCCGACCAGGTGGCCGACTTCAGCAGTCCCGACGGACAGTATCTGGATTGGCTCGATCGCAGCGTCAAGCCCGGTGTCGACTTTTTCCATTTCGCCAACGGCGGCTGGCTCAAGGCCAACCCGATTCCGCCGGACCGCTCCGAATGGGGTGCATACGAGGCCGTCGATCTGCAGAACCAGCGCTTTATCCACGACATGGTGGTGAAAGCCAGCCAGAACGCCCAGGCGGTGCCAGGTAGCGTCGAGCAAAAGGTAGGTGACTTCTACGCCAGCGGCATGGACGAGAACGCCATCAACAGCGCAGGCATCAAGCCGCTGCAGCCGGAACTGGATCGCATCGCCAACATCCGCACGGTCGAACAGTTGCCGGATGAGTTTGCGCATCTGCAGATGATCGGGGTAACGGCCCCGCTGGCCTTGATGCAGATGCAGGATTACCGGGACAGCAGCAAGGTCATCGCCGCCGCCACGCAGGCCGGCCTGGGCCTGCCCGACCGCGATTTCTACGTGCAAGGCGGGCATGCCAGCGACGACATCCGCGCGGCATATATGCAGCACGTCGCACGCACCTTCCAACTGCTTGGCGATAGCCCGGCGCTTTCGGAGACCGAAGCAAAATCCGTCATGAGCCTGGAGACGGAACTCGCCAAAGGCTCCATGACCGACGTGGCGATGCGCGACCCCAAAGCGGTCTATCACCCGATGGACCTTGCAGGCATCAACGCGCTGGCGCCCCGCTTGCATTGGCAGGAGGTGATGGCCGGAATCGGCCACCCGGAAATCCGCGGCCTCAACGTGGCCACGCCGGATTTCTTCAAGACCGTGAACCATGCGCTGGCGCGTACCTCGCTCAGCGATTGGAAAACCTATCTGCGCTGGCAGCTGGTGCAGACCTACGCGCCCTACCTGTCACAACCGTTCGTTGATGAAAACTTCCGCATGTCGGCAGTGTTGAATGGCGAAAAACAGCAGAAACCGCGCTGGCAGCGCGTCTTGCGGGCGGAGGACTTCGCCCTGGGCTTCGCCATCGGCAAGATGTATGTGGATCAGAAATTCCCGCCCTCCTACAAGCTGGCGGCTACCCAGATGGTCAACCAGATCCGCGATGCGCTGCGCGAAGACCTCAAGACGCTTGCGTGGATGACCCCGGCGACGCGCGAAGCCGCCATCCAAAAACTCAACATGATGGAGCTGCGCGTCGGTTACCCGGACAAGTGGCGCGACTACTCCGCACTGCAGGTCGATCGCGGCCCCTATGCGCTCAACATGATGCGCGCCATCCGCTTCGAGCAGCAGCGCGAACTGGCCAAGATCGGCAAACCGGTCGATCGCAGCGACTGGGACATGACCCCGCAGACGGTCAACGCCTATTACGACCCGTCGATGAACAACCTCAATATTCCCGCCGGCGTGCTGCAGCCACCGCTGTACGATCCGTCCTGGCCGGATTCGGTGAACTACGGCAACACCGGCGCGACCATCGGCCATGAAATGACGCACGGCTTCGATGACCAAGGCGCGCAATTCGACGGACACGGCAACCTGAAAAACTGGTGGGCGCCATCGGACCTGAAGAAATTCCAGGTCGCCGTAAAGTGCATCGCCGACCAATATTCGCAATACACCGTGGCCGATGGCGTGCACGTGCAAGGCAAGCTGGTGACTGGCGAGGCCATCGCCGACCAGGGCGGCCTGCTGCTCGCCTTGCGCGCGTTCCGCGCGCAGCCCGCATTCGCGCATGCCAAGACGATCGGCGGCTTTACGCCCGACCAGCAGTTCTTTATCGCCTACGGACACTCCTGGGCCATGGCCACGCGTCCGGAAGCCGCCAAGACGCGTGTCACTACCGATCCGCATCCGCCAGAGATCTATCGCACTAACGGCGTGCTGGCCAATATGCCGGAGTTCCAGCAGGCGTTCGGGATTGTGCCGCCGAGCCCGATGATCAAGACGAACCGCTGCGTTATTTGGTAGAGCGAGAAGATGCCAAGCAGGCGTCCAGATCAACCCGGATCATGCCCCTTGTAGAACAGGAATTTCCCTTCGCGCCGGTCCTTCGGTTCAATGATCACGGCTGCCGCCAGTTGCTTCGCCATGTCTTCCAGCATCTCATCGGGTGTCGTGAAATGAGCCGCCGATGTTTCCTGATGGCTGTAAGACGCCAACTCCAATCCGTTGGATGTGCTTAAAACGCGCACGGAAACACCTGCACGATTCGAGCGAAGCGACACGTGCCCGCCGCGGTAATGCCGGACCTCGCCATTGACGACATAGCGGTAGCCTTTTGCCTTGGCGTAGGCAACCGCCGCCTCGTCACTGAGCTGGATCGAGGGCCCGACAGGCCTTGGCAGCGAGACCGCACTCAGGCCTGGCCTTTGCGAAAGCACGCGGGCAAAGATCGAACCTGCTTTCGCCCCGGAGCCCTCACAATCAGCCTGACGAGCAATGTCGCAATCCTGGAACATCAGCACGGCGACCGCTCCCCCTCGCGGAACGTGATGTTTTACCGTGAGGGACGGGGCGGAGGCGCATCCGGCCAAAAACATCACCGTTGCCGCCAGGGCGGATGTTCGCAGGGTCATCACCGACTCTCCAAGCTTTGAAGGTGCCGTCGTTACGACGGCTAGCTTGCCAGAGATGGCATGACGTGAACTAGGGATGCTCTGATTAATTCAGTGTAGGTAGTCCGACCCAGGATTGCATACGCAGTCCCTCCACGCCCCAGATGCCCAAGATTGACCTGCCACAAAATGGAATATGTCGCGGGACCGTCCCTTTACGCCATTAAAAAGAAACCAACTCAATCGACCCAAAAAGGGACAAAAAAGCTGCTTGCAATTAAACGAATTAACCAACCTCTTGCACTTTTTCTGGTGGACAGATGGACGTGCATATATGCCTCCGTGGGGGCGGTCGGTGGTGCACGACGTTTGTGTCAACGCAAGACTGTATGCGAGAAAAGTGGCCGGCTGGAGACGACCCGGTCAGACCGGCTCTCAGGAGTTGTCCGCCCCCTCTTGCGCGGGTCGTGCCTTTCATAATATCTTGCATTGCATGGCATATAAGAAAGTTACCCGCCCGCCAAAAACGCGCTCCGAGTCAGAAACCCTTCAAGGATCGCGCGAAAGACTCCGCACGCAGATGTTCAAAGGCGTTGCAGAGCTCGCTTTGCTGAGCGTTGTACAGCAATCCGCGGAGTACGGATTGAGAATTCTCGAGCTGCTCCGAGACGAGGCCGGGTTAGAAATCGCAGAAGGCACCTTGTATCCGCTTCTTTACCGGCTTGAGAAGCGCGGCTCCATTCAAAGCGAATGGCGCGTTCTCGACGAGGCTTCGCATCCTCGAAAGTACTACGCAATCACCTCTCAGGGAAAAGCTGAACTAAAAGCCCACCTCGACGATTGGCGGGCCATGACGGTCGCTTTCAATCGATTTCTCAATAGAGGGAAGAAATGAGCCTTCATCATAAAGACGAACCGATCACCGCGTGGTTGAAGCATCTGCGACGGGCACTTGTCTCGTTGCCCAGCGACGACTCGCGGGAGATCCTGGCGGAGGCCAAAGAGCACATCTCCGAGCGCGTAGCCATGGGTGTACCACCCGAGGACATCCTAAGCGATTTCGGAAACGCCGAAACCTATGCCCAAGGTTTTGTCGACGAATATCTTCTTAACCGAGCGTGCTCCAGTAGACGTACGCTCCCGATGCTTCGCACGGTTATTCGATTTGCAAGGCGCAGCGCAGTCGCGGGCTTGGGCTTGATTTGCGCCATGATCTCGGGTTTTTTTGGGTTGTGGAGTCTCGTTTGCATCGTTTTAAAAATCGCCCGTCCCGACCTGGTAGGGCTCTGGCTGGATCTACCCTTATCGGCGCAACACAGGTACGTACATTCGCAGCGCGATTTCATCCCGCTTAGCTTTGGACACGATCACATCGTATTTGGCTTTCAAAACCCGCATCCGTCGTTTCCGGAATATCTTGGCCCGTGGATCTATCCATGCATGGTTGCGATTGCGCTGGTTAGCTATGCCGCGCTACGCGCAAGCTTACTTCTCTCTGTGAGGAGGATTCAGTTGCCAACGGGATCCAAACCCAGCACGAAAAACGTCGCCTGAACCCTAGAAAGAGACCATCGGGAGAAATTCGCGTGACTCCTGCCAGCCCCATAGATCCCGGTCGCAGAGCGCCCATTATCGACGTGCTGCGCGGCTGGGCTTTGCTTGGTGTCGTCCTGGTGAATTTTTCCATCTTCTTTTCATACGGATCGCCGTGGCCTGGCATTCACGACCTTCGCAGTTCCGTTTTACGATCGATCGTTCAGATCGTATTTCTGACGAAAGCTTGGACAATGCTTTCCTTCCTCTTCGGCTATGGCTTTTCCGAACTCATGCAGAAGATGAAAGTCACTCAAAAGCATCCATATCTTCTTTTCTCATGGCGCATGGCTCTCCTTCTGTTGATCGCCATATGCAACTCCGCCATCTATTACGGCGACATCCTGAGGGATTACGTGATATTGGGAATGGTCATTCTGTGCATCAGCAGGTTCGGTGAAAAAGCTTACCTGTGGTCGGCAGTGACCAGCTTCCTGTTGCTACCAGTCCTTATTCCATGGAGCCAGCATCTTGGCGTGCACAATCCCGTGGCTGAACCCGATCTGGCGCTCTACTCCAGTCAGAATGCCGCTGACGTATTGAAGTATGGGTGGTTATCAGGTCTGCACACGATTTTATCGTTCCCCAAATATTTCGACTGGAACCTCGTTATGCTAACCTGCGGCCTCTTGGGAGCTTACGCACACAGCATTCATGCTTTCGAGAGTGCAGCGAACAATCAGAAGCTGTTCAGAAAGGCGCTCCTTGTTGCCCTGGCTGTAGCCGTCGCCCTTGGTATTTTTCATCAACTGGACGCTTCCTTGAAATGGGGAGTCGACCGGGTCTTCGCCATGGAACGATGGTTCCAAATCGCGCAGGCCGCTGTCTTTGGATCGGCTACGTGCTGGCTTTATACCTCCGGACACTTCCCGATTACCTTTCGATCGCTGGAATTGATTGGAAAAATGACCCTTACGAACTATTTGCTTCAGAATATCCTTACCTTGGTGATTTTCTCTGGCTTGGGTTTCGGCCTTCTTCATCGAACGTCGTACGCATTCACCGTCGAAACAGCTGCCATGGTGTTCGTCTTGCAGGTCTTGTTTAGCCACTGGTGGTTGAGCCATTTCCGGTACGGCCCCGTTGAATGGCTGTGGCGTTGCTTGGCATACCGCCGATGGTTACCGAACTTGCGCCCAGTCTATGGGATGAGCCAAACCTGATAGGTCCGACTTCGAGACCAAGACTGCCGATGTGATCGGCCCGAGCCTCAAGACTGCAGACTCATACCGCCTTGTTCTGCGTTCACCGCCACGATCTTATGTAGTGACCTAGGATCCAAGCGAAACGATCGCCCGCGGCCATGGTTTTCGCCAAGATTCCCTAGCCGTTTTATTGCCTGGCAATGCCCACCGATTCAGTTACACGCTGACCGTCGCAGGCGATTCCGTTGAAGGTCCAGTGCGCCGCGTCATTGAGTGCAGAGACATCCACGAACTTGGAATTACTGGAGCGCGCGATCCATTCATGCGCGACCTGACCGCTACGATCAACCACGACGGTGACTACCGGTATCAGCGCAGCCGAATCAGCCAGGGTGTGTTCGGCTTCACGAACCATCGTGCGTCGGCAGACATCCGCCGAAGGTTCCATACCACCAGCGTTGGAAGGTGCGACTGGCTGTGGAGGCGGTGGCGGCGCTATAGACATCCTTCTCAAGGCGATAGCTCGATCCTTCGGGATGTCGTAGTAATACAAGAACGCTGACTTCACTGCAGGGCCCGCCTTGTCCCGCAGCTCCCAGTTATTCAACTCCAACCCGGGATGCTGGTGCAGATAAGCCGTCATGATGCCCGCCGCGCGCGCGTCGTCGGTTGTCGGCAATCCACCCAAGGCCGCCAGGATTGCCTCGGAACTGTCATCCTGTACATTCAGGAAAACGGAAGATCCATCATAGAAATCCATCCGCAGCGTGCGCAGGCAGTTGATCAGACAGCGTGATGCCGGCGGCTCTGCATGATGGATAGCTATCGCGTAGGCGTCGTGATAGGCGGCTTCCAGTGTTTGCGCATAGCTGCCCACATTGGACGGCGGTGTCGGAAAAGCATGCTGCCCTGGCCTGAGCTTGAATGGGGCGTAATGCTCAATAGCGAGGTTACCGTTTTCCAAGGAAGCAGTGTACGCGTCGCCATTTGGCAACCAGATACGGAACAATTCGTTGCTCAAGGCGCTCACCGCGATGGGCAGGTCGTCCCCCACCGTGTGCAGATTGAAAGTCACGGGGATCGCTACTTTCGCGTCGGAAGGCTGGCCGTATTTGAGTCCGGGCTTGAAGGTCCAGTGTTGTACGGCTTCGAGTGCCGCCCTGTCCAACTCCGGAAATCCGCTACTTCGTTCAATCCGTATGTCTCGCGGCATCCCGTGCACATCAACAACGAGCGATACCATTGCCGTGCCCTGATGATGCCACCGGATAGCCTCCGGCGGATAAGCAGGCGCCGCGTGTGTCGCTAACGCCGGGCGGACGATGAACGGATCCGCTGCCATCACGGGATACGCAGCCAACATTGCCGGCAGTGTGGCGAACGGGCCGCCACCCACCAGAAAAAGGCGCAGCATGCGAGCGCGCCACTTCATAGATCGAAAATACATAGCCCCTGTTTCCCTTTTGCTTTTCACATACCATGCTGGCGATAGCAACCACTCGCCTCAGCCATGGCCAGCCCTTACTGGCGAACGCCCATGCCCCTCTAAGCTAGTTTGGGGCGGAGCAGCGCTGGAGATCAAGACTCGGACTATCATCACTACTTTCGAAAGTGCGTTGAACACCTTAGATGGCTCGTCGCCATGAAGGCCTGCATTACATCCGAATGAATTTAGGGACAGGGGGAAGTATGGATGGTAATCGTGAAGGGAGAGGCCCAGTTGGCCTCGGCGAACACTCGCGCAGTTGGCGTTTGGCCATTGCCGTGATTTTGGGTGTGTTGGCAATCCTTTTGACGCTTCGTACCTGGGCTGATTGGCGTCATGGCAACCAGATCAAACAAGCTGACGAAGATTACGTAGCATTCATGGCGGCGGTTCACCGGGCTGAAGATATTACCGATCCGTTGCAGCGTTGCCTGCACTACCCGAGCCTGCCGGACGCTCATTGGCACGATGACACCACGCTTGCTTACTGCCGGCTGCGTAACCTGCACAGTCTTTCCAGTGCCGACATTGCCAAGCTCCTGGCGCAGGGCAAGGCCGGCGACGTGGACAAGACATTCCAGGGATATCTGGATGCGCAGCTGCATGATCCTTCGCAACCCGGTGTTTTCGACGCTGCGTTCTATGCGGCCGGCTTCAATGATTACGATGCGAATACGCGCAAGATCGTCGATCAGTGGAAGCAGCAGGCGCCGGAGAGTGCCTTCGCGTTGATCGCCAGCGGCATGCAGTATCTTGACGCGGCTCAGCAGGCAAAAGGAACCGGATGGAGTAATGATCTGACCGATAGTCAGGTGCAAGGCATGAACGAGCAATTGGCGCTGGCTCGCAAGGATTTGGAGCGAGCTATGTCACTCCTTCCGACGGCAACGCAGGCGTATCGCTCGATGATCTATGCCTCGGCGCTTACTGGTGACGACGTCGCGATGTATGAAGCCGCCGGAGCAGGACTGAAGGTGGATCCGGCCAACTATGGCATTCGCAGCCAGATGATGAATCAGGCACAGCCGCGATGGGGCAGCATGTTCGGCGGCGAGGCCGAACAGAAGCGTGAGGCTGCAAAACGGGTGGCCCGCAATCCGCTGCTTCGCATGGTCACTTCTCTACCGGCCGTTTATTCCGCCACGTGCGACTGTGGCCGTACAAAAATCGAATATGTACAGAAAGTTCTGCCTGCTGCGGACAACAACGTCAGTTATCTGGGTCTCAACGAATTGACCAAGGTGACATATGACGAAGATCCGCGCCTGACCATCGAGCTTTATTCCGAATCGCTGCGTTTTCATCCTACCGACGCGGATGTGTTGCGATGGAGAGCACAGCTGATGATGAAACTTGGCGATGCCAAGGGTGCGCTGGAGAGCGTCATGCAGGTGGCACGGCGTTTCCCTGACAATAACGATGCGGCGTTGGCGTTGGCGAATATTTACAACCAAACGGGTCACGTCAAAGAAGCCGAAGATACGTACGAGGCCATTTTGCAGCGCGATCCAGACCATCAGAAAGCGATGGCCTGGCTGGGTGACCTGTATAACCATGCCGGCCACCAGCCGGAAAAAGCCAAGGCGCTGGCGGATCGGTTGATCAGTGGACATCCGGATAATCCGGACGGGTATATCGTGCGGGCGTGCTATTTGATGGATCACGATTTGCCAGGGCGGTACGAGACTATTCACTACTTTATCGACCACTTCGGCGACCGACCCGAATTCCACTCGCAGGTGGCCGAAATGCGGAGTTACCTGGCAAAACATCCGGAGAAGATTGGGCAGGAGTAACCCTATGCGCAATGCGGAGAATTTAAGGGCAAGGCGTGAGCCTGCATAGGGCTGGGATGACAATCCCTGCACCTTTGAAATTACGAAAAAGCCGGGATTGTCATCCCAGCCTACGCACTTGATGGAAATCGCGGCTTATGATGAAACCTGCTCTGCAGCCTGCAACAGCGGCGCGCTCACCCGATACCGCTTCACAAAGGTCGCTTTCACACGACGCGACTGAAGCAAATAAGCCGACCAGATGGCTGTGCCGATGATGCCCTCTATCATGCGTGCATTGTCCTGCGGATTGGACTTGATGCTGGGAATCAGGCTCGCCAGGCTCATATCCCCTACGTGCACGACCATGCCGGTGACCATGGCCAGTAATGCCACGCGCGGAAAGTTGCTGCGATGCTGGAAGAACAATAGCAGCAGCAACAGTGAGAACACGAATTGCCCCGAGGCATGCACCAGCTCCAGCAGCAACATCGGCGCCCAAAGCGCGTTGTATGCATGGCTTCCATAGGTCGTCAGCTGCGACCAGCGGTCGAATGACATGGCGTTGGCCAGGTGCATCAGCGCTGAGCCGTATATCAGCGGCCTGAGCAGCAACGCAAACGCCAACAGGAGCAGCCAGCCGCCGATGCCATGCCAACGGTTGTCGCCGCTATCGCTGGGTGCCGGGTCATACCTGTAAACGGCGATGGCCAGCCATGTCCAGAAACCAAACATTCCCAACGCCAGCATGGCCAACGGCCAGTTGACGCGATCCAGTCCGGAGGGCTTGGCAATAGCAATTGTGGTAGCCGCGGCGGCCTTGTTCCACGACAGCTCATAGCCAGCGGCCTCCCTCGCCCGCGCCAAATTGCTCACATAGCGAGGCATGTCTTGTGCAGCAACCTCATCGGCTAGCGACTGGTAGTTGTCGTGGATAACTAGCCGGGAGCCGTCGACGATCGCCGTTTGCTCAAAGTGAAAAGCCGGGTCATCGATCGTGGTTCCGCTGGGCTTGAGGGGCCAATTGGCCGGCAGCAGGATTTCGATATGCTGGTTCACGTTTTCTGGATAGAGCAAGCGCAGCGGCGATTTGCGGACCGTCGCCGAGGGCTCACGCAGTGCTTGCGCGATCTCGGGCATAAAGATGCCCACGAGGCTGCGCTTGCCATCGTCGGAAGGCGACACCATGTCGGCAATGGTGTAGGTTTCCTTGACAAGGATACGGTTTGCCGCTTCGTCATCTTTTATTTGCAGCGGCGCTGCCAACTTGATCTTCGGATAGCGCATCGCGCGGAAGTTCAAATAACTCTTTTCCACATCGGAAAAGTTGGTAGCAGACAGCTTTGCACGCATAGCTTCGGCATACATGCCCGTTATGGCCGTTTCCAGCGTATAGCGAACGGGTTTGTCGAAGCCGGCCCGCGCATCGAACACGACATTCAGTTGGCGCCCCGATGACGCCGCATTGGGGCGCGTCATGGGAGTCAGCCCTTGCGTGCGCGAATCCACGATGAGTGCCAGGCCGTAATCAGGCTGGTAGAGATGCGCGAGATCCTCTTTCTGGGCATATCGGGTGGGATCGATCCACCAGACCTTGCCATCGACCCGCGCCTGAACCAGAACGTGATCGAACAGGCCCGGCGATGGCAACATGTCCGCCAAGCCACGTTGCAGGCTGACGTTGACCAACGCCGCGTGGGCCTCGATGCCAAGGTGGTCGAGTAGCGTCAAGGCGAGCAACGTCTTGTCCTTGCAATCGCCAAAGCGACGGGAATAGACCAGGTCCGGCGGATTGGGCGCATGAGAATTCTGGCCAATCTCAACCCCAAGGTAACGAATGTCGCTCTGCACCAGGTTCAGCACGGCGAGCATCCGTCCGGCCGACGTCTTCTCGGTATTCGCAATGCGGTCGACCTGCGCCTGCAGCTCGGGGCTCAAGCTTGCCGGCACCTGATAAAGCGGCTGCGCCCAATGCGCGACCGCCGCCCAATCCGCAAATTCGCTCCATGCAACGTCGGCGTATGGCATGTACCAAGACGGCGCCTCACTCTCCACCTGCAACACCGGAGGGTTGACGACGTTCCATACGTAATCGCGCAATCCACCGTGCTCGCTCACCACAGGCTTGATCGCCGTGTTTCGCGCAGCAAAATTCAAGTGCTTGTCCAACGGCACCAACAAACGTGCATGAAGGCGCGCGACAGGAACCGGGAACTGCAGAGGGTAACGCCCGAAATCGAGCCCTTTGAACACAGGATTGCGGCCGGTGACGCTATAGGAATAATCGACCGTATCCCCTTCACGGACATCGTCCAGAAACACGTTGACGGTTTTGGCGCCGTCGTAGATGCGCGCCTCCAATCCGGTTTCGCGCTGCAGTACCTGGATGCGAGCCGTGACCAGCTTGGGAATGACGTGGCCATGGCGCACGATGTTGATCGAATGCAATACCAGCGTTTGATAAGACGGATCGAACGATATTTCGACGTTCGCCACCGCACTCACGCCACTGGCATTGATGGCACTGGTAACCAGCCGATGATACGTCACCCGCTGCTGATCCCCGGCCAGAACCTGCATGTCCGCCAGCAGGTACACCTCGCCATAACTGCCCTGGTTGATCTCGTCGGGGCTGGCGACCCCGGGCGCGGTGGGAACCACCCATGCAGGAGCCGGGCCAATGGTGTATTCGGCGGTGCGCCCCATGGCTGGCATCAAGGCCGCCAACCATCCCATCATCACAAGCGCCCACCAGCCCAGGCGCGACTTATCCCTTATCAATGTCCTGCTCCGGATTTCCCCTTGAGCTTGGAATGCTACCGGATTTGGAAAGGGCTGAGGACGCCCCTCATCCCCCTGTCAAAAACGAGCTTTCGCTCTGGGAATGGCGGCGCCCCACCGCGCCCGGCCCTACTCGATGGTTACGGAAGTGATCTTTGCATTGCTCACGCCCGTCGACAATTCCGAGTGCATGCTGATGTCGATGCCGTGGTTCTCCAAGTAAACGTAGCTCCTCTTACCCTGCATGACGCCATTGGCGTTGTATTCCGTACAAATCACTCCCCACGCTTCGTCGGACAGCGACGCGTACACGTCGGAGGCCGGTTGTGCGTCACCCCGTACGCATGTCGTCCGCCCATCGCGAAAATTCATGATCTGCACGGGCCTGCCGTGTTGGAAATCGTATTTCAGCCGGCCTGACCGGCCCCGTTTCTTGACTTGTCTGCGTCATTGGCTCATGGCAGTCTGAGGACTCGCAGAACCGGGGTTTATCCAGTCCAATGTTGCGTCGTTACCACAAGGAGGGGATATGGAAACAAAGGTATTGAAGGATATCCTGCTGGAACAAGGCGAAATTGACCGCTACTACGAAGGCCAGGTACCCACCTCGCTTTGGCGAGCATTAAATCATCAACGCGGCATGGCCTTATTCGAGCTGATTGAAGAACCGTTTGTCATGTCAAACGGGCGTCCTCGAGCTCCGGACATCACCATCGTCTCTCATAATAAGGTCCCGTGGGTCACGATATCTGAAGCGCCTAGAGGCATCAGCACATGGGATGCCCCCGGTGTACCTGCCGGGAAAGATTGGAGCTACTACCGCATTCCCGCGGGCACCATCCTGCCCGACGGCCTTGCCGTGGTGCGCGATCACTACAATAAGAAACTGGATGCCACCCACCACACCATTGCACCAGCACGCGATATGCCGCTTTCACACTTCAAGTTCCTGCTGAACAAGCTGGCCGAAAACGCGATCAAAGAGGCTATCTGATGAAGTTCAGCGGCACCCTCGCCCCACTGGCGGTATGCGCTGTTCGTGATGCCGTCCTTTATCACGAACGGCTGCTGCAGAGCGAGACGCTAAGAAATCGCGCCGACTACGAGGAGTACACGGTAGATTTGTCGGTGTTTCTTGATGAGATCAAGCATCAATACAAGAAGATCGAAGCAGGCATTGGACTTCCCCTGGCCGATTTTTTTGACGCGGACGTTCCCGTACCGATCTATCACGGCAAAAATAGTGACAGACCCGATGCTGCGGCGTTCATAGAGATATCCAGTCCTTACGCCCTGCTTATGGTTTCCTCTGTGCGGGATGCCATCCTCTATAGGGAAAGTCTTTTGAGCGATGACGCTTCGCGAGAAAATTCCCGTGATCAAAAAGAATACTTGGCTTATCTCGAAGAGCTTCTGGCATTCGTCAAGGATGAATACAAAAAAATTGAATCGAAAGTCGGGATTCCGCTGGAGAAAATTTTGCACTCACCGTAACGCTTGAACCGAGGACCATGATACGGCTCTGCCTTCATCAATCAGTCAATGCGAGGCATTGGCACCGGCAATGGCGTTAGTCACAGCTGCTTTCAGGCGAACTTCCGCTTTAATTCGGAGATAGATGGATGACGGTTTGGGAATTGCGATACACCTCGGTCAACGATTACGCCATGGTTGTCTCCTTGGATGACCACGACTCGTTGACAGGTCGGTTCCGCATTGATGGCACGCCAAAAAATTGGACGGACCGCCCCTTAGTGGGATTTGCCGACAGCACACGCCGAAAAAATAAGCGCCCACCCGCTGACATCAGCGTTATGGTTCCCGGCGCTCTGGTACTCAGCGAACGAGCCAAAGACGCTATGGGTCCATTCTTGTCGCAATTCGGGCAGTTGCTGGAACTGGATTGCGACGGAACCGGTGAAATCCGCTACTTCTACAACGTGACAAACGTTGTGCCATGTGTAGATGTCGAACGTTCTCAGAAAACCCAACTTGGCGACGTCAAGATGGAATCGTTCGATGACGCGCTGATTCCCAAGGAATCCGCTATTTTCAAAGACCCATCGACACTGAAGGTACGCATTTATATCAATGATGCGGGAAAGGCTATCATCGATCCGCTGATAGCTTCGGCGAAGTTAACCGGTATCGAGTGCGGCTCCCTTGTACCGCTTAGAGGCTGACAACGGCAAAGGACTGACCATCGACAACGGGAGCCAATACTATGTCGTTCAACAAGACCCTTGGCCTCATTTGCTGCAGCGTCGCATTCAGCGCATGCGCAACCACACCGCATCGCTTTGAGTGTCTCCATGTCCTTTCAGATGGGCATCAGAACCATGTGTTCAACAACGCATCGCTATTCGACGGCCCGCCAGAACAAATGGCCAACCTTGTCCCTGTCCAAGGAAAAACCGCCGACCGCTTGGACCGGCGTCGATCCGTACCTGGTTTGCAGGTACAAGGGAACCGATCACGTAGTAACAATTCACGCACAGGGCGCTAAGGAAGCCCTGAACAAATCGGAATAGATGCCCAAACGCCTGCCGTCATTGTTGGCTGATGCAATCTAGTTCGCTATGGCACCCAAAGATTATCCAAGGGGCTACTTGTGGTGCCCCTCTTTTCATGCCCCCGGCGGGGCCGTAGCGATAAGCCGACGCCTCGCCATCCACAGGTTTGACAGCGCGAACAATGTGATCACTTGAGCCGTATTCTTCGCCAGGCCTTTGTAACGCACTTTCACGTAACCAAACTGGCGCTTGATCACCCGGAAGGGACGCTCCACCCACGCGCGAACCTGCGATTTCAGTCGCTCCAGCGTCTCCAGCGCACGCTTATAACGGCCAAGTCCCATCGCCTTGATGACGCCACGTTTGGTTGCGATTGACCATACCAGCCGCTTGTTTGGCACGCGCTTGGACGCGCCTATATATCCGGCATCCGCATGCACAGACGTCTCCTCGCCATGCGCTCGGCTCTTGCTTTCGCTACGACGCCCTCCACTATCTGGCCATGTTCAAAAAACTCAGAGACTGGCGCATACGGCGCATCGTCGCTCGGCACCCCATCGCCGAATCGCTCTGGCGAGACGCGCTGGAGCGATGTACCCCGGCGCGTCGGCTGAGCGCCTCCGACCAGGGCACGCTGCGCGTGCTGGCAACGCTGTTCCTGGACAACAAGTCGCTGGAGCCGACCAAGGGGTTGCAGTTTGACGACGCCGACCGTGTCTTGCTCGCGACCCATGCTTGCGTACCCATCCTAAAGCTGGGCCTCGATTGGTACGACGATTGGTACAGCATCATCGTTTACCCGGATGCGTTCATTCCACGCCGTCCAAAAATCGACGCAGCGGGGGTGGTTCACCAGACCAACGACATATTGGCCGGTGAGGCATGGGGACGCGGACCGGTGATCCTGTCATGGGCGGACGTACTGAAGACAGGAACGAGACCGGGGCACAACGTGGTCATCCACGAAATGGCGCACAAGCTCGATATGCTCAACGGCGACGCCAATGGCTTTCCGCCATTGCACCGGCGCATGGATCGCCGCGCGTGGTCGCGGGTCTTCTCAGCCGCGTGGGATCGCCTGCAGGAGGAGCAACGCAACGGAGCCGACTTGCCGATTGACCCGTATGCCCTTGAAAGCCCGGCCGAGTTCTTTGCGGTGGCCAGTGAGCAATTTTTCGAAACGCCGGCAACCTTGCACCAGCATTTGCCAGACGTCTATCGGCAGCTCGAGCAATTTTACCGGCAGCACCCGTTCTGAGCCGCCAGCGTTTAAGAAGAACCTCAGGATGAATGTTGGACAAGGGTTTTCATGGTCGACTCCATTCGTTGCCCCTCATGCAACGCTGCTCTACCCCAAAAGTCAGTTCGTCAGAGCTTGTATCCGCCGTGTTCGCTAGGCAGCACCACCGGCCAAACCGGGCAAAGTGCTTCCACCGCCTCCATCAGCTCTATCCAGTCGGCAAGATCCGCCCTGCCTGGCGGCGTAGCATTCGCCACATTACCACCAGCCATCGGCTCACGCATGGCGTCAGTTTGAGGCTGGCCCGATTTCGGCAAGTAGCTCACCAAGCATCTCCGTTCGATCGAATAATGCGAAGTATTCTTCTACTTCGACCATATTGAGCTTGTCGCGCTGAGCATGCAACAACGAGCGGATGTCGTCGATATCGCGTGTCCGGGCAGGGTTGTTGACCCATGCCTGCAGCTTGAACCCGATCAAACCCTCGGCGCTGATCACTCTCAATGGCCCCATGGCCGTAACGCGCTCGGTCGCCTCAGTCAGCAAGCGGCGCGCCACGGGACGGTGTGCATACAGCAGGTCCAGCCCCTCGTCGTTGCGCAGGTAATTGGCTGCATCTTCGCTCCGATAGATGCAGCGGTAGCCCAATCCCAACAGGATGTCGTGTAGTCGGTCGGCGTCTTCGGCGTCGGCAAGGAAATCCACGTCTCGGGTTGCGCGCACCACTTGGTGCGCCGCCAGCGCAAGTCCACCGATTAATGCGGGCGTGGACTTGCAACCGACAAACGCGGCCACGGCCTGCTTTATCTGCTCGACCAGACGGGACACGAGTTACATGTTCCGGCGGTATTCGCCGCCTACGTCGTAGAGGGCGTGACTGATCTGGCCGAGGGAGTTGTATTTCACGGCTTCCATCAATTGCTCGAACACATTCTTGCGTTCGCGTGCGGTGGCTTGCAGGGTCTTCAAGCTTTCCGGAGCCAGCGTGTTGCGGGCTTTGCCGAATGCCTGCACGTTTTCGATCTGCTGGCCTTTCTCTTCTTCCGTCGAACGAATCAACTCGATCTCGGTGGCGATCTCGCCACCATGATCCTTCGGCAGGAAGGTGTTGACGCCGATCAGCGGCAAGCTGCCGTCGTGTTTCTTCTGCTCGTAGTACATGGATTCTTCTTGAATCTTGCCGCGCTGGTACATGGTGTCCATCGCGCCGAGCACGCCGCCGCGTTCGCTGATGGCTTCGAATTCCTTATAAACCGCTTCTTCGACGAGATCGGTGAGGGTGTCGACGATGTAGCTGCCCTGCCAGGGGTTTTCGTTGAAGTTGAGGCCCAGTTCCTTGTTGATGATCATCTGGATGGCCACGGCACGACGCACGCTTTCTTCGGTGGGCGTAGTGATGGCTTCGTCGTAAGCGTTGGTGTGCAGGCTGTTGCAGTTGTCGAACAGGGCGTACAGCGCTTGCAGGGTGGTGCGGATGTCGTTGAACTGGATTTCCTGCGCGTGCAGGGAGCGGCCGGAGGTTTGGATGTGGTACTTC